>Ga0307488_10000013_pt1 | contig 149743 bp, 125 predicted proteins | sample SB02metaG_FD_202248 | JGI IMG/M metagenome (GOLD analysis project Ga0307488, IMG submission 202248) | Sea-ice brine microbial communities from Beaufort Sea near Barrow, Alaska, United States - SB 0.2 | ecosystem: Environmental > Aquatic > Marine > Coastal | place: USA: Alaska | collected...
GTGGCATTGCCACACTCGTATAGTAATGCCCATTATAGGTTTACTGCGTTACTGCTTTTGCTTTAGCTCGTGCTTCGCGTTGCTTAATAGCAGTTGGCGTCATACTTAGTTCGCCTTTTTTCTTGCCACCAGTTTTGGCCGGTGCTTTGGCTTTGGCTTTAGCTTTGGCTGGTGCTTTTGCTTTAGCTTTAGCTGGTGCTTTTGCTTTTACTTCAGTTACTGGGCGTTCTTCTACTTCGTCAATCACACTCCAACCGAACATACCTTTGATCCAATTTAGCATACTTTACTCCTTTTATTTTTTAGTTTCGGTGCCACTAGTACGACGAACAATATCATCGTGATTAAATTCAGCCCAGTATAGTTCAAAAGCGACACCGTCTTCTAAACCTTCAAACTGGTGAATCTTGCCTGGCTTCACTTGCGTAAAGTCTCCTGCTTCAAGAATAGTTTCATCAACTAGTCCTTGATCATCTTGCCAAACTCGAACAATCATCTTGCCCGATTCAACAAAGAATCCGTTCCATTTAAATTCATGCTCGTGTTCTGAACATTTGTATCCTGCTTTGTATTCAATACGGTGAAACTCTAGTACACCGTTTGCGTGAACCAACTCTGTTGATCCCCAAATTTTTCCTGCTTTGATTCCCATCTTACAATAATTCTCCATATTTAATTACTTCTGTTTGTCTTGTGATGTCTTTAATGAAAAATGCACATAGTGGTTCATCACATGTTTCAAGTGGGATGCTTAGTAGCTGTCCGTTCCGCATTTTAGGGAAGTACCACTTCACATCATTATAATAATTAATTACCTGCACTTCAGCAAATTCTGCCTTAAAGCTGGCCATAGGATTAAACAAAAATGCTTCAAATCCTCTATCGCCAATACTTGTTAGTGGCAAGATTTCTAAATCGTTTCCGCTGTCACTACATCCAACAGCAATATGCCAGTCAATTGGCATTTGTACTTCTACTGTGCCAATCCTCAATACTACACTAGGTGAACTAAATGATTCTAAAAAGATCAACGGTATAAAAAAGAAATCAGGAACATCAGGATTGCTGTTATCCAGTACACTAAATCTTATGTCTTCTTCAATTGTGTCTGGTAATGTGTTTAAGTCCAGCGCCTTATTTTCTAATGTTAAAATTTGCATAATTTAATTCCAGTCTATTTTTTCGATTGTAAACGGGTACTCTGCTTCTTTGTAAAATTTCTTACGCTGAGTTAGATGTCGCTTCGCGTACTTGCATGTTGATGTCAAGTCCCATATTTGTACGAAGTCTTTGTCTTTCGCAATACGAACTCCACGTCCGATTGATTGTATTACTCTTACGAAACTCTTTCCAGGCTCAAGCAGAACCATGTTAAAGATGCGTGGTATATTAAGGCCTACTGCCGCAACACCGTATGTCGCAATAATAACTTCATTAGTGCCTTCTTTAATTGTGTCGTAAGTTTGTTTCCTGTCCTTTACTTTTACTGCACCGCTTACAAACGTGCTGTTAGGTATTAGTTCTGCTAACATTTGTCCTGCACTAATCCTGTCTACTAGTATTAGCGTGTTACCTGATTGCGAAACTTGATTCATCATTTTAGCAATATATGTTAGTCTTGCTTCATTTGTTGTTAGATACTTTAGTTCGCTTTGGTAATCACTGTGTGCCACTGTGTCTATTAGTTGACATACGTTAACATGACATTTTGATAATACACCTTTGTCTTGTAATGACTTAGCACTGATGCTACCAATTACTGGACCTAGACTTGCATGAATACTTTCAAACTCAAACTTCTCTCTAGGCACAGTGCCTGTTAGTCCCCAACGTATTGGAGCATTCTTTAAGTTGCGAGTAAGCAAGTTCTTAAGAACTTCTGCTTTTGCCATGTGTACTTCGTCGACAATAACTGTGCTTACACCATCTAGAAACTCTGCTAGTGATAACACTGCTGAGCCATCCTTGTGCTTCTTGTCAAGTATATTTAAACTTTGCCAAGTGCAAATAGTGTGAGTCTTACCTAGGTTCTTTCTGTCGCCGAAGTACACACCAACATCAAGCCCACAGTTAATATAGTCTTCTTCAGTTTGTTCTACTAACGACTTGTTAGGAACAATAACTAGACTACGACCGTAAGGCTCAGTTATATGTGATAAGGTTGCTGTGGTAATTGTTTTACCTGCGCCAGTAGCAATCTGTTGCAGGCTTTGCGGGTTATCAAGGAAGTTGTTAATAGCTTCCACTTGATAGTCACGCAATATAATTTCAGTGCCTTCTACAGGATGCCCTTCAGGCCATACTACACCTTGGTCTGCCCAATAGCGTTCTGTAACAGGAGTAAAGTCTAAACTAATAGGATGCCTGCGATCATCAATAGCTGTAATTTGCACATCATTGCGTTCTAGTACTCCTTGTACTACGTCAAGATGGTTGACATATCCTGTGCCGCCAATACCAAAGAAAGCAACCTTGCCATCCCATCGTCCTAGCTTATACTGAGGCATGTGCTTTGCATACGGCACTTCGAACTTTAGTGCGGCTGAAATCTTGCGCCGCATGTCTACATCAAGTCCTTCTAACTTAATGTTTACTTCATCTTCAATAATTAATTTACACGAACGCACGTATGTATTTCCTCTCGTTTCGATCCCAAAGTCCACCAACTGCAATATTGTCATATACTATACGCAGATCGGTGTGTTCTGCATACTGTGATACGTTATTAAAAGTTAACTGCATAGTTTCAAATGACACTGTACAGCTAGGAACCCATTGGGATTTTAGTATTGGCTTAGGTAACTTGTTATTACTAATATACACTACTTTTGTATTTTTGTCAAGAGGATTATTTAAATTCTCCTTCTTAATGTATTCATTAAACGGATCAGCACCGTCCTTTCTAAACCATACAGTCATTTGTTCACTAGGCAAAATATACTTGAGTGCGCTGTGCATTGCTAATAGCTGATCGCTGGCTTTGTTGGGAGTTAACACTACTAGTATTGGAAATCTATTAATTTCTAATAATGCAGATGCAACAGTGTCCAATGTTGTTTGTTTTTTATCTATAAGAAAAACTGCATGATCTCTATTAATAATTTGTTGTGATAGCGTACTATAGCTTTGAACACTTGGCTCAACATTATTCATATCAAAATAATGCAATCCGTACAAGTAGCGTCTTTCGTAGTACAATGCTAAGGTGTCTTTTGTACATTCGCCTAATGTTTCTGTTAATGTATTAACAGCGTCTTGTGGAATATTTTTAATATCATATCCATATACTCCGGGAATGTAATCAGCTTTATTATCTTCATATATTAATAACTGATTATAGATTTCAATAATGTCGTCATGTATAACAAACTTAGTTTCAAATCTATTTGCAATTTCAACTAACTTAAACACGTTACTTGGAGTAAAAGGAAAACAATGTGTGTTGTCTTTATACGAGTGTTCGTTTATGTTTAAATGGTCTATTCCGCGAAGTTCTTCAATGCGACTAATAATCTTTTTTGAGAAAGGAAATCTAATGCCAAGTACAGCCTCATCTTTGTAATCTAGTATTTTAAGCCAATGCGATCTGTCAATCTCTCGCAACTCGTGCTTTAATTGACTGGCCGCATATGCAACATTGACATCTCTTTTTTCAAATTGATCAATGTATTGAAGTAGTTTAGTTTTAACTAACTCATACTGCCTATCAGTCAATGCTATTTGCTTTCTTAACTGATTGTTAATACTATTCAATATACCTATGTCAGATTTATCAATTACAAATTCTTCATCAGGAAATAGTAAGTATGCTAAACAGTCTTCGCATGTGAGTGGTTTTTCTATTGTCATACTTACTATTATACATGATTATAACTTAGAAGTCAAGTGTTTAAGTGGAATTCCTTGAGATATTTCTTCAAGTGTATATTCAGTATGTGCGTAATCGTTAAGCCATTGTTGTCTGTCTGGCATTATTGGATTCTCAATATCGTGCATGAAGTCTATGTCGTTAGCAACGTCATACGCTAACGAGCTGGTGCCTACAAACGCTGGAATGCCGTTAATGATACTATGCACACCCGGGTTGCTAGAGTAGCTTACAGTAGCATGTACGTTGTCAAATCCCATGTCAAAGTCATCGTAACTGTTTGGCAGTTGTACTGGTTGTTGTCTATAAACATTTTTAAATTCGTTTTCAATAGTCGGTAACGGGCATCTAGGATGTGGTCGGAATAGTATAGGGCGTTTACTGTGTGTTCGAATAGTATCAATAGTGTTCATCAGCCATTGGCTCATGCTAGGCATACCTTGCCATTGCAGGCTCTTATCGTGTTGTCCTGTTATAAGAATAAACTCTCCACTAGTACGCCAAGGCTTTAGTTTTAACCCCAGTGATAATAAGCGAGTATCATCATTCCTATCAGGCCCAAAAAAAGCATCTCTATTAATCCCATTTAGTCCTACCTTCCATGTTGTACCTCTGTTAATGCCACCAACTTCTAACACTATAACAGGCTTATTTAATAATCTGTTTTGTTCCCATACATCCTTGTTCTTTGCCATCCGTCCGTGCCAAAGCACACTCCATATGACAGCAACATCATAATTGTCATAATGACCAAAAACCTGGTAAGGCTCATTATACACAACACTATGTCCTGCATCAACTAAACTTTTAGCAAATGCTTCAAACACAGGCTTACTATTAAGGGCACCGTGATTAGTATATAAACTAAATCTCATTCCAATATGTTTCCGTACGTTGAACTGTAATATCTTTCTTTTGTGACTTGCCTGTATCCTTACGGCCGCCTTTCATATGATCAATCCATTTACCTAACGGTCCGTTAATTAACGGATGACCGCCACCGCCTGACTTAGCTTCACGCAAATACATATCTGCTGAGTAGTCAAGGAAGTTAGGACTAATTGGTTTTAGATTTTCTAAAATCTTTCCAAACACATAACTGTCATGCCATTCTTCTAGTTCAAAAATACCATTATCGGCATCTTCATAATAACGTTCAAATTCTTTTAAGAACTGTATACACACAGGATGGTTTAAGTTTAATCCGTAAAACCCGCACTCGGGCCATGTCTGTGAGCCTTTCCCCCTACCAACATATGTAATCCACTTGTCGTCTGGCAATAGGTCCGCAAAGTCTTCGTAAGTCCAATTACTGTGTACAAATGTATCTGCATCCATCCATACAACCCAGTCGGTTCCATTTTCGCAAGCGTCAAATACTGCATACACTTTGTTAGCAAAACGCACTGCGTCCCACTTAAATTCTTTGTGCCAATCACGAGGGCGCCGTGCTTTGATATCATCTGGTGGAATGCCATTAGCTTTTGGATCATTGCCCCAACGTGCTTTGAAAGCATTTAGTTTGGGTAATACTTGCTTTGCATCTAATATTTGAATTTGCTCTGTATTAGGATTATCAGGTGTACAATCTTCTGCATACACAATTAATTTAATCCTATCGTCAACACTTTCAGCAAAACTATTAATCATACGTTGTCCGTATTTTTCTAATCCAGGTTGATGAAATGTTGTTAATACTGTTATATTTTTCATTGGTAAGCCCACTCTCTCATATGTTTCCAGCACTCTCCTGAGCGCACTTCGTCTAATCTCCAATGCATCATTGACAGTCTACGCAACCACGCTTCTCTATCAAATTCGTAAATGGGGTCATCTATTCTAGTTAGGTCAGTGTTTGCAACCTCAGATGCTTGACTTCTATTAGGATCCAATACAAAGATCGGAACACCTTCAATTGCCGCAACTACTGCCGGACTGCTGTTGTAACTTACAACACAATATGCATCGTGTAAATCTTTTAATAACGAACTTGTAGGCGATGACACGTCTACTTTATGTCCGATTGCTTTTAATTGTTGTACATGCTTTATAGCTTTTTTATCACCTGGATGAAATCTTACAACTATTTTTCTGTCACTTGTTTTTCTTATTTTAATGATTAATAAGTGCAACCAATTAATAAGTGCAACTCCGTCCATACTCCATCCACCGTCTCGTTGACAAGTAATTAAAATATAGTCACCATATTTTTTCCAAGGTTTTATCGCAAGTCCTAAATTATCTCTTAACTCTGCCCAGCGTCGAGGATAAATTTTACTATCACAATATTCGCCAGTAGTTGGAAAGATACCGTCATAACTATATCTCAAATATGTTTTTGTATTGCCTTTATCGTAAGCAAGAAATAAATTACTATCAGCAATAATAGTACGTCTGCCAATTTCTTGCTGTCCTTGTAGCACCGCTCTTCTTAAATTTAAGTGCGGTACATGTTTACTTTCTGGATGCACAAAGCCTTGCAATATAGCAACGTCTGAAGGCTGATAAGTAGTTGAATTAATAACTTGTCCCTTATCTCCTTGCGCATGTACTCCTTCAATAAAGTATTCTAATAGCTTGGGCTTCTCTGGATTTTTATTACCAGGTGGAATAGCCGCCATATACGCATTAACTTTAAACGGATTAGTCATGCAATTTCATCCTCTCGATCATATTATATGCTGTACCGTTAGACATCTCTTCTAAGTTGTATTGACAGTATGCAAGATAGTGTAATACATTTCTAAACTCTGCAGATGTTGGATACTTAGGGGTTTCAATATCAGCTAAGTCTCTGTTTGCTACTGAGTCAACACAACTAGGAGCCATTGTAAATGCAGGAATACCGTAATGTATTGCTTCTAGTGCGGCCATACTTTGATATGTAACTACAGAGTGAATTCTTTCTCTATAACACTGTGCGGCAACACTATTATCTTTAATTCTAGCAGGCCGTAATCCCTTTTCACGTATGATAATTGGTCTGTCAGTATGTTTCTTAAGCGTAGCAATAGTTTCTTTAAGCCACGTATCTTTTTCAATTTTGTAAAACTGACACGGTTTTTCGCTCGGTGTAACTATTAAAATTGCACCGTCTTGATATGCAGGATCTTTGCGTCCATGATACAGCATGTATGGTGCAAAATCACAAAGTGCATTATATCTGTCCGAAGGCATGTCGGGTTTAATTTTTGTATGTTGAATATTATTTTTAACAATTCTATAAAAATGTTTCTTCTTCATTAAATTGCCCATGTATCCATTATCAATATAATAGAAAGGTCTACCAGTTTCCCAACATTTCCAAATCTCTTTACGCTTGGTCATGCTTCTGAACGATACCGGAATATTATTGTCCCAAGGAGACTCTGAAATTTTACTACTGATTTCTTTTCTGTCAATGGTAATAGCCCCAGTACCTGCTTTCCAATGCTTCATAATCTCATCATCGTCGTTTAGCATTAACATCTTAGGTGGTACTGTGTCGTCTGGTTTCTTTACATACCTATTCATTCATCATATCCTGTAGTTCCTGTTTCCATTCTTTGTTATATTCACAGTCCCTGTAGTTTTCAAACCAAGGGCCGCCTTCTGTGTAGTGTAATAGTTTTGGTGTACCATCCTTTGGCTCTTCGTAGTGTCCTACTAACCAATTCCATTCAGGTGATATCTCACCAATTAAGTCATCACTTTCTAGCCAACTAAATCTGTGAAAGTATGCTCCGTTAAGTTCTTTCTCATTTACTAAGTCAATGTTAAGTCTTTTGTTAGCAGGATGGCCGCAGTTAATAAGCATCATACTAGACCAATTTTTACGTGGATAAACTGTTTGTCGTTGTCCATCCATCTTCGTAGCTTCTTTAGGTGCGTAGTCGTGTTGTACACACATAACCGCTTTTGTATCATCTGCTTGTGCAAACAACTCTGTAATATCTGTTCTAAGCAACATGTCGCAATCCATAAATACTGCCCAGCCACTAAAGTTAGCAAGTTCAGGAACTAAAAAACGAGTAAATGTAAATTCAGTACTAGCAAGTTTGTCCGGCGATCTTGAATACCAGCCTTGGCGTTTAAGATCATTTTGCTTCAGCGGTTTGACTTCAGCGGTTGGACTGTGCCTAAGTATACTATGTTTGCACACTTGGTATGCCATATCTTCTCTTGTGTCGTAACCTACAAATACTTTCATGTGTTTCTTCTTTCTATATCTTCTTCAATGCACTCACTGCCCCATTGTATTTCAAGGATGTGTGCGTTTTCTGTACCAGTGTTAGATGCTAAGTGCCAAACTTCTTTGCCTATTTCATAAGGCATACCGTGTTGCTTTAACTGTAAATCACCTGTCTGGCCGTTCCATTCAGTCTTCATATCGACTACGCCTTCAAGCACTATCCATTGCTCTGAACGTTTAAAATGTTTTTGATCACTAAGTGATTTGCCTGGATATATTACAAGTTCTTTTACTTTGTACCCTTGCGCAGGCTTGTGATCTAGCACACGCCAGTAACCCCAATCACGCTCAGTCTTTTGTGTTTTCCATTCGTCTAGTATCCAGCTTGAACTGTTAGCTTTGTTTTCTCCACCGACACCAAATACAAACTCTACACCTTCAACTGCCATCTCGGGAATGTTCTCAGAGGTTCGATCGCCGCCATTGGCAAATATTATTTTATCGTTGGGATAGTGTGCTTTAACTTGTTTTATAAAATTTATAGCAGAATCATCATCGTCCATAAATGTAAAAACTTCGTCTACCATTTGTAAGTTGTTTACAATGCATAGGCGTTCATTCCAAGGCATAAATGCCCTGCCCTTCTTACGCTCAAGCCATTCGTCTGAATTTAGGCCAACGATTAATCGATCGCCTAATTTCTTTGCTTCTTTAAAATATTTAACATGGCCGCTATGTAGTGGGTCAAATCCACCTGTGACTAATACTACTTTGTTCATATAGATATTTATGTATGCATTTAATTAAGACTTTGTAAAATGGTAAATTTAAAATTGATATTTGTAAGTATTAATATCTTTTTTATACATTTTGTATACTGTATCAATGAGTTCAGACGTGTAATATTCTTGATATTGTATTCTACTTTTTGTTTTATTTTTAACTGGCAAAGGTGTATAACAGTTTAATTTCTCTTGTATCTTTACAAAATCTTCGTTAATGTTTTCTAACTTCATTACATAATCACAGCTACTAGCCCACTCACTTTGCATCATATGTAAGTATCTATGATTGTGTGCATTTTCAATAAAATGTTTAATGCCAGTATCTTGTAAATGTTTCAAACGCATCTGCTGAAACTTTAGGTTATATTTTTCTTTTGTAGGATGTTTCCATTTAGTATCTGTTTCACATCTATATATGTTTTGCTTACACAGTCTTATTTCAAATGTATACCAACTAACTACATAGTCCCAAGGGTTTCTTACTACACAAAACTTCCATCCAAGATCTTGCATTTGCATGGGACCTAAACTATGATTGCCCTCAAGTACTTCTTGTACAGTAGCATGTTGATTTCTTTTTGTTACTTTTGTTGTTGCAGTTTGTTTAAGCCAAGACGTAATACTATTGCCGGCTGTTTTAGGAATGTGGATGTATGTACAGTTAATAGGGTGTGTTACTCTTACAGCCATGTCTGCGTCTTTTCAAAGAAGTACGTGTAGCTGTTAAAGCCTTTAATTGGCTTACCAAATGCTTTCATTATTTCTGTTTGCATTCCGCCTATAACTGATTTTTGAAACTTAAGATTTGTTTTTAAAAATATCTGTCCACCGGGGTTAAGATAATCAAACATATTATCTTTCCAGTAGTGCCAGTCTGCTTCTTTATATTCTCGTGTACGTATGTCGTTAAACTGTGTACGTAGTAATGTTATAACATCGTATGTGTCAGGTAACTTAACATATTCACTAGGCATAAGTTGTAGTTCAAACAAGTTTAAATTATAGTGCTGATGTATTTTATATACAGGATCGTCTAAACGTTTTTGTACTTCTGTTCCTGTTGCAGTGTGGCCTAGTGTATTACATAGTTTTACAAACTGTCCTGAACCTGTACCAATGTCTAATATTTTACATTTACTTCTATTCTTTAAATTTAAGTAGTTTATAAAAGCAACCTTTTCTGCTGTCTTTCGATCTTTAGGTGGAAAATAACCTTCCATAGCATATACTGTATCGCTATGTTCTTTGCTCCATTGTTCAGTAAAGTCGTTGAATAAGATATCCCTCGCCCATTCAAGCTCTCCGCCTGTGGGATTTTGTAAGTGTCTGTCGCTTCTATATTCTGGTAAATTTATCATTTGCTTGTTGTTGATTTAATCCCTTGTACTTTTGTAAAATATGGTTTGTATGCACGTAACCACGGACATAGTTGTTTGCACATAATAGCATCATTTGGCCACCAGCCTATAGTATCTTGAAGATCTATTATTTTCTTTGCGGCTTCGGGCTTAATAATATATGCACTATGCCCCGGTAATCCTTGTGGTATAATTTCGTCAGCTACCCACGGAACTTCTTGTTCACCTGAATCGTCTAACTTATTATAAAGTTTCCAATTAAACGTAGCATGATCAGGATTGTTAATACTAATAGCACCACCTTCAAATTCAAATGGCTTAAACTGTCTTGTAAAAATAGCATCATGCTCTAGTATCATAATAGTTCTATTTGTGTCAGCACATAACTTCCACAAAGCATAATGGCTTCCTGCGGCCGCAATACGCTTTGTCATGTCGTATGTTTTATACGCTTTCAATCTCATGCCTGTTGTTGGACAAGTTGCCTTTTTAGTGTGCGGCCATTTCCAATCTACATCCCACATTGTGTCAGGAGTAATTGCATCAAACTTTTCAATGTCTAACCAAGACTGTGTATCAATGACCGACTGTATACAGTTATTAGCGTGTAGCTGACTGTCTTCATGACCCGGGATGGATATTACGAATGCTTTCATTTTGTTAATACATATACTCTACAAGGCACTTTGCCTTTTAATCCAGTTGACTCAAATGTTGATTCTAACTGTAAGCCTGTATTATTAAACAGTTGGCGCAACTCGTCATCATAAATTTCTACAGGATCCCATGGTCTTGCGTTATTGTCATCTGGTCCATACCCGTGTTCTAGATATAGTTTTCCAGTCGGCGACATCTGATCTGCCCATACCTTAATAGTGCTAATAGGATCAAAACAATGATCAAACGCATTTGAATAAACAACATCAAAGTAACCTACCCAATCTTCACGCACATTATTAAAATCGTGTTGTACAGTCATAGGAAATTTAGATGCTGTATGAGAAACTTCTGTACCTATAATTTCTGCGTCAGGAAAACTTTCTTTAAAATAGAATTGCTCTGCCGCATTGCGAGTGCCATGACAAAGTATCTTTCCTGCTACTGTTTTATCTTCACAAATTTTTCTAATAGTTTTCTTCTCAACATAAATGTTTTTAAGTTTTTTTACATTGGCTTCAATTTGGTTATCTAGATACTCTTCGTAATTTTTATATTCATATATTTTCATAATAACTCCTACTTCTATTTAATTAATTCTTTTTGCAAAGCCGTGCATACTGGTATGTATGTCGTTAGTCCATTCACTCATTACTTGATACCATCCCCATTCATTAGGATATAATTTTGATTCATTAACAAATTGACGTACTAATGCTGTATTAAAATGCTTACGGTGGTGTATTAAAACATCACTAGGTAAAAACCCATACCAATCGTCATGTGGGTTAGTTTTGTCAACTTCCTCAACTAATCCTGAACCAAACTTTGGACCACGCTTTGGTCTAGTCATAAACCCAACTGGGCCTTTCTCGTGTGCTTTGCGTAACCAATTTTGTAGATCAACTTGTCTGTCTATTTGTGTGTTCCAGTCAACACGAATAATTAGATCATGATGAGCAGGTATTTTATTAACTAAGTCGGCGTGTGCAATTATTGGAACTATTCCAAAATATAGTTCGTCAGTTAATTCTCGTGAATTAACATATTTCTCAAACTTAGCATGCTTCGACGGCGGCTGTGATTCCATTGGATGATAGTGCCACGTTGGATAGTGCATTGTAGAAAGTCTATCGTGATATTCTACTGGTACTAAGTGTGTTTTATTACTAAAGGTATGAAAGTAAAAATTACAACCCGGCAAGTATCGTTTTAGTTGTTCTACAATATTATTACCTTTGTCGTTTACTCCACTAACACATATTGCTATATTCATGAGAAAAACCAACGTCTTAGATTAGTTGCTATAAGTGCATGACTTTTTGGACCCGGGTGTGGGTTTGGTACATCTAATGCATCGTCGATGTGGAAGTGATCACTCCAATTGAAACGTTTTAAATTTAAGTCTCTTACATTAAATTTTTTAAAGTAATTGAAATCTTCATGATAATGTTCACAGTATACATGAAAACTTTGTATGCCTTTACTTTTAAGGAATGCATGTACAAAATTCATTCTAATCATTTGATTTAATGTTGCATTCCAGTCTTCATGAAAGGTTTCGTAATATGTTGTCACATCTTTCTTGAAAGTGTCTTCTTTATCCCACCAAAAATCTTTTGGCATTCCAGCATTTAAAAATCCAGGTAACATATGTAATTTTTCTTCGCCGCCGTCTTTGTAAATAGTTTCTCTATTATTATGTGACCACATGATCACTACTACTGTATTTTTATCATACTTAGAATAATCAACTATTGCTTTAGTGATCATTAAGTTGCCTGCTCCTGGCCTTGATGCATTATCAACTTTCATGTCTGTTAGTCCACCCAATATGATAGGCCAGGCCTGTTGACTAGCTGTTGGTCCGTTTGAACCATCTTCAGCTATACAATCTGACAGTCCGTGTCCGTATGTGTGGCTACATCCAAACGTAACTAATTTGTAACTGTTCCAGCCCATATGTTTTTCCTTGCAGTTGTATCGAAATCAAAGTCCCAATACTCTATATCTTTTTTATACCAATCGGCAACAATTTGAATTGTTTGCGGAGTGTATACGTCTTTGTATGAATCAACTAAGCCAGTAACATTTCTAGACCGTGGCATACTAGGTAAGTCTAAATACTTAGGAAGATCGTTACTAAGTTTTTCTTGTCTTAAAATGTCGCAACGAAGATTATTATTTTCATCAGTAACATAATCAATTTGATTATACCATCCCCTAACTGCTCGGTGCCACATAAATTCTTTACCACCCCACTTATGTCGTTCTTCTAAAAATGCTTCAAAAGATGATATGTCGGCATAATCTGTTGGAGTTGTCTTTTCAACTTCGATTACTTTTTTAGCAAAGAAATATCTAGATACTACTCTTGCCCAAGGATTTCGAACAATAGTAAATGCTTGATGGTTCGCTCTTAGATCTCCTCTAAAATCTCTCCAACGTGCATGTGCATGCCCGTGATGGTCTCCTAGTGTATTCATTGTATCTAAAAGAGACGCTGTGTATGCTTTGCTAATATGTGTCTTGGGGCTTGCATCAATTATTTTATTTTTTAACTCTTTGTTAAGTCTAATTGTACACCCTGCATTTTTTGGTATATGTATAAAAAGTTTTTTAAGTGTCATACCGTGTATAATCCTTTTCTTCAACTATGTTTGACTTTGTAATTACATTAATTAATTTTTTAATTGTTGCACGATCGTCGTTCTTAATATAAACATTTCTAGCAAGTTCTACAAACTTTGATCCAAAACTTTTATCAGCTTCGCACTTACGTTTTCCGTTTTCAATATCCCATAACGCTTCGTTAATCTCTTGTAGTTGTTCTACCAATACATTAACTTCTGGATTGTCAGTAAATGCTCTTTCTTCTAAAGATGTTAACTCTTTATTAACGTTAGCAAGTTGACTTGCGTTTGTTAATTTCTTTTGTTTAATTCGAAGTATTGTAATCCTGTCAAATAATTCTCCAACAGATACTTCAACTGATACCATCATTAATTTTAATCCCGTTATCTTTAGCCCTATGCATGTGATGACTCCAGCGGTCTTTAGGGCTCAGTGTATATATGTGAATGTTCTCTGGAGCAAAGTAAACTTGTGACATATGCATAAAGCCACTGTCAACGCCAACATGATAAGTTGCCTTTGACATAGCGTATGCAATATGTTTTAAACTGTCTCTTAATAATATGTCTTTTGACTCACCGCCTACTACAACTATTTCATAGTCTTTATACTTGTCTAGTATTGCTTGACGTTGCTTAGGTTTAATCATACGTTTCTTAGACGTACTGTCAAACTGTACTGTAATAAACTTTTTAGGAAGTTTAATGTCTTGTGGCTCTGCGTCTAATTGCGGAAAGTATCTTAGATACGGTGTAAGATCAATACCCTCTTTTGGTTCAAATCTCTGTGGGTGATCCGCATAAATCTGTGCATGCCCGTCGTATGTGCGTCTTACATAGTTTACAAAGTCTAAATTATCTATAGGTTCGCAATCAAGGTGTGGCATAATTGCAACACTTCCTTTAGGAAATAAACTTACTATTTCTGGCCAACTTTCTGGCTTGTGTCTATTCCATTGATACTTTGTAAGATGTAAAGTTACAGGAGTGTTTTCCATTAGCCCATAATTGTATGCTACTAATACAGCATGTATTCTATCTCCTAGACCAGGTGCACCATAATGAAAGTTTTTCTTTATAGTGCTATATGCTCTCATTACTATGTGTGTCATTAGTTTACTCTAATTTCAAATTGTGTCATTCCGTGTCTATGAAAATTGCCTCGCAAATTATTTTCATCTACAAATTGATTAACTGCTTTTGTTACACCTGGCTTACTCCAAGTTGCTTTAGGCCATTTAAAATCGTCACCTAGAATTAATCCACCCGGCTTAACTTTTTTATGTGCTTGTACTAGATCAGCATAGCATCCTTCATATGAATGTTCACCGTCAACATAAATCCAATCAAGGTGGTTGTCTGGACACGAATTAAACCATTCGTTTGATGTTTGTCGTACTAGATGTACTTCTGGATTAGCAACAAATTTTTCTTTTACTTTTTGATATACGTTCTCGTAATAAAGAACAAATTCTTTCTCCATATCAACATTAGAAAGTCCTTTAGGAGCAATGTTAAGTAGCTTTCTATATTTCTTTAGCCACACATTATATGGCATTTCGCTGTTATTTTTAAACGGTTCAACTGAATACGGATCTACTAGATATAATTTTGTTAAATTTTTCTTTTGAAATTCTGCTGATGTATTTGCCATCCACACACCTATTTCAGCACCAATTGTACCTTCTTTAATTAAGTGTAAAATGTTTGGTGCATCACTATTTCTTTCCTTACCCATCATTGTATTATTTCTCCTATCAATGTGTTTAGTTTATAATCTTCATTAAGTCTGATACGTTTTCGCCTTTTTGTGGTAACAAATCTTTTAAGAAAAAATGCACAAAGTATGCTTTGGGAATTTGATTATCTTCAATTCCTTTGAATAATCCGTTCCACCGCCAGTCCATATTAAGTGTAGCAATCTTTTCTTTCTTAACCCAGTAGTTAAGCAACATTTGATCTGTTGACCATTTGCGGTAACCAATGCCGTCTACAAAGTCTTTAAACTCTGGTCTACGTATAAACTGTTCTGCTGTTTGGCCATTTAAGTATGGTAGAAACTTTTGGCAATTAATAACCATCATCCCCATATTGTAAAACTCAGCACCAAGTGCATTCCATTTCCAATCTACATCTGTAAGATTTTCAAATGCGGCTTTTGAATATTTTCTAATTTTACTTTTATACTTTTTACCACAAGGCAGTTCACGCTCTGCTACTGCACCAAACGCATACTCACTTGTTAAGTCTTCAAATATATTTGGAGCAGTTGATCTAATATAAATGTCACTATCAACTATGGCTACTTGATCATATTCGTGTAAGTGCGAAAATGCGTTTTCTTTTTCGTAAATGGGCATGTAACCTAAGCGTTCAACTGCTTCTTTACTGCGGCCAGTTACTGCCATATCTGGTCTAATTTTAAGTATAGGCTCGTATTGTACTATGTGCTTAATGTTATATTTTTTGCAGTACTGCGATACACTTTCGATACAGTGTAAATACAATTGGCTTTGGGCGCCAACTGCTACTTGATAAATCATACGCTTCATGATAGGTCCTTTGTAAAACTAACTTCTGTTTTATATGTAACTTTATTATACTTATCAAACTGCATTTTAACGATTCCGTCGCATAGCATCCAATCCGAAGGCATAGCGCCGTTGGTGTGTACCCAGTTAATAATCTTCTTTGCACCCGCCGGTGTTATTCTATATGCCCTAGCACCTTCGTACCAGTTACCTGCAGGAATAGGCTTTGCTTTATTAAATCCTTCAAACTTGTATACATCACAATCTTCATATTCGCCCATGGGCTGTTTGAAAACTACGTCATGTTCAAATATACATATTGGTGTATTTGTTTCGTGGCATTTTTGCCACAAGAGATATTGGCTTAAAAAACATCCTTGTGTGCCTGGTCGTTGCAATAGTTTTTTTGCTTTTTTGCTTTGAGCTGTTGGTACTAAGTTGTAATCAACTAAGCCTGTCTTCATTCCATTTACACCTTCGTGCAACTGCAACTTCCAGCCGTGTGCAAGTCCAGTCTCCAATGCACGATTTGCCATTCGTACACTTTCTGGATAGTCAGGCAAGTAAATTATATATCCTAAATTAAGATCCATCTTTTTCTTGAATCTCTTTTAGTGTAGCATTATACAAGTCATCGGGCATCCATTTAAGTTGGGCTTTTCTGTATTTTGTAGTTTCTTTTTTATTACCCTTGCCTGTTGAAAAGATATCGTCTTTCTTAATCCCCCAACAGTTCCATTTAAACGGAATGTTATTGTGTGGTTTGTTGCGCACTACCTTCCACTCTTTCATTACATCTTTAAGTACATGTTGATCAATATACCAATAGCAACCTTTTTCAAACCCTTCGATAAGCCGTGTAGAAAACAACTCTCTAAACTCTAACCCTACTGGGCCAGTACCTAATGTCACTGCACTTGCAATAAAGGTAGCAGGATCCTTAGGCTTAGGCATAACGCCAACGTGTTTAGCAAGCTCTCTAAATACAGATTGATGGAATGCAGTACGTAGCACACTATCACAATCTATTTGTAATACATGTGTATCTTCATTTTTAAATAACTGAGGTAACCTCATAAATCGCACACTTGCTAGATATGTACGTCTTGCAACGTAGTCAGGATCTGCAATATTAAATATCGAATATCCGTCTCTCATCTGATGTAATCGTTTTGGTAAATCTATATAAAATTGCGGAGTAACATCTTCCCAAGTATATGTAAAGGAATGTAACTTAGTAAACTCTTTTAGTACCACATGATCAATATTGCCTTCATTAATAATATGAACGTGTACATGCATCCAGCCTAATGTGCCAAATATACTTTTAGCTAATGCATATCCGTGTTTATAAAAGTACTCATAGTCGCAACTAAAGTAAATAACATCCTTGTATTCTTTTGGACAAATGTGCCCTTGTATTTCAGGGAGTTTAAACATCCGATGCCATTCCCGGGCGGAACCCGATAACTGCATTTTTCTCTCCACGTCCTATTTTTCTAATCATCCTATATCCTAACGGTGCAAGTATATGTCTAATAGTATCGGCATTGTGTCCATAGCGTTGCGGATGGTCCTTGCACTCGTAAAGAATAATCGGTAAGCAACGTTTGATAGTTTCATATCCTCCTTGTGCAACAAATGGTTCATATCCTTCTGCGTCTATTTTAATAAAGTCAACGTCTTGTATATTATAGAAGTCTAATGGCATTACTGGTATCTTGCCGCCTTCTTCGTCTGGGTTTACATGTGTACTAAAACTTTTATTTGTTGTTCTAATCGAAACGTTTTCTTTTTTTGCACCTAGTCCTACTGGGTAAGTTGTTACGTTTGTAACATCTCTAGTATGTAAATTGTGTATCATGCAGTTATAAATCTTTGGATTGATTTCAAACGCATGTACATGCTCAAAACTTTTTGATAATTGATACGCTGTAATACCAACATGCGCACCTACGTCAATAGCAACTCTCCATTTTGCACAATGACTAAATGCTGTTGATAGTTCTATATTTTGATAATTGTCAATATTTCCTGCACTTTGTTTTTTTGCACTTTTAAGACATATGTCATTTTTAATTGAGCGCCACCCATCTATTTCTGTATACATTATATCTCCACTTGATATTCATTTGTTATTTTCCAAGCCTCGCCGCTTGCATATTCATCTCGACTAAACTGACTATGTGCAATATGTTCTAACATTGGAGTGCGATCAAACCCGTATTGGTTCTGCCAATTCTGTACTGCACTTTGTCCTAATACTTCAATGGGCTTTCCTAAGCATAATGCTTCGACAACAGCCATACTATGATATGTAATTACCTTTTTAGCATTTAACATCATAGGCAATATTTCTTTAAATCGTTGTCTGCGCTTACCTTCTTTTTCTCGTATAATTAATTTTGTTGGGAGACTTTCATAATGTTTAATAGTGTCTCTCCTCCAAGTATCATAATCTTCACCTAAGTATTTAAAGATATTACTCTTGTTGGGCATCACTAAAAGGTTGTAGTCGCCATTGCTATTCCATTCATTCCACAAATTACTGTCTAGTGCAAGACAATCAATTCTACTATTCTTAATTGGGCGTACTTGTGTATTTTGTAAACAGTTATAACTAATTCTATAGTATTCAGGAGTCTTGTGTAAATGGTTGCCTATGTATCCGTTATCTAAATGGAAAAACTTTAAACTAGGATCTTTAATAATAGCATCAAATACCCAGTCGTCAAATGGATGGCTAAACGCCAAGTATCTATCTTGTTCTATTTCATTAGGATGTGATATTGTTTTTACATCACAGTTGTCGTAGAGATACGAGAACAGTTGTCCTCGTAACTCTTTTGAACGTACTGGTATTTGAAATTTAAAGTGATGCATCTTCCATACCCGCAACTCGCAATTTGACAACATTAGTAATTTGCCATTGCTTCTGATCAAGCCCTTTTAGTAAGCCTAACCACTTGTTACGCATAAGTGCAAACTCGTTAATAATCTTTTCGTAGTCAACAACATCTGTTTCACCGTCTACGTATTTTTCAACGTCACGACTTGACAGAGCTCGTTGGTAGTTTTCGAGATATTTCTTAAAAAAAGAACTACGCAATCTGCGTAGCTCAATGTTTAAGTAGTTAAGGATTGCTTCTATCTCTTGAAGTTGATTAAAACGTTGTTCAACGATACCGGGCATATTTGCCGCGGCACGTTCAACATTGCCTTTCAGCTTTACATCAAGACGAGCTTCAATTAGCTCGTCTTCAAAGTATTGAATAGCTTCTGGGATTTTACTAATGTCTCTAGAAACTTCAGAGTAGTAACCCATCACTCATCCCAATCGTCTAATATACTATCTTCATCATCTTCTTCGGTGACATCTAAATAATAATTAATTGCATGGTCTAAGTGTTCGTCAGTACCCATAGCATCTCTAAAAGTTTGATCATCTGCACCGTAGTCAGCACATGTATCAATATAGCTTTCAGCTACACTCTCGAGATTTTTCTTATCAATATCAGCTTTAAACGCATTCCAAATATCAACAATTTGCGCACTTTCCATTATTGCTACTCCTGTCCTGTAAGTTCTAATTCAACATTATCGTTAATATCAACATCAACGACTTCTTCGGTATTTACCACAGGCTTCATCTTCTCGTTATATTCCATCATAATCGAGTCAAGTTTGCCACCGATCATCCATGCTTTACGATATTCAAGAATCTCTTCGCCTGCTAGATTAATGTACTTGAGTCGATTGCCTTGCTTAACTAACAAGTTCTTCTTCTCAAACAATTCAACCAAACCACTGTACGGATTCATACCAGTCTCATAAGGAATCTTAACTTGCACACCTTCGAAAGGTTTTGCATAGCGTGTCTTCATTACTTTACAACCAGCACGTATACCCATAACTTCTGAGATTTTATTACCGTCTTCATCTTCTTTCAACTTCATCTTTTTCATTGCAACAACAATACTTGATGCATAGATAAAGCCTGCGCCACCACTAATCTTATCATCTGGATCAAACATATCCTGTGATGCATAAGTGTGGTTAGTACATACTAAGCCTACGTTAAGTGAGCCAATCATGTTAACTGTGTTACGAACAAGTGAAGTCAACGCCTTAGGCTTACGACCCATATCACCTTTCATATCACCCTTGTTAAACTGATCAACGTCAGTAGGTGTTAGTAGCATACCCAACGAGTCAATAACAAACAATACTTTAGGACGATCTTCTTCATCCATAGCACGATAGTCGTTAACAAATGTTGAGATAGTTTTTGCCACATCGTCAATCATACTCATATTAAGTTTGAGTAACTTCTCTGGACTTGTGTCTACTTGTAGAGCTTGTAGCCAGCTTTCGTCAAGTGCATTTTCTGTGTCAATTAATACTACAAAAATGTCTTGGTCTTGTGCGTGTTTTACAATATTGCCAGCGCAGAAATAACTCTTACCTGCTCCTGATTCACCTGCAAACACTGTAACCTTACCTAGCGGAACACCTTTGTGAAAGTCTCCTGAGATAAGATAGTTTAGTGCGTATGAACCTGTTGAAATCCAATCTGTAGGATCGTTAAAGCCTGAGCTCATACCTGTTATGCTTTTTGTTAAGTCCTTACGGAACTTACTTACGTCAAATGATTTAGCCATTGTTACTCCTTATAAAAGCTAATGTAGGGGACGTTAATCCCCTACATGGTTATTTTAACTTATTAAGACTGTCTTGAACGGATCATTGCAAGAATGTCTTCAGCTTTATTTTCACCTGCTGGTGCCGCCGCCGGAGTTGCCTCTGGAGTTGGAGCCGCTTCTGCTACTGGAGCAGTTGGAGCCGCTTCTGCTACTGGAGCAGTCGGAGCTGGTGTTGCTGGAGTTGTTGCTACTGGAGCGCGGTTTTGTGGATCACCGGTTCTAGCCGCCATTCCTGCTGGACGGAAGTATTGGCCAAAGCGTTCCATGTCGTATGCTTCACCGTCTACTGACGCTTCAAACATCTCTTTCATCACTTTAACTTCAATGTCACTTGGCTTCTTTGGAAGAAAGTCACTCATATTAAACAATCCGTTAGTGTTAACACCGTTCATTTCAGCATCAGTTAATGGACGCTCTCTACGAGCCCAATTTGATGTTGAATAATCTGCGTATCCACCTTTAGATGTTTTGTTAAGACGGAAGTCTACACCAGCAGTATAATCTGTTGGTAATTCTTCCATGTCTGGATCCATAAGTGCCTGCTTAATGATCTGAAAGATCTGCGGGCCAATAATGAATCTACGTACTGGATTTTCTGGTGACTCTTCTTGTAGAACGTTATCTACTACAAAGCCTTGGAACACATACGAACGCTTCTTCCAATATTTACGACCCATATCTTCAAGTGTAGGATCTTTGAACCATGCACGTACTTCGTTAAGAATATCGCATGTTTCACCGTACATTTCCATACATGGAATTTGTACTTGTACTGGACGTGAGTCTGTCTCACCTTTGATACCCGCAAATGGTAGCTTGATCATCAAACGTTCTTTCCAAAAGAAAGTGTTTGTGTCATCGCCGTCTGGTAGGAATCGCAGAGTTGAACTCTGTCCTTCTTGCATGTTCCAAAATGGGTAAATTGCGTTGTCACCGCCTGAACGATTGTTACCGCCGGTGTTTGTTTCTTGTTCCTTGAGCTTCGCTCGGATTTCTGCTAATGATGCCATAGTTTAATGCCTCCTGTTAGTGCCTATGATTTGTAGCTACATTGCTACGGTCTTACTTTAGTGCCTGTTTATATTGTAGCACAGTTACTATTATATACTGTTCTACTTAGTTTGTCAAGTGTTATTTTGACTTAATTATGAAATAGTTTATCTTAATCCAGCTAAATGTTGGATTCTTGCCATTTCATCATCGTTCCCACTGAGTAATTGTGACATTACACCGTGAGCTTGTTCAACATTATGCTCGCCATAGTCTTTTTCGACTGCGGTTAGCACTGCTGTTTCACCTTTTGGAAAAGCATTTGTAGTATAATCGTACATACTCTTAATATACTCTTCTAAAGGAATCTCTTCGTTCTTTTGTTCCTGTTCGCCTTCTTCTGACTCGTGGTCCTTGTCCTTCATCACAGTGCCATCAGGCATTGTGTGTGTAGGCTCTTTACCGAATGCCATATCTAGTAGTTTATAACCACCGTATATTGCCGCTACTACTGCCGCAATAGGAAGCGCATTACGTGCCGCCATTGTAGCAATTTGGTTAATATTTGGAATATTAGCTAGTGCGCCTTTGCCAAATGCCATTAAGTCATCTGCGCTAGACACAATTTTATCGCCAGCCGCCGCCAGTGCATCTGGTATTGCATCCATGGCATCGCCTACTTTGTCTACTACATATGCACCACCGCCTATTGCGGCTGATTTTCCTGGATTTTTAACTATTGTTTTAGCTGTGCCTGCAACACCTTTGCCTGCTAAATTAGCAATAGTACTAAGTGTTTCTTTATTGCCGCCAATTTTTGGAAGTACTTTTGCAAGTGCGCCACCAACAATTTTTAATAAATTTTCATCTAGTTGACTTTCAGCTACTAATTCTTCTAATGTAGTCTGCGGTCCACGTTCGTGATTTGAACTAGAAATAATAGTATCTAAGTGTTCAGCATAATCGTGATCCATGTCAACTACACCTTCGTCAGCATCGTGAATCCCGTTGCCATTATCGTCAACCCAATGATCGCCATTTTCGTCGTGTACATCATGTGAACAATTTGTAGTTGGATTATGTGGTGTATCTCCGCAATCTTTACAGTGATACTCACTACCCATAGCTTCGTTTTGTTTTGCATCTTGAGTTGTTTGATCATTTTCGCGATTAATAATAGATAAAACTACATCACTGCCAGGTCCTTGATCGCCCCAATCATCTGTAACAACATCTACTATTTTTTCAATTTTTAGTTCTGCTATTGGAAATGTTATGTTTCGATTAGTGATTGCACCAACTACTTCATCATACCAAGAATCGATCATTTGTTCATCAGCTTCTGATCCACCTTCGCCTAATAACTCTTCCGGTCCTAGATCTACTACTTTATTTGCTTCACTTACTAACTTATAAATGTACGGAAATACATCTTTTAATTCTTCGTTAAACTGTTTGATAGTAAGTTGAGCAGTCCAGTCAGTTGCAATGTCTTCTGGAACATCTTCCATTACAGTTTGTTCAAAGTTTGCAAATGACTCTTTGTAATATGATTCTCTTTGAAGCATTTCTACAGTCTTCTTAACTGTATTAAGTCTTTCGTTAACTGTGTCCATATACCCTGCTAAACCTTCAGCCATTACACTTGAGCGATTCATGTATGTTTTAAATTTACGTAGGTTTGCTAATTCTTCTGAAAGACCTGTAATATGCTTGCCGAATACATCGTAAGCATTGCCACCTTCTGCAACGTGACGAGCCATTGCTCTGGCACCGTTTAAGTGTCTGAATGGATATTTAAATCTTTCACCGGCATCACTTTCAATATAAATGCTGTGTACGTTTTGTGTACGTCCTGCGGCATTTTCCATATTAACTGGGCCTGCGTGTTTAACAACTAGTCTTGCTGTTCCTACATTCTGGTAGCTAGTTCTGCTAGTACCATACATTTTTGATTCGCTCATTTGTTTCTCCGTGCTAAGGTATTCGTAATCTCGTTTATCTAAGTTTGATTTAGTAATATCTCGTGTGTCAAAATTTAACATTCTTTTCTTTGCAAATACCCGCAATTCTTTTAAGAAGTCATACCATTTAGATTTAAGTACATTTTCGTCTTCTGAAAACAAGTCTTGCCCGTACATAATTGTAAGACTATCTTGATCAATGTTTACATTAACCTTTTTACCGTCTGCAAAATCAAATTCAAAGAATCTAGCTTCGTTAGGTTTATTAGTGATAGTTGCTGACTCGTCACCTACTGTTATGTTAGGAAAACGTCCACGTATTTTATTAAATAGTTCTGTCGAAATAGTTTCAAGGTTTTTCATATTAATATTTATCCATAACCGCCACTAATGAAGATAGGCATTGGCGGCTCGTAGTCACTTTCGTTATCTGCTTGTGTAAAGGTATTATAGATTCTTGGATCCCAGTCTTTAAGTACTGCCATCATGCGCAATGCAAGTAGCGTAGCACTAACTAAGTCGTCATTAGATCCTGGTTTAGCACCAAAACTTGTACCAGTAGCAACATATGCTTTTAATTCTGATAATAATGCGGCACTGTTAATAGTAATTTTGTCGTTCTCGATCATTGTTTTAAGTCTACTACATGCTGTAATTTTAGTACCATGTGTAGTGTTAAATCCTTTACGGAACTTTCTCACATGTCCTTTGCGCATAGGTTCACTTACAAATAACCCTGGAATGTTTTCTTCACCTACATCATTAATAACAATTAATGCGGCTTCGCCAATACTGTTGTTTTCAACACTCCAGTATATGTTACTGCCATTTGTTCCGCAACTGTCTTTTAGGTGTGTACATATATCTTTTAGTATCCTAATTTGTGCAGGAATAGGAGTTTCGTTATGGCGCCATTCTCCAATTTGTTTATAACTAGGAAGCTCAAATATTTGTATGGCCGCAAAGTCACCACCTGTACCCATACTTGGATCTAGTGCTACTGCATAATTTTCATCAGGAGTAGGCTTTCCAAACCAACGTGTTTGCCCCATATTTAATATAGGAGTAGTTGATTCCATTGATGCTAACTTAATACTATTAATTAATGTTTCGTCGAATACAAGGAATTCACAGCCATACTCACGACGGAACTTTTCTTCACCAATTCGACCAATTTCGTTACGCTTCCATTCTTCGTCTCTATCTGGATGCTCGTCCCAACTACAGGTAAATCCATGAAATCCGTTTGAGCCGATGTTGCCTTCGTTACCGTGTGCATCAAACTTGTTTTGCGATTCTTTCCAGATAATAGCAAATGTATCTTCATCACTGTTTGGTGTACTTGTAATAATAGCGCGGCCACCTGTTGCTAGTGTAGGCGATATTGATGTCCAAAATTCTTCTGCAATGTTTGGATTAACAAATGCAAACTCGTCACAGTATAGTAATGATATGGACATACCACGTCCTGTATTACCTGTTGTGGTAGCACTAACAATACGAGAACCGTTTTCAAATTCCATACTACCTTTGTTGTAGTTTGTAACACCTGCACGTATATGGTCTGGACAACTTTCGTATACATACCTAATACGTTGCATAATTTCTTGTGCGCCTGTGTACTTGTGTGCGGCAATTAGAATAGTTTGATCTGCAAAAAACATTGCATACCAAGCAAGGTATATTGCGGCAGTAGTAGTCTTTCCTGTTTGTCTTGGTAACATGTTAACATTAAATCTATGATCGTGATAAGATTTAAGTAGTCGTGTTTGGTACTCAAATGGATCAAACAATAGTTTACCTTTTACAGGATGCTGAATAAAAGAAAACTTTCTAGCAAAGTGCATGTATCCGTTAACAGGATCCATACATTTCATTAAGTCTTCAACTTGTGCATCCGTAAATGTTTCTGTTTTATTCGCCTTCTTGATTAAGACGCCGTCTAATGATGTACTCATACTACTATTTACTCAAAAAAATAGAGCCCGGAGGCTCTATTGAAATAATACTACTATTTGTAATTGTTATGTTGCTGTTAGTGTTGCGGCCGCTGTTACTAGTGACCCACTTGTATCAATTGTATTTGGTCCAACTGCTGTAACTGTACTTGTCGGATAGTTTGCCGCTTTACCAATTATTCTAATACGACTTTGTATATCACCTGCTGATGCACTTGAATCACATACAACAGTCATTGTACCACTGTTGTCGTTAGTAGTCATATACACTATAGGATTAATTTCTCTAACAATAGCTTCTACTGTTTCAATAGCAATAACACTAGGAGATCCAGCGTTCTCTGCATCATCTTCTGCTCTTAGATCAACTGCTGTACCGTTTGCAATTTTTACTAAAATTTTAAATGCTTTTGCTCCCGGAGTATATACTGTACCAGCCGCTACTTGTAACGATCCTGTTTTTCTTGCTATAGCTACCATTAGTTATTCTCCTCAGCGTTATCTTTAATGTCTTGCTTAACCTCAGCATAGTCTGCGCCAGGGTATTTCTTCTCAAATTCTGCTTTGCTCATGCCTTCTTCGCAATCCTGCATCATGGCTTTTACACCGCCTTCTTTAACAATAGATTCGCCTGTGTACTCTTTGTATAATGTAGAAAGCTCTTCTTTAATCTTACTTGCTAGTGCCATTGGATTGTCTCCACCTGCTACTGGTGCATGTGATTTCTTAGATTTGTTAAGATCTGTGCCGCCTCTAATTACGTCACTTACATCACCGTACTGCTCATCTGGTGCGTTAGCATAGTCTTCATCAGTTTCTTCGCCAGTAACTTTATCACCTAATGCTCCGCCGATTGCCGCGCCTGCTACTTTTGGAGCCATTTTACCTGCAATGCCACCTAATGCTCCGCCGATTGCCGCGCCAGCTGGGCCAGCCAAACTTCCTAGTGCCGCACCTGCTTTTGCACCCATAGCACCTGTTGCAGTCGAAGCTACTCCGCCTGTTGCTGTATCCAGTGCGTCTGCACCCGCCGCTCCTGCGGCACCGCCTGCTAGTGTTCCTAGTACGCCTGCTTGTAGATCTTGGTCACCTGGTACATTGTCTTGTCCTGGAATACCCGGATCATCATTTGCACCGTCTACGGTTGCTCTAAATTTTTCAATGTCTGCTCTTGGATTAAGTGAATGCATTGCATCTACTGGCTTTGCGTCCATGCCAGCGTTACGCATCATTGCCATAAGCTGACCAACTTGTCCTGCGTCATCTGCTGTCATTGAGATGTTCATTGATGCAGATTCTGTTAGTTCTTGTTTTTTGCTAGGTGCGTCAATAGCATCCATTTTAGCAATCATGTCTTTAATGTTCATTATTTACTCCCTACTGGTGAAACAGTATTTTCTTTATCAGTAATGTCTTTACCTTCGCCAGGCTTAACATCTTGTATTGGATCAGCTCTTCCTGAGCGTGTACTTTCAAGTTCTTTTAGTAGTTCCATAACTCTATTTGAACCTACTTGTTCTTGAGCATTTGGATCGCCGCCCATGTCTTCTGTTTCTAGTTTACTAACATATGGCGTTTCATCGTCAATTTCTTGATATGCGATTCTTGGATCATTCTTTGTTCTTACAATAACCATTGCTCTATCTAAAGTGCAACACATTGACAAATATTCCGATAGTACTTCTGGCGTACTTGGATAGTTTAATCCCGCTTCCCAGTAAGTAACTTCGCAATTTTGTAGTTGTGGAAAATCTAGTGGTTTTTCTTGTATTGGGGTTTTCTTTCCTGCACCAAGAGAGTTTACACTGAATTTTTGTAGTGCAGTTTCCATGGTATCTTCAAAGCCCTCAGGTAACTCGCCTGCTACGCCAATTGAAAATTCATATACTTTTTTTGCTTCTGTTAGATATTTGTTAAACATAATGATCCGTCCTTATAAAATTATTTATCCATATTCTTTAGTTTTTCAAGTAAACTGTTCCGATCTGTTACAATATACCCTTCACCATTAAGTACATCACCCTCACCTGGAGCCTTGCCATCCTTGTCCATTTTTTCTTTTTTAAGCTGTAAGTCAATCATTTTTAGTTTTTTATCTAGCTTTGCTACCTTAGCATCCAAACTAGTCTTCAACATTCCGCCTGCAACTTCAAAAACTCTGCCGCTATAACGACTTTCAACATTCATTCCTAGATCCATTAGATCATCATATGCATCCATAGCCTTTTGTGCAATTTCATTTAGCTCTTTATCAGCCATTTCGCCAAGGCCTTTTACAGCTGGTAATGCACCTGCAATTTTGTCAAACTCTGCAATGTCTCTAAGAGTTTCATTCTGGAGTTCAATTACTTCTTTTTTGTCTTTTTTCTTATCTTCCTTGATAATGTCTTTACTATCAGGCAAGTCTAGGAGTTCTTCTAATTTCTTTGTCATTATACTCTCACATTAACTGCTACTATTATTTATCGTTTTCCTTGATGGAACATGTCCTTTTCTGTAATAACTCTAAAACTAATGCCTTTAGACTTACAGTATGCCCTTGCGGCTTCCCATTTGGCGGCATTTAAAATAGCGTGTGCTTGATTGTGTTTTGATTTACCAGCATTTTCCATAGTAGTTTGGTTATCAGGTTTTACTTCTATAAGCTCAACCATATTTTTACCTTTTTTAGTTTTATATTGTATGAAAAAGTCAGGTACGTAAATAGTGTGACGTCCTGTTAATGGATTTCTATAAGGAATTTTTACTGCTTCACTGGCCCATGCTTGTATAGCAGGATTTTCATCACAAAATTTCATAAAATGAAACTCCCAACTACTACGATAAGTTGGTGATTTTTTGCCTACGTATTTTTCTGCATGTTTAGGAGTAAATTTACCGGATGCATATTTGCGTGCCATGGGTTACCCCATTATGTTTCTTGATTCTACTGCACTAGCCGTGTTATCGACTCTAAATCCCATAGTGCTAATTTTCTCTCTATTAAAATTAATAACAGAAGCAACAGCATAACTTAGCTGTAGTTTTTCTAATCCTTTAAGAGTATCTAATAATTCAAATACTTTTATGTTATCAATTTTTGCTTGTTGTAATAATACTGCTCCAGTTGACTGTGCGGCACTAGTACCAAACCCTTTTGATTCTAAAAAACCAATTACAGCATCAACTTCGTTACTAGGATAAGCTAATTGCTTTTGATAGTACGTGTTGAAATAGCGTTTAACATCTTCTTCTTTGTTAGAGATCGACTTTGGTAAATTTAATGACATATTATTCTCCTTCTCCTACTTTAAGTTTGGCCCACTAAACGCATTTTGTACGGCATTAGTAGCCTTAGAAAAGACTGCACCTACTCCGCCATTTTGTTGTACATAGTTTGATGCACCTACTACAACTGCCGCAGATGCCAGTGTAGAAATATCACCGCCGCTACCGCCTTTAGGAAATGCTATGCCTGCTACACCACTGGTATCAATGCCAGCTGATTGTCCAATTTGTCCTATTGCACTTCCAATTAATTCTTGCCCAATACCACTTCGTGTTAGCCCGCCTGCGTTTCTAAATACGTTTGCGGCTTGTAGTACAGTCCCAAAGTTTGCTGTGCCACTTGTAATTTGTCCCAGTACTCCCATGCCGCCAGCAAGTACTCCGCTACCGCCTAGTAATGCTGATGCACCACCGCCTGCTAATGAAATAGGACTTGGTGTTTTATCATAATGCTCTTCTGCAAATCCCTTAGGACCATTTACTCCAATTGGGCCTCTGCTCATATGCACAGTTTCGTAATCTAAAGTCATTTGACTTTGCACTAAGTCACTTGCACTATGATCCATTGTGTCATGTTGCCAAGAACTTATCATAGGATTAATTAGTGTAAATGAAGTATAAGTTTTTCTGGCTAGTTGGCTAATAGTAATACTAGTAAAAAACGGCTTATAACTATCATTATCAAGTCCGTATCTATACTGGGCACCGTTGATAGAATTTCCTCTATCAAATTGAATGTTTGTTGGTTCAATAGCACCAGCAGGCCCAACACTAGCATAGTTGCCATCTCTATAGTAATACCTATAGTATGCTTCCCACATTGCTGTAGTAACACCAAAGTTATCATCGTGAAAACTAATATTAACTGGTTGATAATCAATACGTTTTTGTACAACACGCTTTCTGTTGTATTGATGTTTTATGTCTGTTTGAATATTATATGCAGGTAACTGCGCTGTCTTAACAAGCATATTAAGTTCATTCATATGCTTTTGTCTAAGTTGCGGAATTACTGCTGTTACATCTGGATTAATATTAAAGGTAACGTGGTAAAGAAACTTTACTTTAGGTGTTAGTCTGTGACTATCGTCAACAAACATACGTGCGGCATGTTGAAAGTCGCCCAGTGTACCTTTAGGGTTTAACGCACCCGATGCTAAATTGTCTAAAAAACCGTTTAAGAAGCTCATACTAATATTTAGCCTTTTCTGTTAACTACGTAGATAATTAGATCATAAAAAAAGGGACAATTAAGCCCCTCAATTTAATAATATTAGTCGCTTTAGATTGCGCCGCCACCTGTAATAGCTGTGTTGATTGTTCTACCAACTGCTGTACCAATGCCAGTACCCTGTGGGCTCTGGATTGCGTTATCATAACGGATTGTTAGTGCCACTGTAACTACATCTGATGTAGCATAGTTAAGTGAATTATAGTTAGTGCTTTCTAAATAACATCCGTATAGTTCAAATGTTTCTAGTACACTAGCTGTATTTGCTCCGTTGCCGCCGTCTAAAATTTCAATACGTGTAACAAACTTGTAGTCTGCGCCACTTGCCGCACTTGACTGCTCAAAGAAGTCAAACTGTTTCTGAAGCTGTTCGCCAACAAGTTTTTGTACATTGTTACTAACATCTTCACGTAAGTTAAGCGTAATTGGTTCCCAAGTGTGTTTACCTGCTAAGAATACTTTGGAGTTGTAAATATCAACTGTCATCTGATCAAAACTAACGCTAGGGCGTGTTACATCCATAACTTGTTTAGTTAGTTCAGTTGACGGACTTGATACACCAAAGTTTTCCAAAGATACTCTAAAACGGTATTGTAATTTTGGCATTAACAAGCCCTGATTAGATGCACTTGCGTTGCTATCTAAAGGTACTGTTAATTTTGAAAGTGTTGAAATTGCCATTCTGTTCTCCTGTTACATTTATTTATCAAATAATAGGCTCCATTTTTCAGGAGCCTATTTCAGTGAATTATAATCCTGAAATCTCGCCAGTGTTCTTAAGTCTTAGCGGTATGTAAATAAATTCTACTGCTTTAACTGGTTCAATAGCAATATCTAAGTAAAGCTCGTTTCTATCAATTCTACTAGGAGTATTGTTACTTTCGTCACATACTACTAAGAAGTCATATAACGCTCTTTGACCTACTAATTCCAACATTAAACTATCTGCTTGTGCTTTGATCTCGTCACGTGTAATCTTATCGTTTGGCTCAAAGATGTAAGGCTTAGCAAGTTTGTTAAGTTGACTACGCAAGTAGATAACCAAACGTGCTACGTTAATACGATCCAAAGAACTTGCATTTTTTGCACGAGTCTTTTGACCAAAGTTAACAAGACCTGCGCCTGTTAAGAACGTAATTGGGTTAATACTTTGTGAGTAAAGCGTATCACGCTGTCCTTCATTAAGTGATATTGACTTAAATTCGCCTTCTGCAGTAATGTATCCTGCGGCACTTGCGTTAGTAATTCCGCCACGTCTTGTTCCTGCTGGAGCAAACCATGGAAAGCTAACTTGATCGCTTAGTGCTAATGTTCTTAGGATACCATGACTTGGTGGAACAACAACGTTGTTACCTGCATTATCACTTGTAAACAAGCTCGGATAAAATACACCCAAGTACTCGTCTCTTGTTGTTAATCCATTGTCGTTATCTTCAACAGCTAGTGCTACGTTTGAGCCCCAGTTGTTTAGTGTAGTTGCATCACTCTTAAGTCTCATTGGACTATCACCAACAACAAATGCTGTTAAGCCTCTATCGTTGTTAAGCGCAACCATTTCACCAATTAGTTCTGGATATCCTGGTGTTGCCATTACGTTAAATAGTCTTGATTCGTCATCTCTAATTTCTTGGTTACTATTAACCATTGCTTGTAGAGCTTGTATAACTACTTTACGCTGTGCTTTACGTCCAAAGCTACCTGCTCCGTCTGTTTGGTTAGCTGATTCAGTAACCCAACGATGTGGATAATAAGCAGTTTGAAGTACATCACCTTGACGAACGTTTTTAGCAGTTACGTCTACGTAGTTACGTGTAAATTTCTTAACGTTAAATCCACTTCTGCGTAAATTAAACAACAACATACCTTTTGGATATAGTGCTGGATCCGGCGCATCAGTGTCTAAGAAGTCACTAACTAATAGCTCTGCAATAGTACCTGTTGGTGCTACTGTTGCTGTTCCGCCACTTGTACCGTAACGTGCATCTGCAAACAAAATACCATCTTCAGTAGTTTGATCACCTTCATCAAGTGCAATCCACTTTTGAAGATCTGCGTTATACTTGTTAACTTGTGGATAGTTTTCTAAATCTGCTGTACTAACCCAAATGTCACCAGTTACTAGTGCAGATGATCCATCTTGCTGTGTAGTAGGCTCAGTTGCTGAAACAATTGGTCCTAGCGCATCGGCTGATGAATAAACACCTTGATAGCCTTTCCACGTAGTACCGTTGTGTACCATAATATCACACTCATCAACAATTGAATTGTACCATAGTGCGCCGTCTGCTGTTAGTGCGGTTGGAGCATTTGTACCTGCTGTTTGTGTTAAGATTTTCCAATTTGAAGCATGGAAGTCATATACACCATCGCCTGTTGGAGCCGCATATAAGTTTGCAGTTCCTGCCTTTGTTGCATAGTTATATGCCGCAAATCCAATTAATCCTAAAGCACCGTTTGTGTCTTTAATATGAATTTCACCACCGTCGTTATGTGAAACAACAAGTCTGTTACTTGCGTCTACACTTGCAACAATGTTTACAAATCCTGCCGCGTTAATTGAGTTTGCAAACAAGTCTGCATCGCTTGCCGCGCCTGTTGCTGTAACACTTAATGCTTTGCCACCTGACATAGTTGCTACGCCAGTAGTACTTTCTGCCATGGTAAAGCCATATGACTGACTGTTTAGTTGTGTTGCAACTGCGCTCGAAGTAATTTGCATTGCACTTGAACTATTTCTTGCAAAAATTGTAAAATCAAGTTCTTCATTTTCTGCTTCAGTAGTATGTGCTTGTACATAAAGCTGTCCTAGTGCAAGATTTAATCCGCCTTTTGCTTTATCTAAATTAAATACTGCTTCTTGGTGTGTCTTGTAAACTGGTGCTGGTTTAAGTTCCCACAATTTAGTTGTTGCGTTAAACGCTTTAACTTTCATTTGTACACCTAAGTTAGCATCAGTTGTTTTAAACCAAACACTTCCTGAAGGTCTTGACTTTGTATCAGCTACTTTAAATCCTGGAACATTTGTATGCGGAGCAATTTCTAATGCTGGAGCATAGTATGTACCTGCTGTAATTCCTAAGTCAGCTAATAGTGTGCCTGAAGCACCTGCTGTAATAGCAATCGCACCATCGTCATCAGTTGAACCATCTGTAGTTGATGAACCATCACTGTAAACATACAATTTCCCGTCAACAACTGCCGATGTTACGCCTGTAATACCTGCACCATCAATTGCTGTTTCCATTGCCGCAACGTTTACGCCACTAATAGTAACAGTAGTTCCGTTAATAACAACAGTTTGTCCAGTTGTTAGTACTGGATTACTTTCAGTAGCACTAACTGTTGGCCAACTATTGACCCATGCCGCTGTACCTACTTTGACCCATGTGCCTGCACTATTTTTGTAGTATACTTTATTAGTAGTAGTTGTAGTTACTACTGCATAATTGCCTACTGCGCCTACTGCGCCCTTAGGAGCACCTGTGTTAACATCGCCTACTAAGTTTGTTTTTGACGTAATAACAATTGGAGTCTTGTTTGTGAATGACTGTCCACCAGTGACAGTAACAGCATTGCTGTTCCATTCAAAAATTCCGTATTTTGTTTGAGCTGTGTCAAACCAATATGTTCCGTTTGCTGGGTTTGCCGCCGGAGCACTTGCACTTGGCATAAGTTGACTTAAATCAATGTCTGCCCTTACAACAAACGCTCTGTTGCTTACACCCAAATATGAGTATGCCGCTTGTAGTCCGTATTCGTTAAGCTCACCGCCATTTACTGGGTTATTGCTTGCATCTGTTTGGAAGTATGGGTCTCCAAATGTGTCTGCTAAATCTCTCTGTGAAGTAATTAAAAAAGGAACTCCTGCGTTCGCTTTTGTTGTACCTCGTGCTGTCCCTGTTCCTGCCGCGTTTGCCTTATCTTGCTGAGAGGCAACGAACAGCATTGGGGTTGTACCTGGTTCTGCTGGTGTGTAAAAACTTTCGTCGATTACGCTTACTTGTACACCTGGTGATATTAATGCCATTTAAGTTCTCCTGTTATAACAACTGTTAAAAGTATTTATATGATTTGTCTAAAACCATACGTCATAACACCTAATAAAAGGGGGCATAAAGAGTAGGTAAATACAATATGAGACCTTTATGCGAATGCGGATACCGCCCAGCGGCAATAAACTACAAAAAAGACAATAGAACATTCTATCGCAAGCAATGTGAAACATGCTTGCACCATGGAGAGAAGAAGTGGGGAATACCTAAATGGCATCAAGCAGGGTATCGACAAAAAGATACATGTGAACGGTGTAGTTTTAATAGTCCGTATGTTGAGCAATTTAATGTGTATCATATAGATGGGAATCTAAACAATACACTGCCAAGTAATTTAAAAACTGTTTGTGCTAATTGCCAGCGTGTTATGCAGAAGCTAGGCGTAAAGTGGAAACAAGGCGACCTTGTACCTGACTTTTAAGATCGTCAATAGTACCTTCGTTGTAAATATTAAAATCAAACGGTATATTTGCCCAGCGCCATTCACTAGGATGGGCGTCTGTTGGTTCAATACCCAAGTCTTGATATTGTCTAAACCATACAGGATCTGGGCCACGTTTTACACACCAAACTTTGCCGTCTAGTCCTTTAATTACGTGTGCTTCATTCTCAAATCTAACATCAGGAATAACAAAGTTTGTATCTGGGTTATCAATAACTGTCTTCTTTACAAAGCTAACCCATATTCCATCGTAAAAGCCATTGCGCATACAATCGGTACCAAACTCTTGAAGTACTAATCTAGGAGTAATTTTGCGGCCAGTTTCTTGAGTCCAAAAAGTATCTTCTTGTTCTCGCCAATAACGACTATCAGCAGTATCGCCTTCTAACATTTCTCGCGGCCAATCGAACATTACGCTAACTGCGTCTTTAAGTTTATCTGCAAATGAAATCTTTTTAAAGCCGTGTTCGTCAACTAGAACGTCTGCTACTGTACCTTTACCGCAACCAATTAACCCACAAACACCAATAATCATATAATACACTCCTAAGTATTATTAAGTATACTATAAAATTTAGGTGTTGTCAACCGTTAATTAATCAAAATGTCCGCCTTTTACAGCAACATGTTTTATTTCTTCTATTAGGAGTTGTTCTTGACGTTCTGCGTATGCTTCTTCAAACCCTTCTTCGTGGATATAACTTTCATTATTTCCCCAAGCACGTTTAAAGTATGAGTTGTAAGTTTTTTCAACGTCATCATCGGACCAGCTAATGTCAATTAGTGTGCCTTTGATTATCCAGTTAAGTCGGTTAGCTTGTTTACGAACGTACGGTGAACACATGAGCTTCTCCTTGTTACAATGTATTTACAAAATAACAAAATGTTGGCGCTAACGTTGGATCAATTAGCCTATCATAAATCCGTAGCCTTGACCACCGGATATTTGCATTGATACTTCAGTTTCTAATTTGTCTAATTCCATCTGCGCTTCTGCTTTAAGCGCATCACCGTTAAGACTCGAACCGCCTTGTGGTCCTGCAATAGTAGCAAATTTAGACCTTGCTTCGCCTAACATATACTTACATTTAGCAAGTGTATAATCTTTAATCCATTGCACTGCCATGTAATCGTCTAACAGCTCAAAATCTGGTCTGTGATTGTAGCAGTAAAGAAGTAATTCTTCTTCAGCTCTTGGTCTTTGTAAGATAGTTAATTTCTTTTGTGATCTATTCCAAGCAAACTCAATGAAACTACCAAACATACGTCCTACTAATTCTTGATATCCAGCAAATGCATTGTATGTTGCTAGGCCGCCCATGTTTGAACTAGCAAGTAGATACGTGTTTGTGTAAGCCATGTTGAACGGTTCAAATAATGTTCCGCCATCGCCGCCACCGGAGCGTGATCCAATACTTCTACGGAAAATTTGACGCACTTCTTGTACTTCATTAGGAAGTATATATGCGTTTTGGTCCATTACTGTAGGCATAAAAATATATGATTCTTCAACTGAGTTATCACTACGTTGTCTAAACCTTGTTAGTGCTGTATTAAGTGCAGTTTCATAATGAATTGGGTCTAGTTCAACATCAATCATTCCGCCACCAAGCATTGCTTCAACGTATTTGTAAACTTCTTGTTTTTTTGTATCTAAATTTTCAGACATGTCATGTTCTCCGATATAGTATTTATGCACAACGATAAATACTATTACAATGCCAAAACTTAGCTTATATAAACCCGAGAGAGGGAAAGACTACTCATTCTTAGACAAAAGTATTACCGAGATGTTTACAATCGGTGGTACAGATGTTTTTGTTCATAAGTATCTTGGCCCTAAAAATCCTAGTGAAGCAGGCGCAACTGCTGACCAGCCTCGTTATGATGCTGTAAAAGAAACCAATATACAAGATATGTTGTTCCTTGAAAACAGGGATAGAAAATACGACCCAGACATTTACACGATGCGTGGAATTTATAGCGTATCAGATGTAGACTTTGACATGAGTCAGTTTGGATTATTCTTACAAAATGATATTATATTCATGACAATCCCAATTAATTATAGTGTTAAGACACTAGGGCGTAAGATCATGTCCGGTGATGTCATCGAGTTGCCTCACTTAAAAGACGAATATGCGGCAAATGATTTTAGCGTAGCACTTAAACGGTACTACGTAGTAGAAGATGTGAATAGAGCAAGCGAAGGATTTTCGCATACTTGGTATCCACACTTGTACAGAGTTAAAATGAAGCAGATTGTTGACAGTCAAGAGTTCAAAGAGATACTTGATTTACCTGCTGAAGAGGGAAGTACACAAACGTTACGTGATGTGCTTAGTACATACGACAAAGAAATGCAAATTAATGATGCTATTCTTGAGCAAGCAGAAGCAGATGCTCCTAAGGCAGGATTTGATACTAGTCATTTGTACACATTACAGGTTGATGACGAAGGTGTTCCAGAATTAGTTACAACCGACATTACTACACTTGATGCTAGTACAGAAAACGAATTAGCAGATCGAGTCAATCAAACTCCTGAAAGAGAAGGTTATACAGGTTACTTAATTGGTGACGGCATTGCTCCAAACGGTGAAGCGTTTGGCAGTGGTCTTAGCTTTCCACTTAGTCAAGTTAAAGGTGATTACTTCTTAAGAGTAGATATGATGCCGAACAGACTATTTAGATATGACGGACAACGTTGGGTTAAGATGGAAGATAATGTACGTATGACATTGACTAACACTACTGCTAAAGATACACAGCGTACAGGATTTATTAATAATACAAAAACTTCAACTATTGGCGGCGAAACAGTTGTCGAAAGACAAGGACTTGGATCCGCACTTAGACCAAAGGCAGATAACTAATGCAACATTTTTATGATGGTCAGATTAGGCGCTATGTTACACAGTTAGTGAGACTGTTTAGTAACTTTTCTTACAAAGACGGTGACGGGAAAATAGTTCGTGTTCCAGTAACCTACGGTGACATTACTCGACAAGTTGGGCATATCATTAGAGATAATAGTGAGAACAAAATACCAAGTGCTCCGCGTATGGGCGTGTATATTACTGGATTAGAACAAGACAGAACACGCACAAGTGACAGTTCGTTTGTTAGTAAAGTTAATATACGTGAACGTGCATACGATACTGACGGAGCAGAATACTTAAACACACAAGGCAAAAATTACACTGTAGAACGTATAATGCCTAGTCCGTATAACCTACAAATTAATGTTGATGTTTGGTCAACTAATACTGATCAAAAATTACAAATTATGGAACAAATATTAATGTTGTTTAATCCTAGTTTGGAAATACAAACAACAGATAATTATGTTGACTGGAGTAGTTTAACCAGTGTTGAATTGTCTAGTTTAAGTTTTAGTAATAGATCTATTCCAATTGGAACAGAGTCTGAAATTGATATTGCACAACTTGGATTTACTACACCAATATACATTAACCTTCCTGCTAAAGTTAAAAAGCTAGGCGTTATTACAAATGTTATAATGAGTATATTTGACGAGTCAAACGGAACAATCGACTTAGGATTAAGTACTCCTGAATTACTTGCATACAGCGATACTGAACAAGAGCGTCCGGCAATGAATAAACAAACTACTAGAGCAGAACGACAGGGTAATAACGTACAAGTAGGTATGACTACATTTAAAGATTACGAAATTGTTGTGTTAAATAATATAGCACAAATTATAGATAAGGGTATTGCAGGCTCTGTACAGTGGAGTAAAATTATTGATGTACAACCCGGCGAATACAAAGCTGGATTATCACAGCTACAATTACAACGTAAGTTATTAACCGGCGAAAATACTAGTATTAGTGTTAATGGTGCTATAACAATTAACCCATTGGACGAAACACAACTTATTATTGCGTGGGATGACGACACTATACCAACCAACTCATCGTTAAATTCACCCAGTGGCAGAAATAATACAGGATCAGTAGACTTTATTATTAATCCTGCCAAATACAATCCAACTACTGCAAAAGCCGCAGGGTTAAGACTGTTATTATTAGGGTCAATTAACACTAGTAGTAACGTTGGTGGACTAATGGACTTTGGTCAGGATCCAAGTGATGGTAGTTCTAAGGACCCATATGATGGTCCAGATGCCTGGAAAAATACAGACAATTCAGATTTCGTTGCTAATGAAAATGACGTTATAGAATGGGACGGCGCACAATGGCATGTAGTGTTTGATGCTAGTGCAGACGTTGGTACAACCACAAAATATCTAACAAATCTTAACACAGGTGTTCAGTATAGATGGACTGGCACAGAATGGATATTATCGTTCGAAGGCGAATACCGAAAAGGGACCTGGCGCCTGTCACTCTAAAATAAGTACTTGCATGACTCAAGAAATAATTTGTAGTGGTGCATTGTTTTATTCCCTTAAAACAAAAAGATTCTTACTCTTACATCGCACCCAAAGTAAACAGAAGCACGTATGGGGACTTGTTGGTGGAACTAATGGCAAGGATGAATTGCCGTGGCCTGCACTTGAAAGAGAAATACAAGAAGAAATTGGTGGCATTCCTAATATAACAAAAACAATTCCTTTAGAAACATTTATAAGCACTGATGAAAAGTTTAGCTTTCATACGTATCTTGTAATAATTCAAGAAGAATTTATCCCAGAATTAAATTATGAACATGATGGATATGCATGGGTATCTTTTGGAAGATGGCCAAAGCCCTTGCACATGGGATTACGTAACACGCTCCAAAGTAAAACTAATCAAACAAAATTTGAAACAGTTTTTAATCTAATAGACTATCTAGGACAGGAAAATAATGAAGGAAATTAAAAATATTACCATCGTCGGTGGCGGTACGGCGGCATGGCTAGCGGCCGCATATATTTCACGCAACATGTGGGACATTAGTCTAACAGTTATTGATAAAGAAGCAGGAAATCCTATTGGTGTTGGCGAAGCTACTGTATTAACGTTCCCTGCATTTTTAAGAGATTGCGGCATTGATTTATCTGATTGGTTTCAAGCTGTTGACGGCACTTATAAGTCTGGGATTGATTTCCCAGGGTGGAAAAATCCTAAAGGATCTATATACCATCCGTTTTATTTAAATAGATCGTATCAAGAACACAACTGCACACAGTATGATGTATGGGCACAAAAACAAAGTGTAGACTTTAAGAAATCATCATTACCAACATTTGACGTAGCAATGGATAACAAAGTTGATATATGGGCATCGTTTTCTGCGTTAGCATATCATATCGATGCTGGTAAGTTAGTGAAACAATTAGCAAAACACTGTGGACAACATCTTACTTTAATTAAAAGTGACGTAGTTGACGTTAACAGAAACGACCAAGGTGATGTTGTAAGTTTAGGATTAAAAAACGGCACAACACATACTTCAGATTTTTATATTGATTGTACAGGTTTTGCATCAGTACTAAAAAAGCCAAAGCGTGTAGAATTATTGGGCAACGGTAGACTGTTTACTAACACTGCTGTTGCAGGACATATTCCGTACGAAGATAAAGACGCCGAATGCACCCCTTATGTAAGTTGTCCTGCGGTTGATCATGGATGGATTTGGAAGATACCAACGCAAACAAGAATTGGTAGCGGTATGGTGTTTAATAAAGATATTACTGACATCGAAACAGCAAAACAATATTTTTGTGATCACTGGAACGGAAGAATTAAGCCTGAAGATTTAAAAGTTATTGACTGGCAACCATACTACAGTGAAAACTTCTGGGAGGGAAATGTTGTATCACTAGGCCTAAGTGGTGGATTTATTGAGCCTTTAGAAAGTACTGGCATTGCTAGTATGACTACTGGTGTTTATAAATTAGTACAACGTATTCCCCAATATGCCTATACTCAAACAGATATTGATTCATACAATAAAGAAATGGCACATTGGTATGATGATGCTGTTGACTTTGTTAACAGTCATTATGCTGACACAAAATGGGATACTCCTTTTTGGAATTATGTAAAAGACACACACGTCAAGTCAGACAAGCATAATTTCTATCAAAGATGGCTTAAAGATCCTAGTAGAAAATTTTACACAAACGTCGATTCAATGACATTGTTCCATGCACCTAATTGGCATCTTTGGTTAATACAAATGGGATATCCTGTTAATAAAGATATATTAAATTTAAATGCGTTACAACTCAATGATATAAATCTAGACTTTGCTCGCCATGAAAAGATCCGTGGCATTACAAGTTTGTCTCATGCGGATGCTATTGAGTCTACTAATTTAGGGTGCGATTGGGTTGCTCGAACAGAATCAAGAAATCAAGGAATATAATATGAAAATAGTTATTGTTGGTGGCGGAACTGCTGGATGGTTAGCCGCACTTATGATTAGTAAAATCAAACCAGAACATACAGTAACATGTATTGAAAGTTCTAAGATTGGCATCATTGGTGCTGGAGAAGGTAGTACAGGCGCACTAACAAACATTATTCAAAATGTAATGTGGGACTTTGGAATTGATGAACAAGACTTTATTAAAGAGTGCGATGCAACAATTAAATTAGGCATTAAGCACATTGGCTGGGGTCCTGATATTAATAAATCATACTACGGTCCGATTGATGGTACTCCGACTGGTGGGCAAGAATCTGACATTATTTTTCAACATGCATTAGGGTATAGAGAACAAGAGTTACTTCACCTTTCAACAGACTTGGGTTATAAAATACATCATAATAAAAATAGTTTTGTTGAACACGAAGGTAATCATTCATATCATTTTGATGCACACAAAGTAGGAAAATATTTTAAAAAAGTCTGCACAGACGTAAAACACATTGACAGTGAAGTAAAAGATGTTATAATAGATAGTGAGCAAGGCTGGATTACTAGCTTAAACCTTACTAACGGACAGACAATAAGCGGTGATATGTTTATTGATGCTAGTGGATTTAATCGAGTGTTAATGAATGCAGTGGGCGGCAAGTGGAAAAGTTATAAAGAACAGTTGCCAGTTAATAGTGCATTGCCATTTATATTACCTTATGAGGAAGATGAAATTATTCAGCCAGTAACTAACGCATGGGCGCAAAATAACGGCTGGTGTTGGAATATTCCAACACTTAACAGACGAGGTTGTGGTTACGTATTCAGTGACGAGTTTGTAACGGCTGACCAAGCACATGCTGAACTTGAAAAAACTATTGGACGTAAAGTTGACCCAATTAGGCATATTAAATTTGATAGTGGTAGACAAGAAAAACTTTGGATTAAGAACGTATTATCAATTGGCCTAGCTGGATCGTTTGCAGAACCATTAGAAGCAACTAGTATTCATACTACTATATTTCAATTAAAGCATTTTATATTTGGAACATTAGGCCAAACAAGAGAAGACACTTGTCAAGAATTTGCAATAGACATGTATAATAAAACAAATGCACACATGTATGACGGATTGCGAGATTTTTTAATTGCACACTATACATGCGGCCGCAAAGATACAGAGTTTTGGAAGTACATTGATAGTGGTGCAACTAGTACAGAATTTGTTAAAACAATGCACGAAATGTGTAAATTGCGAGTTCCTAACTATACGTTATTTCCAAGGCACGAAGGTAGTGCAGGATGGCCACTGTGGAGTTTTGTTTTAGCAGGAACCGGAAAACTAACAGACATAGTTGCTCAACAAGAGCTTAAATTCAATCTAACTGATCACAAAGCTGATGCCGAATACTCGTATCATGTGCAAGGCTATCATGAGAATAGTGAAAATTTACCAGACAATACACAGTATATAAAAGGTATGCAATAATGAAAGTATTAGTTATTGGCGATGTAATAATCGACAAATATATCTATGGCACTTCACAACGTTTAAGCCCTGAAGCTCCTGTACCTATTGTTAAACACTTACATGAAGTCGAAACACTTGGCGGGGCAGGACTTGTTTACGAAAATTTAAAAAGTTTAGGTGTTAATGTAACACTAATGGAATCTGATCATGGATACAGAAGTGTTAAGACCCGAGTCATTTGTGATGGTCATTATGTTACACGTATTGACGATGACAAACGTGCAAGCGGTAACGCAGTATTAGCTGATGTATTGTCTAATGACTTTTCGCAATACGAATATGTAATACTCAGTGATTATGACAAAGGTGTATTAGATAATGCAAAAGAAATTATTGCACACATTAACAAATTTAATTGTAAAATAATTGTAGATCCTAAAGAACATGCTAAACATTATAAAGATGCGTGGTTAATAAAACCTAATCATAGTGAGTTTACTAAGTTTGGATTTACAAGCTGGCAGGGTAATATCATTACAACTAATGCAGGCAATAATGTAGTTGCCACAATAGATAATGTAGATTACGATATTCCAGTTGAGCATGTAGAAGTGTCAGATGTTACAGGTGCAGGAGATTGTTTCTTGGCCGCATTTGTATACGGATTAACAAAGCAATACAATTATAAGCATTGTTTAGAACTTGCCGTTAGGGGTTCTAGAGAAGCAGTTAAACATGTAGGCACACACTTGCTTACAGTAACTGATATTGAGGATACTATTGTGTTTACTAATGGAGTATTTGATATACTACACATAGGGCATTTAAAGCTTCTTAGCCATGCTAAAACACTAGGTAATCGCCTAGTAGTGGGCATTAACAGCGATTCCAGTGTTAAGCGATTAAAAGGTGATTTAAGACCCATTAACGATCAGCACACCCGCAAGGAAAGCCTATTAATGCTTGGTTTTGTAGACGAAGTAATAGTGTTTGAAGAAGACACTCCGTTGGAAGCAATCACCAAATTAGAGCCAAGTATTATAGTAAAAGGCGGTGACTATACAGTAGAGACCGTAGTAGGAAACGAGTTAGCCAACGTGGTTATATTTCCTATACTAGAAGGACATAGCACAACTTTAATAGTTGACACACTAAACAAAAGATAGTATAATATATAAAAGAGGTGAGAATGAAAGTATTAGTTACAGGATATAAAGGATTTATTGGGAGTTATATTTCCAATTACCTAACAGAACAAGGTCACGAAGTTGAAGGTTATGACTGGGTAGAAAACGTTGTACCGCATGTTGAAGGGTATGATTGGGTTGTGCATTGTGGTGCAATTTCAGATACTACCGAACGTGATGTAGAAAAAGTGTGGCAACACAATTATGAATTTACATTAAGATTGTTACAAATTTGTGACCACTTTGGAACAAATATCCAAATAGCAAGTACAGCCGCAGTGTATGGTAACATGACAGAGTTTAATGAATCTAGTGCAGTGTATCCACAAACACCGTATGCATGGAGTAAGTTTTTAGTTGACAAGTTCCTAAATGATAACGGCTACGATAGCTTTAGTATGAATGTACAAACTTTTAGATATTTTAATGTGTACGGACCCGGTGAAGGACACAAAGGCGATCAAATGAGCCTAGTTAGTAAGTTTCAAAAACAGGCTTCGCAAGATGGTGTAATTAAATTGTTTGAAGACAGCGACAAGTATTTTAGAGATTGTATTTGTGTACACGATATTGCAGTAATACAAGAAAAGCTAATGCACACAGACGAAGCTGGCTTATTTAATATGGGCACTAACAAAGCGCCAAGTGTAGAAGAAGTTGCTAGAACAATAGCTAAAAAGTATGATGCAAAAATTGAATACATTCCGATGCCAGATAAGTTAAAATCACAATACCAAGAATACACTTGTGCTGACAATGCTAAGTTACACAATGCTGTACCGATTAGACATTGGATGACTGTAGAGGAGTATATTAATGCAACCGACTAGACTAGAAGGTAAGGTAGATAAAGGCTGGGGTTACGAATTAATTTGGGCCACTAACGAAAAATACTGTGGAAAGATTATGGTGTTTAATCGAGTAGGCGCTAAGTTTAGTATGCATTTCCATAGGGAAAAGGACGAGTCTTGGTTTGTAAACAATGGCAGATTCTTACTTAATTATATTGACACTGATACTGCTGAGTACAAAAGTCAAGAACTTGTAGAAGGTTCAGTATGGCATAATCCGCCATTAATGCCGCATCAGTTAGTATGTATGGAAGCTGGAAGTAGTATTACTGAAGTAAGCACTCCTGATAGTGTAGAAGATAATTATCGCATTGGTCCAGGTGATAGCCAAAAGATAAAGCCAGCAATGGAAATTATAGATCAAGAATAGATTTAAATTTAAGTCAATAAAAAAGGAGCAATTACTGCTCCTTTTTTTGTGGGTGATTACAGTACTGTTAAGCCTGCGCTTCACCCCATTTAATAATAATGTTAGCATCTAATGCTTCACCAGTCGTCTTATAAACGTTTAGTGCTAGTACGTCAGGACCATTTGGGAAAGTACCTCTACCACCTAGTGTAGTATTTGTAAGTTCTTTCAACTGTCCTAGATCTAGTGTTGCACGTTCACCCGGTGTCGCAATAAATGAGAACACAGTTTCTCCTGGCTGTGCAAATGGTGGTTGACTAAACTCAAAGTTAAATAAATCACCTGCTGACAATGTGCCATTATAGGAGTTGTTAAACGTAACCTTATAGTATTCAATACCGCCACTGCCTTGATTACCAAACAATAAAGGTCCTTCAATATTTGAAACACTTGACGAAGCTGGAAAAGTAATATCACTTTGGTTAGTTGGAGCACCAGCTGAATTGCCTAATGATGTACCACCTTTGGCACCTGCCGCGTCCCAAACACTCTTAGTAAAGAGTGCAAATGCTGAGTTAACAGTATCGCCGCCCTTTTGGAATGATTGTGAAGCACCGTTACTACTGTTAGCGTTTGGATTGCTTGAGAAGTAAACTAAGTATCTACCATAAACAGTTTGGTCAATAATCTGCTGGATTGTAGTTCCTGCAGGGAAAAAGTCACCACCGCCTGCGCCATCAGCAATTTGATCACCTGCTGTTAAGTTAGCTGTTTCCCAGCTATCTTGAGCAAAGTAGCCATAACTTCTGTTTGTTCTAAAGTTCCACCATGGCATCAATTGTGCCGATGTTGTAACCTGGGCCATAACTGCCGCTGTTGTATATGTTGCTGAATCACCACTGTTCCAGTTAACACTACCACCGGAAGCAACCTGTGCAAAACTAGGTTGTCCACCTTGTGCAAGTCCTGCAAGTCCTGTCCAACCAATGTCACCTGGGTTAAGTGGATAGTTCTGTGGGTTAAGCACACCTTCAATAACAATACCACCTCTAATTGGTGTATCGTCATCAGCCGTACCATCTGATGTAATTTCTAAGCCTTGCATAAGCAACTGAGCTCTGTTTAGTAGCTCTCTATCACCTAAGTCGCCAACAATAGCATTACTAACACTAGGTGCTAGTCTTAATAAGAACGCTGTTTGTTTTGTTGTACTAACACTTAGTCCTGTTTCTGTGTATGAGAAAATATAACCACGGTCATCATCAAAGCCGCCATCTGTAATAAACGCACTACCCCAGTGACTAATCAAAGGTGTAATAGTATTACTAATTAAAATAACACCTGTTCTTGCAATGTGTGAAGTTGCAGGCCCTGCATTATACTGTCTAGTAGCACCAGCTTGGAAGTTTGTAAGTGTTGTGCCTCTAGTAACGTTTGTAAGATTTTTGTTAACATGGTCAATAGATGTATAACTAATTAACTCGTTATCAATGTAGACTGTTCCTGCATCTGGAAAGAATTTAGATTCAACTACTGGAATAATTGTTTCACTAGCTGTAATATCTGTGCGTAATGCGGAGTTAGATCCTTCGTTAGTAACTTCATAACGCACTGGTAAGTTACCTGAACGCATAAATGCTTCTGTGTTTACGTTTGAGTTACGCATTCTGTGACAGAATACAAAGTTACCATCTGCACCACGTAGCATCCAGTCAATAAAGCCTGCACCATACCAACTGTATTGAATACCAATCATCTGCATGTATCTAACATCCATATTGTATCCACTTGGTCCTGTGCCGTCTAACCTATCTAAGTTCCACTCTTCTTGCAGAACTTTTTTATCTGTAATCAAGTTAACCTTTGCCGCTAGTACGCTATTAACACCTCTATAATCTGGTGTTACAGTCATCTGTGTTTGTGAATCAACGTTCGAAACAACGTGTGTCATTCCTTTGATAACAATTCTATCACCAGCTTTTAACTGATCTCTAAATCGTGTATTGTTTCCTATCATCAAGTTACTATCTGTATTAATTGCTACAGTTCCTGCAACTTGTTTTGTACTTGTACGCTGTGCTACACTAACGTTTGATCCATCAAACTCCCAATAAATTCCGTTTTGATCATCAAATACACCTGAACGCACTGTTGCGCCATGCCATCCAACAACGGTCATTTGTGCCGCAAATCCTAAGATTGCAGTAGTAGCGCCTAGTCGTCTAGTTGAAAGACATCTTAAACTTCTTTCATCTATAATTTGTGTAATTACATATTCGCCGTTGTAGCCTGCTGTTTCAACACCAATAAGTCTAATCTTTCCACCAACTTGGGCGCCGTGATCGTTGTCATCTGTTGTAATAGTAACAATAGCACCAATGCCTGTTCCGTCTGCTGTAATAGTTCTTACGTCATAACTCGGAGCAAAAAGTGCACCAGTTGTATACATAATACCTTTACCTGACTGATATCTAATATATTTTTTACTTTGACGTATTGCTTGCGCTCCGTGCTGTGGACCGCCTGTACCTAGTTGTACACCACCGTCATATGGTCTGTGAATAAAGAAGCTATCTGGACGTAAGTACACGTTACCTTGGATTCTATCTTCAGTACTGTCGCCTGCTGTAAATTCTAAAATAGAACCAGGTGCTCTTGTATTGTATCTAATTTTCTTAGTGGTTGGAATATTAATAGCAAGGAATGATCCTGATGCTAGTGCGTGATTATTTGTTCCGCCATCATCAGAGTTAACATCAACTAAGAAAGTATCTCCTGGAACAATACCATGTGAGTAAGGCCATGTTACTTCGATAGTAGCTAGTGCCTCAAAGTTAACACTTGAACTTGAACTAATTTCTGCTGTTGTAAAGTCTGTTAGTGTAACGCCGTTTACTAAGCTAAGGCCGCCTCCACCTGCACCAGTACCTGTGATAGTAACTGTTGATAGTCCGCCACTGCCGTCTACTGATGCTACTACAATAGTTGCATCGTTTGCTGTAGTTGCGCCGCCTAAGCTAGTACCTACTACTGTTAAAGTGTTACCAACTTTATATCCACTACCGCTTGAGCCGATTGTGGTAGTTAGTGTGCCTGATGTTCTAGTAATATCAAATGTAGCACTTGTACCTGCATGTGCTACGTTACTACCTGCTTGACCTGTAAAGACTGTTGGTAGTGCCGGAGCAGTACCTGCAATACTTACAGTACCAATAGCACCAGTTTCGCCATTAACACTATCAATTGTAATAGTTGCATCGTTTGCTGTAGTTGTGCCGCCAATTTCTGTACCTGCTATTACAAAAGTTTGACCAACATGATAGTTTGTACCATTTGCTGTAACTGTTGTAGTAAATGTAGAACCGTCATTAGCAACATTAAACGTTGCACTTGCGCCTGCTAAATTAGCCATTACCTTTGATTCAAACGCACCACCGTTAAATGCCGCTGGTACTGATGATACATCACTTCCTTCTACACGAACATCAGTAATAGCGCCTACGCCGTCAACTGATACTACTCTTAGATATAAATCGTTTGCTGGAGTTGCACCGCCTAATAAATTACCAGCACAAACAAGTGTGTCTGCTGTTGTATAACCTGTTCCATTATTACCCGATTGCTGGTATGTATACGTTGTTCCGTTTACATTAATTCCAAATTCAAGGGCGCTACCTGATCCACCTGTAAATGCTAAGTTTGACCCACCAAAGCTATAACTTCTTGATTGACTTGGTGGTGTACCTATACTCCATCCACTGTTATCTGGAACTATTGAACTAATTGATCCGCCTGCGGCAACTCCTGTAACTTTACCAACAAAGTCATTGCCTCCACTGGCTACGTTACCGTTTTGTCCTGTGCCGCCCAATAGCTGGCTACCTTCAATTCTTAGTCTGTCGTTAATTGCATAACCTGTACTGTCGTTTGGTGAACTAATATCAACTGAACTAAATCCAGAGCCTTCAAAGTTAATATCAAACTGCGCAGAGTTAATTGTTCCGCCTGCGTTTATATATGTTTTTGTAGGGCCAGTATAACTAATTGTTCCACTAAGTGCAGTACCTGCAATAGTTCCACCTGTTATGCCACCTGATCCATTAATTGTACTTACAGTTATTGATACATCGTTAGTCGGAGTAGTTCCGCCTAAATTGTCACCCGTAACTAGTAGTATGTCACCTATTACATATCCACTACCTGCTTGTGTTACTGCATCAATAGTATATGTTGTACCACCTTTTGAAATTGTAAATTGTGCGTTTAGACCTGCAGGAGTAGCAATAGTACCACTTACACCTGTATAGGTTTCTGTGTTTCTTGTAACTGCTCCAGTAAATGCACCACTCATACTAAGAGTGGTTCCTGAAATGTTGTTAACAAATATAGCATCACCACTTCCGTTGTCTGCCGCTAGTCCTACAACAATACCTGTTGTGCTTGATACTACAATGTCAGTGTTTCCAATACTAATATCTTGTGTTAAGTTTAGTGGTAGTGCGTTACCGTCTGGTGTACTTGAAATAGCTGTAACTTGTGTTCCTGTTGGTAACGCTCCGTTAACAATCGGAGCACCAACTTCTGGAACATCTCCTGTAAATGCAAGTCTGTTCTCACTAATTTGTGCAGTAAGTGCTAAACTCATGGTACCGTTTGTACCATTACTAAACAAAGTAAATGCCGGCTGTCCAACACTTGCTCCTGTATAAAATGCACCCTGTCTTAGCTGTGTATACGTTGTTGAAAGAATTTGGCCATTAGTTGTACCAACTTTTGCTTTAGCATAAAATGTAAATGTAGTGTTAGTTGGAATGGATTGAATAATAAATGATCCTTCACCACGTGCCGCGCCGCCAACACTATCTTCAAGTGCTTTAATTGTAATTGGGGTACCTGCTAAGAATCCATGGGCACCAACTGTTGTAACTGTAATTAAACTTGATCCAATGCCAGCTGTGCCAGACGATGCATCTGTTTGTACTGTTAGCACCTGTGTATCAGTGCCTGGTAGCTCGTACACACTTGGATATCCGCGCATCATACCAATAGCTGACCATTTAGTAGGCTGTAGACCGTACTCAAAGTCAGCGTCAAGCATTGACAATGGAGGTGCAATACGCATACGTTCAATAGCATCAGTACCAAAGTCATATGGTCTTGTTCTTTGCTCTGGGCTATCAATAAAGATTTGTAATTCATCTGATTCTACGTGCGTCGAAGTATTGTAGTTTAAGTCAATAATTGTTACTGCATCAGTAACTTGTAAGTATTTTGGAAAGTCTAAGTCAGCATTTTCATTAGCCGACACACTATCATACTTTGGAACATATCCACTTGAATCTCTAGGTGTAACGTCATCAATTCTTGTTACTTTACCGCCTTTTAGAACATCTGTAAAGTTGTAAATAACTTCTGATTTAGTAGTGTTTGTTATAATTAACAAGTCACTAGCATCATAGTTACCTTGGAATCTAACATGACCTAATCCTTTGCGCTCAAAGGTCGGTAATGCACTTGTGCCTGTTGTTAGTACACTAATAACAATTCCTGACAGTAGTTGAATACGTCCAGGAGCCGCGTTTTCAACAGTCTTAGTTCCGTCAATTACTTGAGCAATGTTACCTTGATAAGGTGTAGACTGTGGCGAGTTATTAAAAACATGGTTAACAAGTAAGTCACGAGTATATTCTTTAGCTCTAATTTCTGCTATTCTGTCACCGTCGACTTGAGCAACGTCTTGCTCCCAATAAGTTTTTGAAATTCTTGTTGTTTCTTCGTTACCAGTGTAGCGTAAATCGTGCGCCCAAGCAACAAGGTTGTACCCTGTGTCTCGTTCACATCTTGCTTGATCGTAAACATACCCACTAAAGCCGTCTGCCCCGTCTGCTACTTGCTGTGCGATCCAAGCCGCCACCTCCGCTTTAATAAATGCTATGTTTGCATCTAACAATGCCCATGCATTCGGATACGTGTTGTCGTTTACTCCAATACCTGGATAAAACTTGTAATTATAAATCTTTTTCTTAGCCATTCTCTTTATGCTCCAAATGCTACTGCAAGGGCTGTGGCCGTTGCGTCTACATAACTTTTACTAGTTGCGTGTGTACCCAGTGTAGGTTGATTAACCAACAATACATTGTTACTGATATTTACGTCTCCGACGAAGCTTGCACCATTCATATTGATTGATGATGCTGAGCTGTCTGGATTCGTTGCCATATCAATTGTGTGTACTCTTATTTGTGAAGGAGTATTATATCCAATTTCTACATTGTCTATGCTACCCGGAAGTGCTCCAACACTTTTAATAATTACTCTGCCGTTAACTACTGATAATGCAGTGTCAGACAAGTAGTTAACTTTAAAAACACCACCGGTTACAGCAAGGCTATCAAAACTATTTGATACTTGTGTTCCCGTATCGTCACCTGCATCATCTGCTGGAGGAACATAAGCAACAAACGGTGTTCCGTTGAGCAAAATGCTTTGAACATCGATAACAGGAGTAGTTAGTTTACCAGCTGTGTCGACTGTAAAGAAAGGACTTTCAAATCCATTTTGTGCTTGGAATTTATCGTTAATTACTGTTGCCATTGTATTCCCTTATTAAATTGCGCTTATCGATTTGATTGTAATAGTTCCTGCCATTGATGCATGTGATGTACATACATATCCATAGTTTCCTGAGATATTTGAAGGAATTTTCCAATACAATGTACCAGATGTTTTACCTTGTGCCGATGAACCAGTTGTTTCTGTGCCGTCTAACGCAACGTGTACTAATCCAGTACTGTATACCGATCCACCACTATTCTGAATTTGGAATGGGTGATTTGCTGTTGTAATCTTAAATGCAATAGTTGCCCCTGCCAATGCAAAGAGTGTTGGATCTTCTGTTGCACCATACTGATCAAATTTATATCCATTGTTTGAATCTGCTGTCACAGTTAATGTTGTAATTGCAGGATATGCTATTTGGTCAATAGTATGTTCACTGTCTACCCAAGAACTTCCGTTATATACAAGTACATTACCAGTTGTAACTCCAGTAACATCAACACCACTAAGTGTTGCAAGTGTTGGAGAAGTTCCGTTAATAGTAATTGTATCACCCGTTATTGCTGTAGTAATATTTGTACCACCGGCAATAGTTAGTGTGTCAGTTGCACTGTCTGCTTCTGCAAGACCTGAGTCTGCTTGAACATTACTAAATGCATTTTGGTTTGCTTCACCACTTAGTGCATCACCTGCATAGTTAATAGTAAGCGTATCACCAACAATACTAGTTGTAATGTTTGTGCCGCCTGCTAGTGTTAATGTGTCAGTTGCGGCATTTGCAGTTGTTGTTCCAGTATCGCCTGCAACTGTTTCGAATAAGTTCTGAATGCCAGTTGCGGCTGGTGTAATAAATGTAAATGTACCGTTGCCGTTTGCAGATAATACTTGTCCACTCGACCCATCAGTAATACTTAAACTAACAAGCGTTGTTGGAATGGTCGGCTTGTTATTTAGGTTATTATAGTTTGTAAAGTACGAGCTATCAAAGCCATCAAGGGTGCCAGCATCAACTGCCGCGCCACCTGATGATACGTCAACCCCAGGTGCCCATTTGCCTCCGTCCCATTTAAGAACGTTACCTGCTTGCGGTGCTTGTGAAGTTGTATCAACATCAGTTAAACTATTAATAGTTCCCGTGTATGCAACTGCTGACAGTGGATCAGTGTAGTTTGGAATTGCGCCGCCACTAGCGTCTAATAGCATTTTACGCCATGCACTTGAGTGTGCAACATAAACTGTTCCGCCTTCGTGTACATGTAGCATTGCACCATGATATGTGCTTGTACTAATTGCGTTCATTTGGTTTAACGTTGACGCATGAAATGATACTTTGTTAATTTTGTTATCGTCGTTTGGAATATCAAGTTCTAAACTTGAGTTCACTAAGTCCTTTAAGTTTGTACCGTCGCCTAACGAACTATATAGTTCGTCTGTATTAGTATTGATCTTAGTAGCACCTGCTCTAAGACTATCACCAGTACCGTCGTTTGCGGCTGTTCCTAAATTTAAAATTGATTTTGCCATTCTTACACCTTATCAAATGTTATGTTCGTATTATCAAAATACGTACTTGTTGCATCAAAAGTATTTATTCCAGAGCCTTCCTCGACACTAGACACGTCTGCAATAATAGCAGGCGGAGTCAATTGATGTATTGTTTTTGCATACGTTGCATGATATATTAATTTAGCGCCAGAGTATATACTACTTGACGGATTAACGTGTATCTTGCAAATGCTTTCGTCTACAGTAACCGATAATGCAATTAGTTCTTGGTTAATACTTGATCTTCCAAATACACTTGCTACTGCTCTATCAGGTCTTGCAACTACTGAAAGTTGCATAATTTCTTTTTCGTTTGAATCAAATTCAACTGTGATTTGATACGTTACACTACTGAATTCGCCAACATGCCATTGATCCATAATCGTGTTGTAGTGACAGCCGATCCAATTACCTTTATAACTAAAGCTAGATCTGTCCGGCAGATGAATTGTTTGGTTTGAGCCTTTTGTAAATAGGCCTGTTAGAAGTTTATTCATAGTTCATGCTCCATATTGTATTTATCGTTTTATAAAGATATGCAACAGTACAGATTTTTATGATATATCTACTAAACTATGGGCAAATTGATATAAATTATCAAAAATTTCAGTCTGCTTTTTAAGATCTTTGTTTGCAAACGTATTTAACTTCTTAACAGTTTCTGCTCCGTATCCTGTACGTAGTAACACAGGTCTTGCTTTTGCTTTTACTGCGGCCTTAAGGTCACTAATTTTATCTCCAACATACAAACCGTTTTTCCAATCACATCCTACTTCTGCGGCCGCACGTTTAAACATTCCTACATTAGGCTTTGCGTAAATATCGTCTTTAAGACTAGTGGTTGAATAATAAAGGCCATTAATGCTCTTGCATCCAATGTCGCCTAATAATTTAAGCATATGATTATGTACTAGGTCAACATCAACTTCGTCCATTATTCCTTTACTGATCCCACCTTGATTAGTAAGGATAACAACGTCATACCCCTTATCTCTAATCATTTTTACAGCTTCTAAACTACCTTCAATTGGTGTAAACTGCTCAGGGCGAGTTACATATGTTCCAATATCTACATTAATAGTACCATCTCTGTCTAATCCAATTACCGGTGTACTCATGTTACGGTCTCCATCTATCATCTGACCAGCCTACTTGTTCTTTATTAAACCAATCTAGTTCAAAAAGTAAAATATCATCAGTGGCTGTTAATGTTTGCTTCCATGTTTCAACAAACTCTAAAGTTTTATTATTTAATTTGCAAACGTGTTCTTGTATAAAATTTGCGGCTTCGTGTGTGAGTGGATGCACTTCGGGCTGACTCATATGTAAATGTTCTGGATTTTTACTAGGCACACTTGTTGGTCTTGTTTTAAAAAACTCGTCGTCGACTCCAAAGCCTAGTGCATTAAGTATTGGTGGACAAGTAGTTTTAATATCATCTTTGTATTTTTCTAGTATTGCTCTACAATCTTCTAATTCTAAATATTTGTTTTTAGTATTAAATTCTTTACTAAGTTCGTTCCAGCCCTCTGTTGGCTCTCTAAAGCCAGTAGATATAACATTACATCCAATATTTTCTAATGCTTTGTGTGTACTGCTTATTAATGCACAGTCTCTCATTGTTGCCCATATAGGATCTGCATAGTCCCAAGAATTTTCATAACGATAATTGTTTACAATAAATGCTTCATCAGTATTATTAGCGTTAAAGTTACCTGGTGTCCACCAACCTCGGCCCATATGATATCTGTCTTCGCGGAAAAAACTAGACCACTGTAGTAAGATGATATCGTCTTTATTAAATTTGTGTTCAGTGTTTGCTTCCCATAGTCGGGTTGATATGTATTGATTACCTGCACCACTACGTCCCCAGTTCTCTCCAACAGTGGCACCTTCTTCTACGTAATGATGTATTAATACATCTGCCCAAGTGGGATAAAAATACTGTGTTAGACTGCATCCAAATGCAAATACCCTCATACTAGATGCCTTAATAACTCTAGCATTAACTTATGTGGGATTGTTTTTGATCGATCAAAATTTATTTTGTGCTTACAAATCTCATCAATTTGCATTAGTACTTCATCGGGCAACATATTATATTGTGTTAAAATGCTATCAGTATCAAACAAATCTAATCCATGCATTACTAGTGCAACATTATATTCGTTAAACAACACTTTCTTTGTATATGATGTAAAATCATCAGCAATGGGCAATCGCGTCTTCCACATTTTTAAATTTTCTTGTAGTGTATGTGGCAATGGAGTACTTGCTACTTTGTTCCAAAACGGCGTATCACGCCTATTGCTAACATAGTGCAATGCAATAAAGTCTCTAACATTTTCCATTATAGCATTAACTTCTATGTTATATCGATTAATACTTTGTTCATTATAATTAATCATACGACGAGCTAATAAGAATGCTTGATTGATACTAGTACCAATACTACTTGCTTCTAAAGGTTCTACAAAACTAGCACTAAGGCCAATAGCACAAACATTTTTAATCCAAGGACGATCAACTGCACCTGGGTCAAATTTAATATGTTTTGCTACGTCAATACTATGTCCTAAATATTTTTCAACTTCTATTTGTGCCTGTTCTGCTGTAATAAAGTTACTGTCAAAAATATACCCGTTTCCTTTACGCCCTTGTACCGGTATACGAAACATCCAACCAGCATCCATTGCTTTAGCTAGAGTCCATAACGGAGTTTCTTCTTCTTGGGGAGTAGGAAATACAATAGCTTCCTTCATTAGCAAATGATCACTATAACTATTCCAAGTTGCTCCCAGCTTTCCAATTAATAGTCTAGAAAATCCTGTACAATCAATATAAAAATCATAATTATATGTTTTAGTTTTACTTGTAATGTAATCTATACCTTGGGTGTTGACTGCTACATCTACTATTTCATCATCAAATACATTACATCCTTTTTCAATTGCAAACTTAGTTAAAAAATTATTTAATTTTTGTGTATTAAAGTGATATTGACTAACTCCAGTATCGTTTGGACGCTCATCTATAAATTTATTAAATGGTACATTGTTATTCCAAAGATAATCACCCGTCATGTCTCTTGGATTGCATTGTTCACCAATAAGTTTTGCAAATGCGGCAGGTAATCCTAAATGTTCAAACACAAAAGGAGAATGTACACTTTGAAGATATGGTTTATCTCCCCAATCTTCAAACATAATTCCTGTTTTGAATGTTGCATCACATTCATTAATAAGTTGTGCAGTCTGTATGCCAACATGATCCATAAATACTGACCAATGTTCTGTTGTCCCTTCACCAACTCCAATAGTTCCAATTTTTTCTGATCGGATAATGTCTACTTGATAGTTTGGATAAGTGGTTTTTAGAATTAATGCTGATACAAATCCTGCTGTACCGCCGCCTACTACTGCTATTTTCATGTCATTCATCTAATGTATACCATCCCGTTACAATGTACTTACTTCCTTTGTAAATAGGATTGCCGCGATGTGGATGGGTAAATGCTGTAGGGAAAATACTTAGCTTGCCTGGTTCGGGCTTAACTTTAACTCCTTGGTATAGGAATTCTGTTTCGCCGCCTTCTTCTACAGCATTTAAGTAAACTGTGTAAGCAAGTACCCGCGAACACGAACTTAGTGATGCGCTTTCACAATGCCAAGCATGATAACCTTGGTGCGGCATAGTCTTTTGTATACTCATTCCTTTAGGAGAATGCTGTAAAACGTTACCTAAACTTTCATACTTAGTACGATACTTTTCTGTGTACACTTTATTAAGAGTAGCATAGAAATAACGACACAAGTCATCGTCTGCATGGTATCTTGAATTATGATTTGCCCAATCCATAATAATTCTTTCGTCTTGATTCTTTGTACTGCTTTCAAGGTTTGTTAATTGACTGGCAGACATTTCTTCAAAGCGTTTAATTATTTGCTTACACCAATCAATCGGAAAAACATTCGAGTATTCTTCAAGTCCGTCAAAATTATCTTTCATTTATTTTTCTCCTATATAAAGAATTGTTGATTAATTCTATAATTTTTATCTGTAAACATGCTTGGCTTTACATATGCCGAGTGTAGCAAGGATTGATTGTACAATACCATTCTATTATACTGCATTGGAACCATTCCAATCATTTTCCAATCATGTGAACTATCAGTTATGTATTTTGTTACTTTAGTAGTACCAGTAACATCCATTCCGATATCTCCGTTTATTAGTTGTACTCGGTCAGTAAAGCATGTTTCGCCTCCAAACTCGTAAAAGCTAGTGCCGCCGTTACACTCGTTAGCATTGTTTAAGTAAATTGTACTAGCAAGATTTGTTCCTGAAGGATTATCTTGATGCGGCACAAGTGGCGGCAACTTATCTGACTGCATAACATTAACCATAAAGGTTGCATTCATAAAACTATTTTGCATGTATTCTTGTGGTTTATGTTCCATAATCTCTGGAAAATATGTTCTACTCAATTGATCAAATGCCCAAGCCATACCGCTTAACTCATAAAATGCATTTACTCTCTCGGCAGGATTGCCTCCTCTAATACGTTTATTAGTTGATGCTGGAATATCTAATGCAAGTTGTCGCACCATATCTGGATTCTTATAAAAATTATCAACTACTAATACTGGAACTTTATGTTGTCCAAATCTCCATAGCCTTGCATCAAAGTCTCGGTTAATATCAAATGTTTCTACTTCGTTAATTGTATTTTTATTCATTTATACGTTCCTTAATAATAAAATTAGCACTAATTGTTGCTCTTACTTCTGTGCTATTGTTAGGCGAAACATAATGTTCTAATGTGCTTGGAAAATATATAATGTCACCTTCGTCTAGTGGGGGTGTTATTCTATTGTTAAACTTAAAAGGCTGTGTAGTTAACTTTGGTAAGTCTGATTGATGGAAATAATCATATGCATTTTTGTAAAATGTAAAGTTTCCGCTATTAGTAGGCGTGTGCATCATATATGCACAACTAATAATAGATTCTCCAGCATGATTGTGAACTTCTTGGAATTGCCCATTGGTGTATCTATTGAGCCAACATTCAATCCTGTAATCTCTTGGAAGATCTAGTTCGTAAATTTCCAAGTACTCATTAAGACCTGCAATAGCCGACTTAATAAACTGTTGCCAAGGTAAGCTATCAGCATCTCTATTACCGAAAGTTGTATCTACGTTACTATTCCATGTTGGAACTTCACTAAAGTACTCATCGCCTTTGAGTACTTCAGTAAAATCCGCTTGTATATCTACATGGTTGGCTAACTTTGCTTTATATACCGGTACAGAATATATAGATTGATGTGTCACTAGTTCTTCATTTCGATCATTACACTATATTCTGGCAAATAGCAGTATTCCATTTCACTATTGTAAAGTGTACGAATTGCATCATCTAGTGTTTCTACTAACGGCTCACCACCTAAGTTAAAACTAGTATTAAAGATAATTGGCACATTGGTTTGCGCATAAAATTCAGTAATAATATCATAATAGTGCTTATTTTGTTTTCTTGTTACAGTTTGTATGCGACATGTTCCATCAACATGTATAATACTAGGAATTAAATCTTGTTTACCTTCTTGGCAATCCATTGCATACATCATATGCGGACTTTCTTCCAGTCCTCGCATATCAAACCACTCACTTGCATGTTCAGCAAGGATAGTTCCTGCAAATGGACGGAAATATTCTCTACGCTTAACACTATTAACATGATCTTTACCGTTCGGGTCAGTTGGATCATACATAATACTTCTGTTACCTAATGCACGTGGGCCGTTTTCACTTTTTCCTTGAAACATTGTTACAATGTTTTTATTACGAATTAGATCAACAACTTTTTTATTATCTGCTTCTACAACTGTTGCTCCGTATTTGTCAGCAACTTCTTTAATTTCTTCTGCGCTATAATGATATTCAAATCCTTCGTAGATTGTTTCTGCTAACGGACGTACTTTAGTATCTTTAGTTGTTTGATGGTACATCATCATTGCCGCACCGATTGCAGTGCCTGCATCGTTACTAACTGGCTCTACATACAAAGTAATACCTTCTTTTTGTAGCTTATCAAGATACCAATAGTTAGCAACACAGTTTAGTGCATAGCCACCACTTAGTACAACATTTTTGTTGCCACTCATTTCAACTGCTTTCATAATAAGACTTAAAACTTCTTGTTGTGATTCTGTTTGTACAGCATATGCTAAGTCTCGACGGTTTTCTAGTGTAGTTAAATCAACTTTACTATTAATTACGTCTTCTGATGTGTCAAGATAATCATATTTCCCTTCATTAATAACAGCCGCATTAGGATATGTTGGAACAACAACATTTCTATCACTTGTTCTCCACTTGCCACCATTGCCATCTGTATATATTGTTGGAATATTACTATTAGGTTTGCCATATGGAGCAAGTCCCATAGTTTTTCCTGCTTCAATTGGTTGGAAGCCACAATATTGTGTTACTGCTTCATATGCTTTTACAATACCTGCTGTATCGTCAAGTACTAGTTCGTGATATCCTTCTTCACCTTCTCTATCTGACGGAATATACGGAATACATGTACTTGGGAACGGGCCATTTCCGCCTTGATGTTTATACAATGTTTTAAATGCATCGGGATATGCACAATTAAAAATACTTTCAGTTTCCCATGTCATAAATTCATCGTTAAAAATACCAGTATTGATATTCATAGGTATAAATGTTCCAGCACCATCAACAACTACTGCTGTTGCTGTTTCCATACCTGATCTATAAAATGCACAAGCCGCATGTAACTTATGATGTACACTAGATAGATCAACTACTTGTCTATGTTCGTATTTTCCATCTTGCGAGTATGCGCTGTCTGAACGATCAATTAATCCTAACTTACGTGCTAGACCAGTATACATGTCTCCACCACTAAAATCAATTCTACTTGAATCTGCTAATGGTTGCGTGTGTGCAACTACCAAATAATCAAGTTTATCAGTGTAGTCTAAAAATTTAATCATTGCGGCTAGCGGCCCACCGTCATATTTTTTACGTGTTAGTCGTTCTTCTTCGATTGCAAACACAATCTCTCCGTCTTTAAGAAGAACAGCGCCGCCGTTATGTCCTCTTGTAATTGCTCCAATCCACTGCGTCATAGTTTTATCTTCCTTTGTTATGTTTTAATTTTATTAGTTCGATTATTAGTCAAAAGTAGGTGTTGGATTATAATTAAAATCAACTACAAATACTTTTCTTTCATTAAGTGTAGGATATGTTCCATGAAATACCCTACCGTCCATAATTACCATTTTACCTGCTTGTGTAGGATGTGTACGGTATTGAATAGTATTATCTTCTGTAGGCTGTAATGTAAATAAATTTCCAGCATATGGAAGATTAATATCTGCGTCACAATCATCTAAAAACAATATAGCTGTTAATTGCTTTCCTAGTATATGATCATGTAGTAAACTGTATGCACCCGTTGGATATCTTACACCCCATGCTTTCTTAAACTGCCCAACATTAATCGGTAATTGTTGTAATTGAAATTTTATAAAACTTTGAAATTCTAGTCTAGGATCAATATCAGTTGGATAATCCATATTAGGCTTATAAAATTGGACGCCACCACTGAATCCTGTATTTTTGTGTCCTTCATTTTCGTCTTTAAATAAAGCTAAAAACTTTTTCCACTTAGGATAGTAAATATCATCTATAATCCAAGTTTCAATTTGATTAGGCAATACTGCTTTAGGTAGCTCAAGCGGTTCTGTATATGAACTATTTAAGAATTGTCCCGGATCTGACATTTATTTTCCGGTCCTGCCTAAAATTTGTGCTGATTGAGAGCCGTGTGTTACACCATTTGAATGGACAACTCCGTGTGTAGGACAAACTTCACCTTCTTGTTGCTGTGCAACATAGTTACCAGTATATGATCTTGGCTTGCCTAAACGTTTGCGAACACTTGTAATAATCTTCTTAAAACTTTCATCGTTTAATTCCATTACTTCATCGTTAAATCGTTCAACTGCATCTTCCATTGTAAGTCTAATAGGACTAAACTTGCGTCTACCCTCACCTAAATCAACAATGTCAAAGTCTGGACTATCAGGATATGAAATATTAATAGGGTAAGTACTGCCAATAACACTTGTACACGTAGTACCGAGTGCTTTTGCCATATGTTGTCCTAAACTATCGCACCCAATAAAATGATCTGCAATTTGAATAATGCTAGACCAAACTCTTACATCACTAATTTGTGGAATTGCAATCGGCACTGTCGGAGTTTCTTCGATTGTAATTGGAAATTCGCTCATTACAACAACAGCATAATCATCACGTAAGTCTTTACAAATACGAATTACATCGTTGAGGTGGAAACTTCTAGAAGTGCTATCAATTACAAAGTCTCCCATGTTCTCTGCGGTTCTACCAAATGGTTGGAATACTACAACTTTGTCTTTTTTAGTCATTGCTTTAATTTCTTCAATGACTTTAAAGCCTTGCACCATTTCTTGCTTGTTCATATGTATTGTTGGGTCTGTTAACTCTCTAAGGCCTTCGTTATTAATTGCAATATCAAATGCCTGTGCTAAACTACATTTTTGATTATAGTATTCCCAAACTCTATATGGTTCTGGTGAGAAGCAATCCCTGTCTTTAATGTAATCTTTAAACAAGTTTTTATGCCAATTGTCGTATGCTAGTTCGTGTAATACAGGATGTCCTTTATAAAAATCCATTCCTCCTTCACAAACAATAATAAAATCTTTGTCTGTTTCGTATAACTTTTCAAATGCAGGAATAGATGCAACTACTCTGCCGGCGCCACCGTTTATAAAATATGCTTTTTTGCGTGTCAAGGTTCTCTCCTGTGTATAGAAATATTTATTGGGAGAATAGATTGCTGACAGTAAACGTGGTTCAAAAAAAATCCCTGCATAAACTAATATACAGGGATTATAATTTTATTTAAAAAGAACTATTTCTTACCAGCGGCTTTTTGACCTGCAACTGCAACATCAACAGCAAATGCGCCATCTCTGTAAGGATCTGCTGGATCACTTGATGGACTTGGGTCTCTCATATCCTTTGGTACTACTGGAAACATCATAACTGCTTGCCACGGTTCGTATCCACGTGCAGTCATAACTGCTGGATGATCACGTAATCTCTGTCTGTAATCTAACCAAACTTGTTGTATCGAATCTGGTGCATCTGTTTGACCAACTTTCGCATCAGTAGCGTGTAATTCGTCGTCTCTTACATCTCTAACTTCTTCCCATGTAAGATTCATGTTTGCGCCTGTTGCCGCCCAATCATGAACTCCTAATACAAATTCATTAGTTGTAAAGTCCCATGTAATGTTCCATTCGTCATAGACATCTCTTGGTTCTATATTAGATGTGTATTCAACGTCTTGATATCCGTCTGGTGCGTCCCAAAGAACTTCCCATTCTCTTTCGCGCCGCATTTGGACACCTGATTCTTTGCCGGTGTCGTTACCAATTTCGCATAGTAACGGATTGGCTTTGCAATCAACTGTTACTCTCATGATATCAGCGCCAGCAGGTCTTTCTAAATCATTCTTGCGCCACAGGCACCATCCTGATTCTTTTCCATAGTCATCTGTCGATGGATCATTTTGTACTTCAAAAGTTAAAAATTCTGGACCATCATATGTAAAGGTGCCAGTACGCCCTTGCGTAAAACTATTTGTTCTCCACTCATCCCATATTGGGTAAGTAAAATCTTGACTAATTATTCTCATTTTATTCAGCTCCTAAAACTATTTATCATTTACATAAAGGTTATTCGAACAACACCCGAACCACCCTGGCCTGATCCACCTGCACAACATTTTGCCCAGTTTCCACAATATGAACTAACGCCTGGCATGCCGCCACCTGATGGCCATTCAATATGGCATCCACAGTTACACCATGCTTCGTTAGTAGCACTAGTTGACATTTTTCCGATCTTTGGCGGTGAACCTGAACCCGAAAATGGATAGTTACAGTGACAGTTACCGTGTCCGTGAATCCATCCTGTTGATCCCATTGCACCAAAATCAGCGCCAAAAATTCCACATATATTACAGTTTTCACAGCTAAAATGAGTGTGCCTTGGACCCCATGCGTCTCCATTACACATCCAACCACCACAGCCGCCTACTGTACAAAAATTCGATAAGTTATATCCGTTTACATAACTTTTACAACCCATACCTGCACCACAAGTGTGTGACTTACCACATGGCCATGAACCACCGGCGCATACACTGTATTGGCATCCTGGACTTGTATTAATTGTCTTTGAACCGTAGTTTCCACCAGCACCACCAATAGTAAACGAACAACAGTTACAGCATGTATGACCTGGGCCACCGCCACCGCCACTCCAAACTTCAAATGTTACTGTACTTGCACCATCTGGTACACACCAATAACAACATTTACCATTTGCTTGTTCACAACAACCTGATTGTCTAGCACACTGATGACATTGCATGCCACGTGCATTGTAGATCCATTGTACTCCTAGGTTATTGCCATTTCCGTGTGCAATATCATCACTAGTTACTGTACCATTTACAATACTGTCTGTTGCTACTTTTTTATAACTTGCATATGTTGCCATTTGTTCTCTTTCCTTTTAAGCGAATGTTATTTTGACCATTCCTGATCCACCCATATTTCCAGCCGCACAACATTTTGCCCAGTTTCCACAATATGAACTCTGTGCTGATTGTCCACCACCTGCTGGCCAGTTAACATAACATGCACAGTTGCACCACGCTTCTGCGTTTGAGCCTGCTGTACGTTTAGCTACAAAGGGTGCCGCTCCTGATTGTTGCCAGTCTGCTGATTTACATTGGCATTGTCCTTGACCACCTTTGACGCCAGTTGATCCCATAATTCCAAAGTCTGCTCCAAATATGCCGCAAATTAAACAGTTTGCACATGATTGTGTATGTCTTGGTCCGTGCGCATCGCCATTACACATCCAACCACCACATGCACCTGTAGTACAGAAGTTACTTAGGTTATGTCCATTAATATAACTCTTACAACCCATACCTGGACCACATGTATGTACCTTTGAACACGGCCATGTTCCGCCGGCACACACACTATATTGGCATCCCGGGCACGTACTAATTGATTTAACAGCATAGTTTCCGCCTGCGCCGCCTGCTGTGTGCATACAGTTGTTACAACATGTCGCACCTGATCCTGAACCGCCACCGCTCCAAATTTCAAAAATTACTTTTGATGCTCCTGCCGGAACGCACCAATAACAACATTTGCCGTTTGCTTGTTCACAACAATCACCTGCGTCAGCACACGCATGACATGCCATGCCACGTGCATTATATACCCACTGTGTGCTGTACTTATTTCCGGCACTAGCACCTAGTTTTTCGGCAGTAATACTGTTACTGTCGAAATTATCTGCTGTTAGTGTCTTATAACTTGCGTATGTTGCCATTATTATTTCCTTACCTTATACAAATGTAATCTTCACTAAACCTGATCCGCCTTGACCTGATCCACCAGCACAACATTTTGCCCAGTTTCCACAATAACTAGATGTTCCTGGTTGACCACCGCCTGATGGCCAATTAATGTGGCACCCACATGCGCACCAAGCTTCGTTAGTAGCTGTTCCACCCATTGTTCCAATACCTGCCGCAACTCCTGAGAAACTAGTTTGTCCGTGACATCTACATGTTGTTGTACCAGCTTTCATGCCCATGCCGCCCATCATTCCAAAGTCAGCTCCAAATATGCCGCATATATTACAGTTTGCACAATCGCTTGTGGCATGTCTTTGTCCCCAAGCATCGCCATTACACATCCAACCACCACATGCACCAGTAGCGCAGAAGTTACTTAGATTGTGTCCATTAATATATGATTTACATCCCATACCTGCACTACAAGTATGTGACTTACCACACGGCCATGAACCACCAGCGCATACACTATATTGACACCCTGGGTTAGTATTAATTGTTTTAGTAGCGAAATTGCCGCCTGCGCCGCCAATGGCGAACGAACAACAGTTACAGCATGTATGACCTGGGCCACCACCACCACCACTCCAAATTTCAAATGTTACTTTATAAACATTGTCAGGAACACACCAATAGCAACATTTACCATTCGCTTGTTCACAACAGCCACTGGTTCTTGCACACATATGACATTGCATGCCACGTGCATTATATACCCATTGAGTTTTACGACACGCTCCTGCACCAGGTGCAAGTTTGTCTCTAGTAATGGACCCATCTGGTATACCTGCTGATGTAATTTTTTTATAACTGCTATATGTAGCCATTAATAGTTCCTTTAAATATTTCTTGCACAGTTCTTATACAGTGAAGATTCGCCATCCATAACTATTACCCGAATACACGATATCAAATGCCGCGCCTTCTGTATTAATTGTAAGATTTGCGGCATCGCCTTGAATAAGTCTGCCGTTGCGTCCTAATGTTAAGTTATTAGAATCAAACGTTTTTCTTAGATCAAAGAATCTAATAATGTCCCCCACTGCCGGTGACCCTGGTAACGTGACAGTAAAGCCGCCGCCGTTAGTGTCACAGAACAGTTGTTGTCCTGACTGCGCCGTAAATGTTGTTGTAACTGTTACACCATTTAATACCCCTACTGGAAGCCAAGCAGTACCGTTATATAATTCTAAGTTATTTAACTCAGTATTAAAGCGGATTGCGCCATTGCCAGCATCTGTAACTCTTTGTGCTGTAGTTCCAAAAGGGACAGTTAAACCTGGTGAACCTACTGAAATTCTTCTACCCATTGTTTTTTCCTATCCTAAATTACGCCGTTGGCACGGCTGTTTCTATACCCATAACCATCGCTGTTACAGATGCCACGCTTGCTCTTACTACAACTTTCTTAGATGTATCAAGTACAATGCCTGTACGTTCTAGTACACCGTTTGGTCCTACTGATATATCATACTCTAGATAATCAGATGCTCCTGGAGTGTCTCCAGTTCCAATTGATAACCTACAGTTTGCCGTACTCGAACTTCTATTACAGAAGTTCACTGAGATAACACTATACGTATCAGCTGGTACCGTGTAAACGGTAGTGTTTGTGTTTGCTGTTAGATCGCCTGATCCTAATATTCCTGATGCCATTTTTCTATGCTCCTATGTTAGTATTTAGCCATTATGATTTACTTGTTAAAAAGTAAGCAAATGCAACTGGACTTCCACTTACACCGCCATTAAAGTTCATTCCCGTAGTTACAGTAATTGGACTATTATCGGTTGTACTAATTGTATTACCCGTAATGTTTATTTTACCTGCTGTAACTGCGTTAACGTTTAGAGAACTACTGCCTCCACCAATTTGTGAGTTGATGTAAGTAATAATTGCTCTCTGTGTTGGAACTACATTATCTGAGTTAGCACTAAATGTTCCATCAGTACTAAATTCATTAATAACAGCGCCGCCTTGTCCTAAGCCTACTGCACCCAGTGACAACTCTTGTAGACCTGCCAAACTAAATGCACTTGTATTTAAGCTCGCAGAGCCTGTTGACTGCTCAACGTTGAACAAGCCACCAACTCTAAAGTTACCATCTTGGTCAGTACTTGTGTAGAACACTCGTCCTCCACCTGATTCTGTAACTTCGTCTTTCGGGTCATTAGCAACTGTTGGTGTACCAGGATAATTAGTATTTGCTAAGTTACCTGTACCAATGTCTAAGAAATCGTGTCCAGTTAAACGACATTGACTAAATCTTCTTCTAATAGTAATGTTTGTTCCATGCTCAGGTGCTGTTTCAATCCCTGTATCTGGAGATATTTGTAAGTTAGCACTGTAGTTTCCAGCACTACCTACTACTTCTCTAACAAACACAATTTTAAAGAATCTGTCATCATTATCAAATTGTATGTTGGATCCTTCAACTGGCTGATCTGTTAATCCATAAGCATTAACATACTGTGCTGATTGATAAATGTCTGCATAACCGTCACCGTCGACTGTTGCACTAGCTGTTTCAAAGTCAGTACCTCTTGCAGTCCACGTTGGCTGATCTAGTACACCGTTACCAACTCTAACCTGCCACGGAACTTCAGTAGTTTCGCTTGGGTCAGTAATTGTTAGTGTTGGAGGACTAGTTAAGTTATAGCCTGATCCTGGCTTAACGATATAAAACTGTGTAATTCTGCCTGTTGATACTTCTGCTCTTACAAATGCACCACTACCACTACCACCAGCAATCTCAACAACTTGAACTCTTGGCTCAATGCTATATGCTGTTGTAGCATCTAGTGTTGAAGCAACTGCGTTATCCGGATGCCATGTCTGCCACCCTGCACTGTTATCTGATTCTTTAGCAATACTAGCAACTTTAGTACCCGAATTGTATGCACTAATAAATCCATACTGTCCTGCACCTGTACCTGCTGTAATAACAATTCTCATACCAACGTATTTTGTATTGTTTGCTGTCTCAGTGTTTGATATTGTAATACTAGTTGCATTACCTGCCTGTGCTGTGTTAGCACTTGAACTATATCCACGTCCACCAACTGAGTCAATGTCATTAAACAATCCATCGTTGTTAGTATCTGAGGCGTTATATGATGATCCGTCTTCTGGATTGCGTAGTCTAACTTCAAATACACCACCGTTTCTTACAACAGCCGCGTTTACTACTGCGCCATAACCGTCACCACTAATTGTGTATGTACCTGATGAATAGTTATTACCTGCATTAGTGTATTCTAAGTTAATAACTTTACTACCGTCAGTAAGACCACGTCCAATTTGTGCTTCAAGTTTTCTGTTTTGTACACCACCTGTAATAGGAACTTCAGTAACGTCAATAAATTCTGATACTGCGCCTCTGTCACCGTACGAACAGTTACCGTTAGTAGCACGTACTTTGCCACCATTTTCTGCTAGGTAACCAATGTGTGCGTAGTAAGAGAATACCGAAACAAGTTCTGCTCTTCCTAAGTTAGTAACCCATGCACCAATACCGTCACTTAGTACTTGTGTAAAGTCGTTAGCAACAATACTATCGTTACCACCGTTGTGGATAGATCCATCAACTTTAATTCCTACACAACCTGTACCAAAGTTAGTAACACCTTGTACGTATGGAGAACGTGCAGTAATCCAAACTCTATCATCATCTGGACCCCAACCTGGATCAAGTGATGCATATGCGCCTGCTGTTGGACGCTTAGTTCCATATGCATTTGCACTACCTAGTGTACCATTTAGTCCGCCCAATGTTTGGTTTCTAATACCAGTACCGTCTCTTAGTAAGTACATATTTTCTAATGTAGAACCATTTACACTATTACCATAGTACAGTCCTGCCATTAATGTAAAGTAGTTAGAACCTTCTTGGACACTGTGTACTAGATCAAGAATAAATGCATCAATATAATGCTTGACATCTGCTTCACATGCTGTTACACTAAATGAGTATGAAGGGTATTCTACTGTAATATATTTTGTTACGTCACGTGCAATAAAGTCTTTGTTAAGCAATAGTTTTCTTACAGTTGCATACTTGTCTTGATCGTCTACTATGCCATTATTGCCTCTAAATGCCGGAGCACTAGAATCACCTGATGCACCATTAATTTGGTAATCAATTTGGTCATACAATTCTTGAGCTAAGTCTGTAAGTATGGTGCTTGTTGCACTTGTACCATGCGGCTTAGTAACGTTCTGTGTTAGTGTATTACCAGTTTGTCTTGTAATAGCAGTACCTTCACTGATATCATCAAGTATTGATTTCATGTGCAATACACCAGCTAAACTGTATGTTGCATCACCTGCCGCCGTAACTGATCCTGCTGGCTCAACTCGTGTTGAACGCAATTCGTCACCAACAATAGCAACTCTTTCTGGAACTCTAATCGGTAGTACTTCTGTATACGTTCCTGTTTTTACAAATACAACTTTGTGAGGTATATGTTCTTTAGGAAGTGTATATCCTGCACCTAATGAGATTGCAGATTTAGCAATAGCTATAGCCGCTGTTAGTTCTGTTAAAGAGTCTGTTTCTGGAGCTCTAGTAGCATCTTTAATTTGGAAAGTCCTATCACCTGACGCAACACTGTCTAAGTCTTGGTAGTCTGCTGGAGGAGTAGCACTGTTAATAACATCTTCTGCTAAATCTAGTACAAAAACAAGTGCCGCAACGTTTTGTGTTTCTGCGCCTGTTGCAAACCAGTCTGGAGTTTGGTTATCTTTGAATGTTTGCGCAACTCTACGTATGTTAACGTTTCCGCCTTTTTTCATATCTAAGATTATTGCGTCAATTACAAAGCCAGCTAGTCTTTGAAACTTTGCTTCAGAAAAAGCAAATCCAATAAAGAATGGACTTACTTGTGTAACAATTTGTCTCTTTGCCCACTTAGCAGTTTCAAGTGCAATAAACATTCTATTTTCTTCTAGTAATGATACTGAACTAGGCTTCTTTGGACCTTTTTCAATTTCTTCACATGCGTAACGAATTGATTTCCAAGGACGGTCTAATGTTCCACCGTTTATTGGATAAGCATTATTTGCTCCGTTATTAGCAACATAGTATACATCCGGAGTTGATCCAAAATCTTTCCATTCTGGTAATCCGCCTGCACTAACACTTAATACTTGTCCTTCAGTTCCAATTGGAAGTCTTGAAGGTCCTGATCCTGATTGGTAAAGTATATCACCTTCTGTAGTTAATGCACTTTCTTCTGCACCACTTGCTAGTGTATTCCAATAAGTACCATCTGTATCTGCTGATGGCTTGTTGCCACTTGCTGATGTGTGTGCTAGTATACAAACATAACTAATTAATCCTTCACGTACTGCATCACCTGCATCGTATAGTGTAGAAGTTCCCCAAGCATTTTTCCATTCAATACCTTGGTTTAGTCTTGCCCAATATGTAGAGTTTGGGGGACGCTGTGCCGCGTTATCTGCAATAGCAACATATGTATAACCACCTAGTCTTACAACATCGCCAATTCTATAGTCTTGGTTAGATGAGTCATCTCCCCATTCACCTCTTATATTAAATCCTGATGTAACTAAGTCGTACTTAGCACTACTTGCAGGATTTTCACCATAAACGTTATCATTAGCAACATACTGGTTACCACCATAAGTTACAAAGTCACCTGGTTGATATCTTTCATAAGGGTTCCAAGAGTTTTCAAATTCCATACCCGGAACAAAGATTTCCCAATTTGCAATATCTGCTTGTAGTGTACCTAATTGTGAATTATCATTAGTAACAACTGATGTGTGATGGGCCGTAGCAATATAAAGTGTAGCGCCGAACATTACAACATCGTTTACTTTATAACGTGTTTGGTTTGTCCATTCACCTTTATAATCAAACCCTTTGTTTAAGTAGTCCCACTTACTTTGATCAGCTTCAAGTCCACTTGCTAAAGCCGCATTAGACGTGTGCCCAGTATTACAAACATAAAGTGTGCCACCATATTTAATAATATCGTTAATTTTATAACGTGTGCTAATTGCCCAGTTTTGTTTCCAGTCTTGACCTTCGGAGAATAGGTCCCATTTTAAAATGTCAGCTTCAAGACCAAGAGCATTACTTGCCGCCGCTGTATGACCAGTATTACAAAGGTAAATATTACCGCCGTATTTGACCAAGTCATTTGCTTTGTAAACAGTAGTAGCTACCCAATTATCTTTCCAGTCAATCGATGTAGCAAACTGATCCCATTTTGATTGATCAGCTTCTAGTGTTGCTTGCGCTGTGTGGCCGCTATTACAAATATATATAATACCACCATATCTTACAATATCATTGATTTTGTAAAAAGTTGCACCTGACCAATCACTCTGCCATTTTGTACCGTCACTAAATAAGTTCCAGTGTGCCGCATCTGTGTAGAAATTAGCATCTGCTGTGTGTCCTTTAATACACACATAAGTACGTCCACCATATCTGATGACGTCATCTTTTAGATATGCGGCTGTAGTAGTCCACGTATCTTTCCATATAAATCTAATTCTACCTAGCTTAAATTCTGCCATTGTTTGCTCCGTTCTTGATATTATACATATTTATCATTATCCGTTAAAGTCATCGCGTTCTGTTCTTGCCGCCATAAACATACCTAGTGCTTGTAAACCGCCACCTAGTGGTCCGTTAATAGTCATTCCTACATTAATATCAGTCATTGCAAGAGCATTATTTGAACCTGCTGTGTTTGACATTACGTTATCTTCTAAGACAACTTGTCCTGCTGTAAGTTTGTTTGTAAACAGGTTGGATCCACCACCTGTAAATCTATTTTCGATGTAGCTTGTTAAAGCCTTTTGTGTTGGAATAATATTATCTGAATTAGCAACAAATGTATTATCTGTAGTAAATTCTCTAATAACAGCTTGCGTACCACCAACTCTAATACCACCAAGTCTTAGTTCGTCTAATCCTTCTAAGTTAAAGAAGTCTGCATTTAGTGTAACACCACCTTGTGCTTGTGAAACTCTAAACAATTCACCAACTCTGTAGTTACCATCTTGGTCACTACTTGTGTAAAATACTCGTCCGCCATTTGATTCTTGTACTTCGTTAGCTTGTACAGTGTCATTTGCCGATGTCTGTCCGTCAACATATAGATTAGGATAGTTAGTGTCTGCAAAGTTACCTGTACCAATGTCTAAGAAATCATGACCTGTTAAACGACATTGACTGTAGCGTTCACGTATTGTAACACCTGTGCTGTGTACTGGTGCTGTTGTTCTACCAAGTACTGGACTAATTTGGAATGTTAATTCAATGTTAGGTGTTACACCTGATTGTGAATTCACTTTAACTAATCTGTAAATTGTAGCGTTGCCTGCAAATCTTACGTTTGCTCCTGGTCCTGGAACTGTAGTAATACCACTAATTCTCATTGTGTTACCAATTTGTAATTCTTCACCAAAACCGTTACCAGTAATTAATACAATCGCACTTTGATAACCTGTACCTCTATTATAAAATGTAGGTTGAGGTAATACGCCGTTGTTAATATCAACAGTAAAGTACGGCTCGCCATATTCTTCTGGATCTTCAACTGATATTGTCGGAGCAGTAATGTATCCACTTCCTGGATTATAAATCTTAAACAAGTTAAGTTTTCCGTTTACTACCTCAACACGAGCGTATGCTGTAGCTCCACCTGTAATAATATTACCTACTGAACCAGCTGATGACATTCCAACAAATGCTGGTAAATTATTTCTAATTCCGCCTGCGATTGTTGTTAAGTTTCCAGTAACTTCTCTAATTGTCCAACCATAACCGTTGTCTGAACTTAGTGTAGTTCCTGTATTACTTACTACCATAAACAACCCTTGAGTGTAACCAATTTTCCAATTTTCTCTACCCGAGTCACCTACTAGTCCTGAGTCTGACCATGCTGTTCCTGTATCACTATATATAATTCTATCTGACTGATTCATTGTTGCAACCCAACAGTTACTACCAAACGCTAAGTCACTGTATACTTCTGGTGCTACTGGTGAATTTGCCGCTCCAGTTGTCCAAGTTGCTCCATTGTCAACGGAAATTACTGTAGTTCCGTTTTGTGCTAATGCAATCCATTTGCCTGCACCGTATGCTAATCCTACCCAAGTAGTATTACTGCCGCCGGTTGCTCGTGTATTCCAAGTTGAAGGTACAACAGTTGAATCGCCGTCTGTGGTAAGTGTTGCAACATATGCATTTGCATTACCTGTTGCTAGAGCAATAATTGTATCACCGTTTGGCCCACCAATTTCAACATGCTTCCAAGTTGTACTAGCTGGCAATGTTGAGTAATCAAAGTTAATACCGTCATTGGTGTAAACTAATTTGTCAGTACCGTCAGCAACGCCTACCATAATTGGACCAGTTTTAGCAAAGCCTGTATAGCTTAAACTATATGGAGATTCTAAGTCAGCCCAAACAGCACCATCTGATGATGTATACCAGTCATTTGTTCCTGTTGGTGCATAATACCACTTTGCTAGTCCGTCACTGTAACCGAGGTCCTGTGCACCAGTTTGTACACTATTGTTAGTCTTTGCAAATGTAGGTGAACTAATAGTTATTCTTGGTTCATATGTATATGTAGTTGTGCCGTCAAGCGCAGTTTCATTTAATTTACCATTAACAATATTGTCCCATCCAGGAGTATTTGTAGATTCTTTATAAACTGTTGCAGTAAACGTAGATGGATTATAATTCTGTATCCATCCATATTGTCCTGCTCCAAGTCCTTCTGTAATGTTAATTCTCATGCCGAGCAACTGTGCTCTTGTTCTAACTTCAGAAGCCGCAAATACAAGAGTTGATAAACCACCACCTTGTCCAGTGTTACCAAAGGATTTAAATCCTCTACCACCAACGTTAGTACTATCATCAGGTAGTGCTAAATCAATTCTAGATACTGCTCCGTATCTAAATTCATCATATCTTGCATCAAAGTCAACACCTGATGCTTGTGTAGTTGATAACGTTGCTTGTGTATATGTTTGTCCTGTGTTTTTATATGCTACTGCAAGAATTTGTGATCCAGTAGTAAACACTTCATCTATAGTAGCTTCGCCGCTTTGGTTGTTTACTGTAGCTGTTTGTGCAGTTTCAGTTGAATCAAATCCTTCAGCAACACTACCAAACGTGCCGTATGAGTTGTTACCGTTAGTAGCACGTAAAATACCACCGTTTTCTGCTAGGTAACCAATGTGTGCATAATATGTAAACACAGATACTAGCTCTGAACGTCCTAAGTTTGTTGCCCAATATCCAATACCGTCACTTAGTACTTGTGTAAAGTCGTTAGCAACGATTGATCTATTACCGCCGTTATGTAGTGCTCCGTCAATTTTCATACCAACACAGTTATCACCAATTGTAGTAACACCTTGTACGTATGTTGATTTACCACCCTGGATTCTCTCCATATTTACGGCGCCTGCTGTTGCACTTACAAATGTGTGTGCAGATAATTCTGAACTAATACCGACATTCATTGTAATAGTTGTACTAGAAGTACCAGTAATTACAATTTTCTTATTGTAATATGGATCTGTTGATCTTGGGTGTAACAGTTGTGTTGCATTACCATCACTAGCACAGGTCCATGCTAAACTATTTGCATCTATACTTACTGATTGTCCTGGTGTAATATTGTGAGACCAATTTATTGAGTCGTTAGTAGCACTAACAAACCTGTGTTCGTAAACTCCGTCTGGATTAACTCCAACATTTACTACAATGCTTGTAGGCGTAACTGCAATAATTTTACGTTTTTCACCGTATGCAGGATCTGTTATTCTCGGATATGTATGAGTTGTTAAAAAATCATCTTTTGCACATGTAAATGTTAAACTGTTAGGATCAAAGCTAATTTCTTCTTTTGGCTGTAATCCGTGTACTGTTCCAAATTCTATTGTCATTAACCCGTTTGCTGGATCATAAGTTGTTCCTGTTGTAGGTGTATATTCTGCAGAAGGAATAGTTAATGTCATTACACCAGATGCCGGAGCGTATGTACCTGCTGTTGGTGTATATTGCATTTTATTAGCATCTGCAATCCAAACACTTGTGTCGTCCGGTCCTGTACCAGGATCAAGTGACACAAATGCGCCGCCTGTTGGTCGCTTAGTTCCGTATGAGTTTGGTCCTACTAGTGCTCCAGTAAGTCCTTTAAGTGTACAATTTCTAAGTCCACTTCCGTTTCTAACATAGAACATATTTGATCTAACGTTATCATCCCCAACACTTAGTACTAATTGAGGTTGTACAACACCGTTGATGTAAGTTCTCTCACCTAATACAACATCAGTAGAAACTGCTGGACGAATCGTTGTTGTTCTTAATTCAGCACCAACAAGTGCAACTTTACTTGGAATACTAATTGGAAGAATTTCAGCAAACTCACCTGACATACATTTTACAGTAGCACCAGCGCCAACTCTGTGAGCCTGGTCTGCTAACAAGTACGCCATTGTAAATCTAATTGTTCTAAACGGAGCGTTTAATGTACCGCCTTGTGTTGCATCATCAATGCCATTAGTTGATACATAATAAAGTTTTGCTTGTAGATCAAGTGAGTCCCATGCCGGAACAGTTCCGGTAACTCTTAATGCTTGACCAGTTGAGCCAATTGCAAGACGTTGTGTGTCTATTGCAGTTGAGTCTTGATCTTCAAATGTTTTTAAGTCACCGCGTCTTGCTAACTTGTTAGTTAGTGTACCAAGGATCATTACTTTCCAGTAATTTTGATCTGGTTGGTTAATGTCCATATCGGGTCTAGAAGCCGATTCTGTTGATCTATGATATGTTAGTGCAAGATATGAAGTCCCTTGCCAAGTAACAATATCTCCTGGAAAATATTCAACATTGTCTTCCCAGAAGTTTCTGTATTGACGACCATCTATAATTTGTTCCCAATATGCAGGCCATGCATCAGGTTGTAAGTTTGTACTATCTTGAATAGCAATATATAAACTTCCTGAATGACGAACCATATCACCTGTTTTGTAATTTATAAATGAACTGTCGCCATCTTCGGCGTTCCAATCTTGCCTAAATTTATAACCTTCAAAAGTTAAATTCCAATCAGTTGTATATGTACTTGGTGCTAATGCAAAGTTAAATGTAACTGCTTTATAAATGTATCCGCCGTATAGTACAGTATCGCCTGGTTGATAGTAAACGTTATCAGCCCATACTCCTTCGTATTCACTACCTGGAAGATATGTTGTCCAGTTATTGGCCGCATAATCAGTATTAAATCCGTTTGCCCCTGTTGATGACGTATGACCTAGTATACACTGCATCAAGTTTCCGCCACGCTTTACGATATCATTTTTCTTATATCTGTAAGATGAAACCCACTCTGATGAAATTGTTACAACACCATCTTCGTCTGTTGTTGATATAGCAACATACTCAATGCCGTCAAGTTGTATAGTCCACTTGGATTGATCTTCTTCTAAACCTAGCGTTGCGTTATCAGCTGAAGTGTGTCCTTGAACACATTGGTAAACAATGCCGCCGTATTTTACAATATCGTTTATACGATAACGTACACCAATTGACCAGTTTGCTCTCCAAGTATCACTATCTGATAGTGTTGCCCAATCTCCTTGGTTAGCTTCTAAGCCTGAAAGTGTTGTTGCGGCAGATACGTGCTGATTAACAGCTTTGTAAACTTTACCATTGTAACGTACTAAATCGTTTGTTCTGTATAGTGTGCTAACTGTCCAGTTGTACTTCCAGTCCGCTGACGAAACAGCAACTAGTGTCCATTTTCCGATGTCAGCAACTAGTCCGTCTGTGCCTGAAGCAAATGTTGCGGCAGAAGTATGAGACTCAGTACATTCGTAAATACTAGCACCGTATTTTACAATATTACCTACTGCGTATATCGTGCTTGTAGCCCAACCATTTTTCCAAACTTTACCTTCTGACTGTTTTTTCCATTTTGGTAATGCTGGTGTAACATCAGTACCTGCAAGATCATTATAAAATGTAGCGCCAGTGTGTGTTCGTAAAGCAACATATGTAAAACCTTCGTACTCGATCATATCATCAACAATATAGTCTGAGCCGCCTGTCCATGCGCCTTTCCAATTAAATCTTATTCTGCTTAGTTTAAATTCTGCCATTTTCTCAACCTTCTAAGTATTTATACACCCGTTGGGTATGTGTAATCTTCGTTAATTCGTGCTACTAAATTTCCGCTATCGTCAATATAGTAACTAATATTTCTGTTATCCCATCTAAATTGTTCATAATTTAAATTCTTATAAAGCCTCTCGTGGTTTACATTTCTTCCTTCAAAGAAATTTTCACCTTGATCAAAGTCTTCATAGTTATCTGTTGGATCACCTTCTGCGTTAATTGCAATACTATCATGACTTGTAAGTTGATCAACTTTACCTACATACAATTCACCATCGTCTGTTCTACGCAATCCATAAAAATATCTTGCATCTGTTTGGTCAATCATGTTTTGTATGCTTTGACCTAGAAAGTTATCTGACATTATACAATCTCCACTAAGCTAAGAATCACATCAAGTGATTCAGTTGTATCCGACGTAACGTATAATACGTTACCTGCATCAAGAACAATTTTCTCACCCTTGCCAATCGGCTTCATTGCAGTATTAGGAGGAATAGGCATCCCTTTAATTAGTACACCAATCGAACTTGCTTCGTCACCAACTTCAAGGGTAGCACTTACCATGCCACTTGTTAAATTAGCGATATTCATTCCGATAACAGTTGCACTAGTAGCGGCAGGAGTTGTATAAACTGCTACCCGGCTTGTGCCTACTTCTTTTCCTATGATATTTTTAAAATTCGTTGCCATCTTTTTTCCCTATAATAGTAATGCAAGTTTTATTGCAATTTCCTCTGCATCATTAAATGTAACAGCACCTGTAGCACCTGCAACCGAAACCCAGTTATTGCCGACATCGTATATTTCTACTCTGTCTTCAACTGTGTTATACCGCATCATTCCAAGTTCTGGACTAGGATGCCTGTTAGCGTTGTTACCAACAGGAATAACAAATCCGCCTGTTCCTTCAACTTTAAAGTATCCTGATCCTGCTTGTTTTAAAGTAGTAACAGCACCGTCTATAGTATTAGTTATCACATTTCCGTTAAAACTAAAGTTTTCAATTGTTACAAAACCACTGCCGTTTGCACGTAAAACTAAATCTTCGTTAGTAGTAATTGTTTCTAAAACATTATCGTGTATAGCAATGTCATCTACTTCAAGTCTTGCTACGTTAAATCGTTCTGTAGTTACATCAGCTACAAGCGAACCACCTGCATAAAATCTTAGTGTATTATCGTTGGCGCCCGGTGTTAACTCGGGTGTAATGTATGTATCTCTATCAACATCGTATACTCCGCCTAGCTGGATCCAGCTTCCGTCATATGCTTCAAAAACACTAGTATCAGTGTTATATCTAATCATACCAGTAATTGGTGATCCAGGACGCTGTGCTGTTGTACCCTTAGGAAGTATTAATGCTCCTGTAGCATCGATTGTTACAGACTCACTACTTGGATCTAATATGATGTCGCCACTTAGGTTAGCAATAATGTTATCACTAAGTTGTAGTTGATCAATAATAACTTGACCAACTCCGTTTGGTGTAACATTAATATCGCCATTGCTTGCATTTGTAGTAATAGTATCGTTGTCAATAATAATATCATCGACAAATACCTTGCCAACATTTATTTCTGACCAATTAAGTAATGTTGTTCCTAACTTATATGTATCGTCAACATTTGGAACAATGTCACTGTCAATTCTTGCGTTGATATTAATTGTGTCAGTATCTTCGTCGCCGAGTGTAATATTTCCGCCAACTGTTACATTGCCAGTTACATCTAAGTTACCAGTAATATTAACGTTGTCTTGTAAATTAATGTTGCCTGTTGAACTGTTAATATTAATGTCGCCGCTAGTACTACTAATAGTATTTCCGCTAACTCTAATATTTCCAGCTTCAACCTTTGTGCCATCAATAATCGTTGTGTTTGTACCGTCAGTAAACGTAATACCTTGGTTGTTATTAAATAAGAATTCTGCGTTAGTAAATGTTACTTCGCCTGTTTCTTGATTAACTCTAAATAAATCGCCTACTCTAAAGTCACCTTTGTGGTCAACTGTACTAAAGTATATATTTGCATCGCTGTTAGCAACAACTTCGTTTGCTTGGATAACTTCAGTTACATCATTAGTAACGTCTTTACCTGTGCCAATATAAGCTAAGTTCATCCCAATAGCATACACAATCGAACCACTGCCTGTTCCGTGAATACCGTAATTACCGTAAACACTTGCACTTGCAATACTTCTAATTTCGCCACCAAAGTCTGAGTGATCAATAAATGTTAATGCAGTAGCAGTGCCGCCTCCGCTAAACTCAACGTCTTGAATAAATGTATCATTATCAACAAGTACTTGTGATCCACTGTCTTCGTCAAAATCTAATTTTAATACAGTGTATTGATCAACTATTGAAGCACTAGTTGGATTAGTAAATGCAGATGCTTGACCTGCTCCTTTTCTAACACGGAAGTCGTCAATACGTCCTGCAAAACCATTTACGCCTGCGTAGTCCGAACCAATAATTAATGGCTTAGTTGTTCCTAAATTAGTATTATTTGATGCAGTAGCTTGCTGTACTCCGTCAACAAAGAACTTAATTGTTGTACCAACTCTCGAAATCATAATATGATAAAAAGTAGTATTAATAAGTGTAATAGCCGGAGCCATAATTGAAGTAGTACCAATGTTAATTTTTGGAACTCTATCAACTGTGTAAAAATTTAATGCATTGTCAGTAGCCGAGCCTGCTCTAAAGTCAAACATCATTTCTGTACCAGTGTCATCTGAGATATAAATTACCCCTTCTACACTAAAGTCACCTGTGCCAAAGCCAAAATCACTTGCAGAAGTTAGTGAAAATCTATCGCCTGTGCCGTCAAATAATCCAATTCCTGTTCCAAACTTTATAGGAGTTCCTGTAGAAACTTGAGCGTTACCAACTGCTGTAACAGTTTTCTTAGCTCTACTTAATGGCTTAATAAATCCAGTTGCTTTACCATCAATAATTACAGTATTAGTATCAATTGATTCAATTGCGGCTGTTGCTAATGTTGCGCCGCCTGCGTCTTTAAGAACAATATTCTGCCCTGCGGCTACTGCTGTTCCAGCAAATCCGCTATATTTAATTTTTGTTTTTCCATCGCCTTTAAGTCCACTAGCACCCTCAAGTATTTCAATACCCTTGTCTGCAAAGTATGTAAAGCAATTTAACCATTCTACCCTTGCGCCATTAGTAACTTTAAGTCCACTAACTCCTGGAGTAATAAATGTTACGCTGTGGAAAAGCATTGCGGCTTCTCTTGAATCTGAATGTGCAACTGCACCATCAATGAAACAACCTTTACCTGCGTCACCACTTGCAAATCCTCTTGGATCATCAGTACTAGTTGTTGTACCTTTTGTGATTACACTAACGTTTCTTATGTATGGTGATCTTTCATAAATTCTAACGTTGTTAGCAAAACGGAAACCGTGTCCTGTGTTTGCTCCGCTATTATAATAAAAATCTTTAAGTGTAACATCTTCAACTGCTGAGTCGCCTTGCATTAAAAATGCATCGTTGCTTTGTGTTCCACTTGTTGGAGAAATCTCAACTGCACGTAAACTGTGCCCTCTTACTGTAACACCTTGTGGAACGGTTAATGGAAATGCTTCTTGATATTGTCCTGGATAAATGTAAACTGTATCGTGTAAGCCAGCAAGTTCTAAACCCTTTGCAATAGTCGCAACCGGATCTTGCGGGTGCGTTCCTGTTCTAGAATCACTACCGTTTGTAGCAACGTATATCAAATTGCCCGGAGTACTAATTAAATCAATAGCACCAAAGTCTAGGTCATTTGTTGTTAGTGTATTTGTTGTTACGTTAGCAAAGTTACCAGTTGCCCAACGCTTAGATGATGTACCAATATTGTACGTGTTGTCAATGTCTGGCATAATATCACTAGCAATATCTGCATTAATAAAAATGTTATCAGTGTCATCACTACCAATAGTAATATTGCCGTCTGCACTAATATTTCCAGTAGCATGTAGATTACCATTAACAGTAGTGTTACCAATAATGTTAATTTCACCAGTTCCGTTTGCACGAATAAACAAATCACTGTTAGTATTTGTGTTTTCAATAAAGTTGTTATTAAGTTCTAAGTCGCCTACAATAACTCTGTTACCAACAATAGTATTGTCAGCAGTAGCTATTGAAAATTCTTGTGCAGTAGTTGAAATAGTGCTAGTAGCACCGTTGATTGTTACATTACCTACTTGGAATGTAGTATTTGTAATTTCTAAGTCGGTAACTCTTGCAGTGCCTGCAATGTCTAATGCGTATTGAGGACTAGTGGTTTTTACACCGATTCGACGATTTGTTACATCTAAATATAAAAGGTCTGTCTCAAAGGCCAAATCCGTCCCATTACGTAGGAGGTTTTCCTTTAAGAGAGGACCCGATATGCGACCAATTGCCATCTTCTCTCCTTAATACGGGGATCCTGTCCCTCTAGCCTAAATTTACAGCTTTCACTCTTTGCTGGCTAACCACAGTTTGTCTCTGCAAAGAGTATAGTTGGTCTTCTTTGCATTACTATTATTTATACGATTTTGAAATTTAATCTAGTATAAGGTTGAATACGTATGCTAAATCTTCAACGTCTGAAGATTCAATACTTTCAACTTCGCCAGCCGCATTAATCCACGCAGTTCCGTTCCATGTTTCAACATACTGTACTTGTGTATTGTAACGTGTGTGTCCAACTTCGGGCGATCCAGGTCTTGCGGCCGTGTTACCTTGTGGTACAACCATACCGCTCGTATTCTCAATTTTTAAGAAAGATGTACCGCTAGGATTAGTTAAATTAATTATAAAATTACTACTAGTATTATTAAGTAACTCACCATCTCTAAATTTAAGAGTGTTAATAACAGTATGTCCTGTGCCATTAGATCGTAATATACTATTACCATTAGCATCATCTGCTGATACAATAGCACCGTCAATACTAAATTTACCCCCACTGCTAAATCCATTTGATTCCAGCAATGTTCCGTTTAGTGTATGATTTGTTACGTTATTTGTAGTAAAGTTAAATTGGTTATTTGAAAGATCAAGGTATGTATTACGATCTGTATCGTATATTCCTGCTAAACTAATTGCGCCGGCAACTTCGAGTCCTTCAAATGTGTCAAAAGTATTATTGTATCTCAGTCCTGCTTGTATTGCCGGACGTTGTGCTGTAGTACCTTTTGGAATTCTTAAATCTTTATTTGCACTTATACTTAAATTTTCAGTTGGTGCAAAATTAACATCGCGCTTTGTTCCGCCTAGATTATTTGTTACACTTGTCCAATAATCAATTGAAGGACTGTTTGCAATAGGCAAGTAGTATGATGCAGTGTTTGCTATTGATAATCCTGTTGGGTCAGCGTCATCTAATAATACACTAGTGTAGGGGTCCCATAAAGATCCAATAGTTGCCGATCTCCAAGTTAAACTTCCTGCCATAGTCGCTGTTAGCAAATACAAATATTCGTATACTAAGTCGTTATAACTTAGTCCAGTTGGGTCAGTATACCAAGCAAATGCTGGATAGTTATAACCAGCTTGTCCGCCACCTTGATATCCGCCGCGAGCCGTGTCTAACGCCGTCGTAAGCGTACTTGATCTAGTTGTGCTTAGTGCTGAGTACAATCCGCTTATTCTTGGAATAAGCATGGTCTTTAATATTTTTTCACTAGCTAGGTCTCTATTAGAGCTTGCTCCGTCTCCTAAGAAATTATTCATTTCGCTTTCGTACACAGCAAACGTTCTGTTTATAGCAAACGATCCAAATGTACTTGCTAATGATGTTTTTTCTGTTGAGTTAGCATACACAACAATACCGTACAATCCATCTGCAAACGTATTAAGTAGTGCTGTGTTTTCGACAACACCGTCAAAGTTATTATCAAGATAACTTGCTAACATATTTGCGGCATGCTTAATTGCGTTGTCAGATACTGTAGCAGTTCCTAATACCGGAATTCCAAATACTGTAGTATACCTAGGTAATTGAGTTTTAAAGGATGAATAGCCATTAAAAATTGTAGGTGTTGATAGTTCATAATCGTTAACAACAAACACACCGCTTGGACTAAACTTACCAATAATTTTATTATCTTCAAGTTCAATATTACTTACTCTAACTTTACCAGTTCCTAAAGCAGTAATATATAAGTCTGCATTTGATTCGTTTGTTGAAATTAATTGTGATGATATAGAAATGCTATTAATAACTGCTGTCGTTGCATTAAGTTCTTTCCAGCGATGTGTTGCTGTACCTAATACCAATCCTTCAGTTGACCCTGGTTCAAAGTTTTGACTAATGTTAGTATTGAAGTCAACAGTATCATTGCTATTATCGCCAATGGCACTAACTGCGCCACTTACACTTAAATTGCCTGATAATTCTACACTAGGTGCAAATACATTACCTTGGAATACAATGTTTCCTGCGCTGTTAAAGTTTATTTCGGATCTAGTTGTTTGTAAAATGTTTCCGTTAATTACAATATTATCTAAGTTTACTGTGCCAGGATTAATTGTAACAACATCATTTCCGTTTCTAATTTGTACTTGTGAGTTATTTGCAAAAATACTTTCAATGTCAAAGCTAGTTCTTTCGTTTTCTAAATCAACATGGAAGTTGTCACCGATTCTAAAGTTACCTTTATGATCTTGTCCTGTAAAGTAAACCTTTGCACTATTTAATTCTACTACTTCGTTTGCTTGTATTGCCAATGTATTATCATTAGTAACACTTTTCCCTGCACCAATATATGCAAAGTTATGATTAACCATGTATGCTAAACAACTAGCACCATCTGCTTCAATGCCTTTATTACCGTATACGTTAGCACTTGCAATAGTTCGTAGTTCAGCACCATAGACTGTAGTTCCGTCTTTTGCTGTTCTACCCGAACCCTGTGATATATAAATGCCCCTGTTAGCAAAGTAAGTAAAACTGTTGAGCCATTCAACTCGTACACCGTTTGTAATTGTTAATGCATCTACACCAGGAGTAATAAATGTGCAACTATGGAATAACATACTTGCTGATATACTATTTTGATTAACAACTGCTCCGTCAACTAATGCTCCTTTACCAGCATCGCCGCTTGCAAATCCTCTTGGGTCGCTTGCACTTGTTGTTGTGCCTTTAGTAAGAACTGTTACGTTTCTAATATAAGGGCTTCTTCCCGGCTCTTGTTCAAAAATAGTTGTTGTAAAATTAGTAACAAGTCTAAAACCGTAACCTGTATTGGCGCCACTGTTATAATAAAAATCTTTAATTGTTAAATTTTCAATCGTAACATCACTGTTAACTAAAAATGCATCATTACTTTGCGTTGCAGAAGTTGGAGAAATTTCAACTCCTCTAATGCTGTCACCTTGTATAGTAACGCCTTTTGCAACTGTTAACGGAAATGCTTCTTGATACTGTCCCGGATAAATGTAAATTAAATCACCATCGCCTGCTAGTGTTAATGCTTTAGCAATCGATGCAAATGGTCCACCTGGGTTTGTGCCTGTGTTAGTGTCAGCACCGTTATTACTACTAACATATATAATACCAACGTTTTTTGTTAATTCAATACCTTGATAAACTAGCCCATTTGCTTTTATGCTGTCTGCAATTAACTCCGTGACAGCAATTTTAAATCGCTTGTTAGGCCCAGTACTATCATCGTCTTTACCAATGTGAAATCTATCACTATCATCTGGTATTAAATCATTTTTAAATTCTGCTAAGAAACTTGCAGTGTCAGTACTATCGTCACCAATAGTAATCGATCCGCCGCTGTATGTAATATTTCCAGTAGCATGTACATTACCTGTTACTGTTAGTGTATCGCCAGTTTCTAATTGAAGTCGTCTAGGAGCTGATGTAGGATAATATTTTTCGATATATGCTTTAAATGCTGTTGTGTTTGCATGGTCTGCTAATGTTGAAGATGCAGGGTATGCAACTCCACCAACAAATGCTGTATTCATTGTTCCTAGTTTAAGAACGTCATCTGCTTGTATATCACCGTCACCGTCAAAGTCTAATGCCGCAAGCTCTTCTGCGTTCCAGTTGCCTGATTGTGATAATGATAATGCGTAATCATACAACCTATTCATGTCATTAGGAGTACTACTTGCGCTAGTTATTGGTCCTGGGCTCCAGTAATTACCGTAGTTGCTGTTTAATTCCCAGGCTACAGTTTGTCCGTCGAGCACTTCTGATCGCAGGCCAATGCCGCCGTTAGTTTGCAATGCTATAATGCCGTCGCCTTTAATTGCAAAATTATTACTGCCAATTCCGGTAGTAGTAATATACCCTTCAGCATGTGTAGATTTTATAGTTACATCGCCACTTGCTTGACTTATACCAGTAGTTGCTAGTGTAATATCACCAACTTTAAAACTATTGCCAAAGACAATATCAGGATCACTATTACCTGATGCTGTACGTAACGTACCTGCGATTGTTAAATTTCTAGGAGTAGTAGTTGTGTTAATACCAAGAGTGTTATCTCTTTTTACAACTAAGAGGTCTGTGTCAAACGCAAGGTCTGCAAGTTCTCTTTGTAAATTGTCTTGTAATAACTGTCCACCAATGCGGGCGACTTGTGCCATGTGAATCCCTCTCTAATATTAATACTATTTATAGGAATTACTTGTCGAAGTTATGTAGTACTTGTACTGGTTTTCCTGTAGGAACTGCTGAACCAAACACAATGTACCAACCAGTAGCATAACCTGTAGGATTTTGTTCTAACACATAGTTAGTAGTTGCTAGTTGAAATACGTTTTCGATTGTAACTAATATATTGTTTTGTGAAACAGGTACAGGATAATACGAATCACCAGAGTTAAGTGGACCAAACTTAGTTTCAGATCCGTCGCCGTTACCTAAATTCTGTTGTACAATAACAGTTGGTTCTCTAAATCTAATTGGTTTCCATGCACTATTCTGATAAACTTCAAAGTCACTAGTATCGGAATTATAACGTAGCATGCCCTCAACACCTGTAGCAGGTCTTTGATTCTGTGTTCCTTTAGGAACAATAACAGCCTTGTTTGTATTAACACTAACTAATCCAAGTGTATCAACGTTAATACCCTTAGTGTCGGAGTTAATTCCCCTCGATGTAGTTTGTGCTTTAATAAATCTCATTTATACTTCCAAATAACTAATTGTTGCAACTAAGTTTGCAGGTGATTGGCTTGCTGTTATAATTTTGTCGCCTGCTTCTAGTACAAGTTTTTCTGTGTCAAAGGTAAAAGTGTCACCGCCTGCAATTTTAAGATTGTTTAAAATTTGGTTTGCGTTTGGATCTGAATTACCTTTTGTTTGTCCAGATGGTACTACGTGCAAATCTAATTGCGTATCGTTAGTTCCGCCTGTGTCTTCTGGTTGCGTATTACATACTAAAATAGTTGTAATTGCATATCGCTTGGATGCAGGCACCGTTAGTAGTGTTTTGTCTGCAATCGATATTTGTCCGTTTATAATAGCCATATTTCTCTTTCCTTAAAATAACATACTAAACATTAGTGATCTGTTAGTACTTATTAACTCGTCTTCGTAGTTGTTCTTATTTGTATAATATACTCCGGAGTTACCAAAGCCTGGATCTTTTCCGTATACTACTATATTATCTCCTGGAGTAAACGATGTAGCGTCACTCTGGATTGGCATTTTTAAAACACCATCGATAACAACAAATGAAGTTCCCGAACTACTCAGTGTTAAGTCTGTTGCACTAGTTACTGTGGATATTGTGTTATTTTCAAATACAATGTCTTCTATTTCAGTGCTTCCGCGTTTAAATAACGCAACTTCAGTTCCGTCAATTGACACTCTAAACGCACTAACGCCCGCATCTAATCCCGAATCATACAAGTTAAGTGCAGAATCTCCACGTTGAATACTTTGAATAGTAATTGTTTGAATACCAGTTGTAACTGTGTCGTCTACATACTTTTTATTTGGAATGTCATCGTCGTCTGTTACTTGATTTTCATAGTCAGCTGTACCACTTACGCTAATTACACCCGTTCCTGAGTTAATTAAAAATAAGTCGCCGCCTGCTGTTGTAATGGCGTTTGTACGTAATCCAATAATAGCATTGTCTGCTGTTTTTAAAACAAACGTACCTGGTTTAACAGTCTGCGTAATAGGATCGTTAAAAGAAATATCTTCATCAAATACAAGTAATGCATCTGTAAGACTTCCTCTATCAATTTGAATTCCTGCTTGATTTAAGGTAACGCCTGCGCCGGATTCATTTTTATTTAATGTAATAATATTATCAACTAGATCTAACTGTTGGGAGCTAACTGTAGTAGTTTCTCCGTTTATCTGTAGATCGCCGGTTATAACAACCGTGCCAGCTTGTGCTCCAGTGTCAAGTGTAATTGTATTACCGCTTGCTACTCTAGCTACATAGTTTCCTGTATTAACATTTAAAATCTTTGACATTTATAATTTCCTTAAACTGTTGTGGGGAACTTGCCCCCACAACATTCTTATCTTAAATTAAGATGCTTGTGCGTCAACTACAACACCACCAGTTTCAGTAGCCGCTTTAGTTGCGACACCAACACTACCGTATGTAGTAAATCCACTACCGTCTACGCCTGATAATTCAAATGTGTTAGTTGCTTTGTTTGCTACTGTGTATGCAGTTTCAATGTTAAGCTCTACCATTCCAACTACACCGCGGATAGATACTTTATCTCCGTTGCTGAAGCCGTGTCCTGTTGCTGTAATAACAACTGGATCTGCCGCCGTAGCACCTGAAATAACTTTTTCAACTGCGGCCGAAGTACCTGTAGCTGTTCTTGCCCACTTGTGATTAGATGCACCTTCAAGTTGCATTTTTCTGTTCATTAGTTTAGTAACTTGCTTAGTAACACCGTCACTGTCAGTTACGTTAATGCAGAATTCACCAGCGCCTAATCCGCCAATTGATTTGTTAACTAGTGTAACAGTTTCTGTTTTAGATCCATCAGTTACAATAAATTTGTTTGTTGATCTTTGTGACACAATATGTGACTCAGTAGTAATTTCCCCGCCAGCCGCAAATTTAACTGCTGTTACTTGAATTTTACCTGCTCCATCACCGATGTGCTTTTTATTAATTGGTCTTCCCATTTGTTTTCTCCTTATGTAAGACGTTCTAGGTCTACGCTGTGGGTACAGCATAAGTCCTCATCATTGAGGTTCTCTCTATGACAATGTATTTATCAAAGTGGAACTCAAGTCAAAAAAATAGGCCCCCTAAAGGGCCTATTTTAATTTCTATCTACTAAGAAACAACTTAGCTGAATGTTACGTTGGAAATACTTACTCTTCCAAGGTAGTCAGCCGCGTTACCAAGTGAACTAGCAACGTTTGATAATTCAACGTAGCCGTAACGTGTCATGAACGATACAACAGGCTCAAATGTGCCTGGATCCAATACAACACCACTTGACATTAGTGGAATATAAGGAGCGTAGAACGCTGGTGCGTCTGATTCGCTTGATCCTTTAAATCCAACTAGTACGTCAGTTGCGTCTGAAGCATATGCGTCAACGTATACTTTCATTGCACCGTTTAAAGTACCAACCATTTTAGTGTTAGTTGGAGCTTCAAAAGTACCTTCAGTTGTACGTGCAAATGCACTTGTTGTTGCAGACTGTAGGATAGTTAATGCAAATGGTGAAACCACTGCATAGTTACCTGCACCGCGACGTGTACGTGCCGCAATCTTGTTAGCAACTCTGTTGATCATAACAGCTAATGCCGCATGCTCATCACCAACAAAAGTAGCAGTGCCACTTACGCCAGCTTGGTCGAATTGCACGTCTGATTCTGCAGAGCCAGCTAAACTACGTAAAGAAGCTAAGATTTCTTGGTCGATTTCAGCAGTAATTTCTTGTGCTAATGCCGCCATGATTTCAGCTTCGATGTCGATGCCTTGCTGTGCTTGTGCATCTTGAGCCGCTTCAAATGTCCAACGAGCACTTAACTTACGTGTCTTCGCTTCCACTGTCTGCTTCAAGATTTGAATTGACAAACGCTTGCCTGCCGCACCTTCAAGTGTTGCTGTTGCATCTGCTTTGTCGGTAGAACCGCCGCCACTGTAGCCAACACCAATTTTGAACGGTGATAGTGCTTCTTCGCCTGCAACTACATCATCTAATGTATCCGCATAACGAACTCTTAATGTGTGGATCTGACCCACGGGACCTGTCATAGGCTGTACACCAACTAATTCGTTGGCAATAACAGTCGGCATAACACGTCTGATTACTGGTAGGATAACTCTGTTAAGAGTTGCAACATTACCTGCTGAAGATGCACCCGCTGTAGCTGTCTCTGCTAAATACCTTTTGGTATTCTCAAGAGTCACGCCCATTACGGCTTTCTTATTGCCTGTTAGGCCTTCAAGAAGTGCAGTCTTTGTATCCTGCCAGCGACTTTCTAATAGTTCTGACATTTCATTCTCCTTATTTCAATCCTGCAAGGCGTCTAATATCAACTACGTTATCCGTAGCTAATGGGCTTGCATCTATGTCATTTGTTTGTTTATTGCCTGTGATTTGTGTGCCTTCAGTAAGTGTTGTTGCCTTGGTCTTCTTCGCTGGAGTGCTTCCTGCAATTACGCTAGGCATGTACTTATCGAACGACTTTTGTAGTCTATCGGTTTGTACAGATTCCAGCAAGTCCGCCATGATATCTCTTTGACCTTCGTTTAAAGGTGAAAGTAATTCATTCATAGTTTCCTTACGTACCGCGCTGTTAGTAGCTTGTTTAATTTCAGCATTTTTGCTTTCAACTAGACTTACTGCCTGTCCTGCGATCTTTTTAGCTTCAGCTAATTGTTTATCTTTCAACCCAACTACTTTAAGTAGTTTTGCAGATTCAGATTTTTCATTAAGATAGCTGTTAGTATATTCTGATGCAAAAGATTCAAAAATCTTACGTCCAAAATCATTCTTACGTGCTGTATCAATGTCCTCTTTAAGTTGAGTCATTTCTTTGTTAAGACCTTTCTCAACTGTCTCTGCAACAATCTTTGTTGCGTCTGTGATAAACTTAGTTTTAACTTTAGCTAGATGTGTTTTAGCTTCACGTACAAGTTTTACCTTGGTTTCAGCTAAATCTTTCTTATCTTCGTAAAACTCTGCAATTTCTTTTGATAATCCATCAATAACAAAATTCTCAAGTTTGGAAAATTTACTTGCCATAGCTTTCTGATCTTCGTGTAGCTCGCCAATTTCTTTGCCCAACTGTTGCGTCACAAATTTTTGCATTAGTCCTGCGTTTTCACGCATTGCTACTGCATATTTTGCTCTTGCTTCAGCTAGTTTTTGACGGTCATCTGCGAATTCAGTAATCTCTTCGCCGAGTTTTTCTTCTAACATTGTATCAATAGCTTCCACCATTGATGCTTTGTCATGCTCATATTTCTGAGCGAACTCTTCGCGAAGTTCAGCAGTAGCTTGCATACGATTCTCTTGAATCTTCTGCTCCCAAGCTCCTTCGATTTCTGCTCTGATTTCTTCTGAAACAACATTGTTTTCAAAGAGTGTCTTCAGTGCATCTAACATTCTTTTCTCCTTGTTAGCGGAGACCGCTGATAATATTCACCAACGATTCCTTTAGGTATTTCTGTGCCTTTGCATCGCCCTGTAATTCTTGAGCCATATTGATTGCCTTATACCCACCACGAGTATTCATTAAGTGTTCGTAAATTGGAGTTGGGTACGCTCCAGGAGCACTTGGTTGGGCAACGGCGTCAACTGTAATAATTTCAAATTCGCTGACCTCGCCACTTCCATCGTCTTTCACATTTCCTGAACCCCTAGATGAAACACCTAGTTTAACGTTGCTCTCAAGCATTGTTTTAACTAGCTGTCCCATCGGAGTTGGAATTACTTTCAACTTACCATAACCATTTGGGCCATCCATCCACATTTCTGTAATCATATGACTTACACGGTCAAGGTTAATATTAAGGCCTTCAGGATGATCAACTTCACCTAGTACACTATATCCACCTTTGATTTGATCGTTGAGCGTGTTGACAGCTCTACTAATCTCACTTACAGGATAAACACGTTGGTTGGCGTTACGAACACCTCCCTGAATGCAAATACCCTTGAGATACAAGTCTTTTCCACCTGCATCATTTTCAGTAGTCTCGACGACCATCTTTGCCTGGTCGAATGATAGTGTTTCAGTTAAATTAAACATCTTATTCATCTGAGTTCCTTATTACTTGCCAACAACACTTTTAGTGTTAGCGGCCTTTTCACCTGTAGCAGGTGCTTTAGCGTTTGACATTGACTTAGAAGCTTTTCCGCCTGGTACGTTTACGTTCCCTGCATTATCTTCTTTAGCTGACATTGCTGAGCCTGCTTCACTACCTGTACCGCCTTTTGCGATATTAGCAGTTGTGCCACCCATGTCATTTTTGCTTGCAACTGGTGATGTAGCTTTGTTATCTTCACCTGTTGGTGCTGATACTTTTTCTACGTACTCACGCATTTGTTCGCCTTCAGTCTTTGTACCTTCATAAGCCGGTACTTCATCGCTAAGTTCGGAAGTTTCATAAGACTCTTCCTGCTCATCTTCATCACCTTCTTCATCATCCATATCCATGTCAGCTTCGTCGTCGCCAGCTTCTTCGCTGTCGTCTTCACCGCTCATCATTTTTTCAAATTCTGCTTTAAGGTCATCAAGTGCATCTTCTAGGTCAACTACACGATCTTCAACATCTGCATCGTCCATTTCGTCGCCCATATCCATTTCATCGCCATTAGCTTCAATGTCATCGATAAAGTCATCTGCTTTGTCGCCGCCCATTGGGTCTGCTTCTGGTGTGAATTCTCCGAAGTTTTCTTCAACTTCTTCGTCGGTAGTTTCGTCAAGATCTTCGTCATCTGAAGCTTCATCAACTTCTTCGTCAGTTGCTTCATCTACTTCTTCATCTGTAGTTTCATCAACTTCTTCGTCAGTTGCTTCGTCTACTTCAAGATCTTCTAAATCTGTTTCTAGCATCTTTTCGTAGATACCACGTGATTTTTCAATCACAAATTCGTGGAAAAGCTCATCGGCTCCCGCACGATCGTTATTAACTAATTTTTCAAGCATTTGCTCGAGTTTGTTATCCGCCATTTGTTCTCTCCTATAATTTAAGTTTCGTAAGGCTGTCTAATATTATTTACATAATGATTAGAAAATACACGGTAAACGGCCTCATTACGAGTCGTTTTGAAATAAACCGTCTAAAAATCATAATATCTTTTAAATTCGCTAACTGTTATGTGTGACAAATTCGTACATTTTTTTAATTGCTTAGGTACAAAGTCGTCGTTATCTGATACTATTCTAATAAATTTCTTGCCTTGATGTGCATCACAAGTTGATGCTGTTTGCCTTTCCCAGTTACCAAAATAAGTTGCAGGCTCACCTTGTTTTTTATAATTGTGTGTTCCTGCGTATAAGTTATTTACCTTTGTGCGGTTCCCCACATCGTCCTTTGTGCCATGAAAGTCAAAACCTAAGATGTATATAGTATCATGTGCGTGTGTACTTGCTAACCATAATGCTGTAGGACCACTGCTCCATCCTTTTGCTGGTTGAAAAAAATTAAATCCTTGCATGCCACTGTATTGCTTATTTGGATTTGTCCATACTGGATGATTCATCTGATACTTAGCATGGTTAATTTCTAAAATCATCTTTACATCTACAGCAACCAAGTAGTCAGGCTCAAATGTACGAAATACTGCATTACATGCATATACTTTTCCGTATTTTTTTAAAGAGTGCAGTTCAAGGTCTTTACGGCTAGTGCCATTACCTATTACGAAAGCAACGGTCATTTAAAATCCTATATTTCAGGCTGTGCTTGGATACCATACATTTGGCGTACAAATGATAATTCTTTTTGTTTCTCTTCGGCGTGCATTTCTGAACCCCTACGTGCTTTATTGATCTGTTTTAATGTAAGCCGTGTTTTACGTGTGTCGTCACGATTAACAATGCTCTTGTCATCAGTAGCATCGTAGGACTTGTCCTCAGTAGGCTCAAGTGTTTCTTTATCAAAATAAAATAGTTCACGTAGTATCATAATGTTATTTATGCCTCTGCCGGGGCTTCTGGTGCCGGGGTGGTTACTGAGTCAGGACCTTCGCCTGCTCCAACAATTTCGCCGCCTTCGCCGCCTTCAAGTTCATCAACGCTTGCATCTAGGTCTGCATCCATACCAGCACCTGTAATACCTGCGCCACGCATTTCGCCTGCCGCATCAGTAGGTGATGTTGTGATTAACTCATCGTTCTCTTCTTTCCAGTAACGTTCATTTTCTGCAACTTCTGAATCGCTCATTCCTAAGAAACGTTTCATTGCATATCTATTACTAATAAACGGAATAGTTTGTATTTGTGCAAATGTACCAATACGCTGATTATCTAATTCACTTTGTCTGTAACTTGCAAAGTTTTGTGGTGGTTGGAATAAAAGATCAAACATTGCAATATCAACGTTAATACCCTTTTCTATTAGATAGCGTTTAAACTCTTGGTTAAACACTTCTGCAATTAGATTTTGTAAACGTTCGCAATACTTGTTAAAGCGTAGTTCTTGAATATATGCTGTACCTACTCTACCATCACTAATTTGTGCGCCAACGTCATCTTGCGCCGCGGCTGGTAAGTAACTACTTGGAATACGCAATCCTCTAACAAGTTTGTTAGTAAAGTATTTTAGATCGTCAATCTCACCTAAGTTAGTTCCGCCTGGCAGTGTTTCAACTTTAGAACCTCTACCTTCAGCAGTTTGTGGGAAGAAGTAATCTTCGTTAGTTGACAAAGGGTTATAAGCTGAGTCTATGACTGATGTTCCGCCGCCTGTCTTCGATGGGATTCGCCTTTGATGAATTTCCGTTTTAACACGCTCAACAAATTGCATAGCAAGGTGTGATGGCATGTTGCCCACATCAACGTAGAATACTCTTCTTTCCGGAGCTCGTTGTGTACGATAGATAATAATCGCATCTTCAAGCAATTCTTTTTGTTTGTATACTTTAAAGATACCTTCAAGTAAACTGTTACCAAAGGGTGCATTGTTGTCTAACCCTTCTGATAAACTTAGGTGTACCATATGTGCGGCATCAACTGCAATTTCTTTTGTTTTGTCATGCCCAAATCTACCAGCACTTGAACCAGAGGTTTGTGTGTTGCCAACCATACCTCTAACGCCACCTGTTAAATATCCGTCTCCACCACCAGTTGCATTACCGTTTGTTTGGAAAGGAGTTGTAGCTACGTTGTCAATAAAATTTAAGTTAATATCTCTTACAATATATTGCTCAGGAGTTTTACCTTCTGATTCATTAACAATAATACTTGAAACTTTTGCAGGATCAACGTGATGCCATTTTGCAGTTTCTGGATCTCTAATAAAAAATGCATCGCCGTATTTAAAAACATTACGAACAATTCTAAACATACGTGTACCAAAGTTATTCATTTTAGTCCACTGTTGTAAGTATTGCTCAAGTACTTTAACTTCTGAGTTAGTTGCTATTTTCTTAAAATCAATACTAAAACTTGTTTTATTGATTGGATTCTGTTGTGAGCAAAATTCAGCAAGAATATCTAGTGCCGCATTTACTTCACTATCTTGATCCATAGTATTGTATTGACCGTAACGCTCAACTCTGTTAGGAGCGCCTGTGTAAACATCTGGAAGGAAACTGGAGTAATTAGACCTTGCTGGTCCGGGTTGCTGGCCTTGTCCCATACTTAGCGGGCTACGTGTACCTGCGTCACCTTCAACTGGTGTAAAATATCTTTTCCAACTCATGTTTCGTTTTCCTAAATTAGTATACTATTGCAAATTGCCTTTAAGCTCTCTAGTTGCTGTAGTGTTCTTTTTAAATTCGTCTTTTAACTCGTCTATCTTAGTACTTAGCTTATCCCACCAACTATCACCCTCTGCTTCTGGAGTAGTTGTTGATCCGCTAGTATCTGATGATGTTGTTGATCCGCTTGTATCTGGTACTGTTACTGGTACTGTTACTTCTGGATTAGCTGTAGTTGTACTTGGTTCTGAAGCTGTTGGGCCTGCCGCTAACTTATTTTTAACCCAGTCTGGGGTCCAGCTAGGTAATGACTTTAATAGCCAGGCTTTAATATTTTCCCAATTAAATATACTCGAAATGCCTGCTACTATAGTGTTAAACTTCTTACTAATACTTTTACCTAGTTCAGATGCGCTAAATTTGTCTTTGATTCCTTCCCAATCAAACACTGAAGCAATACCTGCAAATAGCAAAGTAGCTATTTTAACCCAAGGATTTAACGTGGCTAACATTTTAACTATTAACGTAGTAATTCCTAATCCAATAGCTACCCATCCTAAGTTTTCAAATATTGAGCTAAACGCACTACTCAGTAATGGCTTTATTGTATCTATGAATAACTTTTTAGGATCAGTGAATAACTTTTCAAAGAACTCTACAATAGCAGGTTTGTATTTTGTCCACAGATCACTAAGTGTTGAAAACATACTTGACATTGTTGATATTATGCCGCCTTCACGTTGACCGCCTCGAGAGCCGCCTGGTTCGTTTGGTATTTTTTCGCCCATAAACAAATCAGTTATAGATGCTATGAATTTAGTAACTCCATTTTTCATCATAGTTAAGCCATCACCCTTTAGCCATTCCCATGTTTTTGTAATAGATGGTAATACGTTGTCTGTAAATTCTGTAGATAATTTATCAAACATAGTTTTAGCTTCTTCACCTGACGGAATTAGATTAGCAATCATATCGCTTGCATCTTTAAAGATTCCACTGTCAACAAACGCGGCTTGTATTTTGCCTTGAATAGTTGCAACTGTTTCAGCAAAGGTCATTAGTTTTGCGGTAAGTGCATCACGTGCGCCTTGTTCTTTATCTGTGGCACCTTCTTGTGTTGTTTGTGCTCTTTGAAGTTGACCAGTCACCTGAAGGTATTCTGCCGCACTTCCGCCTGCCGCCATTGCGGCTTGTACACCAGCATCGCCCAGTGTTTTGGCAAATTTCATACCGTCCTTGCCAACATTTACAGCAAACTCCGCGGCTTGTTCAGCCGTCATATTCTGTATGTTTTGTGCTTGTGTTCTAAACGTTTCGTTGTTGGCCATTAACTGTTGTGTAAGTGGATCGTTAGCAACTCCGTCAGCCATATCTAATAGTGCGGCTTCAAGTTGTGGAGATGTTGCAGACAGTGACTGTAAATTGAGGGCAAACTGTTCACCGTGTTTATTAATAGCCATTTGTCTACGAATGTCTAAATTCTTTGACTTCATTTCTGCTTCTAAATCTTTACGACTCTTACCAGTAAGTCTAGATATTTTATCTAGTTCGCTTGAATATTTTAATGAACCATCAATTAATTGTTTATTGGTCATGTTCGATCTGCGACCTGACACTTGCATCATTTCGCTGTAGCTAAGAAAGTTTTCGTTTAGGTCTTGGCTTGTGAAACCTAATTCCATCATTCGTTGCCCAATTGGACTTTGTCTTAATTCTTTTGACAACCCTGCAAATCGTTTGGCACCATCTTGTACAGTGCCGCCGAAGATACGCATTCCTACAGTGTTTTCTGCTATCAGCGCCGCAAAGTCTCTTTGTGGTATTGCCGCCTCACCTGCAATTTTAGTTAACTCAAACATATTATTACCAAAGCCGGCACCAATAGTTGATAACTCTCTAAATGTTCCTGCTTGTTGATCAAGTACATTAGTTAACGAAGCAAGTCCAGGAATTGGAAGGTGTTGAGCAAAATCTGTTAGTTGTTGTCCGCCAAATGCTAGTTCTTTTGCTAAACCTGGCAGTGTACCAACTACTGCACCAATGCCTGCTAATAGTCCGTTAAGTGCTCCGCCTATTACGCCTGTTAATGCGCCGCCAAAGGCTTTAACAGCACCTGTTGATTCTTTAGTTGCGGCAGTGTTTTTCTTTTTAGATTCAGTGTTTTTCTTATCACCATTGTCAGTTGGTGATTGAGGGACGCCTTTCCCTGCAAGAAGTTTAGCAATTTCTTTAAGCGTAGATTCAGAAGCCGCATTATTAGCAGTAATTTCTCCTAATCCAGGAATATCTATTTTTACGTCGGCCATATATTAAGTACTCACATTATCGGTAGCCATAAATATATACGAGCTACACTACAATAGTATTTAGCAGGAGATATAAACATGGTAGATAATAACTTCCCACAAAACATGGGACAACCGGGTATTCCGATGGGACAACCCGTACAACCAGCTGGAAATCCGCTGGCAAAACACTTACGACAACCTAAGATTTACATCAAATTGCCAAGTAACGGTGAGTACTGGCCACAAGCGGCATTGAAAAAAGTAGAAAATGGTGAGTATCCAGTATATGCGATGACAGCCAAAGATGAAATTACAATGAAGACTCCAGATGCGTTATTAAATGGGCAAGCAACTGTTGATGTGATTCAAAGTTGTTTTCCTAATGTCATTGATGCTTGGCAGTGTCCATCGATTGACCTTGATGCAATTTTAGTTGCAATTAGAATGGCAAGTTACGGCGAAGCAATTGATATGTCAGCAATGGTTCCACAAACAGAAATTACTAAGGACTTTCAACTCGATCTACAGACAATCCTTGACAATTTAACTAACACAGTATACGAAGATACATTTTCAATTCCTGGATTCAGAGTTCAAATTGTACCTATTACATATAGACATGCAACTCAACAAGCTATCAAGGCTTTTGAAGAACAGCGTATCTTTGCTACAGTTAACGATGATGGGCTTACTGAAGAGGTAAAATTAGAACGTTTTTCAAAGAGTTTCAGTAAACTAACTGATATTAATATCAATGTAGTTGTTAATAGCGTAGTTGCCATTCAGCCAGAAGGTGATGAGGTTGCAGTAACTAACAAAAATCATCTAAGAGAATTTATTGAAGGTGCAGAAGCTGGTGTGTTTAATGCTATACAAGCACATATTGCAAAGCAAAAAGATAATTTCCAGCAAAAGCCTATTAAGATGGAAGCTACTGCTGAGGAGATGGAAGCAGGTGCTCCGGCAACTTATGATCTTCCGATTACATTTGATCAATCAAATTTTTTCGGCTCCGGATCTTAACATGGCCCCTCGATAAAATCCTATCCGAGGTTAAGGTCCTAGAAGGTGATGTTAAAGAAATAAAATCAGGCTTATTGAAAATAACCTGGTGGATGCGTGGAGGTATTACTCTAGCAGAAGCATATTATCTGACAGTCGAAGACAGAGAATTAATCAACGATATCATTACAGAGAATTTAGAAACTGCTAAAAAGATTAATCAACCTTTTTGGTAATTAGAGTTCTTCGCCGCCTTTGTAAACTGTATACCCGGCTTTCTTAACTGCCGCAATTTCTTTGTTTACATTTGGTGCTTTTTTACCCTTAGGCGCTTTTGCTTTTGCTTGTGTAGCATTATCTGCACTACTTGAGTCTGGTGCATCAGCATAAGCACTTTTTTCAGCACCCTTACCAGCGTTTGCGGCCATACCTTGTTGTACAAACTTCTTAATAGCTTTCATTACCATAGTTTTATCAAGTACTGCATCAGCTTCCATAATTGAGGCTTCACTATACATACTTGCGCCTAACTTTGTAAACTTTCCAGCTTTACTACGTCCTACAGTAACTTTACTTGGATCAACGATTGGTTCACCGGCTCCAGTTTTACCGATACCAGTGTCTTGAGGAGTAACTCGTTGCTTTAATGCCTTAGCCGCACTAGCTACTTTACTAGCACCACTCTTTGCTACGCCTGCAACAGCTTTTGAACCTGCCGCAACTGCACCGCCTGCTACTGCCGCGCCTTTAGCTACTTTTTTACCAGCTTTAGCGGCTTTCCTGCTAAAACTTGGATCTGAATTAATATAAGCCATTACAGCTTTTGGTGAACTAACAAAGCCTTTGTTAACTAAAAATTTACCTAGTGCTTGTGCTGTCATTTTTCCAGTTGGAGAGTTCTTTGAAATAGCATAAAAGTCTTTAAAAATGTTTTTTGCTTCACGTTCAACCTCTACATCTAACTGTGCGGCTTTACCACTAGCTGTGTTCTTGCCCAATGTACGTTTTGCAAATCGCAATGGTCCTTCGTCAACTGATGTGTCAATTTTTTTAGATTCAGTTAATATGTCAAATACTTTCATGTGTTCGCTCCTGATTATTAATATTTATGCTTTCCAAACAATTATCATCGTTAAACGAGTATCATCAATAAGAATAATTAAAGTTTGCTTTAATAATATATTTATTGTTTATGCGTTAACTTCGTTAACACAAGTTATCGCTAACGCTCAAACTACATATACTTCGTATAAGTTAAATGATTAATATGATATTATAATAGCATTATTACGAATGTAATAATGTTTTAACTTCATGTAGATTGTTTTAGTCAGACGGAACCTGTTACGGCCCCGTCGTCTTTGAAGAAAAACTTCATGTGAGTTCGTCACAGCCAAGACATTGGAAATAGGTATTTGTTTATACACAAGTTTGATGGGCTCTGATCTTTCCCAACCTACATCGACATTATGTAACATAAAGGATACATTAAGCTAGTTAATGCAATCTCTATAGTACAATATTCCCTCGCTTCGTTCCTGGTGCTAAAGGGTTTTTACAAACTATGTTGTGTTTTTCAACTGCCAACAAGCAATCTATATCAACCAGTGAGCCCAATTTGTTTGGTGGCTTCCTACCTCTGGGTAGTCGATCAATATGTACGTGTGCTTCTATACGAGAGCTTTTTCCACAGCGGTATTACTAAACTGGCCCGCCAACCTTATGTGTTGGAATGTTTTGCCTGTAAGTGTTCTTTAAGAATTTTTGATCCGCCAACTCTAACATTAATAATACCATTGTAGTATTGATCTGTTTCGAGTACTCTGCGTTCAAACTGCTCTCGTGCCTCTAAGTAACTTGCTATGCCTCTGCTAGGACAAATATGAATAATTTCTCTTATAAAATTATCTTCGCCTAACTCTAAAACGTCTGCATTAAGTCTGTCACTGGAACCGTAATAGGTTTGCCAATCACTTTCTTTAGTGCTACGTCTTTTGTTTTTTTTGCCTTTGAGTGGTTGTTTTGTTACTTTAAATTTTGCTAGTTTTTTGCCTACGTACATCATGCCATTGGATTTATTTGTTATCAAGTATACAAAAGCTTCACAACCTTCTGGTAGTTCGTCTATTGTGTTACCCTGATAAGTCCATTGCATCAAGTACTTACCGTTGCCTGTGTTATTATGCCTAAGTCTTGGAATTATGCTTGTCGTGTATCTCATCCATACGAAGTTTGGCAAGAGAGCGTATCTCTCTTAACCATCTTCTTGACTCTCTATGAGTCCGTACAGAGTTTCTTGCCTCAAACTTTTCGTTTGCCTTAAAATAAGCCATATAAGCCTTAGTTAATTTGTCGTGTGTATCGTCGTCATTCATTGTGTACTTCTACATCGTTCTCATAATTTGTAAATCCGTTTTCTTTGATTACTTTAAGAACATGTGTAACTCTTCCTACTAATTCATCTTTGTGTGAGATAAGATAAACGTTTTTGTCACGTTCTCTCCCCATTTTCTTAAGAACACTGAGTGCATTTTCAACGCCTGCTGTGTCCATACCGCTATCAATCAGCTCGTCGATAAACAACAAGTTAATGTTTTGATATAGACTTTCCCAAACATCACGGAATGCAAAGCTCATACCAAGTATAAGTCTGTTACGTTCGCCTCTTGACAAGTTATCAAAGTCTAAATCTTGTCCTAGCTGTGTGATCTCAACGTTCAAATCGTTTTGGAATACAACTTGATGTGGTAATCCTAGCTTATCAAGATAGTTAGTAAGTCTGTTGTTTAAGTATGCTAAATTCTGATCAATAATCTTCTTACGAATAAAGCTATCTTTGTTAGTTAACAGTTTTAACAAGAAGTCTTGATGATCTTTAAGACTTGTTAAGTCATTAACAACTGACCAATTAATTTCCTGCATAGCACTATTGTTTAGTTCGTCAATTTGTGCTTGATACGGATCAGCATCGTTTTCTTTACTAGATAATGCTTGCTTCAATCCATCAACATTTTGACGATGCTCGTATGCTTCCTTAGCAGTTTCGTAAAACGTAGTAGGTTTGCCGTTAATGTCACCAATTTCTCCAAGTGCTACTGTTACGCTAGTAACCTTAGTTGCAATCTCTGCTTGATATGCAATAGCATCAGCAAGTTCTTTAGATTTACGCTCTGCAATCTCTGCTTTTTTATCTGCATGTAGTTCTTGACCACAGGTATAACACGTTGCATCATCTAAATTTACAATGTCTTGTTTTGCTTTTTCAACAGACTTATCAGCACGTACTAGTGCAGGTTCTAGTGTACTAAGTTCTTTTTTAAGACCCATTATAGCATTGTTATGTTCTGACCAATTTGATAATTTTTCATGCAGATCTAGTTCAGTATCGATGTCTAAATGTTCTAGTTGATCAATTCCTGTTTGCAACTTAATGACGTCTTGATCTTTTTTAGCAATCCATGCACGTTGGGTACGTTGTAAACTTTCAACAGTTCCGCCAATCTTTTCATTAGCACTTTGAATAGCATTAATCTTTATAGTTTCTTCTTGAATAGAATCTTTTGTTTGTCTTACTCGCTCTTTAAGACTATCTGCCTTTTCACTCAATATAGTAATACCGAGTAACTGTTCAATAATGTCTTTTTGATCGTTAACTCGCATACTCAAGAAAGGTTCGGTGTATGTATTAAGTGCAACAATGTGTTTAAACATGTTGTGAGTCATTCCCAGCAAGTAACTAATTTCTTCTTGTGTTTTACGACTGTCGCCCTGTGACTCGTCTGACATTTCTTGCTCTTGACCATTAACAAAGAACCGTAACACATTAGGTGAACGACCTCGTTCAATTTTATACTGTTTGTTATCTTTCTCAAAAGATAGTGTAACAAGCATACCTTTGTTGTTAGTTTTATTAATTAGGTTGTTGCGCTTGATGTTTGTTAAAGCAAGGCCGTATAATGCATACGAAAGTGCGTTAATGATGGTAGTTTTACCAGTGCCATTACGACTTCCGCTGTCATCACCGCCTTGGTCTAAGTTTTCACCTAATACAAGTGTTAGCTGTTGCTTATCAAAAGAAACTGCCTGGGTTTGATTGCCCACACTCATAAAATTCTTAACTGTAAGATCTTTAAACTTTATCATAGTTCTTCATATATTCCTAATAATAGTTTCTTGTCGTAGCTTTCTGTGTCGATTGCAGATATTTCCTTTGTAACAATCTGATCCACACTTTCAAATGTAGTAATATCAATGTCGGTATGTATTTCATCATCCTTTTGACTAGGAATAAGTGTAATCTCTCGACAGTCGTAATCGTTGATAAACGTTTCTTTAATAAAACTTGCTTCTTCGTAACTAATCGGTAAGTCAAGTGTTACTCTCAAGTACATTTTAGATTTTAACAACGTGTCTTTTTGATCTAACAGTTGGCTAAGTTTAACAGTACGATACTTAGGACAGTCGATCCAATTAAGATATTCAGGCTCTTTGTTGTTTTCTTTGTCAAGTATCATCATGCCACGTTCGTCATCCCACGCATCTGCATAGTTGTGCGGAAAAGCATTACCAATATAATGAACTTGACCTTGTACTTGCCGTTTATGAAAGTGTCCACTAAACACATAGTCTTGATGTTTAAAATGTGATGCTTGCAGTTCTCCGTGATCGGGCATTTGCACCATTGCGTTCATATAGAAGCTAGGAAGTTCAAAATGACCAAACATATACTTTGTTTTGATATTAGACATATTCTTCCACTCATCGCCTACTAACCACGGAACAAGTGCAACGTCATCTTCAACGAGTATCTCGTCAATATATGTAATGCCCGGAATATGTTTTCCAAACTCTATACTGTAAACATCTCGCTTGTCTTTATAATATAAATCGTGATTACCTGCAAAGAAGTAAAACTTCTCAAAAGCCGCTCCTAGCTTTTCAAGACACCTAGTAGTTGAATCTAGTGTTTGCACGTTAATAGTGTTTCTATTATGATGCCAGTCACCACAAAAAATACCAGTTTCGCAACCGTTAGCTTTTGCTTGTGCAATAAACCAATCTACAAATTCTTCACAGTCTTGCAGATGAAGTCGACTATTTGACTTTAACCCAAGGTGTATGTCAGTAAATACTGCCGCTTTTTTAAACATAGATAATCCTCTTTAATATATTATAACTTAAACTAGCCTAGAAGTCAAGACTTTTTGGTAATTTCACCATGTGTTGTAGTGGTTGCTTTACCGGCATCGTCGTAGGTTGTAATTACTGCATCAGATTGTTTAGGCATGTACTTGACTCGTTCTCTTTCCCAGTCACCTTGATTCTGTCTTGTAAAGCTAGGGTTCATGTCGTTCATCTCTAAGATATCATCGCGTATATTTTGCGCACGTTTTTCGATATTAATAACTCTTACAAAACTGTTAGTAACTGCGGCAGTGTAATATGCAAAAGGATTATTAGACTTAGATTCGTCAAATTGTAAGCCAATTTGTGCAAGTTGTAGTATTGCTTGCCCGCGCATTTCGTCATTGTAAGTGTATCCGCGTACATTGCCTCTTGTAGCATAACGATCACATAACTTCATCCACATCATAGCAAGTTTATTAGTTGCTTTGCCGTGGTCTTTATTAAAGAAGCCGTTCTCCATTCCGCCTTGCCAATGACTTTTGCCTATACATATTAGTTCGTCATTTTCGTTAAACTTCCAATGTTGAAAGGGAGGAAAGTTTAGCTTTACTCTGTAATCTGCAGGCGTTTTGGGATTCTTTTTGCGACCTGGCTCTTCCGGAATATGTTCAAACGACATAATACGAAAAACAACATCAGTTTTTAAAACTGTCCTATAATCCACCTCAAACTCAGCTAGTTTCTTTTTACCGCCTGCTAATTTAGAGGCTTCAAACGCTTCTTGTTGCATACGCTTTGCTTGCACTCGCTTTGCCTCAGCAATAGTTCTAACGTGAATCTTGTCAGTACTAGGTAAGATTAAATCATATTGAGAGTATTCAGGTGCAACGTAACTACAAAATGTAGCTTTGGACTTGTGTATTTCTTTCAAAATGTCTTTATTATTTAAATAATTAACTCTTTTCATGTTTTCTCCAATGGTTATATACTATTATAAACTACTCTGTTAATAAAGTCAACTAAATAATGTATATAGGAGACAATTAGATATGAGCAATATAAGTAATGGCGGTAAAGTTATGTATCGCAACGGCAAACCAGTTAATAACCCAACACCAACAGGTACTGGAGCCGCCGGACAAAATATAAATTCAAATAATTCTCCAGGCTCTGGTGCAAACTATGGTGCAATGCTTAACAACGCTATAAATGGTGCAAAAGATACGGGCAACGCTATGGTTGAAAAATTAACGGGCAATTTTGATGCAAGTTCGTTAAGAGCAGGAAAAGGTCTCAGAGACGCATTAAACAGCGCAGGAATGAATGGCCCAGCAGGTCGACATGGCAGTTCGGCTCCTACTGCTAGTTTTAGTGATAGTCCAGAAAATAAAGATTGGCGTGTCAAAATATCAATTCCAAATGCAATTAAGGATAAAAACTCTCCGCTGTTGGCTCCAATTGCCGAAAAGGGTTTTATATTTCCATATACCCCGACAATTATAATCAGCCATAATGCTAATTATAATTCAGTAGCTCCTATACATAATAATTATCCATTTTTTGCTTATCAAAACTCACAAGTGGATCAATTAACAATAGTAGGACAGTTTTATGTACAAAATGCAGTTGAAGCAAAATACTGGACAGCATGTTTGCATTTCTTAAGAGCTATGACAAAAATGGATTATGGTTCCGGTAGTACAGGTTCACCTCCTCCTATCGCAAAGTTAAGCGGATACGGAGATTATGTGTTTAATAATGTTCCAGTTGTAATAACAAACTTTACAGTTGATATGCCAAATGAAGTAGATTATATATCTACTGGTACTGGCACCGCTGGAGGAGATGATCCAACAGGTAATACCTCCGGAAAATCAGAATTTGGTTGGGCACCAGCAGAATCTCAATTTTCTTTAACAGTGCAACCAATATACAGCAGAGACAAACAGACTAAATTTAGTTATGGTGATTTTGTTAAAGGTTCAAATCTAGGCGCGGGGTACATTTAATGAGTAGCAGTCCATATTCAAAAACAAAAATGACAAACAGTGGAACACTGGATATTTTAACAATCAGGCCTGTTCCGGCATACGCTGATGATCCGATATATACTATAGAGCCGCAATACAATCATAGGCCTGATTTATTAGCATTTGATTTGTATGGCGACCACAAGCTATGGTGGATATTTGCTCAAAGAAATTTAGATGCAATTGAAGACCCAATATATGATATTGTAGCTGGAACAAAAATTTATCTTCCAGCCGCAGAACGGGTAAAACAAGTCCTAGGAACATAAACATCATGTCAGATCACCACCCATCGCAATACGGTGCAATTAATAAAGCAGGCGACGCTGTTGTTAGAGTTGTAGATAGTGTAACTGATGCCGCCAAAGCTACAGTAGGTGATATAAGTGCCGCTGGCATCCCTATATATTCAGGACCAGGATCAGCCGCCGCACAAGCACTCAATATGACCAGCCAACTTCGAGGCGCTGGTGCCGGTATTGATGGACCTGCTGGGGGATATACTCAAAATAATCCTCATCAAGGCGAACAAGCACCTGCAGAAAAGACTTTGCCGTTGCCCAACGATCTTGAAAGGTTTGCATCATATAATAATATCTTTACATTTGGATGCATAAGTCCTGAAGAAATAAACTTTCCAGACAAGACTTATAGGCAAAGTGGACTACAACCAGGAAAAATCCTTTTAAGGTCTAATGGTCTTTCGACAGGCGACAAGCCTAGAACATATGCTGAACAAGCATATAACATTGACACTCAGTATTTTATTGATGATGTAGAAATTGAAACTGTAGTTGCTCCTAATACAAAAAGTAGAGCAACAAACTTTCATACTATGCGTTTTAAAATTAGAGAACCGTATAGTATGGGACAGCTTTTACAAAGTATGCAACTTTGTGCAACTAATGCCGGGTATGCTAATTATTTGGAAGCACCGTGGTTACTAATAGTTGAATTTTTAGGTTACACCAATGATAGCGACACTGCATCTAGTTTACCATATAAAAAAATGCTTCCTTTAAAAATTGTAAATGTTGCATTTAATGTAGACACAGAAGGATCAAATTACGATTTTGTATGTAGTGCATTTAATGACGATGCATATAGTGATTCTAATCAAGGTATTCCTGTTGATATAACAGTTTCGGGTAACAATCTTGAGCAAATTTGTCAATCTGGTTTAAGTAGTTTAGCAACACACATTAATACACATCATCTAAACGCTCGAAAAAATGAAGATGATCCCGAATACGAAATTGACGAATATATGTTTGCGTTTCCAAATGATAACGCTAGTAAACGTATTGGCGATCTTCTAGCAACAGAGTCTTCTAATAATACTGCAACAGTTGGAACAGCAACAAAACCTAACAGTAGCCCAGAAGAAGTACAAGCGGCACTAGCAACTGTGGCTGGAGATAGAAATGAGTATGGACAACATTCGGGTATAGCTTACAACTTTGAACCCTACAGTAGGGACACAAATGTAGCCTTAGAAAAAAGACTTGTAGACGGCAGGCTCGGATACAGTTTAAAACGTAGTAATATGAGCCAAGCACTTAAAAAGATATTAACAGGTTCTGAAGGTGATGTAAGTGAAATTGGCACAAGAAAAATATTACCAGAAAATCCGTTGAGCGGTGGTGAATCACCGTATGGCTTTTCTAATTTTGCACTGAATCCAGAAACTCAATTACTGGAAAGAGGCGGAACAAAGATTAACCCAACACAGCGCACAATTACATTTACTCGTGGTACAAAAATACAACGAATTTTAGAAGAACTAGTGTTATTAAGTGATTTTGGAAAAAGGTTAGCAGATACTGCGGCCTTCAAAACAGACGGGTTTATAGATTGGTTTAGAATTGAAGCAAGTGTGTATATAATAGAAGATAAAAAGTTTGAAGCAAAGCACAGTAGGCACCCTAGAATTTATCTTTATAAAGTACTACCGTACAGAGTACACTCGAGTGTATTTAAAATGCCAAATTCACCACCGTCTGGATACGACAAAGTAGTTCAGCAAGCAGTAAAGTCTTACAACTACATGTACACTGGATTAAACAAAGACATTCTTGAATTTGACATTCAGTTTGACAATCAATTTTATGCGGCAATAGCATCTGATTCAAATAGACTAGACGGTGCGAATGATCAAAAATCAGGAGGCCCGCCACCAGGACATCCTGAGTACAATATGGGAGCAACCTTCACTGGTACAAATCTTTCAGACAATAAAAAACTTAAACGAATTGTTGGATCCGGGACACAAGGCGGCGGAACAGGAGCGATGATTGAAACATCATCAATTAAACTAGCAAGACAGTTTAACGAAGCAGTGATGAATAGTGAATCTGATCTAATTTCAATGAAGATTAAAGTGTTAGGAGATCCGTATTATATTGCAGACAGTGGTATAGGAAATTATAATTCTGAAAATACAGCGTATTACAATATTAATGCTGACGGAACAATGAATCATCAAAGCGGAGAAGTTGACATATTAATGAATTTCCAAACACCGATTGATATAAATGACAATACTGGCGGTTATAGCATGGACGGCTCGGCGTTAGGTGTTGCTAACTTTAGTGGATTGTATAGGGTAATAACAGTAAGAAATATGTTTAATGGAAATTTGTTCACACAAGAAATTGATCTAGTAAAACGTCCAAACTTTAAAGCAAAAGACGTAGCACCTGATAATAAAGAATTACTACAAACACCAGCACAAGAGCAAGAAAAGAAAGTAGCTGAAATTTTAGAAAAATACGGTGACGATAATGCGTACTACAACTTTGCTAATGCTGACACAGACGGCAGTGGTGATCTAAACGATATTGAACTGAAAAAAGCTGGCCTTGATGAATTATCTGGATCAAAACTAGCAAAGGCTTCTGGCAAATTGCCACCAACACTAGCTGAAACAGCTAAAAAAGCCGCAGACCTAAAATCGGAACAGACGGCAGTACAGAATACACTCCAATCAGAATACGAAAAGGCAAGCGGCACTGGCATTGCACAGACAGCGGCCCAAACGATCCGTCAAGAAGGTGAGTTCGGAACCTAAATATGAGGAATAATAATTAATGACACAACCACGTGAATTACCAGCCAACTCAAGAGATAAAAGGTCTGCTGGTGCTCCTAATGGGCAGATGCCTCCGGGGCCGTTCTTAGCAAGAGTAGTTAGTCATTTAGATGCTAAACGACAGGGTTCCTTAAAAGTAGAACTTCTTACAAATACAATAAGTTCAAATGATGCAGGATACGAACCTGGACAATTAGTTACAGTAAGATACTGTATGCCGTTTTACGGAGTAACAGATTTAGATGCTAGTTCAAAAAATGATGATTATGCGGCAACACAACAAAGCTATGGGTTTTGGGCAGTTCCGCCTGATCCAGGATCTAAGGTATTGGTCATTTTTGCTGAAGGACAAATAAACCAAGGATATTGGATTGGTTGTGTGCAAGATGATTATATGAACTTTCAAGTTCCGGCAGGAAGTCCAGCAGACAAGGCTTCAAATGTAATACAGGATACACTTACAACTCAATTTAAAAATAAAGATTTGCCAGTTGGTGAGTATAACAAACTTGATCCTAAAGATAGAAACAAAGGAAATGATCCAGATAAGTTTCCAAGACCACATAATCCTTTTATGGTTAATGTGCTTTCTAAGCAAGGATTAATTGATGATATTATTAGAGGATTAACAACTACAAGTTCTAGAAGAGATATTCCAAATACAGTATATGGATGGAATACTCCGGGCCCATTAGACAAGCGTGACGGTGCACCTAAAGGAAAATACGGTGAAAAAGGCCAACATGTTGAATATTATAAAAGTAGACTCGGCGGATCAGCGTTTACTATGGACGATGGAGATCCTACACTTATTCGTGCAGGACTTGCAAAAGACAGTCCTGCAAAGTATTTTGATCTTGAAAAAACTCCAAAAAATGTTTCTAAAGGAAATGTCGGATTACCATTTAATGAACACATTAGATTAAAAACTAGAACTGGACACCAAATACTTTTACATAATACTGAAGACTTAATTTACATAGGTAATGCAAATGGCAGTGCTTGGATTGAATTAACTTCGCAAGGTAAAATTGATATATTTGCAGATGATAGTATTAGTTTACGTTCAGGCAACGATGTAAATATTCACGCAGACAGAGACATTAACTATTCTGCTAAACGAGATTTTAATATTAATGCTGGTAGAGATCATTTTGTTACTGCTCAGGATAACATGGATACAAAAGTAGGCATTGATAAAAAGGTATTTGTTGGTAATAAAAATGATACTTGGATCGGTGAAAACAATACACTAGCAGTCGGTGCTAATCAAAACATACAAATTAAAGGCAGTGATACTAAGACTGTTACAGGCAACTATAGTTTACAAGTAGCGGCAAACGGCTCGGTTGCTATTAACGGAGAATTTAGTAGTAAGGTTGCAGGCAACTATAGACAAACTGTTTCTGGAGCATACAACTTAAACACAGTAGGTGATAATAAATTAACAAGTGGTGCAACAACACAAATTAAAAGTGCTACAAATAATAAATTAGATGCAGGAGCTAACACTGAAATTAAGTCTGGAGGGAATCATGCTGAAACAGCATCTGGTCAAATCCATATGAATAGTGCAATAGTTGCTTCAGCATCAGACTCGGCAGATAGCATTAGCGATACATTTACTACACCGGTAACAGAAGACGCATCTAGTCAAGTAGTTGATAAAGACGGCACGGCAATAGCAAATGTGCCAGTTACTGCAAGTGCAACAAGAGCCGCAGAATCAGCATACGCTAAATGGCCAAAGCGTGTTCCAACTAGAGAGCCTTGGAACGGTCACGAAAATTTAAATCCATTAGCCCATGTTCCTAACTTAACACAAAGTATTACATCACCCCCTCCCGCTATTAGACAAGTTAATACACTTGTTAATGACGAAGCTGATGCATCACCAAATATTAATGAACTGTCAGGTCCAACTGTAGCAAACATTGGAACTGTTCAAGTTACAGATCCCGAAACAGGACAAACTAGAACAGTACCGGCACCGCAACAAGTCGTGCTAGGTAAAGATGAGCCAGTAGGGCAACAACCAGCCGCTCCTGTACCGGTTAATGATATGCAGAGATACTTCTTGTATACATTAATGCAGAAACAAGGACTAACGCTAACAAGTGCAACTGATCCCGTTAATCCAGGAAATGCACAAGCTATTGCAATGGCGATGGCGCAAGTACAACGTGAATGCGGATTCAAACCACAAAGCGAAAACTTGAATTACAGTGCAAAACGTTTACGTGAAGTATTTCCGAGCCGTGTTAAATCAGATCAGTTTGCACAGGAACTTGCGGCCGCAGGACCACCGGCCATTGGTAATACAATTTATGGTGGACGTTTTGAAAACGGTCCTGACGAGGGTTACAAATATAGAGGTCGCGGACTTATTCAGTTAACATTTAAGGAAAACTATCGAAAAATCGGCGGCAAAGCTGGTGTTAATGTAGTAGACAATCCAGACCTAGCAAATGATCCAGAAGTGGCAAACAAATTAGCAGTGGCATATCTTACAAGTAAGTCAATTAATTGGGCTGATTCTAGTATGAGTAGCCTAGGTGGACAATTTGCATCAGCAGTTGGATATGCTAGACAAGGTGGAGAAACTGCAAAGCGTGTTGGCATTGGTCAAGGCTTCTTACAGAAACTAATTAACGGCGAATTAACACCATTGTCTAGCTTAACAACAACACCCCCTCCGGGAAGTGGTACGTTGGAGATTAGTTAATGCCAGGAATAAGCAGAAATAACGATACATCAGGAGGAGACTTACAGCCAAGCCGGGCAACTGTTTTTGCTAATGGAGAATTAGTAATTGTAGATAATGATGGTGTAGCAGGACACGGAGTACTACCTCATATTCCTCAAAATATTATTGCTGGGTCTAATAATGTTTTTATTGGCGGCATAGCAGTATGCAACGCAGGCGATGGAAATACGGTTTGTGGACACACGGCTACGGGTAGCAGTGATGTTATTGTAGGTGATGCCGCAGACGCAGTTGCTATAGTACTCGGAGTAACTAATTTTAGTAGGCCAGAAGTAGAAGCACTTGACATATTAGCAGGCAGAGTTGTTGAAGAAGCTAACGGCGTTGACCCTGACCAAAATGAAGGAACAGAATATGGTGACGGTGGCATTGCAACAGTTGTCGGAGGTTCCGCTAACAGATATGCCAATGTAAGTCCTGTTAATAATGTTTCAGGACCAATTGATGCAAACATTGCTGTAACTGAAACACCTAGTGATCAGCCTAGTAATGCTAACGGAGAGTATATACGATGGTTATCACACGTTGATTCAAGAGTAAAACCAGAAGTTGTTACTAATCTAGAAGGTGTATCGCAACAGGTAGGTTATCAGCTACAAGTGACTAGCGGATATCGTTCGCCTGAATATAATGCAAATGTAGGCGGAGCAAAACGAAGTCAACACATGCTAGGAAACGCAACAGATATTGTGCAAACTGGGTTGACAACACAACAGAGAAAAGATTTTATACAAGCGGCGATTGACAATGGGTTTACTGCTATTGGCGTTTATAATACTTTTACTCATATAGATATTCGCGGAGCAAAAGTTGCATGGGGAAGCAATGGTAGTAGGACCACACTTCCAAATTATCCTTGGGCGTTAGAAATACTTCGTGCAAACGGGTATCCTTATTAAAGGTAAATACAGTATGGCCACAGATTTATATAAACAAATTAAAGTAACAACAGCTAAACAAGCACAGCCTGCTATCGGCCAAAAAGCCTATAGAGGATTTAGCACAGTCAATCCGGGAAACAATTCCTTCCAGCAATATGACATAGCAGTAATTAAACAAAATTTGCTTAATCATTTTAACATTAGGCAAGGTGAAAAATTATCTGATCCTAACTTTGGTTGTATTATTTGGGAGGCGTTATACGAGCCGTTGACAACCCAGCTTAAAGAAGCAATTACTGCAAACGTTACAAACATTATAAACTATGATCCAAGAACGATTGCTGACAATGTACTAGTATCAGAGTATGAATCGGGTCTTCAGATCGAGTGTACAGTTACATATTTAACATATAATATTAGCGAATCCTTGCAAATGCAGTTTGATAAAGATGCTGGATTAATATAGCCGAATTAACTACTAGCTTTATTGTTTTCAATAAATACTTGTAGAGATTAGATAAGGATAACCGATGTCATCAACCGACAGACAGAATAGACTGCTACTTGCAGAAGACTGGACAAAAGTCTACCAAAGTTTCCGAAATGCAGAGTTTCGTAGCTATGACTTTGACACATTAAGAAGATCAATGATCACATATCTAAGGAATAACTATCCTGAAGATTTTAACGATTATATTGACACATCAGAGTATCTTGCACTAATTGATATGATTGCCTTCCTTGGGCAAAATATTAGTTATAGAGTTGACTTGAATGCAAGAGAAAACTTCTTAGAACTTGCAGAGCGTAGAGAATCAGTTCTCCGCATGGCACGTATGTTGTCTTATAATGCAAAGCGTAATCAAGCCGCTAACGGTCTTATTAAGTTTGAGACAGTAGCAACTACAGAAGAAATAATTGATAGTAACGGCATTAACTTATCTGATCAAACTATTATTTGGAACGACCCTAGCAACATAAATTGGACAGAACAGTTTAGACGGGTGCTTAATGGGGCCCTGCCTAGAAACAACACAGTTGGAAAACCAGCAAAGTCTCTACAAGTTGACGGAGTACTAACACAACAATATAGATTTAGATCTACTAATTCAGATGTTCCAGTCTTTGGTTTCGCAAAGGGCGTAAACGGACTTCAAACACAATTTGAAATAGTATCAACTGACGTTAATTCTAATACCTCCCAAATTAAGGAAGAAAATCCAGTACCTGGAAATAGTTTAGCATTTCTTTATAGAGAAGATGGCAGAGGAACTAGCAGTGCAAACACAGGATACTTTTTACACTTTAGACAGGGTACAATGCAGTCTGCTAATTTTAATGTTAGCAACCCAACATCAAATCAAGTAATTGCAATCGACGCACAAGACATTAATAATTCTGATGTATGGTTATATCAACTTGACGAAAACGGTAACCCGGAAACTTTATGGACTCAAGTAGATGCAATCGAAGGTAATAATGCAATATACAACAGTGTAAATAAAAAAATTAGAAACTTTTATGTTGTGCAAACTAGAGCCAACGATCAGATTAGTTTAGTATTTGCTGATGGTACTTTTGGAAATATTCCAAATGGTAATTTTAGAGTATACTACAGACAAAGTGCTAACAGATCTATGAAGGTTGTTCCTAGTGAATTAACTAGTATTACATTTAGCTTTCCATATTTGGCTACTAGTGGAAAAACAGAAACTTTAACAGTTGGCGTAGAATTAAAACAAGCAGTTACTAACGCTACTAATAGTGAATCATCTTCTAGCATTAAGCAAAATGCACCACAAACATACTATACACAAAATAGAATGGTAACCGGTGAAGATTATAATATTGTTCCGTTAACAGCAAACCAAGAAATTATAAAAGTTAAATCGACAAATAGGGTTAGTAGCGGAATTAGTAGATATTTTGATCTCAAAGATGCTACAGGAAAATATTCAAGTACAAACTTGTTTGGCTCTGACGGTGTACTTTATAGAGAAAAATATGAAAGTAAAGCGTCATTTACTTTTTCAACTCAAACGGATATTGAAGGAACTATTGAAAATACAATTCTTCCTACTATACAAAATAGAGCAATTAGCAATTATTACTTTGCAAACTATGCAAAGATTATTGTTAGTGATCTTAGTGCCACTTGGCAACAATCAACTAAGACAACTAATAGTTCATCAGGCCTATTAAATAATATCAGTAGTGTTCCGTATCAAATTGGAACATTTACTGGTGGCTCGTTAAAATATGTAGAAGCTGGCGCATTATTAAAGTTTGTTCCTCCTGTAGGATTTTACTTTGTTGATAATGGCAAGTTAACTAGTAATGCCGGTGCCAAAGGCGCAAGTACATACAAGTGGGTTAAAGTTATTAGTACTGCCGGATCGGGTGTATCTGTTAATAGCACAACCGGTGAAGGGCCTATTGTCCTTAATGAAATACTTCCAGCTAACAGTGTACTTGAAGAAATTAAACCAAAACTAGTAAAAGATATTACCACTGATGTAAGATCACAAATTATTGACCAAGTATTTGCTTATAAAACTTTTGGGTTACGCTACGACCAAGTTAATAGAATTTGGCGTGTTATCATTAACGAAAACTTAAATGTAAATGATGTGTTTAGTAATGGTAAAACTGGTGACGTAACTAATAACCAATTAGACTCAAGTTGGTTGGTATTATTCCAAACTAACGGAGAGACTTACACTGTTACTAACAGGGGATTGCGATATGTATTTGAAAGTGATAAAGAGCTATCATTTTACTTTGATGGGCAAAACAAAATCTATGACTCTTCAACAGGCCAACTAGTTAAAGATAAAATTGGTATTATGAATTTTAATACTAAGCCCGATGTATTGACAGCATTTAATAATGATGTTAATTGGGAAATTGTAAAAGAATTTAGAAACACAGACGGATACGTTAATAGTAAAAAAGTAGAAGTTAGTTTTTACGATTTAAATGATGACGGTAGTATTGACGACCCAGATGTATTTGACGTAGTAGTTGCTCCATTAACTAATACATCAACAAAATATATTTTCTTAAAGAAGGTAGAGTCAGATCAAGGATTTAGTAAGTATAATTTCTATAGCGACAGTAACTTAATTAATGTTGTATCTACTGAAACTGAGATTGGTGCATATAGTCAATATACATCAGGACAAGTATTTTATATTATAGATAGCAATAATTTCAAAGTGTTAAATAATAGTGTGCTAATAGTTACAGCAGACTATAAAGCACACATTGGAAGAAGTAATTTAAAGTTCCAGTACGTACACAGTGCCGATGAAGGAAATAGAATTGATCCTAGTGCAAGTAATATTATAGATGTATATATGTTGACTAAAACATATGATACTAATTTTAGAAAATATATTACAGGATCTATTACTAATCCCCCGTTGCCTCCTAGTACAGATGAATTATATCAAAACTATGGCAGAACAATTAACCAATATAAATCAATAAGTGATGAAGTAATTTATCACTCGGTTGAATATAAACCGTTATTTGGAGCACACGCACAAGATAATTTGCAAGCAACATTTAAAATTGTAAAAAATAATGGTCAAGTAATTAATGATAATGAAATAAGAACACTTGTTATTACTGCAATTAATCAATTTTTTGCATTAGAAAATTGGGACTTTGGAGATACATTCCATTTTACAGAACTTGCAACGTATGTAATGAACCAAGTAGCACCGGATGTAGTTAATATTCTTCTTGTACCAAAACAAGCAACACAGGGGTTTGGTAGCTTGTATGAAGTTAAAGCAGAAAATAACGAAATCTTTATTAATGATGCAACTGTTGCTGATGTTGAAATTATTGACTCTGTAACAGCTTCTAGAATACAAGCATCAGGTAATATAATTACAGCTACTAACACAACAAACACAGGTATTAAGAGTCAAGCGTTGACAACAAGTACTACAACTACAACAACTACAGCAACTACAACAAGCTCAAGTAGTTCAAATAGTTCAGGATCAAGCGGCGGAAGCGGAAGCTCCGGCGGCGGCGGAGGTTATGGATACTAATGGCACAAGATGAATCACCAATTCCGGTAAACGGAGAAAGCACAAACAGAAACACTGCTGACTTATTACCTAGGTACTTTAGAACAGTGGCTAATAAAAAGTTTCTAAGTAGCACCCTTGATCAAATGATGCAACCAGGTGTTGTTGAAAAGGTTGACGGGTTTATTGGTCGAAAAGATGCCAAAGCATTTAAAGCCGGTGACAATTACTTACAAGAAGTTAGTGATAACAGACAAAATTATCAATTAGAACCTGTTGCTACAATTACTAATAATTTGGGCAATACTACGTTTTATAGAGATTATAGAGATTTTACAAACAGTGCTAAAATTAGAAACACAGATAATAGCAATCACAGTTTGTTTAACTCTCAGGAATATTATTCTTGGGATCCACATGTTAACTTTGATAAGTTTGTAAACTTTAGAGAATACTATTGGTTACCAGCAGGACCTAATGAAGTTCCTGTTTACGGCGCCGCCAGGAATATTACTAGTACATATAATGTTAAGCGTCAAGACAATGTTGATAATAACAGTTATATTTTTAGTGATGAAAATATTGTAAGCAATCCTACACTAACGTTGTATAGAGGACAGACTTATAAGTTTGACGTTAACACAGTAGATATGCCATTTAGCATTAGAACTACTAGAGATAACGAAGATACTACTAATTTGTATACTACTGGAATTAACAAAAATAATATTGAAAAAGGTGTTATTACTTGGACAGTTGATTTAGAGTCTCCTGAATACTTATACTATGTTAATGGCAATGACATTGAAGCTTCGGGACTCATTGTTATTAAAGATATTAGAGACAATACTGAATTAGACGTTGCCTCAGCAATAATTGGCAAAAAAACTTATACTATGCAAAATGGTTATGCATTAACTAATGGCATGAAAGTTAAGTTTTACGGAAAAATTACTCCTGAACAGTACGGTAAAGGTTCTTGGTATATTGAAGGCGTTGGCGATTCAATACAACTTATTTCAGAAGAAGATCTTGTTATTACCGCAGACTACTTAACTGATGTATCAACTGAGTTTGATAATCAAGGATTTGCGGCATTACCGTTCGACGATGCAACATCATATGCTACACTAAAAGATTATATTGTTATTAACAGAGCATCTAAGGATAGGAACCAATGGTCAAGATATAACAAGTGGACACATAGAAGTGTCATTGAAAATATTGCAACTATTAATAATGTGCCGGTTGTATTAGATCAAAATTATAGAGCTACACGGCCTATTGTTGAATTTGACGCAGGACTAAAGCTATTCAACTTTGGTACTGAAGCAAAAACCGCAGTAGACTTAATTGATACTGTTACTAAAGATGTATTTTCAGATATTGAAGGCCAAACAGGATACTTTGTAGACGGAATTGAATTAGTTACTGGCATGCGTGTATTGTTTACTGCTGATCCAGATTCCTTTGTGTCAGGCAAGATCTATCAAGTATCGTTTATTAGTCAGAATGGCAACACGCAAATTTCTCTTAAAGAAACTACTGACACTGCTCCATTGCAAGACGAAACAGTATTATCTAAGTCTGGAGTAAAATACAAAGGTAAGATTTTTTATTACACCGGAACAACTTGGCAACAAGCACAAGACAAGACAAAAGTTAACCAACAACCATTGTTTGATTTGTATAACGATGAAGGAACACAGTTATCTGCATTAGAATCTAGTAGTTTTGTAGGTAATAAAATCTTTAGTTATAAAGTTGGCATGGGCGCCAATGATACTGAGCTAGGATTTCCACTATCGTATAGAACTATCCAAAACAGCGGAGATATTGTTTTTGATTTTAATCTATTATCAGATACATATCGATATGATGAATTAGCAGAAGTTTATACAGTTAGTACTGATACTGCACTATTAAAGAAATATTCTAATAGAACTACATTTGTAAATCAATCAGCATGGACAACGGCCCCTGCTAAATCTCAGCAATTAGTTGTTACCCAACAAGTTGTAACTAATGAAAGAACTAATAACTTTATTGTTGATGTTTATAATAGAAGCGGCGACTTAAATGATTTAGTAGTTAAAGTTTACGTAGATAATGTTAGAAAAAGAGACGGTGTTGATTATACTATTAATAGAGTTAACGGTTATGCATATGTTACTTTTAATACTAATTTAGTTTTAAATAATAGTTTAGTTATTAAAACAAGTTCAAGTGCGGCAAAAACTAGTAATGGATATTACGAGTTTCCGATAAACTTTGAAAAAAATCCGCAAAACGAAAATGTAACTACTTTTACGTTAGGCGAAGTATTAGATCACGTAGACAGTATTGTTGATAATGTTGACGGATTTGTAGGAACGTATCCGGGAGTGAGCAACTTACGGGACTTGGGCAAAGTAGCACCGTTTGGCTTAAAGTTTGTTCAGCATAGTGGACCAATTAACCTTGCATTATATAACTTGACAGACAAGGACTACGATGCAATTGAAGCTATGAAGTATTCCGGTATTGAATACATTAAATTTAAAAGAGAATTTTTAAGAGTAGCTAATGATCTTGGTGTTGATAGTACTGATAAATTGCATGTAGATAGTGTGTTTGCCACACTTAATGAAACTAAAACAAATGATGATCCTTTTTACTTTAGTGATATGATACCACACGGTGGTGATTCTAAGGTTTCGCATATTATTGAAGATCAGTCACAAACAATATTTTCATTAGCCCGTGGTGTTGACTTTACAAAATTATCACAATTAGCAGTACTTGCATATCTAAACGAAACACAACTTGTGTTAAACAAAGATTACACAGTTAGTAGTAGTGGATTTTTAACATTAGTTAATGCACCAACAGCAGGCGACATTTTAGATGTATACGAATTCCCCTCAACTGATGGTTGTTGGGTTCCGCCTACTCCAACTAAACTAGGTCTTTATCCTAAGTTTACTCCAGAAATATATTTAGACGACACGTACATTAGTGAATCGACTGATGTAGCTGGCCCTTACAAAATCTATGCTAGAGACGAAACAACAACATTGTCATACAAAGGTAAGGTTGGTTGGTTCTATCCATTATTTACTGATGAAGTATCGGCTCAACAAGAAGACCTTAGGAATAACGGAACAGGATTGGCGCACACCCATGTGTTTGCTGGGACTAACACAGTATTTTATATGCCTAGTAGTAATATGAATCATGCTACTAACGATTCGCAATCTTATATTGAATATCCAAATGCTCAGGCAGTGTTACAAGGACACGACGGATCAATATGGAAATGCTTTGGCGACTTCAGAGACAGATTATTATTAGACTTAGAAAAACGAATCTACAATAACTTAAAACTTCCATACAATGAAAGTATTGTTGACATTGCAGATTTTGTTGAAAGTCAAAATAGAAAAACTGGCTTTACTAGAAAGAAGATTTCAAAAACAATGATTTCTGATTTTAACAGATGGTTAGAAACAGTTGGCACTCCTGATTATGTTACTAACACATATTATAAAGCTGGCAACGGATTTACATACTATTACGGTAGAGCAGGTAACTTTGCTAACGAACCACTAAGCGGATTTTGGAGGTCTATATATAAAGATCTTTATAATACAGATAGACCACACAGTCATCCTTGGGAAGTATTAGGCCTAAAAGAAAAGCCAACTTGGTTTGAATCAGTATACGGATCAGCACCGTATTCTAGTAATAACCTTATCCTTTGGGAAGACTTAGCAAATGGTATTGTTCGTGAACCTAATAAAAAAGTAACATACCGAAATAAATTTAAAAATGCACAAATATATAACTATATTCCTGTAGATGAAAGCGGAAATTTATTACCGCCTAGTCAAACAGGTTATGCACAAGGCGGCATAGATAGCACATATGATTCTGAGTTTACGTTTGGTGACGAAGCACCGGTTGAATCAGCTTGGCGTAAAAGTTCACATTATCCGTTCTCGTTAATGACAGCTTGGGCATTGAATCAACCTGCACAATTTTTTGGTCTAGCATTTGACAGAAGTAGAATTGTTCGTAACGGTGCAGAGCAATTAGTATATCAAGACACTAGCAAGCGTATTGAATTAATTAACTTGCAATTCCCAAATGGCGTAACAGATAGTAACAGAGTACTTACAGCAGGTATTGTAAACTATGTACAAGGATATCTTGCTTCTAATCAAACACTTAGATTTACAGAGTACAAAACAAACCTTACTAATATTGAAAATAAGTTAGCATCTAAAATTGGTGGATTTACACAAAAGTCTAAATTTAGATTAATACTTGATGCAAGAACTCCTACTAATGAAGGGAACGTTTTTGTTCCAGAAGAAAACTATCGTATACATTTAACAAAAAGTATTCCATTAGATGTTTACTCGTACAGTGGAATGATTGTTGAAATTACACCATCAGGATACATTGTCAAAGGTTATGATAAAGATAGTCCAATTTTTAAGTACTATCCGCCTAGAGCAAAAAGCAATGATCCAGTAATTACAATCGGTGGCATAAGTGAAAACTTCTTAATATATACTGCTGGCAAACGGTATGAAACTGGACAAATTGTTGAATCTAGTGATAGCTATTTCCGTGTAAAAGTATCACACACCGCAGGCGATGCATTTGATGCGGGCAATTTCCAACAGCTTGCCGAACTACCAATTGAAGGTGGAGCATCTGCTAGAATTTCAGATACATTTGTAGATACACTTAGCGAAGTACAATACGGAACTTTGTATCGTGACAGGCAAGATGTTGTAGATCTTATGATGGGGTATCAAAAATACCTTACTAGCGTAGGCTTTAAATTTGACAACTACAACCAAACTATTCAAGAAATTGAAAACTGGAGACTAAGTGCTAAAGAATTCTTATTCTGGACAACACAGAATTGGGAAACTGGTACAATTTTAACAGTTAGTCCAAGTGCAAATACAATAGCGTTTGGAAAACCTTATACAGTAGTAGACGACATTTATGATAATTTTTATGATTATAGTTTGTTAAAAGCAGACGGCAAGCGATTGCTTTCTGACTTTGCAACTACTGAAAGAGATAATACTAATGAATTTGGGCTTCGTGTAAAGAATACGCAAGATGGAGTTTACCATCTTAAAATTCCAGTAATACAAAATGAACACGTAGTTATTATTGATAACAGCACAGTGTTTGGTGACGTAATATATAACAGAGCACAAGGTTATAGACAAGAAAGAATTAAAGTTAAAGGATACCGATCTGATGAATGGAACGGTTCTTATAACATTCCAGGATTTATATTTGATGATGCAGTAGTTACTGAATGGCTTGCTTGGAAAGATTATTCAATTGGCTCACTAGTAAAACATAAACAGTACTACTATGTTGCATCAGTTAATATTGTAGGTTCAAAGACGTTTAATGACAGTGAGTTTTTAATATTACCTAAAAAGCCAGAACAAGGATTATTGCCAAACCTCGACTACAAGGCTAAGCAATTTGCAGACTTCTTTGATCTAGATAGTGATAATTTTGACATTGAACAACAGCGTTTAGCACAACACACAATTGGATATCAAAAACGTAAGTACCTTGAAAATATTATTACAGATGATGTAAGTCAGTTTAAATTTTATCAAGGAGCAATTCAAGATAAGGGTACTAAAAATGTTCTTACTAAATTGTTTGATAAACTTGGAAGCGCAAGTAAAGACAGCTTAGAGTTTTATGAAGAATGGGCAATCCGTGCAGGACGTTACGGTGCAACTGACGGTGACGATCAATTTGATGTATTACTTAACGAAGCAACGTATAGACAAGAACCTCAATTAGTTGAATTAGTTGATGTAGTTGATCCACAAGACACAAGTTTAATTTATAGATTAGACCGTAATAACATTTACGTTAAATCTAAAGATTATACGCACACACCGTTCCCAACTAAGTTCTTTAATGATGATAATAGTTACACACAAACAGCAGGATACGTTAATCCTTCTGATGTTGCGTTATCTCTACTTAACTACGACGATATACTAACACAAGATCCTGTGTCTGTAGGCACATATATTTGGACAGCTAAAGACAAAAGCGGTCTAAGTTGGTCAGTATATAAGTCAGAAAAAACTGATTACAAAATTACTGAAGTAACAGAGAGTCAGGAAGATGTATTTACAATCACAGTAAACGGAGTAGCTAACTTTGAAGCTGGGGAAATTATTAGCATTAGTAGTGTTGATGCCGACACAGACGGGTTTTATAAAGTTATAAGTGCTTCTCTTAATGTAGTTAGGCTTGCTTCTACAACAGATGTAGTAGCGTCAAGCAGTACTAGCGGATACGTAATAAAATTTGTTCCAGCTAGATTACCTACACTTGCAACAGCAAACGAAAGTATTAAGGCAGACAGAAATACACAGTTTTCTTTAACAGGCAACACTAGTGCAACAAGTAATCTTTGGGTAGACGATGATGATACTGGCAAATGGACTGTTTTACAAAACAAACAAGTATATGAATTAAAGTCGGATATTATTAATACTTCTTTAGGTTTAAACTTTGATTCTAGTGAGAAAGACTTTGGTAGCGCAGTTAGTGTAACTAAAAATAATAATCGCATTGCTATTACATCTCCTAAGGATTTAAACGGTAGTGTTTATATCTTCCAAAGGCCTAGTGACAATACTGACTTTGGCTTTTTACAACAAATTGACGAACAGACATTATTGTTTGATTCAAACGGTGGCTTTGGACAAAGTGTTGCACTAAGCCCAGATGGCAAATACTTAGCTATTGGTTCACCGCATGCTTCAAACACCAAGAGTAAACTAAAAGGCGACTATGCTAATACACTATCTTATGTTACAGGCGACATTGTACTTTACTCCTCGCAACTTTGGAAAGCTGATAGAAATATTGATGCTGATGCACTACAGGTGTTTAGTAATACTGCATCAGGACAGCAAAGTATAGTAAATGATTATGTCGCATTCAGTCAAAGTTATCCTACTGTTGAGTTTATGGTCCGGGGTGATTATGCTCTTGGTACTACTGAAGCAACTGACCACATTTTAATCAGGGCTGAAAAAGAACAATTTGAAGGCACCAAAGCTGGCGACATTTTAACGCTAAAATGGAATAATTATATAACATCTGCACAAGCAGGTACGGCTCCGTTTAATAGCGATACTACACTCACACAAGCATTTATTGAAGGCCAACACACTATTGTTAGTAAAGTACAAAATATTGCATATATTCAAAGTGCGTTATCAATACCAGATGTTGGATCTGAAATAACAACTGCTACTTGTAGAGCAACAATAGCATACAGAAAGTTTAATGACGAAAATCAAATGACTGTTTATGTTAATAACGTAAATGGAGTATTTGAAGCTACTGGATCAATTTACTCTAATGGTATTTTAGTTGGAGCATATGAAACTGTATTACCGATCACAGACGATTATTATACAGGATGGTGGCAAGTAGATGTAGGAAGTTCATTCACAACTAGTAATTTAACAGATACAAATCCTAATCTTGTAGTATCAAATATTACACTACAAAATAACGCAGTTAATAATCCGTACTTTAGTAACATACTTGATACTAAACAATTACAAAGTTCTGCAACTCCAACAGCCGCTTCTTATATTGGCATACTATCACATACCCAAGGACAGAGTAATGTACAAGTTGTTGATTCAAAATGGTTTGTTAGAACTCCGTTAGCACATGGCAACAGTCTCAATGTTAATGATAAAGTTAGCATGTGGTTAAATGAAATTAGGGTTAATGGATTAGTGCAAGATCCGTCAGCCATTGGATTAACTTTTACAGGAACTAATAAAGAGCAAACTATTGTAGATATATGGAACGGTTGGACTGAAGTTAGATTAACTAACTTTGATCTAAATGGTGATCCGTTTATCCCAACAGTCGGAGCAATAGTTACAGACTCTGCATCAGGCAATACGGCAACTATTGCATATGTTGAAAGAGCATTTAGTACAGTTAGGCTTTTCTTAAAAGATAAAAGCGGCCCTTGGGCACTAGGATCAGACTTTAGTGCAAATTCAAATGTATCGTTTATTGAAAATGATTCAACAGTAAGAATTATTGGCCCAGTCAGTAATACGCATTTAGAAAATACCATCTCAGGCCCGTTAATAATATTTGACACAGGTGTTAATATTCCTATTGTAGCGTCTGGCACTAACTATCTTAGAGATTTGGAATATTGGTTATATTCAGATACTGTAATTCAGGGTATTAATGCAACAGCTCCTCCACCATCTAGTATTAACTTAGATTGGGAAAGAGTCTACAACTTACCTCTTGCAACAAACGGATATGAAACTAACTTAACTGAGCAAGGTACATTTGCTGTTTATGAACTTAAAGGTAGTGATTATAAACTTATAAATTATTACACAGTACCAAATAGTGCTGACTTTAGAAAGCTAGGAACAAAGTTAAAATTTGTACAGCCTACTAATAGTAGTTATAAATTGTTTATTCATGCTGAAGGCAACGGAACCGAAGGTAATCAAGGTAGGATTTACTTTGTAAATAAAAATGCTACAGAAAATTGGGCATTGTCAGTACAAGCAAATTATCGAGGTGATTTTTCACAAGCGTCACCTTATTATGAAAACGAATATGTAAGAGTTGGCGACACTGTGTATAAAGCAACTACTAACTTAATCCCAGGAATGTTTAATGTAAGTCAATGGACTGCACAAACTTCCGGTGTTGATTTATTAGGGTATGTACCAAACGACACAAACTTTTCATTAGTTGAAAGTACACTAGAGCAAGCAAACTTAGAAGCATTTGGTACTGATTTTGATGTTAGTTTAGACGGAAGTGTAATGATTTCAAATTCAATGTATACAAGTGTATATGAAATTGAATCAGGAGATGCAGTACTAGGACTAGATAGTAGTATTGCAAATAGAAAAGTTGTAGTTTACAGACTAAACAATGCGAGCTTTGAGTATTCACAAATATTAGAACCGTTTAACATAACTGAAGACTTTGGATCAACGATTGCAGTGTCAAATGACGGCACTAAGATTGCAGTTGGTGCTCCATTAAACAGTGACTTAGTAGACGGCGGCGGCTGTGTGTATTTGTATGTACAATCAGGCAACACTTATGTTTACTCACAAACACTTCGTCCGGTGGATACTAGTAATAATACACAGTTTGGATCTAAACTTGATTTTGACGGTAGTACACTAGCAGTTACATCACGTGGCGGCGACAACATTACAGCAACTACATTCGATGCTAATACTACTTCGTTGGATAATGGATCAACTGAATTTACTATTGTAGACGCAGGTAGTGGTGTAATAAGTATATATGAAATTATAAACAATACATTATTGTACAGTCAGGACTTTGCATACAATCTTGACACACAAGATTTTGGTAACAGACTAACAGTAAATAATAATCACATTTACGTTGGATTGCCAAAGCAACAAGTACCTAACAGTAGTATTTTAGATAAAGGATTAGTTGCAGAATATCGCAAGCCGATAGCTTCAACATCTTGGAAAACTTTAAGGTCTCCTGTAATTCCAGCTGATACTTCTAAGTTTAAAGGCGTATACTTATACAATAAAACAACTAATCAGCTAGTAACATACCTTGATTATATTGATCCAATACAAGGAAAAATTGCAGGCCCTGCAGAACAAGAAATTAGCTTCAAAACTAGTTATGATCCAGCATCGTATAACACAGCGTTAACAGCATCTGGATTAACTGCAAGAGAATTAGATTACACATCAGACAAATGGGTTGGAAAACTTTGGTGGGATATTGATAGTGCTAAATTTATCAATCATCATCAAGGAGATATTACAGAATCCTCTGCTAATTTTAATAAGTTATTTCCAAATACACAAATTGACGTTTATGAATGGATTGAAAGCACACTGTTACCGAGTGAATGGGATGGACAAGCTGATACCGAAGCAGGTATTGCAAAGAACATAAGCGGAACTACAAAGTATAGTGATAATGCATATAGTACTCGTAGAAGATACGACAGTGCAACACAGATCTTTACTACTTACTATTATTATTGGGTTAGAGCTAAAGCTACGCTACCTGAAATTGAAAATAGAGTAGTTACTTGTGCTGATGTAATTAGATATATTACTGACCCTGCATCAATGAATTACAAATTTGTTGCTATATTAGGTAATAATAAGTTTGCAATTCATAATTGCGAATCGTTTATTGAAAATACAAGTACTGCAATTAGCTTTAACTGGTGGACTATTGAAAACCAACAGCAACCTACACATATTCAATATCAGCTAGTTAGTGATGGTCATGTAACAAGTGTGCCTAATATTGGAATTGAAGAAAAATGGTTTGATAGTTTAGTAGGTCTTGATAAAAATGACAGACCAGTTCCGGATATTAATCTTTCAGTTAAAGAAAAATATGGAGCACTAAACGAACCTAGGCAGAGTTGGTTTATTAATAAAACTGAAGCAAGAAAACAATTTATAGAACGTGCTAACAATGTATTAAGTAAGAACTTAGTAGTTGATGACTTTGATTTATCTAAACTAACACAGTTTGATCCACAGCCTACAATAGTTACAGGCAAATTTGATACAACGGCTGACAGTTATGCAGAAATTGGATTTGTTAGTATTGCTAAAGTAAAACCAGCGGTATTAACACTTGAAGTTGAAAACGGTTCCGTTGTTAATGTACAAATAGTTGATGGCGGACAAGGATATATTACTTCTCCTACATATAAAATTATTAATAAAGAAGGTACAGGAGCAGAATTAGAATTTACGTTAGATGTTAACGGAACAATTTCAGCAGTTAATATTATTAACGCTGGTGCAAATTATACTTCTACTTTATCAATAACAGTTAGGCGCTTCTCAGTACTAGTTAAAAATGACGAAAGTGTTGGGGGTAAATGGAGTGTTTATCAGTGGAACGGTAATGAGTACATTAGGACATTGACTCAGAGTTATGATGTTAACTTATATTGGAACTACAAAGATTGGTATGCTACAACTTACAATCAATTTACATTTATAAATCATACAGTTGACTCAAGTTACCAAATATATGGGCTAGATGATGCTATTGGTGATGTTGTAAAAATTAACAGTGTTGGTACAGGCGGTTGGTTACTACTAAAGAAAGTAGACGACCAAGACACTGCTGACTATTCAGTTAACTACAATACTGTTGGTAGAGAAAATGGAACTATAGAATTTAAAAATTCATTGTATGATGTTACTAGTGCTAGTATTGCATACGACGGCGCAAGTTTTGATAAGTTATTTTATGATACGGAGCCAAATACTGAGTTTAGAAAAATATTAAGTATTCTAAAAAATAATATATTTGTTGATAACTTAGCAATTCACTGGAACGAATTATTTTTTGCAAGTTTAAGATACGTGTTTAGTGAACAGCCAAATGTTGACTGGGCGTTTAAAACTAGTTTTGTAACAGCCAAACACAACGTTGGAGAATTAGCACAGAAAATTACATTCCAAAACGATAGTTTGCCAAGTTACCAAAACTATGTAGAAGAAATGAAACCTTATAAGACTAAGATAAGAGAATATTTAAGTTCTTATGAAAAAACAGATCCAGCAAATAATACTATTACTGATTTTGACCTTACGCCGTATTATGACGAACAAGCAGGAAAGATTATTCCACAAAGCGTTCAAATTATTGACGGGAAAGTAGTGTCAGGATTGTCTGACATTGCTAATTATCCTAGCAAACATTGGTTAGACAATGCTGGCTTCCAGTTAACGTCAATAAGTATTGCAGATTCAGGCAGTGGCTACACTGATCCACCAAAAATTGTTATTAGCGGCGGCGGAGGCTCAGGAGCAACAGCACAAGCATATATTGGTAATCAAAAAGTTACTAGTGTAACAGTTACAAATTTAGGAAGCGGGTATCTGACAGCTCCGACTATCGAAGTAATAGGATCATTAATTGACGGAGGCACTGTAGCTAGGTTAAGTCCAATACTTGGCGAAGGTAAAGCAAGGTCTGCACATATTAGATGTAAGTTTGACAGAGTATCTGGAACATATCTATTCCAGACATTACTAGAAACACAAACATTTACATCAGTACTTGATCAACAGAACTTTAATTTAAAATGGCCGATGCAGTTAAAGTCTACACAAATTACAGTTACAGTTGATGGACTAGAATCTCTAAGAAGTGAGTATAAATTTAGTAATATTAAAGACGTTACTAAAGGGTATACAAGAAGTGCCGGGCGTATTGCATTTACTACACCATTAAAATTAGGGCAAGTGGTAGTTATTACATATAACAAAGCTCCAGAGTTACTACAAGCACAAGATAGAATTAATTTGTATTATAACCCAATTACGGGGATGTACGGAAATGATCTTTCGCAACTAATAGGCGGCGTTGACTATGGCGGCGTTGAAGTATCTAGCTTTGATTTTGGAACAGGCTCGGGTTGGGATTCAGATGAATGGTTTACTACAACATATGACACATTTGATACAACGTTTGAAGATGAAATATTCCAACTAGGCGATGATAGTACAAGAGTACTAAACTTTGGTGCTCCGCTAGAAACAGGTATAGTTTATAATGTTTATAAAAATGGCGTAAGACTTGACGATCCAAACTTTGGATTAGCTAGCCAAACAAACACTAATGCAGTTATTACTAGTATTACTGGTGCAAGTCAAACTGGTGTTGCATTATTTGATGATGGTGTTGAGTTAGCATCTGATATAATTGTATTTGATGAAGACATTATTAATACTGGCTCCGGAGATATTCTTGTATTTAGAAAGGCCACGTCAGATGGCGCATTCCTTCCAGATCCAAGATCATACGACACTGTGTTAAGCGGTGGCGATATGCAGTTTAGTACAGCTAAAGGATTTAACCCAGAAGAAATAATTATTGACGGTGACGGATTTGTTACTCCTACTACAAGCGGCGGACCTGAAGAGCAAGTTCCGGGACAAGTACAAGATTCGGTTGATATCAAAGTATTCCACAGACCAAAAGAAGGCGGCAGTATACTATCAAGTAATTCTTATAGAACTGATGGTATTGAAACTATATTTGGGTTTGGCATAATTCCTCAAAACAAACATGGATTGTTTGTACGTATTGGTGATGCAATACAAGCTCAGTCTAGCTATACTGTAAACTATAAAAATAAAACTATTTCCTTTAATAGTGTTGTAAGTGCTAACCAAGATGTTAACATTATGTCAATTAGCGGAAACGGAAAAAATGTACTTGATCAAGGCGAATTTACAGGTGATGGATGTACACTAGCTTATGTAACTAAAGTTCATTACACTAAGACATTAGATTATTATGTAACAGTTGACGGAGAAACCGTTGAAACAATAATGACATCATCGGGTGACAGTACTGAAAAAGATCCAAAGGCAATGTTTATATTTGGTAAAGCACCAGCAGACAATAGTGTTATTAACTTTGCAGTATACAGTTCAGTTGATTCTTTCAGTAAAATTGAAACAACTGAATTTACAGGTGACGGTAGTACAGCGGCATTTACACTAGCTAAGATTCCGTATAGTGCTAAGCCTAACAGTCACAATGTAATTGTTAAACAAGGAAACAAAATTTTAAACCCAGGATATAATCAACAGTTTGATGTTACAACATCTGCAAGAGAGTATTTCTTAGAGATGTGGCAAATACCAATTGGTAGTTTTGATAACAGCGATATACTTGTATTGCTTAACGGCAAAGAGCTTGTTATTGCAGTTGAGTACAACTTACGCCCGGCAAATAGTAGTATAATACTTGAGCCAGGAATCGGCAAAGACGGTGATATATTAGAAGTATATGTACGTAGTGATGGTGAATATGCATTTGGTAGTATACAAGTTATTGATAATCAAAACACTTGGGTTGATAGCGGAGCACAGCTACAGTTAATAACTGCACCCGGCATAGGTGAGAAGATAACAGTTTATACATTTAATGATCATGCTAGTATGGACTTTGAAAGACAGAATTTTGATGTTGTTTCAAGATCAACATTAAGCGTTGGATCAGAAGATCATATACAGTTTAACCATATTAAAGCTGGCCTAGTTAAATTACGCTATCCGGCTATTGATGCACAGTACGTTTGGCTAACTATTAATGGCGTATTAAAAACTCCAAGTGTTGATTATAGACTTACAGATGATAAACTTTTCTTAAAGTACAACGGATCATTTGCAGATGCTGACGTTGTTGAGGTTTTACAATTCAGTGCCCAGGGCGAGCTACAACCTAAGTTTGGGTTTAGCCAGTTTAAGGATATTTTAAATAGAAATATTTATAAACGCTTAGGAGACATTGCACCAATTAAACTAGCACAGCCTCTTAGTACGTTTGATAAAGAAATTTACTTAGATGATGCAAGTAATATTGGTACTCCGGATAAAAATAGTAAAATACCAGGAATTTTGTTTATTAACGGCGAGCGTATTGAGTATCTAGTTAAGCAAGGCAATGTTCTTAGACAAATACAGCGTGGAACATTGGGAACTGGAGCACCGACAGTACACGAAGTAGGTAGCGATGTATACAATCAAGGACAGATGCAAACAGCACCTTATATGGACGAAACTATCATTAACGAACAAATTGGAGATAATTCTACAACAGTATTTGAATTAGCGTTTACTCCGAACTCAGTTAATGAATTTGAAGTATTTGTTGCAGGTAAACGGTTACGTAAAACTGCTATTAGTGTGTTTAATCCGCTATTGGATCAAGATAGTCCAGAAGCTGATGAAACAGTACCAGCAGAGTTTAGCGTAGACGGAACCACACCATTTTTAACACTTTTAAACACTCCTGCAAATAATGCAAAGATTCAAATTGTTAGAAGACAAGGAAAACGCTGGACAGAGCCTGGTATTTCACTAAATGATGCAGAAAGTTTAGTAGCACGGTTCTTTAAGGCAGAAAAGGTAGAGCTTCCCAAATAAATACAGTATAGGAAAAAGGTAATGATGGATAACATAAAAGAAGAAAACGGAGTTATGCTCCAAGGACACATTAAGATTTCTAACCCAGAAACGGGCGAAGTTATTGTGGATAAACGTAATGCAATCCATTACGAGAATATGAGTATATCACTTGCTGAAAGTTTAGCTAATGCTGGACAGGGTACTATCTACCAAATGGCATTTGGTAATGGTGGTACAAGCATTGACCCAACAGGGATCATAACGTACCTTACTCCAAACAGCACAGGGACAAACGCTAGTCTTTATAATCAAACATTTATTAAAGTAGTTGATGACAGAAGCGTTAATAATACAGACCCTGCAAGAAATAAGATTGAAACAAGGCATGTAAGCGGAACAAATTACACAGATATTGTAGTAAGTTGTTTACTTGATTACGGTGAGCCTAGTGGACAAGATGCTATTGATAACGCAACCAATGCTGATAGCTTGTATGTGTTTGATGAGTTGGGACTAGTTAGTTACCTTCCATCAGGACAAGGCAGATTGTTAACACATGTAATTTTCCACCCAGTACAAAAGAGTTTGAATAGACTTATTCAAATTGACTATACTGTGCGTGTACAAAGTTTATCGGGGTTTAACGAATAATGGCATATACAATTAACTACTCAGACAGTAACAAAGGTATTATTTCAATTGAAGATAGTACAATTAATCAGCAAACCAGTCTAGATATTCCTGGACGTAACACTACTAGTTATGGGTCAGTTATTGCCGAGAACTTCTTAAAACAATTAGAAAACTTTGCTAATACTACGGCGCCTAGAAATCCAATTCAAGGACAACTATGGTATGATAGTTCAACTGGTGTTGATACACTTAAACTGTACGATGGCACAGTTTGGAGTAATGCTAGTGGACTTAAAAAGGGAAGTACTGCACCTGACGTAGCAAATGCACTAACAGGCGATCTTTGGTCAGATACAGACAACAATCAGTTATATATTTTTACAGGTAGTGGTTGGACATTAGTTGGACCAGAATATAGTGATGGTCTTTTAACTGGGGCAAAGCCAGTTATTATAACAGGTAAAGATGAAGTACTTTATACTATATTACAACTTGAAGTTTCGGGTTCTCCGTTAGCAATTTATTCTACAAGAACCTTCCAGCCAAAAAGTACAATCGCAGGATTTACAATAATTCAACCAGGACTGAACCTTTCAACAGCTAACATCAGTGGCGACGGAGTTAGTAAGTATCTTGGCACTAGTGAAAAAGCAGAAAACTTAATTGTATCCGGAGCAAGTGTTGCGGCAAGTAATTTCTTACGTGGAGACGTTGCAAGTACATCAACACAGAAATTAACAATTAGTAACAACTCGGGAATACAAGTTGGGCAAGATGCTATTGTTACTTTAGACGTTCAAGGAACTTCGGGAGTTGTTACTAACTTAACATCAGGTGCTCCAATTGACTTTAAAGTTAACAACTTAGGTGTACAAAAAAATGTTATTAGAATTGACTCGACTGAAAAAGTTGGCATTAACACACTAAGCCCAGCTGAAGCATTAGACGTAGCAGGATCAATTCAAACAAGTGCAAACTTAATTGTACAGGGTACAACAGATAGTTCTAGTATTGGTACAGGTGCTGTTAAAATTAGCGGCGGTGTAGGCATTGCTAAAAAGCTATTTGTCGGAACAGATTTTAGTGTTGCAGGGTCAACCACCAGTGGAGCAATTACTCCTATATCAACACAGAGTTATGCACTAGGTAGCACAACAAAACGTTGGTCAACTGTACATGCAGTTGAATTTAGAGGTAACTTAATTGGTAACATTACTGGTACAGTTACAGGTGGCGCGGCAAATGCTAACAAACTTACAAGCGCAAGTACATTTGAGCTTTCAGGTGATGTGAGTTCTAATCAAATTACTTTTGACGGCCAAATAGGCGGCACAACAAAAACATTTACAACATCAATTAGTAATACATTTATTGCTAACAAAACATTAGCTACAGTACCAAACACAGACGATGAAATTATTATTAACAGAATTTCAGGTGATGATACTGGAGTATTTAAGATATCACAAGCCGCACTAGTAAGCAGTGTACCTACAATACCAGTTGGTTCGTTAATGCCATTTGGCGGCATTAACACCCCGGATGGATGGTTAGTGTGCGATGGATCAGAAGTTAGAATTTCTGACTATTTAACGTTATATAACAGTATACAATACCAATTTAAAGACCAAAGTCAAGTATCATCGGGATTCTTTGGACTTCCGGACTTTAGAGGTAGATTTGCACTTGGTGCTGATAACTTAGGTGGCGCTAGTGCAAACAGAGTTTCAGATGCTAACGCTGATACAGTAGGTCTTGGATCTGGTGTTGAAAGTAGAGTAATTGATGTTAAAAACTTACCAGAACATGAGCATGATTTAAGATCACCAAAAGGTGCCCAGTTTTATGTAATGCTTGACGATAGTGGTACACAGCAAGATGCTGACACATTACCGTATGATGCACCCACTGGTTCGCAAGCTGGACAAGCTCGTACATCATCAGGTGGTGTGTTAAACAGACGAAACATTACTTATAATTCAGTTACGGGACTTGAAGAATACGAAACATTTGATGTTACGGAACTTGGAACACCATATAACGTGATGAACCCATTCTTAACAGTAAGTTACATTATCTATACAGGAGTTGGGGGCTAAAACATGGCATATCAGATTAATAAAACAAGCGGTGCATTACTAGTTAATCTCGCAGACGGACAGGTTGATGTAGCAAGTACTGACATTACATTAATTGGTAAAAACTATACAGGATTCGGCGAAGCAATAAATGAAAACTTTGTTTCAATGCTTGAAAACTTTGCAAATACATCAGCACCAACTACTCCATTAGCAGGACAAATTTGGTGGGATACTTCTTCATCAAGACTTAAAGTGTATACAGGAGCAAATTGGACAACAGGCGGCGGCCCCTTAGTAGGATCAACTCAACCACCTATGGTTGCAGGCGACCTTTGGATTAACAATGAACAGAACCAACTATACTTCTTTGACGGTACAGACTTGGGATTAGCAGGTCCTATCTACAATGCGTTCCAAGGCCAATCTGGTCCAGAAGTTATTACTGTTCTCGATAATACAGGAACAAGTAGAACTATTGTCAAGTATTGGGTCGGCGGAACATTTGTTGGATTATGGAGCAAAATTGAATTTACTCCCCAAAGTATTGATACTATTCCAGGATACACAGGAACGGTTGTAAAAGGATTTAACGTTGTAGATGCAGACTTTGTCTTTGCTGGTACAGCAACAAGAACAACTGCGCTAGTTGATAGTAACAATGTATCAAGAACTGCGGCACAGTTCCTTGCTAGTGATTCAGACGATGCAACATCTGGTGCATTAACAGTTAGAAATAATAATGGCGTTACAGTAGGTCTTACAGACAACAATGTACTTAAAGTTGAAGCGTCGGGTGTAATAAGTGAAAACCAAGTATCAGGCGAAAACTACACTTTTAGAATGACTACTAGTACTGGTAAAGTAGATGCAATGACTATTGATTCAGCAAATAGTCGAATTGGTGTTTTTAATACAGCACCTGCATATACCTTCGACGTTAACGGAAGTCTACGAGTTAGTGGCGATTTAATTATTGGTGGTGAACAATTAGTAGTTGACGTAGGCAAATTGTTAGTAAGAGATAAAAGTATTGAGCTTGCTAAAGGTGACGATAGTACATTGCTAGATGATGCAGGAGTTGACGAAGCAGGTATTATAGTAGCTTCGTCGGGTGGCAATAAATCTTGGTTATGGAGAAACAGCACAAGTGCATGGACTTCAAATCAAAGTATTAATATTGAAACCGGTTCATTAAAGTTTGGCGGAGTAGATATTATTACTGGCTCAAATGCTAGTGGTATTACACAGTTAGGTGCGCTTACATCAGCTTCTATTGGTAATATTTCGTTTACTGGTGGAATTGGAATGTCAACAGGAGCAGTAGACGGTGATGGCAATGGATTAAACATTACTGCGGCCGGCAATATTAACCTTGTAACTGCAAGACAGATTAAAAACGTAACAGATCCAACAGCAAATCAAGACGTTGCAACTAAAGCATATGTTGATGCTAGTATTAATATAGAAGCACTTTCTATTGCATTAGATGTTACTGGAATAGGATCTGCTGGGACTACACAACAACATACAAATATTGGAACTATTCTTGAAGATATTGCTCCGGCAGGAACAAAACAGAATGGATCAGAAGCTAGAGTGCATTGTACAACAACTACAGGCGCTACAGCTACACTAACGGGATCGGCATTGGACACAGCGTTTAACGAAAGTACTGTACTTGTACAGCAAAAAGACAACGGCGGCGCAGATGACGGATCAGTAAGTGTTATACAAAGTGCTACATTTAACAATGCATCTGGTAACATTACATCGACTGTAACAAGGTCGTTAAAACTATTTAGAGTAGTAACAGGATCATGGGCATATGTACAAGACATATCTCAGGGCACTCTGATATAAATACATATAACACAATTAGGGGTTTAAAAGAATGGCATACGTAATAAATTTAACAAATGGTACACAGTTAGCTACTGTTGAAGACGGAACCATTGACCAGAGTACTTCATTAAAGCTAGTAGGTAAAAACTACGCTGGTTACGGTGAAATCCAAAACGAAAACTTTGTTCATTTGCTAGAGAATTTTTCCAGTGCAAATCAACCAGCAGGTCCGTTATCTGGTCAAATTTGGTTTGATAGTTCATTAAGAAAACTAAAGTTTTATGATGGAACTAAGTTTAGAACAACAGGCGGAGCAGAAATTGCATCAGCGCAACCGGTAGGATTAACTACAGGTGATTTTTGGTGGGATACTGATAATAACCAATTGTATGCACAAAATGCTGATGGTGGATTTGTCCTAATTGGTCCACAGAGTATTGGCGATACAGTTAGTGCAATGGTTACTGCTCAAGTACGTGACGATACACAGGTTAATAGAACCATTATTAAAAGCACAGTAGATGACGGAGTACAATTTATTGTTAGTGCTTCAGAATTTACAATTGATACTACTGACCCTACAAATACCATTACGGGATTCGACAAAATACGCCAGGGTGTAACACTAAGAAATACAACAAATAATTCAGAAGCACAAGGCGTAACTACAAGTGCTCATAGATTCTGGGGTACAGCAACAAATTCTGATAAGCTAGGCGGAGTTGCGGCATCAGGCTATGCATTAGCCGGAGCGGCAAACTTTAGTAGTGTAGTTAGATTTGCAGACGCAGGATTTACAGTAGGTGCGGCAAACGACTTAGCAGTTTTCATTGATACGAGTGGTGCCGGAAACGAAGGTGTTATTGATAACACAGTTGGTCAAAAAATTAGATTTAAAGTTAAATCATCAGGCGGTGTTACAACCGAACCAATGCATATAAGTTCAGATGGATTAATACCGACTGCAACAGCAACATATGATATGGGTACAAGCGCATACAAATGGCGCAACATGTATGCTACTGCGTTTAACGGATTAGCAACTCAAGCGATTGCACTACAAGTTGGCGCAAACTATAGAACTGGTGATGTGAATTCAACAAACAATACAGTAGCAGTGCGTGATGCAAGTGGAAATCTTGCCGCAAACGTATTTAACGGTGTGTCAACAAGCGCACGTTATGCTGACCTTGCAGAAAAATATACAACAGCAGAAGAACTGCCAGCAGGAACGGCAGTAGCAGTACGTTTTGACGATGTTGCAGAAGTAGGACCAGCAAGTGCGTCAAGCATGGCGATTGGTGTTGTTTCAACTGATCCTGCTTATATGATGAACAGCGAAGCAGATGGACAGTACATTGGAATTAAAGGACGTCTTCCAGTAAGAGTTAAAGGACCTGTAAATAAAGGCCAGGCAATTTATGCATGGGAAGATGGTGTTTGCTCGACTATAGCAACAACTGCACTAATTGGTATGGCACTAGAGTCAAATACAGATGACTCAGAAAAGTTAGTAGAGTGCGTACTTAAAGTATAAGTATTAGAGAGTACTAAAAAGGAACAATTATGGCAGTAGGCGACACAATCACCGCGGCGCGGTATAACACAATTCAAGCAAGACTATCAGCAGTAATCGGCGTAGGTGCCGGGGACGAAGGCTACGGTCAAGCAAGGGCAAGTAGCACAGTAGCAGTTGGTGCAACTGTAACAGCACAGCACATGACAAACTTGTTTACTGATATGACAAAACTTCGATTGCATCAAACAGGTGCAGTACCGAGTGAAATTGTTGCTCCTACAGCAGGAGGCACTATTGAAGATAGTAATAGCGTTTCAAAAAAAGGTTATGCACAATATGAAGGATTAAGTATTACATGTCAAAGTGCAAGATTATCTGCGGCCGCAAGTCAGCTAGGCTTACAGTCTGGTACAAGTAGCACAAGAACTGCCAGTTGGTCAACCGATATTAATCATATTTTTACAGTTTCTTTTGGTGGCTATTCAGTTACTAACGGTGACGGCACAACAACTACCGTAAGTGCCGCAGAACATATGCGTGTGTTCTTTAACGCCGGCGGAACAATCAACCTTAGTGGTACAATTGGTTCTGGAAACACTACAATTAACAATGACTGGCGTAACTTAATGACATCAGTTGGTACAGTACAGTTTGGAAGAGCAACTACAAGTAACGGTTCGGTGGGAACTAACTACGGCTATTCAAACTTGCCAGCTAGTTACACAACTGTTTTTAACAAAACAGCAAGTGCATACAGTGCAAACGATTATTTAATTGAAGCACTTAAAGGTACAAGTAGTTTGACATTTAGAGTTACGTTTAACGAAGATAAGGGTGCAAATCCAAACTTCGACGAAGCTGTTACAGCTACTACTTCTAGCACAGCACAAATGAATAGACCTAATAACTCAAACAGCGTTAACATCACAGCGCCAACTTTCGCTACATCCGATAACCTTTAAGGTTAAATAGTTATACACTATAAACTAGGAGTATAACTATGGACGAGGCACTAGGAAAAGCGTTAGAGTTCTCTAATTTTGCAGTAACACTTAACACACAAAAACGTATACTTCATGAAAAGTACACTTCGCAATTAATTGTGTATAGCAATGGCGGAAGATTTACTGTAACAAAAGAATTAATAAACTTCTGTCATTTACTAAACTCCAAAGACATCCAACAAACTGTATTAATTGACGACAATCATACTCCGTTTGAAATTTTAAATGTCCAAGAGTTTTTAGATTTAGCATTACAGTGTTATGCAAAAGCATCTAACACATATCTAACAGCATACAAGTCGTTAATTAAAAATAGAAGTAGCGTTGAAGGCTTTGTTAATGACTAATGGCGTATTGTGTTTTGCAAATAATAATGGCATAATTGATTATATAAAGCAAGCAACATTCCTTGCTAACAGAGTCAGACTACATTTAGACTTGCCTACTACTCTAGTTACTTCTAGCCATAAAAGTATTCCAGATAACCATCCGTTTGATAATGTAATTATAGTAGCAGATGATTCAAGTAATTCTAAACGATACAGTGACGGTTCACTGACCCATAAAAAATTATATTTTAAGAATTCTGGTAGAGCTAATAGCTACGACCTAACCCCGTATGACCAAACACTTGTTCTTGACACCGACTATGTAATATGTAATGATGATTTTAAACATGCATTTGATACAGAACATTTTCAAATATACAAAGATGGAGTTGATTTATCTAGTTGGCGTTACCATAGTGAATTTGATTATATCAACGACACTGGCATACCGTTCTATTGGGCAACGTGCTTTTGTTTTAAAAAAAATGACGAAACACAAATGTTTTTTAAATTGCTCCAGCATATTGTAGAGTATTGGAATCATTATAAGAACGTATATGATTTAGGTGCTCGCAACTTTAGGAACGATCATGCATTTAGTATTGCTATTCACATGATGAACGGTTTTGAAGATAGTAATTGGGCTAAAATATTACCAGGTAAGATGTTCTATACATTAGACAAAGACATACTACGGTCAATTAATGATAATAAACTATCATTTTTATTAGAGAAACAGCATTATGTTGGTGAATATACACTAGCATCAACTAAAGATATAAATGTACATGTAATGAATAAATTTAGCTTGGGACGAATTATAAATGTCTAAAGGATATATAATGACAGCAATGGGCGACAACTATGTTCAGCAAGCATATTTGTGTGCCAAGAGTATTAAAGCTACTCAAACAATTAATAACGTGTCGTTGGTAACTAGTGATACTGTTCCTAATGAATATAAGAGTGTGTTTGATAACATTATTCAAGTTCCGTGGCATGATGACGCTTCTTCGTTTTACTTAACAGAACATAGATGGAAAATGTTCCATCTATCTCCATACGATGAAACAGTAGTACTTGATACTGATATGATATTCCTTACAGACGTAAGTCATTGGTGGAAAGAATTAGCTCTGCATGATATAGCGTTCCCTACTAACTCACGCACATATAGAAATACTATAGTAACTAGTGATTATTACAGAAAAACATTTACAGCAAATCAGTTACCTAATGTATATTGTGCATTTCATTATTTTAAAAAGAACGATATTGCTTTAGCTTATTATAGAATATTAGAAAACGTGTGTATTAATTATGAAGATTATTATAAAAAATATGTTACTAAAAAATCACCACCTGTAAGTAGTATGGATGTGAACCATGCAATAGCAGTATGCCTTAGTAACATAGAAAACTACGAACATACTTTATGCAACTTTGTTCATATGAAAAGTGCAGTACAGGGCTGGCAGAATGGAAGCCTTAATTGGATGGACACTATTCCGTTTTATTTTACAGCCAAACACGAACTAAAGATTGGCAATTTTTTACAACATGGAGTTTTCCATTACACAGAACACGAGTTTTGTAAAAAAGTAATGGAGAAATATTAATGGATTATGTAACTATACACACTCCGCAATATGTGTGCTTTACACAAGACACTGGTGAGATATTTAGTATTGGCCCTAGCATTGAAGAAGGGTACCAGTATATGGAAGTTACTGAAGAACAAATTGCCCCAATAAAATCATTAAAAGAAAAAATGACTGATTATGCAGTAATGTACAATATGACAGAGAAGCAGTTTTTGCTTAAAAAAATAGTCATTGGTGAAAATAGTTTATCCTTTAAGCAAGTGGACAAATATAAAAATCAATCATATGATGTTATATTAATGATTGACAAGGCTAATAAAATCTGTTATACTAGTACAAACACCAAACTAACAGACGCAATGAAAGCACATAATGTAGATTTAGAAAAGGAAGTGATGTTTAGTATTACTAACAAAGACGACCCGCATTTTCTATACAGCATTATGACTTTTACTGTAGGTGACGACACACCGCAACCGTTTTGTATTAACGATGAGTATAGTGTGTACACTACAAATGAAATGACAACATGTGTGTATAAGGAAGTATAATGAAATTAAGAATTGCAGAACAAGATATTATCTATCTAAGTTATGACGAGCCTAATGCAGAAGAAAATTATGCAGATTTGCTAACTAAGGCTCCTTGGGCAAAACGTATACACGGTGTTAAAGGTAGTGATGCCGCACACAAAGCATGTGCAGAACTAAGTGAGACAGATAGATTTATTACAGTAGACGGTGATAATAAAATTCGTTCTGACTTTATTAATCAAGTTCTAGACTTTGACGAACACGCCGACTTAGAAAACACTGTAATTAGTTGGTGCGGTCAAAACAAAGTTAATGGATTAATGTACGGCAACGGCGGATTAAAATGTTGGCCCAAAGAGTATGTTCTAAACATGCGCACACACGAGAACGCTGAACCAGATAATGTACATGCACAAGTTGACTTTTGTTGGGACATGCAATATATTCAACAGAACAGTTGCTTTAGTGATGTATATAATAATGCAACACCACAACAAGCATGGCGGGCAGGTTTTAGAGAAGGTGTTAAACTTGCACTTGATAGAGGAGCCAAGCCAACTAAAGAAGACTTTTTAAACGGCCACGAAAAGAACCTTAACATGCTTTACATTTGGTTAATGGTTGGTGCAGACGCAGAAAATGGTGACTGGGCAATTTACGGTGCCCGAGAAGGTTTGCAGATGACAATGTGTACTGATTGGGATTATGTACAAGTGCGTGACTTTGAATACTTAGATCAACTATGGGGCGGCAGAGATGACTTGCCTGGCGATATATTACACAGTGAAATATTTAATCTTGGATCAGAACTAATCAGTTCACTAGATATTCCAATAGCAGTACAACCTTTTAATTCAGAACAAAGTGAATTTTTTAGAACAGTAAATCAAAATTTTGGTAGGGCTATATCAAACAACATACTTGATAAGGAAAGTAAATGAAAATAGAGCTACATGAAGTAAAAGAAAAGCTCGATAATGTCGGCTGTGGGTTTTGCCTAGCTAAGTGGACACAAGTAACAATTCACTTAGGCGCTGGACTTACACACAGTTGTCATCATGTTAAAGCACACCCAATTGATCTAAACGAGCTTGCAGAAAATCCAGGTGCATTGCATAATACCGGATTTAAAAAGAATGTAAGAAAACAGATGCTTAACAATGAGCGTCCAAACGAATGTGATTATTGCTGGCGTATTGAAGATAATACAGACGAATATAGTGATAGGGTTTTTAAAAGTAACGATCCGTACAGTTGGCCTGATTTTGATACTATATCTAAAATGACTGGTGATGAAAATTTTTATCCACGTTATGTTGAAGTTAGTTTTAGTAATGTCTGTAATTTTAAGTGTGGTTATTGTGGTCCTGCATTTAGTAGTAAATGGACTGACGAAATTAAAGAACATGGTCCTTACACGTTCAAAGATGTTAATTGGAGATATAATCAACTAGACGAATATCAAAAACAAATACCACAACGAGAAGCTAATCCATATATTGACGCATTTTGGAAATGGTTTCCAGAAGCAGTAACACATATGCATACGTTTCGTATTACAGGTGGCGAACCTTTGATGAGCAAACATACTAATAGAGTGATAGAATACTTAATTCAAAATCCTCAGCCTAATTTAGAATTTGCAATAAACACAAATGCATGTCCTCCAAAAGAAACACAATGGAAAGATTTTGTAGATAAAATTAAAATTTTAGAAGATAATAACTGTATTAAAAGATTTGTATTGTTTGTAAGTGCCGAAGGCAAAGGAGCTCAACAAGAATATAATAGATATGGTATGGATTGGACAATGTTTACAGATAACGTTAAGTATTATTTAAAACAAACAACAGGCAGATGTGTGTTTATGAGTGCATTTAACGTGTTAAGTATTCCTACATTTTTACCTTTTCTTAAATATGTTGCTAGACTTAAAGGCGGATATGAAAATGAGATTGTAGTAGATATACCTTATGTAAGAAGTCCGGGATTCTTAGATGCTAAAATTGCTTCAGATGAATTAATTAAAGAATACCTACATCCGTGTATTCCTTACATGGAAGAAAAAAACTTTAATAATAGAGAAAAAGCTCAAATGAAGCGTATTGTAAAAGACTTAGATCTAAGACATGCTAATTCAGATAATTGGAAACAAGAGGCTATCGAAGGTCGAAGAATGTTTTATGAATGGATACAACAATACGATAAACGACGAGATCTTAATTTTTTAGAAGTATTCCCTCAAATGGAAGATTTTTACGAGGAATGCAAAAAGTGTATGATATAGTCTTTATAAGTTACTTTGAGCCAAATGCGGAACAAAATTTTGACGATTTGTACAATAGATTTAATACTGTTGGAGTATTTGGTGACAGAGTAAAGCGTATCACTAATGTCAAAGGTATTCACAATGCGCACATTGCGGCCGCTACACTAGCAACTACTAACTATTTTTATGTAGTAGACGGTGACGCAAAGGTCGCACAGGGCTTCAAATTTGCTCATACAACAGAGGAAGAAGATATAGTACACGTTTGGCACGGTTGTAATCCTATTAACGATTTAAGCTATGGATACGGCGGTGTAAAACTATTACCAACTACACTAACACGCAACATGACCACTACTACTAATGATATGACTACAAGTATTAGTAGTAAGTTTAACGTAATAAACACAGTTAGTAATATTACTGCATTTAATACAGATCCTTTTAGTACATGGCGTAGTGCTTTTAGAGAATGTGTTAAACTTGCAAGTAAAACTATTAAAGGACAAGTAGATGATGAAACAAATGAAAGACTTAGAATTTGGACAACAGTGGGAAAAGACAAACCATTCGGCGAATACTGTATTAAAGGTGCTATTGCCGGCATGGAGTTTGGTTTATCTAATGGCGCTGATCTTAACCTCATAAACAACTTTGATTGGCTACAGGAACAATTTAATGATTAATATTGTAGTTACAAGTAAGCCAGTAGACGGGTTACTATATTACAGTTACGAATACTGTGATATGCTAAACAATGCCGGTTACCCTGCACAAGTTGTTATTATCTGTCACAGAAAATATAATCAGCTCGATTATTGGAATTCTATCTCAAGCAAATACATTCATTGTAAGCGTGTATTTATAGATACGTATGTACCAGCTGACGATGATGTTACGCTTATTATGGGCAGAAGTATGATGACACTAAGCTGGCAAAGTTTTAATGATTATACCCTAGTGCAACAGCTATCCTTACAGAGATTATTTAGCGGTAACGTTATAAGTGTGTATTCAGAAAATCATGTTGAAGGATATCCTAAAGCAGTTGACTTTTATAAACCAAAACAAATAGTAGACCTGTGTGACACTGACGTATACCCTAATGGCGTAGGCGCACACTTTGAAAAAACTATAAACTTTAGTATATACAAGCCACACACAGATAATATACAATTTAAACATTTGTTCTTAGGCACAAATCCAGAATACTATGCTAGTGTTGAAAGAGTAATTGATGATTATCCTGATCACGGGATCTTGACATATGACGAAAAGTATGCTAATATAAAGAATAACAATATATTTGTACCTGTAGAAAATCTAATGAGTTTGTTCGAAACTTATGTTTACACAAAAGAAACATTTGACCCTGCACCTCGTATATTTCAAGAGTGCAGGTACTATGGTAAAACTGTAATTTATCGCAGAGACAAAACACTACAAGATGGAGGCAGTGTATACTGGAGGCGCGATATTAAACAACCTAATATACAGCCGATTGTAACTGCTATGGAGGAAATTAATGCCAGCATATGATGGGTGGGATCGCGAGTACCAAGAAAACAAACAAGACTACTTGGATGTGTTTGACCGTTTTATGAGTCAAATGAATTACGAAAACAATGAAGACTTTGAACGTAGCTTTGCTGAACGTGTAGGACGTAAACATTGTGTTAGTGTAGCAAGTGCCACAGACGCACTACATTTTACATTGTTAGCACACGGCATAGGCAAGGGTGACGAAGTATTAGTAACTGACTTTAGTTGGATTAGTAGTAGTGCATGCGCAAGTATGGTAGGTGCTACTCCTGTATTTTGTGATATTGATTTAGATTCATATCACATTAGCTTAGATAGCATCAAACGTATGTACAGTGATAAAGTTAAAGCAATTATATATCCGCACTTGTTTGGCAACATGACTGACACTACTGAAATACAACAGTTCTGCAAAGATAACGATATACTGTTTATTGAAGATGCCGCCCAAAGTTTGGGCAGTAGCTTACACAATGTACGTGCAGGCACTATTGGTGATTGCAGTGTATACAGTTTTAACAGCAACAAGGTCATCGCTGGCATTAACGGCGGTGGAGTTGTACTAACTGACAACGAAGACATTGCTAAACGTGTTAAGATGATTAGGCGTCATGGCAAAGATAAAGACTTTAGTATGATGGGTTACAATAGCCGCATGTATGTTCTCAACGCAGAGATTATTAATCTACGCTTGCGACATGCAGAACGCAATCAAGAACGTAGACAACAAATTGCACACAAATACAACACAGCATTTGCAGACTTACCTGTAGTAACACAAGGAATGTCTAATGGACTTAATCACAACTATCACAAATACGTTGTACGTTTTGAAGATAAAGACACTAGAAAGCGTGTAAAGAATGCCGTAAATGCTAGTGTACACTACGAAACACCGTTAAGTGCAAATAGTATGTATGCCAACTTAGAGTGTAGGAGTGACGCTTGTACAGCGTCTAAGACAGCATCAGACACAGTGTTATCACTACCAATACACGCTTGGCTAACTGATGCTGAGATAAGTACTATTATAACTACAGTAGAGGAATCTTTTAATGCAGTTTCAAAATAAGTATGGTACTATTAATGTTCTACCAAATCCTAAGCAGTTTAGAAACAAAACTTTAGGGTTATCTATGTCGGGCGGCGCTGATAGCACAATATTGTGCATACTATTAGCAAAAACTATCGAAAGTAAAGGACTAAACATTACTATACAACCGTTCTCAGGATATGATTTATGGGCACCTTTAGATACTGCCGGACTACCGAATATTATAACATTTATAAAAAGCCAGTTTCCTAATGTAAAAATAAATTGGCCGGTATCGGTAGTGTTTGATACACAAGGCAGTCCTGACGGCAAAAACACATATATTGGGCAACTTAAAAAAAATATGGTGGATACGGGTTTTATTAATGATTTACTAGTTGCTATTTCAAGAGGCCCGGAATTAGAAACCCAATTAACATTTAATGTGAGAAATACAGAGCACCCTATAAAAAGAATACCTGGATACAATATTTGGAATGAAGTAGAAGAGGCTATTCCAAACCTTGCTCCGTTTAAAGAAGTAGACAAGAGATTTATTGTACAATGTTATAAAGACTTTGGATATGAATCTTTATTAAAGCAAACCAATTCTTGCACAGACCCTGCAGGAAACTGCGGAGAGTGTTGGTGGTGTCAAGAACGAACATGGGCAATAAACACTGTGTTTGGGGACACACAATGAGTTTAGAATTTTTTAACAGAAAACATAAAATGTTGAATGTGGATATAACTCACAGGTGTCCTCTTGAATGTTTGCGGTGTGGTAGACAAACTTCTTTTAGAAATCAAGGACTGGCAGTACCAGGTCATGATTTATCATTAGATGACTTTGAAAAAATAACAAATCATTTTCCGGAGGTTTCTTTTTGTGGACAATATTCTGATCCTATTCACCATCCACAGTTTTTAGACATCCTGGCAATATGTAAAAAGAAAAACATACAAACAGAAGTACACGTAGCATCATCATTTAAACCAAAGAAATTTTTTATTGATGCGTTTAAAACGTATCCAGAAGCAAGGTGGGTGTTTGGCATAGACGGGCTTCCTGAAGAAAGTCATAATTATCGTGTTAATCAAGATGGGGTAAAGTTATTTGAGATAATGCTAGAATCAAAAAAGCATTTAAAAAATAAACCAAATTGGCAATATATTATTTTTAAATACAACGAGAATAGTATCGATAACGCTAAGTTACTAGCTAAAGAACATAATTTAAATTTCATGATTATAAATTCTGCAAGATGGATTGATAAGGATGATTATTTAAGACCTAGTATAAAAGGATAACAAATGTCAAAAAAAAGTTTAAGAAAACAACGTAATCAGCTAGACCCGCAGTGCTTTAATGGTAAGATGTCATTTGCTGTTACTAACCGAGGCCACTTAATTCCGTGTTGTAGATGTGACGACCCGCGTACAACGGAAGATGCTAAGTTTCAACAATTACTAGCAGTAAGCAAAATAAGTGACCACAACACAATAGATGATATTTTAAAAACATCCGAATGGCAACATTTTTATTTAAACTTAACCAAACACAAAGGGCCGCCTGCATGTTACCATACATGTAGTAAGAACAAACCTGAAGATGACATACAAGAAGTAAAGTTAATAGACTTAGACACAGGAAAAGACCAATGGAACCAGAAAAGATGACTCAGTCGGTTTTTGATAATTTAAACAAACGCCAACATGTGTACGAATATCGAAGCGATTGTATACCCGAGCACGAAGTAGTAGATGAAATACTACGCAATGCGTGGCAAGTTACTCCTTCTAAACAAAACATAATGCCCTATCAAATAAATGTACTAGGCCCAGGCGATTTACGCAAGCGAAGCATCTATCGTAAGGTCGTGGGCAACCATCAAATGATGGAAGAAGCAGGTGTTGATGAAGGAGCTATTGCAGAAGTAAGTGGAGAAATTAATCCACATTATAGGCATGTATTACACAATCCGTATCTTCTAGTTTTTAGTCAACGGGTCGTGCCGATGCGCGAAGTGAATACATTCTATAAAAGGAAAATAGCTCAAGGACATTTTATGGAACAATGTTCACTTGATTGGGTACCTCAAATTAAGGCATTAACTGCTATTGAAGTAGGATTGTTTGCTCAAAATATAGCGGCATTATGTTTAGAGAAAGACATTAACTATTCCTTTACTGGTTGCTTTCCTGGTAAAAAAGAAAAATGGAAAGACATCTCCTTCATAAAAGAAGAACCGTTATTGTTAATGAGCTTAGGATATAAGAAAACCTTCAGGCGAGAGTATATGTTAGCAGAAAGAAAAAGGGTGTTTCCGGACCCAAAGGACTGGCACACTAACGACGATTATAAAGCTCACTTTGAAAACGTAGTACACTATGAATAATAAAAATATAAAGGTAACTATAAATGGCAATTAAAACATTAGAAGATCTAAAAGGTAGCGATTATAGAACTGTAGACTTTTATATGACAAAAAGTTGTAATAAGAGTTGTCACTACTGTACAGCCTGGACGCTTGAAATGCGTAACTTAGATGTTGACATGGATTTTGTAAGAACTATCTTGGAAGGTCTTGCTCCGTATAAGACACGGATTTGTTTACTAGGCGGAGAGCCTGCTCTTATTAAGAACCTAAGAGAAGTAATTGCTGAGATCAAAAAGCATCCTAACTTAGTTGTACAAGTATTATCCAACTCATTGATACGTAAATTTTATCCTGAAGTTCTAGAAGATCCAGAAATTATTTACATTGAACATTTAGTATTAGACTTTTATGGTGACCGTATTGAAAAGCTGGGCAACTATGATTTCTTTGAACCCAACGATATGAATAATTATAATTTAGTTATTGAAACACCTGGATACTTTGACTATAGAGACAAGCACGACCTAACGCATATAATGCACAAAAATACAGAATTCAAAGAATACAACTCTCGCTCTCCTGATTTCTTTAGTGATCATACAATAGTACAAGCACCAGAATTAGATAGACGAGTGTGTGCTAAGTTCCCACAAGTGCCTGTATTTGATTTTGAAATACAAAAGATTCGACACTGTAGTAGAAAAGTTATTAATGGATCAAGACAGTTTGATGTTACTATAGAAAATATAGACAAGATGATGAATTACGATTTATTTGAGTTTGAAAAATATTGTAAAGGATGTATGGATATTATTCCTCCAAGACCACTAGGAAGAAGATTAGAAATATTAGAAAAGATAGCGTTGGAAAAAACACCACAAACAATACCGTTGGAAGAACTATGAGCATTTATTCAGTAGCATTAAACATACATGATCATAATTCATATGACGGGGTATTTCACAATCAAATTGAACGCCATAACAGAGTAAAGCATAATTTAAATTATGATAATCCTCATGACCCTACTCGCAGTAAGCAGTTCTTTATGGAACATGTATTACCTAAGTATAAGGCAAGGAACGAAGAAAATCAATTTGCATTTACTATTTCTAATTTAGGATACGAGTTTGTTAAAGATCTTATTGACGAGCACTTTGACGATAAAAGTTTTTTAGATTATAGACCTAAGAATATATGGGAACCGCATCATAAAGACAATGTGTATTATATTGATCACCATCAATCACACGCAACGTATGCGCTATTAAGCAGTGGCTTTCCTGAATCGGATATACTAGCTATTGATGGTAGAGGCTGGAAGTTTAGTTGTATTTTTGTAAACTCTCAAGGAACAATTACTGATCTTTCTGGGAAGATACCAATCGGCGGCCTTTGGAATAGACTTGCACAAGACATTGGCTTTAACTATTTAGATGCTGGAAAAGTTATGGGACTATCTGGCTACGGAAAATATAATTACCAAGCACACGCTATGATCGATGCATACTTAATTAATCCTGATCATAAGTTACCAAAGTTTGCCCCTGCTGTTCTTGCAAAGATTTCTAAAGAGGATATTGCATTTACATTACAGTACGTAACAGTTGAGCTAGTAAAAAAATATGTATACCCGTTAAAGTCAAGTGATAACTTGTGTGTAGCAGGAGGTGTTGCATACAACGGTTATATGAATGAAGAACTTACAAAACATTATACTAACGTACATGTTCCGCCTGCTGTGGGCGATGAAGGACAGTCATTAGGAACATACATGCATGCCGAGTACTTTATAAACGGAGGAGTGCATATTCCAGATGTATATGCAGGTAAAGAATATAATTACATAGGCGATACTAAAGTAGACTTAAAAGAAGTTGCACAAGCTATTGCTGATGGTAAAATTGTTGGGTGGTTTCAAGGCAAAAGCGAAAGCGGTAATAGAGCACTAGGCAATCGTAGCATACTTGCTGACCCACGCAATGCAGATATTAAAAATATCATTAACAGTAAAATTAAACTGCGTGAAGACTTTCGTCCATTTGCTCCTAGTGTACTAGAAGAACATTACAAAGAATACTTTGATACTAATCAGCCTAGTCCGTACATGAGTCGTATTATGCCAGTTACGTCAGATGCTATTCCGGGCGTAACACATGTAGACGGTACAGCACGTATACAGACCGTAACTAGAGAGTTTAATGAACGTTATTATGATTTGATTAACGAGTTTTATAAGATTACAGGTGTTCCTATGT
>Ga0307488_10000014_pt1 | contig 141990 bp, 164 predicted proteins | sample SB02metaG_FD_202248 | JGI IMG/M metagenome (GOLD analysis project Ga0307488, IMG submission 202248) | Sea-ice brine microbial communities from Beaufort Sea near Barrow, Alaska, United States - SB 0.2 | ecosystem: Environmental > Aquatic > Marine > Coastal | place: USA: Alaska | collected...
TATTTCTAGTCCCATCTAATCTTAAAGTGCGCTTCATGTGAGTCTGCCACAGCCAAGACATTGGAAAGAGGTAATTTTTTATACACAAGTTCAATGGGCTCTGACCTTTCCCATCCTCCGTCGACATCGCTTTTTACAGCTATCCCCCGCTTCGTTCCTAGTGCTAAAGGGTTTTTATGAACTATGTTGTGTTTTTCGACTGCCAACAAAACAATCTATATCAACCAGTGAGCCCAATTTGTTTGGTGGCTTCCTACCTCTGGGTAGTCGATCAATATGTACGTGTGCTTCTATACGAGAGCTTTTTCCACAGCGGTAATTTAAACTGGCCCGCTAACCTTATGTGTTGGAATGTTTTGCCTGTATGTGATGTTCTAGCAATGCCTGTTTGAGCTTGTCTGATCCGCCGACTCTAACATTAATGATTCCGTTGTAGTAATCATCTGTTTCAAGTACTCGCCTATCAAACTGTTCTCTTGCCTCTATGTAGGACATTTCGCCCCTACCTTTACATAGATATAGAATTACTCGTGTAAACTTATCTGAGCCTAGTTTAGCAACATCTGCATTTAATCTGTCTGAACTACCATAATATGTCTTCCAGTCTGATTCTTTAGTGCCGCGTCTTTTATTTTTTTTGCCTTTAAGTGGTGGCTTAGTAGTTTTAAATTTTGCTAGTTTTTTGCCTACGTATTTTTGGCCTGTAGTGGTGTTGGTAATGAGGTAAACAAAGCCTTCATACTCGTCTGGTATTGTGTCTATTGTCTTCCCTTCGTAAGTCCACTGCATGAGTATACTTACCGTGCCTATTCAGTTTTATTGCCTTTTATGGTTTTTTTAGTTGTTACATGTTTTTCGTGTATTTCTTCCATGCGTAATTTTGCTAATCTTCGTATTTCACGTAACCATCTTCTTACAGAAGCGTGTGTACGCACAGAATTACGAGCTTCAAATTTGTCATTTTCTTTAAAATACTCCATATACGCTTTGGTTAATTGGTCGTGTATATCATCATTAATCATAATACACTGCCCGTAGCGTAATAGGGTCACTTCCTGTTGCATGTGCTGCTAGTGCCGTATGACAATCGCCTCCCATGCCCTTTAAAAATGCACGTTCAACTTGCGCCTGAGCAAATGTTTTTGCATGATTAATTTTTTTAACAATGTTAATAACTTCAATATCGTCTTTTCTAGTTTGCAACGCAATTACTCCTTGCCCAACGGCAGGAATAGTAGGAATTCTCATCCATGTACGTCTAATATCTAACGCTTTTAATCCTGCTTCAGCTAGTATTATAGCATCATATTCCGCATTGTCAAGTTTTTTTAATCTAGTATCAATATTACCACGAATGGGTTTTATTTTAATATCTAAATTTTTATATAATTCTGTTAGCTGTGCAATTCTTCTTGGACTGCTAGTTCCTATGGTACACCCAAAACTAATTTTTCCTAAAAGTACATCATGTGGACTATTACGTTTAAGCATTGCAGCAATAATTAAGTCAGGATGTTCTTCACCGGGCATGTCTTTTAAACTGTGTACTGCAACGTCAATTTCTTTATTATGTAGCGCAACTTCAATCGCGCTACAGAACACTCCCTTACCGCCTATTTCGTGAATAGGCACATCTGGATTTAAGTCACCAGCAGTTTTAATAACAACAATTTCAGTATCGCACGGAAGTTCATTGCACACACGATTTGCGTATGCAAGTGCTAAATTACTTCCTCTAACACCAATTTTCATTATTTTCTCTCAATATACATGTCTTGGATTTTTTTGAATAGTGGAATAAAAACAAGACCTATAATACAACCAAATGCTGTACCAAATGCTAATTCCCAACTTGCTGTAGTTGCACCACCCATAAAATCACTCACAGCATTGCCGATACCTGCACCAATTACTGTTCCAATTCCCTTTTGAAATGCCTTAGGCAAATACTTTTCAATAGATAACCCTGTCATGGCTCCTAAGATCATTATTGCATTGTCGACTATTCCAAATATTATAAAATCAATCATAAAATTCCTATTCTATTATTTCAATATCGTTTGCGTAGCTTGTGAACCCATTTTCCTTTACTACTCGCATCACATGATTAACTCGTCCGATAAGTTCATCTTTATGTGATATAAGATATACATTTTTTTCTCGTTCTCTGCCCATCTTCTTAAGAACACTTAGAGAACTTTCAACTCCGGCAGTATCCATGCCACTGTCAATTAACTCGTCGATAAACAATAAGTTAATGTTCTGATACAAACTTTCCCAAACATCACGGAATGCAAAGCTCATACCAAGTATAAGTCTATTGCGTTCACCACGTGATAAGTTGTCAAAGTCTAAGTCTTGACCCAATTGAGTAATTTCAACATTTAAGTCGTTTTGAAATACTACTTGATGTGGCAAACCTAGTTTTACAATATAGTATGTAAGACGATTATTTAAGTACGCCAAGTTTTGTTCAATAATTTTTTTACGTATAAAGCTATCTTTATTAGTTAATAGTTTATGTAAGAATTCTTGATGCTCTTTATAATCTGTAATTTCATTAACTGTAGACCAGTTAATGTCTTGCATAGCTGAGTTGTTAAGTTCGTTGATCTGTGTTTCGTACGGATCATTTTCAGTTTCTTTTGTACTTAGAGCTTGTTTTAAACTGTCAACATTTTGCCGATGATCAAATGCTTCTTTAGCAGTTTCATAGAACGTAGTAGGCTTGCCGTTAATGTCGCCTATGTCTTTAAGGCCCTTTACAACGTCAGTTACCTTAGTAGTAATCTCAGACTGGTATGCAATAGCATCAGCAAGTTCTTTAGTTTTACGATCTGCTATTTCTGCTTTTTTGTCTGCATGTAGTTCTTGACCACAAGTATAACAAGTAGCATCATCTAAATCTGCGATATCTTTTTGTGCCTTTTCAACAGACCTGTCTGCACGTTGTAGTGCTGGTTCTAATGTGCTTAATTCTTTTTTAAGAGCCAAAATAGCATTATTATGCGCTGTCCAGTTCTGCAATCTTTCATGAGAATTTAGTTCAACATCAATGTCTAAGTGTTCTAACTCGTCGATTGCTTTAGATAGCTTTGTAACGTCTTGTTGTTTTTTTGATATCCAGGCTCGTTGTGTTTTTCTTAAACTCTCAATTGTACTTTCAATTTTACCATTGGCACTTTGTATTGCTTCGATTTTAAGTGTTTCTTGAGTAATTGCGTCCTTGCTCAATTTCATCTGTTCTTTTAAGCCTTCGGCTTTTTCAGACAATATTGTAATACCTAACAACTGTTCAATAATAGCTCGTTGATCATTAGTGCGCATACTTAAAAACGGTTCTGTGTATGTATTCAGCGCAACAATATGTTTAAACATATCGTGTGACATGCCTAACAATGTATTAATTTCTTCTTGTGTTTTGCGACTGTCACCTTGCGACTCGTCGGTCATTTGTTGCTCTTGATTATTAACAAAGAATTTAAGCACATTAGGCGAACGTCCTCGTTCAATCCTATAATCCTGTCCGTCTTTTTCAAAGTGTAGCGTAACTAGCATACCTTTTGAATTAGTTTTGTTAATTAAGTTGTTTCTTTTAATGTTTGTAAGAGCAACACCGTACAATGCATAGCTTAGTGCATTAATGATAGTAGTTTTACCTGTACCATTTCGGCTTCCACTATCGTCACCGCCTTGGTCTAAGTTTTCACCTAGCACAAGGGTCAGTTGTTCTTTATTAAAATCAACTGCTTGAGTCTGATTACCAACACTCATGAAGTTCTTTACGGTTAAATCTTTAATACGTATCATAGTTCGTTATAAATGTCCAATAGCATCTTTTTGTTAAAGTTTTCAGATTCAATAGCAGATATTTCACCACTTACAATCTGGTCTACACTTTCAAAATGTTGTATGTCGATATCTGTTGATATTTCTTCCATTTGTTTTTGAGGAATAAGTGCTATCTCTCTACACTTATATTGTGTAACGAATGTTTCTTTAATAAACGTTGCTTCTTCAAAAGAAATTGGAACATCTATAGTAACACGCAAATACATATTGGGTTTAATAATGTTATCAGTATCTTCTAATAACTTCTTCAGCCCAACAGTTCTATACTTAGGGCAGTCTGTCCAGTTAAGATACACAGGTTCTTTATCATTTTCTCTATCAAGTATCATCATGCCACGGTCGTCATCCCATGCATCAGCATAATTGTGCGGAAATGCATTACCTAAGTAATGTACTACACCTTGTTGCTGACGTTTGTGGAAGTGTCCACTAAACACATATGATTGATTACTAAAGTCTTCTGCACGTAACTCGCCGTGATCGGGCATTTGTACCATAGCATTCATATAGAAGCTAGGTAACTCAAAATGCCCAAAAACATATTTGCTTTTTAACTTTCTAAGTTTCTTCCATTCGTCGCCTACTAACCAAGGAACAATAGTAACGTCCTCAATTGTAGTAATTTCGTCGATAAATGTAATACCCGGAATATGTTTAGCAAATGCTGTACTGTTAACGTCACGTTTGTCTTTGTAATACAAATCGTGATTACCATCAAAGAAGAAGAACTGCTCAAAGGCGGCTCCTAGCTTTTCCATACTACGAATAGTAGCATCCATAGTAGTTAAGTTTAAACTATTTCTATTATGATGCCAGTCTCCGCAGAAGATGCCAGTCTCGCAACCGGCAGCTTGTGCTTCTTTGATATACCAGTCAATAAAGTCTTCACAGTCCTGATTGTGAACTTTGCTATTACCTTTTAATCCTAAGTGGATATCGGTAAAAACTGCCGCTTTTTTAAACAATGTATGTTATCCTTAGTTAGCTTATCTTTTATTATACTTGATTGTGCTTCAGAAGTCAACTATTTTTTAACTCTATTTGCTTCACGTTTCATTTGATTTTCCCATTCTCCTTGGGATTGTCTAGTGTAGCTAGGATTTAAGTGATTCATTTCTAAAATGTCATCTCGTATATTTTGATTACGCTTTTCGATATTAATAACTCTTACAAAGGAATTTGTTACAGCCGCAGTGTAATAAGCAAAAGGATTAGCACTCTTAGATTCGTCAAACTGTAAGCCAATTTGTGCTAATTGTAATATAGCTTGACCTTTCATTTCGTCGTTGTAAGTATATCCACGTACATTGCCTCTTGTAGCATATCTTTCACATAGTTTTAGCCACATGTTTGCAAGTTTGTTAGTTGCCTTGCCACCTTTCAATGTAAAATTGCCATTATCCATGCCGCCTTCCCAATGACTTTTACCTACTAGTATAAGTTCGTCGTGTTCGTTATACTTGTAATGGTTAAATGGTGGAAAGTTTAATTTTACCTTCGTGTCTGCTACTGTCTTTGGATTCTTTTTTCGTCCGGGCTCTTCCGGAATGTGGTCGTAAGTCATAACTCGAAAGATAAGTTCTTCTTTGGTAATCTTTTTATAGTCTACTTCACACTCTGCTTGTTTTATTTTCTTACCAGCTAATTTTGACGCTTCAAATGCTTTTTGACTTAGTCTTTTAGCTTTGTTACGCTTTGCTTCCGCAATAGTTAGTCTGTTAATCTTATCTACACCAAGTAGAATCACATCGTATTGATTGTACTCAGGATCCACATAACTACAAAAGGTAGCTTTGGATCTATGTATCTCTAACAGTATATCTTTGTTATTTAAATAATTGACTTTTTTCATTTTTTCTCCAGTTGTTATGTATATTATAAACTACTACGTTAATAAAGTCAACTAAATACTTTATATAAAAGAGGTTAATTATGGCAGTAGTAGACGGTAATGGTAATCCAGTAAGGGATAGTAATGGTAACGCTGTTACACAAGGTGGCACAAGCGGGCCAGCGGGTAGAGCACAACGTAGATCTAACAGTCGTAGCAGTGTTGATCCTTCAGCATCGGTGGCTGAGTTTGCTGGTTCAGAAAATATTACAGGGCTAGTATCTGGCGCAAAACAGCGTGTAGAAGACTTTGTACAAGCAACGGGATTTGGTAAAGCACTAAGGTCATTTGGATTATTGCCAGATGCTGAACCGAGTGGGTTTGAATTTACTTCTGCAACAAGTGGTGATGCTAATCCGGATTGGCGAGTCAAATTGTCTTTACCTAAGAATTTTGGGGGTAGTATGCTTGCTCCTCTTGCAGAAACAGATGGCTTAGTTTGGCCTTATACTCCGCAAATATATATTACACACTCGGCTAACTATACGCCGATTCAACCCGTTCATAGTAATTATCCCTTTTTTGCCTATCAAAACTCAAGAGTGGATGCATTTAGTATTGTTGGTGACTTTTATGTTGAAAACAATTACGAAGGTCAATATTGGTTAGCCGCAGTGCATTATCTAAGAAGTATTACAAAAATGGCGTATGGAAAAACTAGTAATGTAGGTGCACCGCCTCCCGTAGTTAGACTCAACGGTTATGGAGATTACGTATTTAAAGACGTTCCTGTAATAATTCAAAGTTTTGCTATTGAATTAGGACAAGACGTCGACTATATTAAAGTACCAGGATACGGACCTAACGGCGCTTGGGTTCCGACAAGAAGTAATATACAAGCAACAGTACAACCTATTTACAGTAGACGAGCTGTAGAACAATTTAGCTTAGATCAATTTGTTAAAGGTGGGTATGTTGGCAAAGGTGGATTTATTTAATGGCAAAGTATACTTCAAACAGTCCTTGGAAGGACACAAAAACTAAAAATGGTCAATATCTTGATATTTTAAGAATACGTCCTATTCCAGCTGAAGCAGATGATATTCCGTATGTAATACAAGTGCAATATACTCATAGGCCTGATTTGCTTGCTTATGACTTATATGGTGATCACAAACTATGGTGGGTTTTTGCACAACGTAATATTAACGAATTGAAAGACCCTGTTTTTGACTTTGAAGCAGGCGTTGAAATATATCTTCCTAAAGGCGGGAATTTGAAACGACTATTAGGAATATAAATGGCTGATTACTCCCCACAGAACTTAATTGCACAAGCAACAAAAGCAGGTAAATCTGTACAAGACTTTGCTGAATCTAAAGCAAACAGTGTTGCTAAAGCATTTACAACATCAAGTAACATTAATGTAAATGCTATTGCTGACTCGATAGACGGCGCAATCACAGGAAAACTAGCAGCAGCAATTGATCCAGTTTTAAATATTCCATTGGATTATAGAACAGAATTACAGTACGAAAATGCTGAATTACAAAAGTTTGCAAAAATGCTAGGAGTTACAACAAAGGCTGGTCCTCCATTTCCAAATGAACTTAGAGATTTTGCAAGTTACAATTATGTAATTGGACTAGGTGTGCTTAATACATACGAAGTAAACTTTCCTGATGCTACTTATAGAAAGCGTGATCCTGCTATTATGATTACTCGTTCGGGCGGCGGGTTGTCCGGCAAAGCAACAACTATGTTTGAAACAAAAGGAAAGATAGAATACTATATAGATAATTTTGAAACAAATGCTATTATAGGTAACAACACAAAAACAAAACAAACAAATGCAGTATCTATTGATTTCCAAGTAACTGAGCCGTATTCAATGGGAATGTTTTTACAAACATTACAAGTTGCCGCAGTACAAGCAGAATATAAAAATTATCTCGAAGCTCCATATGTAATAACTTTAGATTTTAAAGGATGGGACGATAACGGAAATTATGTATCTAAACCAAATTTGCGCAGAATTTTCCCAATTAAGTTGGTTAAAATAGACTTTAGTGTTACAGAAGGAGGCAGTGTTTATAGTGTACGAGCCATACCGTGGCATGAGCAAGGGTTATCAGACCAAGTGCAAGCAACTAAAACTGACATTACTATAACAGGTACTACTGTAGCAGAACTTTTACAAAGTGGTGCAAAAAGTTTAATGTCTTCATTTAACGAATATGAACAGAAAAAATTAGAAAAAAAACAAGTAGTAGCTGTAGACGAATATATTATAACATTTCCTACTGAACGAGCTACATCAAAAGAACAATTATTAGGTCAAGATACTGAAGAAGGCACAGCTACAACTAATCCTGAATTAAATTCGGGAGAAGGCGAAAAGCGTGAATTTACTGATGCAGAAAAATTAAAACTTTATCAAAGTATTTCAGGTAATGATGACAATAATGTGCCTGCTGACTTTGATACAGAGTTAAGTAAACTTCTTGGTATAGTTGTTAAGCGATCTGGAATTGGAGAAGCTGTTAGAGAAAATGCAGAAAATCCAGATAATATAAATGATATCGGAAAAGCGGAATTAATAGAGTCTTATTTAGATGGTGGCAAACAGCCGTTTGGTCGACCTAAGTTTGTTGAAGAAACACAATCAACAGGTGGCCCGCCTAATAGAGATACTTCTATTAGTACAGGTGTTTTTAAAAGAGGTAATATTTCTATTAGTAATAAAGGACGGGACTTGACATTTAAGTCTGGTACAAAGATTCAAAACATTATTGAAGAAATAATTATCCTTAGTGATTATGGTAGAAAAATTTCTGAAGCAGTACCTGATGGTAACGGTATGATTCCGTGGTTTAAAATTGAAACTGATGTGTATGAAATTACAAATTATGAACAGATGGACATAACAGGACAGTTTCCTAAATTGTTTGTGTTTAGAGTAGTTCCATATAAAGCACATATTAATAGATACATGCCGCCAACAAAGGCAAGCCCGGGTATTAAGGAATTAGAAAGGCAAGTATGTAAACAATACGACTACATTTATACTGGACAAAATGACGATATTATAGAATTTAATTTAGAATTTGATAAAGCATTTTTTACTAGTATTATGCCTTTTGGCGGTGCAAATAAAGCTGGTACAAAAACTGAAAAAGAAAATAGCCCTGGTGGACCACCTGGGCATACTGAATACACTCAACGAGCTGGCGATACTGACAACATGAGTTCTAGTGGTAATGCTACTTCAAAAGAAATAATAGCGCCGGGTAGTCGAAGTAACGGCGGCATGATGGAACGAACTAAAGAATCTATTGCACGTGATTTCAATGATGCTTTAGTAAACAGTAGTGTTGATTTAGTTATGGCCGACATGACTATTTGGGGCGACCCTTATTATATTACAGACAGTGGTATGGGTAATTATAATGCTGCAGAAACTGACATTATTAACATGACTGAAGATGGAACAATGGATTATCAAAGTTCTGAAGTTGATATTCTTATAAATTTTAGAACGCCGTTAGATTATAACCAAGAAGGCGGCATGGATTTTCCTGGAGGCGGAACAAAACCTGTAGGTGCGTTTAGTGGACTATACCAAGTTATATTTTGTATGTCAAGTATGACGGGCGGAGTATTTAATCAACAATTAAAATTAATTAGAAGACGTAACCAGACCGGACGTGATACACTAAGTGAATCTACAAATACAGACAATGCAATAATGAAAGAAAAAGTTGAAGAGTCAGCAGATGCAAAAACTAACCAAGGCGCAGGTACCGAACAGGCATCTAACAGCGCAGGTACCGAAGATGATTCATTTGAACAAGATCATGCTGCTTATCTAAAAAAAGCAAATAGAGCGTCAGGCAGAGGATAATTTAGGATAATATAATGAGTAGTAGAAACCAAACTACAAGAACCAATCGCCCAGATTGGATGGAAACATCAGGACCTTATATAGGTAAGATTGTTAATCACTTAGACAGTGAATATATGGGTGCTATCGAAGTAGAAATTTTAAAACTTAACGAATCAGGCAATCCTGAAGGAAGCAGCGGCTATCTAATGCCGTGTTACTATGTAAGTCCGTTTTACGGTGTTACTCCACGTGAGGGCGTAAAGGCTAATCCTGGATTTGATTCTACACAAAAAAGTTACGGCATGTGGGCAATTCCACCCGATGTAGGCACTAAGGTAGTTGTGCTTGCAATGGAAGAAAGTTACGGTTTTGGATATTGGATAGGATGTGTGCAAGACAAGTATATGAATTTTATGCTGCCAGGCAGAGCTTCAACTACATATAATTCAGAAGATAAAACAAAAGCAAAACCAGTTGGCGAATATAATAAAGAATTAGAAACTGCAATAGGCAGAGATCCTACAAAATATATTAAGCCTTGTGATATGGACACCTGTGATGTTTTAGATACACAGGGATTAGATGGAGACACAACAAGAGGTACAACTACAACTAGTGCAAGGCGTGAAGTTCCTAGTATGGTATTTGGTTGGAGTACTCCGGGACCTGCAGATAGGAGACAAGGAAAGCCTACAGCATCTTACGGTGAAAATTTTGGCAGGACTCAAGTTCCTTTTAGTAGATTAGGCGGAACTACTTTTGTAATGGACGACGGCGATCCTATGCTTCTAAGAAAAACACCACCAGGTGAAGGACCACCGGAATACGGTAGTGTAGAAAAAAACGAAGCTGGTGATGCTACATTGCCTCATAATGAATTAACAAGATGGCGCACTAGAACCGGTCATCAAATTCTTATGCATAATACAGAAGATTTAATTTATATAGGTAATGCTAAAGGATCAACTTGGATTGAAATGACCTCAGCAGGAAAAATAGATATTTTTGCAAACGATAGTGTTAGCGTACATACAAAAAATGATTTAAACATTACTGCTGATAGAGACATTATAATGACTGCTGGAAGAAACATAAGTTTGAAAGCAGGAAAAGACGGGTTAATTACTGCCGGCGAAGGCACCCATATTTCTGCAAAAACTCATACAGAAACTGCCCCAGATGGGATTCATATGAACGGACCTGCAGCAACACCTGCTTATACTCCTATGCGAACTCCGCAACATGAGCCTTGGATGGGACACGAAAATTTAAGTCCTGGAGATTTTACTTCAGCAAAAACAGCAGCTGATCCTACTTCGGGTAACACTGCTGATGCTACAGGCAATAATTTCACTGCTGCATACACTCCGGTTGCAGATACTTTTAGAAAAGGACAATAACAATGAATTACCTAGCAAAAATGTACAGCCGCAACAAGCCGGCAGTAGAGAGCTCATCTAAGGATAAGAATCCTAATCGTGTTAGTGGAGGCTTAAAGGCACAAGGCGGCGATCACTTTACTATGATTGCTGAGAATGGCTTAGAGCAGCAGATACCTACACAACGCTATGTACAGAGTTTAGAAGAGCAGTCGAGAAAACAGCGAACATCTATTACTGTATTAGAGCGTAAGATAACTCGCTGCGAAACAGCAATTGAACAGTTGAAGTCTGTAGTTAGAAACGGAGAGTAAGGTAAATATAGTATGAGCAATTTAGAAAAACAACTTTACAAACAAATTAGGGTTCCTAGTAAAAAAACTACGAGCCAAGCTATTCCGGGGTCTCGTACATATAGAGGAATTAGCACAGTTAACGAAGGCAATTCTTCTAAAGTTTTATATGACCTTGCTCTAATAAAACAAGATATTTTAAATCACTTTCATATAAGACAGGGTGAAAAATTAAGCGATCCGGAATTTGGAACTATTATTTGGGACGCACTTTTTGAACCGTTTACTGGCGATATGAAAAACGCAATAATTGAGAATGTTTCAACTATTATAAATTATGATCCAAGAATAAAAGTTAATAACGTTGTAGTTGATCAGTACGAGAGTGGCCTGCAGATAGAAGTAAATCTTACCTATCTTCCTTATAATATTTCAGAAAATATGAAATTAACATTCGATCAAAACAACGGATTTTTAAACACATAATAATATACGTACTTATCTCATTCAGCTAAATATAGTATAGAAGGAAGAGCCATGTCATCCACAGATAGACAAAACAGATTATTAGTAGCAGAGGATTGGAAACGTATATATCAGACGTATAACAACGCTGATTTTAAATCATACGACTTTGATAATCTCCGCAGAACTATGATCTCGTATTTGAGAGAGAATTATCCAGAGGACTTTAATGATTACATTGAAAGTTCAGAATACCTTGCAATAATTGATCTTATTGCATTTTTAGGACAAAACCTTGCATTTAGAATTGACTTAAATGCTAGAGAAAATTATTTAGAATTAGCTGAACGTAGAGAGTCGGTATTACGTCTTGCACGTTTGCTTTCATACAATCCTAAACGAAATATTGCTGCTAACGGTTTACTTAAAATTGAAAGCGTAAGAACTACTGAAACGCTTTTAGATAGCAATAACTTTAATTTAGAACAACAAACAATTTTGTGGAACGATCCGTCTAACCCAGACTGGAACGAGCAATTTACAAAAGTTTTAAACTCTGCATTACCAGTTAATGGAACTTTTGGCAGACCAGTCAAAAAAGAAGTTGTAAACGGAGTACCTACACAACAATACAGATTTAACAGTACAAATGCTGATGTTCCTGCATATAGCTTTTCAAAACCTGTAGACGGCTCAACAACAAGATTTGAAATTGTGTCAACAGATATTTCCGATGGTGCTATTTTAGAAGAATCGCCCTTTCCGGGAAACAACTTTGCATTTTTATATAGAGACGACGGACGTGGCCCAGCAAGTTCAAACTCGGGGTTCTTTTGTCACTTTAGACAAGGTACGTTAGATCAAGGAACATTTAACGTATCTAATCCTAGTAGTAATCAAACTGTAGCAGTTGATGCAACAAATGTAAACAACACAGATGTTTGGCTCTACAAATTAGACAGTTTTGGAAATGAAGTCGAACAGTGGACTAAAGTAGAAGCTGTTGAAGGCAACAATGTAATTTACAATAGTTTGTCAAAAAATATTAGAAATATTTTTAGTATATTAACTAGAATTGACGACAGAGTAAGTTTAATATTTTCCGATGGCGTGTTTGGCAATTTACCTCAAGGCAACTTTAGAGTTTACTATAGAACTAGTAAAAATCAAAGACTTGTTGTAGATCCTAAAGATATGCGTGGCATAAGCATAGATATACCGTATGCGTCAAGAACAGGAAAAATTGAAACTATATCAATAACCTATAGTTTACAAACTACAGTTGATAATGCAACAGTATCTGAAACTAATGCTAATATACGTCAACGTGCTCCAGCTACTTACTATACACAAAATAGATTAGTAACCGGCGAAGATTATCAAATTGGACCGTTGGGAGTAAGCCAAGAAATTATAAAAACTAAATCAGTTAATAGAACTGCAAGTGGCATTAGTAGATATTTTGATTTATTAGATGCTACTGGAAAATATAGCAAAACTAACCTGTTCGGTACAGATGGTGTGCTGTATAAAGAATTTACAACTAATAAAGAAAAATTTACATTTGTTACACAGACTGATGTTTCGGGAGTAATACTTAATAATATAACTCCGATATTATCAAGTAAGCAAATGAGAAATTATTACTTTGTAAAATTTCCAAAAACTGACACAAGTGATTTGAATATTACTTGGGTACAATCTTCTTCGGATACAAATTTAAGTACAGGCTATTTACAAAACGTAAACAGCATTAAACAGTTATTGGGAACATTTACAACTAGCATTTTAAAACTAATACGTCCCGGCACAAGTTTGAAATTTAATGCACCTGCAGGCAAACATTTTATGCCTGACGGTACTTTAATGGACGGCGAAGCAACTCATTTAAATTCAAGATCTTACAAATGGGTTAAAGTAATAAGTGTATCAGGAAACGGAACCGAAGTGAGTGCAACAGGAACAGGTCCTGTTACGTTTAATGATATTATTCCTAGCACTGCAAAACTAGTTGAAATTAAACCATTCTTAGCTAAAAATTTACAAACGGATGTGCAAGCACAACTTACTGATCAAATTTTTGCTTATAAGACATTTGGTTTAAGATTTGATATTAATTTAGGTCAATGGCGTATAATTACAGAAACTAATTTAAACGTTACTGGAGCATTTAATACAGGTAAAACTGGTGACAATACTAATCAACAATTAGATGCAAGTTGGTTGTTAAAGTTTACAAATGACGGCGAAACATATACTGTTGAATCAAAAGGCAGTAGATATGTGTTTGAAAGCGATCAAGAAATAAGATTCTATTTTGATAGTAGTGACAAAATATACAACAGCCTTACAGGAAAAATAGTTAAAGATAAAATTGGTGTATTAAACAATAATAATAAACCTGATAGTGTTAATAGTTTCACAGTTGACATGGATTGGGAAATTACAAAAGAATATCGAGACGTTGAAGGATATGTAAACAGTAAAAAAGTTGAAGTTACATTCTTTGATGAAGACGACGATGGAGTAGTTGACGATCCTGAAATTTTTGATGTTATTGTTGATGAAGATATTAACCCATTAACCAAATACGTGTTTCAGAAAAAACTTGTTACAACTGACGGTGTCGAAGATTATAATTATGTAGACAATGCAGTTGAAGGCATTCTTATAAAACTAAACGAAGATACAGTAGGTGCGCTAAGTGCTTATAATAATAATCAAATTTTTTACTTAACTAACACAGAAGTTTTTAAGAAATACGATTCGTCTTTGGGAACACTAACATTAATAACAGATTATAAAGCACATATAGGCAGAGATAAACTTAAATTTCAATATGTACATGCTGCTGACGATAACACTCGAATTGATCCTAGTTCAAGTAATATAATTGATACGTATTTGCTTACTAGAACATATGATACAAGTTATAGAAAATATCTAGACGGTACAACAATAACAAAACCGTTAACGCCGTCTAGTGATAGTTTATTCCAATCATATGGTGCTGAAATTAATAAAATAAAATCATTAAGTGACGAAGTTATATATCATCCTGTAAAATATAAAGTTTTATTTGGAGCCAATGCTACTTTAGATTTACAATCATCTTTTAAAATTGTAAAGAATCCAGAGTTAGTATTAAATGATAACGATATTAAATCAAGAGTAATTAGTGCAATCAATGAATTTTTTGCATTAGAAAATTGGGAGTTTGGCGATATCTTCTATTTCTCAGAACTTTCGACATATGTAATGAATCAATTATCACCTGACGTAGTAACATTCTTAATTGTTCCTGCGCAAGTATCACAATCTTTTGGTTCGTTATACGAAATTAAATCAGAATTAGATGAAATTTTTATAAGCGGAGCAACTGTTGATAATTTAGAAATAATAGATGCTATAACAGCAACTAAAATTAGTGCATCAGGAACTGTTGTAACAAGTTCTATAACAGCAAACACAGGCATTACAAGTTCAAGTAGTTCAAATACAGGGATTACAAGTTCAAGTAGTTCAAACAATAGCAGTAGCGGAGGTAGTAGTTACTAATGGCATACGACAAAGATCAAATGGAGCCAGCACTTCCAGGTGGCGATGATAGCATTAGAAGAAAAAGCGAAAATCACTTACCTAGATATTTCAGAACTTCACACAACTCTAAATTTTTATCTAGCACACTTGACCAGTTAATACAACCGGGAGTAGCAGAAAAGTTAAACGGCTATCTTGGACGTAAAGTTAGTAAAGCATTTAAGCCTACAGATAATTATATTGGAGCAGTTACTAGCAGTAGAGAACAATATCAACTTGAGCCTGCGGCAGTTATTAAAGATAACTTAGGTAATGTTACCTATTATAAAGACTATAATGATTATATAAACACTGTAAGTAATCTTGGCGGAAGTGTAACAGATCATAGTAGACTAAACACTCAAGAAACATATGCTTGGAACCCGCATATTGATTGGGACAAGTTTACAAATTATAGAGAATACTATTGGCTACCTAATGGCCCTGACCTAGTGACAGTTATAGGACAAACAAAAGATGTTATTAGTACATACACTGTTGCCTTAGGACAAAATGTTGATAATGTAACATATGTATTTTCACCCGACGGTCTAACAAATAATCCAACGTTGAAACTATATAGAGGCCAGACTTATAGATTTGAAATTGACACACCAAATCATCCTATGGCGTTTGCAACAAAGAAAAGTTTCACACCTGGCGAAGCAGTAGTTATTGAAACTACAGATGGTGTTCGTAGTTCAGGCGTATTTGATGTTGTCTTGTATGATCAAGACGGTACAGCATATGATGCTGGCGGGTTTATTATAGATCCTGTAACTCAAGCACAGGCAGTTGGAAGTGTAAGTTTTGGAGATGCAACTAATACTAGTTTAATATATGATACTGGTATTTCTAAGGTTGACGCTGACGGTAACGCACTTGCTACAGTCTATATTGAAAAAGGTATCATAGAATTTACAATACCGGATACTGCTCCAGATGCATTATATTACATTTCAAAAAATGATCCTAATGTAGCAGGATATATGCAGATCTTTGACATTGAAGATAATACTGCTATTAATGTCGAAGCAGACATTTTAGGTAAAAAAACTTATACTACTAGTAACGGGTTTGCCTTGTCAAATGGCATGAAAGTAGAGTTTGCTGGAGAAGTTACGCCTGTAAAATATGCCTCTAATGAATGGTATGTTGAAGGTGTTGGCGACAAAATAAAATTAGTGCGCCAATCAGATCTAACAGTTAGTGGATCATTTACTGACGATATTTCTGTACCCTTTGACGCCCAAGGATTTGACTTTTATCCATTTAGTGATGCAATAGGATATCCTACTAAAAAAGATTATATAGTTATTAACCGTGCAAGTTTAGATGGAAATCTATGGAGTAGATACAATAGATGGTTCCATAAATCTGTTGTCGAAACAAGTAATACGTTAAGCAATAATCCGTCAACAATACTAGAAGACTCTAGAGCAAAAAGACCAATTATTGAATTTAATCAGGGTTTAAAATTATTTAATTTTGGAACAAAGTCTAAAACAGATGTTGATTTAGTAGATACCTTTACAACAGATATATTTTCTACTATTGAAGGTAGTGCAGGATACAATGTTGACGGAGTGAATCTTACTAACGGAATGCGTGTATTATTCACAGCAGATACAGATGACTTAGTAAGTGGAAAGATTTACAAAGTAAGTTTTATTACTTTTAGGAACAACATCCAAATATCATTAGTTGAAGAAACAGACACTCCTCCAGTTACTAATGAAAACGTTTTTGTAAAATTTGGCACAGTTAATGGCGGAAAGTTTTTTAGTTATAACGGAACTACGTGGACAGTAAGTCAACAAAAAACTTCAATTAATCAACAACCGTTATTTGACATGTACGATGCTAAAGGAAATGCGTTTAGTAATACAACTAACTATAATTCAACAACGTTTGCTGGTAATAAGATATTTGCATATAAAGTTGGTACAGGAACTAATGATGCAGAATTAGGATTTCCGCTTTCGTATAGAAATATAACAAATACTGGTGATATAACATTTGACTTTGCATTAACTGGTAATACATTTACATACCAAGTTGGCACTGTACTTTATACATCTAAAACAGAAACAGGGTTCTTAAGAAAGTATTCTACAATTGATACTTTTGAATATACGAATGGATGGCTCAAAACAGCTAAACTAAGTAACCAGCCTGTAATCAGACAATACATATACGATAATACAACTGATAACTTCTATATAGACGTTTATAATAATGTTGATTACATTACTAACTTGTGGTTAACAGTTTACTTAAACAACAAACTGCAATTCAAAGATGTTGACTACACTGTTGCGCAAGACGTAAACGGAGTTTCATATATTACATTTGCAAATAGTCTTACTACAGATGATGTAATTGTTTTAAAAACAAAAAGTAAATATCCTAAGAACGATAATGGATATTATGAAATAGCTAAAAACTTAGAGCGCAATCCGCTTAACGATGATATTACGGAATTTACTCTAGGTGAAGTTAATGATCACGTATCTACAATAGTTGAAGAAATTAATAATTTTTCAGGAGTATTTCCTGGACCAAGTAACTTGCGTGATATAGGAAATTTATCAGCTAACGGCAAAAAGTTTTTAAAACATAGTGGTCCTATAAATTTAGCAATGTATCATTTAGTTGACCCTCAAGCAAACATTGTAAAATCAATGCGTTATGCTAGAAGAGAATACGGCAAGTTTAAAAGACAATTTTTAGAAACTGCAAACACCTTAGGCTTTGAAGGTCCAGTTAAAGAACACGTAGATAATATATTAAAAGAAATGAACAAAGATAAAACGTCTAGTATGCCGTTTTACTTTAGTGACATGATTCCACAAGGCGGTTCTGTAAAAACTACCCATGCTGTATTAGATTCAGATGAAAGATATTTTCCATTAAGTGCAACATTTTCAATGTCGGTGCTTAGTAGAAAAGCAGTACAGATATACTTAAATGGAACACAATTAACTCACGGTAAAGATTATACATTTAACTCAGAAGGATTTGCTGATGTAACTGCAACAAAGGCAGTCGGCGATGCAATTGATGTATACGAGTATGATAGTACTAATGCAAGTTTTGCTCCACCTACTCCTACAAAGCTAGGATTATATCCAGCATATCATCCTCAAATTTATACAGATAATACTCCGGTAGTTCCTGTAACAGTAATTGAAGGTCACGACGGTAGTAAATTTGTTGGGTATGACGACTTTAGAGACAATTTATTATTAGAATTAGAATTAAGAATTTATAATAATATTAAGATTTCTTATGATACTAATATTTTTGACATACATAATCTTTTACCAGGCAAAGATAGAGACACTGGATTTACACGACAAGAAATAAATTCTTCAATGACAGCTGATTTCTTACAATGGAATCAATTAGTTGACGGAGATTATGTTTCAAATTCTGGCTTTGATAGAAATAACGCATTTACGTTTAATTATTCTAGCACACGGTATAAAAATGGTACACAGAATTTACCAGGTCATTGGCGCCAGACTTATATGTATGCGTTTGATACTGATCGCCCACACACCCATCCTTGGGAAATGCTAGGCTTTACAATTAAACCAACTTGGTGGGAAACAACATACGGACCTGCGCCATACACCCGCAATAATAAAGTGTTGTGGCAAGATTTAGAGCAAGGCATAGTTAGAGAACCTAAAAAGTCAATTGTAGTGCGCTCTAAGTATATACGTCCTGGTTTACAAACTACTATTCCTACAGATGACGGCGGAAACCTTTTAAGTCCAAACGCATCGGGCATTTTAGATAATTTTAATTCTGAATATGTTACAGATAACTGGGTAGTCGGAGACGGTGGCCCAGTTGAGTCGGGTTGGAGACGTAGCAGCGAATATCCGTTTAGTTTAATAACAGCTTATATACAAAATCAACCAAATGCAATTTTTGCTGCAGGATTTGATAGGTCTAGACAAAAAAGAAACTTAGCAAATCAAATTGTGTACGGTGATTCAGGCGTTTCAATTAAACTTAGTAATATTGTATTTCCAAATACGATCGACGATACTTCACAGATTTTTACTAGTGGACTTATAAATTATATTTCAAATTATTTAAGTAGTAACACTGCTGCTTCGTATACAAAATATAAACAGAATTTGGTTGCAATTAAAAATCAAATAGGTAGTAAAATTGCAGGATACACTGATAAAGAAAAATTTAGATTAATACTTGACTCTCGCACACCTACTAATGAAGGCAATGTCTTTATACCCAAAGAAAATTACAATTTAATTCTAAACACTAGTAGCCCTATACAAACTGTTAGTTATAGTGGTGTAATGATCGAAAAACAAGCCGAAGGGTATGTTATAAGAGGTTATGATAACTTTGTACCTAATTTTAAATATTATAAAAGAATAGTACGAACAAATGATCCTATAATAAATGTTGGCGGCATATCAGAATCGTTTGTTAATTTTGATAGTGACAAAACATACTCTGTAGGACAAATAATAAAAACTGGCGAGTCGTTCCTGAGAGTAACAACAACTCATATTAGTAGTACAAATATAGATGCTAGTAAATTTGCAACTATTCCTGAACTTCCGTTAATTGGCGGAGCAGTTGCTTCAATGCCACGAGTGTTTGAAGATACATTAAGTACTTTAAATTATGGCGACAAATTATCTACGTTACAAGATGTTGTTGACTTTTTATACGGCTACGGAAAATATCTAACAGACCAAGGATTTGCTTTTGAAGAACGCATCGAAGGGTCAAACGAAGTAGCGAACTGGCCAACAAGTGCAAAACAGTTTATGTTCTGGACTACACAAAATTGGGCAGCAGGAACTTTAATAACTATATCTCCTGGTGCAAAAAAATTAAAACTACAGTCTAGTTATAGTGTTGTTGATAACATATATGATACTTTTTACGGATATAGTATTTTAAAAGGTGACGGGAAAAAATTAAACAGCGAGTATATACGTATTGCAAAAGGTGTAGAAAACGAATGTACTGTAACTGTTGTTAATTCAGCAGACGGCATTTTTGCTGCAAGATTTCCATTAGTTCAAAAAGAACATGTATTACTTTTAGATAATAAAACAGTGTTTAATGATGTAATTTATGATCCAGCTCCTGGTTATAGACAAGAACGAATTAAAGTATTAGGTTATCGTACTGATAACTGGAACGGCAGTTTAAATATTCCTGGCTTTATATATGATAATGCAAATGCTGTTGAGTGGGAAGCCTGGTCAGATTATACTATTGGCGATCTAGTTAAGTACAAAGAGTTTTATTATAGTGCAGATAAGAAAGTTACAGGCACGCAATTATTTAATGCAGATGATTGGAATAGATTAGATAAAAAGCCAGAAGCTGGCTTACTAACAAACTTTGATTACAAAATTAATCAGTTTGCAGACTTTTATGATTTAGATAGTGACAATTTTGATACAGAGCAACAACGATTAGCACAGCATTTAATTGGATATCAGAAACGAACTTACTTAGAAAATATTATTAATGACGATGTAAGTCAATATAAATTTTATCAAGGGTTTATTTTAGATAAAGGTTCTAAAAACTCTCTTACTAAATTATTTGATGCTCTTGCTAGTGCTGATCAAGAAAGTTTAGAATTCTTTGAAGAGTGGGCAATTAAAGACGGTCAGTATGGAGCAAGTGAAGGCTTTGAAGAAGTTGAATACTTGCTTGACGAAACGCAGTTTAGATTAGATCCACAACCAATTCTATTAACTGATACTGGCACTGGACAGGAAACTGATTTAGTTTATAGAATAAAAGACCACGAAACTTATTTAAAAAGCAATAACTACGATCATTCACCATTCCCTACAAAGTATATTCAAAAAGGATATACAAAGGACTCAGGATATGTAAATCCTAAAGATGTTGATCTAGTTGTTTCTACATATAATGACATTGCTAATAAAAACTTTGACGATATTAATAGTCAAGATTATGTATGGGTCGGCAATGTTAATCAATCATGGTCTGTTTATCAACATGTTATTACAGACTACATAATCGAAGCAGTAGAAACATCAGCAGGTGAATTTACAATTACTGTTAATGCAACTCCGCTAGATATAAGCACTGGTGATGTGTTAGGTTTATTTAATTTACTTATAAAAACATATGCACCGGGTCAGTTTGACAGCGCACTAGACTTAACACAAACAGTAAGTCCGATTAAAGGTTTTTACAAAGTTAAATCTGTAGCACTAAACAAAATTACATTTGAAACTACTGAAACTATTGTAGCAGTAGAGGAATGTGAAGGTAAATTAAGTAAATTTATTAGTGTTAGAGTTGGCAATTTATCCGAAGCTAATACACTAGCTGAACAAGAAATAGATGCAGAAGAAAAATTGTGGATAGACAATGCAGGAAATGACAAATGGTTAGTTTTACAAAATAAAAACAAGTTCAATGTCCAGCAAGAATTGTCAAATAGCGAAACAGGCACAGACCACAACTATGGAACATCGATTGCAGTTGATGACAGAAATGTTAGATTAGCTGTAGGTGCTCCTGACTTAGGTGACAATGGTAAAGTGTTTGTATACAATAGATCAAGCAATGCTTTAAATTATACATTGTCGCAAGTATTAGATCCAGAAGCAAACATTACTGCTACAGGTCAAAAATACGGGTATGATGTGTCAATGAGTGGCGATGGAGAATATATCATTGTTGGCGCCCCGTATGCATCTAATGTAAAAACAAACTTTAAAAATGCATTTAGCACTACTGCTAATTACGCTGCTGGTGACATAGTTAGTTTAAATAACGGCTTATGGCAAGCAGACGATGCAATTTTAGGTGCAGTATCAAATATTACGTTTAATAGCTTTGATAGTGTAGCACAGATAAATTATGATATTAATAATTATACCCAAGATGCAGTAGATATTCCAGTAATATTAACTGGCGACTATCCTTTTAAAAATATAACTACTGATCATTTCTTATTACGTGCTCCTAAAGCAATGTATGACGGTTCAGGACAGGGTGATCAAATATATTTAAGATGGAACAGCCTTGCTAATGCTAATCAAACACAGATTAACTTAACTACACGGGCGCCGTTTGATGGTAGTATTCCGTACTTGTCAAAAGAATACTTAGAATCAGAACATACCATTAGTTATAAAATTGATGCAATATTATATATTGACGCATCTAACAATATACCAGCTGTTGGTGATATAGTTACTACACAAGGAGCAACAGCAACAGTTGTTTATGTACATAATGAATCAGCTCAGTTAACAATTTATGTTAATAATATAAACGGTGAATTTCCATTAGAAAACAGTTTGTTTATAAATGGAAACGATTTTATAGGCGAATATCAGCGCATAGGACCAAACGAATCCATAACTACAACTGGTTCATGGGGCGGCTATTGGTTCATTCAATCAAGTAATCCTTATGCTGTAGGAAGCACTAATGCAGATGCTGGTAGATCTTTAGTGTTTAAAGACTTTGTATCAATATCCGATGTAGCTACAGATAGTACGTTAGACGGATATTACTATAACAGTTTAGATTATGCAACTAGTATACAAAATAGCGAAAGCGTAATTAATAGTTTTATTCAAACGTTAAGTTTTACCGGCACTCCGGGACCATTAGGAAGTTCAACTCCTGTAGTAAGTAGAAAATTTGTTGTACGGGCTCCTAAACTATTATCAGATGCTTCTTCAGCAGGTGAAAAGTTTACACTCTATTTAAATAATTTACCAGATACTGTAACAACAGTAAAATTTGATTCATTGTTATCAATCGGCGCTGGAGAAATTATTACACAGGCTGTTACAGGTGCAACGGCAGTAGTGTTAGAAAATACAACTAGCAGTTATACAGCAAAAGTTAATAGCATTACTGGATCGTTTGATTTAATTAACTTATTATCATTTAGTTCCAGCGGTAATCTTGGTATTAAACTAACAGAATTGCCAGTGCAATCATTTATATCAGATCCTAGTGCTATAGGATTAAATTTTAGTGCTACTAATAAAGAGCACACTATTGACGATATATGGGACGGATATATTTCATTTGTTAATACAAAGTTTTTAAATGGCGAACCTTTTGAGCCTATTGTAGGCCAAACAGTTAGAGATAAATCAACTCAGGCTACTGCTGAAGTAGCGTATTATCAAAGAAGTTTAAATAATGTAACAATATTTGTTAAAAATGTTTCAGGTAACTGGAGTTTAGGTAATCAATTCGGTAACAACGCTGAAATAGAAATGATGCCATATGCTCCAGGACCAAACCCAGACGTCTATGGCCGTAGCGGAATTTACACTATTCCAAGAGTAATGGGTCAAATACAGCGTGTTAACTTAGGCACTGATTCAGCAGGTATTGGTAAGTTGTTTGTTGTAGATACAAACGCAAATATTACTGCACCAGCCGGCGATTTTAGAACTGCTTCACAGCTTGGTGCAAAAATTGTTAACAATTCATTAACTGGAGACTTTGCATACTTAGAACCAGATACTAATTTTGAATACTGGATGTATAAGCAAACTGTAATTAATGGCATTCCGCGTTCTGCAAATACTCCGACGAGTGATAACCTAGATTGGACTGAAGTCTATAAAGTTCCTACAGCGTCAACCGGCAGTATTGGTGATACTCCATTTACAAACGAGGGAATTTACTACATATACCAAAAAAATAATGGCGGCATTTATATCAGCCTAGGTAGTTTTGTTGGACCAGAAAGACAGTCTAATAATTACTTAGGTTCTATAGTAGAAGTTACTAAAAGTGCAACCGGAATTTACAGAGGATTTGTTAGTGCGCCAGCAGACACAACAGTATCTAATCCTGGAAAGATTTATTTCTTAAAGAATGGAACAGAAAACGGCATTTTGTATAATTGGGAATATGCTAAAAATAAAAATTACAAAGGCGAATTTAATGCTTCGTCTAGTTATTTTACAGGAAATATTGTTTCATTAGATGATAAATTGTACAATGCTGTTACAAATATTACAGCAGGTACGTTTAATGCATTACAGTGGAATAGCACAGATGATTTAATTGACTATGTAGGGTATGTTCCAAATGACACCGGCGTTAGTATTATAAACGACAGTAGTTATGATCTTAGTACAGTATTAGATCAAGGGCTATTGTACGATTTCGCAAATAGCTTTGATGTTACGCCTGATGGTGAAGTGTTAATTGTAAATGCTAAGTATGGCAACGGAAAACCTAACTTAGTTGTTGTTTATAGAATCTTAAACGGACAATATCAGCGCTCACAGCAACTTACTTCGCCTAGCAATACAGAAGCATTCGGCGAAAGTATTGCTATTAGTACTGATGGTAAATTAATTGCAGTATCGGCTCCGTTAGACGATACTAATAAAAATAATCAAGGCAAGGTTTATATTTACAAAAAGGTAAATGAGATATTTGTATTCTCTCAAACACTAATGAGTCCTAACAATAAGACTTCTCAGTTTTTTGGAGACAAGATTGATTTTGACGGCAACAGATTAGTTGTAAATTCTAAAAACGGCAACAACTGGGTTGATACAACTTTTGATGTTTATTCATCACCTACTGGCGTTGGATATACATTAGATAAAACTAGTACAAAAAATCTTTCTAGTACAGTGTTTGATAACGATTTTACAACATACAAAAAACAATATGAACAACAAGGTTCTATATATGTGTATGAAGTTATAAATGACACACTAATGTATGCACAGCAACTACAATATCAAAATACAACTAGTGCTGTTACTGAATTCGGTAAAGACTTTAAACTTAAAAACAACCATGTTTATGTTGGATTGCCTAAAGTAAGTGTAAATGCTGTGTACACCGGTAGTGTTATTGACTTTAGAATACCTGACAATAAAATGATTTGGGAAACTTTAAGACAGCCAAAAGACGCTGTAGATATTTCAAAAATTAAACGTGCAATTTTATATAATGTAAAAACAAATAAGTTACTTACATATTTAGATTATATTGACCCAGTACAAGGAAAAGTTGCAGGACCAGCTGAACAAAATCTTACATATAAAACATATTACGATCCTGCATATTATACTGTAGGGGATAATAACGTAACTGTTATGCCCTCAGCAAGTTGGGGAGCAGAACAAGTTGGCGAACTGTGGTGGAATCTTACAAATGCAAAATACTTAAATGCGTATCAGTCAGATGTTATATTCTCAGCAAATAACTGGAGTCAGTTATTTGATAGTAACACAGTTGATGTCTACGAATGGGTAGAGTCTGATGTATTGCCTAGTGTGTGGAATAGCCAAACTAACCAAACTGCCGCAGTTGTAGATGGTATAGATGGTACCAGTTTATATGCTGATACAGTTTATTCATCTAGACAAACATATGATAAAATAAGTGGCACGTTAGGTATTAAGTATTACTTTTGGGTTAAAAACAAGCGAACAATGCCCGATGTAGATTTTAGAACAATAAGCTCGTTTGATGTTGCAAAATTAATTGAAGACCCTAAGGGACAAGGATATAAATTTGCGGCACTTATTTCAGAAAATAGTTTCACATTATATAACTGTGAAAGTTTGTTAGAAAATAAAGATGTTGCATTTAGTTTACAGTATTGGACTATTGATAACCAAGATATAAACATTCATAATCAGTATCAAATTGTAACTGACGGACTTTCAACAAGTAAACCTAATAGAGATATTGAACGTAAGTGGTTTGATAGTCTAGTAGGTTATGATGAGCAAAGTAAACAGGTACCTTCACCAAATTTATCACCTAAACAAAAATACGGAATTTTAAATAGCCCAAGACAGAGTTGGTTTGTAAATAGCGCCGAAGCTCTTAAACAAGTGATGGAAAGAGTAAATGCCGTATTACTAGAAAATTTAATAATTGATAATAAAGATCTTACAAAGATCAAAGCATCAGCCCTGCAACCTAGTGTAGTAAGTAGGGAGTTTGACACAACTGTTGATACTGTTGCAGATTTAGAGTTTATTGGTGTTGCAAAGGCACAGCAAGCAACTATGCAGTTAACAGTTAACGACGGTGTAATTACAAATGTTGTTGTATTAAATGCAGGCCGCGGTTACCTTGTTGCTCCTACGTATAAAATTGTAGGAACAGGAACAGGTGCTGAATTAGAGTTTACAATAAACAATTTAGGTGTTATAACAAATGTAAGTGTAGTCAACGGCGGAACAAACTATAGTTCAACTGCCGTAATTACAATTAGAAGATACACAGCACTAGTAAAAACTGACGAAACTATATTAGGTAAGTGGGCTTTATATGAAAGAGATAGTACAGCAAGAATTTGGCAACGAACAGCAAGCCAATCATACGATGTAACATTATTTTGGGATTATATTGATTGGTATGCAACCGGTTACACTCAATTTACAGAGACAAATTTTGTAATTGAGGGAGCATATCAACTACCAAGTATTAATGATACAATTGGGGACGTTGTTAAGATAAACAATGTTGGCTCAGGCGGTTGGCTATTACTTAGAAAAATAACTAACCAGGCTAATGTAGATTATACAATTAACTATGAAACTATTGGTAGACAGAATGGTACTATTAAATTTAAGAATACACTCTACGACACAACTGCAAGTGCAACTGGATTTGATATTATTAGTTTTGATTCTCAATTCTTTGACAGTGTACCTAGCACAGAAATTAGAGCTGTTTTAAATTGTATTAAACATGATCTGTTTACTGAAGAATTGGCACTTGAATATAATAAACTGTTTTTTGCAAGTTTACGTTATGTATTCTCAGAACAACAAAATGTTGACTGGGCGTTTAAGACAAGTTTTGTAAAAGCAAAACACAATGTAGGACAGCTTCGTGAAGACATTACGTTTAACAATGATAGTCTACCTAGTTATGAAAAATATCTAGAAGAAGTAAAGCCATTTAAAACAAAGTTACGTGAATACCTAAGTGCTTACGAAAAACTTGACAACAGTCAAAGTAGAGTTACAGACTTTGATTTACAGCCGATATATAATGACACTACAAAACTAATAGAACCGCAAAATGTAAAAGTAGTTGGCGATACATTAATTGGTATAAATGATTCTTTAGAAACATATCCGTTTAAAAATTGGACAGATAATGTTGGATTTAAAGTAACAGAAATACAAATAGCTAATGGCGGATCAGGGTATACACAGGCACCTACTATTAAATTAACAGGCGGTGGCGGCACTGGTGCTACAGCTATTGCTAAATTAGGAGTAAACGGAACTGTAACAAGTGTAGAAGTTACAAATAAAGGAAGTAGTTATATTACTGCTCCTACATTAATGTTAACTGGCAGTGTATCTGAAACAGGTAAAAATGCAAAACTTAGTGTTATCCTAGGAGACGGATTAACAAGAGGAATGCTAAACGTAGTAAAATTTGATAGAGTAAGCGGTGATTATTCTATTACTAGTATTAATGAAACAGAAACATTTACAGGCACTGGCTCCAAGTACATTTACGAACTAAAATGGCCAATGGATCTTAAAACTACAAACGTTACTGTAACTGTAAATAACATTGAACTTTTAAGAAGTGAATATAGCTTTATTAATATAAAAGATAGTACCACAACAAGTTATACTAGGTATCATGGAAAAATTACACTTGCAGAACCAACACCTGTTAACACTTCTATTGTTATTACTTACAAAAAAGCAATTAGCTTATTAACAGCACAGGATAGAATAAACATTGCGTACAATCCTGTAACAGGTCAATTTGCAAAAGACCTTGGACAGTTAATGGACGGGGTTGACTATGGCGGAGTAGAAGTTAAAAGTTTCGACTTTGGCGGCCCTACAGGCTGGGATACAGCCCCTTGGTTCACTAGCGAGTATGATACTTACGACCAAACTTTTGAAGATGAAACGTTTACTTTAGATGGTAGTACAATTAGTGTTACATTAGCTACGCCTTTAGAAAGCGGAGTTGTATATAACTTATACAAAAATGGTGTAAGATTAGATGACCCAGACTGGGTAAATGACAGTTCGCAGTTTACAAATCCAAATGCCGTAATGAGAAGTATAACAGGTGATGGAGTACAAACATTAATTGAGTTAGATGAATTAGGTATATCTAATGGAGCAAATGATGTTATAGTTATACGTAAGAGTACTAGCGATGGAAGTTTCCTTCCTGTTCCAGGAACGTATGACACACTTATTGAAGGCGGCGCCTTAGAATACAATACTGCTAAAGGCATACTTGCAGAAGAAATTAATATTGACGGTGACGGGTTTGCAACAACTGCTAACAGCGGCGGCCCAGACGAGAATCTGCCAGGCAGAGTATTTGACACAGTTGATATAAAGGTTTATGAAAGGCCTACGGGCGGATCTAGTAAAATACATTCAAGAAATTACGTAGGCGACGGTACAACTACAGATTATGATATTGGAACAACCCCTATATTAGACGAGCTAGTATTTGTAAAAGTTAATAATGTTATACAAACAGCATACACTATTGATTATGAAACTAACAAAGTTAAATTTACTACTGCACCAACATTAGCATCTAAAATTAATCTTGTAACTCTAGACTATAGTGGTACAAACATATTAGACTTAGATGAATTTATATCGGATGGTAGTACAGCTGATTTCTTAACAAACATTACACATACTCCTAATTTAAGTAGTTTAGTTACTATTGACGGTAAAAAAGTTGAGCATGTTCTTACAAAAAGTAACAACACATATGCTGCAGAAAATAGAATTGTTATCCGATTTGCAGAACCTCCTAAGATTGATGCTGTAGTAAAATATGCAATTTTTGAAGGACCTATACAAAACTTTAGTGCAGTGACTATAGACGAGTTTATTGCTGATGGTAGCACGATATTGTTTGATCTTACACAAACACCGTTTACACAAAAGCCACATGAATGGTTTACTATTGTACAAGTAAACAACACAATATTAAATGCAGGATATTCTCAAAAATATGTTATGACAGAGTCAAGAGAATATCAGTTAAAGCTATGGCAAGTACCTACAGGTTCTGTAAGGTCAGGACAGTTAAGAATTTACTTAAACGGTCAAAAAATTAACTATATTGACGATTGGTCATTTACAAGTGCAGGTCAGTATAATTCTGCATTAGACGCTGACGATCAACTAGGTAGTGCGGTATTGTTAAATGCCAGTGTTGGAGCACCTGGTGACATCTTAAGAATATATATTGTAGGACAAGAAGACAGTACTGCCGCAGGCGGAGATTATAGATATGGTTACTTTGACAACGACAATAACTTTGTAGAAGATGACGGAAAATTATCTATCTATTCTACTTTGTCAAACGGTGACAAGGTTAAAGTTTACCAGTTTAGTAACCACGACACTCAAGGTATTGAACGACAGAGTTTAGATGTTGTTGAGCGTACACTACTATCCCCAGGTGTTGCAGCTAACAGACAGGTATTTGAAATTGACGGAAGCACAGCAAATTTAAATTTATTACCGCCACTGGCAGCTAGAAAGCAATATGCAGTATATTTAAATAATACAAGAATTGACGATCCAAATTACAATACTGCACAGCAAACAAACGACAACGCAGTACTATTAACAATTACTGGAGCAGAGCAAACTATTTTTGATGCGCAAGCAACAGGACTTGTTCTTATTACAGGTGATATTTTAGAAATTGTAGAACTTGGTGCTAGTGTTACTCCTGACAGCGGTACAGCTGACTGGTATGAACTAAGACAACTAAGAGCTGGGTATATAAATTTACAAAGTCCAGCAGTTGACGATCAGTACGTTTGGGTTGTTAAAAACGGAACCTTATTAGATCCATCAGTTGACTATGTTGTTACTCCTAATAAAATGCGTATTAAGTTAAAAGAAAACTTAGATGAGAACGACACTGTTGAAACTTTCCATTTTGCAAAAGAAACTTTGAAAAATAAGTTTGGATGGCGACAATTTAAAGATATATTAAACAGAGATATCTATAAGAGATTAGATGGTAGACAAAATTACAGATTATCTGAACCATTAGCATTTAATGATAAGGTAATTACAGTAGATAATAGTACTAATTTACCTGACCCAGTTCCAGGATCAAAGTATCCGGGTGTAATATTTGTTGACAATGAACGTATAGAATACTTTAGAAAGACTGGTAATACTCTTGGACAGCTAAGAAGAGGAACATTGGGTACTGGAATTAAATCAATTTATTCTGTAGGCACAGAGCTGTATGATCAAAGTCAAACAGCAACTATGCCATATAAGGACGAAGTATTAACAAGTACATTTACAGCTGATGGTACATCAGCAGCTTATGATCTTGACTTTACTCCTGCTAGTGTAAACGAGTTTGAAGTATTTGTTGCAGGTCGTAGACTAAGAAAAACAGCATTAGAGTCGTATCAGTTAGATACAACGTTGCGTACAACATATGCAACATCGACAGAACAAATTAGTCAAGATTCTCCATTAGGAGATGTAACTTTACCAGCAGAGTTTAGCATACAGAACAGCAACGAATTAGTGTTGCTAGAAACACCAGGAGTAAATCAAAAGGTAATAGTAATAAGAAAACAAGGTAGAATATGGAATGTTCCAGGCACAGCGTTAAGTAATGCAGAATCCGACATTAGTAGATTCTTAAGATCAGCAACGGTTGACTTACCCTGATAAATAACACAGTAGGATATAAAAATGAACGATAACTTTAAAGAAAAAAACGGTATACTGATCAAAGGTCATATCAAAATACATAACCCGGAAACGGGGGAAATTTTCATTGATAAAAATAATGCTATTCATTATGAAAATATGAGTATTGCATTAGCAGACAGCGTTGGCAATAGAGGCAACGGCTGGATATATGAAATGAGCTTTGGCAACGGCGGTACTAGCGTTGATCCTACAGGCATTATTACATACTTGACGCCAAACTCTACAGGAACAAATGCAAGTTTGTATAATCAGACGTATACAAAAATTGTAGATGATAACAGTGTAAACAACACTGATCCGGTTAGAAATAAGATCGAAACAAGACACGTTAGTGGTACAAACTATACAGATGTATTAATAACATGTTTACTAGATTACGGCGAACCTAGTGGCCAGGATGCGTTTGATACGGCAACAGATCAAAACAGTTTATATGTATTTGACGAGCTGGGATTAAAAGGGTATTCAGCGTCAGGTACTGGAAATTTACTAACACATGTTGTTTTCCACCCTGTCCAAAAGTCTTTGAACAGGTTAATTCAAATTGATTATACTGTAAGGATACAAAGTCTTGCAGGGACGGTTGGGGAATAATAAATGGCATATACAATAGCATATACTGATCAAGCTAACAAAGGTACAATTACTGTAGAAGATAATACTATCAATACAGAGACTGGGCTAGGCTTACCAGGCAGAAACGCAACAGCATATGGTACAACGATCGCTTCAAACTTTTTACATATATTAGAAAACTTTGCTAGTGCTACACAACCGTCAACACCAGTTGAAGGACAGTTATGGTACGATACAGCTCCAGGAACAGAACAATTAAAAGTTTATGACGGAACAAATTGGGTAGCTAGTGGAGGCCTTAAGAAAGCAAGTACTGCTCCTCAAGCAGGACAAAGTTTAATTGGAGACCTTTGGGTTGACACTGATAACCAGCAGTTGTATCTGTTTAGTGGATCGGGTTGGGTATTAGTAGGACCTAACTTTAGTGATGGGCTTGTAACGGGAGCATTACCAATTACAGTTATTGGTACTGACGACTTAACTTACAACGTATTACAAATTGAAGTTGATGCTAAGCCAGTAGCACTTATTACAACTAAATCGTTTACGCCTAAAGTTGTAATTCCAGGATTTAGTACACTAAGCCCCGGTATCAATCTTTCTGCAAATAATATCGAAGGCGCCGGAGTACCTAAGTTTTACGGTACTGCTGAAAAAGCAGAAGGATTAATTGTAAGTGGTAATACTATTGCTGCAGGAAACTTCCTTAGAGGCGATGTTACAAGTACAACGGCTTTTCCTATTAATGTTCAAAACAATACAGGAATAAATTACGGTATTAATGCAGAAATGAATATCGGTGTTGAAGGCAACGCTGGTGTATTCCAACATAATATTGCTGGGTCCTCAATGGACTTTAAAGTTAAGAACGATGGCATCTTAAAAAATGTTCTTCGATTAGATAGTAATTTAAAAGTTGGCGTTAATAATGTTGCACCTGACCAAGAATTAGACGTTACTGGTAACATACAAGCTAGTGGGTTAATTAATACTACTTCAACTGTAAACAGTACAACGTTTAGTAACGGTAGTATTAGAACAGCAGGCGGATTAGGAGTTTCTCAAGATGTTAATATTGGCGGAGCACTAACTGTCACAGGCGTAACAACAACTAGAAATGTTCTACCTAATGAAAATAATACTAAAAGTATTGGTAGTACAAGTGCAAAATATGCAAATATATATGCAACTACTTTTGTGGGCAACTTAACAGGTAATGTAAGCGGCACAGTTTCTGGTAGAGCTGGAAGTGCAGACAGAATAACAAGTGCAACAACATTTAGATTTTCAGGAGATATCACAGCCGCAGATGTAGTATTTGACGGACAAACTGGTGGTACACTAAAAGTTTTTAATACTTCTATTAGTAATGACATCGTTGCAGGAAAAACAAACGTATTAACATCACAAGCTGATGATGAATTTTTAATTAACAGAACTTCTGGTGATACTGGATTAAAGAAAATTAATAGAATTAATTTGTTTTCAGCTATCCAAGGACTTACTCCTGTAGGTACTGTTGTATCATTTGCAGGTGGATCAGCGCCAATAGGATGGTTAATTTGTGATGGTACAGAGTATTTAATAAGTCAATACGGGTCATTGTATGGTGTTGTTGGTACAACATATAAGGCGTCACCAACGTCGGGGTTTTTTGCATTACCTGACTTGCGTGGAAGATTCTTACTTGGACCAGACAACATGGGAGGCACAAGTGCTAATGTTGTAACATCAGGATCTGCAGATGTTGTTGGTGCTAAAGACGGTGCTGAAACTATTACAATTGCAACTGAAAACTTGCCAGAACATGAACATGATCTTAGAGGCGAAAGCGGTGACCAGTACTATGCTACAAGAGATGTTTCTGGAACACCAAACGATAACGATGCAATTATTTATGATTCACCAACTGGCACAGGAGCTGGCCAAGCCTATCCTGCAAGTGGTGGTGTTTTAACAGATAATAGCTTAGGACAAGCAATAAGTGTTATGAATCCATATATGACAATGAATTTCATAATTTATACTGGAGGGTAAAGTTAGTGAGTTATAGACTAAACAGAACAGATGGTGCATTACTGGTAGACTTAACTGACGGTATACTCGATACAGCTACCACTGATTTAACATTAATAGGAAAGAATTACAAAGGCTTTGGAGAGTTTTTAAACGAAAACTTTATTGCATTATTAGAAAATTTTGCATCTACGTCACAACCAACTAATCCTATGGTAGGACAACTTTGGTATGATAAACAAGATAATAGATTAAAAATTTATGACGGTGCTACTTTTAGATCTGCAACAGGCAGTGTTGTTAGTAGCACACGACCGTCAAACCTTACTACTGGCGACCTTTGGATAGACAATGAAAATAATAAATTGTATATTTGGGACGGTACTGATCTTACATTAGTAGGACCGGAATATAGTGCAGGCCAAGGAAAAAGCGGATTTGAAGTATCAAGTCAATTAGACTCTACTGATGTTCAGCGTACTATTCTTAAACTTTTCTTAGGCGGCACATTGGTTGGAATCTACTCTCCAGAAACGTTTTACATATTGCCAGAATATGCAATAGCTGGTTATCCTCTAATTGTAGGCGATGCGCTGAACAGACAACTTCTTGAAAAAGGATTTAATGTTGTTAGTGCAGACTTTTTATACAGAGGCACAGCTACAAGTGCAAAAGGCCTTATTGATGATGCAGGTGTTATAAGAAGTGCAAATAATTTTATTCCTACTGATGCTAACGGTGCCACAACAGGTAGTTTAAAAATTAAAAACAGTGCCGGCCTAAGTGTAGGAGTTGGCGAAACTGAATATTCAATTTTAAAGGTTGCTGGCACTACAGTAACATTAGAAACGCAACAAAGTAATTCAGACTTTGCAATTAAAGTTAGGTCAGGCAGTAGCTTTTTACCTGCGATGTATGTAGATACTAGTGAAAGCCGTGTAGGTATATGGAACTCTAATCCTTCATATAGTTTAGATGTAACTGGTACTGGTAGATTTTCAAGTAACCTAACAGTAGGTGGAAATTTACTTGTTGAAGGAACAACAACGCATCTTAATACTTCAACTTTAAGAGTTGAAGATAAAAATATAGAATTAGGAATACTAGACGATAGTACAGAAGCTAACGACTCGCAAATCGACGGTGGTGGTATAATTGTTAGAAGTAGTGAAGGATCTAAAGACTGGACTTGGATAGCTGCAACAGGTAGCTGGACGTCGAATCAAGATATTAACATTATATCAGGACCTGACAATCCTGTTCCGCAACTTAAAGTTGATGGAACTAATATTCTAAGCAGTACTGCACTAGGATCAACAGTAACTTCAGCACTAGGTTTAACACGAGTAGGTACATTAAGTGAACTAACAGTTGATAATATTAAATTAGATGCTGCTACAATTACAAGAATAAGTGGTACAGGATTAAGTATTGTTGCTGGTGGCGACATAACAGTTGATAGTCAAAACATTACAGGTCTTGCAGAACCATCAGCCGCAACAGATGCAGCAACTAAAAATTACGTTGACGTACAGTTATATAGTAAAGATGTTATTATATCGCTTGACGTTACAGGTTTAACAAATCCTGCAGCAATTGGCGCAAGCGACGGTCCAAAAAATAGTATTGCTACACTATTACAAAATTTACAATCTGCAGCAACGTTTCAGACAGGAACTACAGCATATGTAATGGCAACGTCATATACGGGATCAACAGTTTCAGGAATCAATGTTAATATTACTACAAGTCCTGATACATCTGGTGTATTAACAAAATCAAGTATTGCAGTGGATAAAAACAATGTAAGTAGTGCTGAAACAGTAATACAAGATATTAGTCAAAGTAATACTGCAAGTGGTGTCGTTGCACTAACGCCAATTAGGTATCTATACGAATATGTAGTGTCAGGCAGTGCTTGGACATTTGTAAGTAGATCACTACAGACAGTAACATAATGATAAAAGCGATAAATAAAGTTATAACAGGGGTAACAGATGTCATATACAATTAACAAATATAACAATGTTCAGCTAACCGTTGTCGAAGACGGTACTATTGACCAAACTACAGATTTAAAATTGGTTGGTAAAAACTATGCTGGATACGGAGAAATACAAAACGAAAATTTTGTGTTTCTGTTAGAAAACTTTGCAGGAGCAAATCAACCACCAAAAGCGATCAGCGGTCAACTTTGGTTTGATACTAGTAACAGTAAACTTAAATTTTACGATGGTTCTAAATGGAGAACTACTGGAGGAGCAGAAGTTGGAGCAACCACCCCTGCTGGACTTGCTCAAGGCGATTTTTGGTGGGATACTGGAAATGAACAGTTGTATGCATACAACGGAACGTCATTTGTATTAGTTGGCCCACAAGGCGTTGGCGACACTGTAACACAATTCCAAAGTGCAAATATTAGAGATAATGTTGGCACATCAAGACCTGTTATTAAATCTGTTATTAATGATGAAGTAATTCATATTATTAGTGCCCAACAATTTACAATTGGCACAGAAGATGCATCTGCTTATCCTGGATTTGATGTTATACGACAAGGTATAACACTTAAAAATACAATTAATTCAACAAACGGTGTTACATCAACAGGACATAGGTTCTGGGGAACATCATCAAATGCTTTAAAACTTAATGGTATAGATGCAGCTGACTATGTTGTTTCGGTATCAGGACAATCTACTTCGTTTACAACACTTACTGAATTTTCAGACTTAGGTGTTGCAATCGGCGATGCAAATGATTTAGCAATTAAGATTGTAAATGATAACAAGGCATTACTAGCTAACGAGCAAGGTGATGCAATGTACTTTCAAGTTAATAATTCAAGTTCAGCACAAAAGATGCCATTGCGTCTAACAGCAAGTGCTATACTTCCAGGATTCAGTAATGTTACAACTTGGGCAGGCACAGAAACAGTTGACATTGGATCTTCTGCAAATAAGTTTTCAACAATGTATGCAACGACCTTTAGTGGTACAGCAACAAACGCACAAGCATTAGAAGTTGGAGGAGTTTCACGAACTGCTTCTACTAGTGCAACAGCAAATACAGTAGCAGGCAGAGATGCATCAGGTAATTTAACAGCAAATATATTTAACGGTACATCAACAGCCGCACAGTTTGCGGATTTAGCGGAAAAGTACACAACAGCAGAAGAACTTCCAGCAGGAACAGCAGTTGCAGTATGTGCGCTTCCAGACCACGAAGTAGCACCAGCAGATGCAAGCAATCATTGTATCGGTGTTGTTTCAACTGATCCAGCACTTATGATGAATAGTGCAGCAGAAGGACAGTACATTGGTCTTAAAGGACGCCTTCCAGTAAGAGTTAAAGGCCCTGTTAATAAAGGCCAGGCAATTTATGCTTGGAAAGATGGAGTTTGTTCAACAATCGCAACAACTGCACTAGTAGGGATTGCGCTTGAAAGCAGCGACGACGAATCAGAAAAATTAATCGAGACCGTACTTAAAGTATAAGTATAAAAAAGGAAATGAAAAATGGCAGTTAGCGTAACTGATACAATCACAGCAGCACAGTATAACGGTGTGCAAAGTAGAATTAACACTATATTAGGTGCAGGTTCTGGTGCTAATGGGTATGGCCAGGCAATGGCTAGTGGTCAAGTGGTCGTCGGTAATACAATTACTGCCGCACAATTTGATGCTTTAAGAACAGATTTAAATAAAGCAAATAATCACCAAAGTGGTGCAAATGCAGGTGTGGGAAATATTGCCGCAGGACAAGTTATCGGTGCAGACACTAGTGGTGCTGCAACGACCGAAGGGTTCAATGACTATGACACAGCAACTAGTACTATTGAAACAAACAGATATAATATTGACGGCGGCAATGCTACAGTAGAAGCAGGAATTACAGCCGCAAGAACTACAACGTGGAATGGTACAATTTCGCACATATTTACTGTAGGCTTTACTGATGCAAATGCAAGACGTTATTTCTTTAATTCCGGCGGTGAAATTCGGTTTAGTGCAGCTTTGTCAGGTCAATCTGGAGCAAAATCAAACGATTGGGCAACCATGTTATCTAACATGGGCACAATTACTATGAATTATACTTCAACATCAGCAAGTGGTACTGGAACCGACACTACAATAGGTAATGATGACCTAACAGGAACATATCAAACTATCTTTACAAGAACAGGTAGTGGTGTTTATGCTGAGAACGACTACAATATTGCTGCAAGATACGAAGGCACTGGCGGCAAAACGCTAAGATTTAGAATACAGTTTAGAGATGATGACGCTGGCGATCAGCGGCCCGCCAACGCCGGCGGCAGTGATGGTGTAGGTACTGCTGGCCCAGCTGTTGACGAATCTGTAAACGGAAATCTTTCAAGTACTATACAGCAACTACGAGCTACTGGTACCAACGTACAAGTTGTAACACCTGCTTATACTAACGCAACTACATTAGCATAAAAAACACTTGACATTCTCCTTTAACTAGTGTATAATAACACTTAAAGGAGAACCTTATGGACAGTCAGTTGTCAAGTGCATTAGAGTTTGCTAATTATACGCAAACTTTATACAATCAAAAAAAACTAGCCGAACAAACATTTTTAGATGCGTGTGTAATATATCGGAATGCCGGTAAGTTTACAATTACAATACAACTAATTGTATTATGCCAAGGATATCGAAATCAGTCGAGCGTTATATTGTTAGACGACAATAATATTCCTATTAAATTAGACGATATAGGAGTTTTTGCACAAGAAATTCAAAAGAGCTACACAGCAGCAATTAGCACGTACTATGATGAGCATCAGCGTATTATATCTAACAAAGATGTTAAAGGCGTAATAGATGAATAAAGGCATTTTACTGTTTGCTTTTAACAATGAAAAAATTGATTATGTAAAGCAAGCAAAATTTGTTGCTACCCGTGCAAAACAATACCTTAATCTTCCAACAACATTAGTAACTGATAGTCCTGTTGAAGACGAAGTATTTGATAACGTACGGATTGCAGTAGATAATCATCCAACAAATAATAAAACATATCGAGATAGAACCACTTCGACTGTGCTTAATTTTAAAAATAGAGCAAGAATGTATGCGTACGATCTTTCACCGTATGATAATACTATTCTTTTAGATACAGATATTGTTATTTGTAATGACCAATATAATAAAGTGTTTCAACAAACTGACGATTTGTTAATGTATAGCAATGCATACGATATTACAGGAAATAGAAATAAGAACGAATTTACTTATGTAAGTGACATAGGTTGCAAATTTTACTGGGCAACGTGTGTGTATTTTGAAAAAACAAAAAGAACAAACATATTTTTTGATTTGCTTAAACATATAAGCCAAAATTATTCATACTATAAAGTATTATATGAATTGCCTACAAAGGTATATCGCAACGATTATGCTTTTAGTATTGCTGTACACATTATGAATAATTTTTCTACAAAGGCAATAGGAGAGTTTCCTGGAACCTTATATTATTCAACAGACAAAGACAGTATTATAAATTTTAATAATAATGATATTTTGTTTTTATCTGAAAACAACAAGCCAATAAAAACAAAAGGCATGAATGTTCATTGTATGAATAAATTTAATTTGGAGAGCATTCTGTGAAAGGATACCTTTTATACGCCCAAGGCGATACTCATATAAATTATGCAATTCAGTGTGCATATAGCTTGCGTGAGATAGGTGATACAAAACCTATAAGTCTTGTTACAGATAAGCCGTGTAATGATACTGTATTTGATAAAATTATTATCGTAAAAGAAAACACAGATAAGTTCCATGTTGTAAACAGATCTAATTTATGGAAGCATAGTCCGTATGACGAAACTACTGTAATTGAAAGTGACTGTCTAGTAACGCAAAGTTTGGATACATGGTGGCAAGCAAATGCTGATAGAGATTTATCGTTTATTAGTCAAGCATACACTTATAGACAGGAACCGTTAGATATTAGATTTGACAGAAGGACTTGGATACAAAACGATCTTCCTAGTTTGTATGTTGCATTTCATTATTTTAAAAAGACATCGTTTGTTAAAGAATTTTTTGAGTTAGTTACTACAATTAACTCGCATGAAGAAATTACAAAAACGTTTCTTCCTAAAAGAAGTCCTAAAGTTCCGAGTATGGATGTAGCAATATGTTTAGCAACAAAATTTTTAGATTGTTATTATAAAGTTGCATACACAGCTAGTGATCCTATGTTTATACATATGAAACCAAACGCCCAAAAGTTTGTAACGCCATCTACTAATTGGTCCGACAAAGTAGGATTTTATAAAAACGGTAGCGAAGTCTTTATTGGTAATTTTAAACAAACCGGAATACTTCATTATATTGAGGAGGTTGTGTAATGTATGTGTATTTTGAGAAAGAAACTAGAAATATACTGTCAATAACAAATGCCCTAAATGAGAATTTAGAAAACTTTGTAGTAAAGGACAAAGAAGAAGTTAAAGATTTTATTTCAGGCGCAAAGAACTTTGCACACTATGTTATAGATAAAGATTTTAACATAACAGAAATTAACACTAACACTACATCTTTTAACATAAATGAAGTATTGCATCATATTGTATCACAAGAAGATCCTGACCTAACAGTTATTCATGATAGCAAATGGGCGTTCTCTATGCAAAAACCTGTTAGCGGAAATTTATTTTTTGCAGTTACAGAAAAACATAATCCGAACAAATTAATTAGAACAATAGCAATTCCAGCATCAAGTTTAGATTGCGAAATAGAGTTTAAATATGCAAGTGAACACAACATTAATAATATAAGCATTTGGATACTACATAAAACGTTTCCGGTATGTTCGTTGGAGGTAAAATGAGCCAAGAATTTAAAGTATACGATTATGATATAATTTATTTAAGTTACGACGAACCAAACGCAGAAGAAAACTATTATCATCTAAAGCAAAACATCCCTTGGGCAAAACGTGTGCATGGTGTAGAAGGCAGCGATGCTGCTCACAAAGCATGTGCTAATATTGCAGAAACTGAAAGATTTATAACTATTGACGGCGACAATAAAGTTGATCCTAAGTTTGTAAATGAAGTTTTGCAGTTTGCAGATGACGTAGATTTAAGTAAGTGCGTGGTTAGTTGGAGTGGTTATAATATGATCAACGGACTAACCTACGGAAATGGCGGAATTAAATGCTGGCCGACTGATCTTGTAAAAACAATGCGCACACACGAAAATGCTGATCCTAACAATCCACATGCACAAGTTGACTTTTGTTGGGACTTAGAATACTTACAAGTTGACAAAACTTACAGCTATGTTTACAATAATGCAACTCCGCATCAGGCTTGGAGGGCAGGTTTCCGCGAAGGTGTTAAGATGAGTTTGCTTGAAGGCATACCTGCTAGTAAAGATAAGTTTTGCGAGCAGGTGCCTAAGAAAAACTTTGATAGGTTAAAAATTTGGTGTACAGCAGGTGCTGATGTTAAAAACGGTCTATGGGCAATTTATGGAGCTCGCGAAGGCCTTTATAAAACAATGTGTACAGACTGGGATCACGTTAATGTAAGAGACTTTGAGCATTTAAACGACCTATGGAATGATAAAGTACAAGACGAAAGCGACCTATTAGAAGCAATTGAAGATTACGGTGAGCGACTATCAGTAGAACTAGATATGCCAATTCCTATAGACCCACTTAGCAAAGAACAAAGCAAGTTTTTTAAAGGTGTTTACTTGCCGCCGCAACGTACTCCGCAAACATTTCTTACAAACAAAGATACAGCAGAATATGACATTGTGATGATAAGTTACAAAGAACCTAATGCAGAAGAAAACTTTGATAAACTTAAAAGACGGTTTCCGCGGGCCAAACGTGTACATGGAGTTAAAGGAATTCATCAAGCACATATTGAAGCAGCAAAATTATGCACTACTGATCTAATTTGGATTGTAGATGCCGATGCCGATGTGCTTGATAGTTTTAACTTTGATTACAAGTCGCCCGATAAAGAAAAAAATTATGTAAAAGTATGGCGTAGTATAAATCCTATTAACAATTTAGAATATGGGTATGGCGGCGTTAAGCTATTCCCTCGTGAAGCAACATTAAATATGGATACTACTAGGGCTGATATGACTACAAGTATTAGTAGACATTTTAAACCTATAAAGGTAGTAAGTAATATTACAGCATTTAACACAGATGCGTATAACGCATGGAAGGGTGCATTTAGAGAATGTGCAAAATTAAGTAGTAAGGTAATTGACAGACAAAAGGAGGATGAAACAAATGAAAGACTTAAAATTTGGACAACAGTGGGAAAAGACAAACCGTTCGGCGAATACTGTATTAACGGTGCTCGTGCTGGCATGGAGTTTGGTTTATCTGATGGCGCTGATCTTAAATTAATAAACGACTTTAATTGGTTAGAACAACAGTTTAATAATCAAACTGTAGACGAAGATACTCTTACGGCAAGTCCTGAAGTATCGAATAATGATATTAAAGACTTATTAGATAGATTTGAACTCTTATATGGCGGTGACATAGAAAATGTTAGACGTTTTTATAATGATAAAGATTTGTCTAGCATATTTAAATTAACAGAAAATGAAGAATTAAGAAAAGCAGTAGTTGAAAAAAATCTACACAGTATTTTTAGATTAGTAGGCGGAGAAGAAGATCTGCGCAAGGCCGTATTAGATAATAACTTATACAGCCTTGCAAGGATTATGCCAGAAGTATCAGATGAATTTAAAATTGTAAATAATAATGATTTTTATGCCCTGTGGAAAGTGTTAGAAAAGTATACAAATAGTTCTTATATAAAACCGTTAAAGGCACTATACAATGATACAACCTTTGACACTGATAGTTTTAGTAGAGGACAACTAGAAAGCAAAAAGTGGTTAGTTGACACTGTTAAAGATCTTAATTTAATATTAGGTAATATATTCTTGTGTGCAGGATGGTATGCAACTGTAATACCTATGTTACAAGATAATGAAATATCATTTAATAATGTTCGAAGTTTTGATTTAGATCCTAATGTTTGGAAAACAGCAGAGATTTTTAATAAAGCACTTACGTCTGATGGTTGGAAATTTAAAGCACAAACTCTCGACATTCAACTTTTAAAATATGACGGATTTGAATTTGAAACTATTAAAAGTAATGGTGACATAGAAGTTATAAAAGATAGTGCAAATACAATTATTAATACAAGTTGTGAACACATAGAAAATTTTACAGACTGGTATGCAAAAATACCAAATGGTAAATTAGTTATACTACAAAGCAACAACTTTTTTGAAGTTGACGAACATGTAAACTGTGTGAATGATATTGACGAATTTAAAGAGATGGCACCTATGACTGAGTTACATTATATGGGCTCTAAAGATATGACTAAGTACACAAGATTTATGTTGATTGGAATAAAATGAAAATAGGGTTTATTGGTCTAGGTAAGTTAGGATTACCGTGTGCTGAAGTAATTGCTAAAAATGGCCATGTAGTATTAGGATACGATATAACACCGGTTAAGAGCAACTACGTCATAGTTGAAGATTCTATCAAAGAAACTGTTACACCAGCAGACATAGTTTTTGTTGCTGTTCCTACTCCGCACGATCCTGCATATGACGGCAAGGCACCTACTTCACATTTACAGCCTAAAGACTTTGATTATAGTATTGTAAAAGATGTACTTGTGGAAGCAAACAAACATATGACAAATAATCAAATGATTGTATTAATTAGTACAGTATTACCAGGTACAGTACGTAGAGAATTTGCACCACTAGTAACTAATACTAGATTTGTTTACAATCCATATTTAATTGCTATGGGTACAGTTGCATGGGATATGGTCAATCCTGAAATGATTATGATTGGCACAGACGATGGTAGCGAAACAGGTGATGCAAAACAACTTGTAGATTTTTATAAATCAATAATGGAAAACAATCCTCGCTACGTAATTGGCACCTGGGACGAATGCGAGTGTATTAAAGTTTTCTATAATACATTTATAAGCACTAAAATTGCCCTTGTAAACATGATACAAGACGTAGCAGTGCAACAGGGTAACATTAACGTAGACGTTGTTACAGACGCTTTGTCGCAAGCTACACAGCGTATTATAAGTCCAGCGTATATGACAGCAGGGATGGGAGATGGCGGCGCATGTCATCCTAGAGATAATATTGCTCTGCGTTTTCTAGCAGAGAAGCTAGATTTAGGATACGACATGTTTGACGCAATAATGATAGCAAGAGAACAACAAGCACGGAACATGGCTATTGAAATTTTAAAACACGGCAATCGGACACAGTTTAGTAGCGACAGTTATAAACCGGGTGTTGAATATACTGACGGTAGTTACAGTCTATTAGTGCAACATTATGTAAAAGAACTTGGCGGACAGATTGTTGATAGCAACCCGTTGGTGTATGTTTTAGTTCATCCAACTTGCAGGCCAATAAATAATGTATATAACTTCGATCCATGGAACAACTACGGAGTAAAGTATGAAACTTAGTTTGAGAGAAATGCAAAAAGAAAGTGCTAGGGCATTAAGCTCAATGCAAGCAACAAACAACAACATCTACCAATTTAATAAACAAGCACATCACAACAGTCAAAATTGGTATGCAGCAGTAATAGATTGGTATGTTAATGAGCACGGAGACTTGCCTAGTAAAGTTGGCCCAGGCAAAGATATTAAATTGGTGCTAGATGATTAATGAAATATGCATTTATAGATGACATTCAATCGTGGGCAAAAACAGATATTAGTATGCTGCCAGAGATTGAAACACCCGATGATGTACAAATATATCCTATTGAATATTCTCCGGGGATAGACGAACCGATTGATCAATGGATACAATTAGTAATAGACGGAACAAATAAACAGTTTATTAAACACAATAATGTTAGAGTAGTACTTTTTGATTTATTTGAAGCAAGTAAATTTGTTTACAACGCTGCGAAATTATTAAACACCCATTTACAAAAGAAAATTTATGTAATAACTTGTGATCAATTATTACCTAACCGATCTACTAAAGATTTACATTTTATTTTTCATAACTTTTGGAGCGGTCGTATGCTTCCGTCTAAACGTGTATTATTTTCTAGCAAAAAATTATATATAAATTGTACTAGAGTAGTACGCCCTCATAGAGCACAATTAATAGAAGAATTAATTAACAACAATCTTTTTGACTTAGGATATAACACAATAAGTGATAAAGGTGGCGAGTTAACAAATTATCTTAATAAGACTACAACGTCAAGGATTCCTGATCAAAAATTTGATGTATTAGATGTTAATAATTTAATTAATATAAATCCTAATAACTTTGTACCTATAAAACAATGTGAGAAATCTTTTGTGTATATTGCAACAGAAACATTGGTTGACAATAATCGACTGTTCTTTTCAGAAAAAGTTTACAAACCAATTGCAATTGGAATGCCGTTCATGGTATTAGGTAATCCTGGAACATTAAAATCTTTAAAACAAATGGGGTACAAGACTTTTGATAAATGGTTTAACGAAGACTACGACAACGATATTAATTTAGCAGATCGAATAAAAATCATTACAGATAATTTAAACTATTATAGAAATTTTACAAAGCGTGAATTAGACGTTATAAGATTTGAAATGAAAGCAGTGACTACGCATAATCACAAAGTTTATAAGAAACGATGCGCAATCACTAATTTAGAAAAACTAAAGACTGCTATACAAGGAATTATAAATGAATAAAGGAACTATTATAGTAGTTGATGCCTGGAAGCATTGTGAAAGACCTGATATAAGACGCTTTCCGTACATTGAACAGGAAGCAAAATTATTTGGTAGCTTTTTAAATCTACGTTTAAAAAATTTAAGATCAAGCTATACGATTGTGCATTGTGCAGACGGTAGAGAGACAATGGACGAAATTAATACTTGGGAAGATATAGTAATCAATAAGATACACGAGACTCCGGATACCGGCGGCCCATACTACTTTTGTGGGTTTCATCTCGGACGCTGCATAGATAGAAAATATAACGAACTAGGCAGAACTTCACATATTATTGTAAATTTAAGTTTACTTTATCCCGGAGATGATTATTATAAGATTGACAAAACTAAAAATTTGTGTTACAATACATATAGAGGGATGGAAAAATGCATTATGATTTAATTAATTTAGGCGGTGGAAACGGTTCAGGCGGAAATGCCTCCGGCACAACAATTAACTTTCCAAGTTCGTCTGACCAAAAGATGTGGCAAAAACTAAAACGTCGACAGGGTAAGCATTGGAAATATGCTAATCTTAGAAACGATCCTATAAAATTTACACATAATACTATGGGATACAGAACGCATGAATTTGACTTTGACAACGATGACGAATACATTATCCACATTGGGTGTAGTAATACATACGGATTATACTTACATGAACACGAACGTGCTTCAAATCTTATAGAAAAGAATTTAGATATAAAAACCTACAATTTAGGACTATGCGGCGGCAGTCCAAATTATATTATGATGAATATAGCTAACCTATTGTATAATGCATCAAAACGACCAAAGGCAGTAGTTATACAATGGCCAAGATCTATGAGACTAAATCTTCCGTACACACATCCTAGAAGTGCTGTGATGCGTATAAGGCCTACTGAAAATCAAAAGGGATTTGAATCCTTTATACGAGACGAAATTAACCCTATAGAAACACATTCTAAATGGAGCAGCCGTCACACTTTAAATTTATTAAATAGTTTTGATGTTACTACTATTCAATATTGCGTAGATCACGAAGCTAATTTGTACGGCATAACTGAAATTAACCGATTAGATACAGCATATGATAATAAACATATAGGCACATTAACTAATGAAAGTATTTTTAATTATGTTAAGGAACAGTTATAGTGTATAACTATGCCGATATAAGATCAATTCATCTTGAAGTAACACAAAACTGTCAAGCTAGTTGTCCTATGTGTGATCGTAACATGAACGGCAAGGGCATTAATCCTCACATTAATTTAGATGAACTTAGTTTAGAAGATTGTAAAACGATATTCCTCCCAGAGTTTATTGCACAGCTAAACACAATGTATATGTGCGGCAACCTAGGTGATCCTATTGTAGCACGAGATACATTAGAAATATTCAAATACTTTAGAGAGCATAACCCTACAATGTGGTTAAGCATGAATACCAATGCCGGTGCAAAGAGTGTTGAGTGGTGGGCAGAGCTTGCCGAAGTTATTAATAAGAAAGGCGCAGTTATATTCAGCGTAGACGGATTGCGTGATACTAATCATCTTTACCGTCAAGGAGTAAACTGGGACAACATAGAGCGCAATATGCAAGCGTTTATTAATGCTGGAGGCAGAGCACGTTGGGACTTTTTAATATTTGAACACAATCAACATCAAGTAGATGAAGCAGAAGCACTTGCAATGTCTTGGGGTTGTGAAAAGTTTATGAAAAAGAAAACAGGCAGATTTATCACACAAGATTCAAAGAAGAAAGAATCTCATCAATCTCAGGACCGCAAAGGTAACAACTCTGCTGAACTTAAAAAACCAGATGCAAAGTATGTTAACAAAGCACTTAGTAAGCAAGAAGTAATTATCAACAAGTACGGTACTATGGATGCTTACTACGATGCGGCCCCTATCATTTGTAAAGTAAAGAAAGATAACAGTTTGTTTATTACAGCAGAGGGTCTAGCAATGCCGTGTTGTTGGACTGCTGGACGTATGTACAAATGGTGGCATAAGGATCCTAAAGTAGAACAGATATGGGACTTTATTGATAAAGATGCACTAGATGCACGTAACGGCTTAGAGCAAGTATTTGCTACAGGTGCATTTGACAGAATACAAGACAGCTGGAATAAACCTAGTTGCAGTGACGGAAAACTTAAAGTGTGTGCTATGAAATGTGGCGCCGAGTTCGATCCTTATGCAGAACAATTCAAATAAGTAGATATGCAATGAATATAGATAACATTAAAAAAATAGAACTTGAAATAACAAGTAATTGTAATGCAGCCTGTCCAGGGTGTGCAAGAACACAAAATATAGACTTATTTGATGTTGAAAGTTTTTATTTAGAAGATATAAAACGATTATTCCCTACAGAAAGATATATTGCTAATAAGCAATTTAAATTTTGTGGAGTTCTTGGCGATCCGGCGCTGAACAAAGACGCCGTGCTTATGACAGAATATCTTACCAATTCTAGAGGATATTGTCAATGGAGTACAAATGGTGCATACCAAACTGCAGACTGGTGGAGCAAATTAGGACAAATTAGCAAAGATACTAATCTAGTTGACGTTAGTTTTTGCGTAGATGGACACAAAGAAACCAATCATATCTATAGAGTTGGTACTAAGTGGAATGTACTTGAACGAAATATGCAAGCATATAGTGATGCAGGAGGCAAGGCAACTTGGATCTTTATTGTATTTGACCACAACGAATATGAACTAGAGGCTGCAAGAGAACATGCAAAACGTTTAGGATTTACTTTTGCAACACGCACAGGAATGCGTAATAGCTATCATGATTGGGTAGCATTGATTGGTAAAAAGAATCAGCAAGAAAAGAAAGTTATAACAACTACTGGTAAAAAAGAACACAGTAAAAAAGCACAAGTTGAACAGTTAGATAAAATTATTTTAGAAAATAAAGTTGACGAAAAAATTATCAACACCATCAAATGTAAACTAATACACGAGGGTGAAATATTCATTAGTGCAAAACAAGAACTTTGGCCTTGTTGTTTTCTATGGGATAGCGCATTTAAAAATAAGGAAAACATACTTGATAAACTCAGTGAATATCAAACAGGTTGGAATAGTTTAAAGACAAACAGTATCGAAGACGTGTTAGTACATCCTTGGTTTGATAAAGTGTTAAGTGACAGCTGGGATCCTACACACAGCAAGCATATTACACGTTGTATCAGAACTTGTGCGTACAACAAGGCATATCAAAATGAAATAAAGGTAGAAGCATAAATGAGCTGGTCTAGTGAAACATTAGAATGGATTGATATTGAATTAACTAGTTTTTGCAACATTAAATGCAAAGGCTGCTTTCGAGTTATATCTAAAGAAGCAGATAAAATATTAAACAAATCCTATATAGACATTGATGTAATACGTAAACGTTTTCAAAAAGAAATGTTTCCTAGCATAAAGATTATTAATTTTTGTGGCAGTGTTGACGAGCCATGTAGTCATCCGCAATTTTTTGAAATTATAAAACATTTTGCTGATTGGGATTGTCACATTAATATTGCCACTAATGGTAGTTTGCGCACAGTAAAATGGTGGACAGAACTAGCTAGTGTACTTCCTAGAAGTCATAAAGTAGTTTGGGGCATTGATGGTAGCGACGAGTTGTCAGAAGAGTATAGAGAAGGTAGTAGTTTTAAGAAAGTACAACAGAACTACAGAGCATTTATAGCAGCAGGCGGCAGAGCTAATTGGCAATTTATTAGTTTTGAACATAATGAACATCAGTTAGAAACAGCAAGACAGATAGCAAAAGACGAAGGCTTTATAGAGTTTAAAACTATTATAAGCCACAGAAAAGATTCAGGAGGCGTAAAACATAAAAAAGTCGAAGCCCAAGAGTCGCCGTGTATTAGTTGTAAGTATTCTAACCAAAAACGTATTTTTGTAAATCATATGGGCAATGTTATACCATGTTGTCATTTGAATAGTAAGATGTTAGAATTTGCAGTAAATCCTAAACCAAAAGACCGTTTCGAAGAAATATTAGTTGAAGAAGATTATATGAATGATATTAATCTTGCAAATGTTTCTTTAGATGAAGCAATGAATGGAAAAGTTTGGACAGAGATACAAAACAGTTGGACAGGTGATGATCGGATCGGCAAGTGTGTAAGCACATGTAAGGAAAATAATCGAGATATTTTTATTAAAGAACAGTTGGGAGTTAAAAGATGAAATTTAGTGCTAGTTGTGGTGGTATACATTCTGTAGTAGGCAATGACTATACTTTTAAGGACGCAAGGGGCAAGTGCCCAGGAGATAGCGATCCTTTCTACGACCGTGATACAGGAAAACAACGTTGGGCTTATAAAGAACGCAACGAAGCAAAAAGCCCACTACTACATCCTGGCAAGTATGAATTCCAGGCAGATGTTAGTATACACGCTGACAACGTTCGTCATGCAGAATGGTACAGCATATTTCAAATACACAACGGTGTCCGCGACGGAATACCGCCTAGTATGTTTACGGTATGTCAGTATGGAAGATGGCATATTGATGGTCGAGATACTCATGTAACTCCAAAACTAGAATTTGCTCTTAAAGTAAATTTAGAAATTAAGGAAAATTTTATTACTGTTGATTATTACGTTGATGAAGAATACCTGGGGTCGTCTAGAACGTACGAATTAGCACAACCTTTTATAAAATTTGGATTATACAGAATGAACGAATATTGTTCAGCAACACAAATATATAAAAATGTAAGAGTTAATTAAATGAGTTGGCCGATAAAACCTAATAAAGTAAGAAAAGTACAAATGGAAATTACAAATTATTGTAATGCAAGATGTTCTGCTTGTGCAAGAGAGAAAATTGTTTTAGGAAAATTAGAACCTAATATACTAGGCATAAATGACAACTATATAACATATGAACAATTTGTCAGTTGGTTTACTAAAGATGATTGGTCAGAATTAAGACTGCTTGACTTCTGTGGTAACATAGACGAACCTACAACTAATCCTGATTTAGAAAAAATTATAAAGTGGATACTAACATATGAAGGGTTTGATCCTAGGTTACAAATTAATATTGCTACTAATGGCGGAACACGTAATAAAGCATTTTGGAAAAACTTAGGACACCTATCTGCCAAATATACATCTCCCATAACGCGACAAAATGGAGGCATTAAACGCTTGCACGTTATTTGGGGTATAGACGGATTAGAGGATACTAATCATTTGTACAGACGAAATGTAAAATGGGAGAAATTACAAGAAAATTTTAGAACCTATATTAAATATGGCGGAAGAGCAACTTGGCAATTTATATATTTTGCATGGAATGAACATCAAGACGAAGAAGTTAAACAGCGCAGTATTGACGAAGGATTTGAAAAACTAAAATGGCGTAATACAAAACGCGGTGATAGAGGCGAAACTAAACCTGCAAAAAAAGAACAATTTATAAAAGATAACAATAAACCAAAAGGAAAAATTGTTTGTAAAGCATGTTTTAGGCCAAACTACTTTGGTTTAGAAACAGGGTTGTTTGTTACTAATAAAGGACACGTTATGCCCTGTTGCTGGCTAGGCACAGAAGCAAAAATGAATGACGTATATAAAGACCATGGATACAAATACGACAAAAATGATAATGTTCTAGATGGTAAAAAAAGTTTTGCAGATATTTTAAGTAGTGAATGGTATAGTAATATAATGAAAACTATTATGGCAGAAACTTGGGATGCCTGTGTATCACATTGCAAAGAAAATGCAGTAGAAGCAATCACTGACGACTGGAATATAAAACAAGATGATTAAATCAGTAATTAAATTAATAAAACGGATACACGATAAGTACGTATATAATGACAGATAAAACAAATAAATATCCATCAGACACATTTTGTTTATTACCGTGGGTGCATCTAAGCACTAGACCCGACGGTAGTATGCGAGTATGCTGTACTGCAAATGCTAGTAGTGTTGGAGCTACTAATGACAAAGAACACGGAGGCCAAGTCGGCATTCTTAAAACCGATGACGGTAAGCCTAACAATTTAAATGTTAGTGACTTTGAGTCAGCTTGGAATAGTACATATATGAAAAATGTACGTATGCAGATGCTCGCCGGAGAAAAGCCACCTAGCTGTTTAAAATGTTATAAAGAAGAAGCAGCCGGGCACCGAAGTAAACGTATGTGGGAAACAGATTATTGGGGCAAGCGAGTTGATCTTGATAAAATACTTTCTGATACACAACCTGACGGCGAAGTGCCGCCTAACTTAGCATACATTGATCTACGTTTTGGTACCAAATGTCAATTAGCGTGTGTTATGTGTAGCCCACATGATAGCAGTGGCTGGATCAAAGATTATAAAAAGATCTTTCCTGAAGTAAAAAACGAATCCCTAAAAGAGATTATGCAATGGAAAGACAAAGGCAGCACCAATGGTAGTAGCTACAACTGGCATAAACAAAACCCTACGTTTTGGAAACAGTTTTACGAGCAAATGCCTAGTATGCAACAGATATATTTTGCTGGCGGCGAAAGTCTTATCATTGAAGAACACTATGAAATACTTGAACATGCAATTAAAATGGGTTATGCAAAAGACTTAGAACTACGTTACAACTCAAACGGAGTTGAATGGAGAGAAGACTTATTTGAATTGTGGAAAGAATTCAAACTAGTACGTTTCCACTACAGTATAGACAGCATTAAAGAAATGAATGACTACATTCGTTATCCTAGTACATGGAGTCGCCAAGAAGAAGTATTCCATCTGCTAGATACACAAACAAGTGATAACGTTGAAGTTACTATTGCGTGTGCAGTACAGGCATTAAATGTATATTACTTGCCAGATTTCATTCAATGGAAGCTAGAGCAAAAGTTTAAGAAAGTTAACATGTGGCCATTTGGTGCCGGCGGTATTAGTCAGCACTTTGTATATTGGCCTGCACATTTAAATGTTAAAAGTTTGCCTGCAGATTTTAAAGCTAAGTGTAGAGCAAAATATGAAGCATGGTATCCTTGGTGGGAAGCAAACTGGGAGTTAGGTATTCCAGAATGGCACAAAGGTAAAGTAGAGTATGATACTTGGCGCAGTGCAGAGTACGGTATTAAACGGCTTAACGGCATTCTTAGCTTTATGGAAAGTGAAGACTGGAGCCAACGCTTGCCTGAGATGAAAGAGTTTTTAGGGTTGTGTGACAAGCAACGTGGAAATACTTTCGAAGAAACGTTTCCAGAAATGATTGAGATTTTTAAAGATGTCTAAGTTGCCATGTTACTATGCACACGGGGGACTAAATTATAAGAATGGTTTTGCAACCACGTGTCCTATTAGCGGTGCCAGATTAAAAATGTTAGACGGCCAACTGCCTAGCGAATTTTGGAATAATGATAAATTTAAAGAATATCGAAAAAGTTTAGATAGGGGAGAATGGCCGAGTGATTGCAATCTATGTCAAATAGCTGAAGAAGTTGATAATACAAGAAGTATGCGCAATGATTATAAAGCTGATCTAAGTCACTACAATCCTGCAACAGGTGCTATAAAATTTACCGGGCTAAAGCATGTAGAACTTAGATTTAGTAATGCATGTAATATGGCATGCCTGCATTGTAGCGAAGTGTATAGTAGTCAATGGGGTAGCAGGCTTAAGAATTATGTTCCAGACGATATTGATGTCAAGTATAACTTAGAACAGTTAACACAGACTCAACACCGTAATGGCGACAACGACACAACAAAAATAGATTTAAAAACAGCTGAAGCTATTAGGATAGCAACAGATTTAGTTGAAAATTTTCCTAATATTGAAAAAATAGATTTTGCTGGCGGCGAAGTTTTATATCAAAAACAGTTTTTCCCTACATTAGAAAAACTAGCAGAACATCCTAATGCAAAAAATATATTATTATTTTTTCATACTAATTTTAATGCAGATTTTGATGTTAATAGATTAAGCGAACTATTAGGAATGTTTGGTGAAAGCCAAATGAAAATAAGTGTTGATGCAGGGAAGAATATTTACAGTTACTTTAGAGATGGTAAATGGTCTGTTTTGAATGAGAATTTAAAAAAGTTTAAACAGGTAAACAACTTTACTGTTGTTGACACAGTGGTTACAACAAGTATATACCAAATAATGGATATTGAAAATATAATGATGAGTTTATTAGAATTAGGAGTTGATTACATAACTTCAAGTATAGTGTTTGGTCCAAGCTATATTAATCCTGCACTTATAATGCGTAAGTTCTCTGCAGAAGTACATGCAGATATTCATGAAACACGTATTCGGATTAATAAAGAACGTAGACGTAGACTATCGATTGCTGAATCTTATAGAACTTGGCATTCTGGTAGAAAGAATTTTTCTGATATCGAAAGCGCATTAAAGAGTCTTGATCTTATAGAAGCATATATCACTAGTCATAAAACTACAGAGCATGACTGGGAAGGATTTTTACATTATTCAACCAGAATTGATAAACTATGGAACCAGAGATTTAATGACTCATTTGTTAAGTACAAATTTAATAACAATGATCTTGTAAGGATATAACAGTGACAACGTATAAAGACCTCAGATATAACCCAACGTTTACTCCGTCAACTAAACTAGCACACGCTAAAGAAATTAAACTATGGCAAGATAGAATAACGGAGTTAGAGGACAACTGTAGTGAAACTGTGTTTGCTATCAATCTTTCATTATGCGATAAATCAACCAAACGTAAAATTCAAGATAAAATGTCCAATGACACAATTCAACTAGTAATATCTCATCACGAAGAACAAATTAAAAAATTATTAAACAAAAATTCTAATATTGGAGATAGAGATCTATGTAATAAAGGATTGCATCTATACAAAGTTGACGGAGTAAAAATTCCATTAAACCCTGATTGGAAAAATATTGTTGTAATGTTAAGTGGTGGTGCTGATAGTGCATGTTTAACTTACACTCTGTGTAAACTTATAAAAAAACATAAGCTAAAGATCAGAGTACATGTTATGTCTGGTATTAGAGTTTGGAAAAATAGACCTTGGGCGTCTGATGTAAGTCAAAATGTTTATAACTATCTTAAGACTGCCTGGCCAAAAATAATAGGAGCCCGTCATTCATATTTTATCCCGCAATATTTTGAACATGGCAATTTAGGAAATGCGTTCGATGGGCAATCGGGCGAAGCTATAATATTAACTCAATACATAGAATATCTATGCATTACAGAAAAGTATGACGCAGTGTTTGACGCTACTACTGAAAATCCTCCTAACTATTCTGACAAAAGAATGGAAGCAAGAGATCCTGGATCATCACAAATATTATTATCCGCACAAGAAACGTATTGGAAATTGGGTCCGCTGCAAACAACTAAAAAAGATTGGGTAATAAAACAATACAAAGATAATAACATACTTGATTTATTAAAACTTACAAGAAGCTGCGAAGGCGAATTTGTAGGATTAGATCATACAACATATATACCAAGACAGCATGTTCCAGAATGTGGAGATTGTTTTTGGTGTAAAGAAAGAAGCTGGGCTTTGAAGGAGAATAACATTGAGCTTTGATACCGTCGATTTAATTACCGGTAAAGTTTTTCAAGTAACATGGGATACTGGTAGACGTTGCAATTATGATTGTAGTTATTGTCCAATTACTAGACATGACAATTTTAGTAAACATGCTACGTTAGATGAACTTAAAGCAAACACGAATTTTCTGTTTGAATATATTGATCTACATATGCAATATAGAGATTTTAAATTTACAAGTATAAGTTTTACAGGCGGTGAACCAACTGTTAATCCTAACTTCATTCCATTTATTCAGTATTTAAAAAGTGAATATGAATCTAAGTATGCCGATCGTTGGAAGGCAAACTTTGCTCTTACAAGTAACGGTGCCATGGGCGAAAAGATGGCACAAAAAGTTATGGAAAATATGCGACACATTACTGTAAGCTACCATGCTGAGAGTAACGAAAAACTTAAAAAACAAGTGCGTGATAGAATTCTACAGTTCCATACCGAAGGTCGAAAGCATGGATTAACATTAAGTGTTAATGTAATGTTTCATGCAGAACACTTTGACGAGTGTAAAGACTTGTGTAGCTTTTTAGATACACATGGTGTAAAGTATGTTCCTAGAGTTATAGGCGAAGAAAAAGATAGCAGGGCTACCTTTGCCCACAAGTACAATGCCGATCAACTTCAGTACATGAAAGACCATTGGAACAAAAAGAATGCCAAATTAAATAATGAAAAAGAAGCCGCGGCAGTGTTAAGTGCTGTAGGACAAAAAACAACTGAAAAGAAAAAACTTGGTATGGCTGCTGGACGTCCTTGTTGTGGTAGTAGAGAAATGTGTTTGTCAAATAAAGGTGTTAGTCGTAATGCTACATTTGTTGACCTACGTGAATTTAAAGGTTGGAAGTGTAGTGTAAATTGGTTCTTCTTGCATTTAGAGCAGCAAACTGATAGCGTGTTCCATCATCAAACATGTCAGGCAAAATTTGACGGTACTAGAGGACCAATAGGTAAAATAAGTGAAGGCAAAGCAATAATTGCAGACCTAAAGAAAATGTTAGAATCAAACTCTATGCCAACTATAACATGCCCACGACAAACTTGCGGCTGTGGGTTATGTGCGCCTAAGAGTAAGTTTTCTAAAAATTATTTAGATGTAGTAAAAAATCACATAGATACATCAGTATTAAAAGAGATAGAATGAATGAAAGAACGTATTCTAATTTTAGGTGACAGTTTTGCAGTAGCATACGGTCGACTAGAACAATATGCCTGGGTATCTCAATTAGCAGAAAAGTTTGATGTAGACAACTATGCAGTAAGTGGATCAGGAGTTTACTGGAGTTATCTTAAATTTCTAGAACATTACCAAGATAATTATAGTCATATAATTTGGGTAGTATCAGATCCGATGCGAGGATATATTCCTGAGATTGCACATAAAGTTAATCAACCTCATGAGGAACACTTTAGCGCAAGTCATGGTCAAAGAGGCTGGAAACGTTTTAACCAATACCCTATTGAAGAACTAAGATATACTTATAAGCATGTTGACTCTTATTATGCATTGATAGACAAACAAAAAGAAAATATATCGTCTTATTTAATGGTAGCCGACGCAAAACAAAAACGTCCAGAGATGTTAGTTCTTTCCTGCTTTCCTGCTTTACTTGAACACGAGTTAGATAATGCAAGTAATGATGTTAGTATTTTTGCAAATACTGATTCGCTTTTTGATTTTCAATACAACGATGAATCCCATTGGATAACCTCTAACCAAATTAAGAGAAAACGACTAGATAAAGCATTAGGGTTTAACGACGATAGAGTATGTCATTTTACAATAGAAAACAATAAGATGCTGTATACAAAAATGTTAACGTGGATCGATAATAAAAACTTTGAATTATCATTAGATGACTGGCAACAGCCAAAAGACGCATGTAATTTTTATTTAAACTATTAACAGCAATTGGGGAGTAATATGACAAAAAAGAAATACGCATGTCCTTTGCCGTTTAACCATATGGCAATTCGGCCTGATGGTCGTGTATTGCCTTGTTGTATATATAGATGGGCCGATGTACCAAGTGATTTAAATATCTTTCATAATGATCCATTAAATCATCCGTATATGAAAGACCTAAGAGAACAAATGCGCAATGATACTCCGGTAAGTGGATGTTCGTATTGCTATAAAGACGAAGCACTAAACGGTCAAAGTATGCGTACTGAGATGTGGGACGACAGTGAAAAGTATGGGTTATCGAGTTTAGAAAATAATACTCCGCCTGAATTGACTTATCTAGATTTAAGTATTAGTAACACTTGTAATAATAAATGTAGAATGTGTATGCCTGAACTTAGTACTTCTTGGTATGCTGATGCAAAGCAACTAGGTTTAGAAATTCCTAAAGGTATTATTACTAACCCGTTAATTGAAAACGGTGATTTTAGTAAACTAAAGTATTTAAAATTACTAGGTGGTGAGCCGCTGTTAGAACAAGATAAACTTATCAAAATATTAAAACAATGCGATCTTCCTAATTTAAGAATAAATCTAATTACAAATACTACAGTTATACCTACTGAAGAATTGCATAATCTGTTCACACAGTGTAAAAAAGTATCAGTTAGTTTAAGTATGGATGCAACTGGCGCATTAAATGAATTTTTAAGAAAAGGGTCTGAATGGGCTAAAACTGTTGAAACTGTAGATTGGTTTATATCTAATAACTATGATCTAAATGTACATAGTGTTGCTAGTATTTACAATGTAAACGTATTACATCAATTAAACAAGTTCTGTCAAAGTAAGAAGTTAATACAAAAATGTGTGTTAGTTGATGGCCCTGAGTATATGATGCCTAGGAATTTACCTGTTCAAGTTAAAGAAAAATTAAAAAAACGCTTGGAAAAAGATAAGAATGATGCTATAATAAACACAGTAATCAAAGAACTATCTACACCAGGAAATTTTGATGTGTTTGTAGAAAACGATAATAAAATGAACGAATTAAGAAATGAACATTGGAAACATGCAAACCCTGAATTGTACAAACTACTAAGGGGTTATCTATGACTGAAGATTTAAAATGGAGTAATTATGATTTTTCAAAGATACCCTTTGACGACATCGTTAGTGTTGGTCAGCGTACTTTGTTGTACCGTGATTTATTTACTGTCAGCTGGCTACTTGGCCGCTTCTGTAACTACAAATGTAGCTACTGTTGGCCTTACGCCCGCAGTGATCGTAAAGACCACCGACCTACCGAGCTCTGTCTCAAAACAATAGATGAAATAAAAAGGCAAGCTAGGGAAAATAACTTTAACAGTTTTCACTTTAGTCTTAGCGGGGGAGAACCTACATTCCACCCAGGATATTTAGATATACTAAAACACCTAGCAGACGATGTAGAGAACACTAATTATACCAGTGTACACATGACAACAAACATGTCACGTAATATGAAGTGGCACAAAGAGTATGTAGAAGCAGTTAAGCCCTTTCATCGTGCTAGTATTACAGCAAGTTTGCACACAGAACATGTAAACAGCATTGAGAAGATGCAAGACTTTGCAGACAAATTAATCTTCTGTCAAGAGCATGACGTACAAGTTACAATTAATATGGTAATGGTACCAGACTGGTTTGAACGTGATTGGGAAAATGCATTGTTCTTTCACAAGCAAGGCATAAACGTTACGCTAAAGCCCCAAAGCGACCCTACAGCAAGCCGAGTAGTAGACGGGTATACAAAGGACAACCTAAAGCGTTTGTACAACGGTATGCCGCAACGTGCGTACACAGAGAGCAAGCGTAAGTGGACAGGTAGGCCAAAGCCTACTTTTGGAATGCCTACAGATGTTGCAGGTAAGAATGATGCTAGTGTTCCATGGCATATGCAAATTGAACTCGAAGACTCGAAGGGCGATAAGTACTATATGGACCAAGCAGAACGTTTTAATGCCTTTAATTTCAACAATTTTGAAGGATGGCGGTGTAACGCCGGTTACAGTGGACTTATAATACGCGAGCCAGACGGTTCGGTAAAACGCAGTTATTCTTGTCACGATGCACCCCTTGGTAATATAGAAACAGGCTTTACTATATTTAAGACACCTAAGACGTGCATAACTAAGAGTTGTGTAAGCAGTGCTGACTCAAAGATACCAAAAAGGAAAGTGTAGGGAAATATGAAATTATTATGTGACAACTGGTGCGCCGAATACGATATTAAATTAAAAGGCATGCCCGAAGATGAACTTATTGATATATTTCAAGATATTTACAAACACCTTGTATTAAACTTCCGTGATCAAGATCTAGATGAAGCAGAGTTGTTGCGCATTAGCGAAGTAATAGGCAGTGTGCAAAAACAAGATCCTAAAGATGCTCAACGTGCTTACGGAGGCAGCGGTGATGTATGGGCAGGCGAAGGTATACTTAGAGTAGGCGGAGATGAGTTAACAGGCAAGCCTAGTTTGTTTAGTCACAAACACGACTTAGACTGGCATGCTAATCAACCTAGTAATCCTATTCGTAAAAAATTAATTTGGTTATACGCACTTACAGGTACAGCAGGCAGTAGAACAAGTTGGTTAAACAATGCATGGGCATATCAAGACTTGCCAAAAGATGTTAAATTGCAACTTGAAGATCTAAATGTTATCTGCGGATACAAAGCAGGACGTTACAGTGACACGCCGCTGTTTAAGGATCATTTAGATATAGACAATCCTGTAAAACTTATACAAAGTTTTGGTAACCATAAGGGTATCTTTTTTCCGTTCTATCAAATATTTGAAGTAGTAGGATATTCAGAAAAAGAAAGCCAAGACCTTATTGAATATTTACAAAATCATATTCTTAACGAAAAATATATGTATCATCATGATTGGAAAGACGGTGATTTAAACGTAGCAGAACAAGTAGTGACTATACATAAACGCTGGCACTTCGAGCATATGGGAACACGTATATTATGGAGGGTAGCAAGTGGCCACGAGCATCTGTAATGCTATATTAGAGCAGAGTACCGCAGTGCGTACTTATGCACTTCCTGAAGTAAACACCGCTGTACGGGCTTTAAAATGCGACTTAGACGCCATTAATCCGTACACTACTAACATAAAACAATGGTTAAAACCTGTAATTGATCTCGAAGACTTCTATGTGTATCCTACAAATGGAATCACTGAAGGTTTAAATTGGTGGATGGCTAACGAGACTCGTAGCATATATATGGATGACGGTGACTATCAATGGGTAGTGCAACGTGGCAGTCAGTATGATAACTGCATAAAGTATATGAGTTCTCCTGCATGTAAAGACGGCAACTTTAAAGAAGTTCCAACACATACGCCCATAGCATTAGATTTAGCATATGTAGGAAGTACTATTGCACAGCCAATTGAAATAAGTGACAACGTAGAATATGTATTCTATAGTCTAAGTAAAGCATTCGGGTTACGTAATGTTCGCACAGGCTGGATCTTTACACGACGCCCTGATCAAAGGTTGGAAGCTATAACGCACAGTGCCAAATATTATAATTACTTTGCTCACAATGTTGCTGAAACAGTTATAAATAAATTTGATATAGAATACATTTGGCGCAATAGAGAATTTAGACAACATCATATTTGTAGAGAATATGAATTTACACCCAGTGATAGTGTGTGGCTAGCAACTACTAACAATCCTGCTTATGATAAATTTAAAAGAGACGGGGTAAATAGGGTATGCCTAGTACCATCCTTTTAGGAACAATCAGTAGTACGTATAATGACTGGGTGCCTTATCCTGTAGGGTGTCTTATTTCTCATTGTATGAAAAATCCTAACATTGCAAGAGACTACACATTTTTTGAACCGTTGTATAAAAACAAATGGGACACTCCTGAACTACACGAAACGTTAAAAAAGACAGATATACTAGGACTAACTTGTTACGTATGGAATCAGCATGCCAACGATACAATAGCACAAAAGTTTAAAGAGTACAATCCAAGCGGTATAGTTATATACGGTGGCCCAAATGTTCCTGAACAAAACTTAGAAGAATTTAAACGTCCTTACGTAGATCATTATATGACAGGCCCCGGCGAACTACAGTGGGAAAAGTTTTTAGATCCTACTAGTGATAGTGAATATGCAATACCAACACCTTATACTGATGGAATTTTTGATGACTTGTTAACTCGCGAAAATGATATAGCAGTTGCATTTGAAACTAATAGAGGGTGTCCGTATCATTGTGCATTTTGTGATTGGGGCGGAGTAAGTCGTAGTAAGATTACACAACTAAAAGATACCGCAGTTAAAGAAACAATCGAACATGTATTAAGTTTTGATAATGTAAAGCGTTTAGAAATACTAGATGCCAACTACGGAATACTGCCAAGAGATGTGGAGTTTGTACAACATATTGTTGACAACAAAACCCGTGACGACATGATGTTAACATTCGCAGGCTTTGCTAAAAACGGATCTCCCCACCTAGCAAAAATTATGAATCTTACAATGGATAACTTTAATGATAAATTACGCAATGTAAAGATCAGTTTGCAAACTCTAACACCTGCGGTGCTTGATACAATCCAGCGTAAAAATATTTCAACAGACAAGCTACTGAGTATTATAGACGAACTTAGAGATGTAAAAGTTAATAGTGAACTTATAATCGGGTTGCCGGGAGAAACAGCAGACAGTTGGGCTGATACATTATTTAAACACCCTGAACTAGGCATTGACTTTGCTAGAAGTTATCCTTTGTATGTGTTGCCAAATACACCTATGGCAACTAATGAATATAAAGAAGAACATAGAATTCAAACTAAAAAAATTATATTACCAAACAACGAACAGTTTGAAATGATATACGAATGTAGTAGTTATGACTTAAATGAAATTACACAAATATATTTAAATTGGTGGTACTTTAATACCTTCTACAATTTTGGCATTGACAAAACTATCACTAAAGATACAATGAAAGATTTCTTTGAGAACTTGAGCGATATGCCGTTTATAAGTTGTTGTGTTGAAGAAGTAAAACTTTCGCTTGCTAGGATATTTACTCCAGCACCACAATTGAATTTAGAAGGATATGATTTACGATACTTGCATAAAAATTTAGGCAGGGGGAGAGAATTAATTTATTTTAAAGATAACATAGACACAGTGCGCAGTGAACTAGGTATGCCTAAGTTAAATATTAAAAATGATTACATGGAATTATCTAGTCCGTTTGCACACATAAAGGAAAAATAAATGAAGGACATTATCTTTACACCATTGGCAATACCGCCAATACCTAACAAGCAAAAAATACTTGATAGATTTAATGCTCCTGAATTCTATATTTGGTGGGACGAAGAAACTTTATTGGGAGAAAAAGAAAACAACAATCCTTTAGGAAAGCCACAACAGTGGACAGATGTTGCTAAAGAAAATTATTCCGAACTAATAGAATGGGTCGAAACATACATGCCAATGGACGAATATTATTATATTCGTATAGCAAGAGCTAAACACGAGATACCTCCACACATTGATGGCAATGCTGTTACACCAACACACGAACACCACCTTGCTATTATGCCTGAAGTACTTGAGTACAACATGGCACACGAACCTATTGGATATCGATTCGTTGTAAAAGGTAGCAAAGATAAAATGTATATGTGTAAAGAATATGATTATACAAGAGACATGTCTTGGCAAGAAAAGCATCGCTGTATTGTGCCAGAAGAAACAGATGCGTTTTTAATACGCAATCAAGACCAAGCACATGGTGTAGAAGCAGATGCAGAAGATCGACTAATAGGATTTATATTAGGAAAGGTTAATGCCAAAAAGCACTGGGACCTAATAGAAAAAAGCGTAAGTATATATAGTAAAAATGTTATAAGGAAACAAGATGTATTCAATGCATGATGGCGCAAATATTAGTGTACACCAAGAAATAGCTGAACGTCTACAGCCGAAAAGCTGTATTGAAATTGGTACATATTACGGTGGAATTACATATAAGTTAAGTAAACTATTACCTAATAGTCATTTCTTTGCTGTACAAAGTTACCACGATCATAAACTTAATCATATGCCAAATACTGATAGAGGCGAATATAGTATTGGTAAAGCTGAATTAAGTAAGAGTAAAGGACTAGACGAAGACCTTAAAGACCAAGATTGGAAGCGGAGTGTTAAAAGACATTTTCCAGAAGAGTATCACAATTACTTTGATTTTAATTTACTTGTAAAAACCTTTCAAGATTGTGATAATGTTACACTAATACTTGACACTAGTCCTTTTAAGTATGATTGGAATAATGGGTTTGATCTAGTGATTTTTGATGTAAGTCCTTTGTATGCTGAAAATAAAATACAGTTTGATTATTGGGCAAAGTATGGCAATCCTAATAGTTACATACTAATGGGGGCGTATAATCATCAACAAGAATTTTATGAGTATGTGACATCTAAAAAATATACTGCAGAAAAAATAAGGGATGATTATGTTCTCGTGCGCTTATGAGCTAGATATAGATGTCACACAACTACGTGAAGAATTACAACATTTAAACAATCCTATATACAAGTATGCAGGGTATGATGATATGTGCTTTTACGTATCGGACGAGACTGTGCGTCAACAAGGCTGTGATGCTGTTGTTAATTTTAAAAAAATATTTAATAACGGATTTGTAGACAGCATACGTTTCCTAAATATGTATCCTGGACAAAAATATTTGCCACATGTTGATAGTAACGAACAAAATTTTCACAAAGATATTCCTATGGATATACAACATCCTGGTAATGTAAACATACTTCTTAGCAAGCCTGTTGGAGATACTACTGTGTGGTATATTGATCCTGAACTTAGAAAGTTATGGCCTTGGGCATTTTCAAACAACGGAGATCTATTTCCTGATAGTGTCAACAAATACATTTCCGCGGATACAATGGGACAAGATATGACTACAATTCAGGAAGTAGACAGATTTAAATTGACAGACAAGGCAACATTGTTTAACACATCAGCACATCATACAATTATAAGCGAAGACGTAGAACAACCAAGATCAAGTGCTTGTTTTATATTTTGGCCTTACAATAGCTGGCAAGGTATTGTAGAAGCAGTAAAGGCAAAAGGAGTAATTTTAGAAAGATGAGAAGTGCGTATAATTTAAAGATTGATTCAGACACTTTAAGAACTGAACTTAATTATATTGATAACATATGGAATGATTTATCGCAAGAATACAAAGACAAAATGGATTGTAAAGTATATGACGAAAATGTTTATTATGTTTCAAAAAAAGTAGTCAAAGATTTAAAACTTAACGGACTTTTAAATATGTTTAGTCTATTTGAAGATGCATTTTTAGATCATTTTAAGATTGTGCAGATGATGCCTGGAGAATTATATGGATACCATATTGATAATAATAAACATAGCATCCATAATGAGATTCCGCAACATATGACTTGTCCTGCGGCTGTAAATATTTTGCTCAGTGAACCTGTAGGAGATATAACATTTTTTGGATTTGACAAAAAACTTAATAAGTATAAGAGCTGGGACAAAAGAAACTTGCCACGCAATGATACAGAAGAATTCGAAATTATAGATAAATTTGAAACAAAAAAAGATGCTGTATTACTTAACGTTGGCAATTGGCACAGGATTGAATCAAGCCATAATCAACCAAGAAAGATAGCAAGTTTTTTGCTTTGGCCTTACAATACGTGGGAAAATTATGTAAGTTATTGTAAATTGAAAGGACTAATTAATGAATAAGAAACACTTACCTAGTATACATAATTACAATTTAGATATTGACCTAAAACAATTACAAGATGCTTGTGACACACTTGCAGGGAAATTTGTTGATGTAAAAACAGCAAACCCAATGTTGTGTGATAATCATATGGAGTTAGTTGCCCATGTTTATGATAACTTTGAACAAATTAATTTAACTACACCTAGCGAAATATTACCTTATACTACAAGTATCAAGGAAAGGTTAAGACGAAAAGAAGAACATTTATATAATGTGCCTACAGAAGATTACACAGGCAGTTATTTTGAAAAAATAATTACACAATTAAAAGCACCAGCAAGTAGAATTAGAATTACTAAACTTGCTCCAGGAAAAAATATTCCGTTTCATGTTGACTATGATGTAAGTTATGCTGTCAGATGTATTGTACCTATTTACGGAGACAAACAAGTAATAAATTTATTTAAACGTGAAGGCAAACTAGAAGCATATAACCTAGACAACGGTAATGCTTATTTCCTTAACATTGGATATCCACATGCCGTAATTAACATGAGTAGCAAACCTCGAATTGCTCTTATGTTTAGTCTTAATGGTACAGATGATTTAGAAAATGTTTAATGAATATTTTTTAGAATGTAATATAGGTGTTACATCTGCCTGGCAAGACTACGCAAAGGAAATTGTAGACACTTATAAAAAAGATTGCGAAATCACAGAGTCTAAACCTGTTCCTATTTTAAAAATAGATGAACACATAAAAATATTAGAACCTTTAAAAAATTACAAAAAATATTTAAGTGGACATTTTAGAATATTAATTATTAAACCAGGAGAACATGTGCATCATCATCTTGATGTAAATGTTCAAGGACAATATAGTCTTATACCAAAAGGAAAACAAATAACAGCGGTTTTAAATTTTCCAATTTACGGAACAGGTGATTGCGATACTATATGGGAAGAGCCTGATTGTGAAATAAACGATCCAAGAATCTTTTATGCCAATCCAGAAAAAGCAAAAAGTATAAAATGGAAATTTTTAGATAAAATCACTGTAAAAGAACTTCCAGTATTATTGAATACTGCGGTATGGCACAAAGTTCAGCCACCACAAAAAGAAAGAGCTTTAATAAGTTTTGTATGTAATACAGAATATGATTGGGAAACTTTACACAACGTATTTAATAATTAAATAGTTTTATATCTTTGTCATAATACTGACCAATTAAATCATATATGTTTTTATCTTCAATTTTATAATTATTAATTTTCATTCCGTTAATTATTGGTAATTTTATGTTAACACCAAATTCATTATGTAAAACTTTTTCTATACCGTCTTCTATTTTGTAGAAAACTGTATTTTCATCTAACCAATCACTTTGACATCTCCAACTAGGTGGACCCCAGTCGTAATCTACTTTCATTATTTTTTGTTGCACAAACTCTTCAAAAGTTTCTTGTACTTTGTATCTTTTTTTGCAATACCAATACCTTGAAACTGTTCTGTCCCAAGGATTACGCACAAACGCAACTTTTGGCTTGTCTATTTTTATATCTTTTGCAGGTATATGTGTTTGTTGAATATCATTGTAGTGTATACGTGCATCATAATTTTCATTATAATGATCATCACCATTCCACACATCAAGTTTAAGAGCTGTCAGAATACTTGTTCCTGCACATTTAGGAATGTGTAATAATATTTTATTTTTGAATTCTAGCATATAATATTTCTTCCATTTGGTGAAATAGATAACTGTGTGTGGTTTGGAAACTTACATGGTTTGAAATTGTTATACTATCTATATCTGTTAAAATAACTTTACCTTCTGAATATATCATATTATATAAATGGAGATCATTATGGTAAATCATTTTACCATTACAATATTTTTTAGAAAGTTCTAAAAAGTTCTTCCAAATATCATTTATTTGAACATAAATTTCAACCATATCTTGTGCATCAGCTTTTATGTCTTTTAAATATTTTCCAACAGATATACCTTCAATGTATTCGTAAATAATTTTATTGCTGTCGTACTCTAATATTTTTGGAAGAAAGTTTGGTTGTTCTGCTATCAATATATCAAGAGCCGTTTTATCTACAGGCCACTGACTTTCTTTGATAACTGTATTTCCCTGTCTAGTTAGACTGTTGTTATAAAATCTTTTTCTTTCCATTATCTAATTTTTCCATCTTTGTTTCACTTGTTTTGTTACAAACGGCCAACCACTAAGATTAAGTCTTTCGCCTGTACACGGTTCTACCCAATGATCAAAACCTGTACGCATTATTACAAGTCTGTTGCGTTTTGGCAATATACGCATATCTTCTGTACATAATTCTCCATCAGTCTCATCTGTAAGATACAGCATCCACACCCAGTCGCCATACACTTCCGGGTCTTCTTTGTGTTTGCCTATACGACTACTGGAAGTAAACTTTTTAGCAAACAGTTGCATCGGTTCTAAATCATTAATAGGCAAACTTGTGCCAATGTGTTCACCTATTTCACTCAACAGCATTAGTCTATGTGGACTAGTCCTAATATCATTCTTAATCATTTGCCATTCGTAGTCTGTATATTCGCCTACGTGCGATCCTGTTTCACTATCTAATTGTAGTAGTTCGCCCTTGCAAAGTTCGTCTAGTTGTTGTAGATAGTCTTCGTCAAATATGCTATCAAGTACTATAACCGTGTTCACGTTCCCAATCCTTCCAAGTTTTATTTGTATCTTCTAACCACTGATTATTATGATCTTTACGTGTACTCTTAGGACCATTAACACTAGCAACAGCATGTAGTCTAACACTACGACAGGGTACAACACTATGAGGTTTAGCAGTGTTTAAAATAAATCCTTCTCCGGGGTTACGGAATACACTACCGTCACTAGTTTCGATACTACTAGTTACTCCTTCACCGTCGTTAAGTAGTACATGATGATATCTAAATCCAGTATCACCATCGGTGTGCCATTGGAAACAACAATCATGCTCCATGTAGCTAAACCAGTAGTTACTTCTTAAGTCTGGTATAGTCTGTTCAAGTTCGTCCCAGTACTTCTTACCAAGCTCTCTAAAATCTTTATGTACAAAGCAGTATATGTTAAGCCATTGATGATCTTCTATCCTTGCATTTTCTTTGCGTAGTTTTACATAGTATAGCACACCTGTTTCGTATTGTGTTTCTGTAACATAGTCTAGCCAATTAGATTCGTCTTTCATATCAAAGCCTCTAAGGCCATTATAGATATCTCGTTTAGTCATTAAATCTTTCGGACGTTGCATATACACATTTAAATATGTTTGGTCACCAAAGTCTAGGTCGGTCCATATTTCGCCAGTCATGTTATAAAATAATTGTGTAAGCTCTTTTGTATTGCTGATTGGGTCGCAATGAACAAATGCTTCATTCATCTTAGGGTCAAACATTTAGCAACCTCCTCTATTGGTTCTTCAAAGCATATTTGAAAATTGTATCTATCGTGTTTGTTATTATTAATATAATGTTCTAATTGTGTGTTAAACAAGTATGGTGTGCTTAAATGTATCTGAGGACCGGTTGTAAAATAACAGGGAGCATAATGCTTGTGGTAATGTAACGGTACAATTAAAACAGTGTTACGTTTCCATTTTGTATTATCAACGTGTGCAGTTACTTTGGTATAGCCAGGCTGGTGTACAAAGAATGTGTAGCTTTTTAAGTTAAACTTATTAAATTCATCTATATTTTTATCCCAGCACAAATTGCCATCGCGACTTCCGCTAATAGTATCGTATTCAACAAAGTCTCCTTGCGGCAATAGACTTTCTAAGTATTCAGTTTCTTGTTTAGAAATTAAATCTGTTGAGGCAAAATAAGGAATCATTAATAAACTTCAAATCTAAACTTGTTAAAAGAATCGTCTGTAATTTTTATATTCATAACAAGCATTATAGAGTCTTTACTATTTGCATTAAACAACACATGTCTTTTAGTTGTATTAACAAATGTACTTATGCCGTATTTAAAAGGTACGCTTTCAAAGTTTGCGCCTGACTTAATCATCATAAAGAAATTAGGTGGGACACAATTTTGTATAGGAACAATAATCCTAAATACATCTGGAGGCCCCTTTCTGCCACCGTCTAGATGGTGAGGAAAATGACCGCCTTGTGGCAATCTCAAAAAATGACATCTTGCTAACCAAGGCTTCCATGGGTTAATAACCTTTTGCAATTCAGGACATTTATGATATACATCTGTAAGTGTAGCAAAATCTAATTCAGTGTAACTGTTGCCTGTTCTTTCATATAAGTCTTTTAGACTATCTAGATCAGGACCATCTAATTCTCCGTGTAAACTTGTTACACTTAATCCGTCTCTTAATATTCGAGGCTTGCCTGAATTAAATTTCTTCCAGTCATTTTCAAATTGTTCTAGTTCTTTCATCACTTGCGTTGTACTGCAATAGATATTATTTAACTCGCATACATCGCCGAATGCATTTATATTATTGTGTAGTTCCCAACTCATTGAGTACCTCCTTTACAGCATCTTCTATAGTAATTGTTTCTAATAATTGCGGATTGTGTTCTAATATAGGATGACCTTTTAAAAATCCCCATGTTAAATATGTTTGGTTATAATTTTTACTAAAGTGCCGTAGTGTTAGTTTATTGTCTTTTTGTATTTGTTCAAGTACTCCGGACACTTTTGCTTCTGTAATTTTACTGCCAATGTTTATGCATCTTATTTTGTTTTTATACGCTCTAACGCTAACATTGACTTGTGTTAGACCAATGTCGGCATTGTTTATAATATAGTCTATTTTATGATCAAATATCTTTTCCCAATCAACTTGCAAGTCATAACCGTTAGATCTACTAAAGCCTTTTATAGTGTATCCTTGTTCTTTGCACTCGTTAGCAATATGTTTGCCAAAGCCGTTTGTATGACCAGTTATGCCAATCGTAATACCCATTGTATTCCTCCCAACGGTATTTCCTCTTGTGTTATTATCCAATCATATTTAGAACGGTGTTGAAAGTAATCTAGCAATTTGCCATTTTCTTCCCTGCTTACCCAAATGTCTTTGTAGCCTAAACTAATAGCGTGTGATGTACTAACATCTAACGTTTCTAATCCTCGAGCAAGGTCTGCTTTAAGACCACCAAAGTTGTACTGTCTGTCTCTAGTGTGCCTGCTCATAATGCGTATGCTACCGTTATACTCCGGACGCTCAATGCCAGCACTATAATATATTAGATGCGAATCCCAAGCCATACGGGCAAATTTTGTATGTTGAAACAATGGCCATTTACTGTAATTGTTAGCATGTTTATGGCCTTCTGTTTTTGCAAACAGAGTTTTAATATCTTCTAAGTGACTATCAATTGGTGCGAGTATCCATTTCATTTAATACTCGCCTTATGATGATCTGCGTGATTGCCTTCAAACGGTGCAATGAGATTGATCCATATTCTATTAATAGGCCCATTTAAGTTATGTCCCCAAAGATTAAGTGTACCATAACCTAAGTATGCTAGTGAAAATACTATGCTGTGTACTATAAGACTGTTAACGCCAAACACTGCAAAAAATAATAACTGATGAACAATAAAAATGTATGTGCCGTATTTGTGAAAAAATATTACACGTTTGTTACGTAGTAAGTCTTTTACAAATTTACGCGGCAATGATTCAACTTTCCATAAACTAAAAAGTATCTTCCACCACGGATGATTTTTTGAACTATGAGGGTCTAATTCTGTATCAGCATACATATGATGCATACGATGCACACCTGCCCAGCCTAATACGCTTCGACCTCCGCAGAGCAATCCACAATAAAGCATTATTACTTCTTGCCAAGGTGCTGCATTAAATTCTTTATGTGAAAAATATCTGTGATACCCTAGAGTTATTCCGATAACAGCCAAGGTCATATAAAGAAAATAGGCAGATAAAAGTATTAAGTATGTTTCCATACAAATACTTATCTGCCTATTAAATTACTAATGCAATAAGTGAAGTTAGATCAAGCTGGCCCAAGCACCGTTTTCGTAGCCTTGGAATTTGTTTAATGTAGTGTTATAAATGACCATGCCGTTAGCTGCTGTAATGGCATCACGTACGGCAGTAGTCATACTGCCAAACTGTACAAAACTGCCTACTGTTATAGTGCTGTTAATTGCATCAACTATAGTAGTTGAATCATCAGCAACTAATGAACCTCTAAACGATGCAGCATCAATTACGCCTGAAATTATTGCATTACCGTCGACCTGCAATGCTTCAGTTGGTTCAGTGAATACAGTGTTAGTTGGATTAATACGCAGCTTCATGCCGCCGTGTACTGAATGTGTTTCGTATATTGTTACACCCTTAGCACCGTTATCAGCAGCAGTTATATATATGTTGCCCTGTCTGCCTTGAATTATGGCTTTGCTTACATCCTGATCTTGGAAAACTAGTTGTCCTAATATAGTATTAGCAGATGCGCCAACAGCGTTATAATTAAGACGTAAGTTTGATCCAGTTGCATTAGAAACTATTGCATCGCCTGTTGTAACCCTTGTATTATTAACATCAGCTACAACAAGATTATTAACACCATCAACCATTAGTGTTGAATTGTCAGCAAATAAACTACCGTTTACATCACCTTCTAATGTTCCTACAAATATGCCAGAGAATTGATTTGTTGTTTGGTTCCAAGATACTGTACTATCATCAGCAATTAAATCACCTTGTATACTATCTGCTTGTATATGTCCTAGAACATCTAAGGAACTAAAAAATCCAGTGTTCCAACGTGCTATGTTTGAACCTTGATTGTATGCTACTGATACATCTGGGATCAATGCACCTTGTACTACGCCGCCTACAGCAATAATATCACCGCCGGCGCCATCGCCTAAGTTAATATTACCTGATGCTGTAACTGTACCTGTAATGTTTATATTACCTGTACCTGTAATGTTGTTGCCATTTAAATCTAGGTTGCCACCTAGTTGTGGTGTAGTATCGTCTACAATGTCGTTTTGCCCGGTAACAATGTTACCTCCGACCGTAGAACCATCGCCTACCCACACTTTCTTAGTGTCAGTGGTGTATACTAGTTCACCGGCTACGGGCGTAATCGCAGTTCGTTCTGCGTTCGTACCTCTTCTTAATTTTAGGGCCATATTTAACTCCTGGACTGTCTACATGTATTTATACAAAATGCCAAACAAATTACTTTCGACGCTTCATAAAGGATCGTGTCCGTCCTTGGATATCTGCTTTAATCTTAACAGTGTCAAGCCTAAAGTCAACGTTGTCAATATTTTCTTCGTAATTATTAAACAACTCTTCTAAAGAATTTTCAATGTCTTCGGCATTTTCTTTTTCTCTAGACTTAGCAACGTCAATGTCCCATACCTTACCATCGGTAAAGAACACTCGGACGCTATGCAGATATTTTACTGGTACAACTTTAATATCTACATCTCGAAATACTTCAGGCCAATGATCTATAATGTCCTGTGGTAACTTCTTATTTTTGGGTTTAGGCACTGGCCGTTACAGACTTTTTCTTCTTAGTCGGAACTAGTTCTTCTGCTTGCCTACGTAGTGCGGCCGCTTCTTTGCTCATACGATCTGCTTGCGAACGAAACTGTGCTGCTAATGCTGCATCATCAAGTACTTCGTCACTGGCTGTTGCTGGTGCAGTATCTTCAATAACTGGCATTTCGTTTACTTTTGCTACTTCTGTAACTGTAGCTGCTCCGCCAGCATCGATAGCTGCAAGATCTTCAATGCCAACTCCGCGTTGTTCAGCAATCATTTTATTTAGATCGTCTAACGGAATAATGTCACTTCTATTAGGTGTCATTTCTACTAGGCTAGTTGGGACCTTTTGAATCTTTCCTGTAACATGAAATGCTGGTAACATAATTCTACCATCAGGTAGTCTTGCTCTAGCCATTGCATTTGCAAATACATCTTCATTTTGTCCGCCGTCACTTTCGATCAGCTTCATTAATGCATCATGTTCTTCTGCCATTAAATTTTCTGTAGTTACTACAAGACAATTTTCAGGTTCACCTGGAACAGTTCTATATGCAACAATTACTTTTCTTTGGTTCGTCTTAATTCTGCCAACGTGCTTATACATTATTTTTCTCCTTCAGCTTCGCCTTGCGATTGCTGTTGTGCCACTGCCGCTAGAAATGTTTCTAACTTCGTGTATGTTGTACCGACTACAGTCATTTCACCAGGCTTAAAAGCGCCTCGTTGACTTGCTACATCGATGATTTGTTTGATATTACCTAAGTCTTGAACTGTAAGTTCGACTGGTGTTTCAGTTTGCGCATTTGCGGTTGCTGATGTTGTTTCTTCGGTCATAGTTTTTTTAACTCCTTGTACTATTAATTATTCAAAAATATTTACTTATATTTCAAAAGTGGACAAGCCAATGTGAAATATGATAGTTCTTTCGGGTCTTCGAAACCTACTTTAAGTATAGTTTCTATTGATCGTGTTTCGTTTACAGCTATCGAACGTCCTACATAGTACCGACCTTTTAAATGGTCTGCAATCCAATTTGAAATACTATCTGATAAATTGTAGGTTAGTGGAAGTTTTATATATTCAAAATGTGCAGGAGGAGAACTAGTCTTCCTGCACTTAAAAACTTCTAATCGATTTGGTTGTTTTGATTTAAGCAGCATCATAATGTACTGTAGTCCCAAATGGTGCTTGCAGTGCCTTGTCGTTATTAGAATGTATTACAAACACTGTGTCGCAATAATCTTCGTCGCCCCAGCCGTCCCAGGTATATCCGTCTGTAAACATAATAAACTTCTTAGGTTGTATATCTTGCTCTTTCATGTATGTCCAGTTTACAGAAAAATCAGTTCCGCCACCGCCCATAATTTCGTAGTCAACTAAGTCTTCGCCGTCGTCTGCACTATAGTCTTGTTCGTTATATACTTTAGTATCAAAGCACCACAATTTAATGTTGTAGTCTCTGTACTCGTCCATAATGCCTTGTACTTCACTTAAAAAGTCACGTCCTTGAATTTCACCAATTGACCCCGACATATCAATGCTAATGCACAAGTCGATAGTTTCATCAAAATTCATACCTGGAAGTATTGCACCTGTATGCCAACCTTTGCGTGATGGACGACTAAACGTGTAGTCACAACGTATTGTGCTTTGAATCTGTTGACGTAGTATTTCACGCCAGTTCATTTTAGGTTCAGTAAGGTCTTTAATCATACGTGCAATTTCACCCGGAACATTACCTGCACCTGATGCTTGAGCGGCTGACATCATGCTTTCTTTGATCTCTTCTTTGATCTTGCGCATTTCATCTTTTGAATATTTAGGTTGCGCTTTGCCTCCGTTGCCACCTTCTTCAGGACCTTCGCCTTCGCTGTCGCCTTCCCAGTCAAGATGTTCGTCTAACATTTCACCCAGTTGCTTTAAATATTCTTCACCGTTTTGTTTTGCTTTTTCAAATAGTTCATCATAAACAGATTCTGAACTCCAGTTATCGTATTTAAAGTCTTGGTAACAATCTACTACTTTAGGCTTTTCACCAATGCGATCACGTACAAGTAAGTTGTTTACAATGTAGTCTGCAGCAATATTATAGATCATAGGATCACGGTCATCTCTGCGGCCTAAGTGATCAAATACGCAATGTAGGATTTCGTGTGCAATGACAAATTCAATTTCTCTATTTGTCATTGCATTAAAGAATTGTGTGTTAAAATACAAGTGACGCCCGTCAGTTGCCGCTGTAGGACACCAATCGTCACACGGTAAAATTTTAAGGCGTGTTGCCATATTACCAAAGAACGGATGACGGAGTAGCAAACCTACTCTAGCAACAATAATGTCTTCCATTACTTTTGTGCGCATTATAGCTAATGCTTCTGGTGTAATATCCGGATCTGCTGTAAATCCTTTAATGTCTATGCCCATAACGTTAACTCCTATAATGCTTTATTGTTCTTACAGTATACTATATTTAACAATAGATGTCAAGCGTAATTGGGCGTTTTGAAGAGATCGCCCAAACTCTTACGTCTATGCTTCTTGTGCTTTGGTAATATACTTGCCAAAGCGTTCATGGAACTCATCAAAGCATTCTACTTCGTCTGGGTCAATTGGTAACGCATATTGCGTAAGGGCTAACTTAATACCCATTACAACTAACTCAGTTTCGAAGTTATCCATCATAAAGCGTAGGTAGTTATTAACTTTATCGTCAAACTTCTTATCGCCTTTGTCGGATGCTTCTTTAAGTTCGTAGCAGAGCGAGACTGTTAAGGAATACATGGCACTGATTTCTTTAGTCTTAAGCTCTTTAACCTTTCCTGCTAAAATGTCAGTTGGGTTAGGCATAGACGCTGCTACCTTGCGGTGAGCAACAAACTTTATTCCAAGTCCTTCGCCTACAGCACCTGATACAAGATCAGTTGTTGTTTCTTCATCTAGGTCATCTTCTAGTAATTCTGATACAAACGACCATGTTCGAGGTGTTGCAAAAGAACGACTTGGACTCTTAGGATCAAAATCGTAAAGATCTTTTTTGCTAAATGTTAAGTAACCAACAACATCTGCATGGATATTATTTGCTACAGCCCAAGCAAAGTAATCGTCCCAGTCAACTGCTAGTTCAATATGTACAAATCTGTTTGCTAACGGAGCAGGCATTCTATAAGTAACACCTTTGTCAGCATCTCGGTTACCAGCTGCAACAATTAGTACGTTATCTGGTAACTTATAAGCACCGACTTTACGGTTTAAAATAAGCTGATAAGCCGCCGCCTGTACTGCCGGAGCCGCTGAATTCATTTCGTCTAAGAACAATACAATCCAATCATATTGTGCTGCAAATTCTGCTGTTGGTAATTCTTGTGGCGGTGCCCATGCCATCACATTATCGTTTGCTGCATAGTACGGAATACCTTTAATATCTGTAGGTTCCCAAAGCGACAAGCGAATATCAATTAAGTGTGAATTAGGAAGTTCTCTAGTTACTTGCCCGACAATGTCGGATTTACCAATACCCGGAGGACCCCACATAAAGATAGGACGTTGCTTTTTGAAAGCATGCCTAATACTCTTCTTTGCACGGTTGGGTGATACAGTTCGAATTGCTACGTTTTCCATTTTGTATTCCTCTTTAGTTTCTATCAGTGCCATACTGTTTTATTAGTATGTGTATATTATAGCACCAACTACACTAATGGTCAACCACTTTTGGAATCTTTTTGTCTATTCATTGCTTTTATTAGGCCATATTTTCTAACATCGCCACTAAACAAATGAAGTTCCATAGCTTTTTTTTCGTTAGTAACAGTAATGCCTGTCTTGTCAAAGTAGTACGGGCAGTCTATAAACTGATCCATCCATATAATAACATTAGTAGTGAATTCAAACCCTTTTGGATACGGCACTGCATACATCTGTAATTCAAGTTCTTCTGTTACAAATGCATATCCTGCGTCTGTAAGACGAAGTCCGCCTGTATCTTTTGATCTAGTGTTTTGCCACCAGGACGACATATACTCAGTAAGACTTGCTTCGTGTACAGCCTTACCGGAATTCTTTAGAAAAATCTTAGTGTAAGTTTCTTTCCAGTTCATTAGTCAACCAGTGGAACATTCTCACCTGCAGATAGCTTTACAACAGTAAAGTTCTCACAGCTGAATAAATCATTAAGTTTTTTAGCTAAATTAATAGCATGTCCTGGGTTAGAGAAGGATACTTTCTTATACTTAGGCCCTGGATAGTTTGTTAAACTATGTGATGATTTAAGATTAAATGGTTTGTTGTTATAGAATACTGCCCATATAGCATCAGCATCGAGTATTTGCTCGCTTTTATAGGTCTTTTTATCTATAAATTCTAATAAAACCGTTGGTTTTGGTCTGCTCATATACGTTGTCCTTTAATAAACTACGTATATATTTAGCTATTTTTACCAACCTTTGCCACCGTCCATTTGAACTTCGATGACTTCGTTGTCGGTATTGCCCTGTTTTGCCAGTAAACTTTCTAAGTCTCCGTTGAGTCTAGCCATTACTTCGCCTAGTGTAAATGCTAGACGCTTAGCCTGCTGGATGTCTAATGTGACATCTCTAGCCCTACTAGCGTCAGCACTTCTTACTTGAGATATAAACTGCTGTATAGACGCAGTGTTAAGCGGCTCATTTAGCATTTGCTTTACTCAATTCTGTACGCATTTCGATTGCTGTAGTAAAAGGTCCTTTATATGCATAACGTTCAATAGTAATTGATTTAGGACAAAAGCTCTTAACCCAGCCTTTTTCAAATTGAATAATATAAAATCCTGCACAGTACAAACTTTTAGATTTATCGCTTTTTGTAAACAACGGTAGTTTCTGTTTAATATCATAAAGTGGATTATGCGGTTTGCAACTTGTAGGAAAGCCGTGAACTTCGTCTAGTGTGACTTCTGTAATTTCTAGCGCACTCCAGTTAACAGTCCCTAAGTCTTTTTCTAACGCTCTTTTGTCATCAACAAATCTTGTGCCATTTGCATCAGTTACCATATACTTTTCATCTGAGTAAGCAAGGGTTGCAACCTTGTTACCTTCGCTTTCGAGTATCCAAAACTTTCCGTCTATAATTTCTTTTGCTTTTAGTGTCATCCTATATACCTCGCTTGTAGCGGCTCCGCATAACTTTGAGCCTGTTCACTCATTCGCTGGAGATCCCACTTAGCGCAAAACTTCATAAGACGCATTCCAACTTGTGATATTTGTTTAGGTTGTGCTGCGTCTTCAATAACATCATTAATAATACTTCTAATATTACCAGGTTGTGCCGTTAAGTCGCATAATACAACGTTTCGATTGTAGTCATCTAGTACACGATGTTCTACACCTTCATGATCTACCCAACGCTGTAGCATCATGTTATTCCAGTTGTATCCTTTAGCACCTTTATCTTCATATGCTTCAATAAGTCCAACTTTGTTCTTAGTACCTTTCTTACGTACACCAGGATAAGCACTAAACACGTTATCACTAGTATCACCACGCATACACTTTTCAAACAACATAAAGTCAGGATGCGGTGCAGGCTTAGGCTCTTGTGTCTTCTTATCAATTACACGGTTACCTTTCTTATCAAAGTAACCTTCGTGTGTAATAGTAGTCTCAGATACACCGTTATACTGCTTACAATTAGGAGCAATAAGTTGTGCAAAGTCGCCATCTGTGCTAATAATAACATGATTATCGTTAGGGTGTGCTTGTACCCAACCAGCAATAAGATCATCTGCTTCTAGTTGCTTGTGTTGCATAACTGTACAATTAGTCTTTGTATCGACGAAATCTTTAAATGTATCAAACGCCTCCCAAAACAGTGTCTCTTCTTCTTGTTGTGCTTCTGTAAGTGCATCTCGAGATACTTTGCGGTTGCGTTTATAAGGAGCATAAACATCTTTGCGCCAGCTACGACCTTCTAAACAGAACACAACATGATCAGCCTTAAAGTCCTGCCATGCCTTTCTAACACCAGCAAGTGTGATATGAAACGCCATACCTATCTTTGTATCTAAGTCGCCTCGAATAACGTGCCTTGCACGAAAGAATGTATTTGCTGTGTCTACTAGTACATAAGTTGCCATTATATTGCCTTGTTTAAGTTGCGTTGTATATTATTATACACGAGTTTGCGATAGATGTCAAGTAAAATTACCACCCCATTTGCTCCCAAGGTACATCTTTGTCACCAAAGTGTCCGTAAATACAATTCTCGCTATAGTTAGTATAGTTGAAAAGATCAAATCTGTCAATGATTCCTTTTGGTGTTAAATCAATTTCACGCTCAATAAAGTTAGCTATCGAACGATTGTGTCCGTTCGAATCAATATAAATGCTTGTTGGTTCTTTAATACCAATAGCATAACTTAGTTGTATATTACACCAGTCTGCCATTTCATCTGCTACTACGTTCTTAGCTAACCAACGGGCCATATAAGCTGCACTACGATCTACTTTAGTAGGATCTTTGCCACTAAAAGCACCGCCCCCGTGAGGAGCAAACCCCCCATAAGTATCGACAATAATCTTTCTCCCAGTAACTCCGGAGTCACCATCAGGACCACCAATAACAAAATTGCCAGTAGGATTAAGATGCCATACAGTATCGCTATCAATTAAGTCTCCTAACTCTTCTATTGCCGCAAGTTTACATAAATGCCTTGCTTCTTCTACATTGCCTTCAGTGTGCTGTGTACTAATAACAATTTGATCAATGCGTTTAATAACACCGTCTCGTCTTGCACCATTGTACTCTACACTTACTTGTGATTTAGCATCCGGACCTAGTATACTACCACGCTTTGTCTTTAAGTTTTTAAGGATAGCGTGACTGTAATGAATAGGCGCTGGCATCATGCTAGGTGTATGATTACACGCATAACCAAACATAATACCTTGATCGCCTGCTCCAAAGCTATCTGTGCCTAGTGCAATGTCTGCACTTTGTTCGTGAATTTCATTATACAACCGTAATTCGTCCCAATGAAATCCATCTTGCTCGTAGCCAATTTCTTTAACTTTGTTTCGAACAATTTGTTCTACTTCGGCTCTAGTTACATTAAAGTTCTTAACTTCGCCTGCTAGTGTAACCATGTTGGTAGTTACTAGTGTTTCAACTGCTACTCGTGTAGTTGTATCGCCTGCGGCTAATCCGGCATCTACAATCGCATCACTAATTTGATCTGCTACTTTATCTGGATGCCCGTCACTAACACTTTCACTTGTAAAAATATGTTTTTGCATTATGATACTTCACTCGCTCCGTCAGCCAACGGCTTTACATTAATATATCCTGCACCTCGATCTGTATCCATGCCTTCTTCTGATAACATGTTATAGACAATGTCTTTGAACCAACGATCGACTACTTCTTCTTCAGGATCGGATTCTGTGCCGTAACCGTGTCTAATTAATTCTACAATAAAGTATTTGTTCCAGTCAAGTTCAAAAAACCCATTGCGTATATTCTTTTCATTTACTTTCATGTCAAGTACATTAACCCAAGGCATCTTCTTACGTGTTGCATATGCCTTAGGGTCAGTGCCTTTAACATGTGCTAGTTCTTTTTCTTTTAACTCTTTTTCTTGCTTGTCAATCTTTGCTTGATTAGCTTCTACCTTGTCTTGCCCTGTTAATTTTTTAATAAAGTTTTTCATATTAATCCTTTTCTTCTTAGTTTATCGTCTAAATTTTCTTTGTCAATTGGAGCAGTCATTGCTGTCTTGTGTACGTCATTAATGTACTTAGGTTCCCTAGGTACCCCAGGCATTTCCGAATAAGCTGATGTGTAGTCTAGGGGTGAAGCGCCATCCCTTTTCCATGCAAACTTCCGCAACTTCTTTAACGTTAAGGACATACTCTTCCGAGCGTCCCCCAAGCGGCATACAATATACTGGACACTCAACGCCGACATCACGATATGCTTGCACAGCTCGCCCAGCTTCATCAATGTCTGCACGATCAGCAACGACAAATTTAAGATAAAGATCACTGCCATCAACAGTGGAATAGTTAAGAGCGACATCAGGCTTAATAGCGTCCATCCAAGATTCTCCGCTAACGGATAGCTTAGGCGAACAACTCCACGTGACAGTAATTCTGTCACTATTGTTGAGATAGTTGTAGAGGTCATCATGTAATACTTGTGTAGTGTTTGTTTCAAATGTAACATTTTTTAAATCCTTCATACGTGGATGTTCGAACAGTTCTACGTAAAGTCGTTGCCACGCTAACAACGGCTCACCACCTGTCATAATTAAATGGATATCTTGTCCGTTATCCATTGTCCACTTGCCTTCTGGAGTAAGAGATAGCAAATGCTCAACTACTTCTTCAACTTCTGCAAGTTTGTTAAAGTCTTTAAACTCAGGATAGATACTTGCATAAGTGTCACATCCTGTATGGATAATAGGCAAATCTGTAAACTTTTCAGTCTTTGCAATAATGCCATCATCTAACAAATCTTTTACTTCTTGATTGTAGCGTTGCCCGCCTGCAAGTTTTTCTGCACGACTAGGTTCATCTTTACCGAGTCCAAAGTTCATACAACGGAAGTTACAACCGAAGGTACGCAAGAATACACTAGGTACTCCTACAAACTTACCTTCGCCTTGTACGCTGTAGAACGCTTCACTGTACCGCAACTTCATCGTGCAAACTCCTGTTGCAATTTAATGTTGTCAAAGAACTCCTTCTTAGTACCCGGATCATATTTAAAACTACCTTGTAATACAGTTGTTTGTGTAAGACTGCTAGTTGCCATAATGCCACGGTTCTCACAACAGCCGTGTGTTGCTTGAATATAAACACCTAAGTTTTCTGCACCAGTTGCTTTACCAATCTCACGTGCAATGTCATTTGCAAGTTCTTCTTGTAGAGTGCCACGTCGAGCGCACCATTGTGCAATACGTGTGTACTTACTAAGTCCGATAAGTTTGTCTGCAGCAATAATACCAATATATGCAGTGCCTGTAACAGGCTGGTGATGATGTGAACACATGCTTTTAAGTTCACTACGTACAACCAACATTCCGTCATATCGTTCATCACTGTCATTAGGAAATGCTGTTGCACTTGGCATTGGGTCATACCGACCTGACATAATCTCATTAAAGTACATCTTAGCAAGCCGTCTTGCTGTACCTTCTGAGTTAGGATCGTTGCGTCGATCAATAATTAGTGTATCTAGTACAGTGTTAAAAGCTAGAGTAGCTTCATCAATAAGATCTTGTTTATCTCCATCTTCTAACACTGCACTAATATTGTCGCCGGCCCAAAAGCGTATATTGTTTACTTCTAGACGTTGTTTAACTACTTCTGATTTATTCATTCACTTCTCCGATGTTTAGGCAGGGGATTGCCTGTAATATACTATAAGTATACACGTTTATTTAGGTTTTGTCAACCGTTAACTAAAATAATTTTAGCATTTCTAAACGGTCATTTGCTTCTGCCATTTTATCAAGTTCTGTTTGAATAGCCTCCATCACATCACTGTGTTCACCAATACCGGCTGGGTTAGTTAAGTACACTTCGACATTTGCTTTGTGCAATGCAATAGCGCCTTCGGCATGTTTCTGTGCCGCTTCAATCATCATGTTACGCATGATAGTTTCCTTTCTCTGGGATAACGTGACGTACCCCGCCACGGGGGTCTTCTGTATCACCGTCTCTTCTAAAGATAAGGTGTACGTGGGGATACATGCAAGTCTGACCTGCACTCTCTCCCATATTAAGGCCAATGTTATAGCCTGTAATATCATTGTTTGCTGCTACTTTATTTTGATCGCCCATAGCAACAGCAAATTTAAAACATTTCATTAGCTCTTCTTGTGTCACTTGTTTAGGTACTATAAGAGTATGTCCTTGTGTAACCGGATATGCATCTTCGTACACTACAAAGTCTCTAGTATCGTATGTTACATTGGTCCACGGCGCTCGCCCGTCCGCTTGTGCCTTAGCTAGAGTATCAATACTCACCTACATTCTCCCATGGGTAAACTAACCAAACATCTTCTTCAGCTTTGTTGATTTCGTGACAAGTATAACTAACAGGAACTTCGGCATTACTTGCACCATTATCTGTTAGTGTCGCAAAGCGAACATTGTTGCCCCATACTGCATTCCATCGATCATGCTCCATTGGCATACAGCCCGATGGCCAGTCTTCTTTGATCCAATTGAAAGTAGCACCAGTATCGTTGATATCATCTACAATAAGGATGTTCTTACTCAATGGAGGGAAGCCTTCCTCTCCTTTAGGTTCGTAACCAAATGCATCTTCTGCCATCCATAAGTTGCTTTCGCTTTCACTGTCATCGTCTCGTAGACTAACTTTAAGTGCTTCGCAACGTATGCCAGTCATATTACTAATAATAGTAGCAGGTACATTACCACCGCGTGTAAGTCCTACAATGTAATCAGGACGCCAGTTGTCTGTATACATTTGATTAACAATGCTTACACACATACGTTCAATGTCAGTCCAGCTGTAATAATGTTTCTTAATCATAGTTAGTCCTTAGTTAATTATATCAGGGGTTATTAAATCTACAGTGTTTACGACTGTCTTGCCTGCATATATTGCAGTTGTTGCAGTTACGTCTACAATCGCTGCTGTTGTGGAACAGCCTGTTAGAAGGAACAGTATAAGAAAAGCGTTTACTTTAATCATTTTCCCGCCTTTGAGTCTTTCTCTGCTTTAGTTAGTTTTTGATTCCAGCTACTATTGCTAATACCAAGTTCGCTGGGCATAGGCTTTGTTTTGCCTTTAGTAATTTCTCCACCTTTGGCAAGAAACTCTGCCTTCATTCGTTCTAGTTCATCATCTTTAGGTTTTGCATCGTGATTCATTGGCATGCGCAGTATTCCTTATTTGTATTTGTTAAATGCCGCAATTCTGTCTGCACGAGTATATCCTCGATCAAGTGCATAAGGATCAATATTTAATTTAGCTGCTATGTCGGTTGCTTCTTTTAAAGAACGACACGTACTAACTAAAATGTCTCTAGCTAATAGTACCTTCCATCTTGGATTTTGTTTAGTATCTGTTGTTTCTACTACTGTGTAGTCGGTGTGTATTCTTTTAGCCATTAAAACATTCCTTGTTTATTAAAACGAGACGCTATTGCCTTCGTAGTTGCCTTACTCATTAGATATTGCCTCATAAAGTGCGCTACCGCTAAAAAACTCTTTGTTAAGTTTAGTAACTTGCTTGTTAATATTTGGAAGTAGATCATCATAGTTTTCCATATAGTTTACAATTTGTGCGACTATTTTGTCTTTATGATGCAAGTATGCGTCATAGTTCTCAGTCCACTCACTAGGGTATTTAAATATGTCTAACCCCATTTCACTGTAACTTAGACGATCAGGTACCATAGGAATAGCATCAACTAATGCGCCTTCATACCAGCTAATGCCAAGTGTTTCTTGTAGGTTAGCACTAAACACCATCTTAGCTTCGCCTAACAAGTTATGATATTCGTTTTTAGTAAGTTGGTAATCTTGACAAACAACAAACTCGTATTGCGGCAACCGCTCTGCAAGATCTCTAAAGATTTCAACTTGCTTTTCAGGTGCAACTCTATGTGGAAATAAGATCAAGTCTCGTTTTGTCATACCTTTATAACTATCTAAACTGCTACGCAAGTACTCCATAGGCCAGCCAACTCTTATTGCTTTGTCCATATCAACATTATAATTATCCATCATTGTATCTGTAAATAAATCAATATGGAATTCACTTGCAAAGAAGTTGTCATCATAGCATTCGTACATTGACATTTCAGCATGTCTAACCCACGGCTTGTCACCTATTAGTCTACCCAAGAAGTCTTGTGGATCGTAACTACCAGCATGCCACATGCCGCCAATACGAATGTCAACACCTAGTAACTCTGCCATATACTTTAATTGTATAACAGTAGGGTTCCAAGCATCTGTGTATAAAAAGTAGTCACCGTCCTTAACTTCTCCGTTAGCAAATATCCTGCTAATCTCTAACATTTGTTGGGATTTATAATTATTAGTTCCTGCAAAGTTAAGAAATGCCCCAGGCGTTGTAGCCTGAGGTACTTCTCCGCCACTAATTACAGTGACGTCTTCGTTTGTAGCTCGTTGCAGTTGTTTAGGAAGATACTCTTTCCATTGCTTAGTATAGCGTGAGTCAACTGCTTCAATGTCTACAATATAAATCAATTTCCGTTCCTTGCCCGACGTTGTTGCCGACCTTGGTATTTTTGCCAAGAAAGATAACTTTCCCAGATTCGATCGCCTTTCTTATAAAGACTCTTTTCGTCATACGGTTTAGCTTCGAACCTACAGTAGTCTTTAAACTTATCTAGGTCATCAAATACTTTATTGTATGCTTCCCGATTGAAGTTAGCCATTTTATGTTCCTTTAATAGCATTAGTTTTTAGGATAAAAAATTGAACAGCCGTTTTCGCCATCTTCGGCGACATCAATTTCTACAAACCGGCTTGGGTATTTTGTAGAAATTTCTTGGTACAAATCATCTGCGATCATCTCACATGACTTGTGATTCAGTTGTATTACATCTTGTGCATACAACCGTTCCATCCAGCGTTTAAACTGAATAAACTCAATATCGCGATCGTTGTGAAACACTTCGATGCGAACTTTAAAGTGGAAAATATGACGATGCGGAATGCCTAGGAATGATACATCATCCCATTCGCCTGTTGCTAGTTTAGGATCAGTGTCTGCGCCTGGGTACATATGTACACCTTCTTTACGAAAGGTAACCCATACACTTCTGCTTGCTTGTTGTGTTGTCATTTTATCGTCTTCTTCTCTTGTTCTACGTAGCATATAATCATAATAAGCTTCATTTGTCATAGTACTAGTATACTTTCATTTGATTACTTTGTCAAGGCCATAATTGTTCCAATCCGTAAATTTATTACGGTCCATCAACTCATGCAGGCTATGGCACCAAACACCTGGATTAGTTGCTTTAAAATCTTTATCGTCAATTTTAATCATTGTGTTGTAGTTCCACTGTTTAACATAAGGAACCACAACACGAAGTTGCGGAATAAAGTTATCTACCTCAGTTAGACCGCCGTCTAAGAACCATTCAAGGTTAATAGTACTTGGAATGTCTAAACTGCATAAGATACCTTGATCTGTAAACGCACGGATCATTAGATCCCAGTCTTCAAACTCATCTGAAGTAACTGGCTTATAACTGTGATTAGCACCAAAGAAGATATGTTCGCACTGTTCTTCTTTGTAGAACTTCATTATCTCGTTGTAGTCCTGTGTGCCAGTAACAAACAATGTCTTCATTCCAAACGCAGGAGTCTTTTCAACTTCTACACCTGTAAAGAAGATGATGTCGTTTGCTTCGCCTGTGTCGTAATCACGTTTCATTTTTTAATTGATCCTTAATTGCCAGTTTTTCTTTTTTTAATTGCTGTACTTCCATTTCATTAGCACGTTCTTTTTCAGACTTTTCTATTACACCGTGTAAATGTTCGTGCATCTTTTTAAGTCTTTCTAAGTTTTTCTTTTTAGGACGCAAAGCCATTTTATATCTCCTCGAATAAATTGCCAAAGGTGGTACTAGCATTCACAGTCTTCTTACCAATAGCACCACGTGTTCCTGGAATGGCCATCCAAAACTTTGAATAACTATCAATAACCTTCATAGACTCTTCTCGAGTTGTCTTTGAAAAAATCTCTTCAACAACATCTCTAAATAGAATACGATCAAACTTTTCGTCTACAAGCATCTTAGGTATAACGCCTGCATCGTACTGTCTATTAGCTTCTTGTACAGCATTAATGTGTGTCCATACGTTATGGCCCATCTGAATAGCATAACTAAAGCTATCCCAGCTCGTTGAGTCCCTGCCACGTACAGTTGTGTTACCATCTGCATCTAGCAAAGGATTACCTTCTTTGTCTAAGTCAACATCGCCTTTGAGTACTTTAATAGTACCAATTTTATTAGTATCACCGACTGAATACGTGCAAATATCGTTAACTAATAATCCGTCAGTTAATGGACTATCTTCAAATGTATTAAAGATACCGTCTTGTAGTGTAGCGTCTTTAAATCCTCGAGTGTCAGTTGCATACTTTAGTTCGTCCACACTAGGCACCATTCGATAGGTCCATTTACCTCTATCAGGTGTTTCAACTGATGTATATACTTGTCCATTAGCAGTTGCTAAAAATGGACTAGCACAGTCAAATGTAAGCATCATAGTAGGGTTATAGTACTTACGTACAGCTCGTTGTACGTCTGTAAGTAACGTAGCCCATTCTAGCTTAGATGTGCCTAAGAAGTGCATTACATCGTGTATACCGCTTTGTAGTAGTCCATCATAGTGCAATGAAACTATACGTTTAAGAACCAAATGCACATCGCACATATTCTGACCACCCATTGACCACCCATTAAAGTGATTGTCTGGATATTTGACTGGATCGCAATAGTCTTTCATTTGCTCATACCAGTCATCGGCGTCTGCATGATTCTCACCTTGCAATACGTTAAGGAACTTACAAGCACCTGTTCTATGCTTCATCCAATAGTCATTGTTAATACGTGTTGCTTTCACAGCTTCTTGATATGTACTAATACCAGTTGCCTTTGCACCTGCTGGTGAACGTGCAACCCAAGCTGGAATATCAAGTATCATACCATAGTCCATGTAAGCATCCATCCAACGCAAAACACTATCACGTTTTTGCTGTGCTTTAGGACAATTAGGATCTTTCCAATCGCCTTCCCAAACACCTTTACCAATTTGAAAACCACCACTATCGCCTAGTGCCCAAGTATTATCACGATCTCTATTACGGATCATATCTTCCTTAGGGCTAAACTTAGTAGTGTCTAATTCAGCATGTCCTGCAGAGTAAAGCGTCCACTTGTATGTAAATGCTCCTTCTTTGGAGTTAAGATAGTTAAGACTTTCCATGCCATTTGCAAAGTTTTTAGGCATACGATCATCAGAAACATACGGACCAGTTACAGGATCAGGATAACGTTGCTTGCCCACATAAGTTGCATAGAAGCCACTAAGTGCAGGTAAGAAATGTGCGTAATCTTGTTGCGCTTCTGTAAGGTCTTTATTCATTACTTACTCTGCGCTGGAAGAATATAATTGTATGTAGCTAAACCACTGTTAACTGTAATTTGCATAGCACCTTGATCACTAATGCTCATTGTAATATCACCACCAAGACTTAAAATTGACTGTGTTTGTGCTACAGGCCAAGCCCAAGTATGCGACAACGAACCTTCTATATTAGACTGGAATACAAACTCGCCTGCGTGTGTGCTTTGATCACCGAAGCTAAACACAAGATCAGTTGCATCGCCTGTTTTTACAGTTTTTACGTTAAACGTAGGTTCTTCGGAATGTGCTGCACTTTGCAGTTTCATTCTTGTAATACTAGCAACATGCGGATTAAATGTTACGTCCCAGCTTGCACCTTTAAATTTAACACTTTTAAGTTTTTCATCAATAATTTGCTGATTCATAAAACGGTAATCGTTTTGGAAATCGCCTGCTGCATTTTCAAAGTGAATATGCGTAGGAATAGTTTCGCCATTGCGTTCTGCTTGCACAACATCGATCTTAGCATCTTTCTGATACTCTGGATTCTTCAAGTGCAATGCTAACTTATCTAAGTTAGGCATACCAAATGTACCAGATGCAACATTAGAAGTTGTTTCTGCTGTAAGTATCACTGACCGATCCTCGGCCATTGATTCAAATGTAGTAGTTTCGCCACCCGTTACTTTAACTAAGCTGAGGAATCCCAGCGAGTGTGTTTTTGCGACTACGTCTTGTAAGATGTCTTTCATGTTATTCTCCTATGTTAAGTTTTATTATATTATCTTTATGACCGTTTGTCAAGTACTTTTCTATATTATATTTAGGTTTAAAGCCCAAAGTCTTAATTTTTTCCATGTTCGCACAAGTCCATTGTCGTTCATGTGGTGTATTTAGGCGGATAGGCAAGTTGTCTGCAAAATCACGGATCTTATATGGAGTACCCGTGCCTATATCAATAGTGCCTGTATACGTGCTTTTCATACAAAGCTCAATAGCATCGCATAAATCTTCAATGTGTATAAAGTCTCTATAGTGATCTGTTACATATTCTAGTCCACCATTAAATAGTTTGTCAAAGAACATGCCTTTGCGTGGAGTGTCTGAATAAACGGTATGAAACCGCATGCCTAGTGTATCAGCATAACGTTCAGCAGCTTCTTCGACTATGTACTTAGACGCCGCATAAGGGTTCAAATCGGGCTCGTAAGCACTGGAACTGCTTGCGTATAGTATACGTGTATCTCTGTAGCGTTCAAACAGACGCTTGCTTGCTTCAACATTGTTACGCCAATAGCCTGCAGGATCGTTTGTACTTTCTCGAACTCCACTTTTGCCTGCTAGATGTATAATTAAATCAAACTCTTCTGAAAACTCTACATCACATAAGTCAAGTCCGTCTTGTAGGTCAATACCAACTACTACTCTGTCTTTTGTTTCTAATAGTCTGTTTAGTAAATGTGTACCAATAAATCCTTTATGGCCTGTTAATAATATTCTATGCATTAACTCGATTCCTTAAATCACTTGAACTGAAACGGTGGTCTCTTTTGTTAAAGTGTAATTCGATGTCACGCTTGCGGCAAATGTCTTTACCTGTGAAATCTTTGTCGCGATACTCTTCTCCTAGTATGCGTACTTCTATTGGATACATACTAAGGATATCTTCTAAGTCTTCTTCAGTTCCGTACGGAATAATTTCATCTACATACTCTACACCTTTTAGTTGAGTATAGCGTTCAACTACTGTTTGTATGGGTGCGTTCTTGTCTTTGCGATCAACACTAGGGTCTACCTGTAATCCGCAAATTAAATAATCGCATTGTTCTTTTGCTTCACGCAACATAATTACGTGTCCAGCATGTAATAAATCAAACGTGCTACAAGTAAATCCTACTTTCAATGTTCTCTCCTTCCATCAAATACACAAATAAACTTTAAACCAACGTCTGTGTTGTTGTGTACTCTGTGAAATACGTTGTCGTGGATTAGTACAGTGTCGCCTGCTGTAACATCAAATATTTTATGATCAAGCTCCATCTGTCCACTACCGCCTACAAAGACATAGACTTCTTCTTGCCCGGCATGCCGGTGACCTGTTGTACTTTTACCTGCATTTAAATGCGTACTACTCACTACAAGGTTGCTTAGATCAGTATTGTCTTTAACAACATAACGTGCATCTTCTTTAACAACCTTGCCGCCAATATCCCAATCACTGTATTTCAATTTGCTATCCCCCTTTGTTGGAAATTTTCTAAAATTTCTTTTGTGTCTCTCCAACTTTTAACTTGTTTTGCAACACCGCCTGCTTCTTTTACAGCATATGCAAGACTAAAATCGTTGCCGTCTGGGTCCATTCTATCGCCAAAGAAGAATACTCTATCTTTTTGTATTTCCTGCAGCACTTGACGCTTGTCTTTACCTTTAGCAATAATGTCAATACCGGTTTCGCCACCAACCACTGCACTTACATTAGGAAAATGTTTGTTGATCCTTTCAGCAATGTGTATGCGTTCGTCGGCTTCTATGTCATAGTAAAAGTAATCTTTGCGTTGTACTTTATCTGCATTACGCCCCACAACACTAAAGTTAACCATGCCCGGCCGTTCTTCTAAATGCTTGCCGGTTTTAATTGTGTATTCACTATTTTTAAGTTCAGCATTAAGAAATTCTTTAAGTTCGTCGGTCATCTTCCAAGGATTAGTGTAAACATTCTCTTGTCGATACCATACATCGTTGCCGTTGCAATTATAAATCTTGTTTACACTCATACAAATTTCAGGACCAATCTGTTCAAGCGTTTTAGGGTTATCACTTCCTGTAACTAAACTTACTGTATTGTTTTGCGAAAAATATAAAAACCACAATGCAAATTGAGGATTTATTTTCTTCCTACTAGGGGTAAGTGTGCCGTCAACATCAAATATAAAATGATTCATTTTACTCTCCAAAGTCAAACAAACTTGAAAACGTATTATGCCTCTTAGTATCTTCTAGTGGATAGTTAAGAACTCCAATCAAGTTGTCTAGTTTGTTATCAATAATAGTTTCTGCCATAGCTATATCATCAAATGGCAACTCTTTAAACCAATCAGGAATACGTAACTCGTCTGTTGGATACGCAACACTTGTATACCCTAGTGGATTTTGTTTTAGTTTACAAACAATGACCTTCATGCCGTCTACAACTTCTTGCGAGTACTTGTCACCATTCATACGTTTGAGTGTATTCCAATTAATACTTGCTCTAACGTGTCCAGGCATGTTTGCTTTGCCTTGCTTTTCTTCAAGTCGTTGATAGTGTCCGACTTTGTTTGCACGTTTCGGACTACCTTTCTCCCAACCAGGCCTCTCACTAAACTCCTTACGGAATACAGTAATACGTTCTAGTACATCTTCTTGCGGCTTGTCAGTAAGCACCATAAGCAATAGCTCACTTAGGAACTCTTGCATAAACACGGGAGTATCTGATCTACGCAAGTCCAAGCCCATTGCTTTTACTTTACCTGCTTTGCCGTCTACATCTGTTCTAAAGCCTTCAATGTCATACACTAGTGCTGCATAACGCTTCTTAGTAATAAACAACCCTGACTGTGCTACAATTTCTCTAGCCGCTGCAATAACGTCTGATCTACTCTTTGGACAATGAAATGCTTCCATCATAAACTTTGGAAAAGTTTCATTAGCCGCTTCGCATACTTGATCATATAGTGTAATTACGTTGTCCTTATCCCAAGGAATAGAACCATTGTCAATTTGCTCTTTGAGAATAGGATAACCACTAAAGTAACATGAGTCAGTATCACCATAGATCATTGCATCACCTGTGTGATCATAAACACCTGTAATAGTCTTGTTAACTTCTGCACTCATATGCTTAACAATAGTACGTCCTGTTAGTGTTGTACTTTGTCCGATACGTTTGTCAAAGAATCTACAACCTGGATTAAGAATTGCACCATACAAACTGTTAAGCAAAATCTTCTTAACTAGCTGTCGCTTATCCCAATACTCAATCTCTGCTGAGTTGCCGGCGTCCTTAGCTTTCTTTAGCTTCTTCTGCATCTCTTTACGTTCAGCATACCAACGTTTTAAAATACCTGGAATAACACCTTCAAACTCTGTAGTAAAAATAGTACCGTTACTACTAAGCATCCAGGGTTGATGACTATCAAACACTGCTTTATAAATTTCAGCACCGCTTAGAACGTCACTGCCCCCGCTCTCCCAGTCAATGGTTAGCGCAACATCTTTACGCTGTTCCATAACTGCTTCATATTCTTCTGTACTAAAGCGTCCTTCCCAACTACCAGCAAAACTCTTCTTCTTTAAGAACATGTCTTCGTGTACACGAGCATCACTAATGTCTGGACGTATTTGTCCAATAACAGTTTCTGGCGCCATGTTTAATGCACGAATAACTGACGGATATAGTGAGTTCAAATCCATTGAACCAATCCATTTGTGCAAGCCCTTCTTAGGAAATGCTACATATGCACCAGCCGCTTGTGTATTTTCGTCATCACGTCTTTGTCGATTAGGAACTTGTAAGCCTCTATGGTGAGCTTCGTTAACAATGCCTTGTTCTGTAACAGCAACAGCGCCCATTGTAGTTTGAATAAGAACTGTGTTCTCGTGTGCAATAGTGTTAGACAAGTCAATAAAGCGTAGTTTCTTATCTAGTTTATCAAGTAGTGCTGTATCTTGAATGTTATATTGAATAAATTTACGGAAGTCGTTGTTGTATAATTGATCAAGTGTGCCTTCGTATTCAACTTTGTTTTCACCTACCTCAATCTCGCCAATAGCATCTAGTCGATATGTGTGACGCTCTTCGTAGGTGTACTTGCGATACAAATTCAAACTATCTAAGTGTACACGCCCAACTAAGTCAAACGTTTGGCTTTCTTTGCCGTACTTCTCGTACATACGCTTCTTAGGAAGTTGGCCCCACAAGCAGAATCTACGTGTGTCGTCTTTGCTTAGTACACGACTAGTCCTGTTTACAGTATATGGAATATCATATCCTTCACTGTTCCATCCACTAAGTACATCACTGTCTTCAATAAGTGTTAAGAAAGTATCAATCATTTCACTTTCTTTTTCAACTAGCATTACATTGTCTATGCCTTCAACTTCTTTACGTGCTTGCTCCATAGTAAGTGTCTTTGGAGGTACAGCAATACATATCATAGTGTCGAGCCACTGTAAGTATACACTAATACTTGTAATAGGCATAAACGGATCACTAGGATCAGCAAAGCCACGTTCTGGATCAAAGTCGGTCTCAATATCAAAAAATGCAACGTTTAGTTTAGGTGCATCTGCGTTAAGATAGTTATCACTCAAACATTGAAAAATAGGATTAATGTCACTTTCAAACAGTTCTTTGTCTCTGTTAATAGCAACTTCTTTGCGGAAGTCTTTTGTACTCTTACATACAATACGACTTAGGGGATCACCGTATACACTTTTGTACTTGCCCCTAGGGTCTTTATAAAAAAATGTATATTTAGATTGATATTCACGGTAAATTCTTTTACCATCTTTGCGTTCAACAGCTCGAATGATATCGGCGTCGCGATCAAAGAATGCGTCTACGTAGCTCATGTATTCTCCTTCGTTGCTTATGGCCAACTTAACCTTCTACATGCCTAGCTAATAGCTATTGGCGTATTATTAATTATAGCACAAATAGTTGTATAAGAGCAAGACAATTCATTACTACAAACCAACTACACAGTACTATTACAAATGCTGCTTGCCTAATTACTGCACTAACAACACCTAATAGACTTCCTACCAAATACATAGGTACAAATATCTTTGTTGCTGGATCTAAGATAGTAAATGTTAGAACAGCACTTGCACCAATTAGCAGTACTGCTTCTATCATTTCACAGTAGAACGCTACAGGACTAGTTCTGTAACTGTTCTTGAAAAACTCTGTAATCTTATCAATCACTTATCTTTGCCTACCGTAACAACAAGTGTTTCCAAATCGTCAAATTCATCAGCAACTCTATCCCAGTCACCTTTTTGTGCAATTTTAATTGCTTTGTTAATCATTGATGGCTTAATATCAAGTTCTTCAGCTACAGCCTTTACTGTTTCTTTTAGACCCATATTTAGATCCTCAATTTCTTGTAGTACTGTAACACCTTCGTTAACAAGTCGTTCTAGTTTGGCCTTCTCTTCAGCCCCGTATGTGCGATCACTCATAAGTTTCTCCTTTAATTTATATACATTGTACAGGATTTATTGTTGTTTGTCAAGAACTATTTTGGCTTTATAGGCTTCTTCAAACCCTTCTTCGTGGATATAACTTTCATTATTTCCCCAAAGTCGTTTGAAGTAGCCGTCGGCACAAGCAATGATAGTTTCATCATTTGTTCCTAAGTGGCCTTTGGTCATATAGAATAACCGACATGCTTCTTTAAGTTCTTTTTCTGTCATCACGTATTTAGACCTTATACTATAGGCAATCGTAATTGTTGGTTAAGATTTGTGTTTTGCTAGTGCTTTGTAAAGTTGGGCTTTGATTGATGATTCGTTGGCATGTATTGCGGCTTGTTGTTTTTTACGCATAGGATGTCCTTTACCGTGGATACCTTTCTTACGTCCGTCACCTTCTTCAACACCGTCTTTCTTTTGTATTTTAGATAGCGTTTTTTGCATAGATATAATTTGTGATCTAAACATTGGATTTGTGATAAGTTCTGAAAATAATGCAACGTATGGTTTAATAACATCACGTTCTCTTTCAGATAGTATTTCGCCCGAAGCGGCTTTTTTAAGTCCGATAGCAATCAATGCACTTTCGTCCATTTCTGGGTCTATTGCACCACCTAAAGTTGACGCCGCAGGTGTCAGTGCTCTTACGTCTATATCTTCTTCGCCGACTAGTTTATCTTTTAAAGGGTGCGTAGTACGCTTCGGTTCTGCTGTAGGTATAGGATCACTGCCTTTAGCTTGTCCTGCACTTCCAGTTTTTTGTGATTCTGTTATTCCTGCTAATTTAGCAAAATCTGATACATTATCAATGCCTAACGGCATTGATCCTTGTGGTACTTGTACACTTTCGGTTATGTAATCTTTTGTTGGGGGAGCATCTGGAGCCGGAGCGTTAGCCATTTGTAACAATGCTTGTTTATCTGCTGCTGGGTCTGAAGGAAATAAGTCCTTCATTTTTGCACTTAGTTTGTAAAAGTCGTCCATGTTAGGCATCGCCCTTTACTCTGTGACAACTATCTCCTTTACCTCTACGATAGCCTTTCCAGCATACTTTACCATGACTGCCTTTTTTCTTTTCTTCGTCAAGTGTAGTATAACTTGGATTGCCGCACTTGGTGCAGTTATCTACTTTTTTTTTTGAATCTTCTTTAACTGTTGGTTTTTCGTGAGTCCAACCTTTTTTGGCCATATCTTTATGATCTTGTTCAACTTTGGCCATTTTGCTTTTGCCAGTCTTTGGATCATACATCATATGTGGTTTGAATTTTTCGTCTTTGCCTTTTTTTGTTTCTAGCATTGCAGATAACCCATCTTTATAGCTAGAGCGTTTTGCTTCAGCAACAGCTTCGTTGGCAAACTTTGTATCGTAATCCATAGCGTGGTATACAGAGCCAACATAATCTGCGGCTTTTGTTATTTTACTCTGTTGCCAACCTTCGATGCCTTCTGCTTCGCTTACACTTTTTAACATGTCATGAAGTTTAATTGCATACTTTGCAATTTTATACAAATCAGCTCTTGCCATTTGTACTTCATGATCACGTTCAGCCATGTCAGCTAAACTAGCTAAGCCACCTTCGTTTACTTGGTTTTTAATTTCATTGTGCCGCATTATACTCTCCGTATACATATTTATGCTTTATAAATAGTATTTATCTTTTGATGGCTTTGCCGCCCATTACGTTGGCCGTCATGTCTAGTGCATTTTTAGCAGTTCCGTCTGCGTTAGTAGCCTGCGGTGCTTTCGGTAAACCGTTCTTGTCTTTACCTACCTTACGTTTTGCACCAGGAACACTTGTTATAACAGAAACATCACCTGCACTTGTACCGCCTACTGTGGCAGTCTCATCTAACCCTGCTTGTGCTTTTGCAAGCATTGGCTTTAGTTTAGCTAACTCTGCTTTTACTTGAGGTACTTTAGGATGATTAGGATTGTTTCTAATTAACTCTTCATAGTCTTTAATTGCTTTTGCAACAACAGCGTATGACCCTTTAACTCCAGTTTTTATTACATTGCCAAGATCTTCATCTTCGCTAACACCAGCGTTACCGCCAAGATCTTTTCTGTTTCGATCAAATGGAACTTGAACGCTTTTGGGAGCCGGTTTGAAGATGCCCGTTTTTTTACCGCCACTATTATATTTCTGTATTAAGGCATTTAGAATTTTTCTATTACGGCTGAAGCTACCGTCGATAACATTTGAATTCGCAGCCCTGTTAAGACCTATCCAAGCGTAAAAGGCTTTTTTGCCATCTTCTGGTGACATTACGTTTCGTATTAAATTCTCTAATTCTTTTTTCATTGGAGGTAATGTAGATGCTTCGTTCATTTTGTTCTTTGCATGACAATCACAATGTTTACAATCAGGTCCGCACTTACATTCTGTTACAGGCTTGCCGCAACATGCTTCTGGACACATCTCTACTTTTGCTTCTGTTATTTCAAATATTTTCATTTTATGATCTTCCCGATTTCATATTTGCGCACCAGTGCAACATTTTGGCTTTTTCGCCACTTGCATTTTTAGCACGTTTGCGCAACTGTGTTACTGTGCCATTGCAACTAGCACCTGACTTCTTTACTCTACCTGGTCTGCTTTTGCCTTTTTTCTTACCATCAGCAAAGTTTTCAGCAACCGGCTCTTGCATATGTTGTTTAATTTCTTTAGCTGTGCGTTCAAACTTATGATCTTTGTATTTAAACCCAATGCCACCTGCTGCTTCCCATGCATTAATGTTAACACCGTAGTCGTCAATTAGTATGTTAGGAGTGCCGTCTTTTGCTGTAGCAAATTGTGGTTTATTGTGTGTAACATGTACTTCTTTAGGTGGGAAAAATGCTAGATTTTTCTCTACCCATGTTCGCTTGTGTTTTTCTGAATTAGGATCATCAGCTAAAGGACTAGTACAAATACTATATTCGCCTTTAACTTCTTTAATTAAGTTAAGTAAATTTTTTGCTTCTGGAAGTACAGGCAATCTTAACCAAAAGTCGTCAGTGTCTCGTATCTTTTGTAGTGCATCGTTTATATCGTGTTGTTTGTTAATGTCTGTAAAATGATCTACGTCCATTAGTTTAGCCCACTCGCCAAAGAAGTCTGCAATTACTCCGTCCATGTCAACGTATATTTCTGTAGCACTAGCAATTTCGCCCATTGCTTCTGTAAATTGCTTACCTTCAGAAAGACCTAAGTTAAACAATACGTTAGTTCTCTTGCCTTTAACTTTACTACTAAGTGTAGGTGGTTTGCCGTCCTTATCAACAGTGTTGCCGAATTTAGCAGCCTGGCGTGGAATTTCACCTACACCAACATCTGGCGTAGTATTAACTCCTTTTACAATTCTTCCCCATTCTGTTAGGTCACGTATTCTCATTTTTTACGTCCTCTAAATCCTGCAGGCATATTTTGATTCATCATTTTAGGCTGACTAAACCAAAGCTCAAACCATTCCTTGTCACCCGGTTTTATGTTTTGATCCCGCATCTTTTTTGCATTTGAATTTGCAGCATCACTGATGTTCTCAAGAGTGTACTCTGTGTAACCTTTGAATTCGTTTACACCAGCAAGTTTTTTAAGCTCATCAAGACTATCGTACATTACTAGCCTGTACACCAATGGATGCTTCTGTATCACCTAATGCGCTATTAAGTAAGTCTGTTGCTGCTTGTCCGTTGCCAGGATACAGTATTTCTGCCGCTTTCGTTTTTTTCTCCTCATCCATTTCAGGCCATGCAGCTCTTAGTTCACTAGCACTTTTAATATCCATGCCACTAAAATTAAAATCTTGTGTAGGGCCATACGTCATATAACCGTGCATATCAGCACCGTGTTCGAGGTTACCGTCGTAGCTGATAATGTAGCCCATTTGTCCATCACTTTTTCTTATTTGATCTGGCTTAGGATGACTTGCTTGATCTTTGTCGCTACGTACAAATACCAATGCTGTATTTTCAGCATCGTTTAATAAGGATTGATATGATAATGCGTTAAAAGGACTTTTAACTTGTATAAATCTTTCTTTAGGCACACCTGCCATAGAAGCTAATTGTTGTTTAATATTAAAGGGGAAAGGTCTAGACTTAGTATCGTCAGTTGCAGCTACATAAACATTGCCTTGTCCGAACGTTTTTACTGCCCAATCATATAGACTTTTGTGTCCAGGATGAAACGGATGAAAACCACCTGGCATGACTGCCACAACTTTCTTTTTACGGTCTTCAAATAAGTCTCTTAACCTCATGCATAATCACCCTGTTCAATTGCTTGCATCTCTTCTTGGTATATTTTATCATAAAGAGCCGCTCTATGTTCGTTATTATACATGTCGTCAGGGTGTTGTGTCAACCGGTATTTTGTGCAATAGTCAGTTATACCTTTTTCAATCATAGGCATAAGAGTTTTTCGTGGATCAGTATTTGTGCCTTCTCGTTGCATATCAGCAATTTTTGCCATTGTAGGGAAATATTCATTCCTATAAAAAGCAGAATCATTACGCATATGCATACAAGTGTCGTCTACAAGATCATACGGCATTTCAGTTGTTTCTGTAATTTCTCTTACCATTACCATTTTCTGCAACTCCAGTAACGTGCTTTATGTCTTGGTCCAGGATTATCACAATTATGTCTTGCTCTAAAAGAACGTCTTGCTGCTGGATTGTTTTTACGAATCTTCATAGCTTTGCCTTTAACACTGCTTCCGCCGTGTCCGAAGTTTACTTTAACTACATTACCTTTTGGATTCTTAACGTATACTTTAAACTTTTTAACATCGCCTTGCATAGGCTTGCCTAGTTTAACTGTACGTCCTTGGTATTCTGCTTCGTCAATAACATCATCATCGTTATACCACATAACACCGTACTCTTCAAAAAAGTCATCGTCGTCTTCGAATGTTACTTCGTCGGTTTCTTCTAATTCGTCTGTTGATATATCAATATCAAAATCTGTATGCCCTTGCTCAAACATATAGTTTGCTAGTCGCTGTGCATATTCATTTGATTCTTCTTCGCTTAACTGACGAGAAAGTGGTATTTCGTAAACAGTTGCACCTTGCTCGGTTTCATAAATTTCTTGTTCAGCAAAAATGCTCTCGTCTAATGAATTAGCTGTGTCTTGCTTTTCCATCGTAATTCTTACAAAATGTTCCATCAGTCCTCCTAGTGGTTTAGTGCAATCGACCCTATTGTGCCGTCGGTCCAGTTATATACTTTTGCTCTAAGCCATACGTAATTACCTGTAAAATTAAACATGTAACTACCATACGTTCCTGTATATATTTGTTGAGTATCAGTAACAATAAACCAATCACTATCAGTCGGAGTTACAGCTAATGTCGCTTGTATCTCAATAGTGCCTACAACGGCATTATTTGCATTTCCTAATAGGTTATATTGTACTGTATGAAATCCGTCAGCACGACCGTAATAACCGTCGCCCTTTAGATTGCTTGATGTGTAAGTCGTTGCAGTACTGTCGCCTGGATGTGTCAACTGTACTGTAGTTGCTCCGCTTACTGTAAATTCAAAATTTTCGCTACTTGCTGGCATACTGTTATTTATCTATATCTGCATCGCAGACTAGTTTGTCGATACGTTGTATACAATTGCCTGCAATAATTTTAAATAACATTAATACTTTCTCAGTAGTCATAAAAATATAACGGCCATTCATATATTTTAAGTCTTGATCAAGATCATCAAGTAGCATATCTGAAACTTTTACTTTGTCTCTATTTGCCTTTAACCAAGGCCCTAAAGTATCAGGCACCCAATTACTATTAAAAGTAACTTTATATTGATATGTGTTATCCTTAACTATAATAGTGTTAGTATTATTACGAATAAACTCTATATGCTCTTTTGCAGGTCCTGCAAAAGTTTGCACACTTCTTAATTTATTAGACAACCTACGAAGAAATGCATCGTCATTACAATAAAAATTTAAGGTATTGCTTTCGCATCGTATTAAGTAAACATCCTTATACCTAGTTAATACATTATAAATTGTTCTAGCGTCAATAAAATGTGCAATATCTATCGGTGATTGATATCTACCTTGCCACCTAGTAAGTGGCAAAATTCCATTATCAAGATCTGTTTGTAATTGGTCCAATACCGTAGAAGCAAACATAAAGTTTTTGTTCCTAAATATTGGACCAAGTTGATTATATACCGTTAGACAATACAGATATTTATTATAGAAAAGTTTATTAGTGTCATGCTGTAATAGTTTCTTTTTCATTATATACTAATACCAATTCTTTTCCTTTAGTGTTCACATCTATCTTACATTTGCCACCGTCTTTTAGTGTGCCAAATAATAACTGACGTGATAGCGGTTGTTTGATCTCTTTATCAATCACACGCTGTAATGGTCTTGCACCCATCTTTTTATTAAATCCTTTTTCTACCAAGTAATCAAGTGCTTCATCACTTATAGTAATATCAACCTGCTTGCCTTTAACCTGAGCTTTTAATTCAACTAAGAACTTACCAACAATTTTCATCATTACTTCTTTACCAAGAGTATCAAAAGTAATTATGCCGTCGAGTCTATTTCTAAATTCTGGAGCAAAGAATCTCTTTAGTTCAGTATCTTCATAATAGTTATCGCTATCATCACTAAATCCGATAGTGTTTTTCTCAGCCTGTGCAGCACCTAAGTTAGTAGTAAGAATTAGTACACAGTTACGTGCATCTGCTTCTTTACCATTAGATCCTGTCAGCTTGCCATTGTCCATTACTTGCAACAAGATTTGTGAAACATCTGGATGAGCTTTTTCGATCTCGTCAAGTAACAATACACAGTTAGGATTTTCTTGCAACTTAGTAATTAACAATCCGTTGTTTTCGTCGTAACCAACGTAACCAGGTGGTGATCCAATTAGTTTAGCAACGCTGTGCTTTTCCTGATATTCTGACATATCAAAACGTACAAGTGTTACTCCTAATTGTTTAGCAAGTGATTTTGCTGTTTCAGTTTTACCAGTGCCTGTCGGACCCATAAACACAAATGCTCCAATAGGTTTATCATCTGGTTTTAATCCTGCTTGTGCAACTAGTATCTTATCAACAATGCCTTCGACTGCTTTATCCTGGCCGTACACATCACCTTTGATGTTCTTTTCAAGGTTTTTAAGATTGTCAGTTTCTTTTTCAGCAACTTGCTCTGTAGGTAAGTTTATAACTTTAGCAAGTTCAAACTGTATTTCCGCACCGTCAACAATTTTATCACCTGTAACTTCCTTTAAATTAAATCTCGAACATGCAAGATCAATTAAGTCAATTGCTTTATCTGGCAATTTCTTATCACTTTGATATTTAACACTTAATTTGATTGCTTCTGCAATAGCTTCGTCGGTAATAGTAGTTTTATGAAACTCTTCGTAATACTTTTTAATACCATGTAAAATATCTTTAGTAACTTCTGGACTAGGCTCGTCAACTGTTACACGTTGGAATCGACGCATTAATGCACGATCCTTTTCAAAGAACTTGCGATACTCATCCCAAGTAGTTGATGCAACAACTTTAATGTTACCTTTAGCAAGAGCTGGTTTTAGCATGTTAGCTAAATCATTTGCACTATTACCGCCACCACCTGATCCAGCACCACTAATCATATGTGCTTCGTCGATGAACATAATAGTTTTGCCTTTGCCTTTAAGACCTGCAAGTACTAATTTAAAGCGTTCTTCAAAGTCTCCGCGATACTTACTACCTGCAAGCATACTACCAATGTCTAACATGAATACTTTATATTCTTTTAAAAACTCTGGAACAGTTCCTTGCACAATATTCCAAGCAAGGCCTTCTGCAATAGCAGTTTTACCAACTCCTGGATCACCAACAAGTAAACAGTTATTTTTATTACGTCTGCCTAATGCAAGTGCAATAGTATCTAACTCAGCCTCGCGACCAATTACAGGATCAATCTTTTCTTTTACAACTTCTTGATTTAAGTCAGTTGTAAACTGTCTCAATGCACGTTGTGCTTCGCCTGACATTTCCTCGTCTTCGATACTTGTTTCTAATTCTGCATTAATGTATTCTGCAAATGTATCTTTTTTAAGACCGCTTTGCTCTAAAAAGTAATTACTAATAGATTTCTTTTCAGACATAATACTTAACATAACATCTACTAGTTCAATAGTATTACGTCCAGCAAATAGTACTTGTGTAAATGCTCTATTTAAAACTCTTTCAACGGCTTGCGTTTTTTTAGGTTTGTATTTTGCTAACTCAATTTTTAATTCGTCGCACTTCTCTTTTAGATGATGCTCTAGGTGAGATTTAATATAATCTACATCAGCACCATACTCTTTTATAACATCATAAAACGGATCACTGCACAGCATACTAAACAATAAATGTTCAATAGTGACATACTCATGTCTTAGTTTCTTTGCATCTGTAATCGACTTATCAAATACTAACTGTAACTCTTGACTCGGTTCAACCATTGATATACCTTTTTTCTCTTTTAATTTTCTTTTTCATTGCCATTCCTAATTTTAGTTTAGAAACACGATCGGTAAATTCTATACCTTGCAAGTGATCGTATTCGTGTAAGAATACTCTTGCATCATACCCTTCAAGTACTATTATACACTCTTTTGCGTCTGCGTCAAGAAACTGTGTTACCAATTTAATTGGTCTTTTGACATTTAATATTAAATTAGGATAACTTAGGCATCCTTCATACTTTGAATCTGTTTCTTCTGATATCTTTTGTATCACTGGATTAATAACTGCAAATGCTTCTTTTAGTTCGCTATGCTGTGTTGGTCGCATTACAAAAATTTGTGCATCTAATCCAACTTGGTTAGCACTAATGCCTATACCTTTATGTAGGTCCATTAGGTCAACCATCTCCTGAGCTGTTTGAATAGCGTCAGTTGTATCAAAGTCAAACGGCTTAACTTGTTTTGTAAGCCAACTACTGGGTGCGTAAATTAATTCCATTTTTAATCTCTTCTATCCTTCTTAATTCGTCATTAGTTAATTTAGGGGTTACTGCTTTAATCTTAACATATAAATTCCCTCTGTTGTTATAGGTATTTACTCGTGGCAGACCGTGTCCGGTTATATTCATGGTAACATCATTATTTGTGCCTGGAGGAACAGTAAGAGCAAGTTGTTTATTTTCAGGTGTGTGTATCGTTACTGATTTACCTAAAATCAAATCAAATATATCAACAATTACTTCAGTATACAAATGTTCACCGTCTCGCTTCCACTTATGAGGAGTTGGTATAGCTAGTTGTACTTGTAATGTTCCTCTAGGTATTCCGGGTATACTATCATCGCCGTAGTTTGGAAACTGTACAGTGTCACCGTGTTTCATGCCAGGTGGAATTTTTACATCTATTACTTCGCCACGACCATTAGGTAAGTTATATGTAATTGTTGCAGCACATCCTGTGTACACTTCAGCAAATGACATTCTATATCCAATACGCATGTCTTTGTTGCGCATCGGTTGCCCAGGGCGCATGAAACCAAAGTTAGCAAATATATCGTCAAAAGAATGACCACCTTGCATGTTACCTGTATTAGCATGATATTGTCGTTGGGGGTTATCATACGCCGCACGTTTTTGTGGGTCTTTTAATATACCATACGCTTCGCTAACTTTTTTAAATTGTTCAGCATCACCGCCCCTGTCGGGATGGTGTTTCATACTTGCTTGCTTGTATGCTTTTTTTAAATCTGATTCAGAAGCGTTTCTAGGAACACCTAGTATAGAATAATAGTCCATACAATTACTTATCGCATGGACTATTTAGGTTTTGTATTAATGATTTACTTTTTAGATATTGCTTCTTTAGCATAGAACGCTGCTACAATTGCTGCAACTGATACAAAGTAAGTAGGAGCCATTGATCCTAGTACTGTCGATGCTTGATCTAAGCCTGCAAATACTGATGCTACAACTGCGAACGGATATAGTAGCATACCAAATAGTGCAAACCAAGCCATGTTACGTTGTGCATCACGCATTAGGTCTTCGTCTTCTAAACGCTTGCGTTTGAACTCAAGGTCCATTGCCATTTCTTCTGCAGAGATGTGTCCATCTCCGTTTGCGTCCATTGCTGCTGCAACTGATTCGTCAACTGTTACTGTTTTCTTTTCTGCCATTTTATTTTCCCTCTAGTTTAGCAATACGAGCTTCTAGCTCGTCGATCTTCTTAGTTACATGAGGGTATTTTTTACGCCAAGCGTCCGTAGGCTGCTCAAACCAAGTCAATCCCCATCTTACAACTAAGAAGTCTAAGAATTGATCTAGTTTAGCATAGCACCAGAGTCCTGCTTTTGTATCTTTAAAATAAGCTAGAAAGGCAGCACCTGCTAGTGCGCCAAGTATACTTGTGTATATCCACAAAGTATCGCCCGTAAGTCGTTCAATTAAATCCCACATAATAAGCCCTTTTGTTTACTATATGTATTTATTATTATTTACTTTTTAAGAGTGAATGATTCACCACAGCCGCAGGTAGCGTCTTCCCAGGGATTTTTGAATTGGAATCCTTCGTTGAGTCCTTCTTTGACATAATCTAGATGAGTTCCATCTATCATCACTAGTGACTTGTTATCAACAATAATCTTTATGCCGTTTGAGTCAAACATAGTGTCATCGTCATTAACATCGTCAACAAACTCTAACACATACGCATACCCTGAGCAACCAGTAGTTCTTACCTTAACTCTAAGTCCTAGACCTTTGCCGCGATTTTCTAAAAAGCCAGTTACACGTTCTGCACCAACATCAGTAATTGTTATCACTTAGATTTGTAATCTGCAATAGCGGCTTTGATAGCATCTTCTGCTAGTACTGAACAATGTATCTTTACTGGGGGTAGAGCAAGTTCAGTTGCAAGGTCTGTGTTCTTTATCTCACTTGCGCCTTCTAATGTCATTCCTTTAACCCATTCAGTAAGTAAGCTACTACTTGCAATAGCACTACCACAACCGTATGTTTTAAACTTAGCATCAGTGATTATGTTATCTTCTACTTTAATTTGTAAGCGCATAACATCGCCACAGGCAGGAGCTCCTACCATTCCAGTTCCAATGCTGTCATCTATTTCCCACTTACCAACATTACGAGGGTTTTCGTAATGGTCCATCACCTTATCTGAATATGCCATATTATTTTCTCAGTTTAAAAATATCGTTGCGGCTTAGTTCGCCTGCGTATAACTCGTATTTGTACAAATTAGTTTCGAGTGTTATTCCATTAAAACTCACTACTTTTTCGTTAGAAGTTTTATCTTCTTCTATCTTACGCTTTAATGTACTTAGACTATCCCAATTAGTTTTCTTAGTATAATCCATACTTTAAATCTCTTTTAATGTATTAGTCTATTATAGCAAAACTATTCTTGCTTGTCAACCGCTTCGGGCTTAACAGCTTCTTCGTAGTAAACAATGATTTGTTTTTGCTGTTCGATGTAGCGTCTTAGTTCTGCAAAGTTTAAACTAAGATTTTCATAATCTTTAACTGAGATAGCAATGTAGGCGTCACTGCCATTCTTTGCTTCAAATTCTTTTTTAAATTCTTCAAGGTTGCCAGCAGATACTACATAGATTTTAACATCATTAAGTAGTACTCCTTTTGGACGGGCAACAATAGGTACAGTAGTTTTTACAGTATTAGTTACTGTTACTATCTGTGGTTCCGGCCTCATCGCGCTGCACCCTATTAGGGTCAGTGATAATAATAAGATCATCCCAAAGTTTATCAGTCGCATTTTGCATCCTCTTTTCGATCAACCCCGGCTTTTTATTTGCCAAATGCGTAAGGTTGTGTTTTTGTAAAGTAGCACGAAGTTCGTCTCCGTACTTTTCTGCTGTTTGTAATTCAGCTTGCAGGTTAGCATTTAGTTCTGCATTGCGAAACACGTCTCTTTGTAAAGTAGCAATACTATCTTCGCTAATTTGTACTGCTACTTCCATTTTTGCAACATTATCTCGTGCTGTTTGTAAATCACTTTGTAGTTTTTGAACATATAGATAACCCATACCAGCAGTTGCAATAACTGTCATTACCATAGCAATTTTAATAGCACCAAACATAGTTTATCCTAAAAGTTTTTCTAGTGTCATTGGGCCAGCAATACCGTCAGCAACTAATCCGTTAGCAACTTGCCATGCTTTAAGCGCACGTTCTGTTCCTGGTCCAAATGCTCCGTCTGCTCCAACGCCTAATGCTTCTTGCATCATTTTAACGCCTTCACCTTTACATCCTTTACGTAGTACACCAATGTCATCTACATCAACGTCATCTTCTCCGTCATCTTCGACAATACTTACAGGATTGCCAAATACTTCCATTGCTTTCTTATAACGTGATTGACGATCTGCAAGTCCGATGTTACCACCGTTAATCTTTTTAGTCATCTTTGTTACGTCATCTGTGTCTGCAATTGAATTTAGATTGTTTGCATCCCAGAACCAGCAAGCACTTTCAACAGCGCCTTTTTCAGTTGCAACATATGTTGCTGCTTCTTCTGCTGTCATGCCTACTGTTTTAGCAAAACGTTCATAGTTGTTACGTCCAGTAAGTTGCTTTAGACCACGACCACAAAATCTCCAACCATCGCCGTCTTCTGTATTACCTAGCTGTCCGCGCTTAGAGCGGAATTCGTCTTGATATACATAGTTTGCAATCTTCTCTGGGTTACGTGCATACTCTGCTGCATTACGCTTAGGTGCTGCACCAAAGTAACGTCCGAATACTGCGTTAAGTGCTTTCTCACTATAGTTTAAGTTCTCAGTAAGTGAGCGGAAGTTGTTTGATTCGTGCGATGTTTGACTAATAAAATGCGCCATACGCCTTTCTGTAGTAATACCATATTTAGGTAGTACATCTACTAATGCAGCATGCCACGCATCGACATTTTTGTTACCTGGGATCAATTTAGCCAGGTGTTCTTTCTGTAGTTCAAAGCTCATTTTTGTATCCTTTTTAAAACAAGAGCCTTGTCTTCGTTTTCAAAAACAAGACTATTTCCGTACTTACTTATATTATAATTACCCAAATACTTAGTTAAAAATAGTATTTCTGGATAAGATTCCATTATATCAAATTTGCCATCTATATTTTCTAGTACTTCCTTTTTATCGCCAAATTCTACGAATTCAAATGCTAAAGGATCTGCATAAACTTTTTTACAAATAATTGTGTTTTCAAGCATATCTACACTATCGATATAGCCTTTGCTAAAAAAGTTCTTATAATTTTCCATTGTATTTTGGTTTCTAGTTAGTCCGTAATTGTTAGGATCCTTCGGAATAAAACTGTCTAGATTTTCCATAGTGGCATCTTTGCTGGTGAAATTCTTATAGTATCTAAATTTTAAATTATCAAGTCCTGCTATCTTTTTTACACCGTCTAAAACTTCGTAAATATTATCAGCTATATGTCTGTTCCTTTCCATTTCAACAAATACTTTATAAGTACCGTCTGATTGTTCTCCAGCTGTTGCATCAGCATCGAGTATAAAACTATAACCGCCCTCTAAAAATTTAACAAGATCGTCGGCTGGTGCTTTATCTCTTACGCTAAAACTTAATGTTACTATGTCTTCGTCATCACCCATTTTTGACTTAAATGAATCTATTTCAAAAATGTCAAAAAGCATAGCTTTTAGATCGCCTGCACGTAGTCCCATTAAATTGTACCTCCTGTAGCTGCTTCCTCAGGCGCCGCCGCGGCCATATCTGGTGCTGGTGCTCCGGCTCCAGCTAATGCGTCAGCTGGTTGCTCTGCTTGTGGACCAGCATCTGTTTCTACTGCAGGTTCATTATTAAGATCCATACGCTCTGCATATGATCCGTAAATACTTGCTATAAGTTTTTTAGGCATCATAATTTCTATTATCCATACAGGGCTTCTATCTAGTTTGCCCTTGCGTGTTCCGGGTCGAATGTCTTCAGGCTTACGAATTGTGCGTGGCTTTGTAATGTATGACTTTTGGTAACTAATTTTACAGTCGTAATCTAACAGACGCTTGCCGCCCATTGGATCAGGCATTTTTGCTCTAGGCCAAAAGAACTTACAAGTGACCCAATGTCTATCAATTTTTGGTCCTTCGGCAAGTTCACCGTCTTCCCAATTTTGATACACGTAAAGATCTAATTCATCTAAGACTCTTTCAAAATCTTTCAACACTTGAAATGAAGTATTACTATCATAGATGTTTTCTACGTTTTTAATTATATCATATATATTTTGCATATTCGCTTCCAAAACTTTATTATACTTATTTATCGTTCATAATCATTAACTTTGAGCTTTTGATATTAGTCACAGGACTAAATACTTTTGTAGGGCAGTAGCCCATTTGGGCATTGCTCTACTTACATCAATCCATGTAAGGAGGACACTTAATGGGTGCAAAGCGAAAGTCTCAAAAGAGACAATCAGACTCCAGCTACAGTAACGTAGTTGAATTCACAAACTTCAAAAAACAAAATCAAGTAACTATTCTTCCAAGAAACAAAAATCAAGAAACATACACGCTAAAACTGTTAGATCCAACGAAAGACATAGTCTTCGGAGTAGGTCCTGCAGGAACCGGTAAAACACTGCTTGCAGTGCAGGTGGCTGTAAAAATGTTTAAGGAACAGGCAGTTGACAAGATTATCGTTACAAGGCCAGCAGTATCGGTTGACGAAGATCTTGGGTTTTTACCAGGAACGCTAGAAGAAAAGATGGCGCCTTGGACAAGACCAATTTTTGATGTATTAAAAGAATATTTTAATGCAGCTGAAATATCTGGAATGATTGCAGAAGGTATTATTGAAATATCGCCATTAGCATACATGCGTGGGCGAACATTTAAAAATAGCTTTATTCTTGCAGACGAAATGCAAAACGCAACAGAAAACCAAATGAAGATGCTATTAACACGATTAGGTGAAGGTAGTATGATGGCAGTTACAGGAGATCTTGCACAAGCAGATAGAATTAAAGATAATGGTCTTATTAGATTTGTAGATAAATTAAAAGTTAATAATTCCACAAGGTTGGACATAGTCCAGTTTGCACAAGGAGACATTGAGAGGCATGAAGCTGTAAAGGAGGTGTTAAAGATATATGGAGATACTTAATTATTTCCTAAAAACATAAACACCCTCAAACTTTTCTCGCCCGGCTAGTTTTTGATTACCAACTCCTGGTCGGGTGTTAAGCATCATTTTAATTGTGTTTACATGTTTAAAGCCTATACGCTCCGCGGTAGCAATCCAATCTTCTACAACTTTAAATTCTTTGCTTCCGTAGGTTTTATAATCTGCAATATTTGTAGCAAATATTCCGTCGCTGTTAAGGCCTTTATATATGTTCTCAATAGTAGGTTCAACGTAGCCACCAAACCAATCTTCAAGAGTTTTATAACGTACCATACATTGTGTATCTTCATCTGAATATTTTTCTAAGTTAAAATACGGTGGAGAACTAAATGCAAGATCTATATCAGTAGGTTGGTAATCTTCACTAACACTTTGTATAATGTTTCCCTTTACACCAACTGCTTCATTAATGCACTCATTAAAGTAGTTTAAGTACTTTATAGTTTCTGTATTAGGCTCAACGCCAGTGTAATTATATTTCATGTTACTAGCGCCTATGCCTAATAACCGTCCTCCGTAGCCGCAACTATAATCATATACATTTCCCCATATCACCGGACATAGTTCTTCAACAATAGCTCTAGCATTTTGAGGTTTAAAGTTTTGTACGTTTTCACCTGTAACAAGTTCTAATGCTCTACGTAATGCTGTAGGATAAGCTAAGTGATTTCCTTCACGCATTTCATAACAAATGCGTATAGCTCTCTTTAACTTTTTGTCATCAAAAAATCTATCACGTAAACTGTTACTACCTCTACCTTTAGGCTCAGCCGTCATCATGTTAGTAAACAAAAAACGACTAAGAGGCTGACCCCTATTATTTCCTAAACTTATTCTGCTATCTTTCACACCGTTGTAACTAGTATCTTTAAAGTCACGTATTGCCCGTATAATGCCCTTTTCTGTAAAATAGATAATGGGCACTAGATTTATGGATCGATAAATGTCAAAGATACTAGATACTGTGCCGTCAGGGTCTTTATTGAAGGCCGGTTTATCAAATTTGTCTAATTGGTCATATACTGACTCATACCCAGTAAACTCGTCACCGTGAATGTTCTTAGCACCAATTCCCCAAAAGTCGTGTATTTCTTGTAACGTCGACGACATTAGATCTCTTTAGCTAACGGAAAGATTTCAGCAATAACTTTAGCACAGGCATGTGCAATATCCATATGTTCTTTTTGTGTACCATTAGAACCGCGGAGTTCTATATAGTGTACCCAACTACGAATACTACCTTGCATATACAAACGTGACTTAGTTAAGCCTTCTGGCAAAACTTTACGAGCTTGTTCTTTAGCAATACCATTTTCAATTGCCCAGTCATATGCATCTTTTGCGGCATCAATTACTCTTTGTTGTTTATTTTTCCAAGTGCCTTGGAGAATAGCATGTCCATCACTTTCAGGATCTAAGTCAACAGAGTTCTGCCTGTTCTTAGGATCTTGCAAACGTGCTTCACTTATTACAAACTGATCACCCATACTTGCTGGATCAGCATACCGTTGACTAAATTCTTGAAACGCAAAACTACGATGTCGAACAACCTGGTGTGCAATATCTCGAGTGGTATCAATTTCCAATGTGGCGTTAACCATTTCAAGTGGTGACCAATGTTGGTGTTTGATCAAATACTTAATCAAACGTTTACTTGTTTCTGTATTAATTTGTGCTGTAGGGTTTGACACTTTTGCACAAAATGCAATAAGTTCTTGTAGGTCTGTTAATCCTTCTGCTTCAAATTCGTCTGTTGCTTTTGAATAGCATACTAATCGAACTGTCATTCTGGGTGTTCTCCTTTTAAATTTTTAATCCTAGCATTAATAAAATTAATTGTTGTGTGTATATGGCCACTGCCAGATAGCTGCAACAATGTTCTATAATATGCAATTTCTTCTTCTAGTACGTTAATGCGTACTAGATCATTTATTAATTTTCTATTTTCAGTCGCCTTGACCTGGTTGTTCACTAAAATGATCCTCTAATTTATTTGGTACTCCGTCCCACTCAGTTGCGTCAGGAGGGACATCATCGGGCCGGGCTACAGTAATGTTTGGCCACTCGTCTGAATAACGTTGATTAAATATTTCCCAGTACGCTGACTTATCTGGATCTAATGCATTATCGGCCACAATAGCATCAGCAGGACACTCGGGTTCACATACTCCGCAATCAATACATTCCATAGGATTGATTACCAGCATGTTCTCGCCTTCGTAAAAACAGTCTACAGGACATACTTCTACGCATGTCATGTGTTTACATTTAATACAATTTTCTGTTACTAGATATGTCATAGTTTTCCTTCATCTCTAAGTCTGTTTCTAATTTGCGTAGCACTAATACTATGTATCTCTTTGCCTAAGTCGTGCTCTGTAAATGTATATCCTACACCACGACCGTAGCTAATGTCTACAATGTTTGGTACTTGCATTGTAACATATTCGTTGCCGCGTGTAAAGCCCGCATTATGTAATCCTTCTTCGATTCCGTCTACTACATAATCAAAACTAAAAGGATTGTCATCTTGTACAACTGTACGTCCACCACCTGCATCTTCGCCTACAATACCGCCTACGTCACGAATCATAATACATACTTGGCCTGTTTCTGCTAATGCACGTTTAAACAATTCGGTGTGACCGTCATGCCATGGTTGCCATCTACCCAACATTTGTGCAGTCGGTTTTTTCCAATCAAACATTTTTCCTACCCATGTAACTTTTTACTACGTCTATTAATTGTTGGTGTGTGTCATTAAACCATTGTGCAACATGGTAGTCATATTCTACAGGCGCTTGGAACATCTTATTGGTATCTTCAAAACGTCCCTTTTGGATAGTGTCCATCCACACAGTAAAGTCTGGATTAAACTCTGCTCGAGCTTCTTCAGTTGGGCACACAAAGTCTGCTATTGCAATCTTGCCAGCCATAACAACTCCATCTGCCAAGAACTTCATACGCATTGCTTGACGCATACGACCTTCTGGACTAAAGTCCCAGTCGTCGTATTGTTTTCTAACAGCATCAGCGTTAATCCAAACGCCGCCAATGAGTTTTGCAAACGGCTCGGCTAGTGTGCTCTTGCCGCTTCCAGGTAATCCAAATATTAATATCTTCATTACAGTCTTGCTAGTCGAATTAGCGTAGCTGCTAAATTAATCTCCGGATCAACAACTAGCGTATGATCAACTAGACCTTGCTTAATAACAAGTACGGCAGTGTCTTGTTTTTCTTCATCACCAAACAACTCAATGTTATCATATAGCCAGCGATAGATCTCTTCCATCTCTTCTGGACGAACTGCACCACATAGTAGTTTACGTGCTTCTGCAATCTTACCATCTTTAAATAATTCAACCATATCTAGCTTCCAGTCTTGTTCACCAGTATCGCCTTCGTTAGGTTTAAGTAAGCTATTATCTTGTACATTCATTTGTACAGTGTTAATGCACTTACGTAGGTCTGGGTAAGTTGCTTTTACATAAGTGTCGAGTGTATCTAAGTCTGGAGTTACGCCTTCTGTAATAAGTATCTCTGCAACACGAGCAGTAAACTCAGTTTGGTCAATTTTAGCAATATGAAAGCCTTGACAACGACTGTGTATAGCAGGAATAATTCTGTTAGGATAGTTACACGTCATAATAAAACGTGCTGTTGTGTGATACTCTTCCATCACTCCACGTAGTGCGGCTTGGGCGTTAGGCGACAAATAGTCAGCCTCATCAAGTAGTACAACTTTAAAGTCACCAAACGGAATCATTTGTACAAAGTTAACAATTTTGTCACGTACATCGTCTACACTGTTAGTGCGACTTGCGTTAATCTCTAAGATATCTAACGGATTAAGATCAAGTTCGTTGAACAACAGTTTAGCAAGAGTAGTCTTACCAATACCTGCATTGCCACTAAACAGCAAATGCGGAATAGTCTTTTCTTTAATCCAAGTGTTTACTTGGTTTCGCTGTGCATCATCACGAAACACGTATCCGTCAACTGTTGCTGGACGGTATTTTTCTACCCATAATTCTTTCATTCGCTAGCCTTTGTTATCATATTAATGTTATCACTAATTATAGCATCAAACTCACCGTCTGTCAAGCTATAATATAAATCTTGGCTTAATGCTCTGCTAAAACTAGCACTTACATCATTATTAAGTCCAAGTCTGTTACATGCTTCTGCTGTGCTGTATCCGCCACTTAGGAAGACAACCTTGCGTACATTACGATGTACTGTTAGGTTGTGATACAAGTTAGGTACTTCAGGAGGTGTTAGTTTAAGAATAACTTTAAATTTCTTCTCATTTAAAAACTTCTCTAATAGTTTGTATAGTTCTTGTTCGACCAGTTCTTTCTCAGGATGATCAATAGGTACTTCAGGTTCGATGATAGGCACAAGTCCGTAACTGCAAATAGTTTCTGCTAGTTGAAACTGTTGTGTAAGAATTGCTCTAACCATGTCTACACTTTTAACAATACTACGCATCTTTGTGCCGTAGATTTGTGCGCCAATAGATCCGTTTTCTGGTGTGCGTTTAGTTGCCCATTCTAACATTTGCTTTACTGGAAACTGTTTAAGCATACCGCTTTCTTCACATCCGCTGTCAATCTTTAGAAACGAATCGATACCCATGTCATCCAAGATGTTAACCATGCCGCGTGTGACTGTGTCTTGGTAGAGGATTGCTCCCCAGATGTTTTTGTCGTTGAAGTCAGGTGAGTTAACCATACGCATACGCATTTCGTGTACACGATCCATTTTGTTATCTTCTGTGTACTCACGACCATAACGTTCTAGTACGCCACCTGTTGAACCACCACTGTGGTCCATTGCTGCTATAAATCTACTCATCCATATTCTCCAAAACTAAACATTGATTGTATTCAACTACGTATCCACAAGCACGAAGGAAGTTTTGAAACTCTTCAAGAACATTATCCATAGACGCATGTTCTGCCATTTCTATTTCAATCTTTGTGCCGTCACTGTGTTGGTGTGTAAACTTCATTCTTCTTCCCATCTTGTTTCTTTAGTTCAGCTTGATAAGCATCAGCAGCATCACTGGCAAGGCGGTGAGCGGCGTTAGCGGCAGCATTAGCAGCATAACCAAAAGCAGCATCAGCAGTAGCATCTAATGTCTCAGCAAAAGCCTTTAGTTCTTCTAGCTTAGTCATGATATAATCCAATCCATATTCATCCAGTCTGTATCTTCTGGCATCATCTCAACTTTGTCGCCATGCATACCTTGTAACTGTTTCCAAATACCAGCATTGTTCATCCTCAGTGTGTACGACTCTTTATAACAACGATATCGAGACCCACTAGCACCATGGAAGTAGTAGCACTCTTCGTCCTCTTCTACCTTTGTAATGCCACTGTTCATACGCCAACTGTCGCCATCCAAGTAACCGCCTGATGTCCCAACAAGCGCCTTATAGAAGATACCGTGTTCTTCAGTATTAAACTTTATAACTACCCAATTGTCACAGTTATAATCACTCATACCTTCCACTCCTTTTCTTCTTCCAATGCATATTGTACTGCTTGGTAATAGTCTGTGTCTTCATCGTTCATATGTGCAAAGTATAATCCTGCCGAAGACATTAGTTTATGAATTTCTGATCCTGGTTCTAAATGGGTATTACTTTCCATTATGGCCTGGATCTTGTCCATTGTTCCTTTGATCTTCGTTTGGATCTTACTCATGTTCGCCGCCGTTAGCACGACCATTATAAGCGCCAAATACATTTGGCTTACGTTTTGCTGTTTCAAATGTTGCTACTGTTATTGCGATTGCGGCTAGTAGTAATACGTGTAGAAGCATACTAATAACACCTGCCCACATACTGCCTACAATAATAGCAAACACAATACACCACATCCATGCAAGTACTTGCATAATCATATGTCGTGTGCTAAAGTCTGGAATTGCACTCAACGGATTCTTTTCGTGATCCATTACTACATTCCAACAATCGTATACCCATTCTCTCATTTGTTTAGCATCCTCATACAAGTAAATACACTATTTTCATCCAAGCAATCACTCCAGATGTGATTTAAATAATATGCTATGCCGGCAATAAAGATAATTGCAGCAGCACCGTAAATAAGTTTCTCAATCATTCGTAGCTTTCTCCTGTTTCGCGAAAGAAGTTTTCACTCCAAAACGCCTTGTCGTCAATCCAAACATCATAGTGTTCTTTCTTACCAACACTAAGTTCGTGATGCTTTGCACCCCATTCTACTAATTGATTGTGTGTTAGTCTATAATAGTCTATACCACTTACAGCACCACGAGCTGTCATATATTTAATTGTGTGTCCTGCATCATATAATGCATTTACTTTTGCAATACGATCCATCATAGGTTCGTGTATTGCATAATTCTTTGAGCCGTCTGCATTAAATACTTCATTACAGATCGTTCCGTCTATATCAATTACATATTTCAATTAACTACTTCCCTGTGACAATTTCATATATTTCTTTCCAACCGTTTGCTCTAACAAGTCCTGGATACTCAAAATCTTTGTTATATGGGTGTGTAATAAGAATAGACTTATGTCCAGCTTTAATACCAGCTACTGCATTTTCTGGCTTATCTTCAATCCACCAATGTCCGGGTTCCCACTGTTTTAAGTATTCGTCTTTGTCTGCGCCTGTTTCAATACATTGGCAACTTGTAAATGCAGCTCCAAAATGATCTAACAAATTCAAGCTCCTTGCCTTGCCAGCATATTCATCAGTACTCATAGAAGTGAGGCCAGCAAATTGATATCCTTCTCGCCTCAACTCCATTGCGTATTCAACAGCGCCTTCCATAGGAGTTAAGTAGCCCATCCATGCACTTTCGTTAAATTGGATGATTAATTCATCTGCCCAACTTTTTGAAATGCTATAGCGCACTGCTTGACTGTATACATCCGGTACTTCAACTTTAAATTTTTTAGATGCCATCCACCTAGTAAATGCAGTATCCCACCTAAGGAATACTCCGTCAATATCTGTTAAAATTAATTTTTCATTCATCGTTTAATGCCTAATTCCTTGTATGCAATTTGAATTGCTTTTGACTGATAGTATGCATCGGCTAATGCGTTGTGTAAATTGCTTTGCATTCCTTTGCGTGGATCCTTCTCACAACAGCTAAAAAGGGTCCTAGAATCCCGTATAATCCAAAAGTTCCACGGAATCGGCTTTCCGCTGCTACGGAACATGTCTTCTAGTATGGTATAGTCAAAACCGTAACCTTGTCCCCATAATGTATCAACACCAACACAAAATTTACTAATTTGGCGTAGAGCTTCATCTACACTTACTGCGCCTGTTTGATCAAACGCTTCTTCCATAATAGCAGGATCTTGTTTGCCCCACCATTCAATAGTGCTGTTACTAGCTGTACGTCCGAGCGCATCTTGCTCGTCAATATTAATTTTTAAGTAAAGCTCTGAGTGTGGTTCACTGTTGTCTAACGCATTGAATTTAACTGCACCTAATGATAGGACAGTTGCGCTTGGACTAGTATCAATAGTCTCTAAATCAATAGTTGCATGTGTTGTCAAAAGAAAACTCCTTAGTTATTACATACATTATAGCACATAGTAACTAAGGAGTCAAGTAGTTTTTTTAAATTATTTTACTTAATAAACTGTGCTAGTTGCGGTGCTTTCCAACCTTGCGGCTTTAGTACTTTACCGTCTTCACGCTTAATTACTTTACTGGTTGTAGGATCAATCTTTGCAAAGTTTGTGTTCATTACTTCTTTCCAGGCAGCTTCACCGTCCCAACCTGCAGCACGGATTGCACCCATGGTAACAACGAGGATGTCAACTAGTGCATCAAGTTGTTCTACTTTGTCGTGCGTTCTAAGTGCTTTTTGAAGTTCAATATACTCTTCGTCTATTAGATCAAGGTACATATTGTAGTTTGCTTCACTTGCTGGTTGGTCACATGCTGTTGCAAACATGTCTACATCGTTAAATGGATTAGTCATTATGCTATTTGTCCTGATGAATTTACAAAGTCTTGTGGGTTTACTGTAGCATGTTCACCGTCGCCATATTCTCCACCTATCTGTACGTCATTTGGTTTAGTTTCTGAATATGCTAAGACACATTCAGCATCTACCATTCGAACTTCAATTTCACCGTCTGGAGTTTCTATAGTCATTCCACGAGTCCAACGACCATGTTCTACTAGAATCCATTGACCTACACTATAGTCATCCTCATTAATTGGACCTTTGGAATAAACTTTACCCCAACGAGGATAAATGCCTCGAGTTGAGCCGTTGTCGTCTTTAATAATTAGACCACCTTTTGATTTTTGTTCTCCAAAGTGCATATCACTTACTAGAACTCTATCACCGATAGCTCTCGGAGTACCTTTAATTGTATTTAAATTTAACGCCATTTGTTAATTACCTTTTTGTACAAAATTTCCGTCAGTGTCTTCTTCCCATTCGTCATCTTCGCCGATAACTAGTACATCGTTTTCGTCCTCGAGACTGTCCTTAGACTTGGCTACAGCAATTTCATCAGGTACACCCGGATGTTCTTTTTGGTAATCAGCAAGAATCTGTTCTCTAGTTTTAACAATAGTTCCACCAGGTCCTAGTTCGTCACCGCGAGCATTAACTTTGGCATTACCTACTGCTGGTGTTAACTCATTTTTTTGACGTAGCAAGTCCATATCGACTTGTTTGCCTTGCATTGATTTGTAGACTTTACGTCCTGTTTGTTTCATTGGCATTGTAATACCTCCTTAGTTATAATAGTACTTATCTTAGGAACTCTCTCCAGTCCAGGTCAAACTGGATTGAATCAATTCTATGTACACCTATTAAGTATAGCACATAACTTGCTACACTACTACCTCTTCCTACACCCCAAACAATATCATTCTCTCGCATAAAGTCTACAAGATAAATCATGTAGCGTAGTAAGTCAAGCATGCCACGTGCTTCGTACTCACGTAGTTCTTCCCATATACGTTCTTGATGGGGAATTTCCTCACAGGGCGTTTCTGCTTTACCTAATACATATTTGAATACATTAAGATCTTTATATTCATCAGGCATAAACCACTCAGACTGTAATGCATTGTCAAAGTCTTTTTGTTCTACATCAATTGGTATATACTGTTTAAGTTCGGGCAAGTACTGATCTCGCATTGCTTCGTTGAATTTATCTATGTCATCACTAGGATCACATAGTACCACATGACATTTGTCCACATGACCGGTATAGATCATATCAATAAGATCTTTATTCGAGAATCGCGGAATACCTAGTTTGTCTGTTTTCATAAGCATACATGTATTTTAACTGATATTAATCAGATTGTCAAGAGAATTTTCGCCATCTTCGGCAGAAATATTTTGAGTCATCTTAGATGACCTGTTAGTTGATTCGGCTTTAAGTTCATCTAAAATTAGCGTCATCTGTGCTTGAACGCCGGGGTTATGTGTTTGCCAATACTTTGTTGATAAATCGACAATTTTCTCGTGTAAGTCTGCGTCAGATAGATCTCTAAAATTATCTATTAACGGATGACTCATTATGCTCCAAACTCACCAATATAGTCTGCAAATACAATACCACCTGCATTTGTTGTCCAAAAGTCTACTATTGCTCTTTTTGCTGTATTGCTAACAACAAATGATGCAGGAAATCCAGGGCCTTTAATAATTGAGCCAGCTATTGCATTCCAAGTAATTACTTTGGTCACATCGCTAGTACTAACTTCTACACGCATTTTACTAAGTCTTCCGGATGTGCCCCACCCTGTTAGAGATAACGTAATATCATCACCTACTGTAAGTGTTTGGTAGTGTCCGTCAGACCAGTCAATATTTTGACCTGCACTAATAGTGCCAATGCTGTTAACTTCTTCAGTGTTAGCAAGAAGATTTGCATCTAAAATGTTGTTACCATTAAAGTCATTTGCAGCATTTAATTTTGCTGTAGTTGTGTCCAGTGTAGATAAGTCTGTCGCTGCATTGCCCATCTGTGTCTTGATAACATTGAAATTGTCTCTAAAACCTTGTGAATCGTTATCTACCCCAGCTACAGGATATAATGCATCTATACTTTGTATTGAACTTGAACTTATTGTGATTGCCATTTTTTGTTTCTCCGTTAATATTTATGTCTATTAGACATTGTGTTTGTAATTTGCGAACATAATGTATTTCTCATCTGATACGCCTTCTGTGCTATCGATTACATATCTATCAATATCATAATTAAATTGATTAAATTTAGTATTAGTATTTGCAATAGCATTTTTAATAATATTACTCTGTCCAGGTAGAGTGTAACATAATGGAATAGCATTTACGAATCCTAATGTGGCAATTGCTCCTGGTTGTGAAGTACGCATCCATAACGGTAAGAAGTTAATTTCTGTTTCGCCTAAGGCACGTAGTCTATCTCTCATATTATCAATGCTAGAGATAAATCGTTTTGTGTCGTTTGCACCGTCTATAGTAATTGCATCAGAGTCAACTTTTATTGCATTCTCTGGTGACGGCCTAAATCTATACGGATCAGTAGTTCCGGTAGTTATAGGGCTTAATATATCAACACTGTTATTAACGCCAACGTAAAATCCATCGCCGGTGGATATTATTGCTGTTGATCCGTCTCGGATAGTAACTGTAAGGCTAGGCAATAATTCTATTGCTACGGTTGAAAATCTTCTACTGCCTAACTCAATAACATCTGCATCTATTAAGTCAATGGGTTGTCCTGGAACAGTATAGCCAGCTGAAGTATACTTTTCAGAATTAACACTGTTTTCTTGAGTATTTCTAATTGTAAAACTGTTTCTAGTCTTAACTCCAGTTGTGCTTTCTGCAGGATCAATCACTTCAATATATACCACTTCATAAACAATAGTATCACTGCCTGGGTTCTTAGCTATGGCAGTTTTTACTTCACCTAGCTTATATGTTTTACGCATATGATTTTTTGATGCAGCCGCAACGTATCTGTTAATTAATTTTGTTTCAATGCCTGCATAGATTAACATTTGTAATTGTTTTTGCAATCCAAAGTTAGGGTCGTTAGGTCTATATATTTTGTCGTTTTCGAATATTCTACTATCAGTAATAATTTCTGTAAGTGCGCTTCTTTGAGTTTGTCTTAAAAATGGACGTACACTAATATTACTATACAACTTGTCGTCTGGATCGCTGACTGATAATGTAAATTGTCTTTCAATTTTACTATAACCGAAGTGGTCTTTAACACTTACTGTAAATGTATACATCCTGTCAACATTTGTAGTATTCCCGTCAAGTGTTAGAGTCTGACTATCAAAAATTGTAAGCCCAGGATTAGCTACTGTACCAAAACTATTAATTTTACCTATTATGTCACCACCTGGACCTAATCTTAGTCCCGGCGGCAAACTGCCACTTTCTAAAACATACAGTAGATTTGCATTAGGTACTGTTGTGTTTGCAGTTACAGACAAAGTACTAATATAGTTAGAGCTTATCAATCCAAGGCTGCTAGATGTTTTCCATGTTAAGACACTGTCTATTTCGCCTAATAATTTTATAGTAAACGTCTTGTTTTTAAACGGTTGGTCGTCAACATTTACTTCTGTACGAGTCGCTCGTACTGTAAATTTGTATTCTATTGTAATAGCAGGTTGATAAGGAACTTTGCCTCCTAGTTCACCTGTTTGTGTATCAAGCAATAGCCCTGGAGGTAGCACACTTGCACTGCCGTCGTCGTTCAACGACTGTAAAGAATATGTTATTATGCCAGTATCTGGATTAGGGTCAATAACGTCAAGATATAATGTAACATAGTTATTTGCCCGTCTAAAACCAAAGTTTGCAGGAGTTAACCAAATTGGCACTCTAACATTAGATATGTCTGCTGTAAAGATACCATTTGCAACTTGCATAATAGTATTGTCTGCTCTAAGAAAATCATCCCCTACAACATAAATTTTAAAAGTTCTGTCAGTATAATCATCACCGTCTGAAACACGTACGATGAATTCGTAATATCTGTTTAATTTTCTTGGAGACTTAGTAACAACATTAATGTCATATGAGCCTAGGTCATAAAAATAACTGTCAAATCCGTTTCCTGATCTTTCACCAAAATCATATGGAAAACTTCCGTAGTTATTAGCATCAAAGAATCCTGAACCTGCTGGTTTTTCTAATGCAAGAATAGGTTCTACAATGCCGGCTAATCGTCCGTCTACTGTAAGCGTAATGCCTGGAGGCAACTCGCCTCGAATCTTAGTATATTCTAACAGGTCTCCAGCTGAAGTATCAGGGTCGGTTGCGATAAGTTGATAATCTAACGGAGCACTGTCAATTATGAATAGCGCATCATTAGAGCCAACTGGCAAACTTCCTTCGGGGGTGGTCCATACAGGCTCGTCTGCGCCCGTAACAATTACATTAAATGTTCTATCGCTTATTAACCCATTTAGAGTTGCTCTAACGCAAAATTCGTATTTTGTATCACGTGCAACCTCAAATGGAGTGCCTACTAATTCGTACCCATTTAAGCGCATTCCACTAGGAATAGTGCCTGATATAACTGCTATAGTCATTCCTGAAGTTGCCATTGGCAAGTATCTACCATTAGCAGGTAACGCTAAACTTGTAGTTATACGTTCTTCTATCGTTGCTATAGTTTTATCAGACTGTAATGTCCAAAAGTCTGCCATGTAATACTCCTTATATTGTATTTATCGGAGTTACTAAATAGCTCCAAGCTCGACGCTTGTTGCATTTGGTATAGTAAGAGATCCAAAATCTACATCTGTGTTTAGAGTAAACCATTCAGAAAAACTAGTTGCGCTAGGAATGATAGCATCAAAGTCAAATCCAAATACAAATTTATCAAGATCACTTACATCTATTCCGTTTACAGTACCAGTTAACGGACCTACAAATGATGTTGCAGTTACCGTACCTGCAGCTTGAATATTGTTCCCGTCAGCATTTAATACTCCGCCTAGTTTAGGACTTGTGTCAGTTTCAACAAGATTAGTGCCGTCAACGTCAATAAACACATCTTCTGATGTAACTCGTGTAGTTGTGCCACTACCACCTTGTATTCGAATAGTATTGTTGCCAGTGCCTAATACAACACTGCCACTATCGCTTACAACAATTAGTTGTTTCATAGAAGCATCGCCGGATATAGTAAGACTGTTCCCGCCACCACTTAGACTAATATTTGATCCTGCAACAATACTCCTAAATTGTAGAGTGTTGTCACTTTTTTGTGCAAATAATCCTTCACCTAGTCCAAGGTTTGCTCCGTCGGATCCGTCTGCTGTACTTACTTTTGTATCTAAGTCTAAAAAGTTTGCGTTTACTTTATTAAATGCTTCGCGAACATCATCGCCGGTGCCGTCGTTTGCTATACTACCTATGTTTATACTTTGTATTGACATTTCTTATTCTCCGTTATGCGTTAATTGTAAATGATTGTCCAGCTGTTACTACCCAGCCGCCTGTAGTATATAATAAACTTACAGTGTCATATGTTGCGTTAAGTTCAATTGACGTTCCGTTTGCAAAGGATGCAGGAGTAATAGTTGCTGTACTAGACCCACCCATCTTAATTATATGTTTAATTTGTCCTGACACACCGTTTGCTAGTGTAAAAGCATCTGTACCAGTTGTGATAATTTCAGTACTAGTTGTAGTTAAATTAATTACACCTGGGCCAGCTATTACTTGCATGCCACCTAAGACTACTCCGTGTAGTGTATTGTTAACACCGTCTACAAGTACTGTTGAATCATCACCAAACACACTACCTGTAAAATCACCTGTAATAGCAGGACTTGCTGTATGTGTAACTTCACCTGAAGTAACATCGTACATTAGCATTGTTGTACCAACAGCACTTCTAATTGGTGTAATTACTAAACTACTTGCTGTTGTATTTTCTACCGTAGCGCCAGTTGCGTTAAGTACAATTGAGTTTGCCGCTTGGTTTGTTTGACCTGCTTTTTGACCAATTGCTATTGCATTTTCGCCTTGACCATCGTACCCTGCAAGATGACCAATTGCTACTGCATCTTCACCTTGATTTGTTTTACCCGCTTCGAATCCAACTGCTACTGACTGTGCGCCTTGACTAGTATAGCCTGCAGTACGACCAATTGCTACTGCATAGCCACCTTGACTAGTATTGCCTGCAAAATATCCAATTGCTATTGCCACTGTGCCTTGAGTTGTTTGACCTGCAGTACGACCAATTGCTACTGCCGCGCCACCTTGACTAGTATTGCCTGCATAATGTCCAATTGCTACTGACTGTGCGCCTTGAGTTGTTTGTCCTGCGTGATAGCCAAGTGCAATTTCTGATTCACTTGTGCGTAAACTTGCTGTGTCTACTGCGCCAACAATCTTATTGTTAACACCGTCTACAAGTAATGTACTATCATCGCCAAACACACTACCTATTATATCGCCATCATGCGGTGCGCCTGCTAGTTGTGCATCAGTAATGCCAAAGCCTGCTAGTGTAGTCGGCTTGTTTGTTATTTCTGAAAAGTGAACAGTTGTATTAACAAATGCTGTGCCGTTGTATTTTAAAATTTGATTAGCAACAGCACCAGTTAGTACTACATTTTGCAATTCACCAAGATCTTGATTAGTTAGGTCAATGCTTGCATCGGCAATATTGCCCGGCTCATATCTACCTAAACTTGTATCGTAAATTAATGCTTGTCCGTTTGTTGCTTGTGTGCTTCCTACATCCGATAAATCTTCTGTACTAGCTGGAATACTAGGACGTCCGGTCAGGGCGGCATATGTTCCGTCAAACAATGAAGGCGTATTACTTAGGTCTGTATAACTGTTTGTTAGTGCAACAGTTCCTAATGGGTTACCATTTATGCTTACGCTATTACTATCTACAACAAGATTAGCAACAGTTAATGTGCCGCTTGCTGTGATATTAACAGCGTTCACAATACTGTTTGTGTTAAGATTTAAACTATCATTTGCTGGTAGTTCTTTAATCTTATTATTATCTGTTGTGTCTATTACTAGCGGATATCTTACTGCCATTTTATTTTCCTATATCTATATTTAGTGTAAATCTGCCCATCCAGCTGTACTATCATTATTAGCATCTGCTGCATAGCCTTGGAATTTTCCTGTTGTAGTATTGTATACAAATAACCCTTCTGCTGTAGTTAGTGCATCTATTGCTGCTTGAGTCAGCATAGGGGCTTTAAAACTACTTGGTTCAGCAGGACCTACAATCTTGCTGTTAACTCCGTCAACTAATATTGTTGAGTCGTCACCAAATATTGATCCAGTAACGTCACCGTCTACCTTTATACTTGCTCCGTTAACAACTAAGTTACCTTGGGCATCTGCTTGTAGTCTTGCATTACCAATGTAAACAAAATCTTTTACATGTAAGTCAGACCACCTTTTAGTAGAACTACCTAATGCTCTAGTCCCGTCAGTAGTAGGTATCATGTTAGATCCTATACTGTCTAAGTCTAGTGTGGTTGCTGCATACAGTTCGTCAAAGTTATCGTTGATTTTGTCAAAGGCTGTGCGTAACGGATCGCCGTCACCTTTGTTTATACTTGTACCAATGTTTACAATTTGCTTCGCCATTATACTCTCCCTACCACAACTTCAACAATGCCTTTGCCGTCGTCTGGTTTATTACCTACTGCTTTACCAATAACTTGACCAACACCTGGCGTGTTATTAACTATTGCATAACCTGGAATACTTGCTGTTACTAACATGTCGCCTTTATTAACAAGGCCTAGTACTTTACACGGTACACGCCCTTGTAAGCCTATTGCTGTAACATGATCACCTTGTAATGCACTGTTCATTAAGTGTGCTGGATTAGTTGATACTACACCAGCAACTCTTGTATTGCCTTTTGTATTTGTAACTGTGACTTCTTCTTCGCCGCCAAATACAACAACAGTTCCTTCTTCATAGTCTGCATCTGCTAAGTAATTCTCCGCCAAGTCAGCGTATTGTGCTGACGTTGCTGTGCCTTCAAACACAGTAGCATAGACTGTGTTCCACTTTCTTGCACTAGCGCCTAAGTTTCTATTGTTTCCAGTATCATCAGGCTCAATATGACTGTCAATTCTAGAAGTAAATGTTACAGTATCTGTTGTTGCATTACCTAGGTCAACGTTACCATTAAATGTAGCAGTTCCGCCTACGGTCATTCCAGCAACTACTGCTACAACACCACTACCTTTTCCGTCTAGTGACAAGTTTGTATTAGTGCCGCTGTATGCTATAATTGAATCAACCTTTAAAGTATCATTAATTGCAACGCCGCCGGTGCCGTCTCCCGACAGTACTAAATCAGCATTGTTAGCTACTGTACTAATTGCATCGACATGTAGACCTGCATCATTTACGTATGCTTCAGTAGTGCCGTTGGTTACAAATACAATAGTGTTTGCTGCACTTTCTGAAAAGCCTCCACCTGCACCTATACCGATACCAGTTGAAGTACCAGTACGTTCAGTTAGGGCTTCGATGAAGTTTGTGTATATCCAATCTGTTGATATATACCCTTCATCAGTATAACTACTTGCTGTTTGGAAATTACTTTCCGTTGCTATAGCTGTATCACCTACATCAATACTTCCTGGGAACGCAGTTACAAGTGAAGCACTTGTTGTTCCTGTTGAATTTAATATAACAGCTTGACCTGGTGTTTTAAGTGTTAATGTTGTTCCCGTACCAGTAGTTGTTGCAACTTCGTAACTATCTGCGCCACCTAATACAAGTCCTGATACTCTAATAGCACCGTCACTTAATGTTTTAACAATTCGACTAGCTTCACCACTTACAGTAATTTCAATAGCGCCATATGTTGCAGCCGCTGTACGTATTAGAACTTCGTCTCCACTTGAGCCAAAAGCACCAAATTCACTATCTCTTAGCGCACCGCCTTGATCAAGCACTGTGTCAAAACTAATTGCTGTTACAGCACCAGCACTTGCAGCACTTCTACCTAATACAGTATCAGTTGCCACCCATTGTAGTTTACTCGGAGTAATACCTGTTGTTGTTGAAGTACTTGTTTGTAATTCTACAAAGCCAGATGTGTGTGTAAACTCTGTATTCTTAAATGTAGCAAGTCCTAGGTCAGCTTGTGCAATTCCTGTAGCATTTGCTCTAGTACCTGCTGTACTCATAGCAAGTTTACTTTGTGCAATAGCCGCAGTTGACGACACATCAGCATCTATTAAACTGCCTGCCTCGTACTGGAAGTTATATTCTGCACCACCAGATGTTCTTGTAACAGTTACATTAATGTCACTGCCTGCTGATTCACTAGCGTGTGTAAGTTCTGGGAACGGTCCGCCTACGTCTGCTTGTAGTGCAGTTGTAAGACCAACTGCTGATGCAGTACCATTTGTTATAGTATCGTTGTCTGGATCAAATGTTCCTGTACTAACAGTATAAACAATTTTTCTAATACTGCCAAACTGTTCGTCAGTTAATGTTTCTAAATCTACTATAACTCCTGTAGCAGTTGGTGAGCTAGGATCGTTTTGTATTGTGTTACCAACACCAAATGTTCCGCCAGTTTCTAGTTGTGTGTAAATGATTTGCTTACCACTAAACACTGCAAGTTCGTTTGCTCCAACAGTTCCTATAGACGTGTCTCGCATCGACTTTACATTAGCAAATGCGTTAGCATTATCATCAACATAGTTTTTGTTAGTAGCATCACTGCCACTAAGTGGATTACCTAAGTTCTGAACTTTGTTTGAGTTTAAATTTAAATTGCCCTCCATGGAACTTAGTCCATTTAGAGGAAGGAAACCTGTTCCAATTCTATTACCAGAACTAGGTATTTGTGCGCCTGACTTAACATTAAATCCTAATACTCTATTAATGTATCCGCCAACTGCTTTCTCTGTTGGTGCTGCCTGACCTGAATCATCAGCAAAACTATCATCAGCACTAAACTCATTAATAGTAACACCCTTTTTAAAGCCAAGTGCGTTAGCGTTTGATAACCCAATTTCGCCAGCAAATGTAATATCACCTGTTGCTTGGTCTACACTAAAGAACTTACCAACACGGAAGAAACCGCTTTGATCTGTACTTACAAAGAACACACGCCCTTTACGTCTTTCCCACACTTGGGCAGTTGTTGCAGTTTGGGCATCAGTATAAAAGTCAGCTAAACTATTAACTGGATCACCCAAAATAACATTTGGATAGTTTGAGTCGTTAAATCCGCCTGTACCTATCTGTGTAAAGTCGTGTCCTGTTGCTCTCATAAGTGAGATAGCAACTGTAATTTCACCTGTTGACCCTGCAGGTAAGCCTGCTGTAATTGTTCTATCATTTGCCGGCACTGCACTAGCTAAGCCTGCGCCACCGTATGCGCTAATATTTGTAGCTGCAACATCTACAAAAGTAATAAATGCCCAGCTAGTTAAGTCTATAACTGAAGGAACACTGTCAGCACCTAGTGCTCCGCTAGTTGTGCCAGTCCATGTATCAGTAGTATTAAACGTCCCTGTTACATTTTGTAATTCGATAGTTGTTCCTGATACACTAGCATGTACAACGCCTGTTGCTCCTGTGTTAGCCTGTGTAATAGTTTCACCTGCGGTTACACTTATACTTCCTGTAGTGGTAAATTCTGCAACAGTAGTATAGTTTGTAACACCGTGTGTTTTACCACTCCAAACGAATCGCATACCGCCAAGAGCACTATAGCCTACATCACCTGGATAAAGACCTGCTTGTGTTCTACTGTCTCTTGCAATACGTTCAGAATTATCATATAAATTTTGGGCACTTGCGACTAGTTGACCAACAGCAAGTTTTGTATCTGCTTGTGTCGAACCGTACCCGCTGCCTAATTTAGTAGTCTTAACAGCCATATTAACAAAATCAAATCCTACTTCAAATGTAGTTGCAATTTCATCTGCTGCTAAGTCTTGACTAAAGCTATCTTTATTACTAAATGCAATACTTCTGTATGTTGAATTATCACTTTCGTCAAAGTTAATTGCTGTACTAGGTCTTGTAACTAACGTTCCAGGACTGCTAACATTGTCAAAGATGTGGTTAAAGTTGTTTCTGTATTCAACGATTGTAGCATCTGCAACAGTAGCTTGTAATGTACCAAAGTAGTCTGTTGCAGAAACGTCATCAGCTTTAAGATCTAGTTTGTAAACAAAGTTGTTATGAGTACCAGTTGCTGATCCAAAAATTGTTTGAATGTCGATTGTTAAATCATTAGTTGGTGAACTTCCGCCTATCAGTGAACCACTGATTGTAAGTGTGTCAGATGCTGAATGTCCATAACCTGGTGTACGTACTGTTACAACAGCCGCTCCTGCCGCTCCTATAACACCAGTAGCTGTAACTGTTACACTTACTGTAGTTCCAAGACCAGCTCCACTGCCTGATGCTGCTATGTTTGCATATGTTCCGGTAGCTGCTGTAGTACCCCCTAGTGAAGCATTATCTAATGTACTTACGCCTGTTGCAATAACGTCACCGGCTTCGCCACTAACTCCGTCACCATCTATATCACTAAGATTAGTTACTGTGGATATAGCATAATTAAGTGTACCTGTTGCGCCACCGTGGTCGATAGTGATTATACTGTTTGCACTTGGTGGAACTTTTAAGTCTGTAATATAAAAACTAGGATCTTCGTTTGCGTTTGGATACGCAGCAGAAGTAAGTGCCTTACCAGGTTGTACCATATCGTACTTTTGAGTAATTTGATCTGGAATTTCGTTTGGATCAGCGCCTTCAGCAATTAATCCAAAGTTACCATAACCGTTAGAACAGTTTAGTCCTCTAATTTCCGAACCGTTGTTTGCATACATTGCTGTTTGACAGTAGTAGGTAAACGTTGACACTTGCTCTGAAAATGCAGCATTGTTTGCAATAAGGCCGTAGCCTAGATCGTTAATCTGTGTAAAGTCGTTCGCCAACATACTTCTGTTACCAGCAGTTTGAAGGAATATATCTCTTTCAACAGATGAGTCATCAAACTGTTCGATATCATAGCCACGTCCTGAGTTAGAACTAGCATCTAGATAAAGTGTTGCAGTACCTTGTCCTTGGTCATAGTCAGAAATTGCGTTAACTTGATAACGTCTTCCTTCTACATAGAAAGGACATGGTAACTCCGGAGGGCGCAATCTTATACCTTCGCCTAGATCACTTTGTACAGTTATTCTAAATCTGTCTGCTGTTTCAGGCTGTCCGGTAACTCTAGTAGGCAAGTTACCAACATACGCATCAACATACATTCCGCCTCTAAACGCCTTTTTGTTAATGCTCTGTGAAAAACTAGATGCTGTTTGAATATAAGGAGATTTAGTAAGTACCTGTCCTTGTGGATCAAGCACACACATAAATCCGCCATGCCCTTGTACAGTTACGTTACGAATAATAGTAGCATCACTCATTAAGAATACATCAAGTGCATCGTTACGTTTAGGTGGATTATATTCTACGTTGAACACAAACGCAACTTTGTCTATTAATTGTCCAACAACTGATGCTGTTCCTGATTCGCCGGATCCTAATGTAATATCTGGTGTTTCAACAGCAAGTACTCCTGCCGCTCCAGCTGTATATTCACCGAATGTAATTGCATTGGATATTGCACTAACAAAAGTGTGAGCTGATGTTTCCGATGATGTTCCAACATTAACTGTAATCGTATTAGCAGTTTTTGCAGTAATTTCTAACTTAGTTTGGAATGCTGGATCTGTTGCTCTTGGGAATGTAACCGCAGTTGCGTTTCCATCTGATCCACATGTAAATGTAAACCCATTTAGCTCAATCTCAATATACTGTCCAACTGTTAAACTGTGTGACCCAATAGTTGCTACTAATACACCTGTTAGAGGATTGTAAGTAGCGTTAGTTGGTGTAAATTGTGCTTCTACAACAGTGTAGTTAGGAGCTGCACCTGTTAATAGTGCATTAGCAAGTGTACTAATATTTCGTATAGCTGCCTCTGTTGCTATTTCTTGTGTACTGTCGCCAAGTTGTGTTAGGTAGTCTCTGTCACTGCCTGTAAGCAATGAATGATATGACCCTTGCACTTCTAGTGTCTTTACTTCGCCACCGGAAACTAAATCCGCTATTAATGCATCAACAATAAGTTTTGTATCTCTTCTACACTTTGTTGCTGAGTAAACTAGAGATGGAAATCTATCACTAATATATCTAATAGTTTCTTCTACAATGTAATCTTTATTCTCTGATATAATACTTGAAGCAGTTGAATATAACCCTACGTTTGTTACTGTGGGTCCTAAGTTAAGTGCCTTGCCAGCATCAGCAAGATAATGGTATCCAAACTTACCTTGGGCTATACCGTCTTGGTTAAAGAAGTCAGTACCGCCATTGTTAATTGTTAATCCGTCAAATGTGTTATCTCTATAGAAATATAAGTTAGCCCATTTACTTTGCGATATTCTAGGTACTCTGCTATCAGTTTCAGATTTTGGTTTAATAACAACTCGTCTAAATTCATCACCTTTAAGCGAAACGTTATTAGATAATCTAATAGGATAATCTTCTTCGTAGATTCCTGTTTCGACCATAATAGTAACTTGCTTTTGCGCAATAAAGTTGCCGTACTCTAAAGGCTCTTCAGGTTCAAAGTCCTTTGCACTTAACAAGTGAACTTGGAAAACTGTTGGTCCAGGTTCTAATGAGCCAGTCTGTGGATCAGTTGCTGCTTCAGCACTTACGTTATTTGTAAAACTTACAATCTGACCAACTGCTTCAGACCGCTTACCTCTAATAACTTTACCAGGAAGTGCATCAGTATTACTAGGATTAGTTTGATCAGTATTACTAGCTGCACCATTAGTAACAACAATTTTATATGTACTTCCGTATACAGTGTCGCCGCCTGAGTCTAGGCCGCCTTGAATAATTGTATTAACTAAATTAAATTTAGCTTGTATAGCAGTTACAGCATTTGGATCCGCATCCAAGTCATTAGCAATAGCTGTTGGTTGACTTGCTGCTCCTAAATTGCCACTTACATTGCCAGTAAACTGATTTGCTGTTGTTAGTGTGCCAGTAGTTTGCTCTAATTGTATAGTACTGCCGCTTGATACACTAGCACGAACAACACCAGTAGCGCCACTACCTGCTTGTGTTAGTGTCTCGCCTGCTGATACACTTACGTTTCCTGTAAGTGTAAGGGTGAATACTGTTCCTAAGTCTAAGTATTGATTTTCATCTATTTGGAAAACTTGACCTAATATACCTGTTGTAAACGCTGTAAATGATGATGTATTATAAGGCGTAGTTAGAGCTGCATCGTTATACAATTCAAATGTTTGTACACCAGTAACCTTAACATACTTTTTAGTATTAGTGGTTATCTCTACCATACCAGCTATATTTCTAAATACAACAATATCTTTATCTACTAGTCCGTGTGCTGTACTAGTTGTAACTGCTGATATTGCTCCTACTGTAATTGATGTAATAGTTTTTTGGTTGTAAAGATCATTTGTTAAACATACTGTTGCAATGTTTCTAGCAGCAACAATGCCTGCAACAGTTTCTGAAAGTTGAGACGTAATTGCAATTCTAGCACTAACACTAGAATAATAACGTTGTGCTGCTTGCTGTGTTAAATAGTTGGCTGAAAGGCCTCTGTTAATATCTAAAGAAATAGCATCAATAATTAGCCCAGTGTCTCTTTGACATAGTGATTTGCTATAAGCAAAGTTTGGAAAAGTTTTATTAATAAACCCTATAACTTCTGCGGCAATATAATTTCTATTACCATCAAGTAATTTTCTTGCTTGTTCGTAAACAGGCGTTTCGACATCTGCGTTAATAACCACTGCATCTTTTGTAAATGCTGTATGTGTCAACGTCTGCATATAGTTGCCAGGTACTTTTGGAGCACTTCTAATTAACTCTTCAGCACGTTTTGCTGCCGCATTAATACTACCAAATGCATATGTATACGAAGTTCCTTCTTTGCCTGAAGGAACGCCAGACATTAAGTCGTCACCTTTAGTGCTTACAAATAACGCTTCAGGAGAACTGTATGCTGTATTATCAACATAATATTTTGTAGCTGCCTGTAAATCTTCAGTACCATTAGGTGATCCTCTACCTGCTAGTTCGCCAGGATGATCGGAAAGTGTTAATATGCCTTCCATAGTATCGCCCTGCCTACGCACAGTTGCGTCTCTTGGCATAGCAGTGTCATCTAAGAAATTTCCTGCTAGTGTAGCATCAAGACTTGCATCAACTATAGTGTGAGTATCGTCAGCAGCAATAACTCCTGCTGGATTAATCTTAAACGATTCTGCATCTGCACTTGAATCTGTAATAGCATATGCTTTATTAGTTTCTGTATATAGATCTAATCTTGTTGGTGAAACTACTCTTAAATAATATGTTGTTCCTGAAACAAGGTTAGTTGGATCTGTATCTTCAGCATTAAACTTTATAGCTGTACCGTTTGAACCACTTTCTAAACCGTGGCCACCGCTTTGTAAAGCCTGTGCAACATTGTAATGTGAATTAATAACTAAACTGTCGTCAGTATATGATGCAATTTCCCATGTATACTGTAATTTTCCAGTCGGCTCTTCTGCAACACGTAACGGCAATCCTGAAGTAATATATCGTTGATCTGCATACCCTTTAGTAATTACAAGATCGTCAATAGTAATTCCACTTAGGTTAGAATGCTGAGTATTCATATCTTCAGCTGCGGCTTGACTAATACCAACATTAGCAATACCATTTCCGCCTGCATCTAACGGCCCACTTAATGTTGGAGTTAGATCGTCACTCATTTGAGTAAACGAACTTGAAATAACTAACTTGCCGGCAACATCATAACTAAATGTAATAGTGTCTGCTGCACCGCCTCCTAAGTCACTGTTGGATCCAAGTGTTACTAATTGAACGAGCGTACCTGCATCGTTTACTAGCGGTATAGTATTAGGTGTTAGGGTGTCTGGTGTATCACTTAGTGTAGAAAATGTTATCTGTCCTCCAACACCAAATACAGCATATAGTTCACTAAAGTTTTCGTTCGTTTTGCGAAACGATTCTCTAATACTATCGCCAGTGCCATCGTTACCTTCTACACCAATGTTTACATCTTGCTTTGCCATCTATCTTGCTCCGTTTATATTGCTGGGATTGCTAATTTGTCTACGTCAAAGTTTACACTTACGCCGCATCCACACGCTGATTGTGCGTTAGGGTTATTAACTTCAAATGTTGCACCCATTATATTTTTAACATAATCTATTTCTGTACCTATCATGAACATTACTGCTGTAGATCCAACTACAAACTTACCTGTAATAGAATCAATAACTATATCGTTTGCTTCTAAATCAGCTTCTGTTGCTACTGTAGCCCAATCGTATTCAAAACCTGCGCAGCCTCCGCCTTTTAAGTTAAGACTAACGGCATAGCTGTCATTTTCCTCGCATATTCTATCAATTTGTGCTTTCGCAGTATCAGTTAGTCTACAGATTGTCATAATAGTATCCTTGTTATATGTATTTATCGTTACGTTTTATAATCTTAATGTTAAATATACTTATGTTCATAAGAGAATTCCAAAAAGAAACCAGGCATACTCGTAAAAGTAAAACGGGCAAGGAACACGCCTACAAGCGTGATATTACATATTGTGTATTTAGATGTGATAATTGTGATGCAGAGTTTGAACGTGCTAGAGGTAGCATGGATCCAAAGAGATTAAACAATTCTTACTTTCACGTATGTAAGAACTGTGATAGTAAGAAATTTGCACAACGAAAAGGTGTTGAAAAGAAGCAGATGTGGGATTTACCTGCTTCTAGTACTTTAGATATTAGTAAACTTTAGTCTTCTTTACTATAAATTGCCCAAGCACCGTATGCAATAGCTGCATATGCCGCCAGTTTAGCAAATGGTCCTGCAATTAGTACAACAACGCCAACAGCAATTAATGCTGCTCCGTTCCAAGATGTACGTTCTTCTATTCTATCTTTAATCCAATTTTTCATAATATTCTCCTCCTAATACTTCCAACCGTCTTTTTTAACAGTCCCGTTTGTATTTTTAACTTTTTCAGGTGTTGGAAATTTGTATTCTTTTATCACAGGGACATATGTTACAGGTCCTGTATCAATGCGGATGCCTCGTACTTTATCCAAAGATAAGTTCTTTTTTAACCCTTTTGTTTTCATGTTTGTCTCCTATGCAGTATTTATATAAATTGATACTTGCTAAGTTTTTCATCTTAGACTCACACATGATATCTGCGTAAGGTAAGAAGCTAAGTGCATAGTCATTTACTACATTATTGGGATACCAATCACTGTGCGCACGTAGCTTGCCTTTCTTGTAGCCTGCTTCTAATAACGCTGCCTTGTCAGGTAACGTATTGTGTGCGTAGCCTTCGGGCAACTGCTCTGTTCTACTGTAGCTGTAATGTATTGCAGGTCGTACGCCGCGCCAGCTATCAATTACACGCTTAAATCTATCGTCAGTGGGCTGGATATATTCTCCTTCACGACACCAGTGGTGGTGTATGTCAAGCACGAGGGCGCAGTGTTTTTCAAGTTCAAGGCTGTCTGCGATTCCCCATTTGTTTTCGTCGTTTTCAATGGTAATACAGTTTCGTGCTTCTGGAGACAATCGTTGTAGTGCGTCGATGATACCGGCTGGACCTCTGCGTCCTGAGATGTGGACGTTACACTTGAAGTCTTGCCAATTCTTGCCGTAGCCCATCCACCTAATGACATCCGTGTGATATTCAAATTCTTCTATGCTCCTCTCAACGATTTCACTGCTGTCGCTCGCAAGTACAGTAAATTGGCCTGGGTGCATCGATAGTCGGACATCGAGGGCTCTTGCCGTATCACCAACCTTGGCGAACTCTCGTTCTGCATATGCAACCACATCAGGCCTGCGCCAATAATAACTCCAATCACGCTGGGTATAAACAGGTAAAACATCACTGCCCAATCTAACCATTCTAAGTTGTGGAGGAAGAGATCCAACATATTCAATCAACCTTTTGTATGCGGCAATGTTGTGTACCATAATGTCCCACAAGCGTTGCTCGGCTTCTTCACGTGTCTGACGGTTAAGCCACTGTACTGTCGTCGACTTTGTATTTAGCGGCCGTTGTATTTCTTCTAGTACTTTCTTCGTCTGCGTTTGATCATAATGCATATACTTACATGCAAAACCTATACGTTGTTGTGTTACCATTTTCTATACCTGCCGTCTAGTTCGTGTGTGCCTGAATTATGTATTGCCCACTCTACGCAATTATGCCAAGCATAACCTTTTTGCCTCAAGTAAGTATACCATTGTTTGTATAGTATAACACGTTTCTTAATGCGTGTCAAGAGAGTTTTAATACTTCTCGCCATTAATAATATCATCCAGTGCTTTAATGGTCACAGTGTAGTGGAGATTCGCACCCCACGTTTCGCATTGCGTATCGCAGTATTCTTTTCCTGCTTTGTCAGCAAGTTCTTTACTGCTATACACTCCGCGAAACTCTTGTTGAAATGTGTCAGATGCGATACGCTCTTTGTTATAGGTATGCACTGCATATATATTAGTAGTTGTATTCATACCCACCTTTTTACAATATAAGGATCATGACATTTATGCGGATTTGGATCTCCATGAAACGCTACAATGCAACAATCAGCAGGAGCCTCTACATGTTCAATTTCTAGCATTTCTCTGTTACCTCGTGATTGACCTGGTTTAAATCGTTTGTCCTTTCGTACTTCCCATTTCCAACTTTGTACCCAAGGATCTGGAAATATTTTTGCTTTACCCTGTGTAACGTCCCAAAGATAATCTTGGTCACCGTAGAACTTACGCATAATCATAATGTGTTCTTGTTTAAATCTTTGCCACACGTGGTCGAGCTGTCCGTGTTCAAATTTAATAACACTTGAATTATACTTTTCCCAGTTAGGACGCATGGCTCTAGTAAAGTCACGTATTATACAATACTGACCTGGGTAAAAATCAAACAGTCTGTTTAATGTATTAGTTATAACAAGGTCTAGATCTAGATATAATATTGTTCCTTGTATAGGCAATTCCTTAGAAAATATATAAGGCTTGTACCACCAGCCAGTTACGCCTACAGAAGGCAAAGGAATAACATTTACATTAGGATCTAAACCGGTTGGGTCTTCAGTGATGCAATAAAAGTTAAAATCATACTCTAAATTTGCACTAACCATATTGTACATTTTGTTTACATACTCAGCACTGTACTTGGCGCCATGTTTTAAAACAAGAACATTCTTGTCCTTAGATTCAGGAAAGGTTATTACTTGTTTTTTTAATAACTTGGCACGTTTACGTTCACGCTTTGCGTCACGTATTTGTTTTATTTCTTCTTTAGAATATAGACTTTTATCTAACTTCGCCATTTAATTAGTCAGCCTCATAGATCGCCGAATTTGCGCCATGCTCTGCACATTCTGCACGTACACAATAACAACGATTATTACTTTTCTCACGTATTAGTTTGTCTGCAAAGTTAAACGCATGTTCTGCAAACTTCTCTGCACCAACACCATCCATTACTACAATACTTGCTAACCCTAATTCTTCAAGTTCCATAAACTTATCTAAGAATGGATCGTCTTTGTCAATTGCTGTTTTGTGATCAAAGTTATCTTCTAGCCAAGCCTTCAAAGGTTTAAGACCTCCAAAGTCTACGGCCCAGTTCTTTTCATCAAGCTCGTTACAGCCGAATGTAAATGTAAATGCTAAACTGTATCCGTGTAGTAGATGACAGTGTGAATGATCTGCATTAGGTTGTCTAAACACTGCTGATAATCCAATGTTGTGTCCGTAATGCTTTGTGCTATAATAAGCCATATGTTCTCCTATATTGAACGGCGGAGTATTTAAAGAGGGTCGACGTATAAAGTCCTCTGTGTGTAATGTACTTATTATACTACAAATTGCTTAGGCTGTCAACTGAAACATTTGCAAAATTCCATTGTTTGGGCAACTTCCATTGCTCTTGATATATTGTAAAGTGCTTAGTTGGATTAGATTCAATTACCTTACCTATTTGGTGTTTCCAGTATTTAGGATCAACGGCATTTTTATCACTAGCGTCATAGTGTAGTGTGTCTTTGTACACATTGTTTACTGTTGATCCTGTACCGTAAAGATCAAATCCTATTAAGTGTATATTGTTACTCAACGTAGATGCTAGTAATATTGCATAAGGCCCGCTTCCCCATTGAAAGGGTTCATCTGCTCTTACTTGAAGTTCGTATGGAACCTCTGGTACTTCTACTAAATTTTTAATATGCTTTCGTTGAGACATCCAATCGTTGCGAGTATAAATTTTATCATAGTTGTGATTATAATTTGTGTGCGCTTCGTCAACCATTCGACGGTCTACACAAATTAAATGATCTACAAAATAGTCTCGGCATATAGCGTTGCATCCTATCTTAGGACCGGTTACCGAATTAACATCTATGTGCTTTCTACTTTCACCATTACCTATAACTAGCATGTAAGTATTTACTCTATGACGAGTGAGATGTTATCAAACATTTGGCTTTTGTGTTGTTTGAAAAGTAAGTATACGCAATCAAACTCGCTGTATAGGGTTACTCTATATACGCCTGGCTGCATATTATCTGGCTTAGGTACTCCCCACTGATGGTCAACTACTCCTGTTGCATTGCCAAGATAGTCATCTGATCTTATATATATTTTTCTAGCAAAGTCTAATTCAAATCTTTCGCCAGTAGCGTCATCATATGCATCCGAGTGTACTCTTGTTAGTGTACATTCGTGACGTCGACTGCCTTCTAGAATAAAATTAATCTGCCCACCGCTTACTGGATTGTTTGTTACTGCAATACCCGAGTTATTAAACACAAATGCATTAGTAAATCCTAAATATGTTATACCTAGTACAATAAGTGTTGTCATACTTATTCCACTGATTATACTAGTTGCCGCTTTTATTATTATAAATTTTTTATGCTTCATCATCCCTAAATCCCTCCAAGTCCTCGACGATTCCTTTAAACTCGCCACGGGCCTCTGCTAAGTTTTTACTCGCCCTATTAAGTGTAATCACTAAATTTCTTATAGTGTATATTGTCCAGAACCACCACGTTACCGCAGTTATTGCAAACAGCCCGAGACCCGCCCAAAATGCCTGTTGAAAATCTATTATGCCTGTTGTTACTAACACTATGTTAGCCAGTAGGAATGCTGTAGGTACTAAACGTGCAAACAGGTCCCAACGGTCAACTTGCGCTTGTATTTTATTTATATTTGCATCATTATTTTTTGTCATTGGTATTCCTCCCACACATCTGTATTAGTATAAGAATTCTTATTTGTACTTGGGGTGTAATTAAATGTTAATACTATGCAGAGATAGATCCAAATGTTTTCCATTCGCCTGGTGTTCCAGCTCTTACACAAATCCATCCAACATATCCTGTTGGTGTTGGGCTTTGATTCCATACAATGTCTCCTATGACATACGATCCTGATACCGGAATTGAAGTTCCAGTTTCGAATTTCTTGTTTTGAAATCTTACACCTCGTGCTGTAGTAATATCAACATCATCGCCGTAGTTTTTAACACCTACGCCTAGTGTGTTTTGAATATGTACTTTGCTATTTAGGCTAATGTTTCCATTTGCTGCCACTTCAATACGTGTTGTATCATCTGTGATAATTTGTAAGGCACTAGTTGTCCAAGTGCCTAATTTAAATTTCTTGTCGTCTGTATTATCTATTACAAACTCGTGATCGATATTCTTAAGAGCCAACATACCGTTTGGTGCATCAGTGCCTAGTCCTAGTCTTTCTGAATCAGTGTCCCAAAAGACAAAGCCGTCTATGTTCACACGCCCTTGTACTTCTAAAGATTCTAGTGTTCCTACTGTTTGTAGATTACTATGAGTAACACTTCGACCTAATGTAGATAGACTTAGTACAGGAATATTTTCTATTCTGTAAACTTTTTCTCTATCAAGATCCATATCATCACTACTCCACATTCTGTTTGGAGTATCACGGAATATAAATTGCTTAGTATAGTCTGTACCGCCAGACCATAACAATCCCTTGCCGCTATGACTTCCTGATGCAGCAGTAAACTCTAATGAAGATGAGCGCTCATTACGCACGTCTGCACTAATTTCATCTACGTGTAATCTAGTTGCATATACTTCGCCTTCTACTGTAAGGTTGCCCTTGACAGTAACAGGATTATCAATGCTTTGTACTTGTATAGCACGTACAGTAATACCATTATTATGAACTGTAAGGACCTGACTAACCGTAGCTTCGTCAGTAATTCCTTTAGAACTAAAGTTAGTTATCATGCCGCCGTTAATTTTGTTTCCTGATAACGCTCTATCAAGTATCTCCGGTGCCGGCGTTTCTGCGCTTTGCATTGCATCGATTGCGTTGCCTAGTGCTGTTAGTCCATTTCTAATATCATGTATATTGCTCATGTAAGTATTTATCAACTTACCTTTAGAAGTATTGTATCAGGATTACAACGTCCGTTAAGTTTTGTATCAGTAGTTGGTATTTCGTCTAAGAACTTACGTAATGCTACTTTGCCAGCTTTCTTAAACTCTTTGATCTGATCTGCAGGCTTACGTAGTGTCTTTTGTATACTTTCACTTTCTTTAAAGCCAATGATAGTTGTTCCTTTAACTTGCAATCCACTGCCTGATCTTCCTTGACCTGTTGGATCTGGGTTCTCTGCAACATACTTGCCTAGCTTACGTGTTTTAGTATTAAACACCCAAAGCTCGCTTGCACCAATAATTTGATCTGGTTGCACACTAGCAATTTTAAACTTGTCATCAGTCTTAAGATACTTCAACTTCTCTACAAGTTTAGAAGCACTCTTAGGCTTAGCCTTTCTCGGTGCCCTAGTTGCTTTAGCACTGTCAACAACAAACTCAAGTGCAGTAAGTAATTCTTCGATAGCAGTTACAAACGTCTTAATGTCTGCTTTCTTAAGATGTGCATAACCTTCTTTAAGTTGCATCCACTGATCTTGTTCGAACTCGCTCATTTTCTTTAGCTGACCAGCTGTAGGCATGCGCTCTAGGTCTTTAAAGTCAGAAATCTCATTTTCAAAGAAGCCTTTAATCTTACGAGCATGTGCTTGTGTAACACCTTCTTTTTGGAAATGCTTTTTAAAGTCAAAGCCCTTTGGATCAAATTTCTTACGATCAGTAAACCAACCGTCTAGCCATTCGTCGATTCCTTCGCTCTGCAACAATGCTTGATCTCGTATGCGCTCTTGTATAGTAGGAACATGTACGTTCCTTGTATCTTTTTCTTCAGCAGTTTTAACTTCTACTACCTTTGCACCTTCGCGAATACTAATTTTAATCTGTTTATGAATAAACACACTCACCGGAGTAACAGTATCTCCTGAACAGCCAGGCATCTTTGCCCAATGTGCATCATGCTTAGGATTAGTGTCAGGCATGCCGTTTAGCATCATTCTTGCATAGATACCAGCAGTAACACTCAAATAAGTATTAGGTGAGTTTTTTGCACTAGTAATGTCTTCTTTGCTGTACTCGCCGATTTCTTCCATCCATTTAAAAATACTAGGATACAAGTCTGCTGGCTTATAGTTTTGGTAGTAAAACATACTTGTTTCTCTACGAAACTTGTGATACACTTCGCCTGCCCAGTCTAAGCAACCATCCCATGACGGTTCACTAATCTTTGAACCACGCTTAATCATCGACGCCGCTCTCGCCTTCTTCTTTGGAATTTTAATGCCCGATATTGCCATATGCCTTCTCCTAACTGTGTATAATGTATTATATAGCCATAGTGTTACAATGTCAAGCCCTTTTGGCCGCTATTGGCAATATTTGAGTAATTAATTTAAGAGAAATGCTTTCTTACTGTGTCAACAAATAGCGTTACATTTGACGTAGGAGTTTCTTTTATAATTCCGTGTCCTAGTCCACATACCCAGCCTGTTGGGTCTTCAATAGTATCTAACCATTTCTTAATTTCATACTCTACTATTGTTCTTGAGTCGTTTAACAATATTTTTTCATCAAAATTGCCTTGAACAAACCCAGTTGCTTTTTTTAATGTTTTATTTAAGTCTACGCTGCTATCAACACCAATTCCAGCAAACCCTAACTTCATTACTTTTGGCAAACTATCTTTTGGTGTGCCTCGCATATAGTATCCAACATCGCCAATATTAGCAATTGATGATATCATTGGCAAATACGTTTTATCATAATAGTTTTTAGTGACATTACTAAGCCCGCTGTCAAGAATCATTACTTGGTCTGCACCGGCCAGTTTTTGTGCTCGAATACTATCTTTTAGTAATGGAATGATTACTTTTTTAAGATACATTGTCTTAAATTCGTTGCTTACTTTATTTTTACCTAGTGCATAGTTTAGCAAACTCCAGGGGCCGCCAACAAATCCAATTAGACTTTTATGTGATGGAAGTGCTTCTCTTGTTGCTTCTAAAGCTCTGCTTTGGAACTGAAGATGGTGTAGTGATTTACCAATATCCGAATACTGTTCCCAGTTGTCTTCACTAAGATGAATTTCAAACTTAGGGCCTGGATCAAACTTCATAGGAAGTCCTAGACCTTGTAAGTGCCATGCTATGTCACTGAACAAAATAGCAATATCAAAATCAAACTCGTTAATTGGCAACATTGCAACTTGTGCTGCAATCTGTGGCAACTTACACATTTGTTCAAAGGTATACTGTTCTTTTAGTTGCATATAGGAAGGTTGATACCTTCCTGCTTGTCTCATCATCCAGATCGGAGGACAAGAATTTTCTGTCCTCGAAAGGGCATTTTTAAATTTTTCGTTCATTGCAGAATATTTATCTCAAATATTTTCATTGTTATCAATTCCTTTACGTGTCTTGGTATTTAAGTCGATAAAATGTTTCGTGCTTAGGTTTGAGTTCAAAGCATACTAAATGTCTAGTTTTATATTCAGCAGCGTCAAATGTCTCGTCTAATACTTTTACGCTTGTTGCACGATCTGCTAGATACCTAAACCATTCCATAGTTTTGTATGCGTTGTCTA
>Ga0307488_10000015_pt1 | contig 141384 bp, 122 predicted proteins | sample SB02metaG_FD_202248 | JGI IMG/M metagenome (GOLD analysis project Ga0307488, IMG submission 202248) | Sea-ice brine microbial communities from Beaufort Sea near Barrow, Alaska, United States - SB 0.2 | ecosystem: Environmental > Aquatic > Marine > Coastal | place: USA: Alaska | collected...
AATTTATAAGACGCTTTTTACCGAGCCATATTACAATTAGAGAAAGTAAATATTTGCGTATCTTTGGTACGCTTTTGCATGACCCAAATTTATGGCACCTAAACCGACGTTCCGCCAGCGGAGCCTTCGGTATTGGACTCTTTTTTGCATTTTGGCCAGTCCCTTTCCAAATGGTTTTTTCAACTGCTGCCGCCATTATTTTCAGAGTAAATTTACCACTCTCCGTCGCAACAGTTTGGTTAACCAATCCATTTACAATGCCACCTATATTCTACGGTGCTTATTTACTTGGGAGTACTGTACTTGGGACTGAAGTTGACCATTTTGCGTTTGAATTGAGTTGGTCATGGTTAATTGAAAGCCTTTCAACAATAGGCCCAGCATTCATTTTAGGCTGTGCAATATGTTCGGTTTTCTTTGGCGTATTGGGCTATTTTAGCTTAGATTGGGTTTGGAGATTCTCGGTTATGCGCGCCTGGAAGGCGCGCAAAACTAGTAATAAATAGTCGATAGTGTAATTACTTGATGACAGGTTCAATGTTGTGCGAAAAAAGCCACCATCTGAGCTTCATCCCAAACTTCTACATTTAATGATTCAGCTTTACTTAATTTTGAACCTGCTTTTTCACCAGCAATTAGAAGATCAGTTTTAACAGAAACACTGCCGGACACTTTTGCACCAAGTTCTTGCAATTTAGCCTTCGCCTCACTGCGCCCCATTTGCGACAATGTGCCGGTTAACACAACCGTTTTTCCAGCAAATGGTTGGTCATCCCCTGATGCTTGCAAAATTACTGGCCAATGAATACCCAGCTCAACTAAATCACTTATAATTTCAATATTTAACGGTTCACGCATAAAGTGAAATATATGCTCTGCCACAATAGCTCCAACATCTTGCACTTCTATCAATGACTCTATATCGGCTTGCATAATCTCTTCTAGGGTCATGTAGTGCAATGCAAGATTACGCGCTGTTGACTCCCCTACCTCTCTTATGCCCAAGGAATAAAGGAATTTAGCTAATGTTGTCTCGCGCGACTTATCGAGTGCGTTAAGTAAGTTTACCGCCGACTTTTCACCCATTCTTTCCAGTGAAATTAGCTTTGGCATGTTTAACCGAAACAAATCAGCTGGATTTTCGATCAGACGAGAATCAACTAATTGTTCAACAATTTTGTCACCTAAGCCATCGATATCCAACGCTTTACGAGAAGCAAAGTGCTTGATCGCCTCTTTGCGTTGAGCACCACAGACCAGTCCACCGGTGCATCTCGCTGTTGCCTCAGACTCAATTCGCTCTATATGTGAATTGCACTCGGGGCAATGAGTTGGGAAAATAATCTCGCTAGCATCATCTGGACGTTGTTCTAACACAACTGATACGATTTGTGGGATAACGTCACCTGCACGTCGAATTATTACCTTATCCCCAATTTTTACGCCCAAACGTGCAATTTCATCTTGATTATGCAATGTGGCATTTGATACTGTCACACCACCAACAAATATAGGCTCTAATCTTGCGACCGGCGTAATGGCACCGGTGCGGCCAACCTGAAATTCAACATCTAACAAAGTGGTTAGTTCTTCTTGAGCTGGAAATTTCTGCGCAATAGCCCATCGTGGTGCTTTGGAGACGAAGCCCAACCGTTGCTGCAAGCTAATATCATTAATTTTGAACACCACACCGTCAATATCATAGGACAACGAATTACGCATTTCGCCTATTTTTGTAAAATAAGCAATGCATTCTTCAGCGCCATTAGCAACTGAGGCCTCTTTGCATAGCGGAATGCCCCATTCACCTAATGCAGCTAAACGTTGTGTGTGTAAAGCCAGATCCGTTAGACTTTCACCTTCAATAACACCCATACTGTAAGCATAAAATAATAATGGCCGTTTTGCTGTAATTCGTGAGTCGAGTTGGCGCAAGCTGCCAGCTGCGGCATTTCTTGGATTGACGAATGCTTTATTACCCGCTTTCTTTTGTATTTCATTGAGTTGCTCAAACCCAGCCTTGGGCATGAAAACCTCACCGCGCACTTCAACTCTGGTTGGAATATTTTTACCGCGCAACTTAATAGGCACATTAGCAATAGTTTTAACATTTTGTGTAATGTCTTCGCCAACTTGACCATCTCCTCTGGTCGCTGCTCTTGTAAGTACACCGTTTTCATAAAGGATTGATGCCGCCAAGCCATCGAGTTTAGGCTCGCAACTAAATTGCAAGTCATTGAACGACATGAGTCTGTCTTGCAAGCGTTTTTCAAAGGTTATTAGATCGGCTTTGTCAAAGCCATTATCGAGCGATAGCATTGCGACTTCATGCACAACCGTATCGAACTTCGACAGTGGCTTTCCACCAACTTTTTGGCTTGGTGAGTCTAAGTTAACAAGCTCCGGGTGCTGTTTTTCTAACGCTATCAACTCATTCATTAAACGATCGTATTCGGCGTCAGGAATACTTGGAGCATCCATCACATAGTACTGGTAATTATGTTCTTCTAGCTGCGATTTAAGCGCATCTAGGTGCGCTCTTGCTTGATTTATTTCAGTCATTTTTACTATCGGTTAATACGTTTACGTTCGAATTCGCGAATACGCTCTGAATATTTTTGTAGACCTTGTTTAGTCAGTAAACCACGGCCACCATCGAGAATTTGACAACTAAATTCCTCTGCTAATTTTCGTGCTGCGTTGTGCATCATATTAAAAACTTGTTGAGCGTCACCTTCAATAGGCAACATCATAAACAACGATAAACCGCGCGTACTAAAAGTTTCGATATTATCAATATCAAAAATACCAGGCTTGAACAAATTTGCGAGTGAAAACAACACGGGACCCTTGCCATTGGTATTCACATGGCGATGGAAAATATCCTGCTCACCAAATTTTAACCCTAGAGTTAGTAACATTGGTAACAACGCTGCGCCTGATATTTCACGATCCTCAGGGGCTCTTATATTAATCACCAGCACGTCCGTTGGTTGCTCACTTGGTTGGGCACTGTTAGTCTTTGCTGAGTCAGATTCTTGTTGAACCGATGAAGACGATTGAGTTGCATTCAAAGAGCCCTGTGATGGCTCTTTATTTGCTGATGGCTCTTTATTCGCTGATGGCTCTTTATTCGATAATGGCTCTTTATTCGCTGATGGCTCTTCGTTAGAAAAATCGATGCGCATTTGTTCTTCATTAAGCTTATCCGCTGCATGCATGGATGGTTCTTTACGAATAACATCGGCTACACTTTTTTTACGACGGGAAACGAGCTTCCGAGCCTGAGCGGCTAAACTAATTAATTGTGCAGATTCTACTACCGGCTCTACCGCATCCAGCTTAAATTCTGGTTCAACTCGGCCTCTGGAATCAATGTTCGTTTCGACTATAATTTCAGGCTGTATTTGAGTTTCAATTTCCGCAATTTTATTTGCTTCAGGATTCACTTCAGGACTCGCTGCACTCGACTTCAATAAAAACGGTGGAGGCTCAGGAATATAATTATTATCCTGATTTTGCGATTGTCGACTTGGGCTTTCCGTTACTTTTACAGAACGCTGAAAGCCTGGCTTAGGTTGGGTTACAACGCTACCATATAGTTTTGGCGCAACTTGTTCATGTTCTTCTGCAAGTTGGGCAAAATCCATTTCACTGCGCTCTAATGATAAATCATCATCTAATGCCAAATCATTTGGACTTCGCGCTTCAGTGTCATCGGTTTTTGCTTTGTTATCCGTGTCCGCTGTAACTTCTGATGCCATACTTAACGCAGATTCAGCATTGCGTTGTGTATCGCGAACAGCACTAATGTCATCAATACCGTCTTGATGTTCGGCACTTTTGCTCGCTGCTATGCCGCTATGCGTGGCAGACAGTAGCTCGTCATCATGTTCAGCAACAGCAGAGCTACTGCAAGTATCATCTTGTTCAGTAGCAGTTGTAACCGCTTTATTTGACGAAACAACTCTGACACTACCTATGCCATTAGTATCGAATTGCTCATCGTCATCCAACAACGGGTCGCTTTTGTTCTGCCAGTTTCTAGATTCAGATTTCCTTTTTTCATTGCTCTTGGCGTTTTTCCTAATGGTCCACAAACCGTGAACAAGGATAGCGACTATGGCAACAATACCAAAAATCAAAAATGTTAAGCGCAAATTTTCCATTTCAAACTACTCTACTTATTATTATTCTGTGATAGCTAAAGCTTCTTCTACATCAACTATGACGATCCTCGACACACCCGGTTCAGCCATTGTAACACCAGTTAAATGACTTGCCATTTCCATTGCCACTTTGTTGTGTGTGATGTAGATAAATTGTACGGTTTTTGACATTTCTGAGACCAATTTACAGAAACGTTCCACATTTGCATCATCTAAAGGCGCGTCTACTTCATCCAGTAAACAAAACGGCGCCGGATTTAATCTAAATATAGCAAAAACTAATGATAGTGCGGTTAATGCTTTTTCTCCACCAGAAAGAAGGTGAATAGTACTATTTTTCTTACCCGGTGGTCGCGCAATAATTGTTACACCTGTGTCGAGCATATCATCTTCTGTTAACGCAAGGTGAGCACTACCACCTCCAAATACTTTAGGGAACAACGTTTTTAAGCCACTGTTGATTTGTTCAAACGTAGCCTTGAAGCGTGCTCTAGTCTCTTTATCAATTTTTTTAATTGCCGATTCTAGAGTCTCTAACGCTTGTATTAAATCGTTATTTTGCTCATCTAAGTAACGTTTTTTTGTCGATTGTGTTTCAAATTCTTCGACTGCAGCCAAATTAACAGCACCTAAGCGAGATAAAGACGACGTTATTTTTTCGAGATCCTCCAGCAGCAGCCCTTCTTCGATATCATCTGGCAAGTTCTCCAAAATGACTTTCAATGGTTGTTGCATATCTTGCAATTGATCCAAGTATGACTGCGCACGCACCTTATTACCCTCAGATTGCAGCCTCGCGCTATCTATTTCAGCTTTTATAATGTCGGCTGCTTGCTCGATACCTGACTGCCCTTTTTCAGCCTCTACAAGCTTTTTATCAGCCGCAGTTAAGGTCAGTTCTATCTCTTGCTGACGAGTTTGAGATAACATTTTATTATCTAACAGTACCTGCAATCTTTCTTGCTGCTCCTCAAACGGCGAAGATAGTTCCTGCGCTTCTTCTTGCAGCATCGCTATCTTCTCTTTATTGTCGTTTATCTGTTCCTCTCGGCTTGTTTGTTTATCTTTTAACAAGTTGTATTTATTTTTAGTCTGCTGAACTTGCATAGCTAATTGATGAATGCGCGAAACCAAATGCTCTGATTGTAAACGAGTTGACTTTACATTCGATTGCAATGACTTTATATGTGCGACTTGGTTGTCAACTACACCCTCAATTTTAGCAAAATCCATGGCATAATTTTCTACCTGCGCGTTCAATATTTTAAGTGTTTGTAGTTCTTCTTGCGCACTATGTTGCTGGCGTTCTAGTTCAGCACTGCAGCGATCATAGCGCATTTTTTGCTGCAACATTTGTTGCTGAAATTGACTTGATTGCGTATTTAATTTAAATATTCTTTCTATGTAATCAGTGCAACTCAATTTCGCATCATCAATATGTCCTGACGCTTCACAGAGTGCTGACGTTGCTAATTCTGACACATGCTCAGCCATTTTTAACGTTTGGTATTGCGCGACAATTTGGGTTGTCAACGACGCTATTTCCGCAGCTAGACCTAAACTTGCGTCAACTTGTATGCCTGCACCATTAATTAACATATCACTGAACAACCATAAGCCGCATGGGGTTAGCAATGAATGCCCTGCTGGGAGATCTTTTTGCAACGCTAATGCAGATTGAACATCTGCAACCAAACTGATCATATTTAAAAAATGCGGTACTACTGGATTATTAATTTTTTCAGCGAGGCTACCTAACGTCTTTTGGCTCGTCATGTGCTTCTCAAACAAAAGAGCTTGACCCTGTTTGTTATCAAAAAACGCAGGCTCTATTGGCATACTCGACGCTACTGGTAATACTTTAGGGCTCGCTATATGTGAAAAAACAATTTCGCACAATACTTCGTATCCGGGAATGATATGTAAATATGAAGACAATTCTTGTAACGTAGATTCGAACTCGTATGAGTCACTATTTTTGAGCAGAAGATTCTTTTCAGTCACACCTTTTTTATGGATATTTTGAACGGCATCTTTGCGAGCTTGCAAATTAATCATCAATCGATTATTTTTTTCTACCTCTGTTTTTTTTGCACTCTGCTCTAACAATTCGTTTCGATGACGTTCTTGGGTAACTAACAAGTATTCTCTGGCTCTCTTCAAGCCCTCATTCGCGAGTAATAACTCAGTCTGAATATCTTCAGATAATTGTTTTACATCTTGTTCTGCGAGTTCGTCTAATTCTTGTTTGAGTTCTTTAATTCTAGATTCAGTTCGACGCTGCATGCTCAGCGTATTTTGGATTTGGCCATCACAAGTTTGTAATTTTTGCTTGAGGGAATGGTATTGAACTTCTCCCTCTCTATTTCTCTTATTAAATTGAAGAAGCGCGTCTTCAGCGTCAGTAAGCGAAGCTTTCGCAGTCTCAATCTCTTCTTCCAATATCATTTTTTGTGGATCTAAATAGACTAATTCATTTTGCACAAAAAGTAATTTCTCTGCTGTATCTGCAAATAACGCCTCCGTTTTTTGAGCCTGAGTTTGCAGTTGATGCAATTCCATTTTAATTTGTTGCTTACGTTTTTTTGAAAATAGCTGTGATTGCTCAATTTTAGTGATGCTAGTGCTAACTTTGAAAATTTCTTGCTGAATGTCACTTATTTCACGCTTGCAGCTCTCCTGTTTCTCACGATATTCAATAATGCTATGTTCGTCGCTGCGTTTTTGAGAAATGATTTTTTCGAGCTCAATTTCTTTTTCTGAAATTTCAGCATCAGCTTGATTAATCAACTTATTTTGTTGTAACCAACGAATAACAGCTAGTTGGGCTTTGAGTTCTCGTTCAGTGGCTTTTAGTGCTTTGTATCTTGTTGCTGCTAGCGCTTGACGCTCAAGTTTATTCAACTGTTCGCCTAGCTCACCCCGCACATCATCGAGGCGTGCTACGTTTTCTTTAGTATGCTTTATTCTATTTTCAGTTTCACGGCGACGCTCTTTGTATTTCGATATACCAGCCGCTTCTTCCACAAACACACGTAATTCTTGAGGGCGACTTTCTATCAATTTAGAAATCATACCTTGCTCGATGATGGCGTAGCTGCGGGGGCCTAGCCCAGTTCCTAAAAATAAGTCAGTAATATCTCGTTTGCGACATTTAGTGCCATTTAGTGAGTAGCTAGAAACCGCATCTTTGGTAACAATACGTTTTACCGACAACTCATTGTAGTTTGCATATTCGCCAGCAATTCGTCCTGACGAATTGTCAAAAACCAATTCAACTGTGCATTTTGAAACAGCTTTGCGCGCAGTAGAGCCATTAAAAATTACATCTGTCATCGCATCGCCGCGTAAATTTTTAGCTGAACTTTCACCTAACACCCAACGCACAGCATCAATGACATTAGATTTTCCACAGCCGTTTGGCCCCACCACTGCCGTCATTTCGCCAGGAAATGTTATCGTGGTAGGGTCTACAAATGACTTAAATCCTACTAATCTAATCTTTGTTAAGCGCATGCAATATAAAATAAGTATGAAGCAAAAGGTTGATCCTAATGAGTAAACTACGATGACATCTAATTATTTTTTAACTCTTTTTTATCTCGCTCAATCGCAACCAATGTAACTGTTCTTAATAGTAATGCAACTGTAAAAAAAGTAAAACTTAGTAACAATTGCGCATTACATCACTCTCATTAGCACGATATACTAGTATTCATTGATAGCATGAACTACAAAGGACACACATGAGTAATAGAAGTGGTGCTAGTTATTTTTTTGAAGGATTTTCACTCATCAAAACAAAAGGGCTTAAACGTTTTGTTTTTGTACCTTTATTTATTAATTTATTATTGTTTTCAATTGCATTTTACTTCCTTTGGCCGCGGTTGGAAATTGGCATAGACTACTTGATTAACTTGGTCCCTGATTTTCTTGGATGGTTAAAAACGGCCTTGATTTATGTACTTTGGCCGATTGCTGTTATCACTGTGCTGCTCATTTTTGCACTTATTTTTGGTACGTTAGCTAACTGGATAGCGGCACCATTCAATGGTTTATTAAGTGAAAAAGTAGAGCGTTACTTAACCGGGCAAGATATGGGAAATGAAGGATTATTGAGCGCAGTAAAAGACGTGCCTAGAACGTTTGGCCGCGAGCTTTCAAAAGTACTATATTTTATACCCCGCGCTGTAGGTTTCTTAATCTTATTTTTCTTATTACCTGTGATAGGTCAAATTCTATGGTTTTTATTTTCGGCTTGGATGATGGCGATCCAGTATTGTGACTACCCTTTCGATAATCATAAAGTCGCTTTTAGACAAATGCGATATGACTTGAACCAACACAAAGGTAAGTGCTTTAGTTTTGGCATCATGGTAAATATATTCTCGCTCATCCCAATCCTGAACTTCTTGGTAATGCCAGTTGCTATTTGCGGTGCAACATCACTATGGGTCGACGAGTTTACTGAACGCTCCTTATAGCGCAGACCAAAATATGCCGGCTTCGTTGTCATTATTGGCAAATGCAGAAATAGCCAAATTATCATTTAGCGCTGAATAATTAGCTGTCTTTAATAGAGACTGCCGCCACAAAGTTCGATACACCTTTGGAATATTAGGCACATCATGATATTCCAAAAATGTCATTTGCTGAGTAGGTTTGAAGGACTCGTATTCGCTATTCTTGCAAGTCCTAGAACGCGCAATATGATGTAATACTGGGTTGTTACTTTCCAGTACTTGTAACTCATTGTGCGCATCTAACGCTCTTTGCCAATTATTTGCTCGTGTTAATGGTAAGTAGCGAGATTGACTAGTTTGTGTCGCGCTCAGTTGAACCTCTTCATTGATGCTCTGTTTACCTTCTGCCAGTGTATCTTGCGTTCTAGTTTCACTATCACCATCGAGTAGATCCTCGCTTTTGACAATGGCTTCTGGTAATGCTGACAACAACAAATTGGGTGCGGCATTTTTGCCACAATGATAATTAGCCAATTCATCAGGTAAGGCATATTCGTCAACAAATCCAGCAAAATGAGCTAGTTCATGCACAAAAACCGAATAAGTGTCCGATTGGTCCAAAAACATCACACCGTTATTAACGTTAGCTTTGCCCTGTTCTGCAAAAACAATTATGTGTGTAAAGGTGAATGAGGTTTTTAATTGACTCAGCGGATATAAATCACAGCCCAACCTAGCTCCATTCTCAAAATTATTACTGCACACCAAACTATCCTTTTGCAGCCAGATCGGTGGCAGAATACATAATGGTAGGTCAGCTAATCTTTTATCTTTCTCAAATTGGTCTTGAAACGCTGAAGCTTGAATAAAGGAAACCAACGTTGTGGACACAAATTGGATTGTTTGAGCACAATTTGGTCCTTGAACAGGAACAGATAGTAATGACTGTAAAGGCTCCATTTGATGCTCTCGAATAACTTGCAACGCTACTTTCGCAGAAGCAAAGCCTTGTTTTGCTGCTTTATCAAAGTAAATTTCGGCACTGTCGGTTTTGTCTTCTTTCCAATACAAATTAGCTAACTTAAACGCACTCGCTGCATCAAATTCAGCGGATTTTTCTAACCACATAATTGCCTCAGCATTATCATCAGATTCAAAAATGTACTTCGCCATAGAGATGATTGCAGGTTCATAACCAGCTTCAGCTGATAACTGCATCCACATTCTTTTTTCATCATTTGAGGTTTGCAACAACGCGAGTTCAAACTGACTTTGAGCGTGCCCCAATTTAGCTGAGGTCTCTAGCCATGTCTTTATTTCCGACGGATTTTGACTGTGCATTGCGGCGTAGTAAAGAGCACTACTACTGCCCATTTCCCCCGCTAACGCTAACCAATATTGGTCATCTGAATCGATTGCTAGTTTGGTTAATGCCGACATAGCGTCAGCATTTCCTTGTTTAACTAGTGGATAAAGTAGATAGCCTGATTGCGATTTTTCTAGCGTTAGATGTTGTGACAATATTCTCACTGGTGAATAACAGTTATCTGCTTGTAAGAAAAAGCAGATGCCAATAACAGCAAACAGTACTTTGAGGTAATTAATGATTAATTTCAAACGCTCACCACTCTATATTCCAACTATTGAGCATTATTTTTAATGATTTGTACAAGACTTTAGCAATGATAATCAAGCATTCTGCTATCGAGTAAGATCGGCACTTTCATCATCTAAATTACTTGCTTCTTTCCTTTTCTCCCGCAATCTAGCCAACTCCACCCTGGAGAATCGGTATTCAACATATTCAAATACGTTCGTGCTTAATGAGAGCTTAAAGTAATTCGCTGCTTTTACTTTGTTGCCAAGGTCGCTATGGTACTTACCAAAGTAAAAATAAGCTTCACATAAGCGATCGTTCAACTGCTTTTGACTTTTAACATCATCAACTAGGTCTGCAATAACAGCAGTTTCATCAATATTGTCTAAGTAAAAATCGACAATACTAGTTGCCCAGTTTTTATCATCTAATTCTTTTCTGTGCACTGCTAGATTTGCCAATGCTCTTTTTCTATCTACATTCTGTTCAACGATAAATGACCAAAGAACTCTATATGGGTCCTGTTTGTCTTTCTCATAAAAACGATTTAAATCGGTAAGGGCCAGTTCTGCTCTCCCCCCATAATAAAGTGCGATACCTCTGTTGAGGATCGCGAACTCATAGTCAGGATTGATATCTAATGTTGAGTCAAAGGATTCATAGGCCATTATAAAGTCCATTTGCTGTATATGGTGGATCCCGATTGAATTATGCGCCTCTGCCATATCTGGCTTCAATTCAAGTGCCTGCATAAAATCGTATCGTGCTAGGCTAGACAGACCTACGCTGTCATAAAGCATACCTCGCTGAAACAGAAGTTCTGCCCGCTCCTCATCCTTTAATGGAGCTTGCGTAAGTATATGGTTGTAGCGAGCAATCGCCATTTGTGAGCGCGTGTTGACCGGCTCTGGCTCGGCCAATAACAAATTACCCATTGGTCCATAAGGGTTATTACTTTGTATTGTGCATCCTGATAGCAAAAGGACTAATCCTATCGAGGCAAAAATACCTAAGCGTTTTCTATTCACTTTCACAAAATTCCTTATTTCCCAAGTTGCAGTCCTCATCGTTTTCACACCGACTCCGCGCATGTTGTCACTGACTTATTTGATAAAGTATAGCATGCGTTTATTTTCCCTGCTTAGCCGCTCTTTTGGCATCAAATGCCGCCACTTGCTCTTCGGTTGCAGGTAACTGATGATTGGATTTCCAGTCACTGTATGACATTTTATAAATTGCTTCGCGAGCCTCGTCGTCCGTTAAACCAATATCACGTTCTTGCGCCTCTGCTAAATACCATTTAGACAAACAGTTTCTGCAAAAGTCAGCCAACAACATCAACTCGATGTTCTGTACTTGTTTATTTTTATCTAAATGATCAATCAGTCGTCTAAATGCGGCCGCTTCGACTTCAGTTCGTTGCTGTTCGTTCATTCTATTTCCCCTGTATAAACTAATAAAAAAAGGAGCCGAAGCTCCTCTTTTACTTATCAGTAGTGAATATGGACTAAACCATAAAATTCACCTTGAATTATTCGCCGTCGCCTGGAGCAGCCACTTTCTCTAGCAACTCTTTGATACTTAAACGTACACGATTTTGACGATCAATTTCCATGACTTTAACGTCAACCATTTGACCTTCTTCTAGGAAGTCAGTTACTTTGGCTACGCGATCATGAGCAATCTGGCTGATATGCACAAGGCCTTCTTTACCTGGTAACACTTCAACAAACGCGCCAAAATCGACAATACGCATAACTTTACCGTTATAGACAGTGCCCACTTCGATGTTAGCTGTTACGGCTTTAATACGGTCAATTGCTACGTCTGCTTTCGCTTTTTCAGTTGCAAAAATTTTGATCGTTCCGTCATCTTCAATCTCAATGTTGGTATCAGAAGCCTCTGTGATCGCTCTGATCATAGCACCGCCTTTACCAATAACATCGCGAATTTTATCTTGATCAACTTTCATTGTATAAATGCGCGGAGCGTACTCAGACATTTCTTCACGTGGACCAGATATCGCAGAATCCATTACTTCAAGAATATGTAAGCGAGCTTCTTTCGCTTGCTTCAATGCTAACTGCATGATTTCTTGAGTTATACCTTCAATCTTAATGTCCATTTGAAGTGCAGTAATACCATTAGTAGTACCAGCAACTTTAAAGTCCATATCACCAAGATGATCTTCGTCGCCTAGGATATCAGATAGAATAACGAAATTTTCGTCAGATTTTACTAGGCCCATCGCTATGCCAGCAACAGAAGCCTTAATTGGAACACCTGCATCCATCAACGCTAAAGATGTGCCACAAACTGATGCCATTGAAGATGAACCGTTCGACTCAGTAATTTCAGAAACGACACGAACCACATACGGGAATTCTTCAGCTGAAGGCATAACCGCTTGCATACCGCGCTTCGCCAAACGACCATGACCAATTTCACGACGTTTAGGTGAACCAACAAAGCCAGTCTCACCAACACAGTATGGAGGAAAGTTGTAATGCAACATGAAACGACTACTCGCCATACCGCCTAGCTCGTCAATCATCTGTGCATCGCGTTCTGTGCCAAGTGTAGCAGCAACGATAGCCTGAGTCTCACCGCGTGTAAATAACGCAGAACCGTGGGTTCTCGGCAACAAACCAGTTGCAACGTTAAGCGCACGAATTGTATCTGGATCACGACCATCGATACGTTTTTCACCAGCTAGAATACGCGAACGAACTACGTCGCTCTCTAAATGGTGCAATAAGTCGCTCGCTTCTTTGCGGTCTTGTAGTGGATTAGCTTCAAGAATAGCTGCAATGGCTTTCTCTGTCACTGCAGTGATAGCGTCTTTACGAACCATTTTATCAGAAATCTGATAAGCGTCAGTCATACCAGCTTCTGCTAGTTCTTTAACTTGCGCTTTCAAACCGGTATTTTCTGCTTCTGCTTCCCAATTCCAAGATTCTGTATCAACTTCAGCAGCAAACTCACTGATTGCATTGATAACCGTTTGTGATTGCTCATGGCCATATACAACGGCACCTAGCATCACATCTTCAGATAAGATATCAGCTTCAGACTCAACCATTAATACCGCACTTTTCGTACCAGCAACAACAAGGTTAAGTTGGCTTTCTTCTTGCTCTGAAGAACGTGTATTTAAGATATAACCGCCGTCCTTATAACCAACACGTGCGGCACCGATTGGGCCATTGAATGGCATACCAGATATAGCTAGAGCAGCAGATGTACCAATCAATGAGATAATATCTGTTGGAATTTCTGGATTTGCAGAAACAACGGTAATAATTATCTGAACTTCGTTTTTAAATCCGTTCGGAAATAATGGACGAATGGGGCGATCTATTAAACGTGCAATTAGGGTTTCGCTTTCTGATGGACGCCCTTCACGTTTGAAAAAGCCACCGGGAATTTTACCCGCTGCGTATGCTTTTTCTTGATAATTAACTGTTAATGGGAAGAAACCTTGGTCTGCTTTAGCTTCTTTCTTACCAACAACTGAAACCAGCACACACGTATCGTCCATGCTTGCCATTACTGCTGCAGTTGCTTGTCTTGCGATTACACCCGTTTCGAGGGTGACAGTATGCTGACCATACTGAAATGTTTTAGTAATAGGAGTCACACTCTATCCTTTAGTTTATTTGTATTTTATGCTTATTAATGCGGTGCATAGTATAGCGGTGAAACGCATTGATTGCTATTTAAAAATTATATCTCTTGCCGAATTGCATACAGCGGCCACTGCGGGATGAGTGACTTTTCTTTCTGCCGATATTGCGTAAAACTTTTGTTTAATGTCTTGCATACGTCCAACAACTTCTACTTTAAAGCTTTCACATACTTCTTCTTCAATAATAGTTGGCATAAAGAAAACACCAAACCCAGCCTGACCAAACGCTTTCATCAATGCACTGTCATCATATTGGCCTCTTATTATGGGAAAAATGCTATTGTCGTTTGACCATTTATCAAATAATTGGCGAATAGCATACTGCTTGGTCGGCAGCAAAACGGGGGCTTGGTGAAGGCATTGCGGAAATTGGCCATTTAGCTGTTCTTTCACTTTTTTCGTCGCAAAAAAGGTTAGCCCTGATTGTCCCAAATAGTGATTGTACGCACGTACACTGAAGTTGCTAGACAACGGTGTATCCGTCAGCACCATATCAACTTCATGAATAGCCAACTCCGCAAGTATTGTTGCAACAGGTCCTTCCTTGCATACTAAGCTGACTTCTTTCGACAGATTAAGCGCAGGCTCGATAATTTTGTAAACGATTGTTTTAGGCAATGCACTGGCTGCGCTAATAATAAATTCGGATGTACCCACTAGTGGCGCTCCACGCAAAACGTCACTGAGTTCTTTACCTAATTCAAATATTTCATCCGAGTAACGCAAAACCAAACGTCCTGTTTCGGTCAAGCGTAATCGTCGACCAACGCGATCAAAAAGTGGCTGACCTATCCTCTCTTCCAGCATGCTTAACTGACCACTGATTGTTTGTGGCGTAATAAACAGCTTTTGTGCCGCTTTTGCAATACTGCCTTCGGTTGCGACAACCCAAAAATAATGAAGATGTTTATAATTTAAATTTTCAGACATTGAATATTTTATTCCTAAGCGTAAAAGAACGTCAGTTTTTTCGAACCTTTTTTATACATTAAAACGAATATATTCGTTCACTTTAAGTTGATAACCTTGTCTTATAGACAGGAAAACCTTTCATAAGTGTAGTCATGCAACTCAGAATTGTTCAATTTGATGTGAAAATAAGTGAAAATCAAGTTAAGTGCTTGAATGAAACGCTACGCATGCAATTGGGTAGATACACGCAAATAATTGAAATTGTTAATGTTTTATTCAAAAATGACACTGACCAATTTGGTCAAAAAATTATTCAATGTTCGGTAGTTCTTGAGCTATTACCTGAAGGATCTGCTGAAACATCAAATACAGCTACAACGATTGAGGAAGCATTCTACAATTCTGTTAGTCGAGCAAAGCGTCAATTGGAGCGGCAGCGCCGCAGCAGTAAAAGGCAGTAAAGTCCAACTTACTCCATCAACAAATAGCTTGAACATCGAAAAACACTTGGAAGTTTGAGAAAGTATCAAATGACCTTTATATTTGGCCATTTGATACTTTACATTAACTTATCTTACAATTTCCATTTCTTCTATTAGGTTTTCAGCACCATCTACTTCATCCATCACCCACAACATGAATGGGCTACTTACATGAATAGCTCGGTTGTATGTCGGGTCATAGTCCCAATCTCCTATAATAGATTCATAAACACCATCAAAAACTAGTCCTACAAATTCACCGTTTGCATTTAATGTAGGAGAACCTGAGTTGCCGCCTGTTATATCCAAGGTGCTTAAATAGTTTACGGGAACAGTCTTTAACTTTTGGTCAGCATAACTGCCATAGCGTTTTGCTTTAATGGCTTCACGTAATTTTAAGGGCAAATCGAATTCATCGTCACCAGGAATATACTTAGCTAACATACCCTCAGTAGTCGTGAACGGTGTCGCTGTTAAGCCATCTTGCGGACTATAACCTTTGACATTACCGAAAGTGATTCTTAACGTGCTATTAGCATCAGCATATACCGCCTCATTGCGTGAATTTTTGAATGTAAGTAACGCTTTCATATACTCAGGGCGTACTTGTTGCAATTGTCCTGATAACGATTTACGCAGCTTTTCTTCTGCCATGTTATAGCCGAATTGACTAATTGCGAATTGAATAAAAGGGTCCGAGCTTGCAAGCATCTCTTTTTCTGACATTTTCATCATAGCGAGACGAGTGTCGAGTTCGCCCAACTTAGTATTAGCATACATTTTGTCGATTTTGGCGTTAGCTTTAGTTAAGTCTTTACCTGTAATATCAAAAAACGTGTCAAAGGCGCTAACTCGCTGTTCCACTGGTAAGTCAACATATTTAGCTAAAAAATGCTTGAAAAGAGCCTTGTCAATATCTGCAACATAATGAAAATTTACTGACGCCATTGATTGTTCATAGCTCTTTAAATCTCTTTCTTGATAGCCTCGTTCACGCTCAGAATCTAGCTTTACTTGTTCATGAGATAGGCGAAGTAGACCTTTTGCCACCGACATCATGGTGGTTCTACCCATATAACTCATCAATAAGTCACGCTCTTTAGTTGCTTCAGATTGTTCTATTAACTTATTGAGCTTCACTAAACTTGCGCCGTATTGCGCATTCATCTCGGTATCTTGAGCTAGCCAATTAACTAAATCCGCTTCTAACTGACGCTTTCGAACTAACATATCGCCTTTGTTGTAGCTCTCTACCATTGAGCCATAATTTTTAGCATAATTAGCCAAACTCGCAATAGTACTTGCGTATTTAATCCGCTCATCACTATCCGGTGCAGAATTTTGCTTAATCAAATCAATGTACTCTTCACGGTACAATTTGGCTGTTGGATAAGTCCAAGTGAAGTTATTCTCAACCTCCACCGCAGTCCGATAACGATTAGTACTGCCTGGATAACCTAGCACCATGACATAGTCACCCTCATCAACGCCATTCGCATTCACTTTTAAAAAGGCTTTATTTCTATAAGGAATATTATCTTCGCTATAATCTGCCGGTTTACCATCTTTGCCTACATACGCGCGATAAAATGCCCAATCACCCGTTTGACGAGGCCATTGCCAGTTATCAGTATCACCACCAAATTTACCAATACTAGAGGGAGGAGCATAAGCTAAACGCACATCTCTTATCGCAAGTAATTTGATTAATACATAGCTCGCACCGCCATGAAAACTCGAAACTGAACAACGATAATCATCGTCAATTTCACATTCAGCAACTAATAACTTACGCTTATTTTCGATTGATTGATAATAATCATTACCAGTCAATTCTGCAGAGATCCCACCGCTAATTTTGTCAGTCACATCAGTTAATGATTGCGTAATATAAACACGGCTTCCGGGAGCTGCGGATAACTCTTCTTGCTTGGTTTTAGCCACAAAACCGTTAGCCAACAAGTTGTTTTTTTCAGAGCTGTTATGTTGTATTGAACGATAAGCACAATGATGATTTGTAACAACTAGACCTTGATCCGAAATGAAACTTGCCGTGCATCCGCCTAAGCTAATAATCGCGTTCATTGGGAATTTCGATAAGTCTGACATATCATCTGGATTTAATTTTAATCCTGCAGCAACGAGTTGATCTTTTATATCTGGGAGTTGATGCGGTTGCCACATACCTTCATCTGCCAAAGCTGGGCCGTAAGCGGCACCTAGTGATAGTGCAAAAGCACCTATAATCCATTTATTCATATTTTTTCCTTGCCGTTATAACTCTTTCTTTAAGAGCTTTCTTATTATTATTTAGAACTACAATTTAGTTTTCTACCCCCCACTTTTAATCTATCTTAGCTCACACATGCTTTTCAAAAAAATGATGACGACTATTTTATTGTCAGCAGTGCTTATTTACATAATCGACCCGTGTTTACACCGCAAATCATGTGCAATGTATGGAAATGCCAAACGCTGAAATAAAAGTTTCCTAACGCATTGTTTTACACAGCCAAAAAAAAGGCTACAGCGAAAAACGCTACAGCCTATTTTTTTCATATGGTGCGGAAGAAGAGACTCGAACTCTCACGGCCTAAGCCACCACCCCCTCAAGGTGGCGTGTCTACCAATTCCACCACTTCCGCATTTTTTACTCAAACGTTTAACTAGTTTGGAACGTCTTCTTCTTTGCTTTCTTCTTCAGTTACTGCTGGTCCTTGCGTATCAGATACCGGTATGTCTGACGCTGCAGGTAATTCACTACTTAACGTTGGGATCTCTGAACTAATAGGCTCTTCGACAACAGGCACTTCTAGATTATCGAATTCGTCTACTTTTTCATTTTTGTTAGCTGCGATAGTACCTAAAAGTAAACTAATAACGAAAAAACAGGTCGCTAAAACAGCCGTTGTTTTGGTCATAAAATTGCCTGAACCCGAGGAACCAAATACTGTATTGGAACCGCCAGCACCAAACGACGCCCCCATATCTGCGCCCTTACCTTGCTGAATTAACACGAACCCAATCAACAATAGTGCAACAACTAAATAACATACAATTAATACTTGTTCTAACATTCTTTCCTCGTTAACTTGCCGCTTGGCAAATTGTTGTAAAATCTTCTATTTTTAAGCTGGCGCCACCAATAAGGCCGCCGTCTATATCTGTTTTCGCAAACAACTCGCTCGCATTTGCGGCATTAACACTGCCACCGTACACAATTCTGACGCTTGCCGCGGCGCTAGCATCTAGTGCGGCTAACTCTTTTCGAATAAACGCATGGACTTCTTGCGCTTGCTCCGGGCTTGCTGTTCTACCCGTGCCAATTGCCCATATAGGTTCATAAGCAACTACTGAATTCTTTATGTAATGCACGCCACATTCATTCGCAACTGCATCTAACTGCGCTTTAACAAAATCAAAAACGCCACCACTTTCTCTTACCTTCAGAGGCTCACCAATACATAATATCGGCGTAAGACCTGCTGCTATTGTTGCTTTTACTTTTCTGGCAACAACTTCGTTTGATTCACTATGGCCTTCTCTACGCTCAGAGTGCCCTAGAATAACATAATTACAACCAGCCTCTGCAATCATACTCAATGAAATTTCACCAGTATGTGCGCCGGAAACAAACTCGCTCGCATTCTGCGCACCAACTGCAAACTCAGCGTGGCTAAATTTTGATAAATAAACCGCAGGAGGACATATTACGACATCAACGGCTAAGTTCTGAGCTAAGCCAGAACAAAAGGATTCAACTAACTCGTTGCTCCCATTCATTTTCCAATTACCTGCTACAAAAGGTTTTCTTTGAGAATTTATCATGCTTCCTCCAGAGCCGCATTGCAAAGCGGGCGTGATATTAACTAACCACTCACAATTATACAAGTATCAGAGTGATAAATAGCGAGTAAGTTATGTTTTTATGATGATTTTTTGACCACATCAGCAATTTTTTCAGCCCAACAGTCACTCAGACTCTTATCAATGGCTTCAACCATGACTCTTAGTAATGGCTCGGTCCCACTCTTACGCAACAAAACGCGACCATTATCACCCATTTCTTCTTCTGCTTTTTTAACAATGGCGTTAACCTCATCAGATTCAAGAGGATTTTTACTTGGATCGGCAAATTTAACGTTAATAAGTCGTTGAGGGAATGGGGTAAAGCCCGAGTTCAACACACTCAACTTCATATTCGTGCGCAGCATAGCAGCGATAACTTGGAGTCCAGCAACAATGCCATCACCGGTGGGAGCTAAGTTTAAGTTGAGAACATGACCTGAATTTTCACCCCCAATTTTCCAATTTTTAGCTAATAACATTTCCATTACATAACGATCACCGACGTCGGCGCGGGCGAATGGAATGCCTAATTTCTCTAACGCCAGTTCCATGCCTAAATTAGACATTTTAGTGCCTACAACGCCACCTTGTAACTGACCATTCCTCATCGCTTCACGAGCGATAATAAAAATTATTCCGTCACCATCAATGACTTTACCGTCCTCATCTACCATCATGATACGGTCACCATCGCCATCTAAAGCAAAGCCTAAGTCAGCTTTGTGCTCTTTAACAGCTTCAACTATGGCACGCATGGATGTTGCGCCTACCTGATGGTTTATGTTTATGCCATTGGGCGAGGTTCCTATCTCAATAACGTCAGCACCAAGTTCAGATAGTACATCGGGTGCAATATGGTAAGTTGCGCCGTGCGCGCAATCGACCACAATTTTTAGACCTTTAAGCGATAACTCTGAGGGGAAGGTGCCCTTACAATATTCAATGTAGCGTCCAGCGGCATCGTTAACTCGGGTTACTTTACCTAACTTGTCTGATTCAACACAAACCATCGGTTTCTCTAGCTGCGCTTCAATCGCCAGCTCAACGGTATCGTCTAATTTATACCCTGTTGATGAGAAAAACTTTATACCATTATCATAATACGGGTTGTGCGAGGCGCTAATGACGATCCCAGCTTCTGAACGAAAGGTTTTGGTCAAATAAGAAACTGCGGGTGTCGGCATAGGACCCAAAAGGCCAATATTAATACCAGCAGCTGAAAGACCTGCCTCAAGCGCAGATTCCAGCATATAACCAGAAATTCGAGTGTCTTTTCCGATGAGGACTTTGTTGGTGCCCTGCCCGGCTAATACTTTGCCAGCAGCGTAACCCAACCTCATAACAAATTCAGGGTTAATTGCACTTTCGCCAACCTTACCCCTAATACCATCGGTACCAAAATATTTTCGTTTGGTCATAAACCTTCCCTAATTCTTTTATTATATGCTTTGTAGTTTATTGACGATTTTAATCGCGTCCATTGTCTCATTAACATCATGCACTCGAATAATTGCAACGCCCGCGAGAGCCGCAATAGTAGCAGTGGCAATATTTCCTGCCAACCTTTGATTAACATCTCTTTGCAATAATTCTCCAATCATAGACTTTCTTGACATTCCGACCAGAATGGGGGCATCAAATTGCTGAAATTCGTGTAGATATTTCAAAATTTGGTAATTATGATCCAATGTTTTACCGAAGCCAAAACCAGGGTCAATCAAAATACGCTGATAGTTCAGTCCTGCTTCTGTGCACTCTTTTATGCGCTGTTCAAAAAAACCAGTGACTTCTTTCACCACTCCATCATAACGCGGTCGATGTTGCATATTTTGTGGTTCACCTTGCATATGCATTAGACAAACAGACACATTAAAATTGTTAGCTGCATGGATTGCAGCATTTAATGCACCATCACTCCTCAATGCTCTTACATCATTAATAAGACCAGCACCGCACTCCGCTGCTTGGCTCATTACTTGAGCTTTACTTGTATCAACTGACACGACTACATCCAGTTGGTTACTTATGCTTTCAATTACCGGAATAACGCGGTCTAGTTCCTCTTGTAATGAAACAACATTTGCGCCGGGGCGCGTCGACTCACCGCCAACATCAATAAACGTTGCACCTGCATTGACCATGGACTCAGCTTGTCGCATTGCTGTATCGACAGTACTGAACTGCCCACCATCGGAAAACGAATCAGGTGTCACGTTTAGAATACCCATTACTTTGGGATTATCAAACTTAACCTCGCGGTCTCTAAATGTCATCATCTGTATACGAGTCAAAATTAGCTAAACCTCTTCAATGCATTGAGTCGCAAACATTCATATTATGCTGCGTTAATAAATTTTAAAATAAAAAAACGCCGGTATAAACCAGCGCTTTTTTAATACAACACTAAACTACTATTAGTGAGTTACATCACTCGGATCGGTATCTGGAGCATCTTTGACTTCACCGCCAGCATTAATTGATGCTCCGCCAGAAGGCTTATCAGAATCAGACTTGGTGTCTTGACCCCAGTCAGCAGGAGGACGAACTGCAACCCGATTCATTAAATCGTCAATTTGCTTGGCATCAATCGTCTCATACATTATAAGCGCATCTTTCATTGCTTCAAGCACATCCATATTATCTTTCAGAATTTGCTCAGCCAACCCATAGTTACGATCAATCAGTAATCGTATTTCTGCATCTATGTCACGAACAGTTTCGGCTGACTTTGCCTTGCCGCCTCCACCCATGTACATTTCATTTTCATCGTCTTCGTAGTTAATTGGGCCCATTTTAGTTGATAGGCCCCAAGACGTAACCATCTTACGAGCGATACTAGTTGCTCGTTCTATGTCGTTCGATGCACCCGTCGTCACGCCAGCAGCACCCAAAGTAATTTCCTCTGCAATACGACCTCCGAACAACGTTGCGATACGCGACTCTAACTCTTCTCTGGAATTGCTGTACTTGTCCTGTTCCGGAAGATACATAGTCACGCCTAATGCGTTACCACGAGGAATTATCGACACTTTATATACGGGATCATGTTTAGGAACTAACCGCCCTACAATCGCATGACCAGCTTCGTGATAAGCCGTGTTGGTTTTCTCTTCTTCTGACATAACCATGCTCTTACGTTCAGAGCCCATCATAATTTTATCTTTGGCCTTGTCAAACTCTTCCATATTGACCACTCGCTTATTGGTCCGGGCGGCAAAAAGAGCAGCTTCGTTTACTAAGTTTGCTAAGTCCGCACCAGAAAAACCAGGCGTGCCACGAGCAATCACTGATGCCTCTACATTGTCACCCAAAGGAACTTTACGCATATGTACTTTTAGAATTTGCTCACGACCACGAATATCAGGTAAACCTACCATTACTTGGCGGTCAAAACGTCCTGGCCGCAATAATGCGGGGTCTAACACGTCAGGGCGGTTAGTTGCTGCAATAACAATAATACCTTCGTTACCTTCAAAACCGTCCATTTCAACTAACATCTGATTCAATGTTTGTTCGCGCTCATCGTTACCACCACCTATTCCCGCACCACGTTTGCGGCCCACCGCATCAATTTCGTCAATAAAAATGATGCATGGTGATGCTTTCTTAGCTTGCTCAAACATGTCGCGCACACGCGATGCGCCAACACCTACAAACATTTCAACGAAATCGGAACCTGAAATACTAAAAAACGGGACTTTTGCTTCTCCAGCAATTGCTTTAGCTAACAACGTTTTACCCGTTCCTGGAGGCCCTACCATTAATACGCCTCTGGGTATTTTACCACCCAGTTTTTGAAACTTCGTTGGGTCCCGCAAAAAATCAACAAGTTCAGAAACATCTTCTTTGGCTTCGTCACAACCTGCAACATCAGCAAAGGTTGTCTTAATTTGGTCTTCACCCAACAATTTTGCTTTACTTTTACCAAACGACATTGCGCCGCCACCGCCACCGCCTTGCATTTTTCGCATGAAAAATATCCAAACACCGATAAGCAGCAACATTGGGAACCAGTTAATTAAGATTGATGCTAAGAATGATTGTTCCTCTGGTTTCTTGCCAGAAACAATCACATTACCATCAGATAGCAACTCATCCATTAACTTCATATCTAAGTACGGAATTTGCGTAATAAATGTATCGTTATTATTACGCACACCGCGTATTTCATTAGTTGACTGGTCAATGGTGACTTCTTTTATGTCACCACGTTTGACCTGCTCTAAGAATGTAGAATAAGCAAGCTTATTTGTTGTATTCTCTGAGCCTGATATATTTTGGAACACCATCATTAGCACTACTGCTATGACGAGCCATAAAATGAGATTTTTTGCCATGTCGCTCAACGCTACTTACCTCTAATAAAATGAATCTGGAATTACTCGTTAATCATCTATACGCGAATCAAGAAGGAATAGATGACCTTGAGATTACTATAATTTAAAACCCTTCGCTACCAGATACCCCCCAGATTATCTTGTTTTGGGATAAACCTGCTGTTGTTACACCATATCTCAAAGCTAAACCGTCTGATGCTCTGTATCTAATGCTAGTTCACATCAACGGATTGATCCACCTTGTTCTACCAATGAATTACTACCTATACACAGGTCCATTCTGCAGAAAAATGAAAAAAAGCATAGTCGTCAACTTATGTTAACAGCGTAGTGAGCACCCCACCTTCTTTATATACGGCCATTAACCGCCGGCTTTATATATTTTTGTGATGCCTTAATAACTCCCAAACACCCTTATCAGCATTGTTTACTTACCGCTCTGCACTGGTTTTTTCATTAACAATGACTAATGAGATTAGGAATGTTCTATATATAAAGGTAGAATACATTTTTTCAAGGTGTTTAACACAAACTAATCGTTACAAAAGACAATAAATGAATTTATCAAACAAACAGATACAGTATTTAAAAGGCCTCGCACACCCACTAAAACCGGTTGTCCAATTAGGAAACAACGGTTTGACTGAAGGCGTTTTAGCCGAAATTGAAAATGCACTTAGTTTTCACGAGTTGATCAAAGTAAAAGTGCCAAGTGATGACAAAGAAGAAAAACGGCTCATTATGGAAGCTATCATTGGCGAAACAAAAGCAATACAAGTCCAGGCTATTGGTCATGTATTAGTAATGTATCGCCAAAGCGACGAGAAAAAAATCAGTATTCCTAAGCGTTAATTACCTGCTGCTAAAGTAACCTATTATCTTTATAAACACTCAGGTGACAATCCCTGAGTGCATAAACTCATCCAAAAATAATAATGAGGAACATATATGACGACAATAAACTCAAACAGCATTGCAATTGTAACGGGTGCTTGCTCAGGACTTGGACATGCCACGGCTGTTGTTCTGCGTGATGCAGGTTATCACCTCGCCATTTTTGATTTAAATGAGGAAATGGGTCAACAACGAGTAAAAGAGTTTGGTGCAGATTTTTGTCGGTTTTATAAAGTAGACGTTACCAATGACGAGAGTATTGAGAGAGCAATATCAAAAGTTGCTGAAAGCCCGCTAGATATACGTTTGTGCGTTAATTGCGCAGGTATTGCACCTGCTAAACGTACGCTTGATCGAGAAGGCGAAGCAATGCCATTAGCAAACTTTAAGTCCGTGATTGATATTAATTTAATTGGCACGTTTAACGTTGCTCGTGTCGCGGCGAGCGCTATGGCCAAAAACGAACCCTTAGGCGAGGCAAATGAACGCGGATTGATTGTTAACACGGCATCAGTCGCAGGTTATGAAGGTCAAATCGGGCAAACAGCATATGCAGCAAGCAAAGGCGGCATTATTGCTTTATGTTTACCAATGGCAAGAGATTTAGCGCCGCTCGGTATTCGCGTTAACACCATCGCCCCAGGGGTCATGGGCACACCAATGTTGCTTGCTATGCCAGAAAAAGTTCAAGAAGCGTTAGTACACAATGTACAATTTCCTAAACGTTTAGGCTTACCCAACGAATTTGGAAAGTTGGTATTGCATATGGCAACCAATCCATATTTAAATGGAGAAACAGTTCGTTTAGACGGCGCGTTAAGAATGCCGCCTAAATAAAAATCCGTTTGGCCAAGCAAGGCTTATTTTTTATGGGCTAGTCGTCTTGGCCGCCATTAACAATGTTAGCAATGTTATATAGACGATTAACAGCTTCGTAGTGGATGCTATTTTTGGGATAGCGTCCTTTCATGTTTAACTCACCCGCTTCTTTCTTCATCAGTAAACACAAGGTTTCATCAACTGAACTTACCGCATAAACGTGAAATAAGCCCTGGCTAACAGCATCAATAATTTCATTGTCTAAGACTAAGTTCAAGGCGTTTGATTTTGGAATAATCACACCTTGTTTTCCGTTCAACCCACGTTGTAAGCATAATGAAAAGTACCCTTCAATTTTTTCGTTTACGCCACCAACAGCTTGCACTTCACCGTATTGGTTAATTGATCCGGTTACTGCTAAACCTTGCTCAACTGGCAATTCAGTCAATGCAGAGATAAGAGCAACTAATTCCCCCAACGATGCACTGTCGCCATCAATATAACCGTATGATTGTTCTAATGCGATATTCGCAGACAATGTAAGAGGAAAAAATTGTGCATATTTATGCCCGAGGAAGCCAGTAAGTAACATGACTCCTTTTGAGTGTATCGACTGACCCAACTCTACTTCACGCTCAATATCGATAACACCACTGGAACCGGCATAAACAGTTGAGGTTATGCGTGCTGGAGTGCCAAACGCAGTATCGCCAACTTCAAGTACTGTCAAACCATTTACTTTGCCAATGGCCTGTCCATCCGTATTGATTAGAACATGGCCTTCTCTAATATCTTCTAATAATGACTCACAAACGCGGCCAGTCCGATTCTTCTTGGCAGCTAACGCAGCCTCAATATGGATCGCTTGCAGCTCATTTTGTAGCCGTTGCAGACAAAAATAATGGGCTTCATTAATTAATTCAATCACATCAGCAAATCTTGCACTCAATTTTGACTGATGCTCGGCAAGGCGCAAACTATGTTCAAGAAGCCTGCGCATAGCTTCAGCATCGATACTTTTCAAACCAATATGCTGAACATGTCCTTTTACTCTGGCTACAAAATCATTTAAATTTTGTTGATTAAGTGGGATCTCATGATCGAAGTCGACTAGGACCCTAAACAACTCTTTGAATTCATCATCAAAGTCTTGCAGTGCGTAATAGAGCTCTCGAGAACCCAATAATATAACTTTTACTTTTAGCGGAATCACTTGCGGGGTTTGCGTAATCGAATTTACCATTCCAACATCTTGCTGTGGCAATTCCATTTTCAATTGACCAAATTTTAATGCCAGTTTCAATGATTCCCATACGTAAGGTTGGTCGACCAATTTATCCGCATCGAGCAGTAAATATCCCCCGTTGGCTTTATGCAGCGCCCCAGGGGTTATCATTCTATAGTTGGTATATACGCTGCCTTGAACGCTTGTGTATTCAATTTTACCAAACAAATTTTGATGTGTTGGGCTGGCTTCATAAATAATCGGTGCGCCAGCATCAATCTCGTGTCTTACAAGCACATTTGGCACATAGGTATCAACTAAAATGGAGCGTTTATCAAAGTCGTCTTGCTTGTCATCTTTGGTGTCTGGTGTTAGCAACTCTGTTACGGTATCGATTAGATGCGGTTTTAGCTGTTTTAGGTGCTTTAATATTGCAATATCTGCCGCATGTTTGTGTTCCAGCTCTTTTAATAGCGGACGAATACCCTGCTCTGCTGTTTCACGCTTTAGTTTGCGTAACTGTTCAGCACACTTGCGCTGCCATAAAGGAACTTCGATAAGTGCTTCGCTTAAACATTCTTCAAGCTCATCAATGCGGTCATAATAAACCTGTCTTTCATCATCGCCATATTTTGCAAAGTCGGCGTCAGTAATTGGCTTTCCATCCATAATTGGAGAGAAACTAATGCTGCCGGCATCTTCAATTAATGCAACGCCTTTACTAAGAGCTACTTTTTCGACTTCATCAATAGCTTTATCGTAGCGCTGTTCATTCGCTCTCGTAATCGCAGCTTTCCGTCGCTGATAACTTGGATTTTCAAAGACTGCTGGAAACGTATCCATTAATTCGTCAAGCAAGCTTTCAATGTCTTTTACAAAAGCTTTACTTTGACTCGTTGGGAGTTGCAGCGCTATAGGCTGACGTTCATCATCAAAATTATTCAAATAACACCAATCATTAGGCGTTGGTTGCTGATGCGCCCGTTGATTAATGAAGTTATGCACTAAGGTATAGCGGCCGGTAGCCTGCTCACCCATGACGTACAAGTTGTATCCTGTAGAATTTACGCCCAAACCAAAACTCAAAGCTTCCTTGGCTCGGTTTTGTCCAATCAACGCCGTTTCACCAGCTTGGCTTTGCATCGCTATATCGAACATATCATTATTCACACCCGCACTTAGGTCTGCTGCCGCAATGCTCAGTTTTTGAGTGATATTTTGGATTGAAGTGAGTTTTGCAACCATACGTGTTTTTTTCTTCTTTCTTTTCAATTTATGAATATTATTTTGAGCGTTTCTGCTTATTTAACAACCCAAACTCAGTATTTCAACAGCCGTGAAACCGAACCAATTGGTTGTTTACACCAACCATTGCAACACGTCACCAAAAGTCAGATTTATATTAATTTAAGTAAACGCCTCTTTAATCTTGTTTTCCATGGTAATTGATGTGCTGGAAGATTGCTGTAACTTTGTGTCGATTTGTAGTTTTTACTCTTTATTGCACTACTCATTGTGCATTTTAACGACAAAAAAAATGATCATTTTTAGCTAATTACAAAAAATAACGGCCGATGACCCGCTTTTGAACCGCTTTATCGATTTCCTCTATTGTCGCATGCCCCTCCAACAAGGTATTCTATAGAGATTGAGATAACAAAATGCCCAGAGATACACATATAAATGGCCAATACAGACCAAAACGAAAATCAATATAATCCACAAGCCGTCGAAAAATCAGCACAAAGGCACTGGGACGACACCCAAATTTTTGCAGCGAAACAAGATGACAATAGAGAAAAATTCTATTGTTTGTCTATGTTTCCTTACCCCAGTGGTCGCCTGCATATGGGTCATGTTCGTAATTATACTATTGGTGACGTTGTCAGTCGTTTTCATCGCATGCAGGGAAAAAATGTTCTGCAACCGATGGGCTGGGATGCATTTGGTTTGCCTGCGGAAAATGCTGCCATTAATAACAAATCAGCACCCGCAAAATGGACTTATGAAAATATAAGCTATATGAAAACCCAACTTAATTCACTTGGGTTTGGCTATGATTGGAGCCGCGAACTAGCAACGTGTAAACAAGATTACTATCGTTGGGAACAATGGTTTTTTACTCGTTTATTCGATAAAGGCTTGGTGTATAAGAAGAACGCAACTGTAAATTGGGATCCAGTTGATCAAACTGTATTGGCCAACGAACAAGTCATTGATGGTCGCGGCTGGCGTTCGGGTGCTTTAGTTGAACAAAAAGAGATACCTCAGTGGTTTATTAAAATAACTAATTACGCTGAGCAGTTGTTGGCTGATTTAGATAAATTGAATGATTGGCCGCAACAAGTTATTACCGCCCAACGTAATTGGATTGGCCGCTCTGAAGGAGTCGACGTTGCATTTGATTTGAGCACTGAAACAGCGGGCATAAGTCAAATAGAAGTCTATACAACACGACCCGATACCCTTTATGGTGTGTCTTACCTCGCAGTTGCAGCACAACATCCTCTTGCGCTAGAAATGGCAAAAGAAAGTGCCGAGATGAGCGCGTTTATAGACGAATGCAAAAATACCAAAACCACTGAAGCCGACATGGCAACAATGGAAAAGAAAGGATTACCAACAGGCTTAACCGCTCTGCATCCATTAACAGGCGAAACAATTCCTATCTGGATAGCAAACTTTGTATTGATGAGTTATGGCTCTGGCGCCGTAATGTCAGTTCCAGCCCACGATCAGCGAGATTGGGAATTTGCGACTAAATACCAACTTCCAATTTTGCAAGTCGTGGAGTTCACGGCTAACGACACAGAAACTGCTGACATCAGTAAGGCAGCATACACAGAAAAGCATACACTTATCAATTCTGCTCAATACAGTGGATTGTCGTTCCAAGATGGCTTCGATGCAATCGCTGACAAACTAGCATCATTGGGCAAAGGTAAAAAATCGATTAATTATCGACTTCGCGACTGGGGGGTTTCCCGCCAACGTTATTGGGGAGCGCCAATTCCTGTTGTTACTAACGATAAAGGTGAATCTTTTGCTGTTAACCCAGAAGACTTGCCGGTTGTATTGCCTGAGGACGTTGTGATGGATGGCGTAAATTCGCCAATCAAAGCAGACCCAGAATGGGCAAAAGCAACTCACGATGGTCAGCCAGTAACACGAGAAACAGATACCTTTGATACCTTTATGGAGTCCTCATGGTATTACGCTCGTTATGCATCAGCGCCATCTGATGCCATGCTTGACCCGAAAGAAGCCAACTACTGGCTTCCTGTTGATCAATATATTGGCGGTATTGAACACGCTATATTACATTTATTATACGCACGCTTCTTTCACAAACTTTTGCGTGATGAAGGTCTAGTCAATAGTGACGAGCCGTTCAAAAAACTATTATGCCAGGGTATGGTGTTGGCAGACGCGTTCTTTACAAAAGACGAAAAAGGCAAAGAGATTTGGCATGCACCGACCGACGTCACTGTTGAAAAAGACGCTAAGGGCCGCATTGCCAAAGCAACATTAGCGAATGGCACTGAAGTTCAGCACGCTGGTATGATAAAAATGGGTAAGTCAAAAAATAATGGTATAGACCCACAAGCAGTGATCGACGTTTATGGCGCCGACACAGTTAGATTATTTACCATGTTTGCTGCGCCACCAGAGCAAACACTAGAGTGGATTGATTCAGGTGTTGAAGGTTCGAACCGTTTCTTGAGACGTTTTTGGCGATTGGCTAATGAACATGCCCAATTATGCGAAAGTAAAGGCGGTGTGCCGACTCTAGCCCCATCAGCGTTGAATAAGTCGCAAAAAGCATTACGCAGAGAAATTCATCAAACCATCGAAAAAGTCACTGATGATTTAGGTCGCAGACAGACATTTAACACCGCAGTGGCTAAAGTTATGGAGCTATTAAACAGCTTACAGAAAGCTGAAATGAATGATGAGCATGACTGTGCCCTTCTTCAAGAAGGATTAATGGCAATGGTTCAGTTACTTAACCCGATTACGCCCCATATTTGTGAAGAGTTGTGGGCATTACTCGGTGGTAAAGGCGAGTTGCAAACCTCAGCTTGGCCCCTAGTCGATTCCTCAGCATTAGTGGAAGATGAAAAACTGATTGTGGTTCAGGTTAACGGCAAAGTACGAGCCAAAATGACTGTTTCTGCCGATATTAGTAGCGAGCAAGCCCAACAAGAGGCCTTAGCGCAAGAAAACGTACAACCGTTTATTGAAGGTAAAAAAGTACGAAAAGTAATCTACATAGCAGGTAAGCTAGTAAACATTGTTGCTAACTAGTTATTTAGCCACACTCTGTATCGAACTTTGCCATTTTAATGGAGTAGTACCTTGATAAGCCTAATGAGCGCAGTTATCGCAAGTAGCCCCAAGTTGGGTCTAATTATTTGCACAACAATTAGAAAGTCAAAATTGGTTTTTATGATTGCAATGATGACCGTCGCTCTGCAAGGGTGCGGTTTTAAATTACGTGGTTCTCAAGCATTGCCGAGCTATTTAAATCACGTCGTTATTCTTTCTCAATTTGATTATTTACCACTATCCAGAGCACTGGACAAGAGACTTCCAGTCTATCAACTAAAAAGCATTGTTGGCGAAAAAACGATTCCTGAGGGCCTTGAGTCAACAACCGTTGTAGTTATAAAGTTACAACCTGAAGAGCTTGAACGTCGTTTATTATCCGTATTTTCAACGGGGCAAGTGGCTGAATACGAGCTTATTTATTCGGTGAATTATGACGTTATATTTCCTTTTTCAGAGCCCATTAGTGCGTCTATGACTGTAGCTAGAGAATATCAAGACGACCCAGACCAAGCGCTTGCGAAGTCACGTGAGCTTGAATTAGTCGTGGACGAAATGAGAGCGGAATCTGCTGACCGAATAATTCGATTATTATCGAGTCAATACACCGAAGCATTAGCCTCTAATGAAGCAAGAAAGTTCAGAAACGCAGGAAAAATTGAAGCGAATAAACGCTAATGCAAGTTTATCCAAATCGATTTAAGCAGCATATTCAACAGCAAGGTTTAGCGCCCTTCATGCTGGTATTTGGTGACGAACCTCAACAGAAACTCGATATGATCGATAACATCCGCGCTGTGGCTAAATCGCAAGGCTTTGACGAACGTCAAACGTTGATTGCTGATTCTGATTTTTCATGGTCACAACTTATCGAAGCAACCCAATCGATGTCATTATTTTCTGACAAGCAGTTCATTGAGCTGACCCTGCCTACCGGCAAGCCTGGCGCTGAAGGGAGTAAAGTGCTAACTGCAATTGCTGAAAACCCGTCTGTAGACACTCTGATACTAATTCAGGGCCCAAAGATCGCAAAAGATGTTCAAAAAGCGAAGTGGTTTAAAGCACTTGATTCACAGGGGATATTCTCAATTTGTTATCCTCTTGAAGGTAAGCAGTTAGTGCAATGGATTGAACAGCGTTGCTCTACCTCACAAGTGAATATGAGCCCTGCTGGCATAAATCTATTAGCCGATTTTTGTGAGGGTAATCTGCTCGCTGCAAAACAAGAAATTGAGAAACTAGCGCTAATGTATGCTGATAGCGGACAGCACGTCGATGAAAAAATATTGGCTGCCGGAATGGTTGACCAATCTCGATTCACTGTATTTCAATTTGTCGATGACTTACTTGCTGGTGACATTCAAAAAGCGATTAAGATCTTATACCGTCTAGAAAGCGAGGGCGTCGAGCCTAATATCATCCTATGGAATTTGATAAAAGAAGCACAAACATTATCTGAGTGCCAAGCGATGCAAAGCATAGAAGGTAGTATTAACTTTAATAAATTGCGTATATGGCAAAATAAGCAAGCATTGTATCAGAATGCATTAAGACGACTGGCCCCAGAGCATATCAGTTTAATGAACACTCATTTACAACAAGCCGATCTAATATTGAAAAGTGAAACAACAGCAAGACCCTATATTCTGTTAAGCCATTTAGCATTGTTGTTTTTACCAGCACCCCTACAAAATCTACCTTTAAATTAAATGATGACTCACTCGCAACCAATTACACTTTTTGGTGGAACATTTAACCCACCACATTGGGGTCATATTAACCCGTTGAAGCAAGCAATGGAAGCGCTTGACATTAGCACTGTTGGCTTGCTTCCCTGTAATATTCCACCCCATAAACAAACACTAAATATCAGCAATGAACATAGACTAGCAATGCTTGAAATCGTTTGTAAGATAGAGCCATCGCTGTATGTAGAAAATATTGAACTAGAAAGCAATGAGATAAGCTTCACCGTTAACACCTTAAAAAAGTTTAAAAGAAACAATCATCAATCGATGTTCTTTGTCATGGGTTCAGACTCGTTCCAATCACTAAAAACGTGGTACCAATGGCAGGAAATTTTGCAGCTTTGTAATATTATTGTATTGAATAGAAACAACCAACCATTAAAAATATTGAAGGAAGTGTCGCAATATATTTCATGTGGGCCCCATCATGCGGTATCCTTAGCAGATAAAAGGGCATTATCAACAAATAACGGAATTGTTGTGTCTTGCAATTTTCCGACAGTACCGGTTTCTTCGACTCTAATTAGACAAAAACTAGAAAAGAAAGACTATCAACAGTTGGAAATGGGTGAATTATTGCCTTTGGAAGTGTTTAGATATATAAAACAACATCAATTATACGTATAAAACAAATCATAGGAATAACATTGAATCAAAGTGAATTCGTTCAATTTGTCATAGACAAACTTGAAGACATGAAAGCCAGAGACATTGTGCAAGTCAATGTTGAAGGAAAATCAACCGTGACCGACATGCTGATAGTATGCTCAGGAAACTCCAAAAAACATGTAACATCTATTGCGGAAAACCTTGTCGTTGAAATGAAATCGGCCGACATACCGCCATTAAGTGTTGAGGGCAAAGAAACAGGCGAATGGGTATTAGTCGATTTAGGTAACGTTGTTGTGCATGTAATGCAAGACGAAACTCGCGACTTCTATCAGTTAGAGAAGCTTTGGCAATAGCCTTAAACGTCAGCTTTTCAGTTTTGGTGCCATAAAAATGCGAATACAAGTTATCGCGGTCGGGAACAAAATGCCTAAATGGGTTGTCGAAGGTACTCATGAGTACGTTCGGCGTTTCCCGCCGGATTGCCATTTGTATTTTACGGAAGTTGCATCAGGCAAAAGAGGCAAGAATGCTGACGTAAAACGCATCCTCACTGATGAGGGTCAACGTTGTTTGCAGCAAGTCCCTAAAGGAAACAAGATTGTCACGCTTGAAGTATTAGGGCAAAGCTGGAGTACGCCGAAATTGGCTGAACAGTTAGACAAGTGGAAAATGGATGGACGCGACATTAGCCTCTTAATTGGTGGCCCAGAAGGGCTTTCAGAAGAGTGCCAACAAGCGTCTGAACAACAGTGGTCACTGTCAAAATTGACGTTGCCCCACCCTATGGTCAGAGTCATTGTAGCTGAAAGCATATATCGAGCTTGGTCAGTAACTCAAAATCATCCATACCATCGAGAATAAGAAGGTTGTAGAGTAAGAATAGTTTATGCCACCAAAGCGACAAACGATAAGAGATCACTCAGCAGAAGCTAATCTGGTTGCCAGACGCACCTTCGTTTCTATCATATTTGTTTGCGTTCTTATGGCTGTTATTATTGTTAACTTGTATCAGTTGCAAGTTATCCAATATGAAGACTATCAAACACGTTCAAATGGTAATCGAATTAAGGTATTACCTGTAGCGCCAAATCGTGGGCTTATTTACGACAGAAATGGGGAGATCCTTGCGGAAAATAGACCCGTATTTAGTCTGGAAATAACGCCCGAAGAAGTTGACGACCTTGATGATACAATTGAACAGTTGTCTGCACTCATGTCGCTTACTACTGATGAAGTCAAAGAATTTAACCGTAGCATTAAACGCCAAAGGCGCTTCAAGCCCGTATCTATCCGGCAGCAACTTTCACATAGCGATGTCGCTCTTTTCTCCGCTAAACAGCACCAGTTCCCGGGTGTCAGCATTGAGGCCCGATTATCAAGATATTACCCCTACAAAGACACGTTAACCCACATGCTTGGCTACGTCGCCAAAATAAATAAAAGAGAGTTAGCTAACATTGAAGAAAATGAACAACTTGCAAACTATGCTGCGACGCATGATATGGGTAAGCAAGGGGTTGAAAGATTTCATGAACAAACATTACATGGCAAAGTTGGCTACCAGCAAGTTGAAGTTAATAATCAAGGTCGAATCATTCGAGTATTAAGTTTTGAGCCGCCTTTGCCTGGTCGGGATATTGTCCTTAATATCGATATTAACTTGCAGAAAAAAGCGCAAGAAGTCTTAGCCGGAAGAAGAGGTTCAGTTGTTATAACTAGTCCTATAGATGGAGGTGTTTTAGCACTTTATAGTAGCCCTAGCTACGACCCCAATTTGTTTGTGCACGGCATCAGTCAAAAAGAATATAATAAACTCCTCGCTTCCAAAAACAGCCCCTTACTCAACAGAGCAACCCAAGGACGTTATCCGCCAGCATCTACTATCAAACCGCTATTAGCTCTAGTCGGTCTCGAGGAAGGCGTAATTGATGAGACAACTGAAATACTCGATCGTGGCACCTATCAGCTGGAAAACGTAAATCATGTTTGGCGTGATTGGAAAAAGTATGGTCATGGGACTGTCAATGTTACTAAATCGATTGAAGTCTCCTGTGATATTTTTTATTACGATTTAGCCTATAAGTTGGGTATCGATCGAATCAGCAGCTCGATGCAATTATTCGGATTTGGTAGACGCTCAGGCATAGATTTATTAGAAGAGTCCGGTGCTAACATGCCGAGTAGAGGCTGGAAAAGAGCTCGATTTAATGAACCATGGTATATTGGTGACACGATACCTGTTGGAATTGGTCAAAGTTACTGGAACGCAACTCCGTTACAATTAGCACAATCGATGAATTTTTTAATTAACAAAGGCCAACGTCACACTCCTCGTATTATTAAAGGCTACATGGTTGAAGGCGCGATAGATGTCTTGCCGATTGAGGTTCAGTCACCTATTCCCATCGTAAATGAACATAATTGGGATGTCGTGCTTGACGCGCTATATGGCACGGTGAATCGTAATCACGGTACTGCGCATGGAGCATTTAGAAACACCGATTATGTTTCAGCGGGAAAAACCGGAACTGCACAGCTTTTTTCAGTTGCTCAAGATGAAGAGTACGAAGAAGAAAATGTGTCGGCTAGATTAAAAGACAATGCCATGTATGTTGGTTATGCACCCTATGACGCCCCTGAAATTAGTATTTCAGTGGTGATCGAAAATGCTGGCGGTGGTAGCTCAAATGCGGCGCCCGCAGCAAGGATCGTAATGGATTATTACTTCAGTGAAATAAAGCCTAAAGGCATTGCTTTAAAAATCCATAATAATGATGCTGCTATGACTAGCACTGCACAAGCATCGTCAAGCACCGCAGAGACAATTACAATGGAGACGAGCGGTGGCTGAAGCTAAGTTTACAACAATAAAAACAACCATGTTAGAACGTCTTCATATTGATGGCTTTTTGTTATTCGCGCTACTGTGCCTCATGGGTATCGGGCTAGTAACGATTTATAGTTCTGGGGGACAAGATTGGGACTTGGTCAACAGGCAACTGACTCGTTTAGGAATTGCTTTGATCGTGATGTTTATTTTGGCGCAAATTCCACCGATGGCTTACCGACGTTTGGCTGTGTATTTTTATAGCTTTGGGCTAATCATGCTAATCCTTGTGTTAGTTGTTGGTGTCGTTGGTAAAGGCGCACAACGCTGGTTAGATTTAGGATTAATTCGCTTTCAACCTTCGGAGGTAATGAAACTAGCAGTGCCATTAATGGTAGCTTGGTACATTAGTAAATTTAATTTACCCCCGCCTTCTCGTAACATCGCAATTGGTTTTATAATTGTTTTTATTCCTACTATTCTTATCGCGAAACAACCTGATTTAGGTACCAGCCTATTAGTTGCTAGTTCGGGTATATTTGCACTCTTTTTGTCCGGGATGACCTGGCGCTTAATCGGTTTTATCAGTGCATTAGGCGGGGCTTTTGCGCCCATAATGTGGTTTTTCCTGATGCAGGGCTATCAAAAACAGCGAGTTCTCACTTTTTTGAATCCAGAAAGTGACCCTCTGGGCTCTGGCTATCATATAATTCAGTCAAAAATTGCTATAGGTTCAGGTGGTGTTAGCGGCAAAGGATGGTTGCAAGGTACCCAATCACAGCTCGAGTTTTTACCAGAAAGGCATACCGATTTTATTTTCGCCGTTTTTAGTGAGGAATTTGGACTAATTGGTGTTATCGGCTTACTGTTCATCTACATGTGTATTATTATTCGCGGATTGATCATTACAAATAATGCCCAAGACGCGTTTAGCAAATTACTTGCCGGTAGCTTAACACTGACATTTTTTGTCTATGTGTTTGTTAATATGGGCATGGTTTCTGGTCTGCTACCTGTTGTTGGGGTTCCCCTGCCGCTGGTAAGTTATGGGGGAACATCAATGGTGACGTTGTTAGCTGCTTTTGGTATTCTAATGTCGATTGGCACGCAGAAGCGAATGATGTCGCGGTAAAATAATAACAATAATGAAAGTGGCAATGCAATGAATACGCTAAAGAATTACATAATATTGATAGTTACTGTTACCTGCCTTAGTGCTTGTAGCGTTAACAATAGTCGATATTCACATAAACAAGATAGTGCACCTGAGTATCATTACGGTGAGCTTGAGCTTGTCGATGCGACTCCAAAATTTGAATTATACGCGCCTGCTAATTTTCGCCCTTACACGGTACTTGGCAAATATTATACGCCTATGCTCTCAGCTAGAGGTTTCGAAGAATACGGTCAGGCTTCTTGGTATGGACAGAAATTTCATGGCCATTTAACCTCCAATGGTGAAATATACGATATGTTTTCCATGACGGCGGCGCACAAAACCTTACCTCTTCCGTCATTTGTCAAAGTCACTAACTTAGATAATCAAAAAGTAACCATTGTTCGGGTTAACGACAGAGGCCCGTTTCATCCTGGTCGCGTGATCGATTTATCTTACGCCGCGGCAAAAAAATTAGATGTTTTGTCGACTGGTGTCGCTAATGTAAAAGTTGAAGTTGTGCATATCGATGAAGATGGGGTTATGACGGTGGGTGCAGGTAAACCGCAGCAACCAGCAGTACCATCATCGTTAGCTCAGCCCGATAATTCACCCGCAATGATAGCTACGTCTACTACCAAAACGACGTTACAAGACAGAGTAGAACTCGAATCTGCATCACCACCTATTTCTGACACTTTGGCAGCCGCTGTTGCAAATGACAGAAAACAAGATCAAATATTCGTTCAAGTAGCCGCTTTTTCTAATCCACAAACGGTAATTGAATTATCTGCAGGATTAGCTCGATTATATCAAGTTCCTGCGGACGCTCCTTTGATCGATAATATTTATAGGTTAAGGCTTGGACCGTTAAAAAATGAACAAAAGGCTGAAAAGTTAATCCAAGCATTGAAGAGTATCGGTTTCGAGAGTGCTTTTGCGTTAATAGCACCCGCCGATTAGTCAAAATAACAAACCTGTTTAAGTCTGAATCTATAATTATGGGTGGCTAAAACGGTAAACGAAAAATAAGTAAAAGAATCCGCTGAATAACTAGCGGTTCATAGGTGGATTGATATAAAATCCACATTCAATAAATCACGTGATTGCATGCTCATTAAGAAAGCACCTCGAGAGAGCCGAATATTTCGGTGAAATACCTTCGAAGGTTGATGCACGGTGATAAAAACCTCAAAAGAATGGCTGAATAAATGCGCTTAAAAATAGTTTCCACATTACTCCTTGCTGCTTCTTGCTTTTTAGCAACTGCGGCTGTCGTTATTCCACCCCCTCCTAACGTTTCCGCAGGGGGCTTTTTGTTGGTAGACCACCATACGGGTCATATCATTGCAGAAAAAAATGTTGATATGCGACTTGCACCGGCCAGTTTGACCAAAATAATGACCATCTATGTTATTGGTAAAGAGATCAAAGCAGGCAATATTAGTTTAACCGACATGGTAACGATATCTGAAAATGCATGGGCAAAAAACTTCCCTGATTCATCAAAAATGTTTATCGAAGTCGGCACAAAAGTTTCGGTTGAAGATTTGTTAATGGGTATTGTAGTGCAATCGGGCAACGATGCATGTGTTGCCATGGCTGAGCATATTGCAGGCAGCGAGGAAGCTTTTGCTAGCATGATGAATGCACATGCTCAAAACCTCGGCATGACCGCAAGTAACTTCGTTAACAGCCACGGTTTGCACGACGCAGAGCATTATACATCACCACGTGACATGGCGACCCTATCTTCAGCTTTAATTACTGAACTACCTGAAGCTTACGCGCTATATAGCGTAAAAGAATTTACGTATAATGGTATAAAGCAATTTAACCGTAACAGTCTTTTATGGGACAAGAGCCTAAATGTGGATGGAATTAAAACCGGTCATACGTCAGACGCAGGTTATAGCCTAATAACATCAGCAACCCAAGGCGACATGCGTTTAGTGTCGGTTGTTATGGGCACTGATAGTGAACGTTCTCGCAAAGTTGAGAATAAGAAACTACTTCGTTATGGTTTTCGTTTCTTCGAATCAGTGACGCCTTATCAAGCAGGTGATAGCTTTGTGGCTCATCGTATTTACATGGGCGCTCGTGAAACCGTTGAACTAGGCTTAAATCAATCAACCCCGATTACGATACCACGTGGACAATCAAGCAAGTTGAAAGCACATTACGAGCTAACCGAGAACCTCGAAGCGCCAGTTGAGAAAGGACAAGTGGTTGGTAAATTGTTTTTACAACTAGAAGGTGAAAATATAGCCACTTATCCATTGGTAACTTTGCATGAAGTTCAAGAAGGTGGATTAATTGATAAAGCAATGGATTGGGTTTCTCTAAAATTAGGATTTGAAAACTAATCATGACCTTAGACACAAAATTTGACGAGATTTTAGAATTCCCTTGCTTTCAAACATTTAAAGTAATGGGGGTTGCTGATCCAAGCCTTCCAGAGATCGTTATCTCCTGCTTACAAAAGCTCGCTCCTGGTGATTATTCACCAACAATTAAACCAAGTAGCAAAGGTAATTATCATTCACTCTCGTTGAAAGTAAAAGTCACTAGCAAAGACCACATGGAGACTATATACACTGAGATCTCTAGTCTTGAGCTAGTAAGGTTTGTACTTTAATTTTTATGAAATCAACCATTATTCGACAATTAGGCATTCAACCATACCGCCCAATTTGGCAAAAAATGCAAGATTTTACAGATCAGAGAACGCCTGAGTCAGCTGATGAGATATGGTTAGTAGAACACACGCCCGTGTTCACACAAGGCCAAGCAGGTAAAGCGGAACATATACTTGCTCCTGGTGATATTCCAGTAGTACAGGTAGATCGCGGCGGACAGGTTACCTATCACGGGCCTGGTCAACAAATGTTGTACATTCTAATTGACGTACGCCGAAATAAACTTGGCGTTCGCCATCTAGTCAATGGCTTGGAAAACTGTATCGTGGGCCTAATGGCGGATTACGGTATTGAAGCCTACGCCAAAAAAGATGCGCCTGGTGTTTATGTTAATGAACAAAAGCTATGTTCGGTTGGTTTGAGAATTAGAAAGGGGTGTTCGTTTCATGGCTTAGCACTAAACGTTAATATGGATTTAAGTCCGTTTGGGCGAATAAACCCATGTGGCTATGCTGGCATGGAAATGGTAGATTGTGCCGCCATAGGTGGGCCAGAATCATTAGCTATCGCTGGCCCTAAAATAGTTGAACATTTTTGTTCGCTATTGGGTATTAAGCAAAAAGAATATAGAGAAGGTTTCGATGAATAATCCACGTCCAGAAGCGGGTGTAAAACTTCGCGATGATGAGAAAGTACGACATATTCCAATCACTATTGTTCCTACTGAAAAGGAACAAATGCTGCGTAAGCCATCGTGGATTAAGATAAAGCTGCCTCGTACAACTGATCGCATAGACCATATAAAAGCGACCTTACGCAAAAATAAATTACACTCTGTATGCGAAGAGGCAAGCTGCCCTAACCTAGCTGAATGTTTTAATAACGGTACGGCTACCTTTATGATTTTAGGTGATGTTTGCACTCGTCGTTGCCCATTTTGCGATGTAGCTCACGGTAAACCATTGCCACCGAGTGCTGAAGAACCAATAAAACTGGCTAAAACCATTGCAGAGATGGGATTAAATTATGTGGTAATCACTTCGGTTGACCGAGATGACCTTCGAGACGGCGGTGCTCAGCATTTCGTTGATTGTATAAATGCAATACGTGAACATGCACCAAATACCAGAATTGAAGTATTGGTGCCTGACTTCAGAGGTCGTATGGACCGTGCTTTAGAAATATTTAAAAGCGGTGTACCTGACGTATTTAATCACAACCTAGAAACCGTTCCGCGTTTGTATCGGGAATGTCGCCCTGGTGCCAACTACCAGTGGTCTCTCGACCTTTTGCGTAAATTCAAAGAGCAACATCCTACTATACCAACGAAATCAGGCTTAATGATGGGGTTGGGCGAAGAGTATGAAGAGATGAAAAAAGTATTGGATGACCTTCGAACACACAATGTAAACATGCTTACACTTGGACAGTATTTACAGCCAAGTAAACATCACTTCCCAGTTAAGCGATATGTGCCGCCAGCGGAATTTGATTCATTGGGAGAATACGCTGATTCTATTGGTTTCGCGCATGCTGAATGTGGTCCAATGGTCCGCTCTAGCTATCACGCCGACAAACAAGCAGCCGGTGTAGAAGTTAAATAACGAATATGAATAAAATTTACGTATTACACGAAAATAGCGAGTGGACGATCCACTTGCAACATCGACTTGATGAATTACGCTTACCCTATGAGTTATGGCATCTGAATGAAGGGCTTATTGATTTATCTAGTGAGCCGCCTCATGGCGTCTTTTACAATCGAATCAGTGCATCTTCTCATACTCGAGGCCATCGTTTCGCTCCTGAGTTTACAGAAGCTGTTATAGCTTGGTTAGAGCGTCATGGTCGAACCGTTATCAATGGCACGAGAGCATTGAGATTAGAAGTAAGTAAAGTGAATCAGTACATGGCGCTCAACAATAGTGGCATTGAGACACCAAAAACACTTGCTGCAGTTGGTAAAAAGCAAATTATTGACGCTGCTAATTTATTGGATATGCCATCTTTTATCACCAAGCATAACCGAGCGGGTAAAGGCCAGGGAGTGCAACTATTTCACTCAGTTGAGGCACTGAAAGACTATATACACGGTCCAAGCTTTGATGAACCAGTGGACGGTATTACTTTGATCCAGCAATATATTGAATCACCAGAACCGTTTATTATTCGTCATGAGTTCATTGGTGGAAAGTTTCTTTATGGCGTTAAGGTTGATACATCTCAGGGATTTGAGTTATGTCCTGCAGATGCTTGCTCTATTGGAGATATGTTTTGTCCTACAGATAATATTAAAACGACGGTAAAAGCAAAATTTGAAATCCTCGAAAATTACCGCCCATCGTTTATTGAAAGCTACGAAAAATTCCTTAGAGACAACAACATTCAAATCGCAGCTATTGAAGCAATCCATGACTCAAATGGAAATAGCTATGCGTATGATGTCAATACCAATACTAATTACAATTCAGATGCCGAAAAAATAACGGGGCAATTCGCTATGTTAGAGATGGCAAAATATCTTGCTGATAAGCTGCAAAATAGTTAGAAAAAAGTCAACATTAGAAATCCACAGTGCCAACGGTCGGCACCAAGCCTGAAGTCACGTTACGTGACACAGCAAGGTGCTAACACATTGTTCTACTAACCTTATTATTAAGAATAGCCTATGACTCGCAAACCTTCCCTAGCCTCTCTAAGTATTAATGCGGGCGCTCCTAAAGCGAAGGATGGGAACGCCTTTCGACACGGTCCGGAATTCGCTAGCACCTTTCACTTGTCTGGTGATGTAGACCCCAAAATGTATCAATATGGACGTTTTGGTCAGCCGACTTGGACTAGTCTAGAGGCTGGGTTCGCAGAATTAGAAGGCGGTGACACTGTTATATTCCCCTCAGGAATGTCAGCTGCAAGCGCAATATTGACCAGCCTCTTAAACCCAGGGGATACCGTCTTACTGCCCAGCGATGGCTATGCTCCGGTTCGTTACTATACCGAACAATATTTAGTTAGATTTGGTATAAAACTAAAAACAATTGCAACCCGTGATATCGATAATTTTGATTTTGAAGGCATCGCCCTCGCGTTATTAGAAACACCAAGTAATCCAATGCTCGACACTTTTGACATACACAAGGCCGCGAACAAAATACATCAACAAGGCGGCCTTTTAGCTATCGACAACACTACACTGACATTTTTAGGACAGCAGCCGCTGGCATTGGGGGCTGATATTTCCATGAGTGCCGATACTAAGGCCGTTAATGGTCACAGCGATGTCGTATTTGGTCATGTTTCAAGCATAGATAAATCAATCAGTGACAAAATCCGAGACTGGCGTAAAGCTTCAGGCAATATCCCTGGGCCTATGGAAACCTGGCTAGTTCACAGAAGTCTATCTACGTTGGATGTCAGATTACAGCGCATGTGTGATACTGCCCTGCTATTAGCAGATGAATTGAACAATCATGCTAAGGTCTTATCAGTTCGTTACCCTGGACTTGAGTCCGACCCGTCGCATGCTATCGCTAAACAACAGCAACAACTATTCGGTTTCATTATCAGCTTTGAACTGGAAAACAAGGATACTGCAGATAAGTTCCTCGCAGCTTGCCAACTAGTTTATGTAGCCACCAGTTTTGGCGGTGTACATAGTATTGCTGAGCGACGTGCGCGCTGGGGAACAGACCAAATAGCACAAGGTATGATTCGGTTTAGCGTAGGTTGTGAGCGCCACGATGACCTAATTAACGACGTAATGACCGCATTGGACAGCCTCTAAGGACTCGTTATGAAGTCCTTAAAGCTTGCTAAACTCATCCTAACGACGAGTTAACTCTCCGCGAAGGTTACGTTTCATCAAACGCTTGCGCTCTTCTGTACTTAACTCAGGCTTACTCAATAAATAGTGCAATTTTGCTAACGTTGCCTCTGGTGTCATATCGCCCCCTGAAATTAATCCGGTATCTTGCAAGAAATGACCATTTGCGTAACCAGTCATGTTAACCGTACCTCTAAAACATTGAGTACAGTTTACGACAATAACTCCATTCTCTTGGGCTTCAACTAATTGCCCCAATAACGCTTTGTTTTGTGGAGCATTACCCACGCCATAACTTAACAAGATGAGTGCATTAACGGGTTGTTGAATAATATTTTTTACCACATCTGCGGAAATACCAGGGTAAAGACTTACTAAACCGATAGGTTGCGGAGTTACAGGACTTACTTTTAACGTGCGCATATTGTGTGGGTTCGCTGCACTTTGGTCAGACAGTAAGGCGCTCTCCTCGCTTTGAGCATCCTCAAAAATACTATCAAATACGCTGACAACATCGTGATTAACCTCAATATTAATGCCCGCTTCCAACAACGCAGGAAAGTTTGGTGAATCAAATGCATCAAACCCATCTGCATCCACTTTGCGCACTCTATTTCCACGATACAGTTTGTTGTTGAAGAATAAGGTGACTTCAGGAATGGGGTAATTTGCAGCAATATAGAGCGCATTTAATAAATTCGTTTGTCCATCGGATCTTAATTCAGCTAATGGTATTTGAGAGCCTGTGACAATAACGGGCTTACCCAAATCCTCGAGCATAAATGACAGCGCCGATGACGTGTATGCCATCGTATCAGTGCCATGCAAAATGATAAAGCCATCGTAATCTGCATAATGCTCAGCAATATCATCCGCGATTAACTGCCAATCAGACGGAGACATATCGCTTGAGTCAATAAGGTGGTCGTACTCATGAATAGTGAACGCCGGCATTTCACTGCGGTGAAACTCCGGCATATTCAGTAAGGTTTCGCTTAGATAGCCAGCAGCAGGAACAAACCCATTGCTAGAAGGCTTCATACCAATCGTTCCACCTGTATATGCTACATAAATATGCTTGCGCATTAATCTCGCCTTATACCAACATGACTTTTTTTAATCGTTTCAGCAATGCCTGATCTGTTTTTTGCAAAGGACCACAGCTGATCCATTCGGTTAGTAATTGATATTTAGTCGGTACATCATTACCCTGCAATCTAGCAGCCATAAGCTGTAATTGCAGACGCTTACGTTCAATATCATCCGATTTATTACTCGGTATATTAGCAATAATTTCAGATTGGATAGTCAACTCTTTGCGTCTGCCTTGGTCTTCGCTACCGGCTGACGACTTCATTATTTGCTGATACTTATTGGGCAATTCATCTACTTTATCTGGCAAATTTTGGTCTGTCCAAGCTGCTAAAGTATCAAATAATACCTGCCATTGGGCCGCATTTTTTTGCTCTTCAAATTCAACTTGTTTTACTTGATATTGTTGTAAAATCGCATCCAACTTCTGTTGCTCTGGTTTTGCTTGTCGACTTGGAATATCGTGGCACTGTTGACTCAGCACATCCAAATTAGCCTTAAAATCAGGCAAGTCTTTCATCGCAATAGCAGCGCTAAGTTGCTGGTTTAAGGTGTCCGCTAACGCGTGAAATTCAGTTTTAATTTGCGCAAGTTCTGACGCATCTGAATTTCTTTTTTCATTAATTTTTGCGAAAACGGCATCATTCGCTTGGCGAAACGCTAACCACAACTGATCATCGTTTTGTTTGCCAGAAAACCCAATATTTTTCCATTGTTGCTGATATTGTTTTGCGGTTTCAGCTGCATTACTAACATCATCGATAGCATCGAGTTCCTGCGCTTTTTTCAACAGAGTCTGTTTGCGTTGCAAGTTTTCAGAATAAAATCCATCTAAGCGCAATTGAATTGGCTTTAACGCGCTTTGATAGCCTTTTTGCAATTTACGCCGCTCCACTTGCTCTAGGTTTCCTAAGGCTCGCCATTTCTTATTAATAACACTTAATGAACGCCCCAAGGTGGCCGTATCTTCATACGCACTCAAAGCGCCTAATTCATCGATAATTGTTTTCGCAAATAGCGCATTCTCAGCTCGAATTTTGTCTTGTTCTGCGTAGTATTCTCTGCAGGGTAAAAACGCTTTTTCTATCGCTTCATCGAATGCTTTATTCAGCACATCATCTTCATCAGTTCCTAACTTACCTAGTTCATTCCATTGAGCTCTAAACATTTTAACGCTATTTACTCTGTCAGGAATGCTGTCAACATTTTGTTGCAATACCAAGGCATTCAGCTCCTCGAGCAACGCCGGTTTTCTTGGTCCAGCAATAAATGCCTGAAGGTCTTGTAACTCTATCGTTTTTTCTTTTAATTCTGTAAATAACTTCGAGAGCCCTTTGTGACTTTTCCCGGGCAAAGCTTCATACATCTTCTGCGCAAATTTAAAGGTAGCTAACGCAGGTTTAAAACTACCCTGATCAATCATTCTCTGAACAGTTTTAAGCTTACCTAATGTCTTTTTTTCTTGCTGTTTAAGTTCCTCCTGAACAGCAAAAATTTTATCTCGATATTTCTTTTCAGTCTCATGCCAAGCGGCTGTAATTGAATTAGGCAGCGGCAGAGTAACTTTCGCCATCACCTGCTTCCACTCATTATTCAGCTGTTTTAGTACAACGGCAAGTTCATCATCTGTTAACTCTTCAGATACTGCTTGCAATTGGGCAACGAGTGCTTTCGCACTGTCGTGGGTTTCACGCGCGTTGGGGAGTTGATCCAAGAAACCTTGGTACTTATCTATATTTAACGACAATGACTTAATCGTGCGCTTATGTGCCACTGTTTGTGGACGTTTTGTAGCGTCATCAACATCGATACTAATATCTGTTAGTGCATTGCTCAGCAATTTAGACTGCGCGAGTAAACTCGGGTCGTCAATTGACGCTAAAATAGCATCTATTTGCTGCTTTACTTGTTTAAAACGTTCATCTATTTCAGACAAGGCATTGGTTGTCAGTTTGAGTTCGTTAGCGCTCTGCCAGTCTTCTTTTAATATGGCTAAGCGTTTTTCAACAGCCTCATTTACACGTAAATACTTTTCTGCCAGTAACAAAGCAGTTTCCTCATCCATTACGCTAAACTGGACTTTATATTGCTCAAATTCTTGACAAAGTTGCTCCTTGTTTTCATATATCTGTGCGTAATCTCCATTATCTTTTAACGCAAGAAGTTTAGAAATAACTAATGTCGACTCCACCTTCAGCTTTATCGGTAATGCAGATAATTCTCTCAGTCTTTCGATTTTTACATCAATGACATTTTTAACAACATCATCGTTGGCGAATTTAAGCATCTTACTCAACTCATTAATATCGTCTGTGCGAGTCACAATGACTTTTTGCTGAGCTAAGTTGGCGTGATCTTTAAAATACAGACGATTCGTATTTTGCTTGTTTATCTTCAATAACACAGCAAGTGCTAATACATCATTATTTTGTAAGCGTTGATTACTAAGGATCATTTGCTCAAGTAAAACAATATTCTTAGACTCGACAACAAATGAATCAAAGTCCGCTTTACTCAGCATTGTTGAATTGGGATTATTGACCTCCGTCAATACTCTTTCGTGAGCGTGTCTTTTTACTCTTACATTTTCAGCCGTTTCCGACGCCTTTAGCCATAATGGAAACGAATTAAGCTTGTCTAGTGCAGCTAGACTAACGTTCGCCTCGCTATCGTTAAATGCAAGTTCATGCAAGGCTTGTTTGTCTGCTGACTTGTCGAGTGACAAATTGGTAATTGCCGTCAAGCGTACTTTAGGGTCTGAATTGAGGTGTTTTGCTTTAAAAAATCGATCAAATATCATCTTGTTTAAACCGCGCAATCGTATTTAAGTCATGAGTACTGCTTTGCTCTGCAGTTTCTTGTGTAGTGTCTTTGCCTAGTGCTTTATCAAACTCTTTTTTAAGTTCTGAGCGACTTTTTTGTACTACTTCACCATTTTTACCAATCGTCATGTGCTCTTCCGATTGTTCCACTTTTGCTTGGTACATTAATACCGCTTGCAATGAATTGCTCTTTTGTTCTTCTGATAACAGATTGCCATCAGACCATTTACCAATTTCAACAGCAGTGCGCAAATTCTCATAGATTTGCGGTGTCATCGCCTCAACTAGTTGCTGAATATTCACGTTTATTTCCTTTTTCCTAATGCAAGCCTGACACGATTTACGGCATACCAAACAAAACCAACGATGGTGGTAGCTATTGATAAGTTATATTGAATTTCTCCAGGCTCAGATCCACCCCAATAAATAAGGCCAAAACCGGTTATAAACATCAATATGGCGAGCATTGATTGATTTTGTAATTTTTGCATCGCTTGATAATGAGCAAATTTTGCTTTTCTTTCCATATCTTCTGCCGTTGCATTACCAATATTGAATTCGCAATGGCTGCATGACTTTGCTTTGTCAGAGATAGGTTTTGAACAAGATGGGCATGCTGTAATAGCCATACGTGTCTCCGTTTAAATTTGGTTCTAAGGACTAATTTGACTTATTTACTACGTAAAAAAAGGTTAATCGACCATTCGAGTAACCTTTTTTCGTAATATTGAGTTAAATTTTACTTTTTGTATTTATCCCAATATTCATTCATTGATTCTTTCATTTCTTTTCTCAGCATCATGATACCGATCAAGTTCGGTAATGTCATAACCACAATAGCGACCGCCGACAGCGCCCAAACTAATGTTGTATCTGAAATTGCAGCCCAGAAAAAACCGGCACAGTAAATGACTCGATATGGCATTACCGAGCGTGGACCAAGCAAATATGTCATAGCTCTGTCACCATAATATGACCAAGCAATTGCTGTTGAAAACGCAAATAACAACAAGCCTATAGACACTATATACTTTCCAAACTCGCCAAAATAGCCGCGCGTAAACGCAATGGCAGTTAGATTAGCCGAGTGAACAAGTGATTTACCTTCCACAATGATAGTGTCTTTAACTAAGGCACCATCATCAACTTTGAGTACCCCCGTGAACGGATCTTCAGGAGATCCAACACTATAAGTCACATTTTCTGCAAATGAGCGGCTGTTCAGCAATGTGAAGCCACCTGTCGTAGCGGTCCCATTTAATACCTGGATTTCACCTGTGAAATTGGTTACTTCGGCACCTTCCTCGTTATTTAAATGTAAGAAAAGTTTGTTCGTATCTTCACTATTAGACTCATCATACTGACCAGCCATAAAGGTCATGTCAGAGCGGTCAAATATATTTTGATGCTTCTCTTTCCATACACCAGAAGACAAAATAACTAAGCCTGTGAGCGTACAAATAATAATAGTGTCGATGAATGGCTCTAAAATAGACACCATACCTTCCGAAACTGGTTCTTTGGTTTTGGCAGCTGCGTGTGCAATAGGAGCAGAACCCTGACCGGCTTCATTACTAAACAAACCTCTGTTTACGCCGCGGTTAAACGCATAGGCAAGCGTTGCACCTAAAAAACCACCTGCCGCAGCAGAGCCAGTGAAGGCATCGCTGATTACTGACGCAAAGGCGGGACCAACATTTTCTATATTAGCGAAAATAACAGCGAATGCACCAATGATATAAATGAGTGCCATTATCGGAACAATTCGACTGGTTACCGCCGCTATGCGCGTAATGCCGCCTAATATTACAAGGCCAAGTAAAATTGATAATATCGCGCCAACAACCACTGGGGAGAAACCAAATGTTGCTTCCATGCTAGTTGCGATACCATTGCTTTGTGGCAAATTACCCGTACCAAAAGAACTGATTACGGTTGCAATGGCGAAGGCAACTGCCAACCATTTCATGTTCAGTCTGCGGTCCATATAATACATTGGACCACCTGCCATTGTGCCATCTTCAGTTTTAACACGGTATTTATGAGAAAGTGTTACCTCTACAAATTTTGTCGTCATTCCTAGAAATGCAGTTGCCCACATCCAAAATAATGCAGCTGGACCACCAAGGAAAATAGCGAAAGCAACGCCACTGATATTACCCGTACCAACGGTGCCAGAGAGCGCAGTTGTTAAGGCTCTAAAATGTGTCGTATCGCCCGGTTCATCAGCTTTATCATATTTACCAGTAACGACTAACCAAGCGTGCTTAAAAAATCTTATTTGCGGAAATTTAAGATAAATAGTGAAGAATGCACCTACACCTAGGAGCGCGTAAGGAAACCAAAAAGCACTACCCAAAAAACCATCGAGCAGATTAAAAAAACCTAATAATCCTTCCAAAATTATATCCTCTTGTTTTTATTTTTATTTTTACGGTTAATTTTGTATAAGTGCGAACAACATTAGCATAATTTGTTAGCGACTTGGTAAATTACCGCAGTTTGCCACTTACGGCTCTTACTGCAATCAATAAATCTTCGCCTAACTGCTGACAGCGCGGCGCAGACCATCCATAAGTCGGATCTGGCAAATTATTATTATCTTTAAACGGCATTTCAAGTGTGTATGAAAGGCAATCGTAACGATGCCCAACTGCGTTACACGCGATAGTAATATTGCCTGTACCCGGTTCGTCTTTGTCATATCCGTAGACATCTTGAAATTCTGGGGTTGCTAGCATTAATGCTTCTTTAAAACGATTTTCTAGCATTTTTAAGCGTTCGTTATAATTGGTGTTACCTTCGCATCCAGCAACAAAATTATAGGGTAATGATTCGTCACCATGGATATCTAAAAACATATCAACGCCATATTTATCCATCGCTTGCAGCGTATACAATACTTCCGGACTTTTTTCAGCGCTAGGATGCTCCCATTCTCTATTCAAGTTAGTACCAATCGCATTAGTCCGCAGGTGACCACGTGCTGCCCCATCTGGATTCATGTTGGGAATTACATAAAAAACGTTTTCTTCGAGTAACTGTTTTGCAACACCGTCATCTTCATCCAATAAACGTCGAACCAAACCTTCAACTAACCACTCAGCCATCGACTCACCAGGGTGTTGTCTTGCTGTTACCCAAATTTTGTTCTTCCCTTGCGCTTCCTCACCTATTACTAACAAGGACATGTCACGGTTATCCAACGTAAAACCGATATGTCTTAGTTCACAATCAAAAGACATTTGCGCCGCTGAAATAAAATCTTGATGACGCTCATAGCTATAAGGCGTAAAATATGCAAAGTAAACGGAGTCATATTCAGGCACAAAATCAAAGGTCAGGTTGTTGCCGTCGAATTCGGTATCGACTCTAAACCATTCTTCACGATCGTAAGAAGCAACTGCTTGATAACCTGGCCAGCCATCAGGATAAGCAGATTTATCTAAGTCAGTAATAACTATTTTATGTTCAACGAACTTAGTTGACTGTAATTTGAAGTGAAACCATTGATAAAATGCTGAACCGTTGTCAGGATTTATGGCTAACGTAATATGTTGTGGATCTGTGGCTTCAATAACCCGAATATTACCGCTATCGAATTGACTCGTTATTATCATTTTAAGGCTCTATTCCTACTTTTGCTTTACTTTACCATACGCAATTTTATTCGGTAATACAGTTAAGTGCATTTCTACTGTTTAATTAGCACATTAATGGCATTTAATTTCACAAAACCAGCAATTGAGATATTCATAGAGTTTCAGTTCTCAATTTTAGACCCCATGATGTGCTATAACCCATATCATGTCTAATCACCTGTAAATTTTCATTCAATATGTAGTAGGTTGGATATCCGCTGATATTAAAACGTTTTTTATGCGGTTCTCCACCAAGCAAAACCATACCCTGCACACCGGCGTCTTTGACAAAAGCATTTATTTCTTCTATTGACTGATAATCTAAGGCAACTCTGACAACGTTAAATTCATCAGTATCAACAACATCTAAATTGCCGATGCTCATCTTACAAACAGTGCACCAAGGCGCGAAAAAGTAGAGCAGCGTTTTCTTATCACCGGATTCAAGAGAATACATGTCACCATTGAGCTGAATAAAGTTTTGTGCAGTGATTTGAATAGAACCGTCATCCTCTAAAAGGTTACGATTTTGATATGCCATAAAGCCAGTGATGATGACTACACCGATGAGAATGTCTCGTGTCCATGAGCTTTTTTGTAAAAACAATTTAATATTCAAGTTTGTTCCAAGTATTGTTGCGGATTGTAACCGGTTTATATTATCGGATGTCGCCGTATCTTAATAGACACGGCGGCGTTACCAAAAATTGCAACCTACTTGAATCAAGCTCCCACTATATTTACTTGCGGAACCAACGGATACTTTAATCCAGCCATGTCTCTTACTACTCGCATTACCTGACAACTATAGCCGAACTCGTTGTCATACCATATATATAATGTTGCACGGTTTTCGGCAACAATCGTCGCTCGCGAGTCAACAACACTGGCAGCTCTTGTACCCACTAAATCTGTTGATACAATTTCTTTTGATGCAGTGAAGTCGATCTGGTGTTGCAGGTCAGAGAATAAACTGACCGTTTGCAGATAGTTGTTGATACTTTCTTTATCTGTTACTGATTTTAAGTTTAAATTCAAAATCGCCATAGACACATTCGGTGTCGGGACTCTTATTGCGTTGCCTGTTAATTTGCCAGCAAGTTGCGGATAGGCTTTGGCAACAGCTTTGGCCGCACCTGTTTCAGTAATCACCATATTTAATGATGCACTGCGCCCTCTTCTATCTGCCTTGTGATAATTATCGATCAAGTTCTGATCATTGGTAAATGAATGAACCGTTTCAACATGCCCATTTTCAATACCATACTTTTCATCTAATGCCTTTAATACAGGGGTGATTGCATTAGTGGTACAACTGGCTGCCGACAATATTTTGTCTGCGAATAATATATCCTTATCATTAACCCCGTGTACGATGTTTTTGATATCACCTTTGCCTGGCGCAGTTAACAATACCTTAGCAGCACCCTTCGACTTCAGATGTAGACCTAAACCTTCCTCATCACGCCACATTCCCGTGTTATCTACGATAATTGCGTTATTGATGCCATATTGTGTGTAATCAATTTCATCAGGACTGTTAGCATATATGACTTGAATATAAGAACCATTGGCTTTAATCGCTTTACGTTCTTCATCAATTGTAATACTCCCATTAAAGGGCCCATGCACCGAGTCACGGCGCAATAAACTCGCTCGTTTTTCCAAATCGCCTTCTCTACCACCACGCACAACAATGGCACGTAGTCTGAGTTTATTATTCTTACCTTGACGTTCAATGAGCAGTCTAGCTAATAAGCGTCCAATGCGGCCAAAACCGTATAAAACCACGTCCGTAGCCTGATGATTATCAGCGGCGTTATGAACCTCTTTTAGCTCTTCATTTAAATAAGCCTGCAAATCCGTTCGATTTTTTCCATCATTCGCGGTACCTGTTTTATCAGCATAATAAAAATCAAACGCTAGCTTACCTATATCAATTTCTACCGGAGCCAATTGCATTTTACTAACAGCTTCTAGTACAGGCCAACTCTCTCTTAGACGCAGTTTGTCACCTTCATGACGCCTTACTGTGCGATGTGCCTTAATTACATCAATGGCGCTAGCATTCAGTAATGTGCGACCATAAACTGTAATTTCAATACAGTGGTTGCGGTAAAGGCTACCGATGATAGGTAACATTTTCTCCGCAAACTCCTGTCTTTCTTGCCAACTAGATAATAATTCCTGCTCGAACTGCTGATTCATGCAAAATGCCCTCTACACATAGTTTAAATGTTGCTATTAACTGTCCAATATCGCGCGTCATAAACGGCAATGCTCGAATTGCGTGGACGTATTCTATGCAATCCATACGGGTATGCCAAATTGTTGATAAATTTCACTTTTTTAGGATTTCTTAAGATCAGCGTGGTTATGTTTGTAATTTGTCTACAAACAACGCCTAGGATTGATATTTATAATAAAGTAGGTACTGAGGAAGCAAGCTAAAAAACGAGTGGATTAATCAAAAGAGCTGAAAAAATTTGGATTAATAACAAACATAGGATCGTAACCGACTGTTTACAAATCACTATTATCAAAATTAATAGGACTAAAAAAGAAATGGTCACTTTGAGTAGTCCCTACAAGCAAATAGACTCAGATGTAACAAACTTACATCAAAAAAAGTGTAATTAAATTAAATTTACTTAATCTGCTTGGTTTTTAAAGGTCAAAGATAGTGAATTTACGCAATATCTCTGCCCATTTGGTTTTGGACCATCGTCGAACACATGACCTAAATGCGCATCACAATTTTTGCATACAATTTCAGTTCTTTGCATTCCTATAGAATTATCAGGACGATAAAGCACATTGGCATCTTCACTCTGTTCAAAAAATGAAGGCCAACCACATCCTGAGTCAAACTTAGCAGTAGATGCAAATAAGGTTGCACCGCAACATTTACACAAGTAATTGCCCGTTGCTTTATTATCCAAGTACTCACCGGTATACGGCCTCTCTGTGCCAGCTTGGCGAGTGACTCTATATTCTTCAGCGTTTAATTTGTCTTTCCAAGGATCACTCATTTTACTTACCTTTTAATAATAACTTGAGGTCTGTCAGGGCTATTCCACTCTATATGGTATTTTTTGCTTTCTGGTTTATCAACACGTGAAAAAGTATGAGCACCAAAAAAGTCACGTTGACCTTGCAATAGATTAGCAGGCAATACTTCGCAGCGGTATGAATCATAGTAACTTAAAGATGAAGACATCGCTGGGCAAGGTATACCAGCAATCGTTGCAGACGCTATTGCTTTACGCCAATTTGATTGATATTTTTTTATTTGCTCGATAAAGAATGGATCCAATAACAAATTTTCTAAATGTTCGTCATTTTCATAAGCTTTAGTAATAGATTGCAGAAAAACAGCGCGTATTATACAACCAGCACGCCAAATTTTAGCAATTTCAGCGAAATCTAATTTCCAACCATGCTCTTTAGCCGCTATATTCATTAGCTGGAATCCTTGAGCATAAGCACATATTTTCGAACAATAGAGAGCATCATGTAGCTGTTTTATGACCGTTTCCTTAGACTCAATTTGGGTCATTGAAGGATCCGGACCTGACAGCTTTTGACTAGCAATAACGCGTTCATCTTTGAAGGCAGACAAGCTCCTTGCGAAAACAGCTTGTGTAATAGTTTGCGCCGGGCTTCCTACTTGCAAAGCACTAACAGCCGTCCATAACCCAGTTCCTTTCTGCCCAGCTTTGTCCATAATCACGTCAACAAGTGCCCCACCCGTTTCAGGATCAATCTGGTCTAATACTTCTGCACTGATTTCAATGAGGTAACTATTTAATTCACCCTTATTCCATTCTCGATATGTTTGCGCAATTTCTTTAGGACTCATATCAAGTCCATTACGCATAATGTGATAAGCCTCACAAATAAGCTGCATATCAGCGTACTCTATGCCATTGTGAACCATCTTCACATAATGCCCAGCGCCAACAGGACCAATGTAGGTGGTGCATGGTTCGCCCTCTGTGACTGGCTTACCTGGCTCGTAAGACTCAATGGGCAAGCTTGTACTAGGATCAACTTTCGCCGCTATCGCTTTCCAAATAGGCTCAATACGAGTCCACGCATATGGATCACCCGATGGCATGAGTGAAGGACCAAAACGAGCACCAACCTCACCGCCAGAAACCGCAGTGGAAAAGAATATGAATTTGCCCTTGTATTTGGCCTCACGTTCGACCGAGTCGGTCCATAGGCTATTTCCTGTGTCCACAACAATATCGTCAGCTTGGACGCCTGCATCAATTAAGTGATGACAAACATGGTCAACGGGTTCACCAGCAGGAACAGAAACTATGATGGTATGAGGCGCTTTTAAATTTTTCAGCAATTCAGTGTATGAACGACAGCCAACAAGACGTGGTTCAGGGGTTTTTCGCTCTAATTCGTCCTGATTTAAGATAGCGTCTATTTTAGTTTGATCGAGGTCAAAACAAGCCACTTTATAGCCGTTATCAGCTAAATTAAGCGTGAGGTTTTTTCCCATCACTCCCAATCCTATAAACCCTATATCACATAAGGTTAATGCTTCATTTTTTTCGGGATTTGCGGATGATGCACTCATGCATAGCTCTCTTAACTGTTTATCGAAGTAAGATCATACCACTCAAAGTACAACAGGATAAACAGCTTTACGATTTCTTTTATATCCGGACAGACTGTGTTGCATTCAACGTAGCCTCAATCATTCAGTTTTAGCAAACAAAAGCTGCGCGATTTCATCATGAACAGCGGACTGACTTGTTGTGAGCTATATTGTGCAACATCACTCTGTGCTGTATCCAACACACATTTCCAATCTTGTGTGTTCAACAATAACGGTAAATTAAATTCAACATTTTCCTCAGAACTGTTAACAACATAAAGCCACTCTTGACAAATGACGTCAGACGGGTCGCCTAATGAGCTAGTATCACCCACCAAGTGCAATGCGAAACAGTGGTGGCTATCATTAGTCCAGTCTTGATCGCGCTTAAATGTGCCGTCTACCCGATACCAGTCAGTCGTTTCAATATTAACTTCATTATCAAATTGATCATCTTCAAACATCATTCGGCTTAACAGTGGGTTGTTTTTACGCAGCGCAATTACGTAGTGGCTAAACTCGAGAAATGCGGACTGCTTTGCATCTAACTGCCAATTTAACCAATTCAATTCGTTGTCCTGACAATAAGCATTGTTGTTGCCTTTTTGCGTTCGGCTCAACTCATCTCCACCTAATATATGCGGTGTTCCTTGAGACAGAATTAAAGTGGCAAACAAATTGCGTTTTTGCTTTTCACGCAAAGACAAAATAGCGATATCGGTTGTTTCGCCTTCTGCACCATAATTATCACTCAAATTATGATTGTGGCCATCATGATTTTCTTCTAAGTTTGCGAGGTTATGCTTTTGTGAGTAGCTAACCAGATCATGTAACGTAAAACCGTCATGATAAGTTACATTGTTAACACTCGTTTGCATCGGTCTAACGCCTTTTGGGAAAACGTCTCTGGAGCCCATAAAGCGAGTAGCAAAAGCTGCTTTTAACCCCGTGTCTGAGCGCCAAAACCCTCGCACTGTGTCTCTAAATTTATCATTAACTTCAAGCCAGTAATCTGGAAATTGTCCCAATTGGTACCCCCCAGGCCCTATATCCCAGGGCTCAGCTATCATAACAACACTTTTAAGAATAGGATCTTGCCTGAGTATTTTAAATACCGCTGCATCCGCATGAAAATCGAGTGGTTCGCGGCCTAAAGAGGCCGCCAAATCAAACCTAAAACCGCTAACCCCGATTTCAGTTACCCAATATCGCAATGAATCCATAATAAGGGTCATCATGTAAGTACTTGCAGCGTTAACCGTATTGCCGCAACCGGAGTAGTTGATATAAGTTGGCGTGCTTAACTCGTCATTTTCAATTTGTAAGTATGCGTGTTTATGACAAAAACCTTTAAAAGATAATATATTGCCAGGCTCACCACTTTCAGCCGTATGATTAAAAACAACATCTAAAATGACTTCAAAACCTGCTTTTTGATACTCACTTACCATATACTTACATTCAGCGAGTGCGTCCTTCACGCAGTATCTAGGATCGGGACTAAAAAAATTAATGGGGTTATATCCCCAATAATTAGTTAAGCCTTTTTCAGTAATAAAAGGTTCCGGCATAAAAGCAAAAATAGGTAAAAATTGAATACAGGTAACGCCCAGTTTTTTGAAATACGCCAAAACACTGGGATGACAAGCACCTAAGTACGTGCCTTTATGCTCATCTGGTACATCCGGATGTAATTGTGTGAGCCCTTTGATGTGGGCTTCATATATTATCCTATCTTGCTGGATACTGCTTTTATGCTCATTATTTACACGTTTTCGCAAACTGGACAGAATGGTTCCAGACAAATTTGTGTTCGCGCCAGAGCTAGTGACAATTGACTTTGGAATGAAGGCTTGGTTGTCCATAACAGACTGGCCTAAAATAGACTTATTTTCGCCTAAGTAAGCCTCCCGGTCCCAATTCAATGCATGGCTTAATTGTTTTGCATAGGGGTCAACAAGTAAGCGCCCTAAGTCCATCTGCGAATTCACTTTACTATGCGGTTTTGAATTTACTCTGTAGGCATATTTTTGGCCTTCTTTGATGTCTTTAATAAAGCCAAACCATTTTGACTGCATGCGTTGCTCAAGCTTTATTTGCGCCACTTCATTATCAGCTTCATCAAACAAGCATAGGTAAACATCCTGAGCATCAGGGCAGTAAATTGAGAAGTTACAACCATCGCTCTGAAGCGTCGCACCAAATGGTGAGACTTGACCAGGTACTAAGCTAAAATCATGACTAGACAATTTTTCAAACATAATTAGGATTTATTCCATTTCAACATAATTACACTTAATGGCGGCAACGTTAATACGACAGAGTAAGGACAATCATTCCATGGCTTGTTTTCACTTTTGCATACAGTATTCGTCGTTGAAAGGTAGTCACTGCCTCCAAATTCAACGTTGTCCGTATTCAAAATAAGAGAATAATTCCCTTTTTTTTCTACACCAACCCGGAATTTGTCTCTTGGTACAGGAGTAAAGTTTGCAATTGCCACCACTTGTTCGGTGTTACTTGCGTTGCGACGAAGCAAGGATACAATCGATTGTTCAGCATTATTATGATCTAGCCATCGAAATCCTGCAGGGTCGTGATCGCATTCATACAGTGCAGGTGTTGATTGATACGTTTTGTTTAACGTTTTATATAGCTTACTGATACCCTCGTGGATAGGTTGCGCTAACAAATGCCAGTCGAGCGAAATATCATGGTTCCATTCACGGTCTTGTGCAAATTCATTGCCCATAAACTGTAATTTTTTTCCTGGGTGGGCGAACATAAAACCATAATATGCGCGCAAATTTGCAGCTTGTTGCCATGCATCGCCAGGCATTTTTTGCAACATTGAGCCTTTACCATGAACCACTTCGTCATGAGAAATAGGAAGTATAAAGTTTTCATCGAAGCCATAAACCATACTAAAAGTCAGTTCTGAATGATGGAAACGCCTATAAGCCGGATCCTTAGCAATGTAATGCAATGAATCGTGCATCCACCCCATATTCCACTTAAAACCAAAACCAAGCCCGCCCGCGTCTACAGGCTTAGACACGCCGGAAAATGAAGTTGACTCTTCGGCGATTGTCATCGCCCATGGATATTTTGCATATACTTCTGTATTCATCCATCGCAATAAACTAATGGCTTCATAATTATGATTGCCACCATCTATATTTGGGATCCACTCGCCGTCATTACGCGAATAATCTAGGTATAGCATCGATGCAACAGCATCTACTCGGATACCATCCACATGATATTTATCAAACCAGAATAACGCATTCGCAACCAAAAACTGACGTACTGTTTGTTTACCAAAATCGTAAATACATGAATTCCAATCCGGGTGCCAACCTTTGCGGGGATCCTCATATTCATACAAATTAGACCCATCAAAGCGTGCTAAACCATGACCATCTTCAGGAAAGTGTGCTGGCACCCAATCGACAATCACGCCGATACCATTCTGATGACAGGTATCAACAAAAAACTTAAAACTATCGGGTTCGCCAAAGCGGCTTGTTGGTGCAAATAGACCAACCGGTTGGTAGCCCCAAGAACCGTCGAATGGAAATTCAGATACAGGTAATACCTCTATGTGCGTATAGCCCATATCTTTTACATATTCGACTAACTCATCGGCAAGCTCTTCGTAGGTGAAATAACGTTGATCGGTATTTCCAGGCTTACGCCATGAACCGAGATGTACCTCATAAATACTCATTGGTGTATTATAATGATTAATATTTTTTCGGGTTAACCAATCGTTATCTTTCCAATCATAAGCCGTTTGATCGTAGATTACAGAGCAATGTGAAGGATACTGTTGATGATGAAATCCCAAGGGGTCGGCTTTGTCTGGTAGTTGATGTCCAGAAGCGTCTTTGAGGGAATATTTATATTGCTCGCCTGCTGTTAAACCTGGAACAAACAATACCCAATAACCTAAATCTGTTTTTTGCATAGGGTGTATCAAGCGATTCCAAATATTAAAATCACCAATAACGGATACCGCTGACGCATTTGGTGCAAAAACAGCGAAACGAACACCAGATACGCCTCTTGATTCTGCTAATTGCGCGCCAATTTGCTGATATAAGTTCTCTGGTTGATGATCAACAAAATGTACAGCATGATACGCTTCTGCTTGAAATTGGTAGGGATCAATAAAGCGGTGTTCTCCTGAGGTAAATTCAGCGACAACTTCGTATATGAAATCATCTTCTGTCGGTGTTTTAAATTCACCAACAAACATACCTCCAGAGCTTAATTTCAACTGTACTAATTTTTTATTATGTTTGGCACAATAAAGAGTCGCTTTTTTGGCCTCTGGTATCCAGAGAGTAACGCTGGTCTTCGTTTTTACTTGCTTAGGCCCTAAAACAGCAAAGGGGAGCGCACAATTTCCATGCGTTAATTCTGAATAATTCGCCATACTAGCTCCATTATTTATTGTGTTTTTCTAGCAACTGACCGTCGATTAGTCAAATTTGTAGTTAACGTTAGAATAGCATCATCTTCAAAAATATCCTCTAAATTACGCGATAACTTTCGCTTCCAATTAGGATATTCATTAAACGTTCCTGGAATATTTATCGGTTGATCCATCTGCAACCAATCTTCCAACTGCAAACTTAACAGAGCACTAGAGCTCGATGCCATATGGATTTGCATTCCATAGTTAAGCTCGGTTGTCATACCTACATCGTTTACATTATGACTGATGCTACTAGAAATTGAATGATGACCATGTAGGGTATTTAATATCTGCTGTTTGTTATCATGCCTAGCATCATAAAGCGCCGCTAAAACATTAGCATCTGGGTACAAACCCACTTCCTTACCTAAAGCAAGGTCATTACAATGCCAATAGCCAATCAAAGTCGGCATATCATGCGTCGTTAATGTTGCCATAGACTGTTCTGGGTAGTGAGCAGGAGCATAAAACCCGCCATCTTCAGCCTGTTCGAAGAAGAAAACGCGATATGAATATATGCCATTGGCAGCTAACTTCGAACGTATCTCTTGGGGCACCGTACCTAAATCCTCGCCAATCACTAAACTTTGATTACGCTGACTTTCTAGCGCTAATATGCCTAGCAAATCTTCAACAGGGTAGCTAACATAACCACCTTGACTCGCATGATCACCTTTGTATACCCACCACAACCGCAGCAGCGCCATAACATGGTCAATCCGCAACGCTCCAGAAGCATACATATTAGATGAAAACAAATCGATAATCGGTTGATACGCTTGTTCGTATAGCTTGGTCGGATCCATGGGTGGCAAACCCCATGTTTGACCAAGGGGGCCCAATACGTCTGGCGGAGCACCAATGCTAGCATCGACACAATATAGGTCTTTGTTACCCCATATTTCAGCACCACCCTCACTAACGCCAACGGCAAGATCACGATATAAACCGATCGACATTCCTGCTTCATCACTGGCTTTGCTCGATGCCTCAAATTGCACTGCCGCGTGCCACTGCAAAAAGAGATAAAACTGCACCCGGGTTTTATTTTTCTTTGCAAATTTTGTAACCGCTGGCATATCGTAAGCGTTAAATTCGTCAGGAAAAACAGGCCAACCCCAGCTCTCTTTCCCTTCGGCCTTTAAGCTTTCTTGCAGTGCTTCAAAAACAGCAAGCGTCTGCAAACTTTCGCCACCTTGTGTAACAAACGCTTTAAAGACTTTATTCTGCTTGGTATTTTTTGTTAAATATTTTTCGCGATAGTGCGTGAAAATCGTATTTAATGCGGCTAATTTAATCTCAGCGACGCCTTTATAGTCAACATACTCAGCGGCACGCAAGGTCTGTAGTTTTTTTCCTATCGCGTCGTCATTAAACCAAATTTGAACCGCTTTGTTTTCAAACCCTGGTACTTGTTCCACATCAATGTACAAATAATTAAGCCAGCGACGAGAGCTCGGTCCATACGGACTACATATGTCAGGATTAGCTGGATATAATTCATGGATTGGGTTAAGACCTATAAAATCAGCACCTTGAGAGGCAGCTTGTTTTATCAATAAGGTCAAATCTGTAAAATCACCAATACCCCAATTACGACGACTACGCACACAGTAAAGCTGCACACTTAAGCCCCATATTTTTTTCCCATTTTGGATATCATCTGGAATAAAACATCGCTGTGGCACTTTTATAATTGATGAGGAAGCAAGTTCGAGATCACCCAATTGCACACTCAGAATGTGATAGCCCATTGGTAAAAAAACGTCTAACGCGATGGCATACTCATGAAATTCTTCATCTTCGAGTTCAACCACATTGATTAACTGATAATCAACAGCTTCTATTTCACGAGTTTCTGTGGTGCCATCCTCAAGTTGCACTACCAAATTGAGTTTTTGTGCAGCCATTTCAATGGACAAACGCATAGGAAAAATGAAGGCTTCATCGTGCTTTATTACTTGCACTGGGTTCAAAGCGCTCATCCACTGTTTAACGAACTCATCTTCAACTTGTTGCTCAAGCCCCACTTCATCGTCAACTTTATATCCCATGGCTTGAAGAAGTTTTACTTTGGTTTCATCATTTACCGTTGCAGGAGTTCCCCACGCATCAAAAAATGCCGATTCGATCCCTCGTGAGGTCACTAAATGTTCTATTATTTCGCTCATATCATTTATCCTAATCGTTTTTAGTCTCAAATTTTTTGATGCACCAAAGATAGCTGCTAGCGTTTTGTAACATAACTTTAAGCAACCATTATTCAATAAATTAGCTGCGTTGGGTATCGAATACGTTGACATGCCAAGTTTACGCTAAAAAACCCGTAATTAAACAACAATTATCCATATAACTTTGCAATATTTACACTTTTGATCAATAATTTATGTAATATTATTTCAAATAATGATTTTTCATTTCACAAGAGGTTTTCAATGGCGATTAATGTCGGTATAAATGGTTTCGGTAGGATTGGTCGTTTAGTATTGCGTGCAGCGGCGACTCGCGAAGATATTAATGTTGTAGCAATAAATGATCTATTAGACATAGACTACATCGCTTATCTGTTTAAATATGATTCAACGCACGGCAGATTTAATGGAACAGTGGAAGTCAAAGACGGTAAGTTGGTTGTTAATGGTAAAGAGATCAGAGTTACTGCCCAAAGAAACCAAGAAGATTTAGCTTGGGACGCCGTTAATGCTGATGTTGTAATTGAAGCAACCGGTTTATTTTTAACCAAAGAAACAGCTCAAAAGCATATTACTGCGGGCGCAAAGAAAGTTGTTCTTTCCGCGCCGTCGAAAGACGATACACCCATGTTTGTCATGGGTGTTAATCACACTAAATATGCGGGTGAAACAATTGTTTCTAACGCATCTTGCACAACTAACTGCTTAGCACCTATCGCAAAAGTGTTGAATGATGCATTTGGAATCAAAGACGGTTTGATGACCACTGTTCACGCGACAACAGCGACTCAAAAAACAGTTGATGGACCTTCAGCGAAAGATTGGCGTGGTGGTCGTGGTGCTTCTCAAAACATCATTCCATCATCGACTGGCGCTGCAAAAGCTGTTGGTAAAGTAATTCCTGAACTGAATGGTAAACTAACTGGCATGGCATTCAGAGTGCCTACTGCAAATGTCTCCGTAGTGGACCTAACCGTTAACTTAGAAACGCCTGCAAGTTATGCAAAAATATGTGAGGTTATGAAGGAAGCCTCTGAGGGATCATTAAAAGGTATACTTGGTTACACTGAAGATGCTGTTGTATCACAAGACTTTATCGGCGATACCTTATCAAGCGTTTTTGATGCGACGGCAGGCATTTCACTTAACGATTCATTTGTAAAAGTCGTGGCTTGGTATGACAACGAAGTTGGCTATTCGAACCGTGTTTTAGATTTGGTTGCACATATTTCTAAATAAGGTAGTTTACGCTTTAGTAGCGACATTTTTTAAAGCGATTTAGTCTATAAGTTGCATCCAACGAAAACATAAAAGACGGCTATAAGCCGTCTTTTTCATTTTAACAATTCGGAAAACTGCATGTATACGCATATGAATACACAATATTCCACAGTATCGCCCGGTAACAGAGAACAGTTGCAGACATTAAGGGTTGTTAATAACCACTGCAAAGCTGAAATAGCCCTTTTCGGTGCTCACCTACTCAGTTTTATACCAAGCTCTGATGGTAAAGAGCGACTGTGGTTAAGCGAAACTGCGATATTAGATAAAAGTAAACCGATACGTGGTGGCGTTCCTATATGCTGGCCGTGGTTTGGTGGTCTTTATCCTAACCACAAAGCCAACGAACATCGTAAATTACCCGCTCATGGTTTTGTGCGCACCCAAGATTGGCGTATTATTGATATTGAAGAGACCAAAGAGTCCACAATAATCACTTTACGCCCTACTCAACTTGGTTTGTATGGATTTTCTGACAATCTGTTAACTTATGTTGAATTCACCTTTTCAGAAAAATGTAGTATCAAGCTCATTACTAAAAATCACAGTGAGCAACCGATAAAAATTACGGCGGCCCTGCATACTTATTTTAATGTGACTGATATTCATCACACCAAAGTAATGGGCGTTCAAGGAAGATATATTGATAAAACGAGAGAGAGCAGAACATTCGAGCAGCTATTACCCTATTTAATAAGCAATGAGACAGATAGGATACATCTGCAGGACGAAGACAATCAGTTTGAGTCTATTCAGGTGAACTCGCAACACGATAACATTAGCATAGAGCAACATGGACATGACTCGGTTGTTATATGGAATCCTTGGCAAGAAAAAAGCGAAGCGATGGTTGATATGCAAGATAAAGGCTATCTCGATATGCTTTGTATTGAAGCGTCAATAACTCAAGGTACCCTCTTGGCTGCGCAAGAACGACATGAGTTAGTGCAGATCATTGGCTAATAAACAGCATGTGAATACAGAGCAGATAGATAAAACACGGGAGACTAAATAGCATACTAGCTAACTCTGCTATCGTAGATGGAGTGTTAAAAAAAACGGCACTCCATCTAACACATTAACTAAATTTTGACCGCTTGTTCAGCAAGTTCAGTGATTTTCGACCATTGCTTATTTTCAATCACATCAGCTGGTGCTAACCATGAACCGCCGCAGCATTTAACATTCGGCAACGCCAAGTACTCTTTGTAATTGCTTGGGCTAATGCCACCAGTAGGACAAAATGTGATGTCTGGAAATGGTCCACCAATTGATTTTAGCGCCTTCACACCACCCGCAGCTTCTGCAGGAAAAAATTTCAAATGGTTATAACCCGCATCTTTTGCTTTCATTAAATCTGAAATATTTGACACGCCCGGAATAAGGGGGATTGTTCCTTCTTTGCCCGCTTGCAATAAATCTGCAGTCAAACCAGGACTAATGGCGAACTTAGCCCCCGCTTCAGTCACCGCTTTTAATTGTTCACGAGTAGTCACCGTACCTGCACCGATATACACGTCAGGTAACGCTTCAGCAATCGCGCGAATAACATCCATTGCAGCTTCTGTGCGCAGCGTCACTTCTAGTACATTAATACCACCCGCTATCAGCGCTTTCGCTATAGGCACAGCATCTTCAACATTTTCAATCACGAGAACAGGTACAACCGGTCCTTGGTTAAAAATTTCTTCTGAGGAGAAGGTCCAGTTATTCATCATCAATGTTTCTCTTTTGTTTGTTGTAATAAATACGCTAATGCACCCAGCAATCCATGGTCGGGTTCATTAATTAAGTAGGTAGGAATATTTTTGACATAGCCAGCCAAATTGCCTTTGTCTTCAAATTTTTGGCGGAATTCACTATTAGCAATAAAGTCGCCCAAACGAGGAGCGATACCACCGCCAATAAAAACACCTCCAGTGGTACAAAGATTCAATGCTAAATTGCCCGCAAAACTTCCCATAATTCGGCAAAACTGTTCAACCGCTTCCACGCATTTCAGATCCGTATTAGCGAGCGCATGCTGCGTAATGTCGGCAGGGTCGTTATACTCGATGTTAAAACCACTGTGGGCCACAAGCGCGGTATAAATATTAACCAGGCCTCTTCCCGAGAGCAGTTCTTCAGCAGCTACTCGGCCTAATTTGGCTTTTATATAACGCCAAACGATAAGGTCTTTTTCATCATTTGGTGCAAAATCAACGTGTCCTCCCTCACCGTCAAGGGTATGCCAACCATGGTTAGTCCAAGTTAGATGCTCAACACCTAAACCTGTACCCGGCCCAAAAACAGCAATATTGCCTTTTTCAATGGGCGCACCAGGGCCAATTTGAATGACTTGTTGATTCGATAATGTAGGTAATGAAAAAGCAACAGCCGAAAAATCATTTATGACTAAAAGGCGCCTTAAGCTTAATTCATTTTGCAATACACGTTTCGAAAATGCCCAGGTATGATTCGTCATTTTCACAAAGTCATTATTTACGGGACACGCAATAGCGATACAACCGCTCTCGAAACGGTCAACATTTATATCAATCGAAAATTGCTTAATGGCGTCGGTAATAGTGTCGAATTGCTTGCACAAATATTTATTAACTTGTTGCAATGCACCATTTTCTACTAATGCCAAGCGTATATTTGTGCCACCTACATCCGCCACGAACATCTGACTCATACTGGCTACTCTTGTTCAAAAAATAATGAACAAGCACCTTCTTCGGCACCTGAAAGAGAAGCACGCATACTAGCAAACATCTCTCTACCCATACCTATATGACTGTCTGTTAAATCAACTGTGGCTGCCTCACGTGAGGCTAGTTCGGCTTCGTCAACATGTAAGATACATTCGCCTGTTGCCGTGTTTAGCTCAATCAGATCATCATTCCGCACTTTTGCTATTAAGCCGCCTTTATAGGCTTCAGGTGTTAAGTGAATAGCTGCAGGTACCTTGCCAGAAGCACCTGACATACGTCCGTCAGTGACGAGTGCCACCTTAAAACCATTGTCTTGCAAAACACCTAATGGTGGTGTTAAACGGTGTAATTCAGGCATCCCGATTGCTGCAGGACCTTGGAATCGAACAACAACAACGCAGTCTTTGTTTAAGTCACCGTCGTTAAATGCTTTATCGAAAGCATATTGATCTTCAAAAACAACCGCAGGCGCTTTAATATGGCAATTGGGTTCACGCAGTGCTGATGTTTTCATAACAGCACGACCAATATTACCTTTTAGAACCGACAAACCACCATCGGGTTTGAATGCTGCACCAACGGTCGTTAAGACCGCTTTATCAAGTGATTCTTTTGGACCATCAACCCATAATAATTCGCCGTCACGCAAAATAGGCTCTTTCGTATATTGTTCTAGCCCTCTGCCACAAATCGTATTTACATCGTTGTGCAGCAGACCCGCGTCTAACAGTTCTTTGAACAACAGACCTGTGCCGCCCGCGGCAGTAAAATGATTTATGTCGGCAGAACCGTTAGGATAGATTCGGGTGAGCAGAGGTGTTGCTTTGGATAGGTCAGAAAAATCATCCCAATTCACAATCAAGCCAGCGGCGCGCGCAACGGCAACTAAGTGCATAGTGTGATTGGTAGAACCCCCGGTTGCTAACAATGCAACAATACCATTGACCATTGCCTTGGCATCAATGATATGGCCAATTGGCATGTAGTTCTCGCCTAAATCAGTGATACGAGTTGCCTGCACAGAAGCTGCTTTTGTAAGGGCTTCGCGCAATGGCGTGCCCGGATTAACAAATGAAGCCCCAGGCAAATGTAGTCCCATAACTTCAACTACCATCTGGTTACTGTTTGCCGTACCATAAAACGTACAAGTACCAGCAGAGTGATATGATTGAGATTCCGCTTCAAGCAGTTCCTCACGACCCACTTTACCTTCTGCATAAGCTTGACGAATGCGGGCTTTTTCTTTGTTTGGTAAACCGGATGGCATCGGACCTGCTGGCACAAATACCGTTGGTAGATGACCGAAGCTCAAACCACCAAGCAATAGACCGGGCACTATTTTGTCACAAATGCCCATCATAATAGTCGCGTCGAACATATTGTGTGACAAAGCAATGGCTGCGCCCATAGCGATATTATCGCGACTCATCAAGCTTAATTCCATGCCAGGATTACCCTGAGTGACACCGTCACACATAGCTGGAACACCGCCTGCGAATTGCGCAACACTGCCTACTTCCCTAATTGCCTGCTTAATTTTTTGAGGAAAATCTTCATATGGCTGATGCGCCGACAACATATCATTGTATGACGAAATAATCGCCACATTGGCTTTTACCATGCTGCGTAAATCAGATTTTTCTTCTTTTCCACAAGCAGCAAACCCATGCGCTAAATTACCGCAAGACAATGCACCTCTCAAAGGTCCATTTTTGCGAGCTTTGTCAATTTTGTTTAAATAAGCTTGGCGTGTGTTTTTACTACGTTCAATGATACGTTGCGTTACTTCTTGAATAATTGAGTTCATATTTTTCTCCTATGGGGCCCACATCAATTCGACTGCAGCCTTATCGCAAACAGCCTTAATCGGCTTTTCCAAATCGGTCGAGTGTTCTAATGCGTGATTTAATACGTCTCGTTTTTTCTGACCAGTCAGGTGCAAAAATACGTGCGCACTGCTAACTAAAGCTCGCAACGTAAATGACATACGTTGGTGCGGTGCAGTCGTCGGCTGTGTTGCTATAAGCATAGCGGGTAGATTTACATCAATCCCTGCTTCTATTTGCGGCGAACATGGGAACAATGATGCTGTATGTCCGTCCTCCCCCATGCCTAAAATAACCACGTCGAATGGCAAACCTACTTTATTAAAAGTAGCGGTTAACTGTTCTACTGCATCTTCAGCATTTGCATGCGCAGTTTTTAGTGGAACGAAATTAGCGGCAGCCGCTTTGTCTTGCAACAAGTTTTGTCTTACCAGTTTTTCGTTACTTGCGGCATCATTTGAATCTACCCAGCGTTCGTCGGCTAGAGTTATCGTAACCTTAGACCAATCAATGGCGCGAATAGACAAAGCTTTGAACAAAGGCAAAGGTGTACTGCCCCCGCTAACCACCAAGCTGGCTTTACCTTTTTCACTAATTGCTTGCTTCAATATATCTGCAATACGTTGACTGAAAACAGTCACTAATTCGCTTGCTGAACTAAACGTGGTTGTTTTTAAACTCATGCTAAGCTCCTATTTGCTTCGCGTCATTTTACTTTCATACCAAGACCGTCCTTCCTTCGCTAGCAGCGCGATAGAAGATACTGGTCCCCATGTGCCAGCTTGATAACTTTCGGCTGGCTCATTACTTTTATCCCAAGCAGCTTTAATAGAGTCAACCCAAGTCCAGGCTTGTTCTATTTCGTCCCGGCGCACAAACAATGCTTGATTGCCGATCATGACTTCCAACAGCAGTTTTTCATATGCATCAGGAATACGCTCGGCCTCAAATGCTTCTGAAAAGCTTAAATTGAGTTTAGACTTCTGCAAGTCCATAGAACGAGAACTTGTCAAACCCGGCACTTTGTTCATGACCGTTATTTCAACGCCTTCATCTGGCTGTAAACGGATCACCAACTTATTTTGAGGCAGTGTAGTAAAGCTTTCACTGAACAAATTGTGCGGTTGACGCTTAAAATAAATAACAACTTCACTTGTCTTATTCGGTAGGCGTTTGCCTGTTCTCAAGTAAAAAGGAACACCTGCCCATCGCCAATTATCAATTTCAGCTTTTATAGCAACAAAGGTTTCAGTCTTACTTTTTTCATTAGCATCGGGTTCTTCTAGGTACCCTGGCACTTCCTCACCGCGAACAAATCCTGCAACATACTGGCCTCTAACTGTTTTTTCAGCGACATTCGTCGAATTAATTGGGCGCAGCGCTTTGAGTACCTTTAGCTTTTCATCACGAATGCTATCGGCATCTAACGTCGTAGGTGGTTCCATCGCAACAAGAGAGAGAATTTGTAAAAGGTGGTTTTGTACCATGTCGCGCATTTGACCCGCGTCATCAAAGTAACCCCAACGCCCTTCAATACCGACCGATTCAGCTACGCTTATTTGCACGTGATCAATACAATTATGATCCCAGTTAGTTGCAAAAATACTGTTTGCGAAGCGTAATGCGATCAAATTCAATACCGTCTCTTTACCGAGATAATGATCAATACGGTAAATTTGTCTCTCTGTGAAGAACTCCGCAACTTGCTCATTAATCACTTTTGACGATGCAAAATCATGGCCAATGGGTTTTTCTAGCACCACTCTTACGCTAGAATCAATTATCTTAGCTGCGTTCATTCCTTTACAAATATCGCCATAGATAGAAGGCGGTGTAGCAAAATAACAAACCATGGTGCGCGAAACATCGACATGTTCACAAAGCTTTGAATAATCCTCCGCATTTTTCATATCAATTTGAACATAATCAAGACGTTGCTCAAATCGTTGCCATGTTTCAGCGCAGAAAGTTTCACCTAAAAATTTGGTGATATTTTCTTTCACTTTCGCAACATAATCTGCTTGTGGCATATCCTGACGTGCGACACCGATAATATTTGTGTCGCTATTTAATAGGTTCGCTTTTTCAAGCTGATAAAGAGAAGGAAGTAGTTTGCGTCTTGCTAAGTCACCAAGGGTGCCGAATAAGACAAAATCAATGGGTTCGTAACCAGAATTGGTTGCCCCAGTATCTTTAATCATAGTAGCCTCTTTGCACCATATTCATGCAACATTGTAATTATTGACAGGTAATTCTTGGGTATAGTAAACAACAAATGTAGTAATATTACAACTATTACAAGCGCAAAAGACCAAACTCTTTAACAAAAAATAGGACGCACATTTGAATTTTTAAAATATCAAACTCTCTGTCGCCTAATAAATCATACAATTGTTTATTTATACTACCTATACTAACTATAAACCGTCCAAATATGTGACATCATAACCAATATATATCGCTGTAATAAGCGGTAATATTTGGGTCAAAAAGTATTTAAATATAAATTATTTTTGTCAAAAAGTTACAACAAAAATGACAAACGTTAAAAATAATCGTAGTATTATTACAGTTTAACTGTTCGTGAGCGGCCAATAGAATTTTCGAATTTATTTGGAGCGTGCTAAAAACAACAAAGAGTGCGAATAAAAGCCTCTTTAGCGAGATAATAATAATGAACATACTCGAAAAAATCACACGACAAAAAGCTGATTTTAGTAAATCAGAAAAAAAAGTAGCAGAAGTCATTCTGGCGAATCCACAAGTAGCTATTCATTCTTCCATTGCAACATTAGCTAAGATGTCGAATGTTAGTGAACCAACAGTCAATCGGTTTTGCAGAAGATTAGATACAAAAGGATACCCTGACTTTAAATTGCATCTAGCCCAAAGCCTTGCCAATGGAACGCCATATGTGAATCGTCATGTTGATGAATTTGACGGTCCCACCGAATACACTAATAAAATATTTGAATCTACCATGGCGTCATTAGAGGTCGCTCGTCAGTCTATTGATATTGCTACGGTAAATCGGGTCGTAGACCTATTAACGCAGGCCAAAAAGATTTCATTTTTTGGTATGGGAGCTTCTTCTTCGGTTGCTCATGATGCGCTCAATAAGTTTTTTAGGTTTAACGTGCCCGTCGTCTATTTTGAAGATACCTTGATGCAACGTATGAGTTGCATGAATTGCACAGAAGAAGATGTAGTGGTTTTAATATCTCACACAGGCAGAACCAAAAGCTTGGTTGATATCGCGCAAATAGCAAGATCAAACGATGCAGTTGTGGTCGGCATTACTTCTGCTGACAGCCCATTAAGCAAAGAATGTAATTACGTGCTTTCGCTGGCGGTACCTGAAGATACTGACCTTTATATGCCAATGGCATCGCGTATTGCGCAGCTAACATTAATTGATGTTTTAGCAACTGGTTTCACTTTACGTCGCGGTACAAAGTTCAGAGAGAATTTAAAAAGAGTCAAAGACACCTTAAGAGGCAGTCGCTTTAATAAAACAGAAAATTAAGGTTAAACTTAATTTTCTATTTGCAAATAAAATAATACACAACCCCGAACCCACAACATAAATGAGTAACGATATGTCGCGTAGAACAAAAATACTAGCCACTCTTGGTCCTGCAACTGATACCCAAGAGATGATTGAGGCCGTCATCGCAGCCGGTGTAAATGTGGTTAGAATGAATTTCTCGCATGGTAATGCTCAAGATCATATTGAGCGCGCGAATAAAGTACGGATTGCGGCAAAAAAATTAAATCGCTATGTCGCTATTTTAGGCGACCTTCAAGGTCCTAAAATACGTGTTTCTCGATTCATTGATTCAGCTGTGCAGTTAGATGTTGGCCAAACGTTTACACTTGATGCCGAGTTAGACGTCAATGCGGGCACAAGTGAAACCGTTGGTATCGATTACAAAGCATTACCCGATGATGTAAGCGAAGGTGATTTACTATTATTAGATGACGGTCGAATTCAGCTTTTGGTCACCCGTGTTGATGACCGAAAAGTGATTACCACAGTCACTGTCGGCGGCAAACTATCAAATAATAAGGGTATTAACCGTCAAGGTGGTGGATTGACAGCCGACGCACTAACAGAAAAAGATAAGCGTGACATTCTTACTGCAGCCGAAATTGGTGTTGATTATTTAGCAGTTTCCTTTCCTCGCACCGGCGCTGACCTAAATTACGCACGTGAACTTGCGCTGCAAGCAGGCTCGAATGCTAAAATTTGTGCCAAAGTTGAGCGCGCAGAAACCGTTGCTAGCGAAGCCGCGATGGATGATATTATTCTGGCATCTGATGCGGTCATGGTCGCTCGTGGCGATTTAGGTGTGGAAATTGGTGACGCTGAACTTGTTGGTGTTCAAAAGAAATTAATTGCACGCTCAAGGCAGTTAAACCGTGTTGTGATTACCGCGACACAAATGATGGAATCCATGATTGAAAGCCCGATGCCAACACGCGCTGAAGTAATGGATGTAGCAAACGCAGTGCTAGACGGCACAGATGCAGTGATGCTTTCTGCTGAGACTGCTGCTGGTAAATACCCAGTTGAAACGGTCAAAGCAATGGCCCGAGTGTGTGATGGTGCTGAATTGCACCCAAGCGTTCAAATATCTAAACACCGGTTAGATGAATTTTTCAAGGATGTGAGTGAAACCACAGCGATGTCGGCGGTATATGCAGCTAATCACTTGCCTACAATCAAAGCGATTGTTGGTCTCACCGAGAGTGGCACAACACCTAAATTAATGTCCAGGATCACCACATCTTTACCCATAATTGCAATGTCGAGACATATTGCAACATTGAATATGATGGCCCTTTACCGTGGCGTAATACCCTTATACTTCGATTCAACAAAAAGCCTCCCAGGGGCGTTAACGTTTGATGTTATCGAGGCCTTAAAAGAATCAGGTTTATTGCAAATTGGTGATCAAGTAATTCTAACTTACGGCGATCGTATGGAAACTGTAGGCGCCACGAATGCATGTAAAATTGTGACTATTTCTTAAAACAAGTTTGAGTGATAAGCATAAATAATCTAAAAAAATATTGTCGACTAAGTATCAGTCGTATAGTTATAGTCCAAGTCGACAATATTTTACTAATGAGATATGCATGCTAAACAGCGCAAATAAAAAATATGATGTTGTAATTTTCGGTGCCACTGGTTTTACAGGCAAACTAGTCGTCGAATATTTTCTGAGTCAATACGCAGGTAATGAAAAAATTAGCTGGGCAATGGCAGGAAGAAACCTCGAAAAATTAGCTCAAGTTAGAGATCAACTAAATGCCCCAGCCAACACTCCATTAATCGAAGCTAACGGGAATGATGTAGATAGCATTGCCAAATTAGTCGAACAAGCTGCTGTTGTATTAACCACCGTTGGCCCTTATCAGATATATGGTGAAAACTTAGTCCGAGCGTGCGCAGCCTCCGGGACTGGTTATGTTGACCTTTGTGGTGAACCAACATGGATGCATGACATGATTGCGAAATACCAAACGCAGGCGCAAAACAGCGGTGCAAAGATTGTATTTTCATGCGGTTTCGACTCGATTCCTTTTGATCTTGGGGTATACCATTTACAGCAAAAAGTGATTGCTGAAACGGGTTCACCACTCGAGTATGTCAAAGGTCGAGTGCGCAAAATGCAAGGCAAATTTTCAGGTGGCACTGCGGCTAGTTTAAAAGCCACAATGAAAGCAGCATTTGCTGATCCTAGCGTAATGAAAGTACTAAAAAACCCATATTCTTTGGCCTCAACGACCAATCCAGTAGAGCAACCGAATGGTGACAAACCTTATTTTGATGAGGCATTAGACAGTTGGGTCGCACCGTTCGTTATGGCGGCAATTAACACGCGTAACGTGCACCGTTCGAATATGTTACTAGACTATCAGTATGGACATAATTTCAAATATGATGAAATGATGCTGACAGGTCCAGGCGAGCTTGGAGAAGCAACAGCTAACGCAGTGGCCAACGATAAATCATTAGCTGGTGATGACGGCCCGAAGCCAGGCGAAGGTCCTACGCAGGAAGAACGAGATAACGGTTTTTATGACCTAATGTTTGTTGGAAAAGACGGTAATGGCAAAACACATATAGCGAGTGTTGCTGGCAGTCTTGATCCAGGCTACGGGTCAACGTCCCGAATGATTGCAGAAAGCGCATTATGTTTAGTGGAGAATTATGAAAATATTGATGGCGGATTTTATACAACTGCGCCAGCATTAGGTAATGCGTTAATAAAACGCTTACAAGACAATGCAGGACTCGTTTTTAAGATAGAAGCTTAGGACGGGTGCGCTTCATTTAAAAGTTGCGACACTAATTGATATGTCAGTAGCTTCTAAATTGCCATTGCTGATGCAGTGGTCTTTTAGAAGCCTATACTAAATGGGTCTTTCATTTAAAAAACTAACGCACATCTCGGCACATATTTACGGCGATTTAAATAATCATTAAAATGTGCGCAGTTAATTATTCCCAAACATCAAAATACTTAGCACTTTCTCGCTGTGGTTTAGGCATTGTTTTTAACTTACTACTTCCTACATACAAGAAACCAAGTATCTCATCATGCTCAAAACAATCGAATGCATCTTTTACAACCTTGTCTTGCGCGTAACTACCCGATCGCCAAACGCCCTGAAATCCCTGAGCTACTGCTGCCATTTGCATACTGTGGACAGCGCAAGCAGTTGAAGCTACCTGCTCCACCCATGGAACTTTGTCATCTTCCTTGTATTTACATATAGCCACAATTACCATTGGTGCTCGCAGTGGAAGCTGTGTCGCTCGGTCGATAATAGCTTGTTCTGCGCCCGAACTTATTGCTGACTCTTCAAATATTTCACCTAATTTAATCAGTCCTTTGCCCTTACAAACAATAAACTGCCAAGGGGTTAAACATCGATGGTCAGGCGCACGCAAAGCCGCTTGCATGATATTTTCAAGGACAACTCCCTCTGGCGCTGGTGCAGTCAACCTTGGTTGAGAACTTCGGTTTAGCAATAGATCTAACGCTTGCACATTCCACTCCAAAAAAATGATATATGAATTATATGACCCGCCTAAGATTGCAGAGCTAACCAAAGGTACTATTCTGCAAACCAACGTAGGCATATAGCTTAGTTTGGTATACTCTAGTGTAATGTAAGTTGGTACGCAAAAGAAAGCACAACACACGAAGTAATTATGCAGCAACAAAAAAAGCTAAGGCCGCTTCAAAACATCATGCGCAAGCATGCTAAGGCGCCACATATGCAAAAACGTCAAAGCGATCTGTTAATGACCTACGCAAGTAATGATCACAAATTAATAGCGCAAATAATGCAAGCTTGGTTAAGTGAGCAACAAACTAAACCGTAACAAACAATTACATTTAAATATTTTCGTTTCTCATGTCGATTCTATAAAATCGTCGGGGAAGGAAACTAAAAGGTAAATTAATAAAATGTCAGAGAAAAAAAGTTGGACCAAGTCGTTTTTCATTGGTTCTTGGAACGTGATCAACTTTACGAGAAAGTTTGTGTTGAACCTTATATTTTTTATCATACTCATTGCTATTATAATCGGGATTAGCAATTCGAGCGGTGGTAAAATAATAGTGCCCAAAAGCAGCGCACTGGTACTAAACCTCTCAGGCAACCTAGTAATTGAGCAGCAATATGTGGATCCTGCTGAGAAGTTTGCAGCCGAAGCATTTGGTCAAGGTACTGATAATCCAGAAATACTAGTCAGAGATTTAGTTAAGGTTATCAATAACGCCAAGGAAGATAAGCGCATTAAAACCCTAGTCTTGCAATTAGGTGGACTTGGTGGTGGCGGTTTAGACAAAATGCGTTTAGTCGCTGAAGCATTGACTGATTTTAAAACCTCTGGCAAACCTGTTTATGCAATGGGTGATTACTATGGACAAAATCAATATTATCTAGCCGCACATGCAGACAAGCTTTACTTGAACCCAATGGGTGCGATGATTATTGAAGGTTATGGCCGTTATAGAATGTATTACAAAGAAGGCTTAGAAAAACTGCGTGCCTCTGTCCATGTGTTCAAAGTTGGTAAATTTAAATCTGCAGTAGAACCATATCTGCGCGACGATATGTCCCCGGAAGCGAGACTTGCAAACGAAGCTTGGATGAACGAACTGTGGTCACAGTATAAATCAGATGTTGCAATCGCAAGAAATATGGATGTAAGTAACTTTGATGAGAAATTGGACCAACTAATTCCAAAATTTGAATCTGTTAAAGGCGACTTTGCTGAATATGCCCTACAAAATGGATGGGTAGATGGCTTAAGGTCACGCAATGAGTTCCGTGAAGAAATGGTCGCTTTGTTGGGTGAAGCGGACACAAAAGAAGGTTATGACACCGTTAACTATGAGAAGTATTTAAGCTTAATCACGCCACAAATTTCATTGCCTGAATCAGCCAAGGATAAAGTGGCTATCGTTATTGCTAAAGGCACCATTTTAGATGGGAACCAAAAGCCAGGCACTATAGGTGGTGACAGTACTGCGGCATTATTGAGGGAAGCGCGTTTAGACGACAAAATAAAAGCTGTTGTGCTACAAGTAGATTCAGGGGGCGGCAGTGCATTTGCGTCTGAAGTTATTCGTAAAGAAATCGACTTGATCAAGGCTGCGGGTAAACCTGTAGTCGCCTCAATGGCGACATATGCTGCGTCTGGCGGCTATTGGATATCGGCTAGTGCTGACGAAATTTTCGCTGAACCGAGCACAATTACTGGGTCTATTGGTATCTTCGGAATGATGACAACGTTTGAAAGAACATTGGAATATGTGGGTGTAAGAACCGATGGCGTAGGAACAACTGAATTAGCTGGTATGAGCCCAACAAGGGGACTTTCCCCTGGTGTTAAACAAATTATTCAGATGAACATCGAACGTGGCTACGAACGCTTTATTAACCTAGTTGCGACTGAACGCGGCATGACAGCACAAGCCGTTGACCAAATTGCTCAAGGTCGAGTGTGGATTGGTACGCAAGCCTTAGAACTTGGTTTAGTAGACAAATTAGGGAACTTACAGGATGCGATTGAAGCCGCCGCGGGTTTAGCTAAATTAGAAGACTATGACACTAAGTATATTGCTAGAACATTGTCTGATAAAGAATTATTTTGGCAGAGCTTTTTAGCAGGAACAGCATCTATATTTTCTGGTTTAGATGTCGAACCAAAGACAAGTGCTTTCCAAGAAATATTGGCTAAAGTAGATACAGACTTAAAGCAATTTACGCAATTAAATGATCCACTAGCAACTTATGCAATGTGCATTGAATGCCAAGTTGACTAACATTTATTATTTGCTAACTACATAGCGGTTGGCAGAGTGTAATTATATAAACCTTAAAATGGACAGTTTTGACTGTCCATTTTTTTGTGCCTACAGTAAAATGCAAATATGAATGATATAGAACTTATCAACAGAGCAAAAACCGCAATTGAAAAAAGTTGTCAACTTGCTGATGCTTATTTTTCAACAAACTTTACAGTGCCTTCTGTTATCTTAAATCAGCGAGGTAAAATTGCAGGAAGTGCCTATTTACACAAAAATGTGATCAAATTAAATAAAACCCTTTTTAAACAGAACTTCGACGACTTTTTGCATCAGGTAATTCCGCATGAAGTAGCGCATATAATTTGCTATCAAAAATTTGGGAAAGTAAAACCACATGGCACAGAATGGCAGCGTATTATGCGCTCTCTATTCAATTTAGATGCACACGTTACTCACAAATTTGATGTCGCCGATGTTGGCATGCAGGACTTTGCATATCGATGCGACTGCGATAGTTTAATCATGTTGAGCATCATCCGTCATAACAAGGTGACGCGCGGCAAACAGCGTTATCGTTGCCAGAAATGCAAATCCCTGTTAACGCCAGCGTAAATTTGTGGCAGCAATATTTTTATTGGCCGAACATTGGTTAACAATAAATCAGCATATGTCTTTGACCCAACCTTTATTAGAAAAAAGTACAAAGACTCACAAAGTGTTCCGACACTATTACAACTTTTGTAACAAACACTTCTACAGGATATTTTTCATGTAACGTGTGGGCAAAGCAAGGAAGCGCTAGATGCTGAACAAAAAACCGCACTATTTAATAATGCGATAGACGAAAAATAAGTCTATCTCTGCGATAATTGAGCTTCTTACCATTACCTCAATTCTACTCGGGACCGCTATCGGGCAAATGAAGCGCTGAGCACTTACCTTACCCTACACTGCGCACGTTGAAACTCCAGTCGTTGCAAATCTTCGTTACCGCCATGCATCGATAGGCCATGCTTTAATCCTTCCTGTGCCTGCTTATCATGTTTTAAATAAGCGTTAAAAAATAACATTTCCCAATTCTCTTTATCTTGCCATGAGCTCGGCTCAAAAATATGTGCCTGGTCAACTAGTTCCACCACATAAGTTGGGCCTGATAATTGCTCCGTTGCCGGCAAAATGAAAGAAGCTAAGGTTGACTCATCTTTAGTGCCAAATAAGGTTAGCACTGGTATGCTGACCGACCTTAAACCCATATTATTGTCACCAAAAGCAAACACTTCTTTGCCTTGCTCATAATGACCCACATAAGGTGCCGCAATTACAGCAGCGGTGAATCGAGGATCACTGACCGAGTCTGCTTGGTCCTGAATTTTTCCTCCAGCTAGCGCAAGTGAAGTAAAGCCACCAAAGCTATGGCCAGAGATCCCTATATTATCAGAGTCTACATGCGGACCGAAAGTATCACTTTGTAAGATGGAATCGAGCACTGCCTGAGTAATTAAAGGCCTAAGAAACCCAGCATAAGCATATGAGTTATCAGCATTAACATAACGCTCATCCCCATAAAAAAGGACGGCAACGATATAACCATGGCTAGCAAGCTTGTGTGCGTGTTCTACTTCGTAAATTCCATGTGCAGCAGCTCCATGTGCGAGAATAATTAGTGGATAACGGCGACTCTGCTCTGCAAAATGAGGACTCTCATCAGTACCTAACATATGTTCAAAGAGACCATATGCAGAGTCATGATAAGGAAAGGCATAACTATTAGGGAACTGTTTTTTTATTGTAGGATAAGTCAAAAAGCTAACGACAGGCAGGCTTTTTCCGCTAGCCGTGCCATAGAGAGCAGTTTGTTGTGGTACCTCAACATGAGTTACCCACGCTAACTCAGGAAATTGCAGCAGGTCAGCTATATAATGCGGATGTTGCGCTGATACTGAAGTGCCTAACAAATAGTGGTGCATGGCTTCATCACCAATATTTGTGAATTTTGGCGACACTTGCAGATTAGTAGAACCTACTGCGTAGGGTCCCGTGGTATGAGGCTGCAACATTGTTGACATGTTTATTTCTTCCAGATAATGCAAGTTATAATAACAACTGATTAAAAAGCTAAAGTCAAAGTAGAAATCAAAAAATTGAGTTTATTTCAACCTGAGGGGATTACCAGGTCGCGAATAGCTGTGGCAATAGCAATGTATTCACTGGTAACTGCAAATATAGGCTCAAACTCATTTGAAATAGTGTTATAAATGAGAAGTAAATTAGATAAGGAGCCACTTGTAAGGAACTTTGGGTTAGTGAAAAAATTGTCTGAACCATCAAGCAATACATCAACCACAACACCATTAAGGTAGCGAACTAACGCAGTGGGAACGCCATCAGGTTCAGCGAAACCAGTTAATGGATCCACTCTTGGAACACAGTAAACGGATGCTTGCTGATTTACATCAGTCACAGAGTTACGGTAGAAGAAATCACCCGTGACCTATCTAAACAAGTAACATACGTTTGCAAAATCGATATTTTGATTAGAAAAATAATTTGGGAAAGCCTGTGAAGATGCTGTATTTAAGTTTTACGACCTTAGTATCAATGCTGATTTCAAGTAAACGTATGCCTGGCCGTGATTGGCAAACTGAATTTCACGCGCGCTTATTTAAACGATTCTTTGCAGCAGCCACTCGATATGGCCCGCAATGGTCTCGCAAGGTCTTGGACTCGATCACATCCAAAAGTGCGGTAATGCAACGTATTAGCGTTGAAGATGTTGAACTAGCTAATGTGCTTGCGCAGAAAATAACGCCGCAATCAGTCAGCCCTGATGTGTTGCGAATAATTGTTTTCCTGCACGGGGGTGGATATATAACCGGTAGCGCTAAAGCATACTTAGGCTTTGTCGCGCGCCTTGCTGACCAGAGTAATCTGCTCACTTATTCAGTAGACTATCGATTAAGCCCAGAGCACCCCTTCCCCATACCACAGGAAGACTGTTACGCTGCAATACGTGAAATTATAAAACTATACCCGGAACATCAACTCGTACTAATGGGAGACTCTGCTGGCGGCGGACTTTGTATTTCTGCATGCTTACATGGTGATGACGCTTTACGCTCGAGGGTCGCGGGACTAGGATTGATTTCACCTTGGGTTGATCCAAGGTCAACATCGGGCACCATGGTGAGTAACTTATCCAATGATATGTTCACTTTAGATATATTAGCTGATAGTTATGCTCAGCATATGCAAGGAGCAGACGCTATGGATACGAGAGTTAATTTCACACAAGCGCCTCTTGATAAGCTTCCAGCATTGCATATACAAGTAGCTAGCGGTGAAGTATTTTTCGACCAAATCATCGAATTTGCAGAACGTACTAAGGCAGATAATGTTGCGACTACTATTGAAGTGTTTGATGCCCAATTTCATGTTTTTCAAACTATTGCGCATCACTTTGAAGATGCCAAACGTGCCCGCACCAGTTTAGTGACTTTTGCACGCGGCTAAGTAAAATCGGTTTTTAATTAAATTTTCATTGGGGATATGTAAATGGCGGGAAAACATGTTGATGTAATAATTGTTGGTGCGGGATTGTCTGGCATAGGAGCGGCTTATCACTTACAACAAAAATGCCCAAATAAAACCTACGCAATACTAGAAGGCAGAGCGAGCTTGGGAGGCACATGGGACCTTTTCAAATACCCCGGCATCCGGTCCGACAGTGATATGCACACATTAGGCTATAACTTCAAACCCTGGCGACAAAAGAAAGTTATCGCAGATGGTCCTAGTATCTTGTCATATATACAGGAAACCGCAGACGAAAATAACATAACTAGCCACATTCAATTTAACACTCGAGTTAAAAAGATTTCTTGGTCAACGCAAACACAAACATGGACATTAGAGGTGTTAAGTAGCCAACAAACTAATGATGATAATGCAGTTTCTACGATTACTTGTAATGTAATATCACTGTGCTGCGGTTACTACAATTATGACCAAGGTTTTACGCCTGAATTTACAGGTATTGATGTATTTACAGGTAAAGTTGTGCACCCACAGAAGTGGCCCGCAGATTTGGATTATACAGATAAAAAAATAGTCATTATTGGCTCTGGTGCCACCGCGATGACGCTGGCCCCTGTTTTGTCAGACTTAGCTAAACACGTGACAATGCTACAGCGATCGCCAACTTACGTAGTATCTAAACCTTCAGAAGATAAGATAGCTAATGTGCTAAATAAGATATTGCCAGAAAAGACCGCTTATTCCCTTGTTAGATCGAAAAATACCTTTATGCAGCAGTTCTTATACTCGCTGTCTCGCAGAAATCCCGATAAGCTCAAAAAGAAACTTATAAAACTGGCGTCTAAGCATCTTTCTGATGAGTACGTAGCAAAACACTTTACGCCATCCTACAATCCTTGGGATCAGCGCATATGCCTTGTTCCAGACGACGATCTGTTTAATGCTATTAATAAAAGTAAGTTATCGGTTGTTACAGACAATATTCAAACATTTACGGAAGATGGTATTCAGTTGGCTTCTGGAGAAATATTGCAGGCCGATATCGTGGTGACAGCGACTGGCTTGAATTTACTAAGACTCGGTGGAATAGATGTCCGTGTAGACAATAAGCAGATTGATATGGCCGATACTTATATTTACAGAGGGGTAATGTATTCAGGTGTACCAAACCTGTTTAATACCTTTGGTTATATCAACGCGTCTTGGACCCTAAGAGCAGACTTAATTGCAGAATATATCTGTAAACTAATAAACCATATGGATAGTACAAAAAGCACACAAATGATGCCTACGTTACCCGAAGTAGATATCAACATGCCAAAACGTGACATGGTCGAGAATTTTTCATCAAACTACATGAAGAGAGCAATGCATTCATTCCCAAAACAAGGAGATAAGGCGCCTTGGCTGAATCATCAAACTTATAAACTAGACAAACAGTCCTTGAATGAAGATCCCGTAGATGATGGCATACTAATATTTTCCGATGCATTGAGCCATGAAACTGGCCCTCATTTTTAAAAGCATAAAACGACTAAATCGCTGTTTATTAAAGATAGTAGACTGACTACTAGTTTACGTTATCCATACTTTGCACTTTGTTATGATTAGCGGAAGAACAATAATTATATTTTAAGAAAATATCCATCAAATCCTAATTATGGAGAATAATAACTATGCATATATTAAGTATGTTATGGGTGCAAAAAATGCTAATGCTTTTAAAATAAAACTCAATGACAAAGCGAGAAATTCGTTCAACGACAATAAAAGTAGTAATAAATGAAAAAAATAAAGAATGAAGCTGCGCTTTTAAAAAAAGCGCTTACGATTGCTGAAAGCTATGCAATAAAGAGAGGCTACAAGGCGTTTTCACCCAATGACTCAGCAAAACAAAAAATTGAAAGCTTGTATCGACTTTTAGTGCATGACAAATTGATCCCTCCCCTAGCTGAAGACAAAGAGGATTTAGCTAGTTTAAAACATCGTTTAGTGAGGTGGATTAGTAATCAATTGCCGGCTGACCATGAGTTATTGAAGTAACAGAATAACTGTTTCTGAATTTAATGGGCACGTTAAAAAAAACAACTGATCACAAGATAATGATGGCCAAACATTGCCAAAGCACTATTACCTTAAAATAAGTGCTTGGTAAATGCTTTGTCCAATTCTGCAAATGCGGTGCGCAGTAAACAGGCCAGTTCATGAAACCTTGGTTGAGACTTAGGATGCTCTAAAGCGCAACCTTGATTTTGCATCTTAAGATAAATATCTTGGTACCACGCTTTTATTGCAGGTGGCAGCGCTTTGCGAGAGCGGAAACCAAGCCAAACTAGCCCTTGAACCGGCAAACTCAAAAAGAAGATAGCCAATGTTAATGCTTGAGGAAGCTGCGACGTGCCCATAAAGTGAAACTGCACCGCAACGGTCAACACTGCGAGTGCGGGCATCACTTTGAAGCCGAACTTAGTCGCAGCGATAATTCTGCATTCAGGAAAAAGCCCATACAGTTGCTTTTGCATTGGCCAAGCTTCCATATAGCGTTGACCTTGCTGAATTACTTGTGGTAGCTGATTAGTCATATACTTTCACCGACTGTAAACTAAATCCCAATTGGCTGTATGTTAGCACAAAAAAGAAACAATATTTTTTTGTTATCCCAAAACAACTGCAGATATAGTGATTAAGCTTAGCGCCTTTCCTAAAGTAGTTTATACTCCTTCGAATACTCGCAAAGATCAACATTGAATTGAAAATAATCATCCCAATATCGTTGGTAGATTATCACATAGTTTTCGGAGATTTACATGTCACAAACCAGACACGTACCCTTGCTTATATTAGGGTCTGGACCAGCGGGCTATTCAGCCGCTGTGTATGCAGCAAGAGCAAATTTAAACCCTGTATTATTAACTGGCATTCAACAGGGCGGTCAATTAACCACAACAACTGAAGTTGAAAACTGGCCAGGCGATCCTGAAGGCTTAACAGGACCTGATCTAATGGATCGTATGCAAAAGCATGCAGAAAAATTCGATACTGAAATTATTTTTGACCACATTAATAAAACGGACTTGTCTAAGCGTCCATTTACGCTAACTGGCGATCAGGGCGTTTACACCTGTGACGCACTTATTATATCAACGGGCGCATCGGCTAAGTATCTAGGTTTGCCATCTGAGACAGAATTTATGGGTAAGGGCGTTTCAGCATGCGCAACCTGTGATGGTTTCTTTTATAAAAATCAAAAAGTCGCTGTTGTTGGCGGCGGAAACACGGCTGTAGAAGAAGCACTCTACTTATCCAATATTGCTTCAGAAGTGCATGTTGTGCACCGCAGAGAAAGCTTTCGTAGTGAAAAAATACTGGCCGACCGTTTAATGGAGAAAGCAAAAAACGGCAATGTTGTACTGCACTTAAACAAAGAGCTTGATGAAATACTTGGCGATAATATGGGCGTCACTGGCATCAATATTAAGGATACGCAAACCAGTGACATTTCTAAAATAGATGTTATGGGCGTATTCATCGCCATTGGTCATTCACCTAATACCAGCATCTTTGACGGTCAATTAGAAATGAAAGACGGTTACATCAAAGTGAAAAGTGGCCTAGAAGGTAATGCAACACAAACTAGCGTTGAAGGCGTGTTTGCTGCGGGCGACGTGAGCGACCATGTCTACAGACAAGCTATTACATCAGCCGGAACAGGCTGTATGGCAGCCCTTGATGCTGAAAAGTTCTTGGATGCTCAGTAGTCGTATTATATGTTTAAAACATGCGGTAATTCCTCTCAGGAAACCGCATGATTGAACTATGTAAACTCGATCATACAAATCATTTTCCAGCCGTTGCTTTTGCGCTAGTTGAGCCTAATGGTTTGCTTGCATTTGGCGGTGACCTGTCAGTTAGCAGATTAATAAATGCGTATCAATCAGGAATATTTCCATGGTTTAGTGATGAAGAACCTTATCTTTGGTGGTCACCCGATCCTCGAGGTATCTTAGAATTAGACAAGTTTCATGTTTCAAAGAGTTTACGCAAGTCGTTAAAAAAAGCTGAATATCAAGTTACACTAAATAATGATTTTTTAGGTGTTATTAATCGATGTTCGAAAATACCAAGAAAAGCCTCTGGAGTTGCTCAAATGAGCGACACCACAACTCAAACTTGGATAACTGAAGATATGCTCAGTGCGTATATCAAGTTGCATGAAGCGGGATATGCGCATTCAATTGAAATTTGGTATAAAGAAGATATGGTTGGCGGATTATACGGTGTTTCCGTCGGTGGTGTTTTTTGCGGCGAATCTATGTTTCACACTAGAACAGATGCTTCAAAAGTCGGTTTCTATGCACTAGTTCAACACATGAAAAATTATAATATGGGCTTTATAGATTGCCAAATGGAAACACCTCACTTGGCTACGTTAGGCTGTGAAACAGTCTCTCGAGAACATTTTCTTAAGCGCTTAGCGCAGTATAAAGATAATAAAATAGCCTCTGAGATTTGGCGTTCTCAAGCATTAGGAAGCCTGATTTGAAATTTGGTATCACTCAGCAATTTGACTGTAATTACCTGCCAGACCGCAAAGAACAGTTACTTGTTTGTGTAGAGCCCCCAGCTATCCTGAAACATGTTTTTTCAGACCTAACAGAATCTGGTTTTAGGCGCAGCGGGGAACAAATATACCGACCGCATTGTTTGGATTGCAATCAATGCCAATCAATCAGAGTGTTAGCCCAAGCCTTTACTTGTAGTAAAAGTCAGAAACGGGTACTTTCTAAGAACAAAGATTTACAGATAAAAATTAGTAACGAAAATAAACCCGAATATTATTTATTATATGAAAAATACGTAAACAATGTTCATTCGGATGGCAGCATGTTCCCTGCATCAGAGGCCCAATACAATGGATTTATTAATTGTGAATGGCAATATCCGATTTTTATTGAGGCTCTTTTGGATGGTGAACTCATTGGGGTTGCCGTCACTGACAAACTGAAGCATGGCTACTCTGCGCTATATACCTTTATAGAACCCAGTATGAGCAAACGTTCGCTTGGTATCCTGTTTATACTGCAGCAAATTCAATTAACCGCAGATCAAAATATGCCCTACCTTTATTTAGGCTATCAAGTTGATGCGTGTAAGAAAATGAATTACAAACAGAACTTCTATCCGCATGAACGTTTCTTTGAAGATAAGTGGAATTTATGTGTAAAAGACACATGAATCCCTTTACATACAAGTGCATTTAAGTTAACTTGTGCGCGGAAAAATATTGACTAACATATTGAGGTTGTTGCTTTAGATGGCAAAAGAAGATTGTATTGAAATGGAAGGTACGGTGTTAGATACACTTCCAAACACCATGTTCCGAGTTGAATTGGAAAATGGTCACGTAGTGACTGCGCATATTTCAGGTAAAATGCGTAAAAATTACATTCGTATATTAACAGGTGACAAAGTTACCGTTGAGATGACGCCATACGACCTTAGTAAAGGCCGTATTATTTATAGAGCGCGTTAATAGTCAAACTGAAACGTTGAGTCAGTGGAAGTAATTCTGGTGATTGAAACGCTTCGACTTAAACCCCGCTAGCTTGGTATGACACTAGTCATTTAATTAACAAGCGTAAAAGTTTCAAAAAAAAACCGCCTATCGGCGGTTTTTTATTTTCTCTTACTAGTGAAGCTTAAGTTTATAAACAGTTAAGCCTCGGTCTTTGCTTTGGTGACTGGAACATATTCAAAAGTCAATTCGTCCTTCTTCAGATCAACTTTAACTTCACCACCATTGCTTAGCTTTCCAAACAATAATTCGGCAGCGAGTTCCTTTTTAAGCTTCTCTTGAATCATTCGAGACATTGGTCTTGCACCCATTGTTTTGTCATAGCCTTTCTTAGCTAACCAATCACGTGCTTTCTCTGACACTTCTAATGAAACACCCTTCTGATCAAGCTGAGCTTGTAACTCAATAATGAATTTATCAACAACTTGCAAGATAACTTGCTCATCCAGATGGTTGAACCAAACAATAGCATCGAGTCGATTTCTAAACTCAGGTGAGAATGTCTTATTGATTTCAGACATTGCATCGTGGCTATGGTCTTGCTCTTTAAAACCAATCGATTTGCGCATTGTTTGTTGCACACCGGCATTTGTCGTCATTACTAGCACCACATTTCTGAAATCGACCTTGCGACCATTATTGTCGGTCAATGTGCCGTGGTCCATTACCTGCAGCAAAATATTGTAAATATCTGAGTGTGCTTTTTCCATTTCATCTAGCAGAACAACACAATACGGGTTCTTAATTACCGCATCCGTCAATAAGCCACCTTGATCGTAGCCCACATAACCTGGTGGTGCACCAATTAAACGAGAAACAGCATGACGCTCCATGTATTCCGACATATCGAAACGCGCTAACTCAACACCCATTACTTTTGCGAGTTGCTGGGTAACTTCTGTTTTACCAACGCCTGTTGGACCTGCAAATAAGAAATTACCAATCGGCTTAGATTCATTTCCTAGGCCCGACCGAGATAACTTAATCGCGTCTGACAGGATGTCAATAGCTTCGTCTTGGCCAAACACGACCATTTTAAGGTTGCGCCCAAGGTTCTTAAGAACTTCCCTGTCAGAGGTTGAGACTGACTTTTCAGGAATACGTGCTATTTTGGCAATTATCTGCTCAATGTCACTAACGTTAATCGTCTTTTTGCGCTTCGATGCTGGCAACAATTGCTGACTCGCGCCAGCTTCATCCATCACATCAATCGCTTTGTCCGGCAAATGACGTTCGTTAATATATTTAGCTGAAAGCTCTGCAGCCGCAGCAAGTGCTTTTTGCGTAAAGCGAACGCTATGGTGTTCTTCATAACGAGACTTCAAACCCATTAAAATTTTTGTAGTATCGGCAACACTTGGCTCCGCAACATCCACTTTCTGGAAGCGACGAGCAAGCGCACGGTCTTTTTCAAAAATACTTTGGTACTCTTGATAAGTCGTTGCACCAATGCAGCGTAACTCGCCACTACTCAATTTAGGCTTCAACAAGTTCGATGCATCCATGACGCCACCAGATGCTGCGCCAGCGCCGATAATAGTATGGATTTCATCAATAAAAAGAATCGCATCTGGGTCAGCACTTAATTCTTTTAATATACCTTTCAATCGTTTTTCAAAGTCTCCACGGTATTTTGTACCAGCCAACAGAGCACCTAGGTCAAGTGAGTAAACAGTCGATGATGCAATAACATCAGGCACATCTTCCTGCACAATTCGATATGCTAAACCTTCAGCAATTGCAGTTTTACCGACACCAGCTTCACCAACCAATAAAGGATTGTTTTTGCGACGTCGACATAAAATCTGAATACTTCTTTCTAATTCCTGATCACGACCAATAAGCGGATCAATTTTTCCTTCTTTTGCGGACACATTTAAGTTTGTCGCGTATTTCGAAAGCATTGACTGATTTTCTTCGCTCTCAGCCCCCTCTTCCCTAACCTCTTCTGGTCTATCCGATTCTTCATCAGTTTTGCTTACGCCATGTGAAATGTAATTAACGACATCTAGGCGGGTGACATCAGCTTTTTTGAGAATGTAAACGGCTTGTGATTCTTGCTCACTAAAAATAGCCACCAGCACGTTTGCTCCGGTTACTTCCCCCTTGCCCGATGATTGCACGTGAAAAACAGCACGTTGTAACACTCGTTGAAAGCCTAATGTGGGTTGTGTCTCACGTTCAGTGCTTTGCTGTTCCGACATTAACGGCGTTGTTTCATTGACGAAATTGGTTAACTCAGAGCGCAACGCTTCGATACTTGCACCGCATGCTTTTAAAGCCTCCTGGGCAGCAGAATTGTCGAGCAACATAAGTAACAAGTGCTCCACAGTCATAAATTCATGACGATGCTGGCGCGCGAAGACAAAGGCTTCGTTTAATGTTTGTTCTAAATCTTTATTTAACATTTCTTCCCCTTACTATTGCGCAGGTTCCATTGTACACATCAATGGATGTTGGTATTTCCGTGAATACTGGTTCACTTGCATCACTTTGGTCTCTGCAATTTCTGCAGTATATACGCCACAAACAGCCTTACCTTGATAATGTACAGTAAGCATTACTTGGTTTGCTTTTTCCGAATCGATGTTAAAGAAAGTAGTCAGTACCTCAATCACGAAATCCATTGGCGTATAGTCGTCGTTGTTGAGCATCACCTTATACATCGGTGGTGGCTCAACTTTTTTCTTAACGGTATCAATTTGTTTTTCGCCGTCAATGCTAGTGGTATTTTCTTTTGTCATAGTTAATATAATAGTGTCAAAGCTGAGAACAAGACCAGTTTTTTTAACAAATCTGCATAATATTTAATTTATACTTGACAAATACTGGTTAAAAAAACTACAGTTTTAGCGAGTGATACGTTTTTTGTAAGTATCATCTGGTGTCTCATCTATAGTGGGGACAAATTTGCTCTAATTCAAGGTTCAAGAAAAGGAAGTAGCATGGCACTCGGCAAAGTAAAGTGGTTCAACAATGCTAAGGGGTTTGGATTCATCGTACCAGAAGATGGCGGCGACGATATTTTTGCGCATTATTCTACGATAAAGATGGATGGATATCGTTCTCTGAAAGCTGGTCAGGAAGTGACTTATGAAGTCCAACAAGGTCCAAAAGGTCTGCATGCGGAGAATATCGGTTTAAATGGCGATGAGCCAGAAAGATAGCCTGCAATTTATCAATAGCATTTAAATGGACATAAAAAGCGGGATGCGGTCCTGCTTTTTTGTATCTAAAAATAGCTATTTGGTTTTAAATATTACTCATCACGCATGCCAAAATAACATCGATTTGCTGCTACTGTATTGAATATATTCTGACCAAGGCTGCTTCAAATGTCTGTAAACGTAAAAAGACGCTTACGATAAACACGACTTCGTGGCATAATTATTGTTATCAAATACGGGAAATAAAATTCAGGCAGCAAATTTTCGTGAAAAACTCACAATCAACGTATTTTAGTCAGCGCAGAAAAAAACAAGACAACAAGCCAGCAGAGCCTAAAAAGACCGTGCTTTTTAATAAACCGTATATGGTCCTCACCCAATTTACTGACCAAGAGGACCGCAAAACACTCAAAGATTTCATTCCTATTCCGAATGTGTATGCCGCAGGTCGTCTTGATCGTGACAGTGAAGGCCTTTTGGTACTGACCAATGACGGTAAACTTGCGAATAAAATTTCGTCACCAAAAAATAAAACAAGCAAAACCTACTGGGTGCAAGTCGAAGGACAACCGGATGATGCCGATTTAGACAAACTTCGCAATGGCGTCACACTAAATGATGGACCCACAATTGCAGCTAAAGTTGAGCAAATGCAAAGTCCTGACCTGTGGGAAAGAACACCGCCAGTCAGATTTAGAGCCAACATTCCTACCACTTGGCTATCAATTTCTATTACAGAAGGCCGCAATAGGCAAGTTCGTCGTATGACAGCACATATAGGATTTCCTACGTTACGACTAATTCGCTTCAGTATTGGAGATTGGACATTAGACAATATAGGCAGTGGTGAATATGTTGAATTGGATCCAACAGAAAGCTAACTAAATTAGTTAACTTTGCACAATGAGAAACTATAAACCCGCACTAAAAATTGCTATTATATCTACTTTACATATGCAGTAATTCGTATAAACAAAAAAGGTAACAGTTCGTTGACTGACAATAATACTACTAGTACTTCCAAACCAAATTCTGAAACTAAGGTAATCGTAGGCATGTCAGGCGGTGTTGACTCTTCCGTTTCTGCTTATCTTCTTCAACAAGACGGTTATCAGGTTGAAGGTTTGTTTATGAAGAACTGGGAAGAAGATGACAATGACGAATATTGTGCCGCGGCAGAGGATTTAGCCGATGCTCAAGCCGTTGCCGATAAGTTAGGCATTCATCTGCATCAAATTAATTTTGCCGCAGAATACTGGGACAATGTATTTGAATATTTCCTTGAAGAATATAAAGCAGGCAGAACCCCTAATCCGGATATAATGTGTAACAAAGAAATCAAATTCAAGGCATTTTTAGAATTTGCCGCAGAAGACTTAGGTGCCGATTATATTGCAACAGGACACTATACTCAGCGCCAGTTTGAAAATGGTAAATGGAAGATGGTTCGCGGCTTTGATAGCAACAAAGACCAAAGTTACTTTTTATATACCCTAAGTCATGAGCATCTTGCTAAAACACTCTTCCCTGTCGGTGATATCGCAAAACCAAAAGTACGCGAGATTGCCGAGCAACAGGGTCTCATAACGCATAATAAAAAAGACAGTACTGGTATTTGCTTTATTGGTGAACGCAAATTCAAAGACTTCCTAGGGCAGTATTTACCAGCTAAACCTGGCATCATTGAAACCGCTGAAGGCGAAGAAATCGGCCAACATGATGGTCTCATGTACCATACCCTCGGACAGCGCAAAGGTTTATTCATAGGCGGTAAGAAAGAGCATGGTGATGAACCCTGGTATGTAGTTGATAAGGACGTATTGCGTAATGTTTTAGTTATTGGTCAGGGTGCTAACCACCCTCGACTTTACTCAGACGGCTTAGTTGCCAATCAGTTGCATTGGGTTGATAGACAAGGTCCGCTCGAAACAATGAAAATGACGGTCAAAACCCGTTATCGCCAAGATGATATACCCTGCACAGTTACGCCTGATAACGATGGCAACTTAACGGTTATTTTTGATGCGCCCCAAAAGGCGGTCACACCCGGCCAATCAGCTGTTTTTTACTTAGAAGACACTTGTTTGGGCGGTGGTATTATAGAAGGCTATTTAGTTGATAATGAAGTTAAAACATTTCCAGCAAGTTTTGCTTAAGCAGAAGGGTAAATAATAAATGATCAGCCCGGATATAGAACGTCACATAGCACTTGCAGGCGTATGCCAAGCGGCAGCATTAGTTCAGAGTATTGCTCGTAAAGGTAGCGCTGATGCGCAGGCCATTGAGGCGAGCATTTCAAGTATTTTGGTCACGACTCCTGACAGTCCACAACAAGTATATGGCTCCCTACCTAATTTAACAGTAGGATTTAAAACACTGGTCGCACAGTTAGATAATGAAAGCCGTCACAAAGATGCTGAGATAACACGTTATGTCGCGTCTATCTTAAGTTTGGAACGAAAACTCAGCAAACATCCCACTGCGCTGAACAATTTAGGCGAGCGAATATCACATGTGCAACGTCAGTTGGGGCATATTGATTTTGAGAATACACAAATAATGTCATCTTTAGCAAGCATCTATACCGATGTGGTAAGTCCTCTCGCGCCTAAAATTCAAATCGCTGGCAATCAGCAATATTTGAGTATAGAAACGAATCAGTACAAGGTACGCGCACTTCTTCTAGCGGGAGTTCGGTCTGCTGTGCTTTGGCGCCAAATGGGTGGTAAGAGAAGACATATATTACTAAACAAAGGTCAGATTTTGAAAGCCGCTAAACAAGCTGTTCGGGTTATCTCCTAAAACAGATCTTTTGGACAATGCATAGCGATTCAAATTTAAAATTCATATTTAATTCGTAATTTATATTTATTAAGGACACACAATGAACCTATCCGCACTCACTGCTCTCTCCCCTGTGGATGGCCGCTACGGGGCTAAAACAAAGGAGTTAAGAGAATATTTCAGCGAATACGGTTTAATTAAACAACGTGTCATTGTTGAAGTTCGCTGGCTACAAGCTTTATCTAAACATCAAGACATCACAGAAGTTCCCGTTTTTGGTAAAGAAGCAAACCAAGTACTCAATAACATCGTTGACCAATTTTGTGAAGCGGACGCTCAACGCGTTAAAGATATTGAAGCGACCACAAACCACGATGTTAAAGCGGTGGAATACTTCTTAAAAGAAAAAGTAGCGGATAATACCGAACTGCAAGCCATTAATGAGTTCATTCACTTTGCTTGTACCTCAGAAGATATCAATAATCTATCCCATGCTTTGATGCTCAAAGGCGGTCGTGACGACGTTTTACTGCCTTATTGCGACCAGCTAATTGCTGAACTGACTCGCTTAGCAAAAGAATATCGAAGTGTCCCAATGATGGCGAGAACTCATGGACAACCGGCTTCGCCCACAACAATGGGTAAAGAAATGGCGAATGTGGCGATGCGTCTGAAGCGCCAAAGAGTACAAATTGCAAACGTCGAACTACTTGGCAAAATAAATGGTGCAGTGGGTAACTACAATGCGCACTTAAGTGCTTATCCAGATACCGACTGGCATACATTCGCTGGCGAATTTGTGAACGGCCTCGGCATTACATGGAACCCATTTACGACCCAAATTGAGCCACATGATTATATTGCTGAATTATATGATGCCATCGCTCGTTTCAACACAATACTCATCGATTTTGACCGTGATGCTTGGGGCTACATAGCGTTAGGCCATTTTAAGCAAAGAACCATTCCAGGTGAAATTGGGTCTTCAACAATGCCCCATAAAGTTAACCCAATCGACTTTGAAAACTCCGAAGGTAATTTAGGCATTGCGAATGCAATCTTAGGCCATTTAGCAACCAAATTGCCAGTTAGCCGATGGCAACGAGACCTAACTGACTCAACTGTTTTGAGAAACCTGGGTGTAGGTTTAGGTTATGCGGTCATAGCTTACCAATCAACATTGAAAGGGATAAGTAAGTTACAATTGAACGAAGCAAGCTTGCTTGCCGAACTCGATAATAACTGGGAATTACTAGCAGAGCCGATTCAAACAGTAATGCGTCGTTATGGTATTGAAAAACCGTATGAAAAGCTGAAAGAATTAACTCGCGGTAAAAAAGTAAACGCAGCAGTAATGGCAGAATTCATTGATAATCTAGAATTACCAGCAGAAGTGAAAATTGAATTAAAGAAATTGTCGCCAGCTAACTATATTGGTGATGCAATCAGGCTTGTTGACCAGTTACTTGCAGACTAATACTCTGACAAAATAGAGACTAAATTAACGACTCACAAGGATGTGTGTCATGTTTAGTCTTACTTGAGCTTAAACAGTGTATTAAGCGACTAACCCCCCTTAATAGCGTGTAAAGAGCACACAAAAGAGCCGATATATTAAGCGGTGTTTGTATTTTTTTTTGTGTGTGGTTTTGTTGGTTCAATCATTAAAATTATAATGCTTTGCGGGTATTCGCAATACCCAAATACACGTAATCAACAGGAAACTAAACAGTTGTTGATAACGTTGTGGGTATTTTGTGGATTATTTATATACTTCTAGAATCAAGTCATCGTTTCTAGGGCAACTACAGGTTGGCAAATTGGCTTAATAAATGTCACTACATGGACACTGTCGATTTTTTGTTTTTTACTCGCGACATGGATCCGTCGACAGATTGACTGCAGCTGGCAAAAAATGCAAATGGCAGAGCAAAAGACTAAGCAACTATTACAAAAGGTTATCCCTAGTCATATTGTAAGCTAACCAATCTCAGCTCCGCATCTAGGCTATAATCAACAGCGACCAATAGAGAAATTAAAGTCTGCCAACAAGCCATGCTGTATAGTATGCAAAATTATCAATTTTGTTCTGGGTTGGTACTACCATTGAAAGGCCTAGGACAAGTTACTGTATAAAAGTTGTTAGGTGCAAAATGATCATTACTAAATTCGAAAAAACTCACTTCTTAAATGAATACTGGCAGAAAAAGCCGTGTATTATTAGAGGCTTCGTTGAGTCATTCACAGACCCGATTGATGAACATGAATTAGCTGGCTTAGCTCAAGAAGATGATATAGACAGCAGAATTGTGGCTTATTCAAACGGTGAATGGACCGCTTCACAGGGGCCTTTTGAGACATTTGAAGATGTCTGTATAGGCGCTTGGTCTTTGCTCGTTCAGGGTGTTGACCGTTACATTGACGATGTTGACGAACTAACACAATTGGTAAATTTCATCCCAAACTGGCGGCTAGACGATGTGATGATTAGCTTTTCCAATGAAGGTGCTGGCGTTGGTGCTCATACTGATGAATATGACGTATTTATTATACAAGGAAAAGGCTCGAGGCGCTGGCAAGTTGGTTTACCCGGCGATTACACCGATTCTATTCCCCACCCTTTACTAAAACAGATTGATGGTTTTACAGCCATTATTGATGAGGTGTTATTGCCTGGTGATGTTGTCTACATCCCGCCAAAACACCCTCATAATGGCGTGGCTCTCTCTGATTGTATGAACTACAGTATCGGCTTTAGAGCCCCTACTTCACTCGAATTGTTAGGTGGTTTGATTGATGAAAATAGTATAGATTCTGCGGTATCCGAGCGCTATACAGATCCCGACTTACTTAGCCTGAGAACGATTGATACAAGAAGTGCTGCTATAAATTCATCTGAACTCTCCAAAATAAAGCAGTATATCAGCCAACTAATTAATTCTGAGCAAGCAGAGCATGCGCTTCTGCAGTTATTGAGCCGTCAGAGTTTACCAAATGACGAAGCACTAAAAGCAGATTACAGTGTTGAAGAAGTCCGTAATGAATTGTTGGAAGGCGTATCACTAGCCAGAATGACAGGTGTTAAGCCAGTATATGCAGAAAAACAAACCTCAGAAAATTTTGTTTTTTTTATTGATGGCAATGCATTTACGGTAGGTATCAAGCTTAGTAGTGCTTTGGACATTTTACTGAATAATAAAGACGTATCTTTTGGTGTCGATATCGAAGAAGAAATTTTAGATAACCCAGAATTCGTCAAGGTTGTGACAAACTTAATAAATACCGGTTATTGGGTTTTAGTAGATTAGAACAATCCAATATTTTTCGTACTTTTATTAATTTAAAAAGCAAAAAAGGCCAGATGATTTTTCATCTAGCCTTTTTATTTTAGGATAAGTCTACGGTTGCCAGAAACGGCTAATTCTGCGTAAAATTAACACTTCAATTTATGTAAACTGACGCCAATATTTCGTTCAATGTCATACTTGGACGCATTGCTTCAGCTGCTAAATTATCATCAGCAAAATAATAACCATTTACGTCCATAGCAACGCCCTGAGCACTGTTCAACTCGTTGATAATTGCTGCTTCTTGTGACGTTAGTTTTTCGGCTATAGGTGTAAACTGTGCTTTCAATTCAGTGTCACTAGATTGTGCTGAAAGCTCTTGAGCCCAGTAAGTCGCCAGATAAAAGTGTGAACCACGATTATCTAATTCATTGACTCTGCGTGATGGCGATTTATTCTCTTGTAAGAACTTCGCTGTTGCTCTATCTAATGTATCCGCTAATATTTTTGCTTTAGGTTTACCAGTGGTCACACTTAGGTGCTCTAGCGAAGCAGATAATGCTAAGAACTCACCCAACGAATCCCAGCGTAAGTGATTTTCTTTTTCGAACTGCTGAACATGCTTAGGTGCAGACCCACCAGCACCAGTTTCAAACAAACCGCCGCCATTCATTAGCGGAACAATAGATAACATTTTTGCACTTGTACCTAATTCTAAGATTGGGAACAAATCCGTTAGGTAATCGCGCAACACATTACCAGTCACTGATATCGTGTCTTCACCCTTCGCACAGCGTTGCAATGTAAACTCAGTGGCCTCAACAGGACTCATAATTTGGATATCTAGGCCGGCAGTGTCATGGTCTTTAAGATATACATTAACTTTTTTAATCATTTGCGCATCGTGTGCACGATCTTCATCTAACCAAAATATGGCTGGAGTGTTTGTTGCACGAGCGCGAGTAACTGCTAATTTAACCCAGTCTTGTATTGGAGCATCTTTTGCCTGACACATTCTCCAGATATCACCATCTTCAACATTGTGAGTAAGTAAAATATCGCCCGCTGAATTAACTACACGCACAGTGCCCGATTCAGACAAGATGAAGGTTTTGTCATGCGAACCATATTCTTCCGCTTTTTGTGCCATCAAACCAACATTAGGCACAGAGCCCATCGTTGTTGGGTCAAATGCGCCGTGCTTCTTACAGAATTCAACAACGCTAGCAAATACACCTGCATAGCTGCGATCAGGTATCATAAATTTAGTATCTTTTTGCGTACCGTCTGGTCCCCACATTTGACCTGACGCTCTAATTGCAGCTGGCATCGATGCATCGATAATAACATCACTTGGAACATGTAGATTGGTGATCCCCCGATCTGAATCAACCATCGCCATCTGTGGACGTATACCATAAACAGCTTGAATATCAGCTTCAATTTCAGCTTGTTGTTGCTCTGGCAGTGATGTGATTTTTGCATATACATCACCTAGACCGTTTTTGACGTCCACACCAATCTCAGCAAACGTATCTGCATGTTTAGCAAATACGCTCTGGTAGAATACTTCAACTGCGTGACCAAAAATAACAGGGTCTGATACTTTCATCATTGTCGCTTTCATGTGCAACGAAAGCAGAACATCCTGTTCTTTGGCTGAGTCAATTTCTTTATCAAAAAAGCTAACTAAGGCTGACTTGCTCATTACTGAAGCATCAATAACTTCTTTATCCTGCAACGACACTTTCTCTTTGAGTGTTGTTACTGCGCCAGTAGATGCGACAAGTTCAATGCGCACGTCTTGTGCACCAGAAAGGGTTGTTGATTGCTCACTGCCATAAAAATCACCTGATTCCATATGTGAAACATGAGATTTTGAATCTGTTGCCCATGCACCCATTGAATGTGGGTTGATGCGAGCATACTGCTTTACTGAAGCTGGCGCACGGCGGTCAGAGTTACCCTCACGCAATACAGGGTTAACTGCAGACCCTAGCACTTTTGCATAAGTTAATTTGATCGTTTTTTCGTCTTCAGTTTTTGGATTTTCTGGGTAATTCGGTAAAGCGTAGCCTTTCGCCTGAAGTTCTTTAATTGCCGCTTGTAGTTGCGGAACCGAGGCACTGATGTTTGGTAATTTAATAATGTTTGCTTCAGGTGTCTTAGCCAATTCGCCAAGTTCAGCAAGTGCGTCAGCAATGCGTTGTTCTTCCGTTAAGTAATCAGGGAAATTTGCAATGATCCTGCCAGCTAAAGAAATATCACGAGTTTCAACAGCAATACCGGAAGATGCAGTGAATGCTTTAATTATCGGCAATAATGATTGCGTTGCTAAAGCTGGAGCTTCATCGGTAATGGTGTAAATAATCTTGGACGTATCAGTAGTCATTAAAATCCTTATGCTTGTAAGATAGAATAACGAAGTTATTCGAATATAATGTAGTTAGATTACAATCAAACGCTTTTCAATATTAATTATATTTTGCTCGCTTGTAATTCTGCGACGCATATTTTAAAGGAATTTAAACTATTTTTATATAGGAATAGGATAAATTGCGCTCTACAACACAACTCATCCGATGAGATTGCCCTATTTGACGAAATATAAATCATATACAATTGATTATTATTTTATTGAACTTTGGCGAATTCACCGAGTTTACGATTTATTGTAAAAATACGACAACTTTGAAACCAAACTCTCAATCTTTAGCTAGAAAAATTCGCGCTTTTTACGTATCTTCTCAACATAAAATTTTGATATTGAGACATAAATGCATTGTTACTGTTGCAGCAACGTTTTATTTTCTGACTGTTGCAAACCGATAATAGAAAACACCAACGCTGCAAATCCAGAGCAATTAATGCGCTCACGATTTAGTGCATATGCAACCAAGAATTATGCCTACGTGTTAGCAACTTACGCCCCCGCTCAAAGACAGCAATTGAGCGTAAAGACATTAAGTGACTCCGCAGATAACATAAGGTGGCGTAAACTCGATGTGCTGGCATCAGCAGCAACAGAAAAAGTGGGAAGCGTTGAATTTATCGCTAACTATACTATTGGCGATGAATATTTTGCCATGCATGAACTTTCAAGCTTTATAAAACAAAATAATAAATGGTTTTATACAACAGGCATTATGCAAAATAAATCAGGGAAATTGACGCCTAATCGAAACGATCATTGTCCATGTGGCAGCGGTAAAAAATATAAAAAGTGTTGCCTAGCTTAATAAATCTAGCTTTCGACAGATGTGAACTTGCCACATTGTAAAAATACGATAACTTGGTTAATAACCGCTGGGTTGCGCATCATAAAAGTGTGTGTCACTGGCATAATGATGTGATCTGTCATTCCAGCTAATTTGGAACTTTCTACTGAGACTTTACCATCATTGGGCATTGGTAGCATGGTTGATAAAACCAGATTGACGCTACGAGAGCCCGCAATAATACCCAATTCAAAGTCAGCCGGGCCCAATTGATTAGGTAATGCATCTTTTTTCGCAGAAAGCTGCAAACCAGCCGGTCCATTAACTGTTTTAAATCCAGGTAAGTTTTGTAGGAGGTCAACTATTTCACTGCCCGAATTGGGAGGCCCCATCATTACAACTCGACCCAAGTTTGGCATTTTGTGTCTGCGCAAAAACTGCCTGACCAAGATCCCTCCCATCGAATGCGTTACGAAATGAATTTTGCCATGCGGTCCAACTTCATCAATCGCTTTGCCAATACTCAATTCTGCAAGAGATTCAATATCATGCTTAGTTGAAGGATAATCGACGTTAACAACCTTATATCCCTGTTCTGTCAATGCACTTTCAAGCTTGTTCATTGAAGAAGCGTTGCGAGCCAAACCATGCAGGAGAATTACAGCTTCGTGGTTAAATGTCACTTTATAAAAACACCATAATAATCATACAAGCGAGCATGACTGAACCAATACTGAAAGCACTCGCGTTAACGACTTGAGATAATTCTGGTACTGCTATTTCAAGCATCTTTAGCTTCCTTGAATGAAATTCGAATTACTCGCCAGACGGCTATGTAATGTTAAGTGGGGCAAAGCTTTTGACCAACTCATCCACCGCTTTCATTTGTGATAAATAGCCCTCTAACTTATCCAAAGGCAGTGCACATGGACCATCACATTTCGCTTCATCTGGATTAGGATGAGATTCAATAAATAAACCAGCAATTCCTAATGCCATGCCACTACGCGCAAGTTCTGCAGCTTGTTGTCTTCGTCCGCCAGCAGAATCGCTGCGTCCACCAGGTTGTTGCAATGCATGAGTGGCATCAAAAATAACAGGAGCCATTGTTTTCATTTCATCCATACCCAACATATCAACGATTAAATTGTTGTAGCCATAACAAGAACCTCGCTCACACAATAGGATTTTTTGATTTCCTGCTTCCTCAAACTTTTTGATTATATGCCGCATTTCATGAGCAGCGAGAAATTGCGGTTTCTTCACATTAATAACGGCGTTAGTTTTTGCCATAGCAACAACCAAGTCGGTTTGACGAGCTAAAAAGGCGGGTAACTGAATTACGTCAGCCACTTCAGCAACAGGCGCGGCTTGAAAAGATTCGTGAACATCTGTAATGATAGGCACTTGAAATTGAGTTTTAATTTCTTCAAATATTTTTAGACCTTCTTCCAAACCAGGACCACGATAAGAATTTACAGAACTTCTGTTTGCCTTATCAAAAGATGCCTTAAAGACATATGGAATTCCTAATTTAGTCGTAACTTCTTTATATTTTTCAGCAATTTGCATTGCTAAATCTCGCGACTCCAAAACATTCATACCACCAAAAAGAACAAATGGTGCATTATTGTCAACGGTTAAGTCTTGTACTTTAACTTGTTTAATCACAACAAAAAAATCCTATGGTCATTGAGCTTATGTGCAGAATATTGGCGCTAAGCTGCCTAATGTAAACTATCTATAATCGCCCTAAAATACGAGAATAAGATACCTACATCAAAAATGAGAATGGCTGTTTAGTAAATGCCACCGTTGCTGTTAGAAACAACCAAATAACGGCACAAACGAAACCGATGATACGCGACCTATTTGTTTTCGCCCATTTTAACGCAAATAGACCAGACACAATATATAAAATAAGGCCGATGACCTTGCTCGCCACCCAACCGTCAACGTGAACCATGCTAGAAAACGTTAATAACCAAATAGCCGTTCCTATCAATACAGTGTCAACAACATGCGGCGTTATCTTGAGCCATTTTTTTTGTAATATGTTGCTGTTTTTTAGTGTCAGTGCGAAACGAAATGAGAAAATGGCTAGACTAATTACCACTGCGGTAACGTGAAGGTGCATTACTATTTGATACATATTATCGTCCTTTCTTATAATTATTCGTTTATGACTAGTGTTGCCATTAGTATGTAGCTAACGATGGTCTATGATTACTGCTTAACTATTCGTGTTATTTTAGCTAATTGATGCAAGGCCCATATAGAAGGTTTTTATCAATATATAACCTTTATATGGTGGCGATTTAATAGGGAGTCTTGGACACCGCTAACTATCCTAGCCAGCGCCCTAATGTCGCCCTATCCAATCCGTTCAAATCCTGTTTTGTCGTCACTTCCTGATAACCCCGTTGTAGCAGAAGTTGCTGAATAATATTGGCTTGCTGATGTCCGTGCTCGAGCAACAAATAACCACCCTGTTTTAAATACTCAGTACCTTTGGAAATAATATGCCTGATATCATCCAAGCCGTCTATGCCGGAAGTTAACGCACTATTAGGTTCAAAACGCACATCACCCTGGTTGAGCCATAGTGAATTTGATTCGACATAAGGAGGATTAGAAACAATTAAATCAAAGGCTTGTGTGGTTGTAATGGCTGAAAACCAGTTACTCAGCACAAACTCTACATTCAAACTATTGAGGCTCGCGTTTGCCTGCGCAAGTTCAATTATTTCTTCTTTAAAATCACATCCAGAGACAATCCAATGTGAACGTTCCGATTTAATTGCGAGGGCAATAGCACCTGTACCGGTACCCAAGTCGAGCACAGTCGCATTCTTTGATAGTGGTAATAGTATCGCCGTTTCAACTACAATTTCAGAATCGGCTCTTGGAATTAAGGTGTGTTCTGAAACACCTAAATTAAGAGTCCAAAAGGGCTGGTATCCAACTATATAGGCTACTGGATATCCATATATACGTTTGCTAAGTGTGCTTATTAGTTTCTTTTTACCTTCTTTACAAAGCAAATCACCACTTTGGGTTATCAACTGTATCGAGGTTTTTTCTAATGCGTACTCAACAAATATCTTAGCCTCTATCGCAGGCTCATTAAAAGTCAGATTTTCCTGATATTCAGTTAGCACTTCTCGACTCGCAGACAAGGCATCTGTAATAGTCTGACATGAATTAATGCGCGCACTTAGGTCACTAACTTGGGTTTCGCTAGCGCCATCAATTTTTAACCTATTGCGAGTCGATGCCACTTTTTAATCAATACTCTTCAGACAATGAAGCGAGCATATCTGCTTGATGCTCTTGGCGGATAGGTTCCATTAATGCCCCTAAATCACCCGCAATAATATCATCTAGCTTATATAAGGTTAGATTGATGCGGTGGTCGGTTACGCGCCCTTGAGGAAAGTTGTAAGTGCGTATACGCTCAGAACGATCACCACTACCCACTAAGCTTTTTCTCGTACTCGCCTCTTCTGCATTGCGCTTATCTTCTTCCATTTGATTTAGACGCGCTTGCAGAACTGACATCGCTCTTGCTCTATTTTTATGCTGCGAACGTTCATCCTGACATTCAACGACGACCCCGGTGGGTAAATGCGTGAGTCGAATTGCCGAATCAGTTTTGTTAACATGCTGACCACCTGCTCCCGATGCTCTGTAAGTATCTACGCGAAGATCCCCAGCGTTAATCTCAATCGCTTCTGATTCTGGGATCTCAGGCAAAACAGCTACTGTGCATGCCGACGTATGAATGCGTCCTTGAGACTCTGTTTCTGGTACTCGTTGAACTCGATGACCACCCGATTCAAATTTCAATACACCATAGGCTCCGGCGCCACTGACGTTAACAATAATTTCTTTGTAGCCACCATGATCACCAAGGTTCGAACTCATCAGCTCAAGTTTCCAACCTTTTGTTTCTGCATAACGGCTATACATACGGAATAAATCGCCTGCAAATATTGCCGCTTCATCACCGCCAGCGCCCGCACGGATCTCTAAGAAACAACTATTGTCATCTTTAGGATCTTTGGGTAGCAATAAAATTTGCAGACTCATTTCTAATTCTTCGACGCGGGCTTTGCTATCTTTTAATTCTTCTTGCGCCATTTCTTTTATTTCAGGATCACTTTCCTGGAGCATCTCTAGCGCAGATTCAACATCCTTTTGGGCTGTTTGATAGCTGCCGAACTGATTCACAACAGCTTCTAGTTGTGAATATTCCTTGCTTAAATTGCGGAATTTATCTTGGTTACCAATCACACTAGGATCGCCCAACAGCGCTTGAACTTCTTCAAAACGCTCTACCAACGATTCTAATTTATGGACTACGGACTGTTTCATTCTTTTCCTGTTTCTCTTTTGACTGCCCCTTCTAATCCTAGCGCTTTTGCTAAAAAGTGTAGATTATCATCGTCGGGCAGCTTGCTTGCTTGTTGCAAAGCTTTTGTTGGGCCGTGTAACATAGCTTGGGTTAATTTGAAGGCCAATTCTTTCATGGCCTCGTCTGGCGCAATGCCATCATCAATCTGCTTTAATGCTCTTTGCAGCGCATCATCACGGGTTTGTTCCGCTTTTTCACGATAGTTTTTTATTAAATCAACGTTTTGGTAATGCTGTTGCCAATCCCCATAACTAATTACCATTTCGCCAATCATGTGTTCAGCTTGCTGCGCTGCGACTTCGCGATTTGCTACGTTTTGTTCAACAATATTCTGTAAATCATCTACGGTATACAAATAAGCGTCATCTAACTCTCCGACTTCATGTTCAATATCTCGGGGGACCGCCAAATCAATCAGCAACATAGGTTTATGTTTTCTGGCTTTAAGCGCGGTGGCTACAGTCCCTCTGCCGATAAGCGGCAATGAACTTGCCGTCGAGCTAATCACAATATCAGCTTGCGCTAAATGCTCGGGTATTTGGCTAATTGTAATTGCGGTCCCTTTTAGACTTTCTGCGAGTTTACTTGCTCTTGAAAGCGTCCTATTCGCAACCGTAATAGACTTTGTTTCGGCATCAACTAGATGTTTTGCAACCAATTCGATGGTTTCGCCTGCACCTATTAACAATACATTACTGTCTGTTAACTTTGAAAATATTTGTTTTGCTAACTGCACGGCAGCGAACGCCACAGAAACCGCATTAGCGCCAATTTCAGTATCGGTGCGCACTTTCTTAGCAACGGAAAACGTAGATTGAAATAGCTTTTCAAATTCTGCGCTTATTTTACCCGCGTTTTTAGATTCAGTATATGCTTGCTTCACTTGACCTAAAATTTGAGGCTCACCTATAATTAACGAATCTAATCCGCAGGCAACTCGCATCAGATGACTGATGGCCTCATCACCCTGTTTTAAATAACTATGCTGATGAATAATCTCGGAATCGGTTTGATGAAAATCAGCAAGCCATTGACATAACTTGTGCCCATCGTCAGGCTGGTTAGCCAGTATATACACTTCAGTTCTATTACAAGTGGATAAAATGACGATCTGCTTAGCACCTGTATATTGAGGGCAAGATTGTAAAGCATGCGCAAGTTTGTCCGGCGAAAAAGCGACTTTTTCCCGTAAGTTTACTGGTGCAGACTTGTGATTAATCCCGAGCGCAATGATGGTCATTTAAAAAGGGTATTATTACCATATAATGATTCTTCGCCGCATTGTACGAAAAAGCGTATATGATTGAAAGAAATTGACATTAAAGAATTAATTGTGAAACGCCCATAAGCATTGAAATTTGTTCTAATATAAGATGATTCTATTACATTAGTTGGCGTTTTACATCAGTAATTATGAGTATCATTGATAAAGCACAACTGAGAATAAAGCGCATTAATCGAGCAATTCATGTGTGATTTTATTAACGTTATTATTTATTCAACTAGCTAATTTAATTTAAGCAGTAAAAATGCTAGTCTTTCATCGTGTTACTTTACCAAAGGTATTTTTGTGCTTACCTCTTTATCATACAAATTCGCTAGTGTTTGCCTTCTTATTTTACTGATCAATGGGTGTAAGAACATGAACACTCTGCATGATAGCAAAACACTTGATATGTCGACAGAGTACCTACAATTGCCTAATCAAGGAAAACTAACATTGATGAGTCACTGGGAACTCACCGGTAAAATTGCGATTATTACACCGAATGAGCGTAAAAGTGCCTACTTAAATTGGCAGCAAGCAAACCAAGTCGTCGATTTTAGGCTAACCAATTTAATTGGTGTATCAATACTTAATCTGGCATACGATGGCGAAACTGCTCGGCTACAAGCTGATGGTGAAACTTACCAGGACCAGTCTACTGAAGCACTAGTATACCGAACTACAGGTTGGATACTTCCACTTGATAACTTGCCGCAGTGGATTAAAGGATCGGTCAATACAACAGATCAAGTGGTCCTGAATGAACAAGGTCTCCCTAATATTATCCAGCCCGTTTGTGCCACTTGCACCGGCTGGGAGATCACCTACAGTCAATACGAATATGTGCAAGGTGTATGGCTTCCTTTCTTAATTGAGGTTAACAATCCATTAAAGCAAACCCGTTTAAAATTTAAGGTCAGTCAGTGGCAAAGAAAATAACTTGGTACCCCAGCCCTGCAAAGCTTAATTTGTTTTTGCACATCACTGGTCGCTATGAAAATGGGTATCATCAGTTGCAGAGTCTTTTTCAATTGCTAGACAAAGGCGATGATATTGGTTTTGAAGTTAATACTAATAATGACGTTAAAATAGCAGAACAATTGCTTGGCGTTCCTGAACATGAAAACCTCGTTTATCGCGCGGCTATTGCGTTAAAAGCCCATGCTCCTCAAGGAGCCGGCTGCACACTTCATATCAACAAACGGTTACCCATGGGCGGCGGAATTGGTGGCGGATCTTCAAACGCTGCGACCGTTCTAGTGGTATTAAATAAATTATGGCACTGCAATCTGGATATTGAATCATTAGCCAATATTGGCTTAACCCTGGGTGCTGACGTACCTATCTTTGTGCATGGGAATACGGCATTTGCTGAGGGTGTTGGAGAAATATTATTGCCAACGATGACACCTGAAAAGTGGTATTTGGTGGCTACACCCAACGTATCTATATCCACTAAATCAGTGTTTACTTCTGTCGATTTACCTCGAAACACGCCTAAGATCGACTTTAAAACATACAGTTTTGAAAAAACCCACAATGATTGTCAAACTTTAGTTGAGAAAATGCATAAGGATGTTGCAAATTTATTACAGTGGTTGTTACACTATGCTCCGTCTAGGATGACTGGATCAGGTGCAAGTGTGTTTGCCGTTTTCGATGCGAAAGAAAACGCAGACGAGGTTCTTCATTTGTTACCTAATTGTTATGCTGGTTTTGTTGCTAAAGGCGTTAACCGTTCAGATTTACATATCGCCCTGGGGCTCTAAAATAGCGAACATCCAGCTAATGACAAATTAAAACATTATTGGGGTATAGCCAAGTTGGTAAGGCAGCGGGTTTTGATCCCGCGATCGTAGGTTCAAGTCCTGCTACCCCAGCCACCACCTAAACAACGCACTGAGGATTATCTTGTGCCTGATATGAAGCTTTTTGCAGGAAATGCTGTACCTGAACTCGCCCAGAAAGTCGCCGAACGTTTATACACTAAGTTAGGAAATGCCAGTGTTGGTCGTTTTAGTGATGGTGAAATTTGTGTAGAAATTCATGAAAACGTGCGTGGTTCTGACGTTTTTATTATTCAATCTACTTGCGCGCCAACCAATGATAACTTAATGGAATTAATCGTCATGATTGATGCATTCCGTCGCGCTTCTGCCGGCCGGATCACCGCTGTTATGCCCTACTTTGGTTATGCACGTCAAGACAGACGAGTCCGTTCAGCGAGAGTCCCCATTACAGCGAAAGTTGTTGCTGACTTCCTATCGAACGTAGGTGTAGACCGCGTTTTAACCGTTGATTTACACGCCGAACAAATTCAAGGTTTTTTCGATGTCCCAGTAGATAATGCGTTTGGTACGCCAATATTACTCGATGATATGTTCCAACGTGATTTTGTTCGACCCATTGTTGTTTCACCAGATATTGGTGGGGTAGTGAGGGCGAGAGCAACTGCAAAACTGTTAAATGATGTAGACTTAGCCATTATTGATAAACGTCGCCCTAAAGCGAACGTTGCTCAGGTGATGAATATCATTGGTGATGTCAGAGGCAGAGATTGTATTATTGTCGATGACATGATTGATACGGGTGGGACCTTAGCAAAGGCTGCTGAAGCACTCAAAGAACATGGTGCTGCTCGAGTATTCGCATATGCTACGCATGCCATATTCTCAGGTAATGCTGCAGAAAACTTGAGAGATTCAGTGATTGATGAAATTATCATTACTGACAGTATTCCGCTTCGCGCTGAAATACGAGCCTTAAAGAAAGTAAAACAATTGTCGCTTTCAGAGATGTTGGCAGAAACGATCCGCCGTATTAGTAACGAAGAATCGATATCAGCGATGTTTGAATACTAAACAAAAAAACACTTTTAAAAGCCGTCTATCCTCAACGATTTGCGGCTTTTTTTGTATTTAAAACTGCAAAAATATCTTAATTACATCAAAATCATGTAATCATGTGCTACGAACGTAATGTGGATCATAGCAAGGTAACCTGCCAAGATAATTGCGCAGCGTTAGCGCTACTTTTTAAAGGAGATTAAATATGTCTATATCCAAGGTTTGTATCACCAGCTTATTACTGCTAAATGCCGCATTATCAGGCTGTTCATTCGACAAAGCAGACAGTGAAGAATCGATAAATTCTTCTGCAAATAAATTAAGTACAACTGATCAGCAAGAATCAACGACTGATATAAATGCGACCAAAGATCTAAAATTAAGTGACGACATGCAAAAAATATCTTCAGACATACCCGAACTATTGGTACTAGAAGGCCACGTTTTATTTCAACAAATGGAAGGTGGATTTTTTGGCTTTATTGATAAAAGCGGCAATAAATACACCCCAATTGGTATGGACAAAGCCAACTTACGCCATGGTTTGGTTATACAATTAACCGGTAAAATATTACCTAATATGATAACAACTACCCAATTTGGTCAGGTCATTAAGGTTGAAAGTGTTGTGATTATAGATGAATCTAAAGCGATGGAGCCAGGGCGCCCCAACTTAAGTGACAAAGATTTGTAAAACAGAATGCCCACCGCAGCTAAGATAGTCCTTTTACCGGTGATTTGAGCGAACAGACATCAATTTTACATTGTTTGTTAATATCCACAGTGATAGAATGCGCCGCCCGTTTTAGTACGGGCTTTTGTTTTTACTGTTTTCGTCGACTCGAGTTTTTATATTAAAAAATCAATGGAACGAAAAATTAAAACACAATAAAAAAACAACAACGTACTCGATTTGGTCGCAAAATCGAGCTTATTAATTTTACATATTTGGAGACATAACATGTCTAGCGCAATTTTTAAATTGGATGCAACTGTCCGAACTGACCTAGGGAAAGGTGCGAGCCGCCGCCTTCGTCTTCAGGATAAAGTGCCTGCAATCATATACGGTGGTGATGAAGCACCTGTATCTATCACACTTGAACACAATAAAGTAAACCAAGCTCAAGAATTTGAAGCTTTTTACTCGCACGTGTTGACTATCAACATTGAAGGTAAAAAAGTAGAAGTACTTGTGAAAGATATGCAACGTCACGCATTCAAGCCAAAAGTAACGCACATCGATTTCCAACGTGTGATTGCTGGTCAGGTTTTGACTACCAACGTACCTATTCACTTCCTTAACGCAGCAGAATCTGACGCAATTAAATTGAATGGCGGTCACGCTGAGCACCACATGAACGATATCGAAGTTTCATGTATGCCTAAAGACTTACCTGAATATATTGAAATTGATTTGCAAAACGTTGAAATGGGTCAAACCATTCACTTATCAGACGTTAAATTCCCTAAGGGTGTTGAATCGGTTGAGCTAGGTAAAGGTGAAGAGCATGATTTAGCAGTTGTTACTGTTAAAACAGCTAAAGGCCCAAGTATTGCAGAAGCAGGTGAAGGTGAAGAAGACGCAACTGAGGCATAATCAGTTTGTCTGACATTCGTCTAATCGTGGGCTTGGGTAATCCAGGCCCCGAATATCAGAGTACTCGCCACAATGCGGGTGCTATGTTTGTCGAGAATTTAGCTTCAAAGTTTAATTGCCCTTTAAAATTTGAAAGTAAATTTTTTGGTTTTACTGGTCGCTTTACTCTGCATGGTAAAGATATCCGATTACTCATTCCTACTACCTTTATGAATAAGAGTGGCCAAGCGGTCGCTGCATTAGCAAATTTCTACAAAATAGATTACACCGAACTTTTAATTGCGTTTGATGAACTCGATTTTGAGCCAGGAATTGCTAAATTCAAAATAGGCGGAAGTTCCACGCAAAATGGTATACGCGATATTGTCGCTAATTTAGCCAATCAACGAGAATTTTTGCGATTAAGAATTGGTATCGGTCATCCAGGACACAAAGGTAAAGTTACCGGTCATGTTTTAGGCAAAGCCTCAAAGGCTGAACAAGAACAAATTGATGCCGCTATAGATGAAGCAATCCGTTGCACTGAGATATTGATCAAAGAGGATTTAGTCTGTGCTACACAACGATTGCATTCCTTTAAAGCGGATTAAATATTATTTGGTATTGTGCTTGGCGCAGTACTTTTCAAGAAATAGATATTAAAGGACCACGAATATGGGTTTTAAATGCGGCATTGTCGGCCTACCAAACGTAGGTAAATCTACACTTTTCAATGCCTTGACGAAAGCAGGAATTGAAGCAGCGAACTTCCCATTTTGTACTATTGAGCCCAATACTGGTGTTGTCCCAGTTCCTGACGAAAGGCTAGATGCATTAGCAAAAATCGTAGTGCCTCAGCGTGTCATTCCGACCACTATGGAATTTGTGGATATAGCCGGTTTAGTGGCTGGAGCATCGAAAGGTGAAGGTTTAGGTAATAAGTTTTTGGCTAATATAAGAGAAACTGACGCTATTGGCCATGTGGTACGCTGTTTTGAAGATGAAAATATTATTCATGTTGCTGGTAAAGTAGATCCACAAGAAGATATTGACGTCATTAATACTGAACTTGCATTGTCAGACTTAGAGACAGCCGAAAAAGCCATATTTCGAGTAGGTAAACGCGCCAAAAGTGGCGATTCAGATGCTAAATTCGAGTTGAAAGTACTTGAGAAATTACTACCTTGTTTGAATGAAGGTCAATTATTACGGGCTGTTGAGCTAAGCAAAGAAGAACATGCGGCAATTGCCTATATGAACTTCTTAACAATGAAGCCAACGATGTACATTGCTAACGTAAACGAAGACGGCTTTGAAAATAACCCACACCTTGATAAGGTGCGTGCTATTGCTGAAGCCGAAGGCGCTGTTGTTGTCAGTATTTGTGCCGCAATTGAATCCGATATCGCAGAATTAGACGATGAAGAAAAAGCTGAGTTTATGGCTGATTTAGGCTTAACAGAGCCAGGTTTAAACCGCGTGATACGTGCAGGTTATAACCTCTTAACGTTAGAGACTTATTTTACGGCTGGCGTGAAAGAAGTGAGAGCTTGGACTTATCCTATCGGCTCAACTGCGCCGCAAGGCGCAGGTAAAATTCATACCGACTTTGAAAAAGGCTTTATTCGTGCTGAAATCATTGGTTATGACGACTACATTGCCTGTAAGGGCGAATCGGGAGCTAAAGACGCAGGTAAGTGGCGTTTAGAAGGTAAAGACTACGTTCTAAAAGACGGTGACGTAATTCATTTCCGCTTCAACGTATAGAATAAATTTGAAGCCCACATTAGCAGGAGTAAATGTGGGCTAATCCCCCCCCGCACCATAGTTTTAAACAACTAATTATTATTCAATTCTACTCTTCATAAATATTTCACACTCAATGTGAAACCCAAAAGATATATTTAACGTAACTATGCTACAAAACGAAATATAACCTATTTAGTATAGGTCTCATTTACGATAAAAGTCTTTGGTGACAAAACGATATGAAAACACAACTGCCATTATTACAAGGCGAGACAGCATTACCCAGCGCACCGAAAGTGCTATTGGATGATGGAACCAACTGTATTCCACAACATTATTTGTCTTATCATCATACGAAAGAGTCTATAGAGAATATCGTAGCGGAAATAAGCTACGACCCCAGCTATCTGTTATTTGTGGACGAGGACAATGGTGGCATATTCATTCAGGTCGGCATTATCGGCATCGACAATTATGTGAGTTCGCAATCACAAGATAGTCAAAAAATTGTTTATGGCCGACGTTGGCGTGTTGAGCCACAGCTTCCATCTTCTGAGATTATACAGACCGCTTTTTTAGCATTAATGAAAGCCAGAGAGCATGAAGTTCGGGAGCTGATAAAATATAACAATAACGACAAAGCAACAACACCGTTTAGCTGTCACCATGACCTTCCATTAATGGCGATGTCAGGCAAAACCAATACGGATGATAATAGCAATCATATAAGCGAACTCGCTCTGCAAAAGCTGATTACTAAATTACAGTACGACGGCGGTCACTTCGAGCTTACAGAATTACTACCATTAAGTAGCGGTCAACTCCTCGTGACATCTCAGTTTCATCGCTCTGATGCTACCAACTTGCCCGAGTTATTGTCTCTGTCTAGCTTTAATTTGATCCTTGAAGAGCCAACCGAAAATGCTTTTCTATTCTCCCTAATGGATGCGTTATTGCACTTAAGCAACCGTCATGTAGAAGAACATTTTACTTTTAAAACATTCGCGCGATTTTCAAGAAAAAATAGCCTTAGTAAAATAAGTGAGTTGTCAGCTAAAACGCGGCACAAGGGTCTTACCGAGAATGACGTGAATTTTGCGTTAACATTCAAGCAAAATAATTATGAAACTGATGAAACTAGGGTTCCACGATTATCAGACTCTCCATTAGGTCAAAAATTAGCCTCGCAAATGCAAAGTTTTAATATTGGAACAGGTATATTACCAAGGAAAATTAAGTAATTTTGTTTATTACTTAGGTTTCTTGATTATTTTGTGTCCAACTGGTTATTTCATGCAAAAAAACGGTTGACGACCTCACTCCAACTAAGCATAATACGCGCCACTCTGAAACGGACAATCACCGCTTTAGAGTGGTAGGTAGGCTACGTAGCTCAGCTGGTTAGAGCACATCACTCATAATGATGGGGTCGCAGGTTCGAGTCCCGCCGTAGCCACCAATTCACTTATTAGGAATAATAGGTGACTGAGATATGCGGGAGTGGTGGAATTGGTAGACACGCTGGATTTAGGTTCCAGTGCTTCACGGCGTGAGAGTTCAAGTCTCTCCTTCCGCACCAAAAACTGTTGGGGTATAGCCAAGTTGGTAAGGCAGCGGGTTTTGATCCCGCGATCGTAGGTTCAAGTCCTGCTACCCCAGCCATCTCAGTTTTTAAAACTCAAAGATTTGAGTTGTAATTTACAGCATCCTTGATTACTCTTGGGGTATAGCCAAGTTGGTAAGGCAACGGGTTTTGATCCCGTCATTCGTAGGTTCGAGTCCTGCTACCCCAGCCAAATTTAGAACGCCGGTTTATCCGGCGTTTTTTGCGTTTTAAAGGAACAGAATTTTGTTATTTAACTTAGTTAATAAGATACAAAGCCACACTGAAGAATCCGCAAACATTTTTTCTAACGTATTTAATCTTATTGGTGAGTGGATAACCATCGCGGTCGACTTTATTAATATGGTTTTGTGGGGTGATGGGCAAGTCCTTATTTATATGCTTCTGATAGCGGGTATCTGGTTTACTGTAAAACTCAAATTTATTCAATTACTCAATTTTAGACACATGTTTTCGCTGCTCAAAGGCAGCAGTAAAAGTGACGCTGCTGGTATAAGTTCATTTCAAGCATTGTGCACTAGTCTTTCAGCTAGGGTTGGTACCGGTAATTTAGCCGGAGTAGCTGTTGCCATTTCATTAGGTGGCGCAGGCGCCATATTTTGGATGTGGGTTATTGCATTACTCGGTATGGCAACCGGATACGCTGAAAGCGTATTAGGCCAAGTGTATAAAATAAAAGACGAGAATGGCGAATATAGAGGTGGTCCGGCTTATTATATAAAGCAAGGCTTAAATAATTCATGGTTCGCTATCTTATTCGCCCTTTGTTTATTTTTTGGTTACGGATTCGTGTTTTCAGCAGTTCAAGCAAATACTATTACTGACGCGCTCAGTAATAGCTATGGTATAGAAACCTTTCATTCAGGATTGGTCATTATCGTCCTCGCTGGGTTAATCGTTATTGGCGGTTTACGGGCAATTGCGAGATTTGCCGAATGGATAGTCCCTTTTATGGGTATAGCGTACGTGATAGTCGCTTTAGTTATTACTATTATCAATATTCAATTATTGCCCGATGTTATTATTGACATCGTAAAGTCAGCGTTTGGATTGCAAGAAGCTGGTGCTGGCGCATTTGCGGCAGCAGTGAAAAATGGCATCCAACGAGGATTATATTCTAACGAGGCTGGTTCAGGCAGTGTGCCACACGCAGCAGCGAGTGCCTCACCCCACCCTAATCATCCAGTATCGCAAGGTTATATTCAGATGCTTGGCGTTTTTATTGATACCATGATCCTATGTACTTGCACTGCATTTATTATCTTATTAGCTGGTCATGGTAATGATGTTGGCGAAATGGAAGGTATTCGCTTAACGCAAACTGCTATGGAAAGTCATTTAGGAGCGTATGGCGGAGATTTTGTTGCTGCAGCCATTAGTTTATTTGCATTTACCTCGGTAGTCGCAAATTACGCTTACGGAGAGAGTAATTTGCATGTATTTAAACTCGACAACAAGTTTGGCCGAACTTTCTATACTACCGGTTACCTTGGAATGATTTTATGGGGCTCAATGGCCGCAGTACCCAAAGTTTGGGCAATGGCTGATATGGCCCTAGGCCTTATGACGGTGGTAAACATTATCGCGATTGTTATGCTCACGCCAACCATTGTTGCGGTTACCAAAGATTATAATGAGAAACGCAAAAATCAACAGAAAATGGACTTTATTGAGGCTGATTGCAAAATACAAGGACGCACTGAAGACAAAATTTGGAAATAGTAGGACGAACTGATATTAAAACGCAATCACAGTAAGTGATTGCGATCTTATGTGGCGCGATTGCAACGCGCTTACATGTACATAAAGAGTTGTATAAGAAGCAGAATTACAATGAGTGGTATCGCCCATTTCATAAATTTAGCTTGGGTTTCCGGGGATATCCTCACACTTGATTTCTCAAGCATAGGAATAATGACGATGAGTGCGATAAACAAAACCGCTAAAATGCCTAAAACTGCCATAAATACTTCCTTTTTATATACTTGAGCAACTAGTAGTTGCTTAAACTCTGTTTTCTCTCGGCCTTATATTCTTTTCATATAATAACCAAAGGCTTACTCGATTCCCATCGCGTATTTGAGTACTTTATGCTTAATTGGTCCCGCCATATTAGCTACTTGAACGCCTAAGTTACGGAGCATTTTTAACACGCTAATGTCATTGCTAAAGGTTTGATAAAAAACGTCCATGGCACTCATCATAATCAGGTTAGGCATTCTTCTGGTCTTTTCGTAATTTATCAATGCCTGTTTGTTAATAGCAGTAATGGGGTTATTTTTAATGGATTCAACCAAGGCATCTACGTCTTTAAAGCCAAGGTTTACTCCCTGACCTGCCAATGGGTTAATTTGATGTGCAGCATCACCTATTAACACTACATTTTTTCGCCAATATGTGTTTGCGTGCATTCGCCTTAATGGAAAACCTGTTTTATCTAGGATCTCAAAATCACCTAAAGTAGAGGGAAATCGGGCAAGAACTTCCTTTTTAATAACATCGTTATTAGTGTTTCGGATATGTTGACTCATTGGTGAGTCCGCGTACCACACTAAGTTTGCATGGCCATCAAACAAGGGAAGGAAAGCAACTGGGCCTTTTGGTGTAAATTGTTGCCATGTTGCTGATTCAAACTTAGATGCCATTTTTACTAATAGTACATTAGCTTGCTGCTCATATTGCCAGCCCGTTACGCCAATATTAGCTTGTTGACGTAATTGTGAATTTCCGCCATCTGCGCCAATCAGCATATTCGCTTGAATATGAATTTCGTTATCCAGTTTCACACTCCCTTCAGTCACATTGACACTGGTTGCTCTCCCATAGACCACTTGGATATTATCAGCATGTTCTTGTTGAATCGTGTCTATTAAAGCCAGTTGTAAAATACGGTTTTCAACAAAGTACCCTAAATAGGATTCGCCTATTTGTGACGCCTCAAAATGCAGCGCTCTGGTACTGTTTTCCCAAACCGAAAGCCGCTGGTATTGCTGACATCGCATTGCTATTACTTTATCCCATACATTGTAGCGTTGTAACAAGCTTTGAGTGAGGCGGTTTAAAGCTGAAACTCTCAAATCGGGTAAGTCAGCTTTATCGAATGGTTTAGGTTTATGTGCTTCTATAACAGCTACTTTGTAACCCAATTTTGAAAGTCCTATCGCCATGGCGCCGCCAACCATGCCGCCTCCAAAAATGCAGTAATCTACGTTTATATCCATTCGATCCTACTTTTTATGACATTATTTATGCTCATGCTTACTCACTATACAATGGTCTGCAACCGGTTGCTCGGTTGTTGTTAATTAAATATTTAGAAAGAATCTATAGCGCTAACAATAATTACGCTTTAATTAGCAAACAGTTCACGAACTTACACGCTATAATGCGTGCTAGAAACTAAATCGCACCATTCATTAAATAAGTGGTTGCGTAAGTTGTTGCGCAAGCTAACGGTGAGAAATGAAGTAGATCCGAAAGCTAGCATACATCGTTCGTATTCTCGTGCGCTAACTCAATAATATGATAAATAATGAAAAATAACGTGTTACTAGGTGCGATTGCACTCGTTGTTGCAGAAGCATTTTTTGCTGGGGTCGGTTCGATTGTTAAGCTGCTAAGCGACGACTTAAGCGAATCTCAGATGATCTTCTTCCGTAATTTGTTTGCGCTATTATTTTTAGGTCCTTGGTGCTTAAAAAAAGGGCCTGAAGCGCTACATACCCAACATATTGGTCTGCATCTATTTCGGGCAGCAACCGGTCTTTCAGGCATGTATTGTTTTTTCTATGTACTTGCAAGCATGCCATTTACATCAGCTATCATGGCCTTAAAAATGGCGCCCTTTTTTATACCTATAGTGGCCAACGTATGGTTAAAAGAAAATATTCTATGGAAAACTGTGGTTGCTATCATAATCGGATTCGTTGGTGTCGCATTTATAATAAATCCCCAACAAGGGATCCAACTTAATCTGTTATTTATTGTGATTTTTTGTGCACTTTTAGTTGCTATTACCAAATGCACAATCAGAAAATTAGCCGACACAGAACCTGCAGTCAGAATTGTTTTTTACTTTATTAGTGCGTCAACCTTATTTTCATTCCCATTGATAATAATTGACTGGCAACCCATTAGTGATGTCAATTTACTTTTATTGGTAATTATCGGTGCGTTATCTGTTTGTGGCCAATTACTAATGACACAAGCATATCATTATGCCTCCCCCGTAAAAATAGGACTACTTGGTTATTCAAGCGTATTTTTTGCCGCTATTATTGGTTATGTATTTTGGGACGAACCACTCACATTAGGCATGTTTTTTGGCGCTGTTCTTCTAATTTGGGCTGCAAATGTAACGATTAGACAACGATGGTTTATTTAATCAAAATAAAATATAAACTACTTGGCGTTTACACTAGCGTATATAGCTATTTAAGTCTAAAATGGAATGTTACACACCTATATTCCAAGCGGAAAAATAGCCGATGCGAACAAGAGAAACTCTTACGCTCGGTGCTTATATACCTAATAAAAGACGAAATATCGCTATTATGAACAAAAAGTTATTTATCAAAACCTGGGGCTGCCAGATGAACGAGTATGATTCTCAGAAGATGGCAGAACTTCTTGATGCGACGCATGGCTATACGTTAGCAGAAGAAGCGGAAGATGCAGATGTTATACTGTTGAATACGTGTTCTATTCGCGAAAAGGCGCAGGAGAAGGTATTCCACCAATTAGGCCGCTGGAAGAATTTAAAACAAGACAAGCCAGGTCTAATCATCGGTGTTGGCGGTTGCGTTGCCTCTCAAGAAGGTGCCGAAATTAGGAAGCGTGCACCCTATGTAGATATTGTTTTTGGCCCACAAACATTGCATCGTTTGCCTGAAATGATTAAGCAAATCCAAGGTGGTGACAAAGCGGTTGTTGATGTTAGCTTCCCTGAAATCGAAAAGTTTGATCGCTTGCCTGAACCACGAGCCGATGGCCCAACTGCCTTCGTATCAATTATGGAAGGGTGTTCAAAGTACTGCAGCTTTTGTGTCGTTCCCTATACTCGTGGCGAAGAAGTCAATCGTCCCGTAGATGACGTCTTGCTTGAAATCGCTCAACTTGCTGCACAAGGTGTACGTGAAGTTAATTTGTTAGGTCAAAACGTAAATGCATTCAGAGGTCCGCATTATGATGGTAGCATTTGCCGTTTTGCTGAGTTACTCGAACTTGTCGCCTCTATCGATGGTATCGACCGTATACGTTACACAACGTCGCACCCAGTTGAATTTACGGATGATATAGTAGAAGCTTATAAACACATTCCAGAATTAGTTGATCACCTGCACTTACCCGTTCAAAGTGGGTCTGATCGCATTCTTAATCAAATGAAACGTGGCCACACCGCCATCGAATATAAGTCTACTATTCGGAAATTGAAAAAAGTACGTCCTAACCTTTGTATGTCATCGGATTTTATCATTGGATTCCCTGGTGAGACAGATGCCGATTTTGAAGCCACAATGGATTTAATTAGTACCATTGATTATGACATGAGCTTTAGTTTTATTTATAGCTCGCGACCTGGCACTCCTGCAGCTGACATCATTGACGATGTAAGCGATGCAACCAAGAAGCAGCGATTACAAATTTTACAACAACGTATCAATCAAAATGCGCTGCGCATAGCGCGTAATATGGTACAAACAACTCAACGTATTTTGGTTGAAGGCCCATCGAAGAAGAATGTGATGGAATTAACCGGCAGAACAGAAAATAATCGAGTGGTTAATTTCGAAGGTGCTCCTGACATGATTGGTGAATTTGTTGACGTTGAAATTACAGAGGTTTACAGTAATTCACTGCGTGGTAAAGTACTAAGACGAGAAAAAGACATGGGATTGCGTGTTGCAGTATCACCACAAAGCATTATGGCTAGACAGCCGCAAACTGATAACACGGGTGCGACTCAATTTATTCCTGCGTAATCTGTTGATAAAAATAGGCAATTTGAACAGCTCGGTTAAAAACAGAATGTGTCATTTCATAATAAGCTGAAGTTTTAAATAAAGAGGTTATATTGAGCAAGTTAGTAAGTAACGAAATCGTATTACAGCCACAGGACAATAAACGTTTATCGAGTCTTTGTGGCCCACTAGACGACAACATCAAGCAAATTGAACGCCGCTTAGGTGTAGAAATAACCTACCGTGCAAACGAGTTTAAGGTCTTAGGTGACTTGCAACAAGCGAATGGCGCCAGCGAACTGCTAAAGTTATTATATATAGAAACTCAACCTGTTAAAGGCAGCGTTCCTAATTTAGAGCCTAACCAGGTGCACTTAGCTATTCAAGAAGTAAAATGCTTGGAACGCGCTGAAGCCGGCGATTATGGTAAAGAAGTCCATATAAAAACGAAACGGGGGGTTATAAAACCTCGCAACCCAAATCAGTCAAAGTATGTTTCTAACGTACTTACTCACGACATTACTTTTGGTATCGGCCCTGCGGGAACCGGTAAAACTTATCTTGCTGTCGCTTGCGCAGTTGATGCACTTGAGCGTCAGGATGTTAGACGCATTTTGTTAACCCGTCCTGCTGTAGAAGCAGGTGAGAAGCTAGGTTTCCTTCCCGGCGACTTATCACAAAAGGTTGACCCTTATTTGCGCCCTTTGTACGATGCACTATTTGAAATGTTAGGCTTTGAAAAAGTTGAAAAGCTCATTGAGCGCAATGTAATTGAGGTTGCACCATTAGCCTATATGCGTGGTCGTACATTAAACGATGCTTTTATTATTCTCGATGAAAGTCAAAATACGACTGTAGAGCAAATGAAAATGTTTTTAACACGCATTGGTTTTAACTCTCAAGCAGTAATTACCGGTGATATAACGCAAATTGATTTACCTAGAGGGGCGAAGTCAGGCTTGCGTCACGCCATAGAAGTATTGAATGACGTGAGTGATATTTCGTTTAATTTCTTCTCCGCACAAGATGTTGTCCGTCATCCTATTGTTGCCCGCATTGTTCAAGCTTATGAAGAACACGAAGCCAAGAAAGAAATTGAACTACAAGAAAAGAAACAACGTAGAGACGAGCAAATTCGTCATCCTAGTCAGCACATCAGCGAACAAAATGTAAATCAACCTTATACAGGTAAACAGCCTAGTAATGACGATTCTCGTTGATTTACAAGACGTGGTTGAGCAGGATAAGCTCAACCACGCTTTACCCACAGCAGAGCAAATTGAAAAATGGCTAAATGCGACTATTCATGAGTTACGATCATATACTTCTGCAAGAAATACCGCGGACTTAGAGGTTGATGCAAACGCGTATCCTAATTCTGCAAGCGATAGCGATATCGAGAATATACAGCAGCAGGCTTTTGAAGTTACCCTGCGCATAGTAGATACCATTGAATCCCGTCAGCTCAACCTGGATTACCGGAAAAAAGATAAACCGACAAATGTGTTATCCTTTCCATTCGATGCACCTGAACATATCGATATGCCGTTTTTAGGTGACTTAGTCGTTTGTGCAGCGGTTGTTGAACAAGAAGCTAAGGAACAAAATAAGCAGATTATTGACCACTGGACCCATTTATGTATTCACGGATTGTTGCATTTATTGGGTTATGACCATATACAAGAAAACGAAGCGCAAGAAATGGAAGGTATTGAAACCGCTATACTTGCCAAACTAAACATTGACGATCCTTACCTAGATCATCAAATATAAAGTACTAGGAAATAAACAAAAATATCATGAGCGACGACAACCCCCACTCTACCAGCGGTTCCTCTAATAAAAGCTGGCTAAAACGCTTAGCCTATTCTTTTAAAGGGGAACCGAGAAGCAGAGAAGAGCTTTCTGAAGTTATTTCAGACGCCGAGCAGCGTGAGTTAATTGACCCTCAAACCAAAGAGATGATTGAAGGTGTGATGACAGTTAGTGAAATTCGGGTCAGAGAAATTATGATCCCAAGAGCACAAATGGTCACTATCGATATTGAACAAAATGTTGAGCAGTTCCTTCCTATCATGCTCGATCATGCCCACTCACGATATCCAGTTATTTCCGAAGATAAAGACCATATTGAAGGTATTCTGCTTGCTAAAGACTTGCTACCTTATGCATTTTTGCCTGACAGAGCGTTTAAACTTAAAGAAGTGGTACGTGAAGCTATCATCGTACCTGAAAGCAAACGCGTAGACGTTTTACTCAAAGAGTTCCGCCAACAGCGCTATCACATGGCCATTGTGGTCGATGAATATGGCGGTGTATCTGGTTTAGTGACTATTGAAGATATTCTGGAATTGATTGTTGGCGAAATCGAAGATGAATATGATGATGATATAAAGGAAACAGACGAGATTCGACCACTAAATAAACATACTTATTCCGTCAAGGCATTAACATCTGTCGAAGATTTTAATCGTTTCTTTGAAACTACCTTAAATGAAGATGAATCCGATACAATCGGTGGCGTGGTGCTGCGCGCGTTTGGTCATATGCCAGATACCGATGATAAAGTTATTATCGAAAATATAGGATTTAAGGTTACCAACTCTGATAAGCGCCGCATCCTGCAATTAAAGATAACACTGCCAGATTCAGAGGACTAACTTCTGAATATTTGGTTAAAAGGAATTTTACTTTTCATTTTGGGGGCCAGCTTAACGTTTGCTTTTGCCCCATTTAATGCTTGGTGGCTTCCCTTTATTGTTTTACCCATTTGGTTTTTCGTTCAAGCAAATGTCACTAAACACAGTTTTAAAACTGCCTGGTTTTTTAATTTTGGGTATTTTGCTGCTGGTATCAGTTGGATCCATGTCAGCATCGCAGAACATGGAGGCCTCCCTTTAATTGTTTCCATTGCTATGATTGCCGTACTTTGTGCTTACTTAGCTGTTTTCCCTGCCATCGCAATTTGGTTAACAAACCGCTTTTTTTCTAAACAGTTTTGGCCTTTCACCCTTCCTCTTTTTTGGTTAGCCTTAGAATTTGCTCGCGCACATTTCATGACTGGATTTCCTTGGTTATCGATTGGCTATAGTCAGCTCGAAGGTCCCCTCAGTGGCTGGATCCCCATTATTGGTGAGATTGGTGTTAGTGCCATATTAATACTTATTACAGTCAATCTCGGGTTAACGCTAAGGCTGGTGCAAGCCAATATATCTTGGCGTATTAAAGGACTTCAAACTATTATTGTGGGTTTCATATTTTGTGTCTCCGGATTGGTATTAAATTCAATTAATTGGACAGAGCCCAGCGGTGAAATGAAACGCGTTAGTATGGTCCAAGGTAACATTGAACAAACTATTCGATGGGTACCAGAGCAAGATCAACCCACTATGCAGAAATACTGGGATTTAAGTAGTGAACACTGGAACGCTGATTTAATTATATGGCCAGAAGCGGCTATTCCTAAGCTTGAAATTGCTACCACAGGTTTTCTTGAATTAGTCGATAAAAAAGCAACAGAAACAAACACAGCGCTCATTACCGGTATCGTTGACGTTAATTATAATACAGAAAAAATCTATAATAATTTAATCAGCTTGGGAAATGATAAATTAAGTCAAAATACTATCCCTTATGCATACGGTCACAAGAATCGTTTTGCAAAGCATCATCTATTACCGATCGGCGAGTTCGTGCCCTTTGAATCTATTTTAAGAACACTCGCCCCAATATTTGATTTACCAATGTCTTCTTTTACAAGAGGGAGTTATGTGCAAGCAAATTTATTGGCAAACGGAATCAAACTCGCACCAGCCATTTGTTTTGAAATTGCTTTTCCGAACCAAATCAGAGCGAACTTAAATGACGATACAGATGCTATTATTACAGTCAGTAATGATGCTTGGTTTGGCAATTCTCACGGCCCACATCAACATTTAGAAATAGCACAAATGCGCGCCAAAGAATTTGGGTTACCTGTGCTGCGATCGACCAACACGGGTGTTACGGCGTTTGTAGATCATAAAGGCATGATCAGCGCTATAGCCCCACAATTTGAAGATACAGTGTTAACTCATGATGTATTGCTAGTTGCCGGAAAGACCCCTTATAGGGAGCTTGGCAACTTGCCAGCTTATGTGTGTTTTCTTGTTCTATTTATTATTGGTACGCACCTTCAGCGCAAAATAAAGATCGCATAATCAATATCCAGATTATATTAGGCCAATTTTTAAAGTTTAACTCGGTAAGAAATGTAAAAATCAATCTAAAATCAATTTCTTAATTGCTCGTAAAATTCGAGCTATAACGAATAATTAATCGACTTTTCTTGTATATAACTGTTGCGTACACTGCTACGAAATTCATTAGGAGTCAATATGCTAGAAAAACTAAAACAGGTATTTAATCACGATGCCGCCGGCGGGGTGCTATTAGTATTGGCCGCTTTACTCGCCATGGTAATGGCGAATACTCCTTTAAACAGTTTCTATAACGACTTATTCAATACCTCGGTTGCGGTCAAATTTGGTGCATTTGAAGTAAACAAACCTCTCATCCTTTGGGTTAACGATGGTTTGATGGCAATATTTTTCTTTCTGATTGGGCTAGAAGTCAAACGAGAAGTGCTGGTTGGCCATCTAAAGTCACGAGACCAAGTGATGTTACCGGCTATCGGCGCTGTCGCCGGTATTGCCTTCCCAGCGCTAGTTTATGTTTTTTTTAACTATGAAGATCCTGTTGGTATTAACGGTTGGGCAATTCCTGCGGCAACCGATATTGCCTTTGCTTTAGGTGTTTATAGTTTATTCGGAAAATCACTTCCAGTTACTTTAAAACTGTTCCTTCTATCGGTTGCTATTTTTGATGATATTGGGGCAATTATTATAATCGCACTGTTTTATTCTGCGGAGTTATCCACAACATCATTAATTATTGCCGCAGTGGGCATGTCAATTATGTTCGCCTTTAATCGTCTCAAAGTTAGCTCTGAAGCAATGTACATACTTGTGGGTGTGGTAATTTGGGCAGCCGTTTTAAAATCAGGAGTACACGCGACATTGGCTGGATTCGCAATGGCATGGTTTATTCCTCTTAAGGGCCACAACCGCAGTGGGCAGGCAATGTTGCCGCACTTAGAGCATAAATTACATCCTTGGGTCGCGTTTGCAATATTACCTATTTTTGCCTTCGCTAATGCAGGAGTGCAACTCGTTGGCACAACCAGCGAACAAATATTCAACCCTATTGTTATTGGTGTTATGGCTGGTCTATTTGTTGGTAAACAGGTCGGCATATTTGGTGCATGTTGGTTGGCTGTGAAAGTCGGCTTTGCAAAACTGCCGGATGGTGTGAGTATGGGTCAGCTATATGGTGCATCGATACTATGTGGTATCGGATTCACTATGAGTTTATTTATCGGTACTCTCGCATTTGAAAATATGAGTGCAGATTATCTCAATAGTGTAAAAGTTGGTGTGTTGGCAGGGTCGATTCTGTCTGCGATACTCGGTGGTATAGTTATATCACGATCGTCAAAGAGCTTTAATAGAAGACAGGTAGCAGATCAAACCACTGCTTAGACGATAGCAGGTATACTATGAAAAAAAGTAAGGCGCTCCATGAGCGCCTTACTTTTGGCTAAACACTTTGAAATAAATACGTACAGAATCTTTCTTGAGTTTTAAGCAATAATATAATGTTATTTGACACAAAATAATAAGAAACACGCTTTACTTATAATTGGTCAATGCATTGATAAAGGTGGTCAGTTTTGCAAATTTTCAATACTATAAATAAGAGCAATCTGCGTGGCGATATTTTAGGTGGTGTTACAGCCGCTATCGTATCGCTGCCTTTAGCGTTGACCTTTGGTGTTGCGTCCGGTGTTGGACCTGAAGCTGGTTTGTATGGCGCAATAATTATCGGATTATTCGCTGCATTGTTCGGTGGCACTCCTACCTTAATATCTGAACCAACCGGACCCATGACAGTTATTATGGCCGCGGTAGTAACCGCTCTGGTTGCCGATAATCCTGATAACGGATTAGCGATGGCATTCACCGTAGTCATGATTGCCGGTTTCACTCAAATTCTTTTTGGTGTCATGAAACTGGGCAAATATATCACCATGATGCCATACAGTGTAATCAGCGGATTTATGTCTGGCATTGGGTGTATTCTAATCGTAATGCAAATTGCTCCTGCCTTAGGGTCCCCTTCACCTACTGGGGGTGTAATGGGAACCCTTTCGACATTACCTGAGATCATTAGAAATATCAGTTTCACCGAATTTAGTATGGCAATTGCCACCATTGCGATCTTGTATTTAACGCCTAGAAAACTCAAGAATATTGTACCTCCGCAACTCATTGCACTTATCATGATATCGCTTGTTTCCGTGTTGTTCTTCCAAAGCTTGGATATCCGAAGAATTGGTGAAATAAACGTAACTTTGCCTTCCCTAATTTTTCCTGAGTTTACTCCAGATCAAATAAAAACAATGGTCCTGGATGGCATTGTGCTCGGCATTCTCGGCTGTATCGATTCAATGCTGACTTCTGTCATTGCAGATAATCTAACCAGAAGCGAGCACAAATCAGACAAAGAATTAATAGGCCAAGGTATCGGTAACATAATGTCTGGTTTATTTGGCGGTTTACCAGGAGCTGGCGCTACCATGGGAACCGTAGTTAATATCCAAGCTGGAGCCAAAACAGCGCTCTCCGGATTGATCCGAGTCCTAATATTAGTTGTCGCCGTGTTTGGTGCTTCTGGATTAATTTCTGTTATCCCCATTGCAGTGCTCGCAGGTATAGCGGTCAAAGTCGGTATCGATATACTCGATTGGAGCTTTATTAAACGTGCTCACAAGGTATCTAAACAATCTTCATTAATAATGTATGCCGTTTTACTACTTACCGTTTTTGTCGATCTTGTTGTTGCAGTGGGTATTGGTGTTTTCATTGCCAATATAATAACCATTGAAAAGCTCAGCGCCTCTCAAGCTAAAAATATTAAAGCGATTAGTGATGTAGATGGAAGCTTGCCGCTCACTATTGAACAACGACAATTACTTAATAGAGCAAATGGTCAGATTTTATTCTTCTATTTGAGTGGCACTATGATATTTGGCGTATCAAAAGCATTGTCGCGGGAATTAAGCAGTATGACGGAACATAAAGTGATTATTATCGATTTAAGCGATGTCTCATTCCTAGACGATACGATTGCTCTGGCTATTGAAAACTTAATTAAGGACGCAAATCAGTTAGAGAAACATATCCTTATGTTAGTAAAAAAAGGTAGTTCAAAAACAAAGCTTCAAAAAATGGGTTTTGCCGAAATTTTACCCCCTGATGCATTTGTAAATAATCGTACAGAGGCACTCACTAAAGCTACTGATTGGTTACATTCACAGGAATTAGCAAAAAAATTAGAGGGAGATAAAGTAACTGCATCAATAACAGTGACGGGGTGATTACGCGAGTAAGTAACGGCGTTGGGGGCACTCTAGGAGAGTGAACTGGTGTGTTGCCAACTCACTCGTCTTTAGTAAACTATATTATCAAGGTGATAGGGGCAGAATCAGATGTATTTAACTTCAATAATCTCAAACTCAACTTTGCCCGCTGGAGTTTGAATATTCACTACATCATCAGCTACCTTACCGATAAAACCTCTCGCAATCGGTGAATTAACTGAAATAAGTAGTTTTTTGATATCTGACTCATCGTCACCGACAATTTTATAGGTGATCTCTTCTTCTGTTTTGCAATTCATTACCGTAACAGTTGTGCCAAATATGACCTTGCCGTTGTTAGTCATTTTAGTAACATCTATAATTTGTGCGTTCGATAATTTACCTTCTATATCTTGAATGCGCCCTTCACAAAAGCTTTGTTGATCTCGCGCAGCATGGTACTCCGCGTTTTCTTTCAAATCGCCATGCTCGCGAGCCGTAGCAATCGATTTAATAATTTCAGGACGCTTTACAGTTTTTAACTCAAGCAATTCTTTTTGTAGCATTTGAGCGCCATGGGCAGTCATGGGATATGTAGTCATGTATCTACTCTTTATTTATTTGTATTATCTGAGACGGAAGAGTGATGCTAATATTTTTATAATAGCTTCTTTACAACAACAGCTTGCCCTAAAACGTCGTTCAGCTATCCATATTAGACAAAAATGCGCCATCTAAGGCGCATTTCAATTTCAATCATTTCGTTGATTATATACTATTTTCGAAATGACAAAAGCCCGATAATTAACTTCAACACAATTTTAACCAAGTTCTTTTAAGCCTTCAATCGCTTATGTAGTTCTTGAACTGAGGTAACATTGGTTTTTGCATCAGCAGTCCTAGCTCTAATCGTTGCAAAAGCAGCATTGATAGTCGTAGTGTAACTGGTCTTGCTAAGCAAAGCTTCGCGACGAATATAAACAGAATCGGTTATCGCTTGTCTACCCTCTGTCGTGTTCACAACGTAGCAGTATTCACCATTTTTAATAGCATCAACAATATTTGGACGGCCTTCAGATAGTTTGTTCACGGTACCGCATACAACACCATGCTCACCTAAGAACTGAGCTGTTCCTTTGGTTGCTTCAACAGTAAAGCCCTGCTCTAGCATTTCTTTTGCTAATCCAATTAAGCGTTGCTTGTCATTATTACGAACCGATAACAACACTTTACCTTCAACAGGTAGCGGCGCCGATGCTCCTAAATTAGCTTTTGCGTAAGCTTCTTCAAAGCCATCGCCAACACCCATTACTTCACCCGTCGACCGCATTTCTGGTCCTAACAGTGGATCAACCCCTTGGAACTTAGCGAAAGGCAGAACCACTTCTTTTACAGAAAAATAAGGCGGAATAATTTCTTTGGTAAAGTTTTGTTCCGCTAGGCTCTTACCAGCCATTACTCTGGCTGCAATTTTCGCGATAGGAGCCCCCGTTGCTTTAGACACAAAAGGTACTGTTCTAGCCGCTCTTGGGTTAACTTCAATCAAGTAAACTTCATTATCTTTTATTGCAAACTGGGTATTCATTAAGCCAACAACTTCAAGTTCTAAGGCCATTTGAGTCACTTGTTTACGCATTACATCCTGAATTTCTTTTGATAATGTATAAGGAGGTAAGCTGCATGCTGAATCACCTGAATGCACACCTGCTTGCTCAATGTGCTCCATGATCCCGCAAATAACCACTTGTTCACCATCACAAATGGCGTCTACATCAACTTCAATTGCATCGTCCAAGAAACGATCTAGTAGTACAGGACTGTCATTGGACACTTTCACCGCTTCGTTCAGATAGCGACGCAGATCCTGAAGGTCATATACGATTTCCATCGCACGACCACCTAACACATAAGAAGGACGAACTACCAAGGGGAAACCAATGATCTCTGCTTGAGTTAGCGCCTCTTCCAAATTACTAACTGTCGAATTAGCCGGCTGCTTTAAACCTAATTTGTTGACCATATGCTGAAAGCGTTCACGGTCCTCTGCGCGATCAATGGCGTCAGGTAATGTACCGATGATAGGCACGCCATTGTCTTTCAATGCTCTGGCCAACTTAAGTGGAGTTTGACCACCATATTGAACAATAACGCCTACTGGCTTTTCAATACGCACAATCTCTAGCACATCTTCTAACGTTACTGGCTCAAAATATAAGCGGTCTGATGTATCATAATCGGTTGAAACCGTTTCAGGGTTACAATTAACCATAATCGTTTCGTAACCATCTTCGCGCAGAGCTAGTGCCGCATGCACACAACAGTAATCAAATTCAATGCCTTGGCCTATGCGATTTGGACCGCCACCGAGCACCATAATTTTCTTTCTGTCTGAGGGATTGGACTCGCACTCTTCATCATACGTACTGTACATATAAGCGGTCGATGTGCTGAATTCAGCCGCACAGGTATCAACGCGTTTATAAACAGGGAATATATCGAATTTTTTGCGTGTATCACGCACATCATCTTCAGCTACATTGGTTAACTCAGCCAATCTTGCATCAGCGAAACCTTTGCGCTTCAGGTTGCGCATCAAGTTTTGGTCAATTTCAGATAAACCGATGCGTTCAACTAATTGCTCCAATTGTACAATTTCTTCAATTTGCACCAAATACCAACGATCTATATTGGTCAGTGTATTAACTTCATCTACTGACATGCCCATTCTGAACGCATCACCTATATACCAGATGCGTTCTGCACCAGGTTCACGAAGCTCATAAATCAACTTATTTTTAGCTTCTGGGTCGTTCAAATCAAGAATTGGGTTCAAGCCAGATACACCAACTTCAAGCCCGCGTAACGCTTTCTGAAGCGATTCTTGCATATTTCGGCCAATTGCCATTACTTCGCCAACTGACTTCATTTGAGTTGTCAAACGATCGTTAGCCCCAGCGAATTTTTCAAAGTTAAAACGTGGGATTTTAGTCACAACATAATCAATTGCTGGCTCAAACGATGCTGGTGTTAAGCCACCTGTAATATCGTTTGCCAGCTCATCCAGTGTATAACCAATAGCAAGTTTCGCTGCAATTTTAGCAATCGGGAATCCTGTCGCTTTAGATGCCAATGCAGATGAACGAGATACGCGCGGGTTCATTTCAATAACAACCATGCGCCCCGTATCTGGACAAATACCAAATTGCACATTTGAACCACCAGTCTCGACACCAATTTCACGTAATATTGCCATGGATGCATTACGCATAATTTGAAATTCTTTGTCTGTCAGGGTTTGTGCTGGCGCAACCGTAATTGAGTCCCCCGTATGCACACCCATCGGATCGAAATTTTCAATTGTACAAACAATAATGCAGTTATCTGCTTTATCGCGTACCACTTCCATCTCATATTCTTTCCAGCCAATTAATGATTCATCAATAAGCAGCTCTGTCGTGGGCGATAAATCAAGGCCACGTGTACAAATTTCAGTAAATTCATCTTTATTGTAAGCAATACCGCCACCACTTCCACCCATGGTGAATGACGGGCGAATAATACAAGGAAAGCCGATTCGAGTTGATACATCGTAAGCCTGTTCTAAGCTATGCGCTATTTCAGCTCTCGGGCATTCCAAACCAATAGACTTCATTGCTTTATCGAAGCGTTCGCGGTCTTCTGCTTTGTCGATAGCATCTGCAGATGCACCAATTAACTCAACATTAAACTCTTCCAGAACACCAAATTTGTTTAAGTCGAGCGCACAATTTAGTGCAGTTTGACCACCCATTGTGGGTAATACCGCGTCAGGTCGTTCTTTTGCAATAATGTTGCGCACAACTTCCCAGTGAATAGGCTCGATGTATGTTGCATCTGCCATGTCAGGGTCAGTCATAATGGTAGCTGGGTTAGAGTTAACAAGAATAACTCGGTAACCTTCTTCACGTAATGCTTTACAAGCTTGCGCTCCGGAATAATCAAACTCACAAGCTTGACCGATCACGATAGGTCCAGCACCAAGAATTAAGATACTCTTGAGGTCGGTACGTTTTGGCATAGTCTAATTTCCTACTATTAAGCTTGTTTTTGAGACTGAACTATTTGTTCAATAAATTTATCGAATAACGGCGCTGCATCGTGCGGTCCAGGGCTTGCTTCAGGGTGACCTTGGAAGCTAAACGCCGGTTTGTCTTTGCGCTCTATACCTTGCAACGACTTGTCGAATAAAGATACATGAGTCACTTTAAGGTTGTCTGGTAGCGACGACTCGTCCACCGCAAAACCATGGTTTTGGCTCGTAATCATGACGACTCCACGGGCTAAATCTTTTACTGGATGATTTGCGCCGTGATGTCCAAATTTCATTTTTTGTGTTTTTGCACCACTTGCTATTGCGAGTAGTTGATGACCAAGACAAATACCAAAAATTGGAATAGATTTGTCTAAAAATACTTTGATAGCTTCAATTGCATAAGCACAGGGTTCAGGATCGCCTGGACCATTAGATAAGAAAATACCATCTGGATTAAGTGCTAACACTTCTTCCGCAGAAGTTTGCGCTGGAACCAAGGTAAGTTTGCAACCGCGGTCTACCAGCATTCTCAGAATGTTATTTTTCGCACCAAAATCATAAGCAACAACATGATAAAGTAGGTTTTGCTGGTTAGTAGCATAGCCCTTACCAAGTTCCCATGATCCGTCAGTCCATGTTGTGTGTTCTGATCTGGATACTACTTTTGCTAGATCCATACCTTTTAATCCAGGAAACGCTTTTGCTGCAGCCAACGCTTGCTCTTGGGTCAATGCATCCGCCGTTACAATACAACCGCGTTGAGCCCCTTTATCACGCAAAATTCGCGTCAAACGTCGCGTATCAATGTCAGCTATTGCAACGATGTTATTGGCCCGAAGGTAATCAGAAAGGGATTGTTCGCTTCGAAAACTACTAGCGACGAGAGGAAGATCTCGAATTATTAGGCCTTTAGCCCAGATTTTATTGGATTCAACATCTTCGGAATTTACTCCGGTGTTACCAATGTGAGGATATGTCAGTGTTATTATTTGTTCAGCGTATGATGGGTCGGTAAGTATCTCTTGATAACCGGTCATTGATGTATTGAAGACAACCTCACCAACACTATGACCCGCACAACCTATAGCTGTACCGTTGAAAACAGAACCATCTTCTAGCACTAAAAGAGCAGAAATAGCCAAGTCAACCTCCTAAAATTAAAGGTAACAAGGGAAATAACAGCGAAACGCTAGTATTTCCGAAAAATACGTCAAAAGCAGCGAAAAATCGCTTTCTGAGTAGCTTCTTCGCGAATCGTCACATTTTCAATACATGAGCGCCAGCTCAATCGTATGGCTTTTCTTGCCAAAGACTTATGCTTGCGCCTAGAGCGAAATTGCAATTTTGTGGCAAATTCCGCTGATTATATATTAATGATTAAAAATGATCTATTTTTTTCTTAAATTAAACGAGAAAATATGGAAAAACAAGCATTAGGGTTAATATTGGCTACGAAAGCATCAAAAAATACAAATATCAAAATCGACATTTGTATTTTTATAGGTGTATGACGTAACGTTAAATTTAACTTATTGTAAATTTAACACTTGTTGCATGCTATAAAGACCTGCAGGCTTATTTTTAAGCCAAATAGCAGCCGTTAATGCCCCATTCGCAAAAGTTAAGCGACTAGATGCTTTGTGGGTTAATTCTATTCTTTCACCTATCGTGGCAAATATAGCGGTATGTTCGCCAACGATATCACCCGCGCGGATCGTACAGAAACCAATGCTTTGTTGATCGCGCTCACCGGTGTCACCTTGTCTACCATAAACTGCACATTTAGACAGGTCACGACCTAATTCATCTGCAATGACCTCGCCAATGGCGACAGCGGTTCCGGACGGTGCGTCTTTTTTATAGCGGTGATGTGCTTCTACTATTTCAATATCCGCATTTTGTCCCATTACTGCACTTGTTTGTCTTACTAAACTGAGCAATAAATTGACGCCAACACTGTAATTGGCGGCAAACACAATAGGAATTGATTTCGCTGCTTGGTCAATCATTCCCAACTCAAGAGCAGAAAGTCCAGTAGTGCCTATAACGATTGCCTTATTATTGCTGACGCACCAATCAAGATTCGATTGCAAGGCTTGAGGCAAGGTAAAGTCAATAATGACATCAGCAATACCAGTGGGTTTTTGCCGTGTATCGCATACCTTAATGTATTGTTTAGCAACTCCTGCCAGTTCACCTGCATCAATACCAATCAATGAAGAACCACTTCGCACACTAGCAAATCCAAGTGATACGTCGGTATGCTGATAGCAAGCATCAATTAATACTCGTCCCATGCGGCCGTTAGCACCCAAAACACCTATTTTAGTCATATGAACTCTATCTCTTTTACGTTTATGATATATTGCCCGAATAACAGAAAAAGCTAAAGCTTGATTTAAATTTATAATAACGATGGAACAATTTTCTTTGAGTTATGATCATTAACACTGGTTTAAATGAGCCGGAAGTAAAAGACTAGCCAAAGTGCAGTCGTTCAACTCATTGATATCTAGAAATACGGAACATTCATGCAAAAATTATATATTTGGGATTTCCCTACTCGTCTTTTTCATTGGCTGTTGGTCATTGCCATTGCGTCGCAATATATAACAGCAGAACTAATTGATGACGCTATTCAATGGCATTTTTATGGTGGTTATTTTATTTTGGGGCTCTTGATCTTTAGATTACTTTGGGGCATTTGGGGGGCTTATTATGCAAAGTTTTCGCAATTTATAGTGACGCCACAACGCGTAATACAATATTCAAGCACCTTCACTAAAAGTAATTATAAGCCAAATTTGGGTCACAACCCCTTGGGTGCCTATTCAATAATTTTTATTCTAACGGTATTATTAACGCAAGCTATCAGCGGCTTATTTATCACTGATGACATTTTTCATAGCGGTCCTTATTACAATGCGATAGGAGACGACACGCGAGACATAATGAATTGGTTGCACCACCAGGGATTTACAGCAATCTGGCTTTTTCTTGCTTTGCATATCGGCGCAATGCTTGTCTACCAATTTGCAAAGAAACAGAACTTAATCGTCAGTATGATCACAGGATATAAGACACATAAAGACAAAATACCAGCCATTCAAGCGCAAAATCATTGGTTGAAGTTTGTAGTCTTCACCTGCCTTTCAGCAATAATCGTCTATCTCATTGTCGTTACTTTTGCACCAAAAATTGTTGACGATTTCTACTACTAATTAGCTTATTACGTGTTCAAAAAAATAATACATGGGCTACGTTAGGCCTAAAGCGAAGGCGGAGTTGACTGTATAAAGAGGAGATAAAAAAAGAGCCAAGGTTATTCACCTTAGCTCTTTTAGTTAAAGACTCTAAACCAACGATTTGTACTAGAAAAATGCGTTCGCTTGAGAAATTGTCAATCCATAAAGAATAGTTAAACTCACAGCAATTGCCGTTTGTTTTAAAGCATCTTTCGACATAATAGCCAATCCTTTTTTTATTTTTATTTAGGATTTAGCGCTAGTAACGTCCATGTTTTCATAGAGACCTCAAAGGGTATTGATGTCTCTTCTCTACAATCATTGTAATTGCTATAAAAGCAATTATAGCACTGATACAATAAACACGTTTCTCCCAAAACTTGTCATCGTTAACATTAATATTACATAAAAATTACACCAAATAAACACTACATTAGTTTAATTTCATTACTTAACGATATTATTATTTTGAATAAAATAAATTACTTTAATTTCAGAAACTTAAAAACATTAGGTTCTTTAACATTGTTAATAAAGAAATCCTATTTCTGATTAATTTTCATACACATTAGGTGTTTTACGTTTTTATAGATACCAACCCGATCGCATTAATCTTTCTTAAATTTATCATGACACGCTTTACACGTTGAACCTAAGTCACCTATGGCCTTGCGATAATTGCTTTCGTCTTTGGCTAATGCTACTTGTTGCAGAACCGCAGCGGCATTAATCAGGTCTTGTGTTTTGCTTTTAAAGTCTTCCATTTCATCCCAAACGACATCTTTGGCGTCAGTTTCCACTGGAAACTTTCTGGTGTCCAATTCAAAGTAATCCCCCATCATCAAAGCGAGTTGTCCTATGCGTAATGAATTAGTTGTTATGACATCTGCGTCATAAGCAATTTGACCTTTGGCCATGGCGCCAAGCGGGCCCATATTGCTTCGAACCAATTGCAATACCGCTTTCCTAAAATCGACAGCCGTGTTTGCCTGTTTTTCTGAACTTGCTTCTTTCGCGAAAACTAAAGGTGTGGTTAAGGTCGCAGCTAAAGCCAGTGAAATTAGTATTTTCTTCATATTGTGTCCCTGTTTTAACATATTGTTATTGTTATTAAAATTTTACTATTATAAAAGCATATATTCACAGTCTATTTACAAAATATCCCTTAAACGCAATTAACTTTCTCGTTAGTAAGAATAGACTAATTGTTGGAAACAAACATTTATTATAAACATAGTAATATGATTACTTGGTTATAAACGCTATGGAGAACAAAAAAATCAACCAAAAAAAAACGCTCAATTTACTAGAGCGTTTTTATTTTTTTGTTTGCAAGCGCGTAAAACATAGAGTCTATACAAACGGATATTACAAATTACTTGGTTAAATCGTCAAAGAATCTCTTCACACCATCAAAAAAGCCCTGCTCTTTTGGGCGATGCTTGCCACCGCCAAGAGAAGCATCAAATTCTTCTAGCATTTCTCTTTGCTTCGGGGATAACTTAACTGGCGTTTCGATGACAACTTTACACATCAAGTCACCTACACTGCCGCTGCGAACAGATTTAACTCCTTTCCCTCTGAGACGGAACATTTTACCTGTTTGCGTCTCTAGCGTAATCTTCAGCTTCACTTTGCCATCTAAGGTAGGAACTTCGATTTCACCGCCTAGTGCGGCAGTAGCAAAACCTAAAGGCACTTCGCAATATAGATTATTACCGTCGCGTTCAAAAATTTCATGCGCACGAATGTTAACCTGAACGTAGAGGTCTCCAGCAGGAGCTCCGTTTTCGCCAGCTTCACCTTCACCCGTAAGACGAATTCTATCACCCGTATCAACGCCTGCAGGCACCTTTACAGATAACGTTTTAGTTTTTTCAGTACGACCTTGGCCACGACATGGACTACACGGATCGCCAATGATCTTACCCTTACCTGAGCAAGTGGGACAGGTCTGCTGTACAGCAAAGAAGCCCTGGCGCATTTGTACCTGACCGTTTCCTTTACAGGTTGGGCACCCCGTAGGTGACGATCCCTTATTCGCTCCTGAACCGTGACAGCTATCACATTCAACTAAGGTGGGAACGCGAATTTCAACGTCCTTGCCACGCACGGCCTCTTCCAATGACATCTCAAGATTGTAACGTAAATCAGACCCTTGGCGAGCACGCGATTGACGACCTCGTCCACCACCAAAAATATCACCGAAAACATCACCAAAGATATCGCCAAACTCAGCACCTTGACCATGGCCGCCGCCGCGACTTTGATCTACTCCGGCATGACCATATTGGTCATACACAGGACGCTTTTTAGAATCAGTTAAAATTTCATGCGCTTCTTGCGCCTCTTTAAATTTTTCTTCCATCCCCTTGTCGCCTTGAGTGCGATCGGGGTGGTATTTCATTGCGAGCTTCTTATAGGCTTTCTTTATGGTGCGTTCATCAGCACCGCGTTCTACGCCTAATACTTCGTAGTAGTCTCGTTTGGACATAAGATCAAAATTTCCCGCATTGTGTGTCTTTGTTTTATAAAGGCTCTTTAGGCCATCATTCAGCATTCAACTTAGTGCTTAAAAGTTCTTATAAAACAATAAATTAATATAGATAAAGTCAGTTAACTTCAATACAAACAGGGCGCAATCTGAATTTATCAGTTGCGCCCAATTTATTAGCTTAGTTAATTAACAATAATTATTTTTTATCGTCTTTAACTTCTTCGAACTCGGCATCAACAACATCGTCATCTGTATTATCAGATTTCGCTTCGCCACCTTCTGGTGCGCCTTGGCCCTCTGCTGCGGCTTTCGCTTGAGCAATTTCCATTAGCTTCGTTGACGCTTCCATCAAGGCTTCTGTTTTAGCTTCAATTGCAGCTTTATCATCGCCTTTACGCGCTGTTTCTAAAGCATCAATCGCTTCTTCAATCGTTTTCTTGTCTTCTTCCGGTAATGCTTCACCCGCTTCTTCAATTTGCGTGCGAGTTCCGTGTATCATACCATCAGCTTGGTTACGAGCTGCAACTAATTCTTCAAATTTGGCATCTGCTTCTTTGTTAGCTACGGCGTCTTGAACCATTTGTTCGATTTCTTCATCGCTCAAACCTGAGTTAGCTTTGATAGTAATCTTCTGCTCTTTACCTGTATCTTTATCTTTAGCTGACACGTGTAAAATACCGTCTGCATCTATGTCAAAAGTCACTTCAATTTGAGGTGCACCGCGTGATGCAGGGCGAATACCCTCTAAATTAAATTGGCCTAATGACTTGTTGCCTTGCGCTTGCTTACGCTCGCCCTGAAGGACATGGACCGTTACCGCAGCTTGATTATCTTCAGCTGTTGAGAAGGTTTGAGACTTCTTAGTAGGTACTGTCGTATTCTTCTCGATTAACGTAGTCATTACGCCGCCCATTGTCTCAATACCAAGTGACAGTGGTGAAACGTCAAGTAATAATACGTCTTTAACTTCGCCTGACAATACGCCACCTTGGATCGCAGCACCAACCGCAACAGCTTCATCTGGGTTAACGTCTTTGCGCGGCTCTTTACCGAAGAACTCTGTCACGTACTTTTGTACTAATGGCATGCGTGTCTGGCCGCCAACAAGAATGATATCGTTGATATCACTCACTGATAACTCAGAATCTGCTAAAGCCTGCTTTAATGGCGCAAGTGACTTTTTAACTAGGTCTTCAACAAGAGACTCTAATTTTGCACGCGTTACTTTGATCACTAAGTGCTTAGGACCAGAGGCATCGGCCGTGATATATGGCAAGTTGACTTCTGTCTGTTGTGCAGAAGAAAGTTCAATTTTTGCCTTTTCGCCGGCTTCTTTTAAACGTTGCATTGCTAAAGGATCTTTACGTAAATCAAAACCTTGGTCTTTCTTAAATTCTTCAACCAAATAGTTAATCATGCGATTATCGAAATCTTCACCACCTAGGTGAGTGTCACCATTGGTCGCTAATACTTCAAAAGTAGTCTCACCGTCAGCATCATCGATTTCAATAATTGAAATATCGAAGGTACCACCACCTAGATCATATACAGCAATAATGCTATCACCTTTCTTCTTGTCCATACCATAGGCAAGAGCGGCTGCAGTTGGTTCGTTAATAATTCGCTTAACTTCTAGCCCAGCAATGCGACCTGCATCTTTGGTTGCTTGACGCTGAGCGTCATTAAAATAAGCAGGCACAGTAATAACAGCGGCGGTGACTTCTTCACCCAAATAGTCTTCGGCTGTTTTCTTCATCTTTTTCAAAATTTCAGCAGAAATTTGTGGTGGTGCCATCTTCTCGCCATTTGCTTGAACCCAAGCATCACCATTGTCAGCTTTAACAATTTTGAAAGGCATTATGTCGATATCGCGCTGCACTTCTTCGTCTTCAAAACGACGACCGATTAAACGCTTAATCGCGTAAAGTGTGTTTTCTGGGTTAGTCACAGCTTGACGCTTTGCTGGTTGCCCAACGAGCGTTTCACCTTCTGAACTATAAGCGATAACGGAAGGTGTAGTACGATCACCCTCTGAGTTTTCGATAACTTTTGCTTTGTCGCCGTCTAGCACTGCGACACATGAATTTGTTGTACCTAAATCGATACCAATGATTCTACCCATTTGTGTGTCTCCAAAATATGATTTTTTGCATTATGCATTTCTGCCTTCTGCGATATAAGATGGGGTTAATACCCCTGTTTTCAATATGTGTTTCAAAAAAATTAATTATTTACTTCTCACACCTAAATGAACGCTGCCGTTCTAGCTATTAAGTGACGAGTTAACTTTTTAAACTTGTGTATCTACACCGCCACTGGCCGCGCGCGATACCATTACCATTGCTGGACGCAATAAACGTCCGTTTAAGGTGTAGCCTTTTTGCATAACTGCCATGACTGTGTTCGGTGCAAAGTCGGCAGTTTCTTGCATCGACATTGCTTGGTGTAATTCTGGATTAAATGCTTCGCCTTGCGGATTAACAATTTCCATCCCAAATTTTTGAACGACACTGATAAATGATTTAAGTGTTAAATCAACGCCTTCTAAAACAGGCTTAATCGCTTCATTTTCAGCATCGGCAACTTGCATTGCCCGTTCCAAGTTATCAAGAACCGGTAATAACTCACCCGCAAATCGTTCGAGCGCAAATTTACGGGCTTTATCAACTTCCTGCTCCGCACGGCGCCTTGCATTTTCCATGTCAGCTCTGGCACGCAATACAGCATCTTTTTGACCCTCTATGGTTCCATTAGCAACCTCAAGTGCAGCTTCAAGCTGTGCGATGCGAGCGATATTTTCATCTTCATTCATCGATTGCTCTAATTCGTCAGCAGTCATTGGCTGTTCTTTATCCTGAACCAATTCAGCTTCTACTTCTTGTTCGTTTACCGGTTTATTCTGTTCGTCACTCATCGTATTCTCCGCGGATCTTTCACTTACTTTTTTCGTTCAGGTAATTACACCAGAACTTTCGCATGGGCTTTTAATGGGGTTACTTTTAATGGCTTCAAGGGATAATGATAGATTAAATGCATTTTTTTTTAATTTGCGCTCTGCATAACGAAAGTCTGATACCTTTTTTATAAAAAAGGTATTAGTCTGGTAGCTGACTTAACCATACTCGTCTTATTGTTTTAGCTGGAGTTTTGCTTGTTTTCGATTTATACCGTTGGCCTAATTACTCTTGTCTATCTAGGTGTGCTGTTTGCTATTGCATTTTATGGTAATAATAATGAATCTAAGCTGCTGCTGACAAGGTGGCTATTTCCATTATTTTTGCATTACTAATTGCACTAGCGGACATATACTATTGGATACAACTCAGTTTTTCACCAACAGCTTTGCTCTATTTATGCTGGCTAGAATGGGTATACATTTCTTCTTAAATTGGCTGAATATCGGTGGCCATGAGCAATTTAAAAATCTCAATGAATGACCTATTAAAGCTGTGTCGCTGCATTATTCCTAAACACCTCGCCAAAGTGTTTTCTGATCGCGTGTCGTCGTCAGATGCTGTTAATTTAGCTTATGTCAAACGGTTGTTTCTTGCTCATGCAAAAAGGCTACTGTCATCACATGTGGCGAATACCAGTGTTCGCATGCTTCTTGCCACAATTTCAATTAAAAAAAAGAACTTTACCAACACAATGGATTGAACAAGGTTCACCAACTTTTCAATTCAATCATAAGTGATTACAATCCTAGATTGCACATATTTTCTAAGGAATCTTTGTAATGAATTCGGATTTGATTTTAATCACGTTGAATCAAAAAAATATCGCGATTTAGTTAACCAACTAGCGCACCTTCTTTACTAATTAATACTGTCGTTAAATCATTATAATAGACGTTTCCACTTCAACAAAAACGACTGTTTGTTAAAGCTTTGGAACCAATTTAATAGCACCTACAACGACTTTGATATTCATAGGTATTGCGCTTAACAATGCTATTTTAGGATTACTCTCATCTAACTTATACACTGGATTTACTGCCAAAAAAGCGTTAAACACTTGCATAACTTTACCATTAAGCAAGCCTAAATTACCGGAAAAACGAGCTGCGTTGATACTTGAGTCGAGCAGTTTTATGTTACGTAAAAAAATGGCTTTTTTCTCATTATCGTAAAAAGGACGGCCCTCTATCTGTAAGCTTAAACGTATTGAATACTCCAACAAAAACGCATTCACTATAGCGCTTGAATCAACACCTAGCAAAACCACATCACGATTATTCGGACCAATATTTACGCTTAAATTATTTACTAAAAATTTAACCGGTAGGCCTCTTAAGTCTATTTCTTCTCTTAACTTTGGTAGTTGTTTCGTCAATACAGACTCTAACTGTGAGTTTGTAAATGAATAAACAGATAAGCCCTAAGTGCTGCTGCATGCAGTTAAAAATAAAGCAGTGACAATCAGTAAGATTTTCATACAAAACCTTTGTATTGGATAAACAGAATTAATAGAAAAACATCGATTATGTATGGAGTAGTAGCAACTAATGTTTTGTTATCTTCAATTAAACTAATGCAAGCACCTGCAATTATATATTTATTTTTGGCAGCATCTTACTTTTCAAACTCCAATTATAAACTCCCACCTTTATCATTCTCTATTGCCACATCAAGTCTTTTAAGCAAATCGGCTCTCGCCTTTAACTTCGTATTATAGTGAGCTCTCATGTCTAATTTTGTCATAGTTTGCGCAATAAAGTTAACTGTTGGCAAAAATTCAGATTCACTCACTACTTTATCCAAGAACCCCATAGTAATAGCGTCTTGCGGCGATACCATTTCAGCCAAAATGACACTGCGATTAAAGAATACAGGTGCTAAGCGACCTCTAGCTAATTCAACACCTGCATCATGCATACTCATGCCGATAGCAACCTCGTTTAACCCTATTTTAAAGTCACCGTCAACGCCTATCCTATAATCGGCAGAAAGCAGTAAAAATGCACCTTTTGCGACAGCATGGCCAGGGCAAGCAACTAATACCGGAAACGGAAATGAGAGCAGCCGTCTAGATAAAGTCGAGCCTTTCTCGACTAACTGCATCGCGGCGCTCACACTTTCTCTCATCACGTTTAAGTCATATCCACCAGACAGAATACCTGGTTTACCGGTGATAACAACAACCGCTTTTGCCTCTTGTGCTTGGTCGAGGGCTTTGTTCATTTCCTCAATAACTTGATGGGAAATTGCGTTCACTTTACCGTTTTGAATGGTAATGGTTGCAACCTGATTTTCAATTTGAATAGCAACAACGTTAGTCACGTGTTTCTCCTAATACTTACGTCTGAGTATTTAATGTAATGTTGAATACAATTTCTTATTAATCTATCAAAATTTAACTCTAAGCAACATTGTAAATTTACAATAAAGTGTTTTTTCTTAAAAAGGCATTCATAGAAATTGAGCGTTGGCGCAAACTGCACACTTTTTAATTGGCCCCGCAGCGAAGAATATTACAGGGCAAACTCTGATATTAGATGGTGGCTGGACAGCCAGGTAAACAAGTTTATAAATTTACGCTTGCAAGTCGCTGTC